>BNJT01002307.1_pt1 | contig 209421 bp, 264 predicted proteins | sample 8540491 | NCBI WGS metagenome assembly BNJT01 (sample SAMD00202455, study PRJDB9452) | human saliva metagenome | host: Homo sapiens
GAAAGGACAAGCGGAAAGTCTCAACGTTGCCATTGCTGCAGGCATACTCATGTTTTATTTGAGTTAAAATAGTTTTATTTTTTTGTTATAATCAGTAAAAAAAGATTTCATAAGGAGAAAAAAAGATATGAATCAAACAATTATTCAAGAACGTTCTGGTCTGAATCAATTTTATGCAAAAGTCTATGCTTTTGTCGGGATTGGGATTGCCTTATCTGCAATTGTTTCAGCCTTGATGTTAACAACCTTCCAAGATCTTCTTGTTCAGTTGATGCTTAATGCCCGCATATGGCTAATCGTAACAGGAGTAGTTGAAGTTGCTCTTGTCATTGCAGCTAGTAATATGGCTTATAAAAATAGCCCAGCAGCTCTTCCGATGTTTCTCATCTATTCAGTAGTGAACGGTTTTTCGCTGAGTTTCATCGTATCGCTCTATCTTCCAGGAACAGTTTTGACAGCCTTTATTTCCAGTGCAGCCCTCTTCTTTGTCATGGCTATCATAGGAGTCGTCATCAAAAAGGATTTGAGTGGTATCGGACGTGCATTGATTGCAGCTTTATTTGGTCTAATACTGGCCATGGTTGTCAATATCTTCTTAAATAGTGGCCTAATGGACTACATTATTAGTATTGTTATGGTGCTTGTTTTTGCAGGTTTGATTGCTTGGGATAACCAAAAAATTCGTTATGTTTACGAAGAGTCAGATGGTCAAGTCGCTACAGGCTGGGCAATTTCTTTAGCACTTAGCCTCTACCTTGACTTTATCAACCTCTTCCTTAGCTTCTTGCGTATCTTTGGACGTGACGATTAATACTTTTAGAGCTCAAATGAGCTCTTTTTTCTTTTATTTTTACTGATAAAAAGGTATAATCTTTATTATTATTATTATTCAAAAGGAGGAGCATATGAAGAAGAGTTTTATCCATCAACAAGAAGAGATTTCCTTTGTAAAAAATACCTTTACCCAGTATTTAAAAGATAAGTTAGAAGTAGTAGAAGTACAGGGACCGATCTTGAGTAAGGTTGGGGACGGGATGCAGGATAACCTTTCAGGGATTGAACATCCGGTATCTGTTAAGGTTTTACAAATTCCAGACGAAACCTATGAGGTGGTGCATTCACTTGCTAAGTGGAAACGCCATACTTTGGCACGTTTTGGTTTTGGTGAAGGAGAAGGTCTCTTCGTTCACATGAAAGCTCTTCGCCCAGACGAAGATTCACTAGATGCGACTCATTCGGTTTATGTGGACCAGTGGGACTGGGAAAAGGTTATTCCTAATGGACAACGCAACCTAGCCTATCTTAAAGAAACGGTTGAAAAAATTTATAAGGCCATTCGTTTGACTGAGTTAGCAGTTGAAGCACGTTACGATATTGAGTCAATCTTGCCCAAACAAATTACCTTTATCCATACTGAAGAATTGGTAGAACGTTACCCAGACTTAACTCCAAAAGAACGTGAAAATGCTATCTGTAAGGAGTTCGGTGCGGTCTTCCTAATTGGTATCGGTGGTGTATTGTCAGATGGAAAACCTCATGACGGACGTGCGCCGGACTATGATGACTGGACAACAGAATCTGAAAATGGCTACAAGGGCTTAAACGGAGATATCCTTGTTTGGAATGATAATTTGGGTGCAGCCTTTGAATTATCTTCAATGGGGATTCGTGTCGATGAAGACACTCTACGTCGACAAGTAGCTATTACAGGAGATGAAGACCGCCTTTCTTTGGAATGGCATAAGGCTCTCTTAAACGGCCTCTTCCCATTGACAATCGGTGGAGGGATTGGACAGTCTCGTATGGCCATGTTCTTACTTCGTAAGAAGCACATCGGTGAAGTTCAAACCAGTGTTTGGCCACAAGAAGTCAGAGATACTTACGAGAATATTCTTTAATCAATCGAACCGAGAGGTTCGATTTTCTTATTTCATCAGAATTTGGTATAATATACCTTATGAAAATCGTATCAGGAATCTACGGAGGACGTCCGTTAAAGACCTTGGACGGGAAAACAACGAGGCCGACATCGGACAAGGTCCGCGGAGCTATTTTCAATATGATTGGCCCTTACTTTGAAGGAGGACGTGTACTAGATCTCTATGCTGGTAGTGGGGGCTTATCCATTGAAGCAGTTTCAAGAGGGATGTCGAGCGCTGTCCTAGTTGAGAAGGATCGCCGAGCACAGAATATTGTGGCAGAAAACATTCAGATGACCAAGGAAACCTCTAAATTTCAATTATTGAAAATGGAATCCAGTCGCGCATTGGAGCAAGTGGATGGTGTCTTTGATCTCATCTTTTTGGACCCTCCCTATGCAAAAGAACAAATCGTATCCGACATTGAAAAAATGGCGGAGAGAAATCTTTTCTCAGAAGATGTCATGGTGGTCTGTGAGACCGATAAATCAGTAGAACTTCCAGAAGAAATCGCCTGTTTGGGCATCTGGAAGGAAAAAGTATATGGGATTAGTAAGGTGACGGTTTATGTCAGATAAAATTGGGCTATTCACAGGTTCGTTTGATCCAATGACAAATGGGCATATGGATCTCATTGAGCGTGCAAGTAAGCTCTTTGATAAATTGTATGTGGGGATTTTTTATAATCCACACAAAAATGGATTTTTACCGATAGAAAGTCGGCTAGAGACGGTTGAAAAAGCGGTGGGACACCTTAAAAATGTCCAAGTCATTGCCTCTCATGATGAATTAGTCGTTGATGTTGCTAGAAAACTGGGTGTCCATGTTCTTGTTCGTGGTTTGCGTAACGCTGCGGATCTTCAGTATGAAGCCAGTTTTGATTTTTACAACCATCAATTAGCAGGAGAGATTGAGACAGTCTATCTCCATAGTCGCCCAGAGCATGTTTACATCAGCTCTTCAGCTGTGAGAGAACTATTGAAGTTTGGTCAAGATATTAGCAAGTATGTACCAAATGCTGTCTTAGAGGAGTTAAAACATGAAGAAAAAAACTAGATGGCCCATATATTTAATCATCGGGCTCATGATCACTTTTATAGCTTTTACGATACCACTTCCTTATTACATTGAGGTGCCAGGGACTTCAGAAGATATTCGAAAGGTTTTACAAGTCAATAACCAATCTGACCAAGAAGAAGGTTCTTACCAATTTGTGACGGTAGGAGTTAAACACGCCAGAATGGTGGACTTGGTTTATGCTTGGCTAACACCTTTTACGGATATTCGTAGTGCCAAAGAAATGACAGGTGGTTCTTCAGATGCAGAATTTATGCGAATCAACCAATTTTACATGGAAACTTCGCAGAACATGGCCAAATATCAAGGTCTGAAGGCGGCGGGCAAGGAGATAGAACTCAAATACCTGGGAGTCTATGTTTTGACCGTAACAGATAACTCAACCTTCAAGGGGATCCTTAATATTGCCGACACAGTAACAGCTGTCAATGATAAGACTTTTGAGAGCTCCAAGGAAATGGTCGACTACGTTAATTCTCAAACGCTAGGTGACAAGGTTAAGGTTACTTATCAAGAAGATGGGAAAGTCAAAACCGCTGAAGGAAAAATCATTACTCTGGAAAATGGGAAAAACGGTATTGGAATCGGGTTGATTGACCGCACAGAAGTGTCAAGTGATGTGCCAATCAAGTTTTCAACTGCTGGCATTGGTGGTCCGAGTGCTGGAATGATGTTTAGTTTATCCATCTATACGCAAATTGCAGATCCAACTCTTCGAAATGGACGTATTATTGCTGGTACAGGAAGTATCGACAGAGATGGAAATGTTGGTGATATTGGTGGAATTGACAAAAAGTTGTTGCTGCTGCAAAAAAAGGAGCTACTGTATTCTTTGCTCCTAACAATCCAGTAACTGAAGAAGCTAAAAAGGCCAATCCTAATGCTAAAAGTAATTATGACACGGCTGTAGAAGCTGCAGAAATGATTAAAACAGACATGAAGATTGTTCCTGTAAAAACACTTCAGGATGCAATTGATTACTTGAAAAACAACCCATAAAATATAGTGCAAGTCCATAGACTAGCGTAGAAAAAGAGAAGATGGTATAATAGGCAGATGATTCAATTGTTTTTTACCCTCAGTAGTCATATGTTTTTTGTCTACCTAGTTTTTCAACTTTTGAAAGATTTAGTCAAATGGGATCAAATTTTGAAGGTGACCAAGGACAATGCGAGGAAGGTACGACTTTTGGTAGTATTGTGTAGTATCGGTTTAGGATATCTAATCAGTTCTTTTTTCCTAAATCTCTACCAATTATGGCAAGAAGCCGTACGGACATTATTCTAAACTCGAAAGTAAAGGAAAATATTTATGGAAAAAATTGTAGTTCGAGGTGGCGATAATCGCCTTGTCGGAAGTGTTACAATTGAGGGCGCGAAAAATGCAGTTTTGCCACTACTTGCGGCGACAATTTTAGCAAGCGAAGGAAAAACAGTTTTAAAAAATGTTCCTATCCTATCGGATGTCTTTACCATGAACCAAGTAGTTCGTGGATTAAATGCGAAAGTTAATTTTGATCAAGATGCACACATTGTTGAAGTTGATGCGACAGATGATATCACAGAAGAAGCTCCCTATAAGTATGTCAGCAAGATGCGTGCTTCTATTGTAGTCTTGGGTCCAATCCTGGCTAGGGTTGGTCACGCTAAAGTTTCGATGCCAGGTGGTTGTACGATCGGTAGTCGTCCTATTGACCTTCACCTTAAAGGTTTGGAAGCAATGGGGGCTAAGATCACCCAAACAGCTGGCTATATCGAAGCTAAGGCAGAACGCTTGCATGGAGCCCATATCTATATGGACTTTCCTAGTGTTGGGGCAACCCAAAACTTGATGATGGCTGCAACGCTAGCTGATGGCGTAACTGTTATCGAAATGCTGCGCGTGAACCTGAAATTGTAGACTTGGCTGTCCTCTTGAATAAAATGGGAGCTAAGGTCAAAGGTGCGGGAACAGAGAGCATTACCATCACTGGTGTTAAAAACTTGCATGGTGCAACCCATAACGTTGTTCAAGACCGCATCGAAGCAGGGACATTCATGGTTGCTGCTGCAATGACAGGTGGAGATGTCCTGATTCAAGATGCTATCTGGGAACACAACCGTCCCTTGTTGGCGAAATTACAAGAAATGGGTGTTGAAGTCATCGATGAGGATGAAGGAATCCGCATCCGTTCTCAACGAGACAAACTAAAAGCAGTTCATGTCAAGACCTTACCACATCCAGGGTTTCCTACGGACATGCAGGCGCAGTTTACTGCTCTTATGACGGTTGCTCAAGGAGAATCAACTATGGTTGAGACAGTCTTTGAGAATCGTTTCCAACATCTAGAGGAAATGCGTCGCATGGGCTTGCATTCTGAGATTATCCGTGATACAGCTCGTATCGTTGGCGGGCAACCTCTCCAAGGGGCAGAAGTGCTGTCTACGGACCTTCGTGCCAGTGCAGCCTTGATTCTGACAGGTTTAATAGCTGAAGGTGAGACTGTTGTTGGGAAACTTGTCCATTTGGATAGAGGTTATTATCGTTTTCATGAAAAGTTAGCTCAGTTAGGGGCTAATATTGAACGGGTAAGTGTGGAAGCTGATGAAGATGAATAAAGAAGTAGCTTATGTGCTGCGTCGATTTCTTTTAGTCATCATTGTTTTACTTTTAGGTGTCTTAGCACTTGGAATTGGCTTGATGATTGGCTACGGTATCTTAGGCAAGGGCCAAGATCCATGGGCGATTTTAGCTCCAGAAAAAGTGGCATGAGTTAATTGCGAAATTTACAGGGAAATGAGAGTGGGACAGAAATCGGTAATTCGTTAGAATTCGATTTCGTTGTCCCACCTCCGCACAGTTGAGTAGGGCTGTAAAAGCTGATGAAATCAGCGTAGTAGAGCCCACTCAGCCACTGCGTCTTGATCGACAATCCAAAGACAATTGAGAGGCTAGGACTTTTGTCCCAGCTTCTTTTTCTAGGAAGTGAAATGAAGGAGAAAGTATGAACAAAAAAACAAGGCAGGCCCTAATTGGCCTCTTGCTCTTTTTGCTCTTGTCAGCAGGAAGCTACTATATTAAACAAATGCAGTCTTCCAATGCTACACCGCAAACACAGGTCAACCAGAAATCCCAGTCGCTTGATACTCCAAGTCAAAAAAATTGGCCGAGAGTGTACTGACTGATTCGGTAAAAAAACAAATAAAGGGTACTCTTGAGTGGAATGGAGCAGGTGCCTTTTATCGTAAATGGGAACAAAACGAACTTAGATGCAAAGGTTTCAAGTAAACCCTATGCTGATAATAAGACAAAAAAACTGTAGGTGGGGAGACGGTTCCAACTGTGGCTAACGCCCTCATGTCAAAAAGCAACAAGACAGTATAAAGACCGTGAAGAAACCGGGAATGGTTCGACTTCTTGGACCCCAGCAGGATGGCATCAAGTCAAAAACCTAAAAGGGACTTATAATCACGCTGTAGATAGAGGACATTTATTAGGCTATGCCTTGATTGGTGGTTTAGATGGTTTTGATGCATCTACTAGCAATCCCAAAAATATCGCTGTACAAACAGCCTGGGCCAACCAAGCACGCGCAGAAGATTCGACTGGACAAAACTACTATGAAAGTTTAGTTCGAAAGGCTTTGGATCAAAATAAGCGCGTGCGTTACCGTGTCACATTGCTCTACGCTACAGAAGAAGATTTGGTTCCTTCTGCATCTCAAATTGAAGCTAAATCATCTGATGGTGAATTGGAGTTTAACGTCGTGGTTCCTAACGTTCAAAAGGGAATTCAGTTAGATTACCGAACAGGAAAAGTAACTGTTACAAAGAACTAATAGATAGTCGGTCCCTTATTGTTTCGGTAGGGGATTTACTATAGAAATCACAATTTAATGTGTAGAAGTTGAAAAATATGGTATAATAGTCACAATTATACTTTTTAGGAGAAGGAAAATGGAAGACCCGAGCAGTCAGGATTTGTTACTGCAATTTGTATTATTAGTTGTTTTGACCTTTTTAAATGCTTTTTTCTCTGCTACAGAGATGGCTATGGTTTCTCTTAGTCGCTCACGTGTTGAACAAAAGGCTGAAGAGGGAGATAAACGCTATATCCGTTTGCTAAAGGTACTTGAAAACCCCAATCACTTTTTATCAACCATTCAAGTTGGTATTACTTTAATTACAATCTTGTCAGGGGCTAAACTAGCAGACTCTCTAGGACAATTGATAGCCTCGTGGATGGGAAATAGCGAAACTGCGTATGCAGTAGCTTCTTTCTTATCACTTGCTTTTTTGACATATATTTCAATCGTTTTTGGTGAACTTTATCCTAAACGCATTGCTCTAAATCTTAAGGATGCCTTGGCAATCCGAACTGTACCATTTATTATTGCTATCGGTAAGATTGTGAGTCCCTTTGTTTGGTTGCTATCTGCATCAACCAATCTTTTGAGCCGTTTGACGCCGATGACATTTGACGATGCAGACGAAAAAATGACTCGTGATGAGATTGAGTACATGCTGACTAAAAGCGAAGAAACTTTGGATGCTGATGAAATCGAGATGTTGCAGGGGATTTTCTCACTGGATGAGCTTATGGCGCGTGAAGTCATGGTTCCTCGAACAGATGCCTTTATGGTAGATATCCAAGATGACACTCAGACCATTATCGAAAGTATCTTAAAACAAAACTTTTCTCGAATTCCTGTTTATGACGGCGATAAGGACAATGTCATTGGTTTGATTCATACAAAGAGTCTCCTTAAAGAAGCCTTTGTCAGTGGGTTCGATAATATCGTCTGGAAGCGAATCTTACAAGATCCACTCTTTGTGCCTGAAACCATTTTTGTGGACGATTTGTTAAAAGAACTGAGAAATTCACAAAGACAGATGGCTATTCTTCTTGATGAATACGGAGGAATGGCTGGTTTGGTAACACTTGAGGATCTCCTTGAAGAGATTGTTGGTGAGATTGATGATGAGACTGACCGTGCTGAAGTCTATGTTCATACTATCGGTGAGGATACTCATATTGTCCAAGGGACAATGAATTTGAACGATTTCAATGATTATTTTGATGTCGAGCTTGAAAGTGACAATGTAGATACCATTGCTGGTTATTATTTGACAGGTGTGGGAACTATTCCAACATCAGAAAAACTCAGTTATGAGTTAGATAGTGGCAACAAGCATATCACCTTGACAAATGACAAGGTAAAAAATGGTCGTGTCACCAAGCTTAAGGTTCAAATTCAAGAACTTGAATCAGAAGAAGAAACTGAATAAAAACAAAAGCTTTATCAGAGAATACTGATAAAGCTTTTTTTCGAGCGGTCTTTTTTGTTTACCCTGAAAGCTTGGATTTTAAATCCAAGCTCTAAAAAACACCCTCGCCCCAAAAGTTTTTAAAGTTATCCTTTTTTATCCGAAAATAAAAACAAAAAAGCCCGTAAAATCGGGCTTTCTTTTCGGATAAATCCCTATAATAAAAAAGGCGGTAGACGGATTTGAACCGACGATCAAGCTTTTGCAGAGCCGTGCCTTACCACTTGGCTATACCGCCTTAACTTTTATTATTATACCTTGAAAATTGTTTCTCGTCAATAGTTTTCTTTTCTGAAAACATAAGATTCAAATGTTTAAAAAAACATGCGACAAAATATTCTGAAAATTCGTTTACTTTTTACGAAAACTGTGGTATAATCTTCAATATCCACTATTTAAAACGAGGAGTTTAAAAAATGAAAAAAAGTCGGATTCTTGCGGTAGCGGGAGTATCCTTGCTTGCTGTCGGAGTACTTGCTGCATGTTCAAATTCAAATGCAGGTTCAAGCAACACAAAATTAGCATCAGATTATAAATACGTTTATTCAGTTGATCCTGAAACATTGGATTATGTTGTTAACAACGTTGACTCTACTTCTTTTGTTACTACAAATGCGGTAGATGGTTTGCTTGCTAATGATAAATATGGAAACCTTGTACCATCGATTGCTGAATCATGGACAGTTTCACAAGATGGTTTGACTTACACTTATAAGATCCGTAAGGATGCTAAAGTGGGTTACTGCTGAAGGAGAAGAATATGCTCCAGTTAAAGCCCAAGACTTTGTGACAGGTTTGAAACACGCGGTAGAAGGCAAATCAAAAGGTTTGTCAGTTATTAGTTCATCAATTAAAGGACTCAACGCTTACATTAATGGTGAAACAAACGACTTTTCAACGGTTGGTGTAAAAGCAGTTGACGATAACACTCTTGAATATACATTGAATCAGCCAGAGACTTTCTGGAATGACAAAACAACAAATGGCGTGATGATGCCAATCAACGAAGATTTCCTTAAATCAAAAGGGGAAAGCTTTGGTGCACCTACAGATCCATCTTCTATTTTGTACAATGGACCATTTGTTTTGAAATCAATCACAGCTAAATCATCAATTGAAATGGCTAAGAACGACGCTTATTGGGATAAAGATGCTGTTAAAATTCAAAACATCAAATTTACTTACTGGGATGGGAAAGACCAAGATATTGTTGCCAAAGGATTCTCAGAAGGACAATACAGTAAAGCTCGTATTTATCCTACTAGCTCAACATACGAAAAATATGCGTCTGAGTTCAAAGATAATATCTTCTTTAACGAGCCAGGATCAGCTATCGCTACTGTAAGTGTGAACTATGGTCGTACAACTTATAACCATACCTCAAAAACAACAGATAGCCAAAAAAAGAATCTACAAGAAAAGCTTTTGCTAAACAAAGAATTCCGTCAAGCCCTTAACTTTGCGGTAGACCGTAATTCATACTCAGCTCAGACAAATGGTACAGAGGGAGCTGCGGTTGGAATCCGTAATACTTTCTCACCATATGATCTTCAAGTTGGGGACAAACAGTTTGGTAAACTTGTAGAAGAAAGTCTTGCGAAGACAAACTCAAGCACATGGTCAAACGTATCGCTTGCTGATTCACAAAACGGTCTCTACAATGAAGAAAAAAAGCTAAGGCTGCCTTTTGCTAAAAGCAAAAGAAAGCTTGAAAGCAGAAGGGTAGAATTCCCAATTCACTTTGGATGCTCTAACAATCCAAGAGTCTACAGCAGTTGTAAAACCGTGTTCAATCACTTAAACAGTCTATTGAAAACGTACTTGGAGCTGACAATGTTGTCATCGATCTTCAACAAATGACCCAAGCAGAAGCTTTACCACTTTCATTTAGTGCTCCAACAGCCAAAGAACAAGACTGGGATATTCATACCTTGACTGGATGGAATCCTGATTACCAAGATCCATCAACTTTCTTAGACCAGTTCACGATTAAAGGCGGTAATACTCGTTTGATTATGGGTATCGATAAAGATACTGATGCATCAGTTATCCAAAAACTTGGTTTGTCTGACTATGAAAAATTACTTGATGAAGCAAACAAAGAAAATCAAGACGTTCAAAAACGTTATGAAAAATATGCCCTTGCACAAGCTTGGTTAACAGACAACGGTTTGACAATTCCTGTAATGGCAGGTCCGAAAGAAACTGCTGTATCATTTGTATCTAAAGTTATTCCATTTACTTCTTCATACTCAGTTGCGGGTCTTAAAGGAGAAACCTCAGGTTACTTGAAGTACACTGAAGTTGGTGAAAAACCTATTACAAAAGAAGAATACCAAAAAGCTCGTGAAAAATGGCTCAAAGAAAAAGCTGAATCAAACGAAAAAGCTCAAAAAGAATTAGCGAGCCACGTGAAATAAATAATGCTCATCAGAACTTTCTCTCCAAAAGGAGAAGGTTCTTTTGGGATTTTAAAGGAAATAATATGAAAAAATATGTTTTTATGCGTATCTTGCGGTCGCTAGTTTCTATCTTTCTAGTAACGACCTTGATTTACACAATCATCTATACGATGGTTCCACGGAAGTTGATCTTCAAACAAGATACTAACTACAATAAAATTGCAACAACAGCTGATAAACGTGATAACTATGAAAATACCGTTTTTGAGCGTATGGGTTATATCGAATATTACGATACGAAAGAGTTGCAGGAAAAAGCTAGTAGCATTGACCCTTCTGTAACCGTTGATGCAAACGATACAAATAAAGCTATCTACGAAAAATATATCCAACAACTTGGTAACGGTTGGACTTTGGGTGTATTCACAGAGAGCGGACAATTCTATGCTACTCGTGAAATCCCTATTTTCGAGCGTGTGTTCAAATTCTATGCAAACTTGCTTGATATTGACCATACAAACAAGATTCAAGATCCAGAAAATCCTAATTTAGAGCGTTATTTGCGATTTGAAAACGATCCAGCTATTGGATGGTCTTTGGTAGGTTCAGGGACTAAACATAAATACCTCTTGTACTTCAACAGTCAGTTCCCATTTGTTCATCAGAACTTTGTCAACTTGAACCTAGGAGATTCTTACCCAACTTATGCCAATACTCCTGTTCTTCAAGTTATCACACAAGGTCAAGGACAAACCAAGACTTCAGAAGTTCAATTCCCAACAGGTAAGAAAACTTCATCAGTCAACATTTACTCAAGAACCTACAAATCTCCAAGTCAAGCAGATGCACGTGAAGTAGCAAACTATGGTAAGGATGATCCTTATACAGCTACTGAAAGCAATTATCAGTATCCTTCAATGATTACAAGCTCTGCTATTACAGGTTTAATTGGTCTTGTAATTTCATACTCTATTGCGATTCCGCTTGGTTCTGCAATGGCTCGATTCAAGAATACTTGGATTGATAGTTTCTCAACAGGAATTTTGACTTTCTTGCTTGCCCTTCCAACCATTGCCTTGGTTTATATCATTCGTTTGATTGGTTCATCTATCGGATTCCCTGATTCATTCCCAATTTTGGGTGCTGGAGATTGGCGTTCTTATGTCCTTCCTGCAGTGATTTTGGGCTTGTTGGGTGCACCTGGTATGGCAATTTGGATTCGTCGTTACATGATTGACTTACAATCTCAAGACTTTGTTCGTTTTGCACGTGCAAAAGGTCTATCTGAGAAAGAAATTTCAAACAAACACATCTTTAAGAACGCTATGGTACCACTTGTTTCAGGTATTCCAGGTTCTATTATTGGTGTTATCGGTGGAGCAACTCTTACAGAAACAGTCTTCGCTTTCCCAGGTATGGGTAAAATGCTGATTGACTCTGTAAAAGCATCAAACAACAATATGGTTGTTGGTCTTGTCTTTATCTTTACATGTATTTCTATCTTCTCATTATTTGTAGGGGATATTTGGATGACTATGATTGACCCACGTATTAAATTGACAGAGAAAGGAGGCAAATAATGTCTACAATTAGTAATGATAAATTTCAATTTGTAAAACGTGATGATTATGCCTCTGAAGCAATTGATACTCCTGCCTATTCATACTGGCGTTCTGTCTTTAGACAGTTTTTGAAGAAAAAATCAACAGTCATTATGCTCGGTATCTTGATTGCAATCGTTTTGATGAGTTTCATCTACCCAATGTTCTCAGATTTTGATTTTAACGATGTAAGTAAGGTAAATGATTTTAGTGCTCGCTATATCAAACCGAATGCCGAACATTGGTTTGGTACAGATAGTAACGGGAAATCTCTCTTTGATGGTGTCTGGTTTGGAGCTCGTAACTCTATCTTGATTTCTGTAATTGCGACCTTTATCAACCTTGTTATCGGTGTGATTGTAGGTGGAATCTGGGGTATTTCAAATCAGTAGACCGCATCATGATGGAAGTCTACAACGTTATCAACAATATTCCATCATTATTGATCGTTATCGTTTTGACTTACTCTATCGGTGCAGGTTTCTGGAACTTGATTTTTGCCATGAGTGTAACTACATGGATTGGTATTGCTTATTCAATCCGTATTCAAATCATGCGTTATCGTGATTTGGAGTATAACCTTGCTTCTCGTACGCTTGGAACACCAACATTTAAGATTGTAGTGAAAAACATTATGCCTCAGTTGGTATCTGTTATCGTGACGACTTTGACACAAATGCTTCCAGCTTTTATCTCGTATGAAGCTTTCCTTTCATTCTTTGGACTCGGATTGCCGATTACAGTTCCAAGTTTGGGACGTTTGATCTCAGATTATTCTCAGAACGTAACGACAAATGCCTACCTCTTCTGGATTCCATTGACAACTTTGGTCTTGGTGTCCTTATCACTTTTCATTGTTGGACAAAACTTAGCCGATGCTAGTGATCCACGTACACACAGATAGGAGTAGAAATGACAAATAATAAAAATGTAATTTTATCTGCTCAAGATATTGTCGTGGAATTTGATGTTCGTGACAAAGTTTTGACCGCTATTCGCGGAGTTTCTCTTGAGTTGATTGAAGGAGAAGTTCTTGCCTTGGTTGGAGAATCTGGTTCGGGTAAATCAGTTTTGACAAAAACTTTTACAGGAATGTTAGAAGAAAACGGGCGTATCGCTCAGGGGAGCATCGATTACCGTGGACAAGATTTAACAGCACTTTCGTCTCACAAAGATTGGGAACAAATTCGTGGGGCCAAGATTGCAACTATCTTCCAAGATCCGATGACTAGTTTGGATCCAATCAAAACAATCGGAAGTCAAATTACTGAGGTTATTATTAAACACCAAGGTAAAACAGCTAAAGAAGCAAAAGAAATGGCTATCGACTACATGAATAAGGTTGGTATTCCTGATGCTGAAAAGCGTTTTGAGGAGTATCCATTCCAATATTCTGGAGGTATGCGTCAACGTATCGTTATCGCTATCGCTCTTGCGTGTCGTCCGGATGTGCTTATCTGTGATGAGCCAACAACTGCCCTTGATGTGACGATTCAGGCTCAGATTATTGACTTGTTGAAGTCTCTACAAAATGAATACCACTTTACTACAATCTTTATCACACACGACCTTGGTGTGGTAGCAAGTATTGCTGACAAAGTTGCGGTTATGTATGCTGGTGAAATCGTTGAGTATGGTACAGTTGAAGAAATCTTCTACGATCCACGTCACCCATACACATGGAGCCTCTTATCAAGTTTGCCACAGTTAGCTGATGATAAAGGAGAACTATATTCAATTCCAGGTACTCCTCCGTCACTATATACAGAATTAAAAGGTGATGCATTTGCTCTTCGTTCAGATTACGCAATGAAAATTGATTTCGAAGAAAAAGCACCCCAATTTGCTGTTTCAGATACTCATTGGGCTAAAACATGGTTACTTCATGAGCAAGCACCAAAAGTTGCGAAACCAGCAGTAATTGCAGATTTACATGACAAGATTCGTGAGAGAATGGGTCTTGTTCATCTGGAAAACTAGGAGGAAGGAAATGTCTGAAAAATTAGTAGAAATTAAAGACTTAGAGATTTCCTTCGGTGAAGGAAGCAAAAAGTTTGTAGCTGTTAAAAATGCTAACTTCTTTATCAACAAAGGTGAAACATTCTCACTTGTTGGAGAATCAGGTAGTGGTAAAACAACAATTGGTCGTGCAATTATCGGTTTGAATAATACCAGTAAAGGGGATATCCTCTTCGAAGGTAAAAAGATCAACGGTAAAAAATCACGAGCTCAAGAAGCTGAAGTAATCCGTCGTATTCAAATGATTTTCCAAGACCCTGCTGCTAGTTTGAATGAGCGTGCAACGGTTGACTATATCATTTCTGAAGGTCTTTATAATTTCCATCTATTTAAGGATGAGGAAGAAAGACAAGAAAAAGTTAAAAAAATCATTAGTGAAGTTGGACTTTTGGCTGAACATTTGACACGTTATCCTCATGAGTTTTCAGGTGGACAACGTCAACGTATTGGTATCGCTCGTGCCTTGGTTATGCAACCTGACTTTGTAATCGCAGATGAGCCGATTTCAGCCTTGGACGTTTCAGTTCGTGCCCAAGTTTTGAACTTGCTCAAGAAATTCCAGAAGGAATTGGGCTTGACCTATCTCTTTATCGCCCACGATTTGTCAGTAGTTCGTTTTATCTCTGATCGTATCGCGGTAATTTATAAGGGTGTCATTGTTGAAGTGGCTGAAACTGAAGAATTGTTTAACAATCCAGTTCATCCATACACACAAGCACTTTTATCAGCTGTGCCGATTCCAGATCCCAATCTTGGAACGTAAGAAAGTTTTGAAAGTCTATGATCCAGACCAACATGACTATGAAACAGACAAACCTTCTATGGTTGAAATTCGTCCAGGTCATTACGTTTGGGCTAACCAAGAAGAATTGGAACGCTATAAAAAAGAAATGAAATAATCACTAAAGTTTTATAATCTAGCTAGAAGGCTTCTAGAAAGATTATGAAACTTTTTTATTTTGCAGATAAAAACTTGATAATCTATATAAATTTGATATACTGAATACAATAAGAACTAATCTGTTAGAAATGACATGAACTAGGGGAGAATCACATGGACAACCAACCAAATTTTTTTACAGGAATGGCTAGAATAATTGGGACATGCCTCTGGGTAAAAGGAATGGAAGTACTGACTGAGAAGAAGGAATCTGAGCCAAAAAGCCCTAGAGGTTGCTAAATTTCTTGCGGCTTATAAAATGATATCTGCTCTGCCTTGGATTGCGGGACTTCCTAGAAAGGAAGATAAAAAATGAAATTTATTTGGGATATTTTATTTTATATCCTAGTCAAGCCACTGATTACGATTGTAGAATTCATTTGGTATCACATTTGTTTATTTTTTTATGAATTCCTTTTGAATTTGTTATATTCGATTTTTAACTGGATTTATAACTGGCTTTTTAGTTTATTTTAAAAGACTCTGAAAGAAATCAAAAGGATGAGTAATTTACTCATCCTTTTTCTATTTATCTAAATCTTTATAGATTTATTGGGATCACTCTTTTTTACCTTTTAGCAAGAAGGCTGCAGTTAAAGCTAAGCTGAGACTTGCCATGAAGAGGAGTGGGCTGGCCTCTTCTCCAGTGGCAGGAAGTTGTTTGTCATTTGTAGAATTTTCACCATTGAGCTGGTTTTTATTTGCTAATGGACTAGCTTCTTCGATTTGACTTGAGCTTGGTTGTTGGACTTCTGTTTCAGTCTTGTAGACGATAGCATAAAGTAGTCAAATCAATGGTGAGAAACTCAAGCATGCCATCACGAATTGTGAAATCTTGCGCTTTCAAGTCTTTTTCTGAACTGAAGCGATAGAATTCTTGGACTGTGCCAGAAATTGGTAATCGAACCAGTACAGCACCTTTTGCTTGGATTAGTTGACCATTTTCATTCTTGAGTTGAATGTCGTAGGCATCATATTTCTTGCCCAAGAGTTCTTGCTTGTCTACTTTCTGGATTTCAAGATAACTTGCTTCACCTAGCTCATTTGCTCCACTGATGACTTGAACTCCGGTAGTCTGGTCTTTTAAGACTTTGAGTTTAAACTCAGGAAGAGAGATGATAGGAGCCGCTTGGTCGCTCGCAGTACCGATAGGGCCAGTGTATTCAGGAATATCCACGATAGGCGCCGCTTGTTCGCTCGCAGTACCGATAGGGCCCAGTGTATTCAGGAATATCTACAATAGGCGCTGCTTGGTCGCTCGCAGTACCGATAGGCTTAGTATATTCAGGAATATCTACAGTAGGCGCTGCTTGTTCGCTCGCAGTACCGATAGGCTTAGTGTATTCAGGGATATCTACAATAGGCGCTGCTTGGTCGCTCGCAGTACCGATAGGCTTAGTATATTCAGGAATATCTACGCTAGGCGCTGCTTGTTCCCCTCGCAGTACCGATAGGATCAGTGTATTCAGGAATATCTACAATAGGCGCTTCCTGTTCTCCCGCAGTACCAATTGGGTCAGTATATTCAGGAATGGTTACTACTGGAGCAGGCTCGTCACCTTTGCTTGTAACAACTGGATCTTCTACAGGTGCAGTTTTTCCTTTTGGAAAGACTGTTACAATAGTACTGCTTCGTGTTTCTCCTAGGATAGCATAAGCTTCTATTGGATTGCCAGTTTTACGTTCCGTGGTTTCAGGAATGTCGATTTCTACCTTGTTATCCTTTATGCTTAATACTGTTTGCTCGCCAGAAGTGACAAGATGATTTTCATCGACTTTTCTTAGGAGTAGGGGATCTGTAACACCAGGGAATGTCACAGCAACAGCATCCCAGTTACCAGTTGGTAAAGTTAGGGTAACTGTCTTATCTTCTACCTTTATAGGTTCGAGGCTTGGTGTATCTAATGATACTGATGGAGCTTTTAGAATATCGAATGAATCAAGGGAGATTTTCTTTCGACCGTCTGGAGAATCTGGGTCCACTTTCAAAGTTAGGACATGGTCGCCATCTGCTAGATTAGTAAACTCTCCAATCAATGCTCCTTTTTCGGTAGCTCCGGCAGTGTAAAAGTCAAGGCTTGGCATTTCTTTTCCATCGAGTGTCACAAGTGCCTTGCCAAGAGCTGAAGTTTTCAGTCCATAGATACGGATACCTGTACCAGAGAATGGAATTCTTGCAGTTGCTTCAGGAGCAAGACTGTCGTCTGCATTAATATCTGCATATTTCTCTGTAGAAGCATAGAGTTCCACATCAGTCCAGTCTTTAAATGCTGAACCGTATTGGATACGAGAATCACGATCATCTATCTTCTCAACTGTTTCTCCTTGTCCTGGGAAGACTTTGAAGTAGTCTAAGGAAATTTTTGAGCGTTCACTTCTACGTCCCTTATGTTCACGCTTAACAGTGATGGTCATGAGGTGAGGGCCTGAAGAAAGATTTGTATAACGACCAATTAGGACACCCTTTTCAGTAGCTCCATCTGTATAGAAATCAAGCTCACCAACAGATTTGCCATCGATTGTAACCTCAGCAAGTCCTAATTGAGAAGATTTGAGTCCGTAGATTTCAATTCCAGGGCCATTGAAAGGAATGGTTGCTGTTGCATCTTTATCGGAATAATTCCCATTTGAGATATCGGCGTATTTCTGTTCCGCCAAAGAGTTCTGAGTCAGACCAGTCTCCAAAGGCAGCACCATACTGAATGCGAGAGTCACGATCGTCCATGAGCTCACTAAAGGCGGAAATAGAAGCAACATCAGAAACAGGTGTTGAACGGTCTCCTAGCATAGCCTTAACGGTATAAGTATAGACATAGCTTGAATCAATAGAACGGTCGATAAAGCGAGTTTGGTTGGTTGTAAACTCACGGACAGTAGAAGTTTGACCAGTTTCATCTCTACTTTCCCGATGGATGACATAATGAGTCGCCCCTTCAACTGTATTGAAGTTGAGTTCAGCAGTCGTTGAATCTTTTCGTTGGGCAGTCAGACGAGTAATACGACCAGGGAAGTTTTCAAAGGTAATGACATCGCCCTTTTGAGTAGCAAGCTGGATGCGATTGTCTTTGATGCGGGTAGCTTGTACTTCCTTACCGTTTACCTTGACAAGACTAGCTTCGATATTTGGATAGTCTACGACTAAATCTCCACCCACATTAGAAAGGAAAGATAGCGTTTCAAGATTCTTTTCTTTCCATTTCATGCTGACTTCAAAGTTACCACGAGCTACTAGACCTGAGACTTGACCATCTTTCCATGCATCTGGAAGGGCTGGTAATGGGGCAATGTAGCCGGTGTGAGACTGAAGGAGCATTTCTGCCATACCGCTGGTTGCACCAAAATTCCCATCAATTTGGAAAGGCGCGTGCGTATCCCAGAGGTTTTCTAGAGTTGAGGATCTGAGTTGTTCTGCCAGCAAACGATGGGCACGATTTCCATCTAGGAGACGAGCCCAGAGGTTGATTTTATTAGCCTTAGACCAACCGGTACCACCATCTCCACGATGGTTTAGGGTTGCGCGTGCTGCTTCCAGATATTCAGGCTGATCTTTGCCAAATAAGGTTCCTGGGAAGAGCCCAACCAGATGAGAAACGTGACGGTGATGGTTTTCAATTCCTTCATTAGTGAATTGAGGACTGTCTTCCTCATACCATTCCTTGATACGGCCATCTTGGTTGATATGAAGTGGTTTGAGCTTGTCAAATTTAGCCTTCACTTCTGTCACCAAGTCTTGGTCGACCTTCAGGTGATTGGCTGCCTCCATATAGTCGTGGAATAACTGCCAAACTAGAGATTGGTCAAAGGTATTTCCAATCGTGATAGTTCCATGCTCTGGTGAGTATGATGGAGAAGAAACCCAACGGTCACTAGATTTGTCGTAGTGCAAGAAGGAATTCCAGAACTTGGCTGTTTCCTTGAGCATTGGATAAATCTTTTCTTTGAGATAGGTTTCATCCTTGGTGAATTTGTAGTAGTCATAGACGTTCTGCATCATCCAAGCATTGGCAGCAGGAGACCAACCCCAGTAATAATTCCAACCTGGAGTTGTCCAGCCAAATGGTGTTGCCTGAGTATGAACCAACCAACCGTTTTCTTGGCCTTCTTTGGATTCGATACCTGCATATTCTTTAGCAGCGATACGACCATAGTAGCGCATGTCATCAATATAATTAACCATTGGCCTAGCAGTTTCTGCAAGATTGTTCATGTAGGCAGGCCAGTAGTTCATCTGAAGGTTGACATTGAGGTGGTAATCTGAGTTCCAAGGTGGATTGTCTACAGCGTTCCAGACTCCTTGCAAGTTGGCGGGAAGGGCATCTGTCCGGTCACGAGAAGAACTGATGAGTAGATAACGTCCATATTGGAAGAAGAGCTCTTCTAGTTTGCCCTTTTTCTGGGTTATAGGTATGTAGAGCTTCTTTTGTAGTTTGGCTAGACTTGTTGCCACCAAGATTTAGTTGAACACGATTGAAGAGACTTTGATAATCCTTGATGTGGTTATTTTTTAGGGTTTCATAATCTTTTGCCTTGGCAGCTTCTACGATAGATTTGACAGTATTTTCTAGGTCAATATCCTTGCGATAATTGGTTTTTGGATTTTGAGCAAAGTTGGTCTTGGCACTGAGTAAAAGGATCGCATAGCTGGCTCCGGTGACAGTCAAATAGCCATCTTGTGCAGTGACTTGTCCGTCTGTCTTGACTCCAAGATAGGAAGCAAATTGGAGACCATTATCTTTGACACTGCCTCTGAGTAAAATACCGTTGGTATCGACACTAACACTTCCTTCTTTGAAATTTGATTCTTCCATAGAGTACTCTCCATTAGCAATCAAATCTTTTGTCAAACTATTCCAAAGTGTAAAATCAAGGGTCTTATCACCTTTTTTACTCAAGTGGGTCACAGTAACATCGTCAGGATAGCTAGAGAAGGTTTCGCGTTTAAAGTTTGTACCATCTTGGGTATAAGAAGTAGTCGAGATGGCCTCAGAAATATCTAAGCCACGATGATAGTCGGTAACATTCTCCAAGCCTTTCTTTTGGTTGTTAAAGACCATAAAGATATCACCAAAAGATAAGTAACGACCATACTGAGCATTGTTTGGTCCGACTAGGTTGCGCTCCGCTAATTGTTTTGCTTTTTGGCGGTTTCCTTCTTCTAATGCCTTACGAATTTCTGCTAAGACCTTATAGCGGTCTTGATAGTTTCCTCCATTGTAGTCGGTGCTATCCGGTTGCGGTCCACCAGACCAGAGAGTTTTTTCATTGTATTGGATTCTTTCTTCACCGATGAGCCCAAAAACTTTTGCCCCCATTTCTCCATTTCCGACTGGCAGAGCTTGTTTTTCCCAGCCGTCATAAGAAGGAGCAGTTGGTTGGTCGTAATGAAGTTGATAGTTTTCTTGCTTAGTCATAGGAAGTTCTGGTTTTTCACTCTCCTTATTTTCAGAAGGTTCAACTACAGCGTTAGTCTCTGATTGATGATGTGTTTGAGGTGTTTCCTTTTCAGGTTTTACCTCTTTGTCAGCTAATTCAGTAGAAGTTTGATTTTTTGTGCTTGGTTGATTTTCCTTATTCTCTTGAGTGGGTTCCTCTACTTTTGTATTCACTTGAACCGTAGTCTCACTGACACTTGCTTGATTTTCTTTCACTTCGATGCCATCGGCAGCTACATTCTGTGTTGCTAGAAAAACAGCTCCCAGTAAAACAGAAGCAGTTCCAACGGTCAATTTTCGGATGCTATACTTACAGGATTTTTCCCAATAGCTCTTCTTCATAAAAACTCCTTTCTCAAATCTGTAAGCGCATACATTTTTTTGTAAAAAAATAAGCCTTGCAGAAAGATGTTTCCTTTGTTTTGTATAATCTTAATATAGCAAATAAATCAATCCAATGCAAGGTTTTTTAGGAAAAACTGAATTATTTTACCAAATTTTAGTTCTTTTTTAATTTTATTGAATTAAAAAAGATTAGAGCAGAAAAAGAATCTGAGTAATGCCCTACCCTTTTGAAAGCGTAAATCAAACTAGTCAGGCGTGGGACTTTATGGTATAATATAGAAGATTCAAAAAGAAACAGGAGAAATATTATGGACCTTATTTTAGCAATTGTCTTGATTGTTTTAGCTTTTCTAGGTGGAGCTCTTGGAGGAATGTACTTGGTGCGCAAGCAAATTGAAAAAGAATTTGCTGATAACCCACGTTTGAATGCAGAAGCAGTTCGTACTCTGTTGAGTGCAAATGGTCAAAAACCAAGCGAAGCTAAGGTACAACAAGTGTACCACCAAATCATTCGCCAACAAAAAGCAGCCCTTGCTAACAATAAAAAGAAATAAATAGGAAAAGTCTGGGATGAAAATTCCAGACTTCTCACTATGTTCAACTGATATTTAAGGATAGGACTTTTTCCTTGCATTCTATTGATATTTGATTATGATTAAGAGGGAGATAGTCTGGAGTTTACCAGTCTGTCAGAAATTTCAGCGAGAAATGTAATGATAATGAACTATCAATCAGAAAAATAAGACTAGAAAGAAGACTGTATGGATAATCGACCAATTGGTTTTTTGGATTCGGGCGTTGGAGGCTTGACCGTTGTACGTGAGCTCATGCGCCAGCTTCCTCATGAAGAAATCGTCTATATTGGAGATTCGGCACGGGCACCTTACGGGCCTCGTCCTGCTGAGCAAATTCGTGAATACACTTGGCAGTTGGTCAACTTTCTTTTGACTAAGGATGTCAAGATGATTGTCATCGCTTGTAATACTGCAACAGCAGTTGTTTGGGAAGAAGTCAAGGCTAGGTTGGATATCCCTGTCCTGGGTGTCATCTTACCGGGTGCGTCAGCGGCTATCAAATCCAGCCAAGGTGGTAAAATTGGTGTAATCGGAACACCTATGACTGTATCATCTGACATCTATCGTCAGAAAATCCATGATCTGGATCCGGATTTACAGGTGGAAAGCTTGGCCTGTCCCAAATTTGCTCCTTTGGTTGAGTCAGGTGCCCTTTCAACCAGTGTGACCAAGAAAGTAGTTTATGAAACCTTGCGCCCATTAGTGGGCAAGGTAGACAGCTTGATTTTGGGCTGCACCCACTATCCGCTCCTCAGACCCATTATCCAAAATGTGATGGGACCAGAGGTGAAACTGATTGATAGTGGTGCAGAGTGTGTACGTGATATTTCTGTATTACTTAATTACTTCGAGATTAATCGTGGCCGCGATGCAGGGCCGCTACAGCACCGTTTTTATACGACTGCAAATAGCCATAGTTTTGCTCAGATTGGAGCGGAATGGCTAGAAAAAGAGATTCATGTGGAGCATGTAACATTATGACAAACAAAATTTATGAATACAAGGATGACCAGGACTGGTATGTAGGTGTCTGGGACGTCTACGGTGGAATCTATAGCCTCATAAAAGATCCTCTTGATCTCGATTTTATGGATTTGGCTCGCATCTTTCCGTGATGAGGAAAATGGTTTTCCAATCACGATTACGGTAATGCGCTGGTCTTCCAACTTCCGCTTACTCTCTTTTATCGTTGAGATTTTAAATGCAGAAGCCGGTCGAAACTTGGAAGTCATTCAACGCCAAGGTGCCCTGCTCTTAGTTGAAAATGGACAACTCTTGCATGTGGAATTACCTAAAGAAGGAGTAGATGTCGAAGCCTTCTTTGAAACTAGCAAAGTCAGAGAAACCTTGTTGATAGCGACTCGTAATGAAGGGAAGACCAAGGAATTTCGTGCTATCTTTGACAAACTTGGATATGATGTGGAGAATCTCAATGATTACCCAGATCTGCCTGAAGTTGCTGAAACCGGTATGACCTTTGAAGAAAATGCTCGCCTTAAGGCTGAAACCATCTCTAAATTGACAGGCAAGATGGTTCTAGCAGATGATTCAGGTCTTAAAGTCGATGTCCTCGGTGGATTGCCAGGCGTTTGGTCAGCTCGATTTGCAGGAGTGGGAGCCACTGACCAGGAAAACAATGCTAAACTCTTGCACGAATTAGCCATGGTCTTTGAACTCAAGGACCGTTCGGCACAATTCCACACCACTTTGGTTGTGGCTAGCCCAGGTAAGGAAAGCTTGGTGGTCGAAGCTGATTGGCCAGGCTACATTAACTTTGAACCTAAGGGTGAAAATGGTTTTGGCTATGACCCTCTTTTCCTAGTAGGAGAAACAGGCAAGTCATCAGCTGAATTAACCCTTGAAGAAAAAAATAGTCAATCTCACCGTGCCTTAGCCGTTAAGAAACTTTTGGAGGTATTTCCATCATGGCAAAGCAAACCATCATTGTAATGAGCGATTCCCACGGAGATAGCTTGATTGTAGAAAAAATACGTGATCGCTATCTTGGGAAAGTTGATGCCATTTTTCACGATGGTGACTCGGAGCTTCGCCCAGATTCACCACTCTGGGAAGGAATTCAAGTAGTTAGAGGAAATATGGATTTCTATTCAGATTATCCAGAACGCTTAGTGACTCAACTGGGTCCTACCAAGATTATCCAGACTCACGGACACTTATTTGACATTAACTTCAATTTCCAAAAACTAGATTTCTGGGCTCAAGAGGAAGATGCTGATATCTGTCTCTATGGTCACTTGCATGTGCCAAATGCTTGGATGGAAGGGAAGACCCTCTTTCTAAATCCAGGTTCTATCAGCCAACCACGTGGAACCATCAGAGAATGTCTCTACGCTCGTGTGGAAATTGATGACAGCTATTTCAAAGTGGACTTTTTGACACGTGATCATGAGGTTTATCCTGGCTTATCCAAGGAGTTTGCTCGATGATTGCCAAAGAATTTGAACTCTTTTTGCTGGAGCAAGAGGAAACCTTTTTGACTCCTGCTGAAAATTTGGCTGTACTCATTGATACTCACAATGCAGATCATGCAATTCTCCTCCTTAGCCAGATGACTTATACACGAGTTCCAGTAGTGACTGCTGAGAAAAAATTTGTTGGGACCATAGGGCTTAGAGATATTTTTGCATATCAAATGGAGCAGGGTTTGAGTCAGGAAGTCATGGCGGATATGGATATTGTTCACATGACAAAGAAGGATGTCGCGGTAGTTAATCCAGACTATACATTGACGGATGTTTTACATAAGCTAGTGGATGAGTCTTTCCTGCCAGTCGTTGGTAAGGATGGCCTTTTCCAAGGGATTATCACGCGGAAGTCAATCCTCAAGGCTGTCAATGCCCTCCTGCATGACTTTAGTAAGGAATATGAGATTCGAAGCAAATGAGAGAATGGATTTTAACATTTTTAGAAGAAAAGCAAAATCTATCTAGTAATTCTAAACAGTCTTATAAATATGACTTAGAGCAATTTTTAGACATGATAGGAGAGCAAATTTCTGAGACAAGTTTAAAAATCTACCAAGCTCAACTATCAAATTTTAAAATTAGTGCCCAAAAGCGTAAAGTTTCTGCTTGTAATCAATTTCTCTTCTTTTTGTACCAAAAAGGAAAGATTGGTACCTTTTACCGTTTAGAATTAGCCAAACAAGCTGAGAAAAGGGAAGAAAAACCAGAATTATTAGGCTTGAGTTCTTTCTGGCAGGAAAGTACCTATCCAGAAGGGCGTTTAATAGCCTTATTGATAGTTGAATTAGGCCTCTTGCCTAGTGAAATTCTAGCCATAAAAATAAGTGATGTAAATCTAGATTTCCAAGTATTGAGAATTAATAAGGCTTCTCAACAAAGAATCTTGAGTCTTCCCACAAAATTACTGGCAGAGTTAGAACCCTTGATGGGACAGACCTACCTCTTTGAAAAAACTGGTAAGCCATACTCTCGTCAATGGGCCTTTCGTCAGTTAGAAGCCTTTCTAAAGGAAAAAGGTTTTGCAGATTTATCGGCTCAAGGATTGAGAGAACAGTTTATACTGAGACAAATTGAAGAAAAGGTTGACTTGTATGAAATCGCCAAAAAATTGGGATTAAAAACAGTCATGACCTTAGAAAAATATAGATAATGGATATTAAATTAAAAGATTTTGAAGGGCCTTTGGATCTTCTTTTGCACTTGGTTTCAAAGTACCAGATGGATATCTATGATGTACCGATTACAGAAGTTATTGAGCAGTATCTAGCCTACATATCAACCCTACAAGCCATGCGTTTAGAAGTGGCAGGTGAGTATATGGTGATGGCTAGCCAACTGATGCTGATCAAAAGTCGCAAGCTCTTGCCAAAGGTTGCGGAAGTGACAGATTTAGAGGATGACCTAGAGCAGGATCTTCTTTCTCAGATTGAAGAATACCGCAAGTTTAAACTTTTGGGAGAGCAGTTGGAAGTCAAGCACCAAGAACGAGCTCAATATTACTCAAAAGCACCGACAGAGTTAATTTACGAAGATGCAGAACTTGTGCATGATAAGACCACGATCGATCTTTTCTTAGCCTTTTCAACTTTATTGACCAAGAAAAAGGAAGAATTCTCGAAAAACCATACAACCATTTTACGAGATGAGTATAAGATTGAGGATATGATGGTCATTGTTCGGGAAGCCTTGGTAGAAGGGCAACAACTATGTCTGCAGGATTTGTTTAAAGAAACCAAGGATTTACAAGAGGTCATTACACTTTTTTTAGCAACCTTGGAGTTGATAAAAACCCAAGAAATTCTCTTGATTCAAAAAGAGAGTTTTGGAGATATCTATCTCATGAAAAAGAATGAGGAAAATCAAGTAGAGCAAAGTCAGGCTTGATAGAGAGGAAGTATGAGTACTTTAGCAAAAATAGAAGCGCTCCTGTTTGTAGCGGGGGAAGATGGGATTAGAGTCCGCCAGTTGGCTGAGCTTCTATCACTTCCACCAACAGGAATTCAGCAAAGCTTAGAAAAATTATCCAAAAAGTATGAAAAAGACCAGGATTCTAGTCTGGCCCTGATTGAGACAGGAGGTGCCTACAGATTGGTGACCAAGCCTCAATTTGCTGCTATTTTGAAGGAATATTCTAAGGCGCCAATCAACCAGAGTCTATCTCAGGGCTGCGCTTGAAACCTTGTCCATTATTGCTTATAAGCAACCTATCACACGTATAGAAATCGATGCTATTCGTGGGGTTAATTCGAGTGGAGCTTTGGCAAAGTTACAGGCCTTTGACTTGATACGAGAAGATGGAAAGAAAGAAGTTCTTGGTCGCCCTAATCTTTATGTAACGACGGATTATTTTCTAGATTACATGGGTATTAACCATTTGGAAGAATTGCCTGTGATTGATGAGCTTGAAATTCAAGCACAAGAAAGCCAATTATTTGGTGAAAGGATAGAAGAAGATGAGAATCAATAAATATATTGCCCATGCAGGTGTGGCCAGTAGGAGAAAAAGCAGAAGAGTTGATCAAACAAGGCTTGGTGACTGTTAACGGTCAGGTAGTGCGTGAACTAGCGACAACCATCAAGTCTGGTGATAAGGTAGAAGTTGAAGGTCAACCCATCTATAACGAAGAAAAGGTCTACTATCTTCTCAATAAACCGCGAGGAGTGATTTCTAGTGTGACAGATGATAAAGGACGTAAGACGGTTGTCGATCTTTTGCCTAATGTGAAAGAGCGTATCTACCCTGTAGGACGTTTGGACTGGGATACATCAGGTGTCTTGATTTTGACCAATGATGGTGACTTTACAGATGAGATGATTCACCCACGTAATGAAATCGATAAGGTTTATGTTGCGCGTGTGAAAGGAATTGCTAACAAGGAAAACCTTCGCCCCTTGACCCGTGGACTTGAGATTGATGGCAAGAAGACTAAGCCGGCCGTCTACGAAATTCTCAAAGTAGATCCTGTTAAAAACCGTTCGGTTGTACAGTTGACCATCCATGAAGGACGTAACCACCAGGTTAAAAAGATGTTTGAAGCAGTTGGACTTCAAGTGGATAAGTTGTCTCGGACACGTTTTGGACACCTAGACTTGACAGGTCTCCGTCCAGGTGAATCCCGTCGTCTTAACAAAAAAGAAATCAGCCAACTACACACCATGGCTGTAACAACTAACAAATAATGAAACGAATTTTAATTGCGCCTGTGCGCTTTTACCAACGCTTTATATCCCCTGCATTCCCACCTTCTTGCAGATTTGAGCCTACTTGTTCAAACTACATGATTCAGGCTATTGAAAAGCATGGATTTAAGGGGGTTCTGATGGGATTGGCAAGGATATTACGATGTCATCCTTGGTCTGAAATAGGTAAGGACCCCGTACCAGATCACTTTTCTTTAAAGAGAAATTCAAAATAAAAAGAATCACAGTCGTGATTCTTTTTTGGTGTAGATAGATCTATAGATTGATGATTTTCACTACCCTTCTCCTATAAAAAGTGGTAAAATGGTTGAAAGAAAGAAGGGATAGAAATGACAACATTATTTTCTAAAATCAAAGAAGTAACAGAACTTTCTGCTATCTCAGGTCATGAAGCACCTGTACGCGCTTATCTTCGTGAGAAAATAACTCCTCACGTGGATGAAGTAGTAACAGATGGCCTAGGTGGTATTTTTGGTATCAAACATTCAGAAGTTGCGAATGCACCTCGCGTCTTGGTAGCATCTCACATGGATGAAGTTGGTTTATGGTGAGTGAAATCAAACCAGATGGAACCTTCCGAGTAGTTGAAATCGGTGGTTGGAACCCGATGGTTGTCAGTAGCCAACGTTTTAAACTCTTTACGCGCCAAGGACGTGAAATTCCAGTAATTTCAGGTTCAGTACCTCCACATTTGACTCGTGGAACAGGTGGGCCAACCATGCCAGCTGTTTCAGATATCGTCTTTGATGGTGGTTTTGCAGATAAGGCTGAGGCTGAAAGTTTTGGTATCCGCCCAGGAGATACCATCGTTCCAGATAGTAGCGCAATCCTAACAGCTAACGAAAAAAATATCATCTCAAAAGCGTGGGACAACCGCTACGGAGTTCTCATGGTTAGTGAATTGGCAGAAAACTTGTCAGGCCAAAAACTAGGCAATGAACTTTATCTTGGGGCTAATGTCCAAGAAGAAGTCGGACTTCGTGGTGCCCATGCATCAACAACTAAATTTGATCCAGAAGTATTCCTTGCTGTGGATTGCTCGCCAGCTGGTGATGTTTATGGTGGTCAAGGTAAGATTGGTGATGGGACCTTGATTCGTTTCTACGACCCAGGTCACTTGCTTCTCCCAGGGATGAAAGATTTCCTTTTGACAACTGCTGAAGAAGCTGGAATCAAGTATCAATACTACTGTGGAAAAGGTGGAACTGACGCAGGTGCAGCTCATCTGAAAAATGGTGGAGTACCATCAACAACAATCGGTGTTTGTGCCCGTTATATCCACTCTCACCAAACCCTTTATGCAATGGATGATTTCCTTGAAGCACAAGCTTTCTTACAAGCCTTGGTTAAAAAATTGGATCGTTCTACAGTAGATTTGATTAAAAATTATTAAACAGAAATGACGGAGGCAATAGGGATGGAAGAACCAAACCTAGAAACCTTGATACGGGATCTATACAATAATGCCCGTCAAAACCTAAGTGAAGATCTAGTGGCTGCGCTCCTAGAAACTGCTAAGCAATTGCCCAGTACCAATGAGCGCTTGCTTGCAGTCCGACTTTCAGGGCTAGTCACACTTGAACTTCTCAAGAATCCCAAGACCCCAGCGCCAGAGTTAGTCAATCTGGCCCGCTTTATCAAAAAGGAAGAAGCGAGATACAGGGGTGCAGCCGCATCTTCCTTTATGATTGGAGAGCTATTTAAAATGCTTTGATTCGAAAGAATCAAAGCATTTTTTTCGTTTTAAATTTGTTCTGCCAAAACCTTTTCAGCAAGGTTCATAGCGTGGTCTGATACACGAGTGTAGTGTGAAATAATATCGATAAAGTTGACACCTGCTTGGGTAGAACATTCTCCGTTATTTAGACGTTTGATGTGAGTCTTACGAAGGACACGTTCCATGTTGTTGATGTCTTCGTGTCGCTCGATAAGAGCTTGAGCTTTCTCGAGGTCGTTGTTTTCCACACTCTCAAGAGCATCTTTGACGAATTCACTAGTTTTAAGATAAATCTCTGCTAGTTCTTCTAAGGCAGCCTCAGAGAATTGAACATTCTTGCGTTGCAAGTAATCGTTAAGATTGAGCAGGGCTTCTGCGTGGTCTCCGATACGTTCCAAGTCTCGTGAAGAGTCAAGGATATTGGTTAAGACTTCACTCTCTTTTTGGCTCAAAGCTTCACCAGATAAACTAATGAGGTAACGAGTCAATTTTTCATCAATGGTATTGATAGCTTCTTCAGTCTTATGTCCCTTTTCTGCAACTTTTTCATTAGAGTTGATGATATAGTCGTAAGAGAGGTCAAAGGCTTTCGCAGCATAATTACCTAAGTGTAGAAGTTCTTTTTTAGCATTTCCAAGAGCGATAGATGGAGCTTGTTTGATCAGTTGCTCATCAAGGTAAAGTGGCTCGTATTTGACAACTTCGTCTTCTCCAGGGATAAGTTTGGTTACCAAGAAGGCAAGAGCTCCGATGAATGGAAACTGAATGATTGTATTGGTAATGTTGAAGGTTCCGTGGGCGAAGGCAATGGTCATTTCTGGAGCTAGATTTAAGAAGCTCTCAAACCATTGGATTAAGCCTGTAAATGGAACGAGGAAGATAATACAGATAACAGTCCCGATAACGTTAAAGGCCACATGGGCTGCTGCCACACGTTTGGCTGCAATATTAGCACCCAAGGAAGCGATAATAGCAGTGATGGTTGTTCCAATGTTATCTCCAAAGAGAACTGGTAGGGCTCCCTGGAGGTCAATCAGATTGCTAGCGTAGAGATTTTGTAGAATCCCGATGGTCGCTGAGGAGGCTTGAATCAGAAGGGTTAAACCTGTTCCGACAAGAACACCCAAGATTGGATTTTTACTAAGTTCTACCATGTAGTCTTTAAAGACTTGTAAATCCTTAAGGGGTTCCATAGCGCCACTCATAAGATTGAGGGCAAAGAAGATACCACCGACACCAAAAACAATTCGTCCGATGTTATTGATGGTTCTATTTTTTGTGAAGAAGAGACAGACTGCTCCGAGAAAGAGCATAGGTAATGCGTAGTCTCCCAATTTAAAACCAATGATAAAGGATGTGACAGTTGTTCCAATATTGGCTCCCATAACAATCCCAATAGCCTGACGTAGAGTCAATAGTCCAGCACTAACCAGACCAACTGTAATAACCGTAACACCTGAACTCGATTGAATCAGGGCAGTCATCCCAATTCCAACTAAAATTCCAAAGAAAGGATTGCTAGTATATTTGTCAATGTAATATCGAAGACGATCTCCAGCTGCTTGTTGCAAACCGTCCCCCATGGTTTTGATACTATATAAGAATAGTCCCAGGCCACCTAAAAAGTGAAATGCAATTTCCTGCCAATTAATGGACATTTTATTTTCCCTCCGAAAACTAATCGCGGAATTTCTCCCATTCTATTTTAAAGGATTCTAAGCAATCTAACAAGTAGTAAACGCATTTTTTTAGAAAAATATCATGAAAATGTAAAAAAGGTAATTGATTGTCTAATTTATATCATTTATTCACCCCTTTATAGATATTTTAGGATGACTGTTGACTCTACTTATAAATAGAGTAAAATAAAAATGAACAGTTCTGCTATTTTAAGGGCAGTTACTTTTTTAAAACAAAAATAAAGCGCTTACTTTTTTTGGAAGTGAAAGGAGAAAAAATGAAGAATCCATTTTTTGAGAAACGTTGTCGCTATAGTATTCGAAAATTATCAGTGGGTGCCTGCTCTTTGATGATTGGTTCGATTTTATTTGCCAACCAAACTCTAGCAGAAGAAGTTGCAATCCCAGCGAATGAAACAAGGACTACTGCTGTGGCTACAGAGCAAGCATCGCCTGCCACATCAGAGCAACCAACTACAGCTTCACCTGAGGTATTAAAGCAGTTGGAAGAGACAGAAAACAAGGTTAGTGAACAACCTATTTCAGAAGAAAAACCAACCTTGGACCAATTGACTGCAGCTGATAAGGAAGTAGCTAGTCCGGTTGCTGAAGCGCCTAAGGCTGAAGAAGCACCTGTAGCTGCAGAAATAAGGTTGAAGAAGCACCTGTGGCTACAGAAAATAAGGCTGAAGAGAAAGCAACTGTTTCAGATGTTCCTAAGAAAGAAGAAAAAAGTCTTCGACCAAAAGAAATTAAGTTTGACACTTGGGAAGATTTGTTGAAATGGGAACCGGGTGCCCGTGAAGACGACGCTATTAATCGTTCCTCGGTTGAATTGGCTAAACGTTACCGTGGGCATGTAGTCAACGAAAAAGCCAATAAGGATGCCAAGGTTGAAGCTCTTGCCAATACCAACTCTAAGGCTAAAGACCACGCTTCTGTAGGTGGTGAAGAGTTTAAAGCCTATGCTTTTGACTACTGGCAATACTTGAATTCAATGGTCTTCTGGGAAGGGCTGGTTCCAACTCCGGACGTGATTGATGCTGGTCACCGTAATGGTGTCCCTGTATTGGGTACACTCTTCTTCAACTGGTCTAATAGTATTGCAGACCAAGAAAAATTTGCCGAAGCCCTTAAACAAGACGAAGACGGAACTTTCCCTATTGCTCGTAAGTTGGTTGATTTGGCTAAATACTATGGATTTGATGGATATTTTATCAACCAAGAAACAACAGGAGATATCGTAACGCCTCTTGGTAAGAAAATGCGTGACTTTATGCTCTATACCAAGGAATATGCGGCTCAAGTCAATCATCCAGTCAAATATTCTTGGTATGATGCCATGACCTATGAATATGGTCGTTATCATGCAGATGGTTTGGGTGAATACAATTACCAATTCATGGAAAAAGAGGGAGACAAGGTTCCTGCGGATCACTTCTTTGCCAACTTTAACTGGACCAAAGAGAAAAATGATTACTCTGTAACTATGGCAAAATGGCTTGGACGTAGTCAGTATGATGTTTTTGCAGGTTTGGAATTGCAACAAGGTGGTTCTTATAAGACAAAAGTGAAATGGGATGCCCTTCTAGATGAAAATGGCAAGCTCCGCTTATCACTTGGACTCTTTGCTCCAGATACAATTACTAGTCTTGGTAAGACAGGCGAAGACTATCACAAGAATGAAAACATCTTCTTTACAGGTTACCAAGGAGATCCAACTGGTCAAAAACCAGAGGACAAGGACTGGTACGGAATTGCCAACCTTGTAGCTGACCGTACACCAGCAGTGGGGCGTAGCTTTACAACATCCTTTAACACCGGACATGGGAAAAAATGGTTTGTAGACGGGAAAGTTTCCAAGGATTCTGAATGGAACTATCGTTCTGTATCAGGTATCTTGCCTACATGGCGCTGGTGGCAAACGTCATCAGGTGCTAAACTTCAAGCTGACTATGACTTTGAAGATGCCTACAATGGTGGTAACTCACTTAAGTTTGCGGGTGATTTAGCTGAAAATACCAACCAAGATGTTCGTCTCTACTCTACAAAACTGGAAGTAACAGATAAAACAAAACTTCGTGTCGCCCATAAAGGTGGCAAGGGAAGCAAGGTCTATGTAGAGTTTGCGACTCAGAAAAACTATACTTATGGTGGAGAGAATGCTCGTAAAGAACTGACTCTATCTGACGATTGGACAAAAGATGAATTTGACTTGAGTGCCTTGGCAGGTCAGACTATTTACGGTATCAAACTGACTTTTGAAAATACTGCTGCCCTTAAGGGCTATCAATTTAACTTGGGTGAGTTGACTGTAACAGATAATCAAGAGGCTCCTCAAGCACCAACAGCTCTTAAAGTAGCTAAACAATCCCTTAAAAATGCCCAAGAAGCAGAAGCCATTGTCCAATTTACTGGAAATAAAGATGCTGATTTCTATGAAGTTTATGAGAAGGATGGCGATGCTTGGCGCCTACTGACAGGTTCATCTGCAACTACGATCTACCTACCAAAAGTTAGCCGTTCAGCTAGTGCAACTGGTACTAGTCAAGAGTTGAAGGTTGTCGCAGTTGGTAAGAATGGCCTTCGTTCTGAAGCAGCAACTACAAACTTTGAGTGGGGGATGACTGTCCAAGACACAAGTCTTCCAAGACCATTAGCAGAAAATATCGTTCCAGGAGCGACTGTTATCGGAAGTACCTTCCCAGACACAGAAGGTGGCGAAGGTATCGAAGGTATGTTGAATGGAACTATCACTAGCTTATCTGATAAATGGTCTTCTGCTCAGTTGAGTGGTAGCGTTGATATCCGTTTGACACAACCACGCCGTGTTGTGAGATGGGTCATGGATCATGCCGGTGCGGGTGGAGAATCTGTCAACGATGGTTTGATGAATACTAAGGACTTTGACCTCTACTATAAGGATGAAGCTGGAGAATGGAAACTAGCCAAGGCTGTTCGTGGCAATAGAGCCCATGTTTCAGATATTACCCTTGATAGCCCAATTACAGCGCAAGACTGGCGTTTGCACGTTATTACATCTGACAATGGAACACCATGGAAAGCTATCCGCATCTACAACTGGAAGATGTATGAAACTCTTGATACGGAGAGCCAAAACATTCCAATGGCTAAAGTTGCAGCGCGTGTTCTGACAGACAATAAGATTCAACTTGGATTCTCAGAAGTTCCTGCTGGAGCGACCATTACAGTCTATGACAAGGCAGATTCACAAACTCCTATCGCTACTTTAAACACAGTAGTTGGAGGGGATCTAGCAACAGATCCATTGAGTTTTGAAAAACGTCCAAGCCTTCTTTACTACCGTACACAATTACCAGGTAAAGAAATCAGTAATACTCTTGCTGTGACGATTCCTCAGGATGAGAGAAAGATTAAGGCTGTCAGTCTAGAAGTAGCACCTAAAAAGACAACTTACCAAGATGGCGAGGAATTGAATCTCAAAGGTGGTCTTCTTCGCGTCAAATATGGGGTGAAGAAGCAGACGAAGTCATCAACCTTAGTCATGCTGGTGTTGTGGTCAACGGCTACGATGCTCACCATCATGGCGAACAAGAGTTAACAGCAACCTATCTTGGTCTTCCAGTTGCAGGAAGCTTCAAGGTTCAAGTGACTGGTGAAGAAGCTGGTCCAAAAGAAGTCGCAGCCTTGTATATTAGCAAGCAACCGAAAATTGATTACTTTGTAGGCGATACTCTTGACTTATCAGAGGGACGCTTCAAGGTCTTGTATGATGATGAATCTGAGACAGAACATAGCTTTACAGACCAAGGAGTCGAAATTACAGGCTATGATGCTCAAAAAACAGGCCGTCAAAAACTTGAGTTGCACTATCAAGGACAAACTGTCGAATTTGATGTTCTAGTATCACCTAAGGCAGCCATTAACGACGAATATCTGAAACAAGAAATCACATCTGCTCAAGGTCGCAAAGAAACAGTAGCTTATACATTTGCTGATGCAGCAAAACAAGCAGCTCTTGTTGAGAAGATTGATGCAGCAAAAGCTATCTTAGAAAACCACGATGCTAGTCAAGAAGCAGTCAACCAAGCCTTGAATGACTTGAAACAAGCAGGTTCTGACTTGAATGGTGTACAGCTTTATCAAACAGCTAAGGAAGAGCTTGAAACTCTTCTAGGAAAAGTTCGTGAGAAAAATGCAGACGATCCAATCATCGCTCAAGCAGAAACTCTTATTGGCTCAACAAATCCAACTCCAGCAGCCTTTGCGGACATGAAAGAAAAGCTGAATAAGAAACTAGCTCCTGCAGAAGAAAGCCATCATGTGGGTAGTTTAGAAGATGAATCGGCTCCAACAGTTGAAGCTCTACCTGAGCTAGTGGTTGAAACAGAAACTCAAGCCTTCGAACGCCAAGAACGTCCAGCGGGAGACCTCTTGTTGGGTGAGCGTCGTATTGTTCAGGTAGGTGTAGAAGGTCAGACTCGTCGTCTGATTGAAGTTGATGCCAAAGGCAACCGCACTCTTCTTGAGACAGAAGTAGTCAAGGAAGCAGTGGCTGAGATTACTGAAGTTGGTACCAAGGTAGAAAGCCGTGTTCAACCGCTAGACGGACAAAAAGATTTGACAATCAGCAACCCAACATTAGTAGTTGAGGAAGAAAAGGTTGCATACGGTCATGAAGAACGAGTAAATCCTAGTCTAAAAGCAGGAGAACGTCGTATCGTTCAGGCAGGTGTAGAAGGCCAAACTCGTCGTCTGATTGAAGTAGATACAGAAGGTAACCGTACTCTTCTTAAGGCAGAGGTAGTCAAGGAAGCAGTGACTGAGATTACTGAAGTTGGTACGAAGGTAGAAAGCCGTGTTCAGCCACTAGATGGAGTCAAAGATTTGACAATTAGCAATCCAGCATTGGTGATTGAAGAAGAAAAGGTTGCATACGGCCATGAAGAACGAGTAAATCCTAGCCTTCAAGCAGGAGAACGTCGAATTGTTCAGGCCGGAGTTGAAGGGCTTCGTAGAAATCTTGTAGAAGTTGATTCAGAAGGCAACCGCAGTCTGAAGGGGACAGAACTTGTCAAAGAAACTGTAACTGAGATTGTTGAGATTGGGCCAAAAGTGGATGTCCAAGATGATAAACCTCTAGCACCTGCTCCAGTAGCACAAGCAGCTAAGCAGGAACCAGCAAAAGCAGAAGCACAAGCTGATAAAACTGAAGGAAAACAACTTCCAAGTACGGGTGAAGGAGCAGATGCAAATCTTCTGGCTCTTGGATTGGTCGGAGTCCTAGGTGGCTTTGGACTACTCGCTCAAAAGAAAAAAGAAGAGTAAGTTGAACTTCTAAATTACCGTCTGACAAGATAATAGTATTAAAAGGCAAGAGCCATTTTTGGCTCCTGCCTTTTTGCATTCTTAGAATGTTTATGTTAAGATTTTTATTATTTCATAAGAATTGTTGTAGTGAGATATCTGCATGTTTTGCTTCGAAGATTGATTATGTATGTAGAGTTTTAAAAGCTATTTATCGTTAATCCCATCAAGAATTGGTTTGGGAATAAGAAAGGAAAAAGAAGATGAAAGCATTAAAAGTAGTAATTGCTGTAATCATTGTAGTAGTGAGCATTGGCTTAGTAGTATTTATAGGAGCGAGTATGTATGCTGTTACTACGATTAATTTGCTATCTAACTCAGTCTATTATGCACAACGGATGCCTCATAAGGAGGGAACAGAACCCGACTTAGTCATGTTGATTGAAAATATGGGTTCGATTTATACCCCGAAAATTGAGGGTGTTCGCTATGATGATGATGGAGCGAATTTTATCGAAAATTCTATTGATTCAAGTGGTCATCCTACAAGTTTTGGTGAGTTTGATGGAGGTTATCACTACAGTGATAAAAACGATGTGTCCTATAAGTTTAATAAGAATTTTGAGCTTGAGTGGGCTCTCGACAAAGATTATAAAAAAATTGATATTGCAACAATTGATGAAACAAAGATAAAAGGAGAGATTAGAGAGACCCTTAAACCCATACTTGATGTACAGAGTAAACCCCTCATCAATCTGCAGTGGTTGTTCAATAAAAAGTATCAAGACAGGTTTAATTAGAGATGGGGATAAGTCTTTAATTTGAAATTAAACTGAACAAAAGTGATTCAACCTTTAGAAACAGGTTAACCTTTCGATGGCATTTTCTATTTCAATATAAAACTTTCAAAATAGATTTTGAAAATTGAGCAGTTTCTGAAGAGCTAGTTAAGAAAAAATAAAGACACAACTCCAGACAATAGCTCTTCCTTTATAAATGAGCAGCATACCATAGATGAAGATAAAAACAGTGATGGATTTCCTTAGAAAGTAAAGATTGAGTTTAATTTACTAGAGAGAGCCGTTTCAGGGAAAAGTTTAAGGTTTTGCTATCTCTTTTATTGATTTTGTGATATAATTAACACGTAAAAAAAAAGAAGGAGTCATATCTAATGGCAAAATTGACTGTTAAAGACGTTGACTTGAAAGGGAAAAAAGTTCTCGTTCGTGTTGACTTCAACGTACCTGTAAAAGATGGCGTGATCACTAACGACAACCGTATCACTGCAGCTCTTCCAACTATCAAGTACATCCTTGAACAAGGTGGACGTGCAATCCTCTTCTCTCACCTTGGACGTGTAAAAGAAGAAGCAGACAAAGAAGGGAAATCACTTGCTCCTGTAGCCGCTGACTTGGCTACTAAATTGGGTCAAGAAGTTACATTCCTTCCAGGTGTTACTCGTGGTGCTGAATTGGAAGCAGCGATTAACGCTCTTGAAGATGGACAAGTTCTCTTGGTTGAAAACACTCGTTACGAAGATGTTGACGGCAAGAAAGAATCTAAAAACGATCCTGAACTTGGTAAATACTGGGCATCACTTGGAGATGGTATCTTCGTAAACGATGCATTCGGTACAGCTCACCGTGCACACGCATCTAACGTTGGTATCTCAGCAAACGTTGAAAAAGCAGTTGCTGGTTTCCTTCTTGAAAACGAAATTGCTTACATCAAAGAAGCAGTTGAAGCTCCAGAACGTCCATTCGTAGCCATCCTTGGTGGTTCAAAAGTTTCAGACAAGATCGGTGTTATCGAAAACTTGCTTGAAAAAGCTGATAAAGTTCTTATCGGTGGTGGTATGACTTACACATTCTACAAAGCACAAGGTATCGAAATCGGTAACTCACTTGTAGAAGAAGACAAATTGGATGTTGCTAAATCTCTTCTTGAAAAATCAAACGGTAAATTGATCTTGCCAGTTGACTCAAAAGAAGCAAACGCATTTGCTGACTACACTGAAGTAAAAGACACTGAAGGTGAAGCAGTAGACCCAGGATTCCTTGGTCTTGATATCGGTCCTAAATCAATCGCTAAATTTGACCAAGAATTGACTGGTGCGAAAACAGTTGTATGGAACGGACCAATGGGTGTATTTGAAAACCCTGACTTCCAAGCTGGTACAATCGGTGTGATGGACGCTATCGTGAAACAACCAGGCGTTAAATCAATCATCGGTGGTGGTGACTCAGCTGCTGCAGCTATCAACCTTGGTCGCGCAGACAAGTTCTCATGGATCTCTACTGGTGGTGGAGCATCAATGGAACTTCTTGAAGGTAAAGTTCTTCCAGGACTTGCAGCTTTGACTGAAAAATAAGAAAACCTAAAAAGGAGGACTCAGGTTCTCCTTTTTTTGCGCCCTTGTATAGTTCAAGAGATATTTAGTTACCGAGGGATAATTGGACAGAATCCAAAAAAAACAGTAAAATAGAGGAATACCAATCTAAATGAAATTTGAGTGATAATCGTGGAAAAAAGAGACAATCAGACAAAAACAGCTATTTGTGGTATTATCAATGTCACCCCAGATTCTTTTTCTGATGGGGGCCAATTTTTTGCTATTGAAGAAGCCTTAAAACAGGCTCGAAAATTGATAGCTGAAGGTGCTACTATCTTAGATATCGGTGGTGAATCTACTCGACCTGGAAGTAGTTACGTTGAGATAGAAGAGGAAATCCAACGTGTCGTTCCGGTCATTCAGGCTATCCGTCAAGAAAGTGATGTTCTGATTTCGGTCGACACTTGGAAGAGTCAAGTTGCAGAAGCAGCTTTACAGGCTGGAGCCAATATAGTCAATGACATTACAGGCCTCATGGGTGATGAGAAGATGGCAGAGGTGGTTGCCAGGGCTGGAGCTCAGGTAGTCATCATGTTTAATCCAGTCATGGCACGCCCTCAGCACCCTAGTTCACTTATCTTCCCTCATTTTGGCTTTGGAGAGCCTTTTACAAAGGAAGACTTGGATGAGTTTGAAACAAACTACCAGTAGAAGAAATTGATGACAGCTTTCTTTGATCGTGCTCTAGTAAGAACGGAAAAAGCAGGGATTTCGAAAGAAAAGATCATGCTAGATCCTGGGATTGGCTTTGGCTTGACCAAAAAGGAAAATCTACTACTTCTACGTGACCTTGATAAATTACACGAGATGGGCTATCCTATCTTTTTAGGAGTCTCTCGCAAGCGCTTTGTCATCAATATTCTGGAAGAAAATGGTTTTGAAGTAAACCCAGAAACTGAAGCTGGTTTCCGCAATCGTGATACGGCTTCAGCTCATGTGACTAGTATCGCTGCTAGACAAGGTGTGGAAGTGGTGCGTGTACACGATGTAGCCAGCCACAAGATGGCAGTCGAAATCGCATCAGCCATCCGTCTGGCAGATGATGCGGAAAATTTAAACTTGAAACAATATAAATAAGATGAATAAAAACGAAACGAATCAGTGGATAGCTAACTATCGGACAGACCAACCGCATTTTGGTTTGGAGAGGATGGTGAAGCTATTAGCCCTACGTGGCAATCCCCATCTGAAACTCAAGGTTATCCATATCGGAGGAACCAATGGTAAGGGGTCTACTATAGCCTTTTTGAAGAATATGTTGGAAAAGATGGGGCTAAGAGTTGGAGTCTTTAGCTCACCCTATCTGATTCATTATACCGATCAGATTGCCATTGATGAGGAATCTATCCCAGAAGCAAGATTAGAGACCTTGATGGCAGACTATCGCTCACTACTTGAGGGGGAGCATGCTCATGATTTGCAAGGAACGACAGAATTTGAGATTATCACTGCCATAGCCTATGATTATTTTGCTTCTGAGAAAGTCGATGTGGCCATTATGGAAGTAGGTATGGGTGGACTTTTGGATAGTACCAATGTTTGTCAGCCTATCTTAACAGGTATTACGACCATTGGCCTGGATCACGTAGCTTTACTAGGGGATAGCTTGGAAGCTATCGCGGAGCAGAAAGCTGGAATTATCAAACAAGGAGTTCCCCTGGTAACAGGAAATATTGCCCCAGAAGCCCTAGCAGTTATCAACCAAATCGCGAAAGCGAAAGAGGCTCCTAGACTTGTTTATGGGGAAGATTATCAAGTCAGTCATCAAGAGAGTATTATCACTGGAGAGGTCTTTGACTATTCAAGTTCGGTTAGACAAGGTCGCTTCCAGACAGGATTGCTGGGTTTGCACCAGATAGAGAATGCTGGGATGGCACTAGCTTTACTTGATAGTTTTGTAAAGAAGATGGTCGAGAACTAGCAAGCAATGACTTAGCTTGCTCAAGCTTTGGAAGAAACAAGCTGGCCTGGACGCTTTTGAAGTTGTTTCTAGAAGCCCTTTGATGATTTTTAGACGGGGCTCACAATCCCCATGCTGTCAAGGCTTTGTTAGCTACCTTGAAAGAACGATTTGCTGATTATCATAAGGAAATACTTTTTACATGTATCAAAACCAAGGCCTTGGAGGATATGTTAGACTTGTTAGAAACTTTGCCAGATACTGAGCTGACATTGACTCACTTTGATGACGGTCGGGCGACAGACGAAGAGGTGCTAAAAGAAGAAGCCCGTTCTAGAAATCTAAACTACAAAAGTTGGCAGGCATTTCTAGAAAAAAAATTATCAGAAAATGAAGAGAAAAAAACAGTTAGGATAGTAACGGGCTCCTTGTATTTCTTGAGCCAGGTGAGAGCCTATCTGATGGAGAGGAAAAACTAGAAAATGGATACACAAAAAATTGAGACGGCTGTAAAAATGATTATCGAAGCGGTCGGTGAAGATGTTAACCGCGAAGGCTTGCAGGAAACTCCTGCACGTGTAGCTCGCATGTACCAGGAGATTTTTTCAGGACTTGGTCAAACTGCGGAGGAGCATTTGTCAAAATCCTTTGAAATTATTGATGACAATATGGTAGTAGAAAAGGATATCTTTTTCCATACCATGTGTGAACATCACTTCTTGCCATTTTATGGGAAAGCTCATATCGCCTACATTCCAGACGGACGTGTGGCAGGTTTGTCAAAGCTAGCTCGTACTGTGGAAGTTTATGCTAAAAAGCCACAGATTCAAGAACGCTTGAATATCGAAGTGGCTGATGCTTTGATGGACTATCTTGGTGCCAAAGGTGCTTTCGTTGTTATTGAAGCAGAGCATATGTGTATGAGCATGCGTGGTGTTCGAAAACCAGGAACTGCAACCTTGACAACAGTAGCTCGTGGAGTGTTTGAAACGGATAAAGATCTTCGAGATCAAGCATACCGTCTTATGGGGTTATAAAAATCGATTCAAACGATTTTTTCTAGAAAGGACTAGTTATGGATCAATTGCGCATTAAGGATTTGGAAATTTTTGCCTATCATGGTCTTTTCCCGAGTGAGAAGGAACTGGGCCAAAAATTTATCATTGATGCAAGCTTATCCTATGATATGACCAAGGCTGCTACGGACTTAGATTTAGAAGCTTCTGTCCATTATGGCGAGCTCTGTCAGCAATGGACGACTTGGTTTCAGGAAACCACTGAAGACTTGATTGAAACAGTTGCCTACAAACTAGTAGAGCGCACTTTTGAAACCTATCCAATAGTTCAAGAAATTAAACTGGAACTCAAAAAACCATGGGCGCCTATTCATCTACCACTAGACACCTGTTCAGTAACCATCCATCGCCGCAAACAAAGAGCCTTTATTGCTCTAGGTAGCAATATGGGGGATAAGACGGCTAATCTCGAACTAGCTCTTGACAAGATGCGTACTCGAGGGATTCGTATTCTAAAAGAATCTAGTGTGATTACAACTGAGCCTTGGGGTGGTGTAGAACAAGAAAGTTTTGCTAATCAGGTCATTGAAGTCGAAACTTGGCTGCCGGCTCCAATCTTGTTAGAAACCTTGTTGGACATTGAGGCAGAAATGGGTCGGGTCAGAGAAGTGCATTGGGGACCTCGTTTGATTGACTTGGACTTGCTCTTTGTAGAGGATCAAGTTATTTATACAGATGACCTCATCTTGCCGCATCCTTATCTTGCTGAGCGACTCTTTGTCTTAGAGTCGCTGCAGGAAATTGCGCCTCATTTTATCCATCCAGTCCTAGGACAACCGATTCGTCACTTATATCGTCAATTGGAGAAAGAAAATGGGCAAGGTTTCTGAAACTTATAGTAAATGGAAAAGTATAGGGGAAGGTCTTGTAGCTATTGTCTTAGGCCTTCTCTTAGTTTGTTTTGGGCAGGTAGTTCCGATACTGGGTTACCAACTCCTGATGGCCTACTTTTTCTTGTCGGCAGTTTGGCAACTATTGACGCGATGGTTTCAAGAAAAGTCCCGTAGAGAAAATATATTTGTAACTCTAGCCAAGCTCTTTTCTTGCAGTCATCCTATTTGATTCAGTCATCTTGCAGGACATCGCTCTCTATCTCTTGGTTATTATCATTGGAAGTTATCAGCTTTTTACAGGCCTAATCAGTCTGATTACCTGGTTTGCTATACCGAAAAAATCATATTCATCCAAGGATTAATTACTTATTTGATGCTTTGTGGATGATGGGATTTGGTCTCTATAGTATTTCCCCTTTTCATGATGCGACAAATTTTGAATTACTCTTACTTGGTTTTTACTTACTGATGTTGGGGGCAAGCAGCCTCAGAGATGGATTCTTTTTTGAAAAAGGGAGAAGCAATCCTAAGCTCAAGCGTAGAATGAGAATGACCCTGCCTATATTTATGACAGCCTTGATTCCCATCAGCACCTTACGACGATGGAATGAAAGGTTATCTACTCATCAGACGGAAGAAAGCGAAGTGCATTTGGAGAGAAAAAATGAAAAATCTGTTGATTTAGAAATTTTCATCCATACTTCAGAATCATCTTTCTTCTTGGCCATGGGTCATGTAGATATCTGCTATCAAGGTCAGGTTATTTCCTACGGCTCTTATGACCCACATTCAGAGCGCTTGTTTGGTACAATTGGCGACGGGGTTTTATTTAAGGCCAATCGTGAAAAATATATTGAACTTTGTAAGAGAGAAAGCCAGAAAACCCTATTCGCCTATGGTTTAAGCCTGTCTCAACAACAGAAAAAGGCCATCGAAGAACGATTGAGAGAGATAGAAAGCCTCTTGATACCTTGGGAGCCAAGTTCACAACTGCTGAAAAGAAGGGAAGGAGAGGTCAAACATACCTACTCTTATCAGCTGAAACACGAGGCTGATGCAACCCTCTATAAGTTCACATCATCTAAATTTAAAACCTACTTTGTTCTCAGTACAAACTGTGTTCTATTGGCCGACTCTATTGTTGGAGAGGCTGGAACTGATATCCTTAGTCCCCAAGGTTTTATCGTTCCCGGGACTTATCAGGACTATCTTGATTTAGAATTTAAAAACCGAGTGGTATCGTGGTCAGTCGTTCTATTTATTAAAAAAAGAAAACTCTAGTCAGAAGGCTAGAGTTTTTAAAATAGGTCATTTTCTTCAGGTAGGAGGATGGTTTCCTTACCGTCCATATCCATAACAAGTACTTTCGGTGGGTACAATGGGTCAAAGGGATGATTAAAATCGAAGTCAATCGTTGTAGGTAGATGCTCACTTGAAAAACGGAAGGTGATGGAACCGTTACTGTTTAAGAGCTGAAATTCCAACTCATCTTCTAATTCAAAAACATGCTTTAAAAAATGATCGATAATGTACCAGATTGAGTCAATCACATCGTCTGGGAGATTGGTTACCACACCAAAGCTGGCACAACGTCTATGAGAATCCGTAAAAGCCATCCATGCCTCCTACTTAATTTTTTATTATCATACTGCAAACTGGCCTAAAAATCAAGAAAAGTAAACTAATTTACAAAAATATGATTATCGGTGAAACTTTTTCAAAGAAAGTTCAAATAATCCTTGAAAATGCTTACAATTAGTGGTAAACTAGTAGTGGTGTAAACATGAAAACAAAATTTCAACATTAGAAAGGAAACGGTATGAACACAGATGATACAGTAACAATTTATGACGTTGCCCGAGAAGCAGGAGTTTCAATGGCAACTGTCAGTCGTGTAGTCAATGGCAACAAGAATGTCAAAGAAAACACTCGTAAGAAAGTTCTAGAGGTGATTGATCGCCTAGACTATCGTCCAAATGCAGTAGCTCGTGGCTTGGCAAGCAAACGAACAACAACTGTTGGGGTTGTCATCCCAGATATCACTAACACGTATTTTGCTGCGCTAGCAAAAGGGATTGATGATATTGCAGAGATGTACAAGTATAACATCGTCCTTGCCAATAGTGATGAGGATGATGAAAAAGAAGTGGCAGTAGTGAATACACTCTTTTCAAAACAAGTTGATGGTATTATCTTTATGGGCTATCACTTAACAGAGAAAATTCGCTCAGAGTTTTCACGTTCACGTACCCCTGTAGTTCTTGCAGGAACAGTGGATGTAGAACACCAGCTTCCAAGTGTTAATATTGATTATAAGAATGCTACTGCGGATGCTGTTCGCCATTTGTTGAAGCGTAACAAAAAAATTGCCTTTGTGAGTGGCCCATTGGTAGATGATATTAACGGTAAAATTCGCTTGGTTGGCTACAAAGAAGCTTTGAAAGCAGCAGGAGTCAACTATAGTGAAGGACTTGTATTTGAATCTAAATATCGCTATGATGATGGTTATGCTCTGGCAGAGCGCTTAGTTTCTTCAAAAGCAACTGCAGCGATTGTGACTGGTGATGAATTGGCAGCTGGTCTCTTGAACGGCTTGGCTGATCATGGAGTTTCAGTCCCAGAAGACTTTGAAATCATTACGAGTGATGATTCTCAAATCGCTCGCTTTACTCGACCAAGCCTTACAACTATCGCACAACCCTTGTATGATTTAGGTGCGATTAGTATGCGTATGTTGACTAAAATTATGCATAAAGAGGAATTAGAAGAACGTGAAGTCCTCCTACCTCACGGTTTGACAGAGCGCAAATCAACTCGCAAAAAGTAATAAAAACCAGGAATCTAGCTGATTTCCTGGTTTTTTCTTATCCTTCCATATAAGCTTGGAGCTCATCGCCCTTAAGTCCAGCATTGATTGCGATAAGAAGCTTCAGTCGTGCTTTTTGAGCGTTTAGTTCTTTTACAAAATATACACCATCATTCTGAAGACAAACACCACCGCCTTCGTAGGCGTAAACAGGTTCTGCAATCCCATTGAAACAACGTGAGACTAGTGCAATAGGAAGTCCTGCTTGACTGAGAGATTTTAATTTTTCAGCTGTTTCCTTTGGTACATTTCCAGCGCCAAAAGCCTGAATAATCAATCCATCTAGTTGGTCAACAGGAAGTAAATCGAGAAGTTCATCGGTCATGCCCGCATAAACAGGGATAATAGGGACCAGCCCTTGAATGCTCTCAAGGTCAAAACGAACACGAGGTTCTGCCGTTTTGAAGTAGAGAATTTCCTGCTTCATAATGAGCCCGAGTGGTCCATGAGTTGGTGTTTGAAAGGTACTAACGTTAGTAGTATGCGTTTTTGTGACATATTTGGCGGCGTGAATTTCATCGTTCATAACGACCAACACACCCTTATCTGCAGCCTTGTCATCACTGGCCACACGTAAGGCGCTAAGATAGTTGTAGACACCATCGCTTCCCAGTTCATTGGAAGATCTCATGGCACCTGTCAGGACGATAGGCATATGAGGTACTTCCATGGTGTCGAGGAAATAAGCCGTTTCTTCTAGTGTATCTGTCCCATGTGTAATGACAACACCATCATAGGACGATGCCTCTTGTTTAATTTTTTGGTAGAGGGCTAACATATGCTTAGGCTTGATGTGTGGGCTAGGGCAAATTTAAAAAATCCAAGGAATGGACTTCGATACCTTCGAGAGGATTAGAGATATGATTCATAGGGTTATCAGCACTAGTCCTTACAGCTCCAGATTCATCTGCCTGCATGGAAATAGTGCCACCAGTATGTAAAACAAGGATTTTCTTAGTCATGATTCACTCACTTTTTCTGAAATGTGGTATAATCATTGTATCATAAAAGAAAGGAATGAGATAGAATGGAAGTCAAAGCTGTGTTTTTTTGATATTGATGGAACGCTTGTAAATGACAGTAAGAGTGTTTTGAAGTCCACAAAGGAAGCTATCAAGATTGTGAAAGAACAAGGGGTGCTTGTTGGGGTAGCAACAGGGCGAGGACCTTTTTTTGTTAAGGATTTGATGGATGATTTGGATCTGGATTTTGCAGTGACCTACAATGGCCAATATATCTTTAACAAAGATCGTGTTCTTTTTGCTAGCCCTATTGATAAGAGAAGCCTCAGACAAATCATCTCGTATGCCAAGGAAAAATCGAAAAGAGATTGCCATGGGAACGCGACAAGACGTTGTCGGTTCTCGGATTATGTCCTTTGGACTCAGCCCTCTTTCACAGCTAGTTAGTCGATTTGTACCTAAATTTTTGACTCGTACTGTTAGTCATTCCTTTAATCGTATGGTCAGTAAGGCCCTTCCTCAGAAGGAAGATGATTTGTTGAACTTAATCAATCAACCAATCTATCAGGTGCTTATGTTGATGACACCTGAGGAGACAAACCATGCTGCTGAAGCATTAAATCATTTGAAATTTACCAGAAGTAATCCATTCGCAGCCGATATTATCAATCAAGGAAATTCTAAGTTAGAGGGTATCCGTCGTGTCGGGAAAGAGTATGGTTTTGATCTCAACCAAGTCATGGCTTTTGGAGACTCGGATAATGACTTGGAAATGTTGGCTGGTGTTGGGATGTCTGTTGCCATGGGAAATGGTAGTAGCAGCGTAAAAGAAGTTGCTAAACATATTACTGCCAGCAACCAAAATGATGGGATTCACAAGGCTTTGGAATATTTTGGAGTTTTGTCTTCTGAAAAAGTCTTTGTCAGTCGTGACTATCATTTTAACAAGGTTAAAACCTTCCATCATATGATGGACGAGCGAACTCAAGAAGAACCAATAGCTTGGGATTTGCAAGGGGCGACTCATCGCGCCGGCTTTAAGATTGAAGAGTTAGTTGAATTTGTCCGTGCTGCAAGCAATTCTGAAGAGGAATTTCAACAAGCTGTACAAGATTTGCACCAGGCACTTGATATAGCTGCCGAAAAAGTATCTCAGTCAACACCAGCTGAGAAAACCCTCGTTGGTCAAGTGGATGCTTTGATTGACACGCTCTACTTTACTTATGGAAGTTTCGTTTTAATGGGGGTAGACCCCAGAGAGAATCTTTGAGATTGTCCATCAAGCAAACATGGGTAAAATCTTCCCAGATGGTAAGGCTCATTTTGATCCAGTAACCCACAAAATCTTGAAACCAGATAACTGGAAAGAAAAGTACGCTCCAGAGCCTGCAATCAAAAAGGAAATAGAGCGCCAAATCAAGGCTTATGAACGTCATAAGGAAAGAGAAAATAGAATGAGTTAGAAGCTCCAAGATGAAAAATTAAACTACCTATTGGATTTATTCAATAGGTAGTTTTGTTCATATTAGATTTTGGAGCTAGTTTACACGACTTTTTTCTTTAGATGTTACATCTTTTACAGCTTCGACACCTTCACTTGCTTTTTCTTTAGCAGTTGATACACCACTACTGAAACCAGTTTTAACTTTTTCAAATTGTTCGGATGCAAATTCACCTGTTGACTCTGCTGCGTCAGTTACTCTATCTTGAAGACTCACTGAGTCTGCTTCAAATTGTTCTTTTGTTTTGATATCAACAACGTTCACGTTTACTTCAACAACTTCAAGATTTGTCATTTGTGAAACTTCAGAAGTGACAACTTCTTTAATTTTGTTGTATAGTTCAGGAACGTTAATTTTGTATTCTACAACAACATTCAAATCGACAGCAACTTGTGTCTTACCGACTTCGACATTAACTCCGCGAGTAACATTATCTGTGTTAATAATTTTTTCAGTTAAATTAGAGAAAAATCCTCCATCAACGTCCAAAAGACCAGGTACTTTTTCTAATGCTAGACCAATAATTTTTTGGATAACCTTATTTTCATAAGTAAGGCTTCCTTTTACTTCATGAGTAGTAGCAGTAGATTCATTTTTTTCTGTAGAAACGTTTTTTTCCAAGTTTGACATATGCGACTCCTTATTATTTATTTATATAGTTTTTTTGGATATATAATCCAATTACAATTCCTAAAGCTCCGAAAATCAAAACAAATAGTGTTTTGAAGAAACCAAAGGAAATAATTAAACAAGCTAGAATAATACCTATTAAGCCTGATAAAATTGGATACTGATACTTTTTAAGTAATTCCATCTTTTCACTTCCTTAATCTACACGACTTGCAGTTTTTTTGTGTTGAGTTGGAGGTTGATAGTTTTTAACCAAAACTTCAAGTTTTACCTCACGGTCAAGACCAAAAAACTGCCTTAATCCTTGAGTTATTTCATTTTGAATTGACTGGCACTTAGTAGAGACGTTGTCTGATGTAATTATTCTACCTTCCACGTAAACAAAACATTTATTTCTTCTGACATTTACACGGATAGTTGGATTTTTAATCAACTCATAATCATCAACAACACATCTAACGAACCCTTCAATAGCTGAATTTTTTAGTTTAAGCTTATCATCTTTAGTACCTAATTGAATATCCAGATATTGCTTAGGATAAAATAGTATAACTAGGATTGATGATAAAACTAATACTGATAGGATTAATGTCCCCCAAAAGATGTATTTAGAAATGAATGTAGCAAAACTCCATTCTCTCCAGCTAAACAATTGAATGCCTAGGTCACTTGCTTGTTGGTAATCAACCAAGATGGGGAGGAAGACTGTCAAGATAAGAATGCAGAAAATAAGTAAAAGTATTTTCTTTGTTTTTGACATATACAATCCTTTCGAATTAAACTCATAGATTATTGTAACATTTTAGGGAGGTGTACAACAATCTATCATCTTCAAGATAGAAGAATACGGAATTAGTAACTTTGAAAAGTGCTACTATGATAGATGAGGTTAGCTAATTTAGTTAACGAAGGTCTCATATTCCCGAGGGATTGTTAATAGAGAACTAGGAAAATGGAGTAAGTAGTTTCAAAACAAAATGTATGATACCCTTAGACGTAAGAATGCCAAGTCGTCTATAACAAGTGGCAAAATAATGAGTCTCCTTTTCTAAACTGTGATTACATTCTCAGTTACTTTTAGTATACCACTCTTTGAAACCGCTGTCAATTTTCGAACATCCTCACCTTTACTTTACAGATTAGTTTAGGATTTTTTGACGAATATAGTCCTTGCTGTATAAAAGGCTATCACTAATAAAAAGCAAGGTCGGGATTTTCCCGACCTCTTTTTTTCTAATTATAAAGTTTTATCCTTGTCTCGGACGACGAGAAGGTCAACGCTTGTATGGCGAAGGATATATTCAGATGAAGAGCCGACAAGCAAACGTTCGAAGGCGTTAAGTCCTGTTGCTCCAACCAAAATCAAATCAACGTGTTCTTGATCAGGGATTGTTTTAGCCAAAAGAGTTTTAGGATTTCCCATTTCGATGACAACTTGAATATCGTTTAAGACCAGCGTCTCTTGCACGCTTTTTCATATTCTGCCATCAACTCTTGTGCCTCGACTTGTAACTCTTCGTAAACTTCTGCATCGAATGTTGAAATGCTTTGAAGAGCACGAGTATCGATTACATGCGCAATGGTTAATTTAGCCTGGTTACGTAATGCTGACTGAACTCCTTTGATAAAAAGCCAAATCAGCTTCTTTAGAACCGTCGACTGCTACCATGATGTTTTTCGTAACGTTGTGTCATAGCAAAAACCTCCTCATTTCTTATCACCTTCATTGTAATCCTTTTCACTAAAAAAGTAAAGTAAAACATGAATGCAAAAATGATTTTTGACTTTGATTTTGAGAGTGTTATAATTAAAGGAGAGAAGACAAGAGGGAATGCTATGACAAAAATTGCGGTACTTTCAGATATTCATGGAAATACAAGAGCGCTAGAGGCTGTGCTAGAAGATGCTCAAACTACAGGAGTTGATGAATATTGGCTCTTGGGAGATATTCTCATGCCTGGGACAGGGCGAAAAAATATTCTCAGACGATTAGAGGATTTGCCGATTAGGATTCGAGTTCTGGGGAATTGGGAAGAGAGTTTATGGCGGGCTGCTCATCGAAAATTAGATACAAGTAGACCTAGCCATCGCTACCTCTTGCGCCAATGCCAGTATATTATGGAAGAAATCAGTCTAGATGATATTGAAGCTCTACAGGCATTTCCCATGCATACACACCGCCAGTTTGGAAATCTGAAGGTAGGGATAAGTCATCATTTGCCGGATAAAAATTGGGGAAGAGAACTGATCCATCTTGGCAAGCAGGAGGATTTTGACCGTTTGGTAACCAATCCTGACTGTGATATTGCGATTTATGGGCATATTCACCAGCAATTTCTTCGCTATGGGAGTCAGGGACAACTCATTTTAAATCCAGGCTCAATTGGGCAACCCTTCTTTTTATCAGCAAGTCTACGTGAGGATTTGCGGGCGCAATATATGATTTTAGATTTTGATGACAAAGGTTTGAAGGATATAGATTTTCGTCGTGTTGATTACGATGTTGAGTCAGAATTACAATTGGCTAGAGATTTGAAATTGCCCTACTATGAGGTGTACTATGAAAGTAGTCAATGGAATTCACCATACCCATAATCAGGACTTGTTGCACGAAATCGCCCAGAGTCAAGGACATGATGTTGAATTGGACGACTGGCTTAGTCGTAACTCTTGACATTACAACTCTAGGAGATATAATAAATATAAGAGAAGAATGAGCTTTGTTGATAATAAAGGAGGACTGCATGCAAATTTCAAGCCGATTTACTATTGCGACACATATGTTGGTAATCATTGCCCTAAAAGGGAAGGAAAGCAAGGTGACTAGTGATTTTCTCGCTAGTAGTGTTGGAGTCAATCCTGTTATTATCCGAAAAACCTTGTCCCAACTGAAAAAAGCAGACTTGATTTCCGTCGCGCGTGGAACTGGAGGGGCAGAGATTATCAAAAATCTTGAGGATATCAGTCTTTTGGATATTTATCAAGCAGTGGAATGCCTTGGAAAGACTGGACAACTCTTTAGTTTCCATGATAATCCTAATCCTGACTGTCCAGTAGGAGCCAATATCCATGGGGTTTTAGATGAAAAGTTAGATAAAATTCAAGAAGCCATGGAAGAAGAATTAAGCCAAACCAGTCTTGCTCAAGTTGTGGCAGATGCAGAGAGTAGGATAGAAGGATAAGAGGACCTAAGGTCCTCTTTTTATTTTTAGCTAATTATGATGAAATGCAATTAGATAAAGGAGAAGAAGATGTATCTTGTTACAGAAATAATATCAGCCTTTATCCGTGAATTTGTAGCTCTATGTGTGACATTAAAGTGGCTCTTTATGTTCTTCTACGGATTATTATTCCTAGCTCTTCTTTTTATTTTTTTTAGCTAATTATGATGAAATGTAATTAGATAAAGGAGAAGAAGATGTATCTTGTTACAGAAATTATATCAGCCTTTATCTGTGAATTTGTAGCTTTATGTGTGACATTAAAGTGGCTCTTTGTGTTCTTCTACGGATTATTATTCCTAGCTCTTCTTTTATCCTATAAGGGAATTCTTTGGTCATAAAAGTCTCTATTTTAACTCGCTCATGTAAAAAAGCAAGAATTTTTTAGTTCTTGCTTTTTTATTGATTATTTGTGACGTGCTGTCTTATTGAAGTTTATAGCTCTATTTTTCCTCTTTTTTCTTTAGGAAACTTCCAAGTCCAAGAAGGGACAGAATGCTGAATCCAGCAAGAGCAAGAGGTGATTTGTTTTCAGTTCCTGTGTTTGGAAGGACTTTTTGAGAAAGACCCTCTACAACAGTTTCTTGAGTTTCAGGCTGGACAGCTAGGTTTTGGGCCTGATTTTGTTCTACTTTCAAGCTAGAAAGATCAAATTCTGGCTTTTCTTCCACAGCTGGAGCGACAATGGCACCACCTTGAGACAAGCGGAGAACGACAGCAGTGAGAGCGTTCAATTTCAAGCCTTTTTCAGTCCATTCGAGACCTTGAGGGTTGGCAATTCCTACCGGTCCTGCTTGGTTTTCATCAGCCAAGACTTCGGCCTTTCTCAAGTGGGCAAAGTCTGTTTCTAGAGTGAATTCACGTTCTTTATCATCTGCATTGACAAAGACAGCGTAGATATCCCCATTTGGAGCAGTAATTTGGTAGCCGATGACCACGTCTTCTTTTTCAACACCATTTTGTCCTGGGACAGTAATGAGGCGGACACGCTCCTTGATATCTTCAAGACTCTTGAGTCGGAAGGCATCTGTAGATTTACGAAGGGCAATCAAACCTTTCATGTAGTCGCGACTCTTAACATTTTCAGGATATGCTTTTTTATCTGTTGCCTTGGTCCAGTCAAATTTGTTGACAGCATCGCTAGAGTCATAAGAGTCATGGATGAAGTAAGGATAGACAAATGGATTGCCATCCTTATCACGCAACAAGTGAGATTTGTTTGGAACCTTATCCTCTGAAACAGGAGTTTTGTAGGCTGGGTCCAAGAATTGTTTGGTACGTCCATATTCCTGACCAGAGTGGATAAATGGTGTTCCTTGTGCTGTTAAGACCATGAGGTTTCCAAGTCGTAAACGACGATGGATTTCCGCATAGTTTTCGGCCTTACTTGGGTCTTTTTTGATAGATTGGGCAATGATGTCAAAGAGAGTCAAGTTATCGTGGGCTGCGATATACTGAATAACATCTCCTGGGTTGTCCGCTTCAAAATTGGTTGGTTGAGCAATGAGGTTCTTAAAGATGGTATTGACATCACGTTTGCCACCTGTGATAAAGGCAGGCTGCCCTTCGTTTGGATAGCCAGACTTGAGGTTGTTGCGGATGTCGTCTGAAAAGACAGCGACAGTATCTGTTTTCTTCATCCAATCTTGGTCAGCAGGTTGTACAGGCGTATTTTCATCACCAGTGTAGGTTCTCCAGCCTTCACCTAACATGATAAGGTTTGGATTGAGGGCGCGTGCAGCCTTGTAAGCTTCTTCGATTGAAGCCGCATCGTGATCACCCATCATATCGAAACGGAAACCATCCACTTTGTAGGTGTCAACCAGATACTTGATAGAGTCTACCAAGACACGTTTAGACATATAATGGGTTGTTCCTAAACGACCACCACCAAAGCTAGTACGTGGCGAACCATCAGCATCCATGAAGTGATAGTAGTTTGGCTCAAGGTCTTCAAAGATATCGACGTTGGCAGTATGGTTGTAGACCACGTCCAAGATAGCTCCCATGCCACGTTTATGGATTTCGTTGATGAGATTTTTGAATTCCGCGATACGTTTTTCTGGATCCTTGGGATTGCTAGAGTACATACCAGTCAAGGAGAAGTAGTTTTGAGGGTCATATCCCCAGTTGTAGTTGCTGTTGCTTGAAGCATAGGCAGATAATCGCTCTTTGTTTCAATTCATTGACATAGTAGTAAGACAAGACTGGGAGAAGTTGGATGTGGGTCACGCCCAAATCTTTGAGATAATCGAGCTTCTCGATAAAGGCTTCAAAGGTACCAAATGGCTTAGTCAAGTCTTTTGCGATGGTAGGATCTGAAGTGAAGTCACGAACATGAGCTTCATAGATGACGGCATCTTCACGCGATTTGAAGTTGCGAATCTTACCATAAGTCGAGTTTTGCGGACCTAGTTTTGATGGGTCCACAAAGGCAGCTTTAGCTACTTTATGGGCAGGGTCTGTTTTTGCTAGATCACTATTCCAAGCCGCTAATGATTTGGCATAAGGGTCAAGAACGAGGACAGTTTTACCTTGGCGTTCGATTTGGTAGTGGTAGTAGTAGCCAGTGTAGTTGCTGATGCCAAGTCCTGAATTCTCATCCAAGGTTTGGTTCCAAGTTCCTTTTTCTCCCTTTTTAAGATCGACGGTTCCAACAACTTTTTCAGGGTCCTTCTTGTCATAGACGACAACGGAAACCTTATCAGCACTTGGAGACCAGAGAGTCAAATCAACACGTTTGCCATCTTCTTTAAGAGTTGCACCGAGTGGGCCATCGTAACTATAAGTCTCGTCTTTGAGACGCCAGCTAGAACGTGTGGTAAATCGGTCTGAATTGTAGCTGACAGTGTAAGGGTTTTGAGTGTCAGAGAAGTCGCCGATATAGGTCACTTTCTTACCAGCTTCATCCACTTCCACGTCTGTGATAGCTACTTTATTTCCTTGATAATCAGTGATGCCGGAGTGTTTGAGGATATCGTCTTTCTTGGCTCCAACTAGTGTAGAGAAACTACTTTCGATACGAGATTTTGCCACATGTTGGGCACCAGTCATGCGAATATCGTGCACGTAATAAGGGTTGGTGTAGATGGTTTCATCATCATCCTTGAGGAAAATCTGACTGTGATTTTTTAGATCAGTGAATTTATAATCTTCTTTTCTGATTTTCACATCATCGCCTTTCTTGCTTTCATCTAATAGTAAAAATCCAAATTCTCTAGCGGCTTCATTGAGCGGAATATCGATGTAGCGTCCGTGTTTTCCTGTTGCGGTAAAGTCAGTACCGTCAGGCCATTCTCCACTGCTTGGGTTTTTGACATCTCCCCAATACCAGAGTGATTTTTTATCGTAATTTCCATCGGTGCGGAAATAGTTGACGCGAACAGTTCCAGCTGGTTGAGGTTGATAGTTGTATACTTTGTAGCTTTCATCTAGCCAGGCTTCATTCATCTTTGGAGAAAGAAGCTCTACCGAACGGTCTCCAGTAAGGTTATCACCTTTGCTATTATTGATGAGGAAGCTGACTTTCTTGGCTTGTTCGTTTTTGAGTTTGACATCCAGGTAATAGCCGTAGTCGTCTTTCTTGGCATCTTTGAAGGACTGGGCTCCATTTGGCCAATTTTCAGATGGTTTTTCGACATCGTCCCAGGTCCAAAGACCTTGAGAATCCTTAGTTTCTTCTGGGAGTTTTTTTACATGGATACGGAAGTAGTTGTCTGCGATTGGAGTTTCAGAATTAGTTTCTACTTTTGTTTTTTCATCTGAAACTGGACTTGCAGCTACTTCAGTTTTTTTATCCTCTGAAGTTGTGGCTGGCTCGTCTTTCTTTTCAACTTGATTGCTAGAAGGATTGGTTGTAGCACCCTCAGCTTTAGCACTTTCAGTAGTTAAAGCTACTTCAGATTCTTTAGCCTTTTCTTCAGTTTTAAGGGAATCGTTTTCATTGTTTTGGCCAGAAACAGGACTTGGAGTTGGCATAGAATCTGTATCTACAGGGTTAACGGTAACAGCGCTTACATTTTCTCTAGTGCTTGATAAATTCTCATCTGCAGCAACATGAGGAGTTGCAAGAGCTAGTAGGATAAAGCTCGCTCCGATAAGGACTGATCCTGTTCCGTTTTTCAAAGAACGGATACTATAAACCATTTTTTTCTCGCGTTGAGGGAATATGTTCTTCATCAATAGTCTCCTATAAATTTATTTTAAAATTAGTATAACACGGGGTAAAAAAATATGCAAGCGTTTTCCTAGATATTTGTTTTATGGCAACAAGAAACTCTCCTTATTTTTTAAGGAGAGTTTTTATAATAGAAATAGTTGGAAAGAAGTAGACAGATAAGCTTGATGACTGAAGAAAAAATAAAGTAGAATTATTTCAGCGCTTGTTCTAAGAAGTGATTATCTTATCGCCGATGTGAGAAATAGTTGAGAAGGTTTATCAAGGAAAAGATGGTCAGAACTATAAAGTATTTGGGTCTGAATGTCTGAGAAGCCATGATTCTTTAGAATCTCCTCAAGTTCAGAAATCACAAAACCATGTGTTTCTCCATCTGGTACAGTATAATCAGCGATGAATAGTTGTCCTCCGTGAGCCAAATGTTCTTTGAACATAGCTAGACTGGAATCAAGATGAGGCATGTGATGAAGAACACGACTAACGATAATGAGATCGTATGTTTGCTCTAATGGCTTAAGCAATAAGTCTTGTTGAATCAAGTGTAGATTTTCAAGTTTTTGGTTTTTAACCTTGATACGAGCTTGCTCCAGCATTTTTTCTGCGATGTCAACCAAGGTCACTGACTTGGCTTGTTTGGCTAGAGGAAGAGCGATAAGTCCAGTTCCTCCTCCAAATCTAGGATTGATTTGGTGGATAGCTCAGAGACTTGTTGCTTGATCTCTGCATTTACAAGGTCTGCTAGAAATTGGTTTTTGGGAGAATCGAAAGATTCTGCTCGATGATTAAAATGATGTTCCATGTCAATAGTGTAGCATAAAGAGAAGATGTTTTAAAATGTTGGCTATGTCTTGTTGGAAAGGGATAGAGTTATCGACTGGTGTATAGCTTTTAAACTTTGATGAGAACAGGAGTTTTTGGGGATTTTGATTGAAAGAGTTAAGAAAATAAAGAGGAGAAAAACTTGAAATCATGTTATAATAAAACGATAGAATCGTAAGAAAGAGTGGATGAATTTTGATTATTCCGACTTATAATTGGCAATTTGCACCTCAAGTTGAGGATGCGGATTTTACAAAAATCGCCAAGAAAGCTGGGCTAGGGCCTGAAGCTGCTCGTTTATTATTTAGCCGTGGTATTAAGGATGAAGATAGTTTGTCTCGTTTTTTGGCACCAAGTCTAGATGATTTACACGATCCCTATCTTCTCCACGATATGGATAAGGCAGTGAATCGTATTCGTCGTGCTATAGAGCAGGGTGAATTTATTCTCGTTTATGGAGACTACGATGCAGATGGGATGACATCAGCTTCTATCCTTAAAGAAACATTAGAACAATTAGGAGCCGAGTGCTTGGTCTATCTTCCTAATCGTTTTACAGATGGTTATGGTCCTAATGCCAGTGTTTACAAATACTTCATTGAGCAACAAGAGATATCCTTGATTGTAACCGTAGATAATGGAGTTGCAGGTCATGAGGCTATTGACTTGGCTCAATCTATGGGAGTAGATATTATTGTAACGGATCACCATTCTATACCAGAGGTCTTACCAGATGCTCATGCAATCGTTCATCCGGAGCATCCTGAATCAGACTATCCTTTTAAACATTTGGCGGGTTGTGGGGTGGCTTTTAAACTAGCTTGTGCCCTCTTGGAGGAAGTGCAGGTTGAGTTGCTTGATTTGGTTGCCATTGGGACCATTGCTGATATGGTCAGTTTGACAGATGAAAATCGCATCATGGTTCAATATGGTCTAGAAGTTTTGCGCAATACCCAAAGACTAGGCCTCCAAGAACTATTTGAAATTGCAGGGATTTCTAGTAGTGACCTTACAGAAGAAACTGTTGGTTTTCAGTTGGCGCCTCGCTTGAATGCGCTAGGACGCTTGGATGATCCCAATCCAGCTATTGACTTACTGACTGGATTTGATGATGAAGAGGTGCGTGAGATTGCCCTCATGATTCAAGATAAAAATGAAGAACGCAAGGAAATCGTTCAAGCCATTTATGAAGAAGCTAAAAGCTTGGTAGACCCTAACAAAAGTGTTCAAGTTTTGGCCAAGGAAGGTTGGAACCCAGGAGTTCTTGGGATTGTAGCTGGTCGCTTGTTGGAAGAATTAGGGCAGACAGTTATTGTTCTGAATATTGAAGATGGCCGTGCCAAGGGGAGTGCTCGAAGTATTGAAGCAGTCGATATCTTTGAAGCCTTGAATCCGCATCGGGAACTTTTTTATCGCCTTTGGTGGGCATGCAGGCGCTGCAGGTATGACACTTGAAGTGGAACAGCTAGACGCCTTATCGGAAATTTTTAGAAAACTATGTAAAAGACAAAGGGATAGATGCCAAGGGCAAGAATACATTATATCTAGATGAAGAATTAGATTTGGAAAGCCTAAGTTTAGAGACGGTTAAAAAGCTTTGAACGATTAGCTCCTTTTTGGAATGGATAACCAAAAAAACCTGTTTTTTTATATTCGAGATTTTTCAAGTTGAAAATGCTCGTTCTATGGGAGCGGGCGATAGTCATCTAAAATTGAAGATTTCCAAAGGGACCGCGAGCTTTGAGGTAATAGCTTTTGGTCAAGGATCAAAGGCTACAGAATTTTCTCAGGTAAAACAACTGGAATTGGTAGTTACTCTTTCTGTTAACCAATGGAATGGGCAAACAACCCTCCAGTTGATGATGGTAGATGCCCGTGTGGACGGTGTTCAACTTTTTAACATCCGTAGTAAGAGTGTAGAGCTACCAGAGGGAGTGCCTGTCCTAGATTTTACCAGTGCTTTACCAGAAATGCTTTCTAGCCCAGCAATCGTTGTAAAAAATATTCCCGAGGATCTCAGTCTTCTCAAACAAGTGTTGCAAGAACAGGATTTCTCTGCTATTTACTTTAAAAATGATATCGCTAAAGCATACTATTTGACAGGTTATGGTACAAGAGAGCAATTCGCTAAGCTTTATAAGACAATCTACCAGTTCCCAGAATTTGATATTCGTTATAAGCTCAAGGACTTATCAGCTTTTTTGAAGATAGAACAGATCTTGCTAGTCAAAATGATTCAGATTTTTGAAGAACTTGGTTTTGTTACGATTGAAAATGGTGTAATGAAAGTAAATAAAGATGCTGCCAAGCGGGACATCGCTGAAAGTCAGATTTATCAAAATCTCAAACAAACTGTTAAAGATCAAGAAATGATGGCACTAGGTACGGTGCAGGAAATCTATGACTTTTTAATGGAAAAATAGAAGAAAAGAAGCTGAGATAATCTATCTCAGTTTTTTGTTGTCTCTTATAATTTTTAAATTATTTGTTCTTTAGAATGTTATGTAGTAAAAGTATACATATTTGTAACATGACTACAACATAATTCTAAAACAACTGACATGTAAATCAGGTATGATTCTCTTGTCAACAAAAAAATTAAAAATAATCAATAAAATTTTAGGAGAAAATTATTATGAAAAAAACAGTTGCTAAACTGACTCTTGGTTTAACATCTACAGCTATTTTGGCGACAGTTGGAGCTCAAACTGTTAGTGCATCTTCTTACGTTGTCCAAGACGGAGATTCATTTTTTGCTATTGCTACTGCAAATGGCATGGATCCTTATGAGTTGGCAGCAAATAACGGAAAAAGCATTTTTGATATGATTCACCCAGGGGATGTGCTAGAAGTAAGCGGTCCAGCTCAGGCTACTTATTCATACGGTGCTCCTGCTTCTGAGGCGACTAGTACTTTGAATCCTGCTTCAGATGATGATGTTGTCGTGAATACTCCGACAGACTATGGGAACTCATATCCTGTTGGTCAGTGTACATGGGGCGTAAAAGAATTGGCTCCTTGGGCTAGCAACTGGTGGGGAAATGCTAATACTTGGGCCATTTATGCTAGTGCTCAAGGTTATCGTGTAGGAGATGTTCCAGTAGTCGGCGCAATCGCCGTTTGGGACGGTGGCGAATATGGACACGTTGCTTATGTGACAGATGTACAAAGTGAAAACTCTATCCAGGTATTGGAAGCAAACTACAGACGTCAAAAACAAATTGCTAACTATCGTGGTTTCTTTAATCCACATGAATTTTTAGGTAAAGTTACTTACATTTATCCAAACTAAAGATGATTAAAAAGATTTAGAGCTTCTAAATCTTTTTTTATTTGTGAGTAAGCTCTTTATTACGATTTTTTGCCGAGTAGCTGCTTGTGAAGTAGTGCCCCTGGTCCTTTGGCGGACAGAGATTTCGCAAAGAGAAAACAAAGCAAAGCGATTCGGTTATCCGTGGTGAATGTTCTCTAGTTGAAATCCTATCTTCATTTTGAAAATTAGTAAAAAAATGGTATAATGAGAGGAAAAGATTCGGATAAAAGTAAATTGGACTTTTACAAAAAGAGAGTTATGAAGACTCTACAAACACGTTATAGTAATACTTCGGAGGGAAAATGACCAATATTAAATTAACAACTTTAGGCGGTGTTCGTGAAAACGGGAAAAACATGTACATCGCAGAAATTAACGATTCAATCTTTGTTTTAGATGCAGGTTTAAAATATCCTGAAAATGAGCAGTTGGGTGTCGATGTCGTTATTCCAAATATGGAATATCTGTTTGAAAATAGCGACCGTATTGCAGGTGTCTTTTTAACGCACGGACATGCGGATGCGATTGGAGCTCTTCCTTATCTTTTGTCAGAAGTGAAAGTTCCTGTTTTTGGTTCAGAGTTGACAATTGAGCTTGCTAAGCTTTTTGTTAAAGGAAATGATAGTGCTAAAAAATTCGATGATTTCCATGTTATTGATGAAAATACAGAAATCGACTTTGGCGGTACGGAGGTTTCCTTCTTCCGCACAACTCACTCTATCCCAGAGAGTCTGGGTGTCGTTTTGAAAACATCTGAAGGAAGTATCGTTTATACAGGGGACTTCAAATTTGACCAAACGGCTAGCGAATCATATGCGACTGACTTTGGTCGTTTAGCAGAAATTGGTCGCGAAGGAGTTTTAGCTCTTCTAAGCGACTCAGCAAACGCAGACAGTAATATTCAAGTAGCCAGCGAGAGTGAAGTTGGTGATGAAATTACGCAAACCATTTCTGACTGGGATGGACGTATCATTGTAGCTGCTGTTGCAAGTAACCTTTCTCGCATTCAGCAAGTCTTTGATGCTGCTGCAGAGACAGGACGTCGCGTTGTTTTGACTGGGTTTGATATTGAAAATATCGTTCGTACAGCCATTCGCTTGAAAAAATTGTCATTGGCTAACGAAAGTCTCTTGATTAAACCTAAAGATATGTCTCGTTTTGAAGACCACGAGTTAATTATTCTTGAAACTGGGCGTATGGGTGAACCGATTAACGGACTCCGTAAAATGTCTATCGGTCGTCACCGCTATGTTGAAATCAAGGATGGAGACTTGGTTTATATCGTTACAACGCCATCAATCGCTAAAGAAGCTGTGATGGCACGTGTAGAAAATATGGTCTACCAAGCAGGTGGTGTCGTTAAGCCGATTACTCAAAGTTTACGTGTATCAGGACATGGGAATGCGCGTGATCTTCAATTGATGATTAATCTTTTACAACCTCAGTATCTCTTCCCAATCCAGGGTGAATACCGTGAATTGGATGCTCATGCCAAGGCTGCTATGGCTGTTGGGTTGTTGCCAGAACGTATTTATCCCGAAAAAGGGCACAACCATGTCTTATGAACATGGGGACTTTGTCCCGTCTGGTGCAGTTGCTGCAGGTGATGTCTTGATTGACGGAAATGCTATTGGGGATGTTGGAAATGTTGTTCTTCGTGACCGTAAGGTCTTGTCAGAAGATGGTATTTTCATCGTGGCTATCACTGTTAACCGTCGCGAGAAGAAAATCATTGCCAAAGCACGAGTGCATACACGTGGCTTTGTCTACCTAAAGAAGAGTCGAGATATTCTGCGCGAAAGTACAGAGTTGGTGAACCAAACAGTTGAAGACTATCTCCAAGGGGAGGACTTTGACTGGGCTGATCTAAAAGGTAAGGTTCGTGACAATTTAGCTAAATTCCTTTTTGAACAAACGAAACGTCGTCCAGCCATTTTACCAGTAGTCATGGAAGCAAAATAAGGATTAAATAGCAAGAGAGAAAGTCGAGTTTCGGCTTTTTCTTATCTCAAACGAATAAGGAGCAAGTTATGGCAGTAATGAAGATTGAGTATTACTCAGAAGTTTTAGATATGGAGTGGGGAGTAAATGTTCTCTATCCTGATGCATCTCGGTTGACAGATCCAAACAGTAAAGATATTCCAGTTCTCTATCTCCTTCATGGAATGTCAGGGAACCACAACAGTTGGCTCAAGCGGACCAATGTAGAGCGCTTGTTGCGAGGGACTAATCTGATTGTTGTCATGCCAAATACAAACAATGGCTGGTATACAGATACTCAATATGGCTATAACTATTACACGGCTCTAGCAGAAGAATTGCCTAAGGTGCTCAAACGCTTCTTCCCCAATATGACCAACGAGCGAGATAAAACCTTCATTGCTGGTTTATCAATGGGTGGCTACGGTTCCTTTAAGTTAGCACTGTCAACTGACCGTTTCTCCCATGCCGCTAGCTTTTCTGGGGCGCTTAGCTTCGAGGAGTTTTCTCCTGAGAGTCAAGATTTAGGAACGCGTGCCTACTGGCGAGGTGTTTTTGGCAAAGTTAATGATTGGGTAAATAGCCCTTACTCGCTTGAGACCCTTGCCAAAAAGTCAGACAAGGAGACCAAACTCTGGGTTTGGTGTGGCGAACAAGATTATCTCTATTCTGCCAATAATCTAGCAGTTAAAAATCTTAAGAAACTTGGTTTCGATGTGACCTATAGCCATAGTGCAGGAACTCATGAGTGGTATTATTGGGAAAAGCAATTGGAACGTTTTTTAACTACCTTGCCAATTGATTTTGTTTTGGAAGAACGCTTGTCTTAATTTTAGCTTTCTTTCAGTTTGTTTTAGTAGAATTAAGAATCTATCTTTAGAATGGGAATCCATGGCTTAAAGATGGGTTCTTATTTTTTTAGAAAGGTGGGCAATTATGGGCTGGATTATTCGTGTGTTATGTCGATTTTTATTAGGGATTTTGCGTATGTTTTGGCGTCTTGTATGGACGCTTATCTTCTTCATTCTCATCACTTTTGGGATTCTCTGGTATGTGACAGGTAATTTATCTGCTACTTTAAATCAAGTTAGCAAAGTGGTCCAAGTCGGCCAAGCAGGTTGGGATCAATGGCAAGAAACTGGCAAGTTGCAAGGTTTATCTCAGACAGATCATCATCAAGATTCAGGAGCAAAATGGTCAAAGGCGCAAGCAACTATCTATATTGATCCTCAAATGGATGCCACTTTCCAAAGGCCTACCTTGAAGCTATTGCTAACTGGAATCAGACAGGGGCTTTTAACTTTGAGCTTGTAACCGAACCGGATCAGGCCAATATTTTCGCTACCGAAATGAATGATGGTTCGACAGCTGTAGCAGGTGAGGCGGAGAGTCAGACAAATCTCCTAACCAAACAATTCATTTCAGTGACCGTTCGCTTGAATCATTATTATCTATCCAATCCAAACTATGGCTATACCTATGATCGTATCATGCATACAGCAGAGCATGAACTAGGTCATGCTATCGGTTTGGAACACACCAATGAAGTTTCGGTTATGCAACCAGCAGGCTCCTATTATGGAATCCAAGCTCAAGATGTAAAAGAAGTTCAAGAACTATATGAGTCTGGGGAATAAGTGATTTTCTAAGGAAACAGGAGCTCTCTGATTTAAGCAATACAGGGGGCTTTTTGCTATAATGGAATTATGAATAACTTGATTAAATCAAAACTGGAGCTCTTGCCGACTAGCCCTGGTTGTTACATTCACAAAGATAAAAACGGCACTATCATTTATGTAGGAAAGGCTAAAAATCTGCGCAATCGGGTGCGGTCCTACTTCCGTGGGAGCCATGATACCAAGACAGAAGCCCTGGTGTCTGAGATTGTAGATTTTGAGTTTATTGTCACGGAGTCTAATATTGAAGCCCTTCTTTTGGAAATCAATCTCATCAAGGAAAACAAGCCTAAGTACAATATTATGCTCAAGGATGACAAGTCTTATCCTTTTATTAAAATTACAAATGAGCGCTATCCTCGCTTGATTATCACCCGTCAGGTCAAAAAAGACGGAGGTCTCTATTTTGGTCCCTATCCGGATGTGGGGGCAGCCAATGAAATCAAACGGCTATTGGATCGGATTTTCCCTTTTCGCAAGTGTACCAATCCACCATCAAAGGTTTGTTTTTACTACCATATCGGCCAGTGCATGGCTCACACGGTTTGTCGCAAGGATGAAGCCTATTTTAAAGCTATGTCCCAAGAAGTCTCTGATTTTCTCAAGGGACAAGACGATAAAATCATTGATGAACTCAAGAGTAAGATGGCTTTGGCAGCCCAAAGTATGGAGTTTGAACGTGCAGCGGAATACCGTGATTTGATTCAGGCCATTGGCACACTTCGGACTAAGCAACGAGTCATGGCTAAAGACCTCCAAAACCGTGATGTCTTTGGTTACTACGTGGATAAGGGTTGGATGTGTGTTCAGGTTTTCTTTGTCCGTCAAGGTAAACTGATTGAACGCGATGTCAATCTCTTCCCTTACTACAACGATCCAGACGAGGATTTCTTGACATATGTGGGGCAGTTTTATCAAGAAAAATCACACTTGGTTCCAAATGAAATTCTGATTCCTCAAGATATTGATGAAGAAGCTATCAAGGCTTTGGTGGATACAAAGGTTCTCAAGCCCCAACGAGGGGAGAAGAAGCAACTGGTTAATCTAGCTATCAAAAACGCTCGCGTTAGCTTAGAACAGAAGTTTAATCTGTTGGAAAAATCAGTTGAAAAGACTCAAGGAGCTATTGAAAATCTTGGGCGACTTCTACAAATTCCAACCCCAGTCCGTATCGAGTCTTTTGATAACTCTAATATTATGGGGACTAGTCCAGTCTCTGCTATGGTTGTTTTTGTCAACGGGAAACCAAGTAAAAAGGATTACCGCAAGTATAAAATCAAGACTGTGATCGGACCAGATGACTATGCAAGTATGCGAGAGGTTATTCGTAGACGTTATGGACGGGTCCAGCGTGACGGTTTGACACCGCCAGATCTAATCGTCATCGATGGTGGTCAGGGACAGGTTAACATTGCTAAGCAGGTTATTCAAGAAGAGTTGGGCTTAGACATTCCCATTGCAGGACTTCAAAAGAATGACAAACACCAAACTCATGATTTGCTCTTTGGAGATCCTCTTGAAGTGGTAGAGTTGTCTCGCAATTCTCAGGAATTTTTCCTCCTCCAACGCATTCAAGATGAGGTGCACCGTTTTGCCATTACCTTTCACCGGCAACTTCGTTCTAAAAATTCCTTCTCCTCTCAATTGGATGGAATTGAAGGTTTGGGTCCCAAACGCAAGCAGAATTTGATGAAATATTTCAAATCTCTGACAAATCAAGGAAGCCAGTGTGGATGAAATAGTGGAAGTTGGTATCCCAAGAGCAGTGGCAGAGGCAGTTCATCAACACTTAAATCTAGAAGTAGACTCAGCGCTAGCTCAAGTAGCTGAGAAACCTCTTGAATACAAGGAATAAAGTAGCAATGGAATGTTTTGGCTTTAGCGGGTGCAAGCTTGTCAGAATTATGGTAAAATAGATAAGATATGACAAAAGAATTTCATCATGTAACGGTCATGCTCCATGAGACCATTGATATGCTAGATGTAAAACCTGATGGTATTTACGTTGATGCGACCTTGGGAGGAGCAGGGCACAGCGAGTATTTATTAAGTAAGTTAAGCGAGAAAGGGCATCTCTATGCCTTTGACCAAGACCAGAATGCCATTGATAATGCGCAAAAACGTTTGGCACCCTATATCGAAAAGGGAATGGTCACCTTCATCAAGGATAATTTCCGTCATTTGAAGGACCGCTTACATGACTTAGGTGTGACTGAAATTGATGGAATTTGTTATGATTTAGGTGTGTCAAGCCCGCAGTTGGATCAGCGTGAACGTGGTTTTTCCTATAAGAAGGATGCACCGCTGGATATGCGCATGAATCAGGAAGCTAGTTTGACCGCTTATGAAGTCGTTAATCACTACGACTACCATGATTTGGTAAGAATCTTTTTCAAATATGGAGAGGACAAGTTTTCCAAACAGATTGCTCGAAAAATTGAACAGGCGCGTGAACAGAAACCGATTGAGACCACGACGGAATTGGCAGAGATTATTAAATCTGCCAAACCGGCAAAGGAGCTCAAGAAAAAAGGCCACCCAGCCAAACAAATTTTCCAAGCTATCCGTATAGAGGTCAATGATGAACTGGGTGCTGCAGATGAATCAATCCAGCAAGCTATGGATATGCTGGCTCTAGATGGCAGAATATCAGTGATTACCTTTCATTCGCTGGAGGACCGCTTGACCAAACAGTTATTTAAGGAAGCTTCCACAGTTGAAGTTCCTAAAGGTTTGCCTTTCATCCCAGACGATCTCAAGCCCAAAATGGAATTGGTATCTCGAAAACCGATTTTACCAAGCAAGGAAGAATTGGAAGCCAATAATCGTTCCCACTCAGCCAAGCTTCGAGTGGCAAGAAAAATTCACAAGTAAGAGGAAATAATGGCAGAAAACAGAGGAACAACGAGCCAATTGCTACAAGCTCGTATAAAAAAATTTTCACGTGTTGAAAAGGCCTTTTACTTTTCAATTGCCATCACAGCACTTGTCTTAGCAATCAGTGTAGTCTATATGCAGACTCAACTTTTGCAGGTTCAGAGTGATTTGACAACAGTCAATTCACAAATTGAGGAAAAAAAGACAGAGCTGGATGATGCTAAACAAGAAGTTAATGAATTGATCCGATCAGAACGTTTGACCGGAATTGCAAATTCGCAAGACTTGCAATTGAATAATGAAAATATCCGATCGGCGGAGTAGTAAATGAAAAACTGGAAAGAACGAATCATACGCTTTGCCATTAAAAATCGCAAATCTCCAACAGAAAACCGCAGACTAGTGGGAAAGAATTTGAGCCTTCTGGCTGTCTTTCTCTTTGCTGTTTTTTTGGTTAACTTTGCGGTAATTATTGGTACAGGCTCAAAATTTGGTGTTGACCTAGTTAAGGAAGCAAGCAAGGTCCACCAAACAACTCGGACAGTTCCTGCAAAACGAGGAACTATCTATGACCGTAATGGTACACCAATCGCAGAAGATGCAACATCCTACAACATTTATGCGATTATCGATAAGGAATATAAATCTGCAAATGGGAAAATTCTCTATGTAGAGGAGTCTCAGTATAGCAAGGTTGCGGAAGTCTTCCATAAATATCTAGATATGGATGAATCCTACGTCAAGGAACAACTTTCTCAACCTAATCTTAAGCAAGTTTCCTTTGGGGTAAAGGGAAATGGTATTACCTATGCCAATATGATGTCCATAAAAAAGGATTTGGAAACAGCTAAGGTTGAGGGAGTTGATTTTACAACAAGCCCAAATCGAAGCTATCCTAATGGAAAATTTGCTTCATCTTTCATCGGACTAGCGCAGTTGCACGAAAATGAGGATGGTTCAAAGAGTCTCATTGGGACGTCTGGTGTTGAGAGTTCCTTGAATAGCTTGTTAGCGGGAACAGATGGTATCATTACCTATGAAAAAGACCGCTTAGGGAATATTGTTCCAGGAACGGAGCAAGTTACCCGACAGACTGTAAACGGGAAAGACGTCTATACGACCCTATCTAGTCCTTTACAATCTTTCATGGAAAGTCAAATGGATGCCTTCCAAGAAAGTCAAGGGTAAATATATGACTGCGACCTTGGTTAGTGCCAAGACGGGAGAGATTCTCGCTACAACTCAAAGACCAACCTTTGATGCTGATACCAAAGAAGGGATTACAGAGGACTTTGTTTGGCGTGACATTCTTTATCAAAGTAACTATGAACCAGGATCAGCCATGAAGGTTATGACGTTAGCTTCAGCAATTGACAATAATACCTTCCCTGGAGGAGAATACTTCAATAGCAGTGAATTTAAAATAGCGGATGCGACGATTCGAGATTGGGATGTTAATGATGGTTTGACTACTGGTGGGATGATGACTTTCTCACAAGGTTTCGCTCACTCCAGTAATGTTGGAATGAGTCTACTTGAACAAAAAATGGGAGATGCAACTTGGTTGGATTATCTCAATCGTTTCAAATTTGGAGTGCCGACTCGTTTTGGTATGAGTGATGAGTATGCTGGACAATTACCTGAGGACAATATCGTTAATATTGCCATGAGTTCCTTCGGTCAAGGTATTTCCGTTACACAAACTCAGATGCTTCGTGCCTTTACTGCGATAGCTAATGATGGGATTATGTTGGAGCCTAAGTTTATCAGTGCGCTCTATGATCCAAATGATCAAACGGTTCGTAAATCACAAAAAGAAGTCGTGGGAAATCCGGTATCTAAAGAAGCAGCTAGCTCGACTCGAGATCACATGGTTATGGTTGGTACGGATCCTACCTATGGTACGATGTACAACCACAGTACTGGTAAGGGGACAATCAATGTTCCAGGACAAAATGTTGCCCTGAAATCAGGAACGGCTCAAATTGCAGATGAGAAAAAAATGGAGGCTACCTGCGAGGGAAACAAACTATATTTTTCTCTGTAGTCTCTATGCATCCAGCAGAAAATCCCTGATTTCATCCTCTATGTAACAGTTCAACAACCTCAGCATTATTCTGGGATTCAGTTGGGTGAGTTCGCTAACCCTATCTTGGAGCGTGCTTCTGCGATGAAAGAATCTCTCAATCTTCAATCAACTGCTAAAAGTCTGGATCAGGTTACAACTACGACTAACTATGCTATGCCTTCGACAAAAGACTATAGCCCTGGAGATTTGGCAGAAGAACTACGACGTAACCTTGTTCAACCAATCGTTATCGGTTCAGGAACGAAAATCAAAGAAAGTTCAGTGGCAGAAGGAACCAATCTAGACGCTAATGAGCAGATTTTACTCCTTTCTGACAAGGTAGAAGAGATGCCTGATTTGTACGGTTGGTCTAAGAAGAATGTTGAAACCTTTGCAAAATGGCTGGATATCGAAGTAGAATTTGAAGGTACAGGAGAAACTGTAAAAAAACAAAGTGTTCGTACCAATACAGCTTTAAAAAATATACAGAAAATAAAAATAACTTTAGGAGATTAGAATGCTAGTTTCTATCTTTCCTGGAATCCTTACTTTTGTTCTTACAGTGGTAGGCATTCCAGCATTTATCCATTTTTACCGTAAAGCACAGATTACTGGTCAACAGATGCATGAGGATGTTAAACAGCACCAAGCAAAAGCTGGGACGCCGACAATGGGAGGAATTGTCTTCCTCGTAACAAGCGTTTTAGTTAGTTTAGTTCTTGCACTTTTGACTAATCAACTAACCAACAATGTTGGAATGATCCTCTTTATTCTCGTTTTGTATGGTTTGGTTGGCTTCTTAGATGATTTCCTCAAGGTTTTTCGTAAAATCAATGAAGGGCTCAATCCTAAACAAAAGCTCTTGCTTCAATTAGTAGGAGGAGTTATCTTCTATCTCTTTTATGAAAGAGGAGGGGATGTCTTAAATGTATTTGGGTATCCATTGCACTTAGGCGTTCTTTACATTTTCTTTGCTCTCTTCTGGTTAGTTGGTTTTTCAAATGCTGTTAACTTGACTGACGGAATTGATGGCTTGGCAAGTATTTCAGTGGTGATTAGTCTGTCTGCCTATGGAATCATTGCTTATGTACAAAACCAATTGGATATTCTCCTAGTGATTCTTGCCATGATTGGTGGTCTTCTTGGTTTCTTTGTCTTTAACCATAAGCCTGCTAAGGTATTCATGGGAGATGTCGGAAGTCTTGCTCTTGGAGGGATGTTGGCCGCTATTTCTATGGCTCTGCACCAAGAATGGACGCTACTCCTGATTGGTATAGTGTATGTTTTTGAAACAACATCTGTCATGATGCAAGTTGCCTACTTTAAGTTGACTGGAGGAAAACGTATCTTCCGGATGACACCAGTTCACCACCATTTTGAGTTGGGTGGATTTTCAGGTAAAGGCCAATCCTGGAGTGAGTGGAAGGTCGATTTCTTCTTCTGGGGAGTGGGCTTGCTTGCTAGTCTCGTGGCCTTGGCTTTCATGTATTTATTCTAAAATAGAATATTGAAATGTAAAAGAGAAGGATTTATACCCTTCTCTTTTTAGTTCCTATTTTCTTCAATTGAGGAATCCTTTTCTCAAAAAAGTAAAATTATGATAAAATGGAAAAAAAGAAAGATGAAATGATGAGTTATTTTAAAAAGTATACATTTGATAAATCTAAGTTTAAGTTAGGGATGCGTACCATTAAAACAGGAATCGCTGTTTTTTTGGTCCTCATGATTTTTGGTTTTTTTGGATGGAAAGGTCTTCAAATTGGAGCTTTGACAGCCGTTTTTAGCTTGAGAGAAGACTTTGATAAGAGTGTCCACTTTGGGACATCACGTATTTTAGGGAATAGTATCGGTGGTTTTTATGCGCTGATTTTCTTTCTCTTGAACAACTTTTTTCATGGAGCCTTTTGGGTAACTCTCCTTGTGGTTCCGATATGTACCATGTTAACCATTATGACAAATGTTGCCATGAACAATAAGTCAGGAGTTATTGGTGGAGTTGCAGCCATGCTGATTATTACCCTATCAATTCCGAGCGGAGAGACTGTTTTGTACGTGTTTGCGCGAGTTTTTGAAACTTTTATGGGTGTTTTTGTAGCAATTCTAGTCAATTACGATATTGATCGCTTGCGGAGTCTCATACAGAAAAAATAAAATAATGTCATAAGATATGACATTAATAATTGACGATTGAATTTTTTTAGACTATAATAGACAGAAAGAAGAGGAAGTGCACATGAAGGAAAAAGAATTTCGTCGCAATATGGCAGTTTTCCCCATTGGTAGTGTTATGAAGCTGACCGATCTTTCGGCGCGTCAAATTCGTTATTATGAAGATCAAGAGTTGATAAAACCTGATCGAAACGAAGGTAATCGCCGGATGTATTCTTTGAATGATATGGATCGATTGCTTGAGATTAAGGACTATATCTCTGAAGGTCTGAACATTGCTGCTATCAAGAAAAAATATGCCGAACGTGAGGCGAAAGCCAAGAAACCAGTTAGTCAAACTGAGGTTCGTCGGGCCCTTCGGAATGAAGTTCTTCAACAAAGTCGCTTTGCTTCTCAACAATCACCTTTTGGTCGCGGTTAGGCAACCGCAAGTCGTCATATATAAGGAGAAAAACCATGCCAATCACAGCTGCAGATATTCGTCGTGAAGTTAAGGAAAAAAATGTAACCTTTATCCGTCTCATGTTTTCAGATATTTTGGGAACCATGAAAAACGTCGAAATTCCTGCTACAGATGAACAACTAGACAAGGTCTTGTCAAACAAGGCTATGTTTGATGGATCTTCTATTGAAGGGTTTGTTCGTATCAATGAATCAGATATGTACTTGTACCCTGACCTGGACACTTGGACTGTCTTCCCTTGGGGAGATGAGAACGGTAGTGTCGCAGGATTGATCTGTGATGTCTATACAACAGAAGGAGTGCCATTTGCTGGAGATCCTCGAAGCAATCTTAAACGAGCTCTTCATCACATGGAGAAAGTTGGATTCAAATCTTTCAACCTTGGTCCGGAACCAGAATTCTTCCTATTCAAGCTTGATGAAAATGGAGACCCAACTCTTGAGGTGAATGACAAGGGTGGTTACTTTGATTTGGCGCCTACAGACCTTGCCGATAATACCCGTCGTGAGATTGTAAATGTCCTGACTAAAATGGGATTTGAGGTAGAGGCTAGTCACCACGAAGTTGCCGTAGGTCAACATGAGATTGACTTTAAGTATGATGAAGTTCTTCGTGCTTGTGACAAGATTCAAATCTTTAAACTTGTTGTAAAGACAATTGCGCGTAAACATGGTTTGTATGCAACCTTTATGGCTAAACCTAAATTTGGTATCGCTGGTTCAGGAATGCACTGCAATATGTCCTTGTTTGATGATGAAGGGAACAACGCTTTCTTTGATCCAAATGATCCAAAAGGAATGCAATTGTCAGAAACAGCCTATCATTTCCTTGGTGGTTTGATTAAGCACGCCTACAACTACACAGCTATCATGAACCCGACAGTTAACTCATACAAACGTTTGGTTCCAGGGTATGAAGCACCTGTTTACATCGCTTGGGCAGGTCGTAACCGTTCACCGTTAGTACGCGTTCCTGCTACTCGTGGAATGGGAACACGTTTGGAATTGCGCTCAGTAGACCCAATGGCAAATCCATATATCGCAATGGCTGTTCTTTTGGAAGTTGGTTTGCACGGTATTGAAAACAAAATCGAAGCACCAGCGCCAATCGAAGAAAACATCTATATCATGACTGCAGAAGAGCGTAAAGAGGCTGGTATCACAGACCTTCCATCAACTCTTCACAACGCTTTGAAGGCTATGACAGAAGACGAAGTGGTTAAAGCAGCTCTAGGTGAACATATCTACACTAGCTTCCTTGAAGCCAAACGAATTGAGTGGGCAAGCTATGCAACCTTCGTTTCACAATGGGAAATTGATAACTACCTAGATCTATACTAATGATAAATCAGAAAGATTGTCCGTGAGGACAATCTTTTTTTCTTGCATTTTATATCGAGGTGTGATATATTTTGTATAACGAGGTGCGATATATCGAACTGAATAGGAGGTCTGATTAAATGGAATTAACAGATAAGATTAGGCGGGTTTACCTTCCCATGACTGAAACGGGTTTTTATATTCTGTTCTGTCTGCAAAAGGAGAACCATGGTTATGGTATTACGCAAAAGGTTAATGAGATGACAGATTCGCAAGTTTCTATTAGTCCTGGAACTATGTATGGAACCCTATCGAAGATGGAAAAGGATGGTTTGGTTTCCTTTGTCCGAGAAGAGGAAAAACGTAAAATCTATCAGATAACAGACTTGGGTCGAAAAGTTTTAGAGATTGAGTTGAAACGTATTGAGCGACTCTATAGAAACAGTCGGGAGGAACTTTGATGGAAAAGAAAGTTGTTTATAGAATTGCTACCATTGCGGATTATGATAGAGAGGCTCTCTATCTCGGAGAAATGCATGCTCAGGGCTGGAAACTTAAGGAAGTAAGCTACTCTAACTTAGTAGTTGCGGTTAAGTATACTTTTGAAAAGTGCCAACCGGAGCAGGTGGTTTATCAGTTGGACTTTTATCCTATGAAAAAGTCAGAGAGAGCTTCCTATTTACAACTATTTAAAGATTGTGGGTGGGAACATATAACAGACTTTAATGGTTTTTCCTACTTTAGAAAGCTTTATTCTGGAGTTGAGTCGGATGCCGAGTTTGAAATTTATAATGACGCGGCCGGGAAGTTAGCAATGGTCAAGAAGATTTTAACAATGCGAATGCTTCCTGTTTTGCTTCTCTTTTTAGCTCTACTACCGGTTTTCTCAAAGTTTGTCAGTGGAGGTAGTTCTTTCAGTTGGGGAATGTTTTTGATTGTTATCATAGACTGTACTTTATTGATAGTTTTCACGATTCAGATTTCTTATATTTTTTGGAGATTGTTTCAAAAGTGGAAAGAATTATCTGATAAATAAAATCATTTTGGAGGTTAGACAATGAATAGCAAAGTACAATTTCGAATGTTTACCATTTTTGATTTGGATAAGGTAGAAGATTATTTGCATGAGATGCATTTGAAAGGTTGGAAATTTAAATCGAATCGTTTTGGCTTTTTCTATTTTGAACCATGCCGACCAGATGATGTAATTTACCGTGTGTGGAATACTAGCTACCTTAGAAAAAATGAGGTAGATTTACAAAGTATGAAGGATAGAGGATGGGAATTTGTGGAAAATTGTTCTTATACTGTTTTTCGAAAAGCAACTTGTGATGTAGATTTAAATGATCAATCTTTCATGGACAGTCGTCTTCGATGGGCTGATGTGAAATCTAGACTTCGTACATCTACAGTTTCTATCTCTGGCGGTCTAGTTATTTGTATGAGCTTGTTTCGCGAAAGACTCTCTCAGTCTTTCTTCCTTATTTTTGCCCTTTATGCCCTCATGATTTCTTACCTAATCTATAGTTTTTATAGACTTAAAAAGAAATATCTTGAGAATGTAAGATGATCTTCTAGGTCCTCAGACTGATTTTTAGCACTCTTGGCAAAAGAGTGCTAATTTTTTGAGTTTTTGTCTTGACATTCTTTTCTAAGGGTGTATAATAGAATCATAAGTTAGCACTTGGATGTCCCGAGTGCTAAAAAAGATCTATCAGAGAGGAGTGACGAGATGGTTACGGAACGTCAGCAGAATATTTTAAATCTGATTATTGACATCTTTACCAAAACGCACGAACCTGTTGGATCCAAAGCCTTGCAAGAGTCTATCAACTCAAGTAGTGCTACCATTCGAAATGATATGGCAGCTCTAGAAAAGCAAGGTTTGCTTGAAAAGGCTCATACTTCCAGTGGTCGGATGCCGAGTGTGGCTGGATTTCAATACTATGTCAAACACTCCCTATCCTTTGACCGTTTAGCTGAAAATCAAGTTTATGAGATTGTAAAAGCCTTTGATCAAGAATTCTTCAAGCTAGAGGATATTCTTCAAGAGGCAACGAAAATTTTGTCAGACTTGAGTGGTTGTACGGTTGTAGCGCTGGATGTAGAACCAAGTAGGCAGAAGCTAACAGCTTTTGATATTGTTGTCCTCGGACAACATACAGCTCTAGCGGTTTTTACGCTTGATGAGTCTAGAACAGTTACCAGTCAGTTTTTGATTCCGAGAAATTTCTTGCAGGAGGATTTAAATCGCCTCAAGACCATGATTCAAGAACGTTTCCTGGATCAGACTGTTTTGGATATTCACTACAAGATTCGGACAGAGATTCCGCAAATTATCCAACGTTACTTCACAACAACGGATAACGTTATGGATCTTATTGAGCATATCTTCAAAGAAATGTTCAATGAAAATATCGTAGTTTCTGGGAAAGTCAATCTCTTGAATTTCGCCAATTTAGTGGCCTATCAATTTTTTGATCAACCACAAAAGGTAGCTTTGGAAATTCGAGAGAATCTGATTGGCGACCAGATGCAAAGTGTCCGAGTTGCGGATAGCCAAGAATCTTGTCTTGCTGACTTAGCAGTGATTAGCAGTAAGTTCCTGATTCCCTATCGTGGGTTTGGAATTCTGGCGATTATTGGTCCAGTTAATCTGGATTATCAACAATTGGTTAATCAGCTCAATGTTGTCAATCGAGTTTTGACTATGAAGTTGACTGATTTTTACCGTTATCTCAGTAGCAATCACTATGAAGTGAATTAAGATTGAAATCATTAAAGGAGGCGAAAATGGCCCAAGATATAAAAAATGAAGAAGTAAAAGAAGAGGAAGTTGTTGAACCAGTAGAAGAAACAACTTCCGAGAAGTCGGAATTGGACTTGGCTAATGAACGTGCCGAGGAATTTGAAAACAAATATCTTCGTGCCCATGCAGAAATGCAAAGCATTCAGCGTCGTGCCAATGAAGAACGCCAACTCTTGCAACGCTATCGCAGCCAAGATTTGGCAAAAGCAATCTTGCCATCGCTTGATAATCTTGAACGCGCCCTTGCAGTTGAAGGTTTGACAGATGATGTGAAGAAGGGCTTGGAAATGGTCCAAGAAAGTTTGGTACATGCCTTAAAAAGAAGAAGGAATTGAAGAAATTCCAGCGGACGGAGAATTCGACCATAACTATCATATGGCTATTCAAACAGTTCCAGCGGATGACGAGCATCCAGCAGACACCATCGCACAAGTCTTTCAAAAAGGCTACAAACTCCATGACCGTATTCTACGCCCAGCCATGGTAGTTGTTTATAACTAGGCTAAAGAACTTAAAAACCTTGTCCGAAATGACAATAAACTATGAAAGAAAGATAAAAAATTATTCAGCTTTGCAATAGTGAGCGAAGCGAACCATTGGCGATACTCTTCGCCGTGGCGCTATTTACGCAAACTTTGAGACCTTAGGCTCAAAGTTTAGTCAAAGAGATTAACGAAGTTAAGCTCTGACGGCGCCGCCACCTAAGAAGAGTATCAAAAAGAAAAATCAAAAATAGAATATAAAATTTAAGGAGAAAAACACATGTCTAAAATTATCGGTATTGACTTAGGTACAACAAACTCAGCAGTAGCAGTTCTTGAAGGAACTGAATCAAAAATCATCGCGAACCCAGAAGGAAACCGCACAACCCCTTCTGTAGTTTCTTTCAAAAACGGTGAAATCATCGTTGGTGACGCTGCAAAACGTCAAGCAGTCACAAACCCAGATACAGTTATCTCTATCAAATCTAAGATGGGTACTTCTGAAAAAGTTTCTGCTAACGGCAAAGAATACACTCCACAAGAAATCTCAGCTATGATCCTTCAATATTTGAAAGGTTATGCTGAAGAATACCTTGGTGAAAAAGTAACCAAGGCTGTTATCACAGTTCCAGCTTACTTTAACGATGCTCAACGTCAAGCGACTAAAGACGCTGGTAAAATCGCTGGTCTTGAAGTAGAACGTATCGTCAACGAACCAACTGCAGCAGCTCTTGCTTACGGTTTGGATAAGACTGACAAAGAAGAAAAAATCTTGGTATTCGACCTTGGTGGTGGTACATTCGACGTATCTATCCTTGAATTGGGTGATGGTGTCTTCGATGTATTGGCAACTGCAGGGGATAACAAACTCGGTGGTGACGACTTTGACCAAAAAATCATCGACTACTTAGTAGCAGAATTCAAGAAAGAAAATGGTATCGACTTGTCAAATGACAAGATGGCTCTTCAACGTTTGAAAGACGCAGCTGAAAAAGCGAAGAAAGACCTTTCTGGAGTGACTTCAACTCAAATCAGCTTGCCATTTATCACTGCTGGTGAGGCTGGACCTCTTCACTTGGAAATGACCTTGACTCGTGCTAAATTCGACGATTTGACTCGTGACCTCGTTGAACGTACTAAAACTCCAGTTCGTCAAGCCCTTTCAGATGCAGGTTTGAGCTTGTCAGAAATCGACGAAGTGATCCTTGTTGGTGGTTCAACTCGTATCCCTGCCGTAGTTGAAGCTGTTAAAGCTGAAACTGGTAAAGAACCAAACAAATCAGTAAACCCTGATGAAGTTGTTGCTATGGGTGCTGCCATCCAAGGTGGTGTGATCACTGGTGATGTGAAAGACGTTGTCCTTCTTGACGTAACGCCATTGTCACTTGGTATTGAAACAATGGGTGGAGTCTTTACAAAACTCATCGACCGCAACACTACAATTCCAACTTCTAAATCACAAGTCTTCTCAACTGCAGCAGACAACCAACCAGCTGTTGATATCCACGTTCTTCAAGGTGAACGCCCAATGGCAGCAGATAACAAGACTCTTGGACGCTTCCAATTGACTGACATCCCAGCTGCACCTCGTGGTATCCCACAAATCGAAGTAACCTTTGACATCGACAAGAACGGTATCGTATCTGTTAAGGCTAAAGATCTTGGAACTCAAAGAACAAACAATTGTTATCCAATCAAACTCAGGTTTGACAGACGAAGAAATTGACCGCATGATGAAAGATGCAGAAGCAAACGCTGAAGCAGATAAGAAACGTAAAGAAGAAGTAGACCTTCGTAACGAAGTAGACCAAGCTATCTTTGCGACTGAAAAGACAATCAAAGAAACTGAAGGCAAAGGCTTCGATGCAGAACGTGATGCTGCACAAGCTGCCCTTGATGATCTTAAGAAAGCTCAAGAAGACAACAACTTGGACGAAATGAAAGCAAAACTTGAAGCATTGAACGAAAAAGCACAAGGACTTGCTGTTAAACTCTACGAACAAGCCGCAGCAGCGCAACAAGCTCAAGCAGGAGCAGAAGGCGCACAAGCAACAGGAAACGCAGGCGATGACGTCGTAGACGGAGAGTTTACGGAAAAATAAGATGCAAAGCCCGTTAAAACCTCACAGTGAAAATAGGAAATCTGACGCAGAAACTTTAGTTTCTAGAAAGATTTGTCTTTTTCACCAAGAGGTTAGGGCGTGCTCGATTTAGCCAAAACTCAATTCAGCCTTACTAGTTCTAAAACAAAGTATAATCGACTTTGTTTTAGAATGTCGTAATGATAAGAAGAAATCCAGAGGTTGCAACCCAGCCTCTGTTTTTCGGTAAAATAGAGGATGTTGCGTATGAAAAAAGTACTTTGCTTGATTTATCCTAATTTTTCTCTTTATGAGATAACTGCTTTAACGAGTACTTTAGCTCTGTCTTTTGATATCACGATTGATTATGTTGCTTCTGAGCATTCGATAGTGGTCTCTGAGGATGGTTTGCCCTGTCAACCGACGAAAACACTAGATCAAATCTGTATAGAAGAGTATTCTTGTGTGATTTTGCCAGGAATGGTCAATATAGGGCCTGCTCTACAGGATGAGAAATTGATTTCGTTTTTGAGGGACCTTGGTGAGCAAGATATCCTAATTGCAGCCATTTCTTCAGCGCCTCTTTTATTAGCGAAAGCAGGTCTGTTGAAGGACACGAAATTTACAGGTGGAATTTGGCAAAATTTCTTTGACTATTTTGAATTTCTGCCACGTGAAAATTTCCAACCGAAAGTTCTTGTGCAAGATAAACAAATCATTACGGCTATCGGTTTTTGCACATCAAGAGTTTGCAAGAAAAAGTGATTCTAAGTTTAGGGCTGGCAGAGAATACGGACAACTATTTTTAAAGAACAAAACGAGTATGCAGAAGAGGATTTGATATTTACTCTATCAGATGAAGAGTTTGATCAAGTGAAGCAAAGTATAGAAAACACCCTCTAAAGTTTTACATGAAAATTATAGAAAGGAACAAAGAGTGTTCGGGGAATTGAATTCGAGCTCTTAAGTTTCTTACTCAATATGAAAGAAAGGAACTGAACCCGACCTAAATTCTCGGAAAAAAGATAAATCTGTCTAGGAGCATCGCTCCTGCGTCAGATTTCCTATTTTTCAGTCGAATTTTTCGGTCTTGGTATCTTAAATGAACAATACTGAATTTTATGACCGTTTGGGCGTTTCAAAGAATGCATCTCAAGATGAGATCAAGAAAGCCTATCGGAAATTATCTAAAAAATATCACCCAGATATCAACAAAGAGCCTGGTGCTGAGGAAAAGTACAAGGAAGTTCAAGAAGCCTATGAGACTTTAAGTGACGACCAAAAACGTGCAGCTTATGACCAATACGGTGCAGCTGGAGCCAACGGTGGCTTTGGTGGTGCAGGCGGTTTCGGTGGCTTCGATGGTGCAGGCGGTTTTGGTGGATTTGAAGATATCTTCTCAAGTTTTTTCGGCGGAGGCGGTTCTTCTCGCAATCCAAACGCTCCTCGTCAAGGTGATGACCTCCAGTATCGCGTCAATTTGACTTTTGAAGAAGCCATCTTTGGTACTGAAAAAGAAGTCAAATACAATCGTGAATCAAGCTGTCGTACTTGTAACGGATCAGGTGCTAAGCCTGGAACAAGTCCAGTTACTTGTGGACGCTGTCACGGTTCTGGTGTTATCAACGTCGATACTCAAACACCGCTTGGTATGATGCGTCGCCAAGTAACCTGTGATGTCTGTCATGGTCGCGGAAAAGAAATCAAAGATCCATGTACAACTTGTCATGGAACAGGTCATGAAAAACAAGCCCACAGTGTCCATGTGAAAATTCCAGCAGGTGTCGAAACTGGTCAACAAATTCGTCTAGCTGGTCAAGGGGAGGCAGGCTTTAACGGTGGTCCTTATGGAGACTTGTATGTAGTAGTTTCTGTAGAAGCAAGCGATAAATTTGAGCGTGAAGGAACAACTATTTTCTACAAGTTAAACCTCAATATCGTCCAAGCAACTCTTGGTGATACTGTCGATATCCCAACAGTTCATGGGGATGTTGAGTTAGTCATCCCAGAAGGAACGCAGACTGGTAAAAAATTCCGCTTACGTGGCAAGGGAGCTCCTAGTCTTCGTGGTGGTGTTGTCGGTGACCAGTATGTGACTGTCAATGTTGTGACTCCAACAGGTTTGAACGACCGTCAAAAAGCAGCCTTGAAAGAATTCGCAGCTGCAGGTGACTTGAAAGTCAATCCAAAGAAAAAAGGCTTCTTTGACCATATAAAAGATGCCTTTGAGGGAGAATAAAACAAAAGAGCCATAAGGCTCTTTTTTGTTTGTAGTTAGTATCGGAGAAAAGATTCTCTGACTGATCTGCTATTGATATTTTTGAATGAGCAAGCCGGCTTTATCCATTTCCTGGATGAGTTGCTTGAGTTCCGCTTCTTTTCCGGGTTTCACAGTTACGGTATCAATGTGCTTAATCGCCGAATTATCCTGGATATCCACCAAGGTCAACGCCTTTTCGTAGAATGCGATTCCCTTTTTCATGCTTTCCGAATCATTCAAAGTTAGAATTGTGTAAGAAGAATGTGATTTCTTTCCGTTTTCTCGGAAATACTTCTCGCCTTCCTCCTCTAAGAATTGTATTAAACCATGATTAAACAAGTTATCCCCTACTTTATAGTAAGAAATATCTCCTGTCTGTAGACATAGACTTTGAGTCGGTTTTTAATGAGGTTTGGACTTTCTTTAAGGACAGGGTGGCTATTGATGACCTCATCTGAGAAAGTCACATAAAAATCCAATCCTCCCCCCTCGTATTGATAGTGTCCATTTGATTCAACTTTCTCAGGAGGCAGGTCAAGGGAGATAAAGATTTGTTTTAAGGTTTCATTTCCTTCTCGAATGTCACTTGATGAGGCCTTGAAAAGATTGGCCACAAGTAGAAATGCTAGGGTTACAAAAAGACAGAAGCAACCAGAAATAATCAAGATGACTTTTAAAAACTGTTTCATGTTTAGTCCCTCCCTTTTCTGTTAGAAGCTGGTAATCCAAGATGGATTTAAGGGGATATAAGGAAAGTTGGATGCTTTCTTTTTTAGTTTTCTTCAGTTTCTCGTAGTTCTTTTATGACAGCAAGTCTTGCTTGGAGGTCTTTCTCTAAGACTTTAAATTTGTAAGTGAGGTCTTCTTGATACTCTTTGATGACTTCTTTTTGTTGATTGATAATTTGTAAGCTATTTTGGATAACATCTAAATCACCTTTGATTGCTTCAACGCGATCAGTTGTATCTAAAACTTCTTCAGTGATAACTTCACGATTTTTAACGAGGAGGTAAGATCCGACTGCTGATCCAGCAAAAAGTAGTAAATTTGATAGTTTCATAGGAACTCCTTAAGCGTTTTTGATTGTTTCGGCGACTTGGGCAAGTTTGTCAAAGTCAGGTTCATGGGGAACAAAGTCAATTTTTAGGTCATCCTCGGCACCATAACGAGGAACGAGGTGGACATGGGTATGGAAAACGGTTTGTCCAGCTACCTCTTCGCAGTTGGCGATGATATTCATGCCTTCAGCTTGGGTAGCTTTCATAACCTTTTGAGAAATGACTGGAACCTTAGCAAAGAGTTGGCTAGCGCTCGCAGCATCCATTTCTAAAAGATTGCGATAGTGTTCTTTGGGTACGACCAAGGTATGACCAGGTGTTACTTGAGAAATATCAAGAAAGGCAAGGACTTGCTCATCCTCATAAACCTTGGCTGCAGGGATTTCTCCTGCTGAAAATCTTACAAAAAAATACAATCTGACATAAAAAAACCACCTCTAGTGTATTGAATTTTTGATATAATATAGCTACATTATACCAGATTCGGAGAAAATATGTTAGAAATTAAAAAAATCTGACAGGAGGCTATGTTCATGTCCCTGTCTTGAAAGATGTGTCCTTTACAGTTGAGAGCGGACAGTTGGTAGGTTTGATAGGTTTGAATGGTGCGGGGAAATCTACGACTATCAATGAGATTATTGGTCTTTTGACGCCCTATAGTGGGGAGATTAAGATTGACGGGTTGACTCTAGGAGAGGATGCTACGAGCTATCGCAAGAAAAATTGGTTATATCCCTGAAACTCCTAGTTTGTACGAGGAATTAACTCTCAGAGAGCATATTGAGACGGTTGCTATGGCCTATGGTATCGAGCAAAATCTAGCTTTTGAACGTGTAGAACCACTTTTGAAAAATGTTCCGTTTGGATCAAAAATTGGATTGGTTTCCAGTTCATTTTTTTCCAAAGGGATGAAGCAAAAGGTTATGATTATCTGTGCCTTTGTCGTGGATCCTAGTCTCTTTATCGTAGACGAACCTTTCCTTGGTCTTGATCCTTTAGCGATTTCAGATTTGATTCAACTTCTAGAAGCAGAAAAGAAAAAAGGAAAGTCTATCCTTATGAGTACCCACGTTCTTGATTCTGCTGAAAAGATGTGTGACTCTTTTGTCATTCTTCACAAAGGTCAAGTAAGAGCCAAAGGAAATCTCCAACAACTCCGAGAAGCCTTTGATATACCAGAAGCAAGCCTCAATGATATCTATTTGGCTCTGACCAAAGAGGAGGAGCTATGAAGGACTTGTTTTTAAAACGAAAGCAGGAATTTCGCAAGGAATGCTTGGGCTATCTCCGTTATGTGCTCAATGATCATTTTGTCTTATTTTTGTTGGTGTTGTTAGGATTTTTGGCCTACCAGTACAACCAGTTGCTCCAACACTTTCCTGAGAATCATTTCCCAATCCTAATTTTGATTGGGATGATATCTATTTTACTTTTGCTTTGGGGCGGTATTGCGACCTACCTAGAAGCGCCTGACAAACTATTTCTTTTAGTTGCTGAAGAAGAAGTGAGAGAACACATTCAGAAGCAAAGTCTGATTTCTTTCATCTTTTGGGTCAGTGTACAGACTCTCTTTTTGCTCCTTTTTGCGCCTTTATTCTTAGCCATGGGTCTTGGTTTGCCGATTTTTGGAGTCTATCTCCTTGTCTTGGGGATAGTAAAATATGTGATTTTTCGCCAAAAGTCTAGCAACTTTTTCCTTGGAAATGGACTTGACTGGGATTATGTCATTGCACAAGAAAGTAAACGGAAGCAGTTCTTGCTTCGATTCTTTGCCCTCTTTACACAGGTCAAGGGGATTTCAAATAGTGTTAAGCGCCGAGCTTATCTGGACTTTATCCTTAAGGGAGTTCAGAAAGCACCAGGAAAAATATGGCAGAACCTCTATCTTCGTTCCTATCTGAGAAATGGAGATTTATTCGCCCTTAGTCTGCGACTCATAATCCTAGCTTTGACCGCTCTCATCTTCATTGAGCAATCTTGGATTGCAGTCGCAATTGTAATTTTATTCAATTATCTTTTGTTATTCCAGCTTCTAGCCCTCTATCATGCCTTTGACTATCAATATTTGACGCAATTATTCCCAGTAGGTAAGGGGCAAAAAGAGAAAGGCTTGAAGAAAATTTTGAGAGCGATTGGGGTCTTTGTATTAATCTTGGAAAGTCTCATAGGATTGCTTGTTTTTAAGGACAAAATTCTTGTTCTAGCACTTGTGGGAGCAAGTCTTGTCTTGCAATTTCTTTATTTGCCGTATCAACTGAGAAGATTGGTTGACGAATAGCATAAAAATTAGTAGAATAATAAGGAAACTTTATTCGGAGGAAAGAAATGGACTTGGGTGATATTGAGCTAACGCTAACCCCGATATCTGGGAAGAGCGGAAAGCTTATATGGGAAGTTATCCTGATGGAAAACGTGTTTTTATAAAAATGAATACTTCTCCAATCCTGCCTGGTTTAGCTAGAGAGCAAATTGCACCACAATTGCTCTGGAGCCGTCGTTTACCAGACGGCCGTGATATGTCCGCTCAGGAATGGTTGACAGGAAAAATTTTGACGCCAAGTGATATGAACCGTAAACAAATTATCGATATTTTGACACGTTTACACTGTTCACGTCCCTTAATGACCCAGTTGACACGATTGGGATATGCAATGGAAACACCTTCGGATTTACTTCAGTCATGGGTAAACAAGGCTCCGGATGCTTTAAAAAACAACCAGTATCTACGTATGGTTTTAGGTGATTTGCGTGAGAATCTTCCTGGGTTTAGAGAAGATTATGCAACTATAGTCCATGGGGATGTCCGTCATAGCAACTGGTTTGAGACAGAGAGTGGCTTAATTTATTTAGTGGATTGGGATTCCGTTCGCTTGACTGATCGTATGTTTGATGTGGCCTATCTGCTCTGTCACTATATTCCAGAGTATCAGTGGCAAGAATGGCTAGCTAATTATGGCTATAAGTATAATCAAACTGTCTTGAATAAGTTATATTGGTACGCTCAACTGTCATTTTTGAGCCTCATTACCAAATACTATGAAAATCAAGATTTGGATAATGTAAATCGGGAAATCTATGCTTTGCGTAGCTTCCGAGAAAAGTATGGAAAGAAAAAATGAGAGTTAGAAATCGTAAAGGGGCAACAGAACTGTTAGAGGCTAATCCGCAGTATGTTGTCTTAAACCCCGCAGAAGCTAAAGGAAAGTGGCGAGATTTGTTTGGCAATGACAATCCAATCCATGTAGAGGTTGGTAGCGGCAAAGGTGCTTTCGTAACAGGAATGGCCAAACAAAATCCTAGAATTAACTATATCGGGATTGATATTCAGAAGTCTGTATTAAGCTATGCATTAGACAAGGTCTTAGAAGTTGGAGTTCCCAACATCAAACTTCTATGGGTTGATGGTTCAGAATTGACAAATTATTTTGAAGATGGTGAAATTGACCGCTTGTATTTGAATTTCTCGGATCCATGGCCTAAAAAACGCCATGAGAAGCGTCGTTTGACTTATAAGAGCTTCTTAGACACTTTCAAACGAATCTTGCCTGAGCATGGTGAAATTCATTTCAAGACAGATAATCGTGGCTTGTTTGAATATAGCTTAGTGAGCTTTTCACAATATGGCATGAAACTCAAGGGCGTTTGGTTAGATTTACATGCCAGCGACTTTGAAGGAAATGTTATGACGGAGTATGAGCAAAAGTTTTCAAGCAAGGGTCAAGTCATTTATAGAGTTGAAGCTCAGTTTTAATGTAAAGACTTGTTAGTGAAAAACTGTCGTTCACTCAAATATAATGTAAATATGTAACTCAAGGATTTAGTTTTGTCTTCGACAGGACTAAATCCTTGAGTTTTTTAATAGATTTGGGATTTTGATAAGTGTGTACTTGTGCCCTGATAAGTGGTATAATGAAGGGGTTATGAGAAGAAGCATAAAACCTGTTGTAGTCTATTTTTTCTTTCTCCTTGTGATAGGTGGTTTGATTTTTTTGGATCATCAACATCATCGACAAGCAGATGTGCAAGTAGAAAAAACTGAGAAAACTACTCAAACCATTGAAACAGATAAGGAAAAGGTTGTTGAAGATAGATTAGCCACAATGACCTTGGAGGAGAAAGTCGGGCAATTATTCTGGGCTAGAGTTCCTGCCGATCATCAAATAGAAGATCTCAAATCCTATCATTTGTCTGGTTATATCTTATTTGGACGAGATTTTGAAGGACGAACCTTAGAGGATATGAAAGTTTTGACAAGTCGCTACCAAGCCGCTTCAAAGACTCCTTTATTGATTGGTTCAGATGAAGAAGGGGGAACAGTAACTCGTATTAGTTCGATTTTGGAGACTCCTTTCCAATCTCCTATGACCCTTTATCATCAAGGAGGGATGGAGGCTGTTCTTTCTGATACTAGGAAAAAGACAGAGGTGCTGAAATCTGTTGGTATCAATGCTGGACTCTTTCCAGTTGCGGATCTTGCAGGTGATTCATCAGCCTTTATTTACGATCGGACCATCGGACAAGATGCCCAAATAACTGCAAGTTATGTTAAGCAAGTTGTAGAAGAACTTCAAAAGAATAAGGTGGGTTCAACCTTGAAGCATTTCCCAGGATATGGTGATAATGGAGACAGTCATACCGACATTATCCGAGATAACCGCTCTTTGGATGATTTAAGACAAGCAGATTTTCTACCCTTTCAAGCTGGCATAGATGCAGGTGCAGATAGTATTTTAGTTTCTCACAACATCCTGACTAAAATTGATACAGTGCCGTCATCTATCTCGCCAAAAATCAACGAAATTCTTCGCAAGGAGCTGAATTTTAAAGGGGTCATAATGACGGATGATTTAGATATGGCAGGATTAGCTGATTTTGTCAGTCAGGATGAAGCTGCTCTCCAGGTAATATTAGCTGGAAATGATCTAATCCTAGGTTCTTCCTACCAAACTCAGATTCCTTATCTATTAAAAAAAATTTCTTCTGGGGACTTGACAGAAGAGCGTATTGATGAGTCTGTACGACGTATTTTAGCATGGAAATATGACTTGGGATTATTCGATACGTCTCAGTAAAAGGAAACGTCATTTATAAAATCATGCAGAAATCTTAGAAGGAACGCTTTCTATTGGTTGTGAAAAGGTGTAAGTGGTAAGAGTTTTTAGAAAATCAAATAATTCAATATTTTTAGGAGAACAGAGAAATCTGTTCTCTTTTTTGTTCGCTTAAAATTCTATTTGAAAGGAGTTCAACGATGTTAGGATTAGAGATTGTAATGAATTTAGACACGTTAGAAATCTTTGACGTTATCGATCATGATAAGAATGGAAACAGCGAACAAGCGCCTACAACCATCCAGTTAAGCTTATTTGACTCAATGACGTGCATTTAACAGAAGGAGATATATTAGGATGGACAGAGAAGCGCTATACAATGAATTAATTCAAAGCGAACCATTAGGTTTCATTGATCCCTTTTCTGACCTTGGGGAATTCGATCCTCTTCAGCTGAAATTTAAACAACCCGTGAAGGACTTAGTGAATCGATATTCAGGGCAGCCTTACAGTTTGGCCTGGCAACATAAAATTATGGAAATGCGGAAGTTGTTTATTGATTATCAGATAGCATTAAATGAAGAAGATAAGCAGATTAACTTTCAGCGAAGAACAAGAAGCGAAGAGTCCAAAGAACATGCTACTACTATTGTAACAACATATTTGAAGTTGGGATTTAGTTTTAAAGAAATTGAGAAGCGTGTTTCTTTATCTTACAAACAACTTCGTAGAGGCTGGAGAAGAAGTGACCATGTAATGACAAGTAGTCCTGAATTTTATAGCAAAGGGGACTTATCTGAAGGTTGCTGCTTACCGAGTAAAAAGCTACCTAAAAGCATGAGAATAAACGAGGGATAGAAAATGGAAACTGGAATTTGTAGACGATGTGCTTGCAACTGGGTTACACCTTGTATCGATGAAAAGTATGGTCCTTGCTGGTGGGTAGATAAAAACAGAACGCTGTGTAGTCACTGTTTTTATGGATTTAATGATGAATCTTGTCAGACAAAAGTTTATTACAGACCAGGTTGTTATCAGAAGAATTGTTGAATAAATGAGAATGAACATAGGAGGAAATTATATGATTTTGTTGTTTATTGTATTGTTTATTATAGGAGTGTGCATTTCGTTCAATGGAGTATTTATCATAGCTAAAAATACAGACATTAGACTTGGCTGGAGTGGTGAGAAAGATTTCTTTTTGTCTCTAAGTCCTTGGGAATGGATGTTAAGTATATTTTTAATTTTGGTAGGAGGGGCAATGATTTACTTCTCATATAATGAGTTGGCGCCATATATTGTAAGTGTACTTGACTTCAAACTATAACTAGTGAAGGGATATGAGAGTCCTAAAAACCATGAAAAAGATTGATTTATTAAAATGCTTATCCATCATCACAAAAGACGGATTAAGAACACAAAAATTTAAGAATAGTCATCTACAGCTCATCTCTTCAGCTGAAGAAGGAAGACGAGGCTCTGTATTTGCTTATCGTTCAAAAGCGAATATGGTGAAGGCACATGGTGTTGTTTTAACCTCTATCGAATCATTGCTGGAGAATCAGGATCAGTTTACACACTGGACCCCTAACGTATATTGCTATGGAAGCTATAGCGATGCTGGTCGACGGATTACACGTGGGCACTCTGAAGATAATCTTAGACAGATTAACACATTCTACATTGACTTCGATATTACCTCTGCAGCTGAAGAAATGACGACAGGAGATATTTTAACCGCTTCTCTGGAGCTAGGTTTTATGCCAACGTTGATTCTAAAATCTGATAAGGGATTTCAAGCCTATTTTGTCCTATCAGGATCAGCCTATGTTACAGCTCATTCCCAATTTCGAGTGGTAAAGGTGGCTAAAGCTATCTCTCAAAATTTGAGAAATTACTTTGCTCAAACTTTACCAGTAGATTTGACTTGTAACCATTTTGGGATTGCTCGTATTCCTCGAACCGATAATGTCGAATTCTTTGAACCTGACTATACCTATTCATTCCAGGAGTGGTTAGATTGGTCAATGAAGCAATCAGAACTTCCTTTCCCAAGTAAAAAGCCCAATTTGACGGTTATTTCGGGCTCTGAAGGGGTGAAACAGATTGATGAGCCCTGGTATCAATTGCTGATGAGAGAGGGGAATATCAAAGGTGGAAAAGCCTTGATGGGAAGAAACAACGTTCTTTTCACGCTGGCTTTAGCCAACCTCTCTTCAGGAATCGATCAGGAAGAGTGTGAGGAGGTTCTTTCTAGTTTTAATGCGAATCTAGACGAGCCACTCTCTTCAGCTGAATATCATAAGATTATCACAAGCGCCTACTCAGGAAAATATGAAGCTGCTAGTCGTGATTATGTGATGACTTTATGTAAAGCATGGGTCAATCAGGAACTCAAGGCTTCAGATCTCTTTGTGAAGCAACGTTGGTACAAATTTAAGAAGAAACGTGCTGACAGGAAGAATAGTCATCTCTATGAATGGAAAACAGACGTAATGGCTTATTTAGAAGGTTTCTATCAATCCGAGGATCCATTTATCCAGACGACGAAAAAAGAGATACGAGAGAAGTTGAACATTCCTGAGCGCTCATTAGACAAAGTATTGAAGGTTCTCAAAACAGAACAAAAGATCTTCTTCACAGTAAAACACGGCCGTGGAGGAGGCATCAGATTAGCCTCTATCAAAGCAATCTTGCTTTCCCTTATCAAGGTGAAGAAAGAACGTCAGGAGGCTTATATGGCCAATATTGCTGCTTTCTTTGAAGAAAGTATAGAGTTCACTCAGAGAGTGATAGAAAGGGTTAAAGATGGCTTTAAACAAACACAACAACTATCTTTATTTGAGCTTGATATTGGATAATTTTAAAAACCCGCAATCTGCCTTACATTTATATCTACGATTATTGCTCAGATATAAATGTATATAAAATAATCTATGGAGGAATGATATGATTTTGATTTTAGTTGGATTCTTTAGCCTTATATTTGTAGGAGGACTTTTCTTAGTTCTCTCACTTATAGGGATTCGTCAACAAGTTCGTTTTGAAAACGGATATGATTCTGAATTAGAGACAGATCGATTGGCAATGATTGGCCAAAATAGAAAGTGAGAAGAAGAATGAAGTACGTAATTTTCAGTTTTGAATTAGGTGACTATATTTGTAATGGGGAGAATAAAGTTTTAGTTTTTGATACCTTGGGACTAGCTTTTCAGTATCTTCAAAAACATTACCGTAAACCACTTCCTGAACAAAGAAAAAAGAGATTGATTCACTATCCTGACGTGTATCAAGCTCCGTTTAGACTTTTAAAAGTTTGTTAGGAAGGAGAAAGGTCGATGTCAGAGTTATTCAAAATCATTAGAGGATACTACCTAACAGGGGTTGGTCAGGAACCATTGGCTTATTATTTTAAGCTTTCATCGGATAATTTAAAATTTGAGTCTGTTTCTGCAGGGGATGTGGCTTTAACTTTTTATCAAAACGAGGAGAGTATTTCTAGCATTCCAGCGATCATTAGAGTAGATAGTGTTATCTCGAATGATAAAATGATTTCAGATTACCTGCAGGAGGAGTTGAGAGATCATTATCCAATGTTGCCAATTGTCCGTGTATTGGATTCCGAGGAATTTGATCCTTTACTCTTTCAAGAAGTGATGACAACGTTCACTAACTTGAAATTAGAAATAAAAGAATTGGCCAAGATTGATTATGTTCAAGGTTCCATATTTGATTTTATGGATGAGGAGGAGATAGGATGAAAGAGCTTTTTACGCATGTTAAGTTAGCTCTAGGGACTCTTCTTGTCATTTTACTTGTGAGTCTCGCAGTTTTAGGAGGATATAGGCTGTATAAAGATTATTTTATCTTAGATTATGATCCTCACCTTACTCAGAAGGAATACCAGAATACTGTACTTGATCAAAATGTAAATCTAGTATTTTATAAAAAAGATTGTCCTTACTGTCAGGTTGGAAAAAGTGTGGTTGTAGATGCAGCCAATAAAGGTTCCTATCCTACATTTTACATTGACACTCAGACAGAAGAAGGTCAAAAGTTGGTAGAAAAATACCAGGTTGAAAAAGCTGCAACTATCATTAAGATTCGTAAGGGAAAAATAAAGAAATATCTATATGCTTCAAGAGATTCAGAGGAAAAGATTGTAGCAGATGAGAAAAGTATTCAGGAGGCCATAAATGACTAAAAGGGTAAAGCTAAGTAAATGGGCCGAGACAGCCTTTCAAAATGATTGTGAACTATGGCGTACTAGGACAAATGAAGGAATGGTTGTTTTAGGAAAATTATCAGATGGAACGTTTACCCTACATCGTTTTAATGATGAGGGAGGAAGACTAACACATATTTCTCAAGATGAGGCTCTTTGGCTAACATTGGATTTGGCACCTGAAAAGTTAGGTTGTATTTAAGGAGACAGTATGTATCAAATTTTAAATGCTATTGCGCATGGCGTGGTTGGAACTATCTTGATTGCGATCTGGTTTGTACCGCTCTTCAGGATAACTATATGTGATAACTTTGGAAATGAAATTAAAACGAAAAGGCTGCCATTAGCGTTCTTAATGTTACTAAAAAGTGTTTGGCCGAAAAGTAAGGTTTCATTTATTTGGAAAGGATATAAGAAGCATGGGAATCAGAGATAAGCCATTATTATAAAACCATAAATAGATACTATGTAGAATTAGAAAGGTGAAAATAAGAATATGGAACAAAAATATTACGCTGTTCTTATGCAAATCAATGTTGGAAAAAGTGTCTGGTTAGTCCAACAAAAAAATGGTCAATTAGCTTGGTCAGACGAAATCAGCGGTACAAGAGTTTTTAATAGTTTTGAGGAAGCTAGGGAAGCTGTTGAAAATCATTTTCTAGAGAATTTTAGATTTATTGGTTCATACAAAATTATAGAGTTCACTCATCAAGAATTGTTAGATTTTGAAATATTAACTGATGACTAAATAGTCCAAAATATCTTCATAGCTTACGTCGGGATTAATGTATTTCTTAGAACTATGCTTAACAAACTTTCCAAAGTAAAATAGTTTAAGAGGTTGTTTATCTTTTGATGCTTTTTCTAATATTTTCAGCTTTCCTTTAACTCCATGATGGCTAGCGAGGCTTTTGTTAATCGTTATAGTTGGATAATTAGAGTCTTGTTCAATTGTGCATAAACTATGGAATCTAACTAAAAAATAACTTTTTTCAGGGTTATCTTTGTTGTCAATAGACTTTACTGTTGCAGTATCATAATAGATATGAACATCTTCTAGGTTTATTCCTCTTTGGTTTGCTTCTTTTAGATTGACAAAGTATCTTTCGAGTTGGATTTCTCTTTTATATTTATCATAGAATGTATACTTCTCTCCAGACTGGTATTCTAAAAAATAATTGACTAAGTCTCTGAGTTGTTTCACATGGCTACGGAAAGTCCTCTTGTCCTCATCAGTACGAGAGGAATGAGAGCTCTGACGATGAATTTCATCTTTATTTGACTCAGAAGAAAAATTAGATTCGTCTTTCTGTCTAGGTTTAGTTATAGTAGCCAAGCTCCCTTTAACAAGGTCTAAGTCAATAATCAGTTTATTTTTCTCACGATAAAAAGAGATATGATTTTCAGACGTTACTTCTTGTTCCCTTTGTTGATAATGTTCAATCATACGTTGACAATTATTAGGGTCATGTTTTTGATTTCTTGCCCCAGGAGTAAAATAGGGAGTTTTATTAAAGTCTGGATTATTGAAGTTAGCTAAGGTTAATTTGAAGGAGCATTTTTCTCCACATTGAAATTTTTTGGCATCAGTTAAATGATTAGGAGTTCCGATTAGAGAACAGGAAAAATCAAAGGCTTCTTTTGGAGTTACGTGTTGTTTTAATTCTAAACTATAAGCAGATTGAAAAGACATAAATAATTACCTCACTAATAATTTTTATTTTATTTTATCATTATTTCACATAGAATAGAAAGGATAAATCTATCATGATAGAGACAGCAAAACGATGGATTGAAAAGATAAAATCTAGCCCAATTTTGAAACCATTTATTAAGATTAAAGTTTGGTTTCAAGAGAATATTATTAAGAGAAAACTAGTTATTTTCTCAATGTTGTTTGTGACCTGGTTGACCCTTTTGATGGGAGCAATTTTCTCGCCACAAAGACAAACTTATACTTCAGAACAACTCAAAACAAAGCAGATTTTTGCGAATGGCAGTGGTGAGATGAAACTGGTCAGCCAGGAATATTCACCAGATACTGGAATTATTGTTTTACAATTTGAGACGAAAGATGCTACGACTTCGATAGATCGGGGCATCGATGCCAAACGATTGAAATGGAAACTTTATGCGCAACATAAAGATTCAAAAATAGAAATGGATGTTGTCCCAATCATTGATAATAAAGTATCAGTTATTATTAAAGGAGTTCCGAAAAATTTTGGTGCATTTGCGATCGATGTGACAAATCAGACAGTCGCTTCTAGTTCAATTGATGTGAATATTTCATCGCCATCCAGTGATTCTAAAAAGGTTTCTCAGAAGAAATCTGAAGAAGATGACACTGTACAATTTTTTGTAACTCCTCAAAATACTCAGCTTGAAATTAAAGCTATTGAGGTTGTCTCCAGAGAAGAATTTACTCTTCAGGAAATAGAAAAAGAGATCAATTTCCAGAATGAACAGTCTCAAAAATTGACAACCTCAATTGCTCAATTAAAGGAATCAATTGAAGATGATAATTCACGAAAAGCGAGTCTTCAAGCGGAAGCAAAATATCTAACAGGTGATGATCTCGAAGCCAATCAAAAGAATATTGCTACGCTGGATACAAATATCGAAACGAAGAACAGAACTATTGAAACAGCTTATAAAAACATTGAGAAGTTAAAGGCTAAATTAGAGTCTTTGGATAAGAAAAAACAGGCAGTCAAAGATGGAACATTTGAATTTTCAAATCCTATTGAAACTGTAGAAATGAATTAAAAAAGTGAAACATAGAGCGCATTTTCGATGATGAGCGAGTTTGTGTTTACCAACAAATAGCAGTCAAAAATCTCCTTAATTTTTGAATTAAGGGGATTTATTTTTTATGATTGTCCCTTTAAAAAATAATTTGAGATTTTCGGTTACAATTGGATTAATTAAATAAAAAGGAGAAGTAATCATGGCTAAAAATGATTTAACAAAAATTGATAATCAACTAGAAGAGGCAAAGAAAAAAGTTGCCCTTTTGGAAAAGGAACGTAAAGAAGCAGAAGAGAATCTTCAAAAACAAATTGGTAAAATCTATGTTCAAATTCAATTGAAGAAAAATAAAAATCAGTCGTATGAATCGATTTTTGAAGAGTTAAAAATGGAACTAGGTCTCATCAAAGAAGAGGAAAAAGAACAACGTTTAGCAGCGAAGAAAAATCGTGAAGAAGGCTCTCTTCCAGCTGAAAATCAGTCTTAATTTTTGAGTTTTGAACTTCTAAATAAAGTCAAAAATGGTGTATGTAAAAGTATGTAAAGAATAAAAACAGTGTAAGTATAACACCTATAAAGTGTGTAAAGGTAAGTATAGCTTGTGTGTGTAAGTAGGTGAAACCGAGAAAATTGATATCATTGGAAACGTTGATACTATCAACATATCACGGAACGTGATATCAGTTTCCCTTATGCTCTTTTCTACCACAACACACCTAAAAAGGACCTTAGTCCCTCTGTGTGTGTTAGTGTGTTGAAAAACCGCAAAAATAGAACCGTATCGGTTCGTGATGTTGCGAGGTTGAAGTTTTCTTTTTTGCTTCTTTTTACTTTTGCTTCGACAAAAGAAAAAAGAAGTCCTGCTTTTGGGACAATAAATAATAAGATGGAGGATACAGATGAACCTTCTCATTAGAGGATTAACACAGGAAGAGGTTAGCTATCTAAAAGCTCTTGCAAAAAAAAATAAAGCCAAATCATTAAATGATTTTCTGCTCTCAATCTGTCGTGAAAAAATTGAGTACGGAAAATTTAATCGTGCTCAAGATTTGTATGTGGCTCATTTAGAAAATATGAAATTAGCTTCTGACCATGTTCTGGAACAAATGAAAAAACAGACAAGGATACTATCTGAATTTGAAGAAAAAATGGATTGTTATGGCGATCATATTTCACGTTGGTTAGAGTATGAGGGGGAGGTGGATAGTGATGACTAAAAATTTTTTAATTAGAAATGTTCCTGATGATATGTTTGAACAACTTCAGGCTATTTCAAAAAAATATAACTATCCAAGTTTCAATGAGTTTATGTTATCGCAAGTTCAAAATATCGTAATGAATGACGGATTGAATTTGTACAATAATCAATTTGCTGAAACATTGTCCAAAATCAAAAAACAACAAAGTCAGATTTTAGAATTGATGTTGAAGAATGAAATTTCTCTTTCTGCTTTAAATGTTAAACAAGATATTGTAAATGAACTAACGACAAATTGGTTACATTTTATGGATGATGTATCTGCACTTGAAGCGGAAAGACGGTCAGGTGGTGTTTGAAAATGAAGAAGAATAAATCTCTGTTCATCATTCTCATTTTTCTTGCAATCTTTATCGTACAACCTAACAATTTTAATGCTATCAAATCTGGCTTGACACAAAATGATATCCCAACTCAATTGAACATAGCCGATTCAGCTGAAGAAAAAAATTCTGACTCAAATTTGAATCCTACTCAGGAAAATGATGATTTGAAATCGAAGGAGTATGATGGAAAAAATCAGGTGATTGTCGTCAATGAAAAATCACAATTTACAAAAAGTGAATTGAGTTTAGGAAATGGCAGCTGGGAAAAATATTCTGATCTAGATTTTTTAAATCGTGTTGGAATTGCTGAAGCGATGTTGGGAAAAGAACTGATGCCAACTGAAGATAGAGAATCTATTTCGTCTATCACACCAACAGGATGGAAAAATAAAAAAATAATTTTCAATGGGAAAGAAGATTATTTATATAATCGTTCTCACTTAATCGGTTTTCAATTAAGTGGAGAGAATGCAAATGCTAAAAATTTATTTACAGGTACACGTGCTTTAAATGCAAATTTTGAAGATGAACAATCATCAATGGTCTACTATGAAAATAAAATTGCTAACTACATAAAAAATACGAACCATCATGTCCGCTATCGAGTAACTCCTATATTTAGAAATGTGGAATTAGTTGCTAGAGGAGTTCGTATGGAAGCGCAGAGTATTGAAGATGATGAGATCTCATTTGATGTATATATCTTTAATATTCAACCAGGATACAAAATCAATTATTTGACAGGATCATCTCAGAAAAATTGAGGAGGGAAAAATGAATCCAAGACTTAGCTTATATTTTAGCGAAGAAACACATGAAAAATTTAAGGAAATAAAATCCTACTTGAAAGAATCGTCTGCTTTGCAGAAGCAATATCGAAATAATTCAGCAACGCTAGTCACTTTGATTGAAGTTTTTTATAAACTTTTTATTGAATTAGGAGAAGGAAAAAATTTCTATGAGCGACTGACTCAGCTGGAAAAAAATTTTGGGGATGCCTTTGATTCTGGAAATGACAACAAGGCAATTCATCGTCAACTTGATCAAATTCTCTATTTAACACTAACCAACTTTCATGCTATTACGAAAGATGATTTTGATGTTCAAGATTTGGAATCTATTCATTCACGACTGGATCCTACACAGCATGAATTAATGGCACGGATTAACGATGTCATTCAAGAAGATGTTGCACGTGGTCAAACAATGAAACATTCTCATTGAGGTATAGTAAATGGTAGATGTTGTTAAGATCTATTTAGAAACAGGAGATTTTCATGAAGCGGTGAGACAGTCAGGGTTGCCTACTCATATAGCTCATTTGAAATTGATTAAGAGCGGCTGCCTGAAAATTCAAGATAAAATTCAATATGGTTCTAGGACAGCTAAACTCGGGGGAATGGCCGAGGAGCTTTTTCAAAAGTATGTCCCAGATGCAACGGATGCGAATAAGTATTTCAAGAAAAATAATCCAGTATATGATTTTTGGCTAGATGGTCTAACGATTGATGTAAAATATAGCTCATTATATAAAAGGAAAAATGGGAACTCCCATCACTGGCAATTGAGGACAAAAGGAAATCAAGATTTTATTGTCGCCTTTTTAGAACGAGAAAGTGGTTCGGAGTTAGAAAAGCCAAATATCTTATTGATACCCATGCAATTTGTTGAAGAGCAAAAGGAATTACATATTTCTCAATCAGGACGGTGGATCAATGATTTTCAAGTTGAACCTGAAGAATTACAACCGTTATTAAAAGACTACGCTCTTTTAAGGAAAAATGGATTATTTTAATTCAAAGAGAGGAAAATAATGAACGTATCTTCTAGTCCAAGTATTACCTTCATGCTGCAATACACTGAAGCAAATAGTGGCTTTGTAGACTACACCAATAGAGACGAAGCTGTTGAGGTTGATAATGAATTAAATTTAGAAACACACAGACAAAATATTGAGTCTCTAACTGAAGATGAACTACAAAAAATTCAAGCTGAAGTTCCAGAAACAAAACTTAATTTTCAGGAATACATTGATTATATGAATCGCTCTTATGCTACTGAAAACCAAAATGAAGAGATGACAGCCATTTTTACAAAAGAGGCCAATTACTTGCAGCGTAGCAAAGTAACTGAATTGAAAAGTAAGTTAGAACAGGCTTATCAAAATGGCTCTCTTCTATGGCAGGGTGTTATCTCTTTTGATAATGATTTTTTGGCCAAAGAGGGATTATATGATCTGGAAACTGGAAAAGTCGATCAGCAAGCTATCAAGTCGGTCATACGTGAAGCATTGCCGAGGTTGATTGAAAAAGAAGGCTTATCTGATTCATCATTTTGGTGGGCTAACATTCACTTGAATACGGATAATATTCATGTGCATTTTGGTTTATCTGAAGTTGAATCTGCAAGAGAAAAAATTTTCTATCGACCTCGTGGACGAATGGAGTACAGAGGGAACTTTTCCCAAAAAACCATTGAGCGTTTTAAAAGTGATGTTTTTCATGGCCTGTTAAATGAACAGACTAGAGGAATGATTGTTAGAAGAGAACAAATTTTGGCTAATATCAGAAGTGAGTTGATCAATTCTGTCTTTAGAGATCAGAAGGTTCGTTCTTCGGCTGAAAAAAATTTTTTGGAGCAGGCTTACAACCATTTGCCAATGGATAAAAAATGGCGTTATGGATCAAATGCAAGAGATTTTGCAGTCAGTAAATTCTTCATCGACCGCTATCTGGATTCCTATTTAGAAAATGATGGGAAAGAGCTCTATCAAGAATTTCTGAAAGAAACGAAGGACTTCCTAGAAACTTATAGAGGAGCTTATTCAGCTGAAAAAAAATCAACCTACGAAAAGATTCGGAAAGTTGATGGTCGTTTTGAGAAAACACAACAGGAGGCTGCAGGCTATCATCTGCAGCAATTAATTGCGAGTCGAGAGAAGGAATTGAGAGAACGACTAGCAAATAAAATTTTGCACCTATTTCGTGAGAATGCTCCTGAAATAGATGATGTTCGGCTGGAAAAAAATTTGGCCAATTTCTCAGAAAACAATCAAAAATTAATTTTAGCTCAGGATTCTAACGCAAGTGTTGTCAAATCGTTGCAAGCGTGGAAAAGATTGGGTTATGAGTTGAGAGATGGAGCAAACCCCCTTAAAATTATAAAACCAACCTACTCTGCTTATGATAAGCAGGGGAGAGGGATAGGGGTTCCTGACTTTGTTAGTGACCTAGTTTATGATGTCAGCCAGATGAAAGAGAATTTACTAGCAAAACAGCTAACACTAAAGGATTTATCCTTATTTTCTTCAGATGAATTGAGAGCTCTTGTGGATGCAGCCAAGAATAAATCTGATCGTACTTTAAAAGAACGTCAGGAGTTAGGAACATTTCGCTATGCATTAAAATTGAGTTTATTGGAAGAAAAACAAAGTAGCTTATTAGTTCGTAAAGCTCTTTTTGATCAAATTCAACCACTTGAAACCGATAAGCCATTTGTTGAATTGAAAAAGAAAGAAATTCAACAAAGACTGAAGCTGACTGAATTGCAACTGACTCCAAATTATAAACTAGATGAAGCAGACCAATCTCTAAAACAATTTCTTGCTAACGAGTTTGAAGATAGTGTTTCATTTTCAGTAGAAAAGGCTGACTCATTAACAATTCAAGCACCTATTAAACGTTTGAAGGAGGAGTTAGCTACAATTCAACCTCTTCAAGATGAAGGAGTTTTGACCATTCTAAAAGGCTATCCTATTACGAAAGATAGCTACATAGAAGAGTTACAGACACATATCTCTATTTCAGTTGAAACATCAGATTTACAGTCGAAACAAGGAAATTTCACAAACGACTGATCAAGCAACTGTTCAAAAATTAAAACAGGAGAATTCAAAGGGATTTTCTGAACTCAAATTACTCTATCAAAAATTGTTGCCAGAGGAGGAAAGTAATCAGAAAAGTCAGTTAGCTCAAGCTGTTTCACAGAAAATGCAAGAAAGAAAGGTCTTGCAAAGAAAATCTATCTGCCTATCAAAAGGTAAAGCAATCATCAATACAGATTTCATGAGAAATCTGACTAACTCTCTTCAGAGGGCACAACGTGCAAATAAAAAAGCCCTCATGGAACGTGAGAGAAGTGATGAGAGACAAGAATTTGAAGAAAACGGACAAAGTATATAAGAGTCATTGTAAAAGCAGTGACTTTTTTGTTGAAAAATGGAATTATATTGTCCCTTTAAATGGGATTTTTTGGTTATTGAATAGAATAGAAGGATAAAAAGAGAAAGGAGAAGAAAAATGAAGCTATTATTTCCAGATGTCGCAGTTGGAGACTTTGATTTCTCAGCCGAATGGTTAATTACGGCAATGAATGCTGATAGCAAGCAGGTGCATTTTGAGGGTCAAGGAAGAAATTCTGATTTAGAAATGGTTCTAGATTTTAAGGAGAATTCTGAGCTATTTGAATCTTTTTCAGTAGGGGAATTGGTTCACTTAGATCCAGAAACATTTCTACAAGCAGAGAAAGAGCCGTACAAACCACAGTATGAAGGATTTTAAGGAGATTTTATATGACAGAACAAGAATCAAGACGTGGGAAAAGTCGTAGAGAACGTGTTGAATTTGCACGTTCTAGAGATATTTTGGATGTTGCAAACGAGCTTCAGATGGAGCTGGTTCGATCTGGACGAGACTATCGATGGAAAGAACATGATAGCCTAGTTATTTCACCTGATAAAAATTTATGGAAATGGTTCTCTAGAAATACAGGTGGAGATGCGATTTCTTTGGTTGAGACGATAAAGGAAGTAAGTTTTAACCAATCTGTAGATTTTTTGAATGATGGAAACTTTAAAGAGTTTCAAATGGTTGAAAGACCTCAAGAAGATTTTAAATACTATCTTGAGAAATACGAGCAGCCGTTTTCAGCTGGAAGAGATTACTTACGGAATCAACGTGGGTTATCGGATGAAACGATTGATTATTTTTTGGAACAGGGTGTTTTAGCCCAAGCTAACGCCAAACTTGACTACTTTGCGGAAGGCACTGGTGGAGTTACAACAAATGCGATTGAGCCAGTTATTGTATTCAAGTCCCTTTCTTATTCAGGTGAAGTTGTTGGAGCCTCTTTACAAGGAATCCAAGAGAATTGGGAGAAGTGGCCAAAACATGGATATGCTAAAGTGATTATGAAAAACTCCGATCCTATGACAGGTATTCATGTTGATATTGGCAGTCCAAAACGATTGATTTTCACTGAGAGTCCGATTGATTTAATGTCTTACTATGAATTGCACAAAGATAGTCTTCAGGACGTCAGATTAGTTTCTATGGATGGTTTGAAAGAATCGACTATAGGCCGTCATCTATCTCAAATTCAAGCTGAAATATCAGGAAAACCGCTAAGATGGACACCTGAACAATTAGCGGACGGACTTCAAGTAGCTATTGATCATCACTTTTTGAAGATGGGAAAAATGCGGATTTGATTACTCTAGCATTAGATAATGATAAAGCAGGTAGAACATTCATTCAAGAATTGGAGGCAAAAGGGGCTGTTATCAATTCAGATCTACCAGAACTAAAACCAGGACAAGATAAAACGGACTGGAATGATGCCTTGAGAACCCAGAATCAACAGTCATTAGTTAATTTATCAGCTGTATCGGTAGAAAATGAAAAATCTTTTAATAATCCATTAGAGCTAGTTTGGGAATTGCATAGTAAATGGGAAGACGAATTAGCAGAAAAAATTCGGGAAGATTTAGGCATTAACTATGAACTACAGGCATGGCAATTTGAAAAAGAAATGTCACGATTTATAACGACTGATTTAGACAAGTTATTCGCAAAACGTACTAGATTGGAAAGGGATGCTTATTTTGCGGATAGTACGACGTCTATCAGAAAAGAAATTGATCGTTTAGATGCACAAATACTGGAGTACATAGAAAAAGCCCCTGAACAAAGTCAGGAGAAGACAGACTGGAATGATGTTCTAAAGAATCAACAGGAAGAAAAATCTGATAACAGTCGTCTTGCCCAGGCACGTCGAAAATTGGAACGACTTAAAGGTGAACAAGATGAGGCTATTTCAAGAGCTTATTCCCACCAAGCGCTAACAAATGGGCAACCCATGAATGATAAGCGAGGTGGTGCTAGTTTTATGCGTAAGCAAGAACAAATAGAAGGTCAAGTTTTCTCAAAGATGGATGAAATTAGGCAACAGGAAGAACGAGTAGAGCGCCTGGAGCACCAACAACATTTGAAAGAAATGGGGTTGAATCGTCAGGGAAGTGGTCTGGAGATGAGTGTTCAAAATATACCTAGAATCCGTGAAGAGTTAGAAAAAGCTAAGCGTGGGGAGTCGTTCTTTACTAAAGCTACTCTCAAACGCTATCAAGAAGAGTTGACTAGACTTGAAGCTATATCTGAACAAATGGACAAAACGAGTATTCAGCCAGCAACTCAAGCCTTAATTGATGAAGGTCTAGTGAATCAGTGGCAAAAACAACCAAATACGTATTTTGTAAAAGGGTTACGAAGAGTTGCCCTGGAGTTGACTGAAGAAGGAGAGTTTCAATTATCTTCACAAACTAAGTATCATCCGAAAACAGATGAGGAAAGACTGAAGGTGGATGAATTACTTGCCAAACAAGCGCAAGGAAATATTGGAGTAAAACCAATGATACAGGAAGAGCGAAGTTCAGTGCCTCCAGAATTATTTGTAGCCTTTGATTTTACAGAAAATCCAAATCTATCTCAGAAATTCTCATCAGGAGATGTGATTCCATATAAGGATTTTATAGCTCAATTGTATGAAGAGAATAATTTGAGAATGCTTAGCCTGGGATATGATAAAACTTATTTTGCATTGCAAGATGAAAAGGGGAGTCGTCTGACAGATGATTTTCGATATGATATTGGTAGTGAAGACAGTGACCTTTCAACGCAATTGGGAGAAACTCTTCCAACTCCTTATTTAGAACAGGCACAAAAAGCAGATCATGATTATCAATCACAGATTTCAGCTGAGGAGAATGTTCAAACAGAGTCAGTTGAATCAGAAGAAAAAGCTCCTGAGAGTTCTCAGGAGCAAATGAATGATAGGACCAGTGGTGGCACGGGTTCTTTACAGCCTAAAGCTGAAGGCAGTACCTCACCTGTACTTGAAACAAGTACCTTTGAGCAAACTGTTACCAGTCACCCGACATCATCCTATCCGTACCTTCATTTTAGCACAAATTATGATAAAGTGCAACGGCGAGTGGGGAATTATCACCCAATTACACCTGCCGATTTAAGACGTTTGAACCAATATGCGCCCTCCATTCAAAGTACAGCGTCCTGGTATTTAAGTGAAATGGCTGGCAGTAAAATAAGTTTTGTTTATGCGGATCATGGAGAAGAGAATGTTCTTCAAGTAACTTTCCAAAAAGAAAACTTTATCCATCTTTCAGGGATTAGACCTTTTGAAGAAGGAAAAGGTGCTGCTGATTTCTTAGAAGATTTTGCGGCTGGTCGAGGTCATTATGACGGTATGTTGATTAGTAATTCAATTAAGGATAAATTGCAGGTTCTTCCAATGCTTCAGGATATTTTAGAGCCACAATCCTTTGTTCTGGATGATTTGAGCAGTGTTGAAAAACTTCACAATCTCAATATGAGTGAAGCTATTAAAGCAAAAGATGAAGATTTCTTACTACTGTTTAAAGATATCGGAGATGAAAAAATTCCAGCCTCTCTTATGAAACTCAAAGGAGAGCTTGCAACTAGTGTTAAATTGTTGGATGAAAAGATCATTCTCGGTGTCTATAGAGAAAGAGATGGTCACATTGAGCAACTGTCAATTAATGAGGAATATGTTAAAGACAATGGTGCAGAAATGCTATCAGTTTTGAAGAATAAGCAGTTTGAAGAAGTTTCTAAAGAAATTGAACAAACAATGCTAGAGAACACACTGAATAGCCCCCTACTTGATTCGGCTACGTTTACTCAAGTCTTAGATACTGTCTATAATTTAGGTGTGCCAGGTGACATCTCAAAAACTCCAGAAGAATTTCATCAAGCCTGGAATCAGTATCTTGACTATGCGAAACAGCACAATGATAAATTTGATCAGATTGTTACTGCAGCTGGAGAAGATAATCTTCTGGATAAAAATTCCGACTTTTATAGAGACTGGCATCAAGATCATATTTATAAAGATGACTATCATATTCGTCTTCAATGGTCCGAGGATCGCCCAGATGGCCCGAAATTGCCGTTTAAAGAGACAGAGCTTATATCTTATCAAGACTTTGCTAAAGAGCTATACAAGGCCAATCAGGACTTTTATCCAATTCATCAAGAAGGAATGAAACAAGTAACAGCAGGCAATACTGAAGGTTACATCCCTCCTACCAAAATTAAGTTTGATGTTTATGCTCCAGGGGGTGAAATGATCAAAGAGGGAATTCGATATGATATTGGAGATGAGACTACACCAATTTCACAAATGCTAGGATTAGGATATCGTCGACTCAACGGTCAATCTGTACTAGCATCAATGGATGAAGAAATTCTTTCTCAGCTGGAAAATAGAGAGGTGAATAAGGAAATTTCCCAGGAAGCAAATGAATCGGCTCGATTGACAGAAGAAGGAGAAGGTCAAACTCCTGATACAAGAGAAACGGTAGCTTTTCAATCTTCTAAGCAAGAAACTAAAACCAATTTGCTTCAGCGTGTAGAGGAGATCCTGAAAGAGGAACCTATTTCGGATTTGGAGATCCCTGAAGTAAACTCAAGTAGTATTGATTATGCTGCTTTAACGCCTCATGAATTGAGTGAGGTTGCTTTCCAAAAAGTGAGAGAGTACACAGAAACACCAGAACGGTTAGAAGAGTATCTGAATTTTATGAGTAAGTTTCCAGAGCTCTCACCTAGAAATGTCGCTTTGATTCAGGAACAGTGGCCAGGAGCGAGTGCAGTCGCAACCTATAATCAATGGCAATCAATGGGGGAAGTTCTTGGAATTACTTCAGAACAGGTATTTGAAACTAGAAATACCTATACCAATAAAAAAACAGGTCGAACAAGAGAAGTTGTCCATAACAATCTTTCGGTTAAGACAGGAGAAAAATCACATATTACCTTGTTTAGACCTATGATGGTTGAAATGATTCCTGTATTGGATGAAAATGGAAATCAGGTAAAAAATGGAAAAGGCAATCCAAAATATAAAAGACTTTCTGAAGCGACACCTGAAGAAAAGGCGTTAAAGAAGGAAGGAAAATTGAAATCTCGCTTCTTCCAGGAAAGAGATTCAAATACAGGTTTAGCTAAATTCGCTACGTATAAAGTATTTGAGCTGTCTCAAACAACCTTGAAACCTGAATTTTATCCCAAAGCGATGCCAAATCGTCACTATGACTTTAATATGGATCATATTCGTACAAAAGAGGTGCTTGAAGGACTTTCCGACTATGCTAAGAATATTGGAGTAACAATCTATCAAGACGATGCAAAAGAGTTGAGAAGTGCGAAAGGATCTTTTTATCCAGATGAACAAAAGATACTTTTGAATCCAGATAATACTCCTGGAGAAGTCGTTGCCACTACTATTCACGAGTTGGCTCATGCTAGTCTACATAACCCTAAATTTGCTAACTCGTATAAGGAAGATGTCTCAAAAGATCGTAGAGAACTTGAAGCTGAGATGACAAGTTATCTCGTTTCTAATCATTTTGGGTTAGATACCTCTGAAAAAGCCATTCGCTATATGGCAATTTGGACTGATAATTTGACCTCTCTTGACGATCAACAACTAGCGCAATCTATGAAACGGATTCATGGAACAGTATCTAAGATTGTAAAAAGTGTTGAACAACATACAAAGCCTTATCAGTTGAATAGACAGGTGGGACAAAATCAAAATTTTATCCAAAGCCCAAAGAAGGGGCTTAAAGTATAGAAAGAGTGCTCTTTGTGAGCCTCTTTTTTGTGTAAAAAGTTATATAACTTTTTGTGTCGTTCTTTGATATGAACTCGTTCTACTCTGTGTCAATGTCCCTTTACAAAAGATTTTTTAATTATAGATTACAATGACAGAAAATGAAGTAGAAGTAGAAGGAGAATGATATGGTTATAGTTATTCTGGCTGAAAAAGAGAAACAGGCAGAAGCTTATGCTACAGCTTTGGGACAATTTAGTAAAACGAAAGGTGTCTATGTTATCAGGCAATCACTCTATTTTCCAGCTGAAGTTCATGTGGTGGCTGCTGAAGGGCACCTATTTGAATATAGTGAACCAGACAACTGGTCACTTGATAAATTACCTCTGACAAATGTTTCATTTAAGCAACATCTCAAAGAGGATAAGAATTCAAGAGAAAAATTTAAGAGAATTTATGATGAAGTGGTAACAGCGGATCAAGTGATTATTGGGACGGATGCTGATAGAGAAGGGGAGCGGATTGCGTACTCTATTTTGTCGCACATACCAGGAGGCAAGGAGAAAATTTGGAAACGGCTTTGGGCAAGCTCCTTGACCAAGAAAGCTCTTCAAAAAGCTTTTCAGGAATTGAAGGAACCTTCAGAGACCTATAATTACTACTTGGAAGCTGAAGCACGTGCACAAAGTGACTGGTTGGTAGGTATGAATTTATCACCTCTTGCTACACTTGATCTTCAAGCAAGAGGACAACTCCCTCGAACAAAAGGTAGCCATCTATCGGTTGGTCGAGTTCAGACACCTGCAATTAGAATAGTCTGTGAAAATGATTTAGCGATTCGTAACTTTACTCCAGAAAAATATTGGAAGCTTCAGCTGGAGGATAAGAAAAATGGGGTATTCTTCACAACAAAAGACAAAACTAAGGATAGTGAGGCTATTTTAGCCTCTTCAAGGGGGTTATCAACCACCTCTATTATTTCTTCAGTTGAGATAGAAAATCATCAGAAATCCGCTCCACAGCTATTTACCTTGTCAGAATTACAAAGTTTTGCGGCAAGTGCTTGGAAATTTGACTCAGATAAAACAGAGAGCATTGTTGAGGGACTGTATTTGGAAGGATTTCTCTCCTATCCACGACCAGATTCAGAATACATCAATCAATTTGAGTTTAACGATTTAAAAGAAAATCTATCTGCCTATCAAAGCTATTAATTGTCATTTTCAGCCAGCGTTTTTGGAGCCTAGAGAAGATTATGTCAATGATGAAAAAGTATCTGGTACAAGCCACTCAGCCTTGATTCCGACTGAAAGAATTCCAAACCTTTCAAATTTAAAAACTGACCAACGACTGATTTATGAAGCAGTTGTGAAGCAGGCAATCTTGATGTTTGCGGATGATTGTTATTATTCAACCAAAACAATTGAAGTAGAAAATAATGGTCTTGTTTTTAAAACAAAGGGTAGAACGCTTCATAAATTAGGATGGGCTGAATGGAGTTCACGAAAGGTACGAGGTCCAGTTGAAGTTCCTGATTATCAAGTGGGAGATAAAATTGATACGCAGGTTCAGATTGTAGGGGGTGAAACGAAACCACCTAAAAGACTAACTGAAAGCCAATTGATTGGCCAAATATTTCCTAAATATGGCTTGGGAACACAAGCCACTAGAGGAGAAATCATTAAAAAAATTCAAAGTAAGGGTTATGTTGTTAAAGATAAAAAAACAGGTCAACTAACTCCCACCAATAAGGCCTATCTACTTATCAATTATCTCTATGACAATGAATTCTCTGATCCAGAGACAACAGGAGGCTGGGAAATGTTTCTATCTCAGATTGGAGAAGGGACAATCAATCCACGAGAATTTGTGGATGCGATAAAAGATAAGCTCACTCTTCAAATCAAGGAAGTAAAAGAAAGAGGTGACTAAGTGTGACTACTGAAGAAAAGAAAAAAACACCCTATTTAGATCGTTATACAGATAATTTGACAGAAAAAGTTTCAAAAAAAGCGGAAGATTATCAGGTGTACGGACGTGATAAAGAAGTAGAAGCTGTTCAGACCACTCTTCTCAGGCGAACTAAGAATAATCCTATTTTGGTAGGAGAAGCTGGAGTTGGAAAAACAGCTATTGTTGAAGGATTTGCTTTAGCCATTTTAAGAAACCAGGTATCTCCAAAATTAAAAAATTTGACCGTGCGCTCTCTGGAACTATCTAGCTTAATGTCAGATGAGGATGGAGGATTTATTGTTAAGTTTAAAAAAATTATTGAGGAGATGGTAGAAACCAAAGGAGAGAATCTTCTCTTTATTGATGAATTTCATACTATTGTTGGTGCTGGTGGTTCAGATAAGGGCGCTTTAGATGCTGGAAATATTGTAAAGCCAGTTTTGTCACGTGGTGAGATGCAATTGATTGGCGCAACTACTTTAGATGAATTTCATGAGTATGTCGAACAGGATCGAGCGCTAGAGCGAAGGATGCAGCCAATTATAGTTGAGGAGCCAACAACTACTCAAGCGATTGAAATTCTTGAACAAGCTAAAACTATTTATGAAAAATTTCACCAGGTGTCTATTAGTTCCGATGCTGTAAAACAAGCTGTACTTCTATCTGTTCGCTACATACCTGATCAATTTTTACCTGATAAAGCCTTCGACTTAATAGATGAAGCAGCGACAATTTGTTCTACAAATGGGTTAGGCCATGTAGGTAAGCAAGAAATTGCAGAGGTGCTGAAAAATAAAACAGGTATTCCTGTCACGACGATTTTAAAAGGTGACAAGGAAAGGCTAGATGGTTTAAAAGAAAAGCTGTCACGACGTGTTAAAGGCCAAGATGAGGCTGTAGAAGCTGTTGTGAACGCTATAACTGTTGCACAAGCTGGCTTACAGGATCAAAGAAAGCCCTTGTCTTCCTTCATGTTTTTAGGAACTTCAGGAGTTGGGAAAACAGAGCTTGCCCTGGCATTGGCAGAGGGGATGTTTGATGATGAGGATGCAATCATTCGCTTTGATATGTCTGAGTATAAACAAAAGGGAGATATCACAAAGCTGATTGGCGATCGTCAAACTAGAACGAAAGGTCAATTGACTGAGAAGATTAAACAGAAACCTTATAGCGTTATTCTGATCGACGAGGTGGAGAAAGCACACTCGGAAGTTGTAGATTTATTTTTGCAGGTGCTTGATGCAGGACGTTTGACTGATTCAACTGGAAGGCAAGTGAGCTTTAAGAATACGATTGTCATTATTACTACGAATATTGGTTCTCAAAAAATTATTAAGCAGTACGAATTGAAAGGGAATTTTAAAAAGCTAACCGATAGGGATAAAATTCAGTTTGAAAAGAGCATGACGTTGGAATTGGAGACTAAATTCCGACCAGAATTTCTCAATCGAATTGAATATAAATTGATTTTTAACATGTTAGACGAGGAAGTGAATAAGGAAATTATTGTCAAACAGCTATCAGAAATTCAAGAAAGAATGAAGAATAAAAAGTTGACTCTCTCTTACGAAGAAAGTTTGGTTACTTATTTATTGGATGTAGGAACAAATATAAAGGACGGTGCACGACCACTTGAAAGAGTGATTAAGCATAAAGTACTTCCTTTAATTTCTAAAGAGTTTCTGAACTTATCTGATCCCAACCAAGAGTATCATTTCCATCTTTGGGTAGAAGGTGATGCACCAGATGAGTATCACCGTGAAGACAAAAGAAAAATATTATTCGAGGTCGAAGCTGAAAATACGTCATTTGGTGAAGCTTTATTTTCTTAAAACTCACCTTGAAAAAAATGATTGTCCCTTTAAAAAATTTTTTTCAATTATCTATTATACTAACGTTGTCAAAAAAACAAAGGAGGATTTCTATGAAAAATTATTTGACAAGACAAATTCAGCAAGTAAAAACAAAATCACAGATGTTTTTATTGAGCCTTTCCCTATTCCTAACAGGATCTACAGTGTATGCGGACGATCCATTTGTTAAGTCGGATAACTTGGCAAAACAAGGAATTACAAAAGTTCAGCTAGTCAGTGTTGCGCTATTTGGTCTAGCTGCCGTTGTCACCTCGCTCATTTATGCGTTTGGTGGACGTGAGTTAAAAGCCTCAATGAAAAAACATTGGGTATCAATTGCAATTGCAATTATTGGTGTTTCAGCAGGACCAAGTATCATTGAATGGATTTTTGATTTCGTGAAAAGTTAAGGGGTGGTGATTTATGGCTTTTTCACTCTTTAATAAAGGTCGCTGTACGATTACAGATGATCTATTTCTAGAAATTACCTGGGAAGATGGAAGAGGTCCAGAGGATGATAGTGAGTTACTTGCTATTATTGAAGTATTGGATCATAGTTCTGGTTATTCTCAGAGGATTTCAAAAAATTTCCCCTACCTAACATTTCAACAGGCCGAGTTGTTATTTAGAGAGTTGAAACAGATGTATGGTCAGTTTCAGTTGAAAAAAGTAGCAATCGCCCATCTGGAAGGGAAAAGCGTGGTGACAGAAGGAGAGGTTTACGCTAGTCCCTTCCTCATTACAGAAGACTATGAAAACCTCTTGCTTCCCCTCATTCAAGCGATACTTACTCGCTCTGAATTTGCAAATTACAGCTATCAAGAAAAAAGGGAGTATTTTGAGAACCAGATTTATCCTGTATATAAACAAAGTATGGGGTTGTCTGATTCTTCTCTTCCTCTTTTCCCAGCTGAAGGTGAGACGGCGGTTCTTTCACAACCAAATCGTCCGTCACATAATCTAAAAGTAGGAGGTCAAACAGCTGTTGTCCCTCCTATAACTCAAAAGCAGTCAGTTTCTCTGAAGAAAATTTATCTATTTTTAGGTTTTTTAGGAGTGCTTGCAGTAGTAAATATCGTTGGTGTATTTTTTGCTTTCGCTCAACTATCAAGCCAGTCTGAAAAAGTAAATTTCTTATATCAGGAACAAAAAAATACTCAACATCTTATCTCAACGAAAAATGAAGTTGATGTATTTAGTCGTCATTTCTTACCTTCTTATTACTCGGGCAAAAAAGAAAACCTAGTAGATTTTCTCTCTGAAGGTGATGCAAAATTTACCAAACCAAAAGAAGGGATTTTACAATCAGTTATTTTAGAGAAATTGAATTATGATTCAGAAACTCAAAAATATACGGTTTCCTATATCTTGTCCGTCAAAAAAGGGGATAAATCATCTAGCGTTAGATTAACCTTTGATGTAAAAGCTTCTGATTCTTCAAAATATGGATTTGTTGTAGAAACAGAACCAAAAGAATCAAATTATCTTAAAAATTAGAAAAGGAAAAATTAAAATGAACAAGAAACAAGTTTTAGCAACACTAGCACTATCAACAATCGCACTTGCACAAGCTGGATTTGTATCAGCAGACGAGCTTGTACCAATTGATTCTTCTGCTCCAGCAACAGAAGTCGTTACGCCAACAACACCTAGTGCTTCAACAGAAGCAGAGGCACCAGCAACTCAGACAACAGAGCCTTCAGTTACTCCAGTTGACCCAACAACGCCAAGTGTACAAGACAAAGACAACCCAGGAAGTCTTGACGGGGTACCAACAGACAAACCAGCAACTTCTGATCAGCCACAGGACAAGGATAATGCAGGTAGCCTCGATGGTGTACCAACACCATCAGATAAACCACAAGACAAAGACAACCCAGGAAGTCTTGACGGAGTGACAACTGATAAACCAGCACCATCAGACAAGCCACAGGACAAGGATAATGCAGGTAGCCTTGATGGAGTCCCAGCTGAAAAGCCAAAAACAACTGATCAAGCGAACCAGCAAGGTGAGTCACAAATTGGAACTACTTCAAGCTCAACAGGACAGGTGGTTCACGATGTGATAAAAGATCCTGTTGAAACAAATACAGGAGCTGCAATTGTCAGCACTCAAAATGGTAACGTAGTCCTTTCAGATGGTTCTGTAGTGGCCCCAGAAGAAGTTGGCGGAACAGTTAACGAAGATAAGACTATCTCTGTTACTGATAAAGAAGGCAAACTTAAAACACTTCCAAACACTGGAACTGCAGAAAGCATTCTAGGTACTATTGGGGCTATGTTGTTGACAGCAGTGGGTTATTTTTACAAGAAAAAATATTTTTAAAATAAGGAAAATTTAAACGAATTATAACAATGTATTGTTAAATAATTTTTGGCTCATCTTAAGTTTTTTGGATTTTGTTAAGGAGTAAACAATGAAAGTTAAAGGTTCAATGTTGTTACTTTCAACAGTAACATTGCTTGCTTTTAGTAATAGTGTAGTTCATGCTGATTCTGCAAGAGAAGCAAGAATCGCTCAACTAGAGAAGCAGAAAGATAGTCTTTATAAGGCAAATGGGTCTAGTGGTTTTGAATCTAGTGGTCGCTGGTATTCTTTGAAGGAAAGTGAAAACAAGATAAAAGAATTAGAGCAACAAGTTTCTCAGTTAAATGTACCTTATTCAGAAAAGAATACAATCAAAGTAAGTGCTGAGTATGCAAAGGCTCTTAAAGATTATTTCAACTATGGTAAAAGTGAAGCTGAAAGAGATCGTGCAGAACAAATTTTGAAGTCAGAAAGTAGCAAGCTACGTTCACAAGAAGGAAATTTTATTTCTAGTACTTCTGATCAAGTTGAAGTTTATGATGTAAATAATCTTCCTAAAGAAGTTGTAGTTGAATTGAATTACTTTGCTTTAGATATGCTTAATCAAGTTCGTAGTCAAATGGGTATGCCACAAGTTTCGTTAGCTAGTTCATCTATTGATTTTGCCGATAAACTTTCAAAAAAAGTTCGTGAAGCAAATAGAAGTGCTTTTGATTGGCATTATGTAAAAGGTATCAATGATGTAGCTAGAGAATATGGCTTGCCTACTTCAAGCAGGGAAGATGAAGTAAGCGAATATGGAAGTCAGTACTATGAAAACCACTTTGCTTTAAGTGGAGTCTCAAGTGAAATGACTAAAGCTGAGATGAAACAATGGATTTATAATTCTATCTTGAACTTTTTGTATAATGGGACAGAGTTCCTTCATGCTCAATCTGTAGCTGGTGTGAATTATGGAACAACCAATAAAACTGAGTATCTTGGACTATCATTTCACTATTTAAAAGATGGACTTGGGATTAGTTATATTACGGTTAGTGATGCTGATCTTTCTAAAGCAACAAAGAGTGTTTTCAATACCTCTAGTCCGTCAAACACAACAGAAAGTAATCGACAAGCAAGTTTAGCTAAGAAATCTAAAGAATTACAAGATGAAAAAAGTAAGTACGAGAAGTTACAGAGTGCTTATAACGACTATAACAAAATCTCTAAGGAAATTGATTCTCTAAAGGATCAGGAAGAAAAGGAGAAACAAGAAAAAGCAAAGAAGGATAAGGAAAAACAAAATACAAGTCCTTCTAATCCATCTAAACCTTCTCAAAAACAAGATACGAATAAACCGAGCAAACCTTCTCAGAATCAAAGTAAACCTTCATCAAGTAAGAATGGCTGGGTTAAGGAAAATAGTTCATGGTTCTTTTATAGCAACAATAAACGTGTGACAAACACATGGCAAGGATCATATTACTTGAAGTCTGATGGTAAGATGGCAGAAAGTGAATGGATTTATGATACAAACTATAAAGCGTGGTATTATTTAAATCAAATGGTGTTTATTCACGAAGTGCATGGCAAGGTTCATATTATCTGAAATCTGATGGTAAGATGGCAGATAAAGAATGGATTTATGATTCTTATTATGGTTCATGGTTTTATTTGAAGCAAGGTGGAACGTATGTAAATAATCAATGGTATAAAGTCAATGGACTTTGGTATTCTTTCAAGTCTGGTGGTTATATGGAAAGAAATACTTGGAAGGGTTCATATTATTTGAAGTCTAGTGGGGCTATGGCTGTTAATGAATGGATTTATGATTCTTATTATGGTTCATGGTATTATTTAAAATCAAATGGAGTATATGCTCGTAATGAAGTGATTCAGGGGTATAAACTTGATTATTCAGGTAAATGGGTATGATTTTAGAAGTATTTAAGCGCTCTCGTTCACCTTCTTAGGAGCATAATGATTGAGATTGATAAAATATAAAAAATTTTTAATTTAAAAGGAGAAAAAAATGATGTCAAAGACACAAGAATTTAAGGCTTACGGTTCAATCCGTAAAATGAAGGGTTATGGTGCGTGTGGAGTAATCTTGGCGCTTGCTATGTTGGGTATGGCGTTTAATGGCACTGTATCGGCTGATGAAGTTTCAACTAATAAGCCTGTTGCTGTAGAAAAGAAAACAGAAGTAGAAGTACCTATTTCACACGATAACCTTGACAAAGCTGTAGCAGAAGCTAAAGACGCAGGTGTTAAAGTTGAAGTTGGAGCAGTTCAGGACAAAGGTGTTGCAACCTCTGAAACAGTCGCAGAAAAGAAAAAAGAAATTGAAGCTGATTATGCGAAGCAAGAAAAAGAAGTTAAAACTGTGACTGATGATTATTCTTCTAGGGTAGATAAAACTACTAAAGAACGTGAAGTAATCGAACAAGAAAACAAGTCTAAACAAGAAGCGTATGACAAAGCTGTAAAAGTTCATGAAGCAGAAGTCAAACGTATTGAAGCTGAAAACAAAGCTATTCTTGCTGATAATGCTAAGAAAGAAGCTGATACCAAAGCTGAAAATGTGCGTATCTCAAATGAAAACGCTAAGAAAGAAGCTGACTATAAGACTGCTCTAGCAGATCAAAAAACATTTAATGAAAATGTTGATAAGGAAAATGCAGATGCAAGATCTACTTATGAAACTAAGTTAGAAGAGTACCGAAAAAAACTAGCGGTCTATGAACAACAACAAGCTGAATTGAACAAAAAAGGTTTAAAAGCTAAAAAACCTCATATCACGGTTTATGGCGATTATGACGAAAGCCAACGTGGAAGCGTCAATTATTACAAAAAACTGACTGCTTCATTTGAAGGGTTAGAAGGATTGATGAAGGTTAAAGACTATATTGGACTTCATACGGATTCAACTATCTCAGGTAGTCGAAGTGGTCTTATCGCTAAAGGTAAAGGCTTGTTAGGGGAAATTCGTGATCCTAAAGCTGGTGATTCTTTCACGATTCATAATGTTGCTGAAAACGATAAAGGACAAAAAATCTCTGCTAAGTTCACCTTTAATAAAGTTGAACAAGAATGGGTTGAAAATGGTAAACCATTGTCAGATACAAAGATTAAAATCTATGAATATGACAAAGATGGTTCTATCAATTTTAATTTTTGGAATTTAGTTGAGTTCAATCCTAAAATTGAGTTTTTCCTAGAAAAAAACAAACAAAAAGCTATCTTGACTATTGCTTCAATGTTTAATGACATTGATTACGGTCAAGAGTTGCGCTTGACTTACGAAGATGGAACAGAAGGGATTGTCCTCAATCCAAAAGGTTCAGATGTTAAAAAAGTTAAGCGTGATGGCAAGGACTATTACAAGGGGGAATACAAGACAGCTTGGACTTATGATGTTCCTGATCTTGGTGTTAAGGCAGGTGATCTTGGGTACACTGATGTTAAAAATGAAGCTGATATTCCTCGTGGTTCAATTCTTTCAGTAGGCTATGGTTCTACATTAAACCTTTCTTACCACAACGGAGTAGGTAAACATTCTCAATCTGATATTGATTATGTTCGTAAAAGAGCTAAAAATAAAGCTATTGCAGAAGGTAAGCCTGTTCCAACTGACAAAGAAATTTTTGAAGCTGAAAACTGGGCTGTTGGTATCTTTGGTAAAGCAAGTGCAACTGTACCAATTACTATCCGTGTGAATCCTCCACTTAAACCTGAATTGAAACAAAAGGATACCAAGGAAATTCCTAAGCCTAAATTGGAAAAACCAAAAGAGTTTGTACCTCGTCCAACACTTCCAACTCCACCTGCTCCAACTCCACCAGAGAAGAAAAAAATTCCTGAAATGCCTTTACCCGCTACTGTAAAAGTGAACTATTCACGCTTGCGTGTGAAACCATCAACTCCAAAACCTGAGAAGGCTATTGTTGATACATTCGGACATAATATTGATGGGGCTAATACATTCGATAAGAATGTAAAATTCAGTTTGACTACTGATTATAAGCCTTATTCAACATTTACTACAGACTCAAAAACCTATGGTAAGACATGGGCTATGGCAGATGATGTTCAAGATGGTGCTTACAAGGTAGATGACAGCAAAATCACTATGAAGGATTCTACTGGTAAAGACGTTAAAGCGCTCTTTAATATGTACCATGTTCTTTCTGAAAAACAGCGTACAAAAGAAATTCAAAACATTTTGAAGGAAGCTGGTCTGAATCCAAAAGGTGAGTTCTATATGTTTGTAGCTAAAGATTCTGCTTCATTCTATAAGAACTATGTGAAACAAGCTAAAAATATTACGATTGATCTTCCTGCTCGTTTATTGGTAGAAAAAGGACAGATCGTTAAGAATAATTTCCATCAAATAGATTTTGGAAATAGTTTTGTTTCTAATTTGGTAACAGTTCAAGTTCCTGATTTGAAGCCTGAAAAACACGCTTTGGATCAAAAAGATGATAAGAAGATTCGTGATGGTCAAGAAGTTCAGATCGGTGAGTTCTTACGTTATCTTCTGGACGGAGTGACGATTCCTCATAAACACGATACACTTTATCAGTATGATGGAATTGATATGCTTGATATGAAGCATGATAAATATACAGGTAACTGGTCAGGTATTATCCGTGGTACTGAATATGTAGCAGGAAAAGATATGGTACTACCTTATGATGTAGTTCTTAAAGATGGTAAAGTGGTTAAGGCTGGAGATAAGATTGCTAAAGGCTCTGCTTATGCTTTCCAATTTGAGTTCAACCAAAGTACAAACTCAGACTTTATCAAGAAGATTGTTAAAGTAACATGGAATGAAAAAGATGGCAAGTGGTCATATACTATTGACAAAGATTTCTTGAACTCTTTAGGAGTTAAAGGTACGTTTGACGCCGACTTCTATATCGAAGTTGAGCGTATCGCAAGTGGAGAAATCGAAAATAAATTTGTGAACATTGTAAACAGTGAAGAAATGACTGCCAAGGTTGTTACTCGTACACCAGAGCCGCCTAAACCTGAAGAACCTGGAAAACCAAAACAATCACTGCCAAACACTGGATCAGCAGCAAGCATGCTTCCAGTTGTGGGAATGATTTTGGGATTATTGAGTCTTGCAGGTCTTCGTAAATCGAAAGAAAACTAATTTGATGAATTAAAATGAAAGAATGACCACAAGCTGGGGTATAACTCTCTTGTGGTCTTTATCGAAAGGAGAAAAAATACAAGTATTTATCGCTTCTGGACGTGTTGCATTCATCCCAAGCGATGCAGTAGGTCGAACTCAAAACGGTCATGTGAGCTTTAAATTTGAATTTGTTTGTGACTCTAGCATGACTGATGATACAAATAAACCAATTTCTAGTTTCTTCCATGTGCAAGTATACGGGAAACAAGCAGAATTGATGGCTCAGAGTTTATCTAAGGGCTCTCCAATTCTCTTAAAAGGAGAAATTATCCAACGACCATATAACGATGAACAAGGTCAACGTCGGACGTATCAGTTTATTTCACCAAACCAACAAGGAGGAATCACTTTCCTTGAAAATAAGGAGGCATCTAACCGACGTAAGCAGGAACAACAGGGCTTTTCTCAGCCGACACCAAGTTCTAATCCTCCATCCTATCCTGAACCAATAGATGTGGATTCCCCGTTCTAAAGGGATTGAAAGCATACAAGGACACTTGTGTGCTTTTTTTGTGGTTTATTTATTGTATAAAAAGTTATATAACTTTTGGTACAACAATATCTTTTGTCCCTTTAACAAAGAATTTGATATTATCCTTTAGAATAGAGAGGAATTAAGAGATAATAAGAAAGGAGAGCAACAATGGCAAGACAAAAATACAATTATCTGTCTGATGAATTGATTGCAGAATCTCTTCAGGTGACCAATTACTTAGAACAAAGTCGATCTAGTCGATTGAATGTTCTTCAGTTGGATGGAGAGAAATGGTTAGAAAATTACTTTCACCGTTACGAGAAAGCCTCTCCAAGGCTACAGTTTCACATATTTCTCTTTTCGAGCTTCTATACTCGAAAAATGGAATGGTTTTTGGAAGGTGTAAGGGGGTAGTAGTTTGTTTGAGTTATTTGAAGTAGTATTTTATACCCTTATCCAACTGATTCGAGCCAGTTGGATAAATACCTTCCTTTTTTTAGGGGGTGCAGGTTATTACCTATTCAAACTCTTCCAGCCGTATTTTTTAAGAAGCTATCAAAGGTTATTATCAGGAAAGAGTAGTCTAAGCCAGGCAATAAAAATAGGTTGGAAAAATCGTAAAGGAATTGATTGGAAACAAGTTTGGAGACAATCAGTTAGAGGGCTGCTCAATGGGATGAAGTCATTCATACCTAAACTCTTGGCGCTGGTCTCTCTCATCCTTTGGAATGTTTTCTTCAGGATATTCTATACCCTCCCTTTTGTTAAACGAGAACGGAAACGTTTTGATAAAGAGATGAAACCCATTCTTTATTTTAAAAGTTACCGTAGTTTTGTTTATATGGGATTAGGTTTTAGCTTTATTGCTTTTATCTTAACCAATTACCTGGTTACTGTTTTGAGGGCTACAATCCGCTTTCTCTACTTTAGTATTTGGTCGTTTAAAGATGCTAGTAAGGCCGTAAACTTTGACTTAAACAGCCTCTTGTTTCAAAGTTTATTGAATGTAAAAGTCTTTTGGATTGCCCCGATTTTAGCTTTTCCTCTATTTCTGATGGGTCTAGTCCTTGCTTGGAAATCTGCTTGGATCAACTTTGAGCAGTTTCGTGACTACAACCATAATGAGGAGGGGGATGACCGTTTTGTGACGGTTGATGAAATTCGTCGTCAATACAAAAAGATTCCCAATAAAGCTCTAACTTATCCAGGTGAAGGTGGGGCTCCAGTATTTCATGAACTGACTCATGATTTGGCAGGACAAACACTCCGAACGCAAATGTTATGGCAAAATAAGACAATCAGTCGATACGTGACCAATGCGGAGCGCATTTTGGGCATGCACTCTTTTCCTTCGGGATATTATTACATTGAAGATAAGCCGACGAATCTGTTAGGGATTGGGATGACTCGTTCAGGTAAGGGGGAAGGTCAGATCACGACAGCGATTGATATCAACAGTCGTGCGGAGTTGCAGCCATCGCTGGTTCTGGCAGACCCGAAAGGAGAACACTACCAAGCCTCTTACAAAACGATGAGGCAACGTGGCTATGAAGTTGATGTGCTTTCTTTCCAAAATATGGATTGGTCTATGTCCTACAATCCTTTGGCTCTAGCTATTGCAGCCGCAAAGAAGGGTTACTATGAGAAAACGCAAACCTATGTCAATGCAGTCGCAGAATCCATTTTTCCAAAACAAAAAGGTGGTGAGAAGGGAAATGCGGAGTATTTTCGTAAGTCTTCTATATCCTTGTTTAACGCTCTTACAATGGCTTTGATGGATCGGGCTAATGAAACCTATCAAAATGGTGAAGATGATGCCTGGGATACCATTACGATCCCTAACGTTGCGAAATTCTTGGCGACAATGGGGTCTGAAGAAGTCTTTGTAGATAGTGCTGGTGAAATCGTCGAAAATCCAACTAGAGAACAACAAGTATCCAAGAAATCAAAAATCACGGTCTATTTGATAATTTGAGACAAGTCAATCAAAAACAATTCTCCAAATTCAGACAAATGGCAGATATCGAATTTCGTGCCTCAGACTTTGGTGGTGATGAGACCAAAGGAAATGTCTACTCTAGCATGATGACAGGAATCAACCTGTTCTTGCAAGACAACGTGGCCAAACTCACTTCTAAAAACTCGATTGATTTAGAGTCTTTTGCCTTCCCACGTCGATTGTCTGTTAAGTTGAGATCAAGCACCAACAGTCAATTAAAAAATGAGTTCAAGCATAAGACTGCTAGGGTAACCATTACAGGCTTGAAGAAATGGGGTAAAGTTAAAAAGCAAGTCGATTATGTGAAGCAAGCGACAGCTCTTATTGATGGAGAAGGCTATCTGACTTATGCCATCGAACCTAAACTTCCAGATCAGTTTACGGTAACGATTGATTTTAATCATAAGAAAAATGGTAAGTCTCCAGTTCGGGATCAAGTCTTCCAATTCTCAGCTGAAAAAGTCTATCGAAAAGATGGAGATAGGTTAGAACTAGATGAGTATACCAAGAAGCCAATTTTAGATCATATCGATGTAAGGGTTCTGAAGAGCAAAGAAGACACTCAAAATCTTCTCCAAGAATCAGATATTGAGTTGATTTACTCCGATAAACCAAGAGTCGTCTATCTGGTAACACCACCAAACCGAACAGAGTACAATGGGATTGTCTCTTTGTTCTTGGATCAGTTGTACAATGCCAACTATGACCTTGCCTTAACAAATGGGCGGAAATGTATCAATCGGATTCTCCATATCTTGGATGAGTTTACAAATATTCCAGCTATTCCTCACATGGATACGAAAATTTCTATCGGATTGGGGCAAAACATTCTCTATTATCTTTGGGTTCAAAACTTGGAACAATTGGTTAATGTCTATGGTGAAAATGTTGCACAAACGATTCTGGATAACTGTTCATTGAAAGTTTACGTCAAAACGACGTCTCCAGATACCAATAAGAGATTTAGTGGGGAGTTGGGTACACGTACCATTACTCGCAGAAGACGCTCCAGCAATATCCTGGACGAAGCCAATCCAAATGTAGCTGTCGAGAATCCAAAACAAGAGTTGTTGACACCAACGCAATTGGCCAAACTTCAGGAAGGAGAAGCAGTTATCTTACGTGGGGTCAAGGGACGGGATAATGTTGGACGAAAGGTCACAACAGATCCAATCTTCGCACATGATAAGAACAGCTTCCCTTACAAGTACATGTTCTTACAAGAGGAGTTTGATACATCGATGACTCTTGCGGATATTCCAGTCGAAAGTGCCCACCGTGAGCTAGAGCTTCAGGAAATAGCAGTTGATGCTGGTACAGCTTTCAACAACATCATCGACTGGAGGCAACGTTTGACTATGCCTCTTCTCAGCAACAATGGAGAGACTCCCAAACTATCAGGTCGTCACAGTAAAGGACAAAAGGTACAATCTCAATCATTTGCTTCCACAGATGAACTATTTCAGGCAACTGTAGCTAGTGTTATTCAAGGTGACTATGATTATTATGATGATGGAGACGACTTTTTGCGGATGAAGTTATCTAAAAAGATGGACAATAAGTTATATAAACACTTGCAAGAAAAAAATCTGTTTGCTATAATAAAATAAACAATGGTTAGGAGATAAATGATGAAAGCAAAGTATTTTTTAAGAATTGTTTTAGTAGGTTTAGCCTTGATTATACTTGGAGCTTGTGGTCAAAAATCACCTGATTCTATTGCTAAAAATGTGCTAAAAGATAGCTATACAGGATTTTCACAAGAAGATAGTTATGATAGTTCTATTTTTAGTGGTGGAGTAGGATCTACCTTAAAATTTGATAAAGAAAAGCGAATCATTTCAAATCATGACGGTAGAAGTATTAGATACAGTGTTCTTTCAGAAGAACAAGTGAAGGCAATTCCAGCCTCTTTCAGAGGAACTATTGTTAGTTTAGAAAGTCAACTGAAAGGAAAGGATAATTTTACTATAGCTGTTGGTGATAATGCAGATAAGCCTGAAGAGGCTGGTGCTTACTATCAAGTCGTATTGACTGAAGGTGGTAAAAAAATTAGAGTCATTGAATTACTTCGTGGCTATAAAGAAGACAATGCTTTCTATGATTTCAATGGAACAGCAGATTAATTTACAAAAGTCTCAATTACTTGAGGCTTTTTTTGTTGTCAGAATTTCATTGTCCCTTTAAAAACGATTTTGCCATTATCGAATATGATAGGGGTAACTTAAAAAGAAAGAAGGTACCTTTAGTGCACTATCAAACCTTTTCAGATTTGGTGAATGAGGTCAAGAATCTCAATGGTGAAATCGCAGGCGAGAATGCAAAAAAGCTGGCGGAGTTCTATTCCTACTGGGGAAACTATTTAGAACCGACTCCTGCATTTATGGCATTTCTAGCCTATTTACCAGGAGGGATTGCCAAGGCTCTTTATCAAATCACTTCCAGCCTAGAACATGTTTTTAATAATATGTTCAAGCTCTTTGGGCTTTTCGGATATTTGGGGGATCAGAAGACAGTCATTGGTCAATTTTTCTACTGGTTTCAGATATTAGGAACGTCCTTGTTTACTCTGATTTTGGTTGTGTCGGCTGTTGCAGGAGTCTTTACTAAGCCAGTAAAGTATAAGGGGGTTATTATTAATTTCCTTTTGGTAACTGCAGTAACCTCGGTTTTGCCTTTAGCTTTGACCACCATCTCAACAGCAGTGGCACAGGATGCCATGTCTATCCAGACAGTCTCCAGCGAAGCCCCTTCAGGCAGTCAACCGACTTCTTCCTTGGCTCTTCAACCCATGAAAAATAATGTGGTAGACCTAAAAGTCTTGATCTACAAGGATTTTTCTACCGAGTTGTTTCCAATGGATGATTATGGCTATATCAAGCCCGTTCAGGAGGGGTCAACTCCTGTCAATAATATCACAGATAATTCTGACCAACGGGATACGGCAGATTTTGCGACCAAGATTGATTTTGGGGCAAACTATGGTACGACAAATCCAAAACTGTTAAAGGATATGCAGGAAACCGATAAAATAGCAGGGATTAAAGGCTTGTTCTTACATAAGTTGAATTCCAATAATACTGGAGTTGAAAGCATTACAGAACACCGCCTCATTAATCAATTGAGTGCTTTTGAATCCGTTTATATGCGCTATAAAGTCAACTGGATAGGGATGTTTCTTCAGTACATTATCCTTGTTGTTCTCTTGGTCAGCATGATCATTAAGCTCGTCAAATCAGTTTTTGATATTCTGATTGAAGCAATGATTTCTCCGATTCTTGGTTATAGCTCCCTATCAAACTCAAAGAAATACAAAGAGTTGTTAAGAACGATTGGTGGTGCCTTCGCAGGAATTTTCTTTGAAGTTATCATTATGCGTGTAACACTTGAGATTTTCAGAGATTTGCCAATCCTATCTGTTTCAGCAGTATCTAAGCTTTCTGGCGGATTCTTTGATGGGCTGAACATGTGGGAACAGTGTCTCGCAGCTGCCTTTGTCTATGTGGGGGTATTCTTTGCAGCTATGCAAGGAGTGGCCATGATCGAGCGCTGGCTTGGAGTTTCAACGGGTCATAGTGAAACAGCTCAACAACTGCTCGGAGCTATGATGATGGGCAATGCCTTTGCGGCTGGAGCAGGAGGTGTCTTTAATGGGGGTATGGCGCTTGGTCAATTTGGTATGGATATGGCTAAAAAAGCTCCAGATGCCCTGTCTAAAGGAAGTCAGATTCTGGGGAATAGCCTTGCAAGAACTGGAGGTGGTATTCAAGGTGCTTTGAACTCTGTAAAAGACCAGGGCTTGATGAATGCGGCCAAAGGTGGTGTAAGTAATATGGTTGATTTAGCAGAATGGAAAGCATTTGAAGCCATGCAAAATACGAAAGGTGCAGTTGGCAATGCTTTAAATAACTTGGATGATAAAGCCGCCTCTGCTCAAAATGCGACCTATAACGCTTTGAAAAACGATGCGGTTCCTGGAATTGATCAATTTGGACCAGTTGACATTCCTGAGCCACCAATCGATCCAGGAACAACGGATGCACCTATTGTTGATTCAACTCCTTCAGCTGAAGAAATAGGGTCCCCAATTCAAGATCCACCACTTCAAACTGAAGGAGCGGAGCCACCAATTAAAGAGTCAACTCATCCAACTGGAGGAACGGAGCCACCAACCCAAGATTCATCTCAATCAGTTGTAGAATCGACACAAGCACCGAAACAACCAGACTCTTCTCAACAAAAATTTCAACAGAGTATGAGTCAAATGAATTACATGAACCAACAGATGCAACAAGCAGGACAGCGTATGCAGGGAGGACGTCATATCACAGGTGCTGAAAGTCCTGAAGAGGAGGAATAGGATGAATTATGGATTTAACAGGGAAGAATATTGTTATCACAGGAAGCTTACGTCCTCTAACTCGAGAAGAAGCCATACGATTTTTAGAAAGTAAAGGGGCTGTCGTGCAAAACTATGTGTCTTCTAGGACAGATATATTGGTTGTAGGACACAAGCAGTTGAATCTTTTTGATCCAGATAAAAGTTCTAAGAAGCATGATGCAGCGCTTAGAAGACTATCAGAAGGCCAATTGATTACTTTTCTTTCTGAAGAATCATTCTTTGATTTAGTTAAGAAGTCTCAAGATTGAGGCTTCTTTTATTGTGCAAAAAAGTATATAACTTTTTGTGTAATTACTTCCTGAAAGATAATGGCAAAAATGCTATTGTCCCTTTAAAAGATATTTTCGTTTATTCATTATAATGTGAGTATCAAAACAAATATAAAGGAGAAATTAATGTACGGTGAAAAATACGGTGTACCTAGAGATATCTATGCCAAAATCAAGATTATAGGGCTTCTTATCCTAGATATTGCTTTTGTAGGAATTACTGGAGTAATCGCTTTGAGCGTTGGCTTAAAAATCTTTCCTAAAAGCCAGTGGATACAGATGTTCGCATTCATTTTGTTGACACCAGTTATGAGTTTATATCTTGTATTGCCTGCCAACGGTGGCAAAAAGAATTGGCACAGCATGTTTCTCTTCTTCAGACGAAGAAGAAAACGTTATATTAGCTTGAATTATATCAGAAGGAGAAAACCATAATGGCGATTAAACAAATTCAACCCTCAAAAAACGAGAAACGCCCTCTGGGACGTATTCAAGAAACAAAGAAACAAACGCAGGAATATTTTGATTTACATTCTTGCGTTGAGTTGTTAGATGTAAAATCAATCATTCCGAACAGCCAGGCTTATATCCAGTTAGTTGATTATGGCTACTTGCAGCTGATGGAGATACCAGGTAAAGATTTAGGATCGATGTCTTACAACGAAGTTATGAGAACCATTGAAAATTTTGAAACCTGGTTGACTCGATTTGGACCGAATATCCAAGTGGAGACGACAACTTTGCCAACAAATACAGACACTCAAATTTCAGATTTGCGTCATCATTTGGATTTAGTGCGACAAGATATGTCCAAGTTATCAGTAAATGATAGACGTTTTTTACAACTCAAGGATCGTGAAATTTGGCTTCAAAGCCAAATTAAAGTTGAAGAAAGCATCCGACAAGAAGTTTATAATACAGAGTTTATACTGTGGCTATTTGCACCTACAACAAGCGAATTGGACGAATTGGTTCGTAAGGCAAAAACCTATGGAAATAATGATTTGTTCCACAAGATATCAGCTACAGGAAGAAAATTCAGATTATAAAGCAATATAACAATATGAATGAGAAAGTGTAGGAGAGATAGCATGCCTGATTTATCAAAACGTAGACAAAGACAACTAAAAAATGAAGGATATGACCTTGCCTTTCTTAGCCAGATTCAACCGCAAGGAAATATTGATTTTCAAAAGGATGACCGCTCCTGGATAAGTGGAGATGGATACCATACGGTCTTACACTATTATGAGTATCCAACTGAAGGAATGGATCGTTTTTGGCTTTCCGAATTGTTATTGATCCCTGGGACACGTTCCTTCCTGTCACTGTACAAGGAGGATAATAGACAGCTTCAAAAAGAGATTGAGGACTCTATTGAAGAGAAGTCAACACGGATTACAAACAATAGCAAACTAACCAATAATCGGAAAGAACTAGATGAAATTGACAATCTTAATAAACTAAGCCGTGAAATTGATAAGCGGAATATAGCTATGTATGGGATGTATATTCGTGTCTTTGTGTTTGCATCAACAAAAGAAGAATTATTTAAGAGGGTTGAAGAGGTCAAAGACAAGACGTCAAAATTCAAATCCACTATTCTATCTGGAGAATTAGATTTTGAATACCATGCCCCATTTATTCCAGCTGAATATCAGATTGATTTACCCAATCATCGAAGAGGAATACCGACTCCAGCTCACTCAATAGCTGGTGGATATTTCTTTAATCATACGAAGCTAGAAGATGAGAAAGGTTTCTATCTGGGATGGACTCCAACAAACGGAGCGGTAAATTTCAATTTTCTAGAACGTGACGGAAAAAGAACAAGATCCTTTATGATCCTATCTGGAAATCCAAAGATGGGACAGCGATCTTTTCTTATGAAACACACAGACGGTCTCTATGCGAAGGGGCATTATATTCGTAACTTTGATGCTACTGGCCAGTTTCTTGATCAGACACGAAAACAACATGGATTGATTCTTGATTTATCAGGTGAGGCTAACCGTATCAATATCTTCCAGGTGTTTCCAACAGTAACCAATGAAGCAGGAACTGAAATTGATAAGAAGAAATCTTACAACCTTCATATCGAGAAACTGAAGAGTATCTATAAACTCCTGAATAATGAAGTGACAGGAGACGATTTAATCACATTTGGAACTCTCCTGAATGATTTCTATATTGAGGAAGAGTTGTGGGCTCGAAATCCTGCGTTGAATCCAGAAAAACTGAAAGCGACGGATATTGTAAAGGAAGAGTATCCCATTCTGTCTGATTTTATTTTGTTTGTTGATGCTTACAAACGTCGATTGGAACAAACTAGTGCGGATAAAGCTGAACACAAGGCTGTTAAGCGTATTTACAATACGTTTAACGAACTATTGACAACAAACGCAGAAATTTTCGAGGGAACAACCGAATTTCAAGATATCTCTTCAGAGCAAGTTGTAACATTTGACTTCTCAGGGTTGAAGAACGCCCCTCATTTGTTAAATGTTCAGATATTTTCTGTTCTTTCACTTGTCTCAGCTGATATTGTTAATAACGGAAAGCGTTGTAAGCAACTACTGAAGAAACGATCTGACTTAACGGAGATGGATATGCAACACTATATTGTTAATATTAGTGGGGCACAGACACTTATTAATCCAAAGCATGAAAGTAGTGTTAATCTCCTGGCTGATATGATCGATACAATGGGGGAGAATTTTGCTGGTGTTGTATTGTCTGTTAATTCACTACGAGGTATTCTGTTTGAGACAGGTATCGGTACTCATAAGGATCCGTATGTGACTGCTGTTCAGAGGATTTTTGGTTTGATGCAATATAGAGTTTTTGCTCAGACGGATGAAACCAGTGTGCCTCTACTAGCTAACGCCTTATCTGGATCGATGAATCAGTCTGAACTAGAGACTTTGCCTCGTCTGGCGAAAGGACAGTTATTCATGAACATTGCAGGAGTTGGAAATCTAGTATTTAACCAACAGTTGTTAGCTCCTGAAGTTGAACGCTATGGCGGTATTGAATAAGAAAGGAAGATAAACCAGGATGGCCAAAAATAAACTAGGAATGATTGCAAGGACTAAGCAGAGATTTGATCAATATGTGTTGATTCGTAAATATCGTATGAAACAAGAAAGAGATTATTTTGCTTCAGAGGGAGAATCTGATCCAAAACGCCTGGAAGCACAAAAGGAACGAGATAAGGAGTTTTTGAACGGTCTCAAGAAAATAGGTATAGGGTTTATTGTATTTTTAGTTTTTTATGGAATTTTGCGAACAATATTAGGATTGTGGTAGATAAGCGAGGTATCCATGAAAAAAATATTTAAACTGAAGATCCTCATTCCTCTTGTAGCTCTTCTATTAATTGTCAATGTTGGGATAACCATGTTAGTTGGGATAATGGGAGCTGTAACCAATAATGGAAGAAATGATTGTGGTGCCGTAGAAACAACATCTTCAACTAGCGATTCAACAGTTTCTTCAGCTGATGGTTCCATCGATGACTTTGTAAAAAAGCATAAGGAAGCCTATATCCTGTCTTGGAAGGCAGGAGGTTTCCTACCTTCAGCCTCTATCACTCAAACAATGATAGAGAATGGCTTTAATTTTACGAATCCCAATGGTACTTCCTTCTGGAAAGCTCACAATATGGGAGGTGTTAAAACCTCTAGCAAAAGTAATTTTCCAGTTACTCTGGCGACGTATGGTGAAGACAGTGTTGACCTAACGGGAACAAAGCCTGGAGCAAATGTTGGAGATGGCACAGGAGGAGCTTATACCTGGTTCTCTAGCTATGAGGCTGGGATTGTAGGGAAAGCTGAGTTTATGGCTCACCAGACGCTTTATAAAGGGGCTATAAACAATACAAATGGTATTGCTAGCCTATCTGCTATAGCAGATGGTGGATGGGCCACAGATGGCACTTATAAGAGCAAACTAACTGATATGTATCAAAAACTAGGTACGAAGTATCAGTGGCTTGATAAGGAAGCTATTGCTGCTCATGGTGAGAAGCCATATGAAGGATCCAGTACACAAGATGTCAGTTCTTCAGATAGTGCGGTGTCTTCTTCAGCTGAAAAAAGTGGATGTGGTGAGTCAGGTAGCAGTACCGATGGAACGGGAACTGTCCCTTCAGATGCGACTGCATGGGGGTATAAACCAGAAGACTTACCAGATAGCTTGAAACCATTCATTATTGATCCTAAGAGCTTAGGTATGGATTATGCTAAGTCTACAGGATGGTATAATCCTGGAAGTGACGAGTATGCTGGACAATGTGTGAATCTTACAATTAGTATTGGAAATCACTTATGGGGCATTCTGGTTCAGTTCAAGGTAATGGGAAAGATCAGGCAGCAGCATGGGCATCAATATTTGGAAATTCAGTTAAGGCTACACCCAAAAGAGGCGCTATTTTTTCTACACAGGTAGGAGGTGGAGGATATGGTCATACTGGAATTGTATGTCATGTTTTCGAGAATGGCTCTATCTTATTTGTAGAACAAAATACACCTCTGAGTGGTTGGGATCAGTTCAAAACTCCATATACATGGAATTATCGTATTTGGACTAAATCACAACAACAAGAACAGGTAATCTCTTTTGCTTATCCAGATGACAGAGAAGCTAAATTAAGTTCAAATTAAAAGGAGGATATAAAATGATTGATTGGATAAAGGAGAATATGGTTGTATCGATTGTAGTAGGTATTCTATTGATTTTGGCAGGAATAGGGATTGTATCGAGTTTCAGGCCATCTCAACAAACTAAAATAGAAGAAGCTGCACAGGTGAGTTCTTCAGGAACCACTCAAAACGAGCCGTCTTCCAAAGAAGAAACAGCAGACGAGAAGAATTATCGGACAGCTAAGTTAAAACTAGAACGCCCCTACGCAGAGGCAAGCTCAGAAGACAAAAAAGAAGTGTTAAAAGCCTTTGAAGAAGCGGTAGCAGATATAAAAAAGACGAATTTTCTGCCAAATGTCAAGGGAACAATCGAGAATCATTTATCTATGACACAGAATGCGATGGTTCAAACCTTTGCGATGGCTCTTCTGACGAATCAGTATGATTTTCAACCTAAACAATTGGAAGTGATGCCAACTGAATCAGATGATGTGATTCAATTTTTGGTTGTTCTAACTAAGAATGGAGAAGAGAACAGCTATTTCGTTGGAAATTTCAATACTACGGTTCAACAAATCCAGCTAAAAGCCTATGTTGGTGGGAATATAGGTGGTACATACGGATAACAAGTTGCACAAAAAGTTATATAACTTTTTGTGCTTTTATATTGACAAGTAAAGTTGTTTTAGGTATAATTAAGTATATAAAAAGTTATATAACAAAATATACAATTATCCAAGGAGGGAATCATGAAGATTCAGACAACAAACTTAGGAAAAGGTGGCGGTGGTAAGACTACAGATACCTTTAATGAAGGGGATTGGTTGGCACGTGTTAAGGGGCTTAGAACACTACTCATTGATGGAGCTTGGGAATGCAATTTGACAAGAACATTTGATGTAAAATGTGAGAAAACCGTCTATGATATATTTACGACTGGAGAGTACGAAATTGTTCCAATATCAAAAAATCTCAGTTTGATTTGTGGTGATGAGCGTTTGACAGATGAGCAGTTAGATCTGGCTAGTCGAAACAACAAATATCTCCAGTTGTTTATGTGGTTTAGCGAACATTACGAGGAGTTAGAAGCACAATTTGATGTCATTCTGATTGATACGCACAATGACGAGAGCCTAGTTACAGCTAATTTTATAGCCGTATCAGATATTGTCTTAGCTGTTTCTGATGCCTCTCTTAATGGTTTTCGTGCCTGGTTATCTTTGAAAAATTTTGTAGATTTCATTAAGAGCGAAGCTATCGAAGTTATTACTAAGAAAAGCTATGTTAAAGCAGAACCTTATCTTATTGGGAATAAGATTAAGTACGTTGGAAACAATGTAACAGACACCTGCAAACAATTTTTAGAAGTTGTTGAAGAAGATCAGGCTTACCTGGGTTCTATCCAGGAGAAAGAGCTCATGGCCAAGAGTCTTGTGATCAGTCAGAGTGTCTTTGAACAGTATGAAGAGATGACAGCTAACCAAAAAGAGACACATCAAAAGTTTTATGATAATATAAACTACGTATATGAAAATATTTTGAATGTGTTAGAAGGAGAGGTAGCATGACAGAGAATCGATTCGCACAAGTAAAACAAACATTCCAAAGTACACCAAAGAGAGAAAAGACTCTTTCCTCGAGGAAACAAAATCAGGAGGCTAGAAAGTCTCCTGACAGCTATAATAAAAAGCAACGTTTTCCTTTCTCTCTGCATCATAATGTTCGATATGATATGTTAGATGCTTTAGTAGAGTATCACGGTGAAAAATCAGCTTCATCTTATATTGAGAATCTGATTATAAGAGAATGGGAAAAGATGGAGAGAAAGAAAAAATAGCGTTCTATAGGGTATCTTACCAAAAACTATTTAGCCTCCACATATAAGGAGATAATAAATTTTAAAATATTACTGATGAAGTAGGAGGAATCTATGATGATTTTCATTGATATTAAAAGACTTGTTCAGCTGTTCTTTATTTTTATCGGAGCTATAGCAATCTATGTGTTCTATAAAACATTTGGACTTAGTATGGTGTTTATAATTGTTTTAGGGTTGGCCGTTTTAAAATTCGCTCCAGCTTTCCTTCCAGTTGTATTATTACTGTATTTGGGACTTCACTTTACAGGTGGTTTTTCCTTTATTGCAGATGGAATTGTGACGGTTTTATGGAGTATTATTTTGATTCCTATGGGGATAGCTACTATTGAAATGAGCAAATCCTATTTTAGTAAAAAAGAGAAACCCTGGTATGACAAGTAAGAGTTTATCTGAAAAGATAGGCTCTTTTTTTGTCAGAACAAAGGATTATTTGAACATTCAGGTCAAAATTTATTAAAATAAGCGTAATTTTAATAAGGGAGGATTCTGAATGGCTTTCTTTGATGAGAGAGAATTAAAAAATCAATTGCTGTTTCAAAATGCAAAAGAATTTTATAACTTTGTTTCTAGGTATGATGAGGAGATGATTCCAGTCATGAAAGCAAAGGGCTATACCTGTATTCATTCAATGGAGCGAACCGTTGCTTTTACATTTGGAGAGTTTACTTTTAGAAGAAGACGTTGGAAAAAGGGAGATCATTGGGTTATTCCAGTAGATGAAAAGTTAGGGCTTCAGAAAAGTCCGCTTCTCCTGGGAATTTATGTATCAGGTTGCTAAATTGTCTACTTTAATGCCATATGATAAAGTAACTCAGGTGATCCAATTGACTTATCACATCTCTATCACAAAGCCAATTGTAGTAAAAGCTGTAAAAATTTGTGAGAAGTTATTGGAGGAGAGAGAAGGTTATCGATATTATGAAGAGAATAAAGAAGTTCGCAAAAGAAAAGCCCAGGTTATTTATATTGAGGGTGATGGTGTGATGGTTAAAGCACGTGACACACAGAAGGATAATAAGCATTACGATTTATCCCATTTTGTAGTTCATACAGGGAGCCAGAAAGTTGGCAGCAATCGATTTGAACTCCAGGACAAAAAAGAATTTATTGGCCTTGACAACAGCTTAGTGAGGGAGCAGGTGATCGATTATCTATTCAATAATTATGAAGTTACGGATAGGACTTTATTGATTACGAACTCTGATGGAGGTCATGGATATACACCCTATGTTTTCAAAGAGATTGCGAAGGTTTTGCGAATTAAACGCCACGAACATTTCTGGGATGAGTACCATGTAAATAAAGAGTTAAAGAATTATCTAAAATTTTACTCTGAAGATCTATTAGAGAGAGCTTTCCAGGCGATTAAGCAACATGATAAGCAGTTAATGAGAACAGTCCTAGATACAACCGAAAGTTATATCGAGACAGAAGAGGAACAAGAGTTATTTGAGAAGTTCAAGAGTAAAATATTAAGAAATTTTCAATATACTAAACCAGCTGAACAAAGAGGATTCAGTCATGCAGGGATCGGGATAATGGAAAGTCAGCATCGTAAGGTCACTTATAGAATGAAAAAAAGAGGAATGTACTGGACACTTGCTGGAGCTGAAACGATGAGTAGGATAATTGTTTTGAATTATGAGGATTCCTTGAGAGAATTATTCTTTGGCAACTGGAGAGAAGATTACGAAAAATTTATTTCTTTAGAGGAAGTTTCTGCTTATACCATTAAAAAAAGAATGAGCAAAACGGATAAAGAAAATACATCTAGATATCAATGTTACCCTGATAGTAAAAGATTATCCTACTTCCGAAAACAATAGAAGTACATAATAAAGTATATAAAAAGTTATACAACAATAGCCTTTGTAAAAAAAGGTCTTTTTGTGCTACAATCAAGCATAAAATGCTTGCACGGTATGTAAAAATGTGTTATAATTTACTTAAATTAATCGAATAAAAAAGACGAAAAGTGCGCAAACACTTCTCGCCTTACCGAGTAAGAACTCGTCCTTCTTACTCAGTCTTTAATTAATGATACCTGATAAATGTATCAATGTCAAGACTGAGCAAGAAATTTGTTCAGTCTTTTTTTGAAACTCGGTGATGTTCTCCTAAAAAATGTATGAATTTAGGCGTTCTAAAAAATTCTACCGCATACTGAAAAGGTCAAATCCTTGCAGGTTGGATTGATTTGTGTTATACTAATAACAAGAATATAAGAAAGAGAGGCGGGGAGATATCTTCGCCTCTTGCTTATGAGGAGGTGGACGCAATCGCAACTATCGTTGAATTAGTCAGAGAAGTCGTAGAACCTGTTATTGAAGCTCCTTTTGAACTCGTAGATATCGAGTACGGAAAGATTGGCAGTGACATGATTCTTAGTATTTTTGTAGACAAGCCTGAAGGAATCACCTTGAATGATACGGCAGACTTGACTGAAATTATCAGTCCTGTCCTAGATACTATCAAGCCGGATCCCTTCCCAGAACAATATTTCCTAGAAATTACAAGTCCAGGATTGGAGCGTCCTTTGAAAACCAAGGAGGCAGTCGCTGGAGCGGTTGGGAAATACATCCATGTCGGGCTCTATCAAGCCATCGATAAGCAAAAGGTTTTTGAAGGAACCTTGTTGTCCTTTGAAGAGGATGAGTTGACTATGGAATATATGGATAAAACTCGCAAGAAAACAGTCCAAATTCCATATAACTTGGTATCAAAAGCACGTTTAGCAGTAAAATTATAGAAAAGAAAGGATAGCTTTTGAGAATTCAAAAGTAACAAGAACATGAGTAAAGAAATGCTAGAGGCCTTCCGCATTTTGGAAGAAGACAAGGGAATCAAGAAAGAAGATATCATCGACGCAGTAGTAGAATCACTTCGTTCTGCTTACCGTAGACGCTATGGTCAATCTGATAGTGTAGCTATTGATTTCAACGAAAAGACAGGGGACTTTACTGTCTATACTGTCCGTGAAGTTGTTGATGAAGTATTTGATAGCCGTTTGGAAATCAGTTTAAAAGATGCCCTTGCTATTAATTCAGCCTATGAGCTTGGTGACAAAATCAAATTTGAAGAAGCACCAGGAGAGTTTGGTCGTGTAGCAGCCCAATCTGCTAAACAAACAATCATGGAAAAAATGCGTAAGCAAACACGTGCCATTACCTACAATACATACAAAGAACATGAACAAGAAATCATGTCAGGTACAGTTGAACGTTTTGATAACCGCTTCATTTATGTTAACCTTGGTAGCATTGAAGCCCAATTGTCAAAACAAGACCAAATTCCTGGAGAAGTGTTTGCTTCTCATGACCGTATTGAAGTCTACGTTTACAAAGTGGAAGACAACCCTCGTGGAGTAAACGTCTTTGTTAGCCGTAGCCATCCAGAAATGATCAAACGTTTGATGGAGCAAGAAATTCCTGAAGTTTATGACGGAACCGTTGAAATCATGAGCGTAGCTCGTGAAGCAGGTGATCGTACGAAAGTTGCTGTTCGTAGCCACAATCCTAACGTGGATGCTATCGGAACAATCGTTGGACGTGGTGGAGCGAACATCAAGAAAATCACTAGCAAATTCCACCCAGCTCGCTACGATGCTAAGAGTGACCGCATGATTCCTGTAGAAGAAAACATCGACGTTATCGAGTGGGTAGCGGATCCAGCTGAGTTTATTTACAATGCTATTGCTCCTGCTGAAGTTGACCAAGTTATCTTTGATGAAAATGACAGCAAACGTGCTTTAGTCGTTGTTCCAGATAACAAACTATCTCTTGCTATTGGTCGCCGTGGACAAAACGTTCGTTTGGCAGCTCACTTGACTGGATACCGTATCGATATCAAGTCTGCAAGTGAATTTGAAGCTATGGAAGAAGCAGGTCAAGTGGATTACGCTGAAACAGACGAATTGACTGAAGAATAAGATCTGCAAGAGGAGGGAAAGATGAAAACAAGAAAAATCCCTTTGCGCAAGTCTGTTGTTTCCAACGATGTGATTGACAAGCGAGATTTACTTCGTATTGTCAAGAATAAAGAAGGTGAGGTCTTTATCGACCCGACAGGCAAGGCTAATGGCCGGGGCGCTTATATCAAGCTAGACAATGCAGAAGCCCTAGAGGCTAAAAAGAAAAAAGTCTTTAACCGTAGCTTTAATATGGAAGTTGAAGAAAGCTTTTATGACGAGTTGATCGCCTATGTTGATCACAAAGTAAAAAGAAGAGAGTTAGGACTTGAATAAGCAAAAAGTAAGTAATCTCTTGGGATTGGCTCAGCGAGCAGGGAAAATCATTTCGGGTGAAGAAATGGTTGTCAAAGCCATTCAAGACCGGAAAGTTAAATTGGTATTTCTAGCTCATGATGCTAGCCCAAATCTAACCAAGAAGATTCAGGATAAAAGCCACTATTATCAAGTAGAAGTTATTACCGTGTTTTCAACACTGGAATTAAGCATAGCAGTCGGAAAATCGAGAAAGGTACTGGCTGTAACAGATGCTGGATTTACAAAGAAAATGAGGTCTCTTATGGAATAGAAGAGGAGGACATGATTTGTCTAAGAAAAGATTGTACGAAATCGCAAAAGAACTTGGAAAAGAAAGTAAGGAAGTTGTAACGCGTGCAAAAGAGTTGGGCTTGGAAGTGAAAAGCCATGCATCAAGCGTAGAGGCTGCTGCTGCTGAAAAAATCGTAGCTAGCTTTAAGCCTGCTGCTCCTAAATCAGAAGCAAAACCTGTAGCGCCAAAAGCAAGTGAAGCGAAGGTGGAAAGTAAACCAGCTACGCCAGCAACTCCTAAGGAAGAAAAAGGTTGTAGCTGCAAGACCGCAGAGTCGAAACTTTAAGGCGGAACGTGAAGCGCGTGCCAAAGAGCAAGCGGAACGACGCAAGCAAAACAAGGGTAACAACCGCGATCAACAACAAAACGGTAACCGTCAAAAGAACGATAACCGTAATGGTGGCAAACCTGGTCAAGGGAACCGTGACAATCGTCGTTTTAACGACCAAGGGAAGAAACCACAAGGCCAAGGAAATCGTGGCAATGATTATCGCCAACAAGCTGATAATCGTCCCAACCAAGCTGGTCCTCGTATTGACTTTAAAGCTCGAGCAGCAGCTCTGAAGGCTGAGCAAAATGCAGAATACGCACGCTCAAGCGAGGAACGCTTCAAACAGTCTCAAGTTGCCAAAGAAGCCTTGGCTCAAGCTAATAAACGCAAGGAGCCAGAAGAAATCTTTGAAGAAGTTGCTAAACTAGCTGAACAAACTCAGCCTGTAGTTGAAGTAGCTCCTGTAGCCAAAGAGGCTGTAGTGGATACACGTCGTAAAAAGCAAGCTCGACCAGACAAAGATCGTGATGATTACGATCACGAGGAAGATGGTCCTAGAAAACAACAAAAGAATCGAAGTAGTCAGAATCAAGTGAGAAATCAAAGAAATAGTAACTGGAATAACAATAAGAAAAATAAAAAAGGCAATAAACAAAATAACCGTAATCAGGCTCCAAAACCTATTACAGAGCGTAAATTCCATGAATTGCCAACAGAATTTGAATATACAGATGGTATGACCGTTGCGGAAATCGCAAAACGTATCAAACGTGAACCAGCTGAGATTGTTAAGAAACTATTTATGATGGGCGTTATGGCCACTCAAAACCAATCTTTGGATGGAGAAACAATCGAACTCCTCATGGTTGATTATGGAATTGAAGCTAAACAAAAGGTAGAAGTGGACAATGCGGATATCGAACGTTTCTTCGTAGAAGATGGATATCTAAATGAAGACAAGTTGGTTGAACGTCCACCAGTTGTAACTATCATGGGACACGTTGACCATGGTAAAACAACCCTTTTGGATACCCTACGTAATTCTCGTGTCGCTACAGGAGAAGCAGGTGGTATCACTCAGCATATTGGTGCCTACCAGATTGAGGAAAATGGTAAGAAGATTACCTTCCTTGATACACCAGGACACGCGGCCTTTACTTCTATGCGTGCACGTGGTGCCTCTGTTACCGATATTACGATCTTTGGTCGTAGCGGCAGATGACGGGGTTATGCCTCAAACTATCGAAGCCATCAACCACTCAAAAAGCAGCTAATGTTCCAATCATCGTTGCTATTAACAAGATTGATAAGCCAGGTGCAAAACCCAGAACGCGTTATCGGCGAATTGGCTGAACACGGTGTTATGTCAACTGCCTGGGGTGGTGATTCTGAGTTTGTAGAAATCTCAGCCAAGTTCAACCAAAACATCGATGAACTCTTGGAAACTGTTCTTCTTGTAGCTGAAATCCAAGAACTCAAAGCAGACCCAACCGTTCGTGCCATCGGTACTGTTATCGAAGCTCGCTTGGATAAAGGTAAAGGTGCGGTTGCAACCCTCCTTGTTCAACAGGGTACGTTAAACGTTCAAGACCCAATCGTTGTTGGTAATACTTTCGGACGTGTCCGTGCTATGACCAATGACCTTGGACGTCGTGTTAAGGTTGCAGGACCATCAACACCAGTATCCATTACAGGTCTAAACGAAGCACCAATGGCAGGTGACCACTTTGCCGTATACGAAGATGAAAAATCTGCTCGTGCAGCTGGTGAAGAACGTGCCAAACGTGCTCTGATGAAACAACGTCAAGCAACTCAACGTGTCAGCCTAGAAAACCTCTTTGACACTCTTAAAGCTGGAGAACTTAAATCTGTTAATGTCATCATTAAAGCTGACGTACAAGGTTCTGTTGAGGCCCTTTCTGCCTCACTACAAAAGATTGATGTGGAAGGTGTAAAAGTTACCATCGTCCACTCAGCAGTTGGTGCTATCAACGAATCTGACGTGACTCTTGCGGAAGCTTCAAATGCCTTTATCGTTGGTTTCAACGTACGTCCTACACCACAAGCTCGCCAACAAGCAGAAGCAGACGATGTAGAAATCCGTCTCCACAGCATTATCTACAAGGTTATCGAAGAGATGGAAGAAGCCATGAAAGGTATGCTTGATCCAGAATTTGAAGAAAAAGTTATCGGTGAAGCAATTATCCGTGAAACCTTCAAAGTGTCTAAAGTCGGAACAATCGGTGGATTTATGGTTACTAGCGGTAAAGTTACCCGTGACTCTAAAGTCCGTGTTATTCGTGACGGTGTCGTTATTTACGATGGTGAACTTGCAAGCTTGAAACACTATAAAGATGACGTCAAAGAAGTTACAAACGGCCGTGAAGGTGGTCTCATGATTGATGGCTACAATGATATCAAGATGGATGATGTGATTGAGGCTTATGTCATGGAAGAAATCAAACGCTAATTATTTTTGCTCCTTTCTTAGGTGGTGTGGGACGCAAGCAAACCCAAGGTTTCATTGCTTATTTTTGAGCCTAGAGTCTCAAAAATCCCCAGTGATTGAACTGAATGATCAGCCCAATCACTTTCACCACGGCGAAAGAAGCAGATGAATTCAAATTGAACTTCGTTTCAATTTGAATTGAAAATCAATAAGTTTAAAAATAGCTAGGTCTGCTGGCCTAGCTTTTGATTCAATAGAGAGGAAGGAATAGCATGGGAAATCATTTCCGTACGGATCGTGTGGGCATGGAAATCAAACGTGAAGTCAATGAGATTTTACAAAAGAAAGTCCGTGATCCCCGTGTCCAAGGAGTGACCATCACAGATGTTCAGATGCTAGGTGACTTGTCTGTAGCTAAGGTTTACTACACCATTTTGAGTAATCTTGCTTCAGATAATCAAAGGCCCAAATTGGCCTTGAAAAAGCAACCGGAACTATCAAACGTGAGCTTGGTCACAATTTGAAGTTGTATAAAATTCCAGACTTGACCTTCGTCAAAGACGAATCCATCGAGTATGGAAACAAGATTGACGAAATGTTACGCAATCTGGATAAGAAATAAGAAAGAGGGGCAACTCTCTTTTTTGTTACTTTAAACATGATGATAGATTAACTAGTTGCCCTTCTTAAAAGTCGGTTAAAAAAATGTATAAATCTCTAATAGTATGATATGATAAAGCTTAACTTGAATATAAAATGGAGATATAGATGGCTAAACAAGATATAGCTATAAAAGTTTTACAACAAGTTGTAAAGCTTCCTGTCGTAAAAGTAAATAGAGAAAAATTTTTAGTGGAGAAGTTCTCTAAAGAATTAGATAAGAAGGATATTGCCAAATTGTTAGAACAAGGTCCTCCTTCATTATTACCTCAGGAAACCTTAGATAGGGTAGCCAGGTCCTGCATAAAGGATAATGTTTTACGAGCAAGTGGAACATCTGTTCTAGCAGGTCTACCTGGAGGTATTCTAATGGCGCTTACTATTCCAACGGATGTAGCTCAGTTTTATGCTTTTTCCTTGAAATTAGCCCAAGAATTGGGATATATTTATGGATTTAATGATCTTTGGGCATCAAGAAATGACTTAAGTGAAGAAGCTAAAAACACACTATTACTTTATCTAGGGGTCATGCTTGGGGTAAACGGAGCGGGTGCCTTGCTTCGTTCTGGTGGTGTTACAGTCGCTAAACATGTAATGACCACAGTACCTCAGAAAGCCGTAGCCAAAGCTGGCTGGTACCCTATTTTAAAAAAGGTTATGAAAATTTTTGGGGTTACTCTTACAAGGAGAGGCTTGGCAAAGGGAATGGGAAAAGCGATTCCTATTCTAGGTGGGGTTATTTCAGGGGGATTAACCTATGCGACTATGAAACCTATGGGCGAAAGATTGCAAAAAGAATTATCCAAATTAGTTAACTATTCTGAAGTGCAATATCAAAATGATATGGCAATTATTCGAAAAGAGGCTGAGATAATCGAAGCTGACTGATATGATGAAACTAGCAAGTCTGGTGTTGCTAGTTTTTTTAATCCCAATCCTTATGGTATAATAAAAACAGTTAGATGATTAGAAATAGACTCATGGAGGTTCTCATGGACAATATAATCGATGTATCAATTCCAGTTGCAGAAGTGGTGGATAAACATCCAGAAGTTTTAGATATTTTAGTTGAACTTGGTTTTAAACCTCTTGCAAATCCCTTGATGCGTAATACTGTAGGGCGAAAAGTATCGCTTAAGCAGGGTTCTAAACTCGAGGGAACTCCTATGGATAAGATTGTGCGTACGCTTGAAGCAAATGGTTACGAAGTGATCGGGTTAGACTAATGACAGATGAACGTATTTATATCCTGCGGGATATTTTATTAGAATTGCATAATGGAGCCTCTCCGAAGTCCGTTCAGGAACGTTTTGATGCGACCTTTACAGGTGTATCTGCTATTGAGATTTCCCTCATGGAGCACGAGTTAATGAACTCTGACTCAGGCGTAACCTTTGAAGATGTCATGGAACTCTGTGATGTGCATGCCAATCTCTTTAAAAATGCTGTTAAGGACGTAGAAGTTGAAGATACAGAGCATCCAGGTCATCCTGTGCGTGTTTTTAAGGATGAAAATCTAGCTCTCCGTGCTGCTTTGCTTCGAGTCCGTAGATTGTTAGACACTTATGAGTCTATGGAAGACGAGGAAATGCTGGCAGAGATGCGCAAAGGCTTGGTACGTCAGATGGGGCTTGTTGGTCAATTTGACATTCACTACCAGCGCAAGGAAGAACTCTTCTTTCCCATCATGGAACGTTATGGACATGATTCACCTCCAAAAGTTATGTGGGGAGTGGATGACCAGATTAGGGAACTCTTTCAAACAGCTTTAGCGGCAACCAAGTCACTGCCAGAAGTGCCGATTTCCATTGTAAAGGAAGCTTTTGAGGCCTTTGCGACAGAGTTTGAAAGTATGATTTTTAAGGAAGAATCTATCCTCCTTATGATCTTGCTCGAATCTTTTACGCAGGATGACTGGATTCAGATTGCTGAAGAAAGTGACGCTTATGGCTATGCCATTATCCGTCCGTCTGAGAAATGGATTCCAGAACGTCAACCTTTTGTTGAGGAAAAAAGTGTAGAAGAACCAACTCAGTCAGAAACTGTAGACGGACAGGTTCAACAAGTGATTGATACACCAGAAGGTCAGTTTACTATCACCTTTACACCAAAGAAAAAGGAAACGGTGCTAGATCGCAATAGTCAACAGGCTTTTGGCAACGGTTATCTCTCGGTTGAACAAGCCAATCTTATCCTCAATCATTTGCCGATGGAGATTACCTTTGTTAATAAGGATGATATCTTCCAATATTATAACGATAATACGCCAGCAGATGAGATGATTTTCAAGAGGACACCGTCTCAAGTTGGACGAAATGTCGAACTCTGCCACCCGCCAAAATATTTGGATAAAGTCAAAACGATTATGCAAGGTCTTCGTGAGGGGAAAAAAGACAAGTACGAGATGTGGTTCAAGTCCGAGTCACGAGGTAAGTTTGTCCATGTTACCTACGCTGCAGTACATGATGAAAATGGGGAATTTCAAGGAGTCTTGGAATATGTCCAGGACATCCAACCCTACCGTGAGATTGATACTGATTACTATCGAGGAATAGAATAAGGAGAGACAATGAATTACGAACAAGAATTTATGAAAGAATTTGAAGCTTGGGTCAATACCCAAATTATGATTAATGAGATGGCCTTCAAAGAAAGTCAAAAGGTCTATGAAGAAGATCAAGATGAACGTGCTAAGGATGCCATGATTCGCTACGAGAGTCGCTTGGATGCCTACCAGTTCTTACTTGGTAAGTTTGAAAACTTCAAAGCAGGCAAGGGGTTCCATGAATTGCCAGAAGATTTGTTTGGTGAGAGACATTATTAATTTTTAGAAATTAGAAAGGGGGCTGGGACAAAAGTCCTAGCCTCTCAATTGTCTTTGGATTGTCGAGCAAGACGCAGTGGTTGAGTGGGCTCTACTACGCTGATTTCATCAGCTTTTACAGCCCTACTCAACTGTGCGGAGGTGGGACGACGAAATCGAATTCTAACGAATTACCGATTTCTGTCCCACTCTCTTTTTCATTGTTCCTTGAGCCTTTTTGTGTTACAATGTTAGCATGAAAACGAAAAATATTATTAAAACAGGTTTAGTCGTGGCAGGGCTTGGAGCACTTGCCTTTGGTGCTAAGAAAGTAGCTGATGATCACAAACTCATGAAGACACAGGAAGAGTTAACTGCTATTGTGCGTGACTATTTCTCAGAAATGGGTGAGATTGGGACTCTCTATGTCCAAGTGTACGAAAGTAGCCTTGAACGTCTTGTTGGTGGTGTCATTTTTGAAGATGGTCGTCACTATACCTTTGTCTATGAAGATGAAGATCTCATCTACGAGGAGGAAGTCTTATGATTTCTCCTAAAAATATTGAAGAATTAGCAAATCTAGTAGAGCAGGATGGCAAGAAGGTCTTCCTTTTTGTTGCGGATTGGTGTGGCGATTGCCGTTATATCTATCCTGCCTTGCCAGAGATTGAAGAGGCAAATCCAGAGTTCACTTTTATACGGATAGACCGAGATGAGTACATGGAACTTGCTAAACTTTGGGATGTATACGGGATTCCAAGTCTTGTTGTTTTAGACAAGGACAAGGAGATTGGACGTTTTGTCAATCGTGACCGTAAAACCAAGGGGCAAATCAATGACTTTTTAGCAAGTTTGAAATAGGAGAAAAGAATGATTTTTACATATAATAAAGAACATGTCGGCGATGTCCTTATGGTCATCGTGAAAAACAGTGGAGATGCCAAGCTAGATGTTGAGCGTAAAGGTAATGTAGCGCGTGTTTTCCTAAAAGAAACTGGTGAGACTGTCGCTTGGAACATTTTTGAAGTTTCTAGCATGTTTGAAATCGCTGAGCGCGGGCAAGTCTTTAACTGACGACCAAGTAGCTCGTTTGAACCAAGAATTGCAAGAAGAAGGATTTGATGAAGAAATCATCAACGACAAGGAACCCAAATTTGTGGTTGGAGAAATTGTAGAAATGGTTGCACATCCAGATAGTGACCACCTCAATATCTGCCAAGTTGCTGTTGGGAATGACAAAACAGTACAAATCGTTGCTGGTGCTCCCAATGCACGTGTTGGTTTGAAAACCATTGTCGCTCTTCCTGGGGCCATGATGCCAAAAGGCAATCTCATTTTCCCAGGGGAACTTCGTGGGGAAAAGAGTTTTGGTATGATGTGTAGTCCTCGTGAGCTTGCCTTGCCAAATGCTCCCCAAAAACGTGGTGTCATTGAATTATCAGACGACCAGGTAGTTGGAACACCCTTTGACCCAGCTAAGCACTGGACTCGATTACCAACGACAACAGCGAATTGTTGAGTGTGTAACTTTGCTCGTGAAATCCTAGAAATCTTTTGGCGAAAGTTTTTTAAGTCTTGAATTGTGCACCTAGTTTGACAATTCAGGACAAATGAATAACCATGTCGCCCTACTAACGTTGAGGAGAAATATTTATGCCTGATTTTGCTAAAATAGATAAAAAGTCTGTATATACTACGATCATTGGTTTGTTTCTAATGGCAGCGTTGTCTTTGACAAAGATAATACCTGAACTTTCTTTGTCAGGTCTCACTGTACTGATTGGTATTCTCTTTTTCTTTGTTCTTGAACATTTTGATAAAAAATCACATATAGAATCAGGTTTGCGCTTTAAATCATTTTTCGATGATTTGAAAAAACAAGGGGTAATTCTTTTGGTCTTGCTTCCTGTAGGAACCGCTGCAGCAACTTTGCTTATCGGCGATATGATATTTAAGGGCGCTTTTGCTAGTCATATTTTGGGAAGAACGGATGGTATGTTATCCTTCGATAAAATACCGCTCCTTATGGTTCAAATAGTAATCGCAGCCTTGGGGGAAGAAATTGCATGGAGAGGTTTCTTTCTTGGTAAGTCAATGAGAATTATACCATTTTGGCTTTGTGCCATTCTATCTTCTTTATTGTTCGCGATAGCCCATATTTCTAGTGGAAGCGTTGGGCTTGTAAGCTACGATATTTTCATGATTTTTGTTGATAGTATCATCTATGCAATGATTTATAAAAAGTCTGGGAATTGTTTGATTTCTACACTTTCTCATATTCTTGGAAATGCAACAGGAATTCTTTTGCTAATGATGTATAGCTAGACAGATTTTAATGTTATCTAGCTAATAAAGGATTTTCATTATAGGGAGGAAATGGTCACTATCAGCAAAAGAGGGCTAGATGACTTGATTTATAAAAGTAAGGAATCTTGCTAAAAACTTGAATAATACAAAAAGCATTGTTTTGTACAGACCCCAAAAAGTTAGACAATTAATTTATCCAAAGGATTTAGTTCTGTATTGCACAAGATGGAGTCCTTTTGCTATCTTTATAAGTTTTACATGATTTACTTGTGGTTTATCCTCATAATTTCCATAATGGCTATCGGTATTTATCCCTTGGAGTAGTAGCTGGTATGGGAGGAAAACTTACGTTTGGTTTCTTTGTTTTATCTTTTTTAGGTGTAGTTCTATTTAGTTTCTATATTTTTAGTATTCTAAAAGAGATAAAGGAATTAAAGCAAATAAAAGGTAAGTGAATAGATAGACGTAATCTAATTTGAATTGTCTTTATCTGGGCTATACATCCGTATCTTGAACAGGTTACTAAAAAGTTACTAAAATTTGAAAAATGAGTCTATTTTGAAAGATTCAAAAGTCCTAAAACCTTATTAAATCAAGGATATAAGATTTAATAAGTGTATTCATAGAACTGTTTAATCACTAAAAGTGATTTATAATCTTTGACAGAGGGAAATAAGATGGCAAAAAATGTAGTCATTACAGGTGCAACATCAGGTATCGGTGAAGCCATTGCGCGTGCTTATCTAGAAAAAGGTGAGAACGTTGTACTCACAGGGCGTCGAACAGAAATACTCGAATCTCTTAAAACTGAGTTTGCAAAAGCTTTTCCAAATCAAAAAATCTGGACCTTTCCGTTAGATGTTACAGATATGAGCATGGTAAAGACTGTTTGTTCAGAAATTTTAGAGACTGTAGGTCAGGTTGATATCTTGGTCAATAATGCTGGACTTGCTTTAGGCTTAGCTCCTTATCAGGACTATGAAGAGTTGGATATGTTGACCATGCTGGATACCAATGTCAAGGGTTTGATGGCTGTTACGCGCTGTCTTTTGCCTTCCATGGTAGCAGCTAATCAAGGGCATATCATCAATATGGGATCTACTGCAGGTATTTATGCCTATGCTGGTGCAGCGGTCTATTCAGCAACCAAGGCTGCAGTTAAAACTTTTTCAGACGGGATTCGGATTGACACCATTGCGACAGATATCAAGGTGACCACTATTCAGCCAGGAATTGTAGAAACTGATTTTTCTAAAGTTCGTTTTCATGGAGATGAGGCACGAGCGGCGACAGTCTATCAGGGACTCGAAGCCTTGCAGGCGCAAGACATCGCTGATACTGTAGTTTATGTGACCAGTCAACCACGACGAGTACAAATCACAGATATGACCATCATGGCCAATCAACAAGCAACTGGATTTATGATTCATAGAGATTAATATTATTTTTAAAAAAGTTACAAATCTTGTAACTTTTTTTGATTTCCTTCGAATAGATAAGTAGGAGGATGAAAAAATGTTTAATAAAGTTATTCTTATCGGAAGAATCGTTGCAACACCAGAGTTGCACAAAACCAACAACGACAAGTCAGTTGCTCGTGCGACGATTGCTATTAACCGTCGTTTCAAGGACCAAAATGGGGAACGTGAAGCTGACTTCATCAATATTGTTGTCTGGGGGAAACTTGCTGAAACTTTGGCTAGCTATGCAAGCAAAGGCAGTCTCATTTCTGTCGATGGGGAACTCCGTACCCGTAAGTTTGAGAAGAATGGTCAGACCAACTATGTGACCGAAGTTCTCGCTACAGGATTTCAACTTTTGGAAAGTCGTGCTCAACGTGCTATGCGTGAAAATAATGCTGGTCAAGACTTAGCAGATCTGGTTTTGGAAGAGGAGGAACTTCCCTTCTAGTAATAATAAAGAAAGCTGGTTCGTCAATAGACCAGCTTTTTCTATTTTTCTAGTTATATTGTTCGGAAATTACTTCTTAAGATAGGCCAAATAAATGTACTTGTACAATAAAATCAAGCACTTTTTTTGAAAAAGTAGTAGAATAAAGTAATATATATTCAAAATTTTCAGAAAAGGAATAAAATTTGAAGGGAAATAAAGAGAAAAAAGAATTGTTGAAATGGCTGATAAAGCGTATATTACTGATGATTCCAGTGGTCTGTATTCTCTTTTGGATTTTTGGCCGTTGTCAAACAAGTGGCATCAAGGATCAGACTAAAATTGGTGTCACCTATATGACCATGAATAATGAGTTCTATAAAAGTATTCATTCGGAAATTAGTCGAATTTCCGATGAAAGAGGAGCTCTTGTTTGCGTCCGAGATCCAGAATTGGATGAAGAAAGGCAGAGCCAGCAGATTGATGATTTTTGTGCTCAAAAAGTTGATGTGATTGTGATCAATCCGGTCAAGGGGGATAGTCAGTCCATTTTAACTGCTCTTGAAAAAGCTAGAAAACAAGGAATTAAAATCATTGCAGTCGATACCCAACTGAAAAATTTTAAGCCCGATGCAAGTATTGTATCTGATAACTACCAAGCGGGAGTATTGATTGCTAAAGAGCTGATGAAACGTTCCTCTAGCGCTCGGGTCCTCCTTTTGGAGCATAAGGGGACTGTTTCAGCAGATATGCGGATTCAGGGGTTTAAAGACACTATAGAGGGGCACAGTTCTTATCAGATTGTATCGGAACTAGAAACCAAGGGGCAAACGGAGATCGCCATGCCGGCTGTCCAGAATTTTTTACAATCAGGGGTTGAAATTGATACCTTGGTTGCCTTTAAATGACCGCTCGGCTATAGGAGCTTTAGCTGCAATTAAGGAGCAAGGAAATAGCCAGTCCATTGCAATTTATGGAATCGATGGCTCACCAGATATGAAATCCTTGTTGCATTCGACAGATGATGTAGTGGGAACCGTTGCTCAATCTCCCTTGAAGATGGGAGACCGTGTTATGGAAGTTATCCAAGATATTTCTGAAGGGAAGAGCTATACCAAAGAGGTGATCATTCCAGTTAAAATGATGACAAAGGAAAACATTGATCAGTTTGATGTGAATGGGTGGCAGTAATGAGAAAGTTTAGAGGTGTTCGATACAGTTTGGCCATTCTTATGGTCGTGAATTTTATTGCTGTTATGCTCAACAGCATCATCTATCTTCAAGCAACCAACTATATCATCGCTCAACGACAAGCTTCTTTGTTAGTAGAACGCTTAGATCGCATTCCTTTTGCGCCTTCTATGACCTTTTGGTTGTCTGCGCTCTTATTTGCTGGGATTGCTTTGATATCGATGGCTCGTTATCGTCCTCAAACGAGCCGATGGTCTATCTTTGATAAACGAAATATTCTAGAGATTCTCCTGATGTTGCTCTTGATGTGGGTTCAAAATATAGCTTATAATGGGATCATTCTCTTGGTTTTTGCGGATATTTTCTATGGTTCTAAAGAGTTGAATACCAAACGAGACCGCAAGTATTGGTTTGCGTTTATACTAGTGAGTTTCCTGATGCTTCTTGTGACCAACTCAGACGTCTTTTCACTTTTCTTTCCGATTCCGTCCTTGGATGTGTATATTCAGTTTTATCCGTCCTCCCTCCGAATTTTGGCCTTTTTTCTGAAGAATTCTCTCTATGCCTCAAATTTGGTGTTCTTCATTATTTCGCTTTTGTTTTATATTATGAATGTCCTTGCGGAGAACCACGAAGTGGAAGAGGAATTGGCCATGGTATCCAAAGTTAATACGGAGTTGAACAACTATATGGCCTTATCTGAGAAAATTGCAGAGGATCGGGAGCGTAAGCGGATTGCTCGGGAGATTCACGATACCTTGGGGCATGCGTTAACAGGAATCTCAGCTGGTTTAGATGCAGTTGGAGTCTTGATTGATATCGATCCTAATCGGGCAAAAGAACAGGTAAAAAATGTGTCAGAAGTTGTCCGCGAAGGGATTCAAGATGTGAGAGGCTCTCTCAATCGCCTTCGGCCAGGAGCTCTTGAGGGACGAACTCTCAAAGATGCTTTAGAAAAGATGATTCATGAGTATCAGAATCTTTCAAATTTACAGGTTGATTTAATCTATGAATGGGTTGATGTCGATATGGACGTCATGATTGAAGATACGATTTTTCGTGTGATTCAAGAGTCTATGACCAATGCGGTTCGTCACGGCCATGCTAGTCTAATGGAACTTCATTTTTTTGAGGATGAAGCAGATTACATAATAGAGTTGCAGGACAATGGAGTTGGGTTTGAAACCTTGACTTATGGATATGGGCTCAAGCAGATGATGGAGCGTATTTCTATCCTAGGAGGACAGCTCCAATTTGAAAGTCGCGATGGATTTTTCACACGAGTCAGTTTACCGAAATAAAAAGAAGGGAGATAAGAGATGGTGATAAAAGTAATGGTGGCAGATGACCAGTCTTTGATTCGAGAATCTCTGAAAATTATTTTGTCAGCTCACTCCGATATCGAAGTGGTAGCAACAGTAGAAGATGGGAATCATGTCTTGTCGAGCATCCCACAAACTCATCCTGATCTAATTTTGATGGATATTCGGATGCCAGGTATGGATGGAGTTTTGGCTACAAAAGAAGTAAAAGAGCATTATCCGGATATCAAAATTATTATTTTAACGACCTTTGATGATGATGAATTTATCTATAGTGCGCTCAAATATGGTGCTTCAGGATATCTCTTAAAAGGGACCTCGACAGACGAGCTCTATGAAGCTATTAAGGTGGTGTATCAGGGTGGAGCTATGATTAACCCTAATATCGCTAGCAAAGTCTTTCAAATTTTTTCACAGATGGCTAAATCCAACTTTTCTATTACTGTGGATGAAGATAATGTCAAAGATTTAAGCACTACGGAATGGCGCATTATCCAAGAAATTGGTTATGGCGAGTCAAACAAAGAAATTGCCGCCAAACTTTTCTTGTCAGAAGGAACCGTGCGCAATTACTTATCAACGATTTTGGCAAAATTAAACCTACGGGATCGAACGCAATTAGCGATTTGGTCAGTCCAAACAGGAGTGACCAGACGCGATTTTTCAAAAGGAAATACGGAATGAAATTAAAGCGAAAGCATATTTATTTTGGGGTTGGACTCCTTATTATGCTCTGTGTAAGTGCGGGGGTTTTATTGGGTGGAAACAGCAACCAACCGTACTTCATATAGGAGTTTATGCAGGTTCTAGTTGGGATGTACCAACCAGTCAACGTTCGCATGCTTTGGATCGAGCAATTGAAAAATTTGAAAAGTCCCATCCCAATGTCCGTGTGGAATATGAAAATGGAATTCCGCAGTCGGAATATTCAAACTGGCTCTCAGAAAAAATTGTATCAGGAAAGACCCCTGATGTGTTTATGGTTTCTGAGAAAGATTTGTCCTTATTGGCGGCACGTGGCATTTTAGAAAAGTTAAACGGCTATATGAATAAAGAAGACCAAGTTGCTTTTTATCCTGCTGCATTTGAATCCTGTGTCTATCAGGGACAACCCTATGCCTTGCCATATGAAAGTAATCCTATTTTAATGTGTGTCAATAAAGATTTGCTGGATAAGGAAGGTATTGAGGTTCCCAAAGAAGGTTGGAGTCTTGAAGAATTTTATGAGATTTGTAAGGAACTAACCAAAGATACCAATGGAGATGGGCAATTGGACCAATTTGGGAGTACAGAATACACCTGGAAAGAAGCTTTGGCAGCAAATGGAGGCAGTCTCTTTCAAGGAGGGATGCTCAAGCTCACAGCTCCAGAAGTCAAAGAATCTTTGACTTTTCTACAAAAATTGGAAGAGTTAAATAAAAATTATAAGGTGAGTTCCAAAGATTTTGACCAGGGGAAAGTAGCGTTTTACCCCATGACCTTGGCCCAATATAGGACTTATAAACCTTATCCCTATCATGTTTCCAAATATTCAAACTTCACCTGGACCTGTATTCCTATGCCTGCTAAGTCAAAAACCACCAAGGCGACCTTGGTTACGACGACTTCTTTTGCCATGTCTGCTCGGACTCCTCATTCAAAGTTGGCTTGGGAGTTGATGCAAGTGTTGACAGAGGATCCAGAAATCCAACAAACTCTTTTTGCTGAATCTCAAGGGATTTCTGTCATGCCTGATGTAGTCCAAGAGTCGTTCTAGTAAAGATCTTCTGCAAGTGGATGATTTTGGGGTAGATTCCTTAACCAATCAGACCTTGAACCGGATCATGGAACAAGCTGTTGAAAGTAGTCCCAAGAATGTCTCAAAAGAAGTGTTAGAAAAGCTGGACTACTTGATTGGCAATGCCTTGCGCGATCAGGATGTTGAGAACCGCCTGCCGCAAATTCAAAGGGAGATTGAAAGTAGTCTTCAGGTAGGAGTTTAAAGAAAATAAGATGACATCGTGTCAAGTGACAGATGTCATTTTTTTATTGCTAAATGTCATGTTTATAATGTGACATTTGACAATGTAAAAGCGCTTCCAAATAATCTACAATAGAGTCAAATAAAGGAGGCGTAGCAAAATGAAATACCTCATTTTAGTCAGTCATGGTGGATTGGCAGAAGGGCTAAAAACATCGCTAGCTATGTTTGCTGGTGACAAGATGAATCAGGTCATTGCAGTTGGACTTAAAGAAGGAAAATCGATCGATGACTTTGCAGTTGACTTTAGAGAGAGCATTTCAGAATTGACAGCAGATGATTCTGTGCTGGTCTTGGCAGATATTGTAGGTGGTAGTCCATTAACCACGGCAGCCACTGTCCTAGAAGAAGCTGGAAAGCTAGATGGAGCTTTGATCCTTGGTGGGATGAACCTCACCATGGCCTTGACAGCAGTTGTGATGAAGGATGTGTTGGATGGAGACGATTTGTCAGCAACTATCTTATCAGAAGCACAATCTGCACTACAACCTTTTGAAGTTTCAGCCACTAGTGCTAAAGAAGATGATGACGATATTTAATAGGGGGGTACCTTATGGTAGTAACATTTGTACGGATTGATGACCGCATGATTCACGGTCAAACAGTCACACGCTGGGCAAAAGAAAAACCATGTGATGGTTTGATTGCCGTAAATGATGCAGCAGCATCAAACAAGGTTTTGATCCAAGCTTACAAAGGCGCATCAGACAAGAAAACCTTTGTATGGACAAAAGAGGCCTTTAAAGAAAAGTCAGCAAAAGTAACGGAATCTGACAGTCGGTACTTCTTGATCACCAAAAATCCAATCGATATGAAGGAAATTTTGGTGGATCAAGGTTTTGTCCCAGGAGATGTTAAAGAAATCATCGTTGGCCCTGCAAATGATCGTCCTGGTGCAGTGAAATTGGGTAATAACCAATCCATCACTCAGGAAGAAGCAGAAGCCTTCCAAGCCATTCAAGCAGCAGGATATAAGGTGAAATTCCAGTTGTTGCCTGATGTTTCGATCGGTTATTGGGATGATTTCAAATCAAAATTTGGTTTTTAAAACTAACAGTTCAACTGTTAAATAAATTTACAAACAAAAAGGAGCGTTTGTTATGACAATTTCATGGATTCAAGCAATCTTGCTTGCTGTTTTCGCCAGCTTGTCTTCAATGCCTGGTATGGGTGGTTCCAGTATCGGGAACTATACACTCGGTCGTCCCTTGATTGGTGGGTTGATCTCAGGTTTAATTCTTGGAGATGTGACAACCGGTATTATGGTCGGGGTTGCTCTTCAAGTCGTTTATATCGCCTTGGTAACACCTGGTGGAACCGTATCTGCCGATGTTCGTGCCATTTCTTATATCGGTGTTCCTCTTGCTATCTTGTTTGTGCATGCAAATCACATCACAGACGAAGCTGGAATTGCAGCAGCTGCAGCTCCAATCAGGGGCAGCCGTTGGGACAATCGGTACTGTTCTTTTCTACGGTACAGCTACCATGAACTTGCTTTTGGCAACACATTGGTTGGAAAGCCGTTGAAGAAGGAAACTTCAAAAAAACTCTACGCAGTTGACTGGGTTTACCCATGGATCTCTCACTTCCTCTTCTCTTTCCTTCCAACTATGATTATCACCAAATATGGTGAAAACATGGTTGATTTGATGAAACTTTACCTTCCTATGGATGGTTTCTGGATGAAAGCCCTCTTTACAGTTGGAGCCCTTCTCCCATGTGTCGGTATTGCTATCTTGTTGAAACAAATTGTTACAAAAGCAACTGACTTCATTCCATTCTTTGTTGGATTTACCTTGGCTAAATCTCTCGGCTTGAACTTGGTAGCGAGTGCGGTTGTTTCATTGATCTTTGCAGTAATCTACTATGAACTTGAAGTAATCAAATCTATGAAAGCTGTTCCAGCTGGGGCTGTTTACGTAGACGATGATGAGGAGGATATTTAAAATGGCTGATAGAAAGAAAATTTCAAAGAAAACATTAGCAAAAGCATTTCATCATTGGTATTATGGTCATTTGACTTGTTTCTCTCAAGAACACATGCAAACCTTTGGGTACTTGACTTCTATGCTTCCAATCGTAGAAGAAATGTATGATACAAAAGAAGAACAAAAAGATGCTATGCAAACCTATACTGCCTTCTTCAATACTGAACCACAACTTGGATCTCTTGTTGTAGGGATTACAGCTGGTTTGGAAGAAGCACGTGCAAATGGAGATGCAGTAGATGGTGAAACCATCAATGGGATGCGTGCTGGTTTGATGGGACCAATCGCTGGTATTGGTGACTCTTTGATCGTTGGTACCTTGATTCCAGTTCTTTTGGGGATTGCACTTGGTCTTTCAAAAGGTGGTAACGTCGCTGGTGCTATCTTCTACATCGTCGTGTGGAATTTCCTAGTCTACTTTGGTATGCGCTTTGCCTTCTTTAAAGGATATCAATTAGGGGATAAAGCCGTTGAATTTCTTGTAGGACCAAAAGGACAAGCTCTTCGTAAAGCAATCAGCGTTGTCGGTGGTATGGTTATTGGTGCCGTGGCAGCGACTTGGGTCTCTGTTACAACAGCCCTCGAATTCAAAAATGCTGACGGAGAAGCCTTCCTTAAAATTCAAGAAAAGATTGATGGTGTTTATCCAGGTCTCTTGACAGCAACCTTCATCACGATTTGCTGGTGGTTGATGTCTAAGAAAAAAGTTTCACCAAACAAAGTCATGTTAATTCTAGTTGTTGTTGCCTTAATTGGTGTTGCTCTAGGTATCTTTGACCCACATCTTAATTACTAAGGTCAAGAGTACCCAATATTTACTAGTAAAAATTTTGAGAATGAAGTAGACTAATCTCCTTCTCTTACACTTCATTCTCAATTCTTTATCAGGAGGATTTTCATGGTTACAAAACAAGAACTTGTTAATGGATATGAAACAGAAATTAAATATCAACGTCACATGCTTGAAAATCTGGGCCGTTGGTTCAGTTTGCTTTTTATCACTGCTAGTATTGGTGTGGTATTGATTTATCTTTTTCATAAAAGCTTCCTCCCACTCTTAATTTTCGGAATTTTTGCTTGCCTTGGTTGGAATCTTGGGTATGGTGGTTTTTGGATATGGTATCTACCGCGGGCGGATCAATCTTCAAAAGGTTATCGATGATTTCAATCAAAAGTTGACGATTCTCAATTGATATTAAAGGAACATCTCTTTCGTTTTTTGAGGTGTTTTTTTCTTGACTATTTCTGACTAAGTGATACAATAGAACTATGGTTTAGCACTCGAACTTCAAGAGTGCTAATAATATGATTGTCTTATGGAGGAAAGCAGATGTTGAAACCATTAGGAGACCGCGTGGTCTTGAAAATTGAAGAAAAAGAACAAACTGTTGGAGGCTTTGTCCTTGCAGGATCAGCCCAAGAAAAAACAAAAACAGCTAAAGTTGTAGCTACTGGGGAAGGTGTTCGCACCTTGAACGGTGATTTGGTTGCTCCTAGTGTAAAGGTTGGAGATCAAGTTTTAGTGGAAGCTCATGCAGGTATTGATGTCAAAGATGGGGATGAAAAATATATCATCGTAGGTGAAGCTAACATCTTGGCAATTATCGAAGAATAGAAGGAGAAAGTAAGTATGGCAAAAGAAATTAAATTTTCATCTGATGCACGTTCAGCTATGGTTCGCGGTGTTGATATCCTAGCTGACACTGTTAAAGTAACCTTGGGACCTAAAGGTCGTAACGTTGTTCTTGAGAAATCATTCGGTTCACCATTGATTACCAATGATGGTGTAACAATCGCTAAAGAAATCGAACTAGAAGACCACTTTGAAAATATGGGTGCCAAATTGGTATCAGAAGTAGCTTCTAAAACCAATGATATTGCGGGTGACGGGACAACAACTGCAACTGTCTTGACTCAAGCAATTGTTCGTGAAGGGATCAAGAACGTTACTGCTGGCGCAAATCCAATTGGTATTCGCCGTGGGATTGAAACTGCGGTCGCTGCAGCCGTTGAAGCCTTGAAGAATAATGCAATTCCAGTAGCTAATAAAGAAGCTATCGCTCAGGTCGCTGCAGTATCATCTCGTTCTGAAAAAGTTGGTGAGTACATCTCTGAAGCCATGGAAAAAGTTGGCAAAGATGGGGTTATCACTATTGAAGAATCACGAGGTATGGAAACAGAACTTGAAGTTGTAGAAGGAATGCAATTCGACCGTGGTTATCTATCACAGTACATGGTCACTGATAATGAAAAAATGGTTGCAGACCTTGAAAATCCATACATTTTAATCACTGACAAGAAGATTTCAAATATCCAAGAAATCTTGCCACTTTTAGAAAGTATTCTTCAAAGCAGTCGTCCGCTCTTGATTATTGCAGATGATGTTGATGGTGAAGCTCTGCCAACCCTTGTTTTGAACAAGATTCGTGGAACTTTCAACGTAGTTGCTGTTAAGGCTCCTGGTTTCGGTGACCGTCGTAAAGCTATGTTGGAAGACATCGCCATCTTGACAGGTGGTACCGTTATTACTGAAGACCTTGGGCTTGAGTTGAAAGATGCTACCATCGAAGCTTTAGGTCAAGCAGCTAAAGTGTCTGTAGATAAAGATAGCACAGTCATTGTTGAAGGTGCAGGAAATCCTGAAGCGATTGCTAACCGTGTAGCTGTCATCAAGTCTCAAATCGAAACAACAACTTCAGAATTCGACCGTGAAAAACTCCAAGAACGCTTGGCTAAATTATCAGGTGGAGTAGCAGTTATCAAGGTCGGTGCTGCAACTGAAACTGAATTGAAAGAAATGAAACTCCGCATCGAAGATGCCCTTAACGCTACTCGTGCAGCAGTAGAAGAAGGTATTGTTGCAGGTGGTGGTACTGCCTTAGTGAATGTCATCCCAGCTGTTGAAGCTTTAGAATTGACAGGTGATGAAGCAACAGGACGTAGCATTGTGCTTCGTGCCTTGGAAGAGCCAGTTCGCCAAATTGCCTACAATGCAGGCTATGAAGGTTCAATTGTTATTGATCGTTTGAAAAATGCAGAAGCTGGTACAGGCTTTAACGCTGCGACAGGTGAATGGGTGAACATGATTGAAGCAGGTATTATCGATCCTGTTAAGGTTAGCCGTTCAGCCCTTCAAAACGCAGCTTCAGTAGCAAGTCTTATCTTGACAACAGAAGCAGTTGTGGCTAACAAACCAGAACCTGTAGCACCAGCTCCAGCTATGGATCCATCAATGATGGGTGGTTACTAATAAATAAAAACAGGTAGAAATCATGATTTCTACCTGTTTCTTTTGAATCACTTAAAAAGAGGGAGCTCAGCTTCCTCTTTTTTTATCTGAAAATGTTATGGTTTGATAACTTCAGCTCCACCCATGTATGGACGAAGGACTTCTGGAATAGTAACAGAACCATCTTCGTTTTGATAGTTTTCAAGAATAGCAGCGACGGTACGTCCAACAGCAAGTCCTGAACCGTTCAAGGTGTGGAGAAGTTTAACCTTACCATCGGCTTCATCACGGTAGCGAATTTGGGCACGACGTGCTTGGAAATCTTCTGTATTTGAACAGCTTGAGATTTCACGGTAGGTATTTTGTGCTGGAATCCATACTTCCAAGTCGTAAGTTTTTAGCAGCTGAGAAGCCCATATCTCCTGTAGAAAGAGCAACTACACGGTATGGCAAGTTGAGTTTTTGAAGGATGTTTTCAGCGTTAGCTGTCATCTTCTCCAATTCTTCATATGATTCTTCAGGTTTGGTAAATTTCACCATTTCTACCTTGTGGAATTGGTGCAAACGAATCAAACCGCGAGTATCGCGACCAGCAGAACCAGCTTCAGAACGGAATGATGGACTCATAGCAGTAAAGTAGATTGGCAGTTCCTTACCATCAAGAATTTCATCACGGTAGTAGTTAGTTAGAGGAACTTCAGCTGTAGGAATGAGGACATAGTTGGTATCGCTGATCTCAAAAGTATCTTCCTTGAATTTTGGATATTGACCAGTACCAAACATAGAGTCATGGTTAACCATGTAAGGGGTGATGACTTCAGTATAACCTTCTTTTCCGTGTTCATCTAGCATAAAGTTGTAGATTGCACGTTCTAAACGAGCTCCAAGGCCTTTATAGAAGAGGAAACGAGCTCCAGTGACTTTTCCACCACGTTCCCAGTCAAGAATACCAAGGTCTTCTCCGAGATCCCAGTGGGCTTTTGGTTCAAAGTCAAACTCACGAGGAGTTCCCCAACGGCGAACTTCTACGTTATCATCTTCGTCTACCCCAATAGGAACACTGTCAGCTGGGATGTTTGGAAGAGTAGTGGTAAATTCTGTCAATTTAGCATCGATTTCAGCTAATTCTGCATCGAGTGCTTTGACTTCGGCAGATAGGGTTTGCATGGCAGCAATCTTATCATCGGCATTTTCCTTATTGCGCTTAGCTTGAGCAATTTCAGCAGAAACCGTGTTACGCTCTGCCTTGAGGGTTTCAACCTTAACCAAGATGTCACGACGTTTAGCATCGATTTCTTTCATCTCGTTCAAGATAGCAGCATCTACACCACGTGTAGCCAATTTTTCTGCGACAGCATCAAAGTCTGTACGAATACGTTTGATATCTAGCATATAAACTCCTTTATGAAAAAAGCACACCTGACAAAGCGTTGGAGTGGCAGAGCCACGGTTCCATCCAACTTCACAGGTGTGCACTTGATTCTGTATTTGATTTAAAACAACGGTAGAATTTCACCTATCTCTCCTATCTGCTCGCAGCATCCCGCAGACTTTCTGGAAGAAGAGGATAACCTACTTATCCGTTTCTATGATTATACTAAACTTTCTATTTTTTTGCAAATAGATTTTTGATTTTACGACCGATGATTTGGAGTAAGGTTGGAAGCTTCACAACCTTTTCATTTCCGATTTTTTCCCGAGCAATTTTAAGAATTTTTCCGGAGTCTTTTGAGGCAAAGAGGAATTTTCCTTGGTCTGTAAAAACTTCAAAATGACGACTAACCTTACGGCCTGAAACATTGGCTCCGATTTGATTAACGCTAGACCATGGGATTTGAATATAATCCTCAATATTGCGATCCGAGTAAAACTCCAAGGCTTGGTCTCCTACCAGAAATTTTCCAACTTTTCCTTGTATAGAGAGGTAAGAAGTTCCAGTAGTTTGTAAGTCAACGACTTTATTGAGAGATTGTGCCATGTTTAGTCTTCCTTACTTTCACCGAAAAATGCTTGGTAGAGAGCCTTTAAGAGCCGCTTTTTTTCTTGGTCTTTGTGGACAACGAACATGATAGAAACTTCACTAGAACCTTGTGACATCATTTGAATGTTGATATTGTTTTTCAGATAAGGCACGAGTGGCTGTAGCAGTTACCCCGATATGGCGCTTCATTTTTTTCGCCAACAATCATGATGATAGACAGGTCATGTTCGATTTCAGCATGGTCAACTTCAGCTTTTTGAACAAGTTGACGGAGGATTTCTTCCTCTTTGATTGGTGTAAGCTCGCGCTCACGAAGGATGATAGACAGGTCATCGATACCTGTAGGCATGTGTTCCCAACCAATATTCAGGTCTTCTAGAATTTGAAGTACTTTACGACCAAAACCAACTTCGCGGTTCATGAGGTACTTGGACATATTGATGCTGACAAAAACCAGAATCACCAGCAATCCCCACTACTGGGAATTCATCACTGCTGTGTTTCAGAACGATGCGAGTACCTGGATGGTCAGGGATTATTGGTATTTTTTTGATAACAAGAGGGATTTTTCCGCGGTAGGCTGGAAGGAGTGCTTCGTCATGTAGTACAGAGAAAACCTGCATAGGCCAATTCCCGCATTTCACGGTAAGTCAATTCTAGGGATTGAGTGTGGCTTGTGAATGATACCAGGGATGGGCAGCAAAAGATTCCGTCAACATCAGTAAAGTTTTTCATAAAGGTCAGCTTTAACTCCAGCTGCGATAATCGAACCAGTGATATCAGATCCACCACGTGAGAAGGTACAGATTTGATTCTCTTTAGTCACACCGAAGAATCCCGGAATAACCAGAACTTCAGTTCCATTATTGAGCTCTTCGATTTTATCATAACTTGAAGGAATGATGCGAGCATTTCCAGGTTCGCTTGTAACAACAATACCAGCCTCTCGTGGATGAACATAGCGAGCTTCTAATCCATTTTGGTTAAAGTAAGCTGCAATGAGTTTAGCGTTGTTATTTTCCCCTGCAGCAAGGAAGGTATCGTAGAGAAATTCATTGTTTTCAATTGGAAGGGTAGCGAGAGTTCGGATACTTTTAGAGATTCGTTCTAAAACAGCTGGTTTAAGTCCTAGTTCGCTAACCATTGCAGCGTAACGATCGATAATCCAATTTTGACTAGCACTGATATCATTTCCTGCTACATAATCACGATAATATTTAATCAAAGCATCCGTAACCTTGGTATCTTTAGCATCGCGCTTTCCTGGTGCAGATACAACTACAAAACGACGTTCAGGGTCACTTTTTACAATGTTTAAAACCTTTTTCAATTGGCTTGCAGAGGCGAGTGAACTTCCTCCAAATTTTACAACCTTCATAAGAACTCCTCAGTTAGTATTTTATACGATTATAGCAGAAAGAAGGGCTTTTTTCAATCTGCAATAGGAAAGGCTACATCTTATTAGAGGTCTGGACATGATTAGCTTAACTTAGTTATTTTTAGTATAGAAAATACCCTTAAAAAATCGGCTGATACACTTTTAATCGATTTTTGCTTGTATAAATAAAAAGAAAAAGATATACTTTGAAGATAAAATAATTTAATCAGCTTTTTAAATTAAAGGAGTGGCTATGAATCATATTATCTTTCAAATTCAAGACGATTTAGCGGTGATTACTTTAAATCGTCCCGAGGTGGCAAATGGTTTCCATATTCCTATGTGTGAAGAAATTTTAGAAGCACTGGAATTAGCTGAAAAAGACGATTCGGTTTCATTTATTCTCATCAATGCTGCTGGTAAGGTGTTTTCTGTCGGTGGCGATTTAGTTGAAATGAAACGTGCTGTCGATGAGGATGATATTGATTCCTTAACTCGAATTGCTGAATTGGTCAATACTATTTCTTATAAGATTAAACAGATTTCTAAACCTGTTATCATGGAGGTGGATGGAGCAGTTGCTGGAGCTGCAGCCAATATGGCCTTGGCAGTTGATTTCTGTATCGCATCTGACAAGTCTAAATTTATCCAGGCTTTTGTAGGTGTAGGATTGGCTCCTGACGCGGGTGGCTTATTCTTGCTGACAAGATCGCTCGGTGCAACTAGAGCAACTCAATTAGCTATGACTGGAGAAGCTTTCACCGCTGAAAAGGCAATGGAGGCAGGAGCTCTATATCGTCTATGTACTAGTGAACAATTAGAAAAAACAAGAGAACAATTATTGAAGAAGTTGAGACGTGGCTCTTCAAATTCCTATGCTGCGATTAAGAAACTTGTTTGGGAAAGTGAGTTCAAGCAGTGGCATGAATATGCTCAACTTGAATTGGAACTACAAAAATCACTATCCTATACGGAAGATTTTAAAGAAGGTGTTCGTGCACATTCTGAAAGAAGACGTCCAAAATTTATAGGGAAATAAAAAATATTTGCATTATTCTTTGAAGTTTGATATACTTTTTTTTGTCAAATGTTTTGATTATTAAACTTTTTTTGATAAAGGAGGGAAGAGAAATGGACTACCAACAAGTCAATGACTATTTAACATCAATTTTTAACAACGTCCTAGTGATCGAGGAAGTAAGTTTGCGAGGTAGTCGTTTCAAAGGACATCTCTATCAAAGAAATGCACACGATTGATGTTATCGGTAAGTATCCAGAAGTGACTCCAAGTCAAGTGTCCAAAGAGTTGATGGTAACTCTAGGGACTGTGACAACGAGTTTAAACAATTTGGAGAGAAAAGGATACATCGAACGTATCCGTTCAGATAAAGATCGTCGTGTAGTGCATCTGCATTTGACAAAGAAAGGTCGCCTCGTACATCGTCTCCATAAACGTTTCCATAAGGCCATGGTCGAAGAATTATCGAGGGCATGAGTCCTGAAGAAATGAGTGTTATGGGTAAAGGGTTAACTAATCTTTATCACTTTTTGGAGGATTTGAAGTAATGGCTTTTGCAAGAATAAGCCAGGTCGCTCATTATGCTCCAGAGCAGATTATCACTAACGAAGACTTGGCTCAGGTCATGGATACGAGTGATGAATGGATCTCAAGTCGGACAGGGATTAAGGAACGCCATATTTCCAAGACAGAATCAACAGGAGATTTGGCTACAGAGGTTGCAAAACAACTTCTAGAGAAGGCAGGGATTTCTGCTGAAGAGCTAGATTTCATCATTATAGCGACTATGACACCTGACTCAATGATGCCCTCAACCGCAGCTCGTGTTCAGGCAAAGATTGGCGCTCATAAGGCTTTTGCCTATGATTTAACAGCTGCTTGTAGTGGGTTTGTTTTTGCCCTATCGACTGCAGAAAAGTTCATTTCTTCAGGAACATATCGTAAGGGTTTGGTTATCGGTAGTGAGACCATGTCAAAATCTTTGGATTGGTCTGACCGCTCAACAGCTGTCTTGTTCGGAGATGGAGCTGGTGGTGTGCTACTTGAGGCAAGTGACAAAAAACATTTCTTAGCTGAAAGTCTCAATAGCGATGGTTCTCGTGGTGAGTGTCTCACTTATGGACAGACAGGATTGATTTCACCATTTTCGATTCAAGAAGAACCAGATGTTTTCTTGAAAATGGATGGGAGAGCAGTTTTTGACTTTGCAATTCGAGACGTGGCTAAATCTATTAAACAGACCATCGAAAAAAGTCCAATATCAGCAGATGAACTCGATTATCTCTTGCTTCATCAAGCTAATATTCGAATTTTAGATAAGATGGCTAGAAAAATCGGTGTCGATCGTGACAAGCTTCCTGCTAATATGATGAAGTATGGAAATACTAGTGCGGCAAGTATCCCGATTTTACTTTCTGAGTGTGTAGAAGAAGGGCTCATCCATTTGGATGGTAGCCAAAAAATTCTCTTGTCAGGTTTCGGTGGAGGTTTGACATGGGGCACACTTATTGTTACAATTTAGGTAATCATGTGGTGATCACATTGTTATAAAAAAACTATTTATTTTAAAGGAGTCTATCATGGCAGTATTTGAAAAAGTACAAGAAATTATCGTTGAAGAACTTGGAAAAGATGCATCAGAAGTAACACTTGAATCTACTTTTGATGATTTGGATGCAGATTCATTGGACTTGTTCCAAGTAATCTCAGAAATCGAAGACGCTTTTGATATCCAAATCGAAGCTGAAGACAACTTGAAAAACAGTTGGCGACTTGGTTGCTTACGTTGAAGAGCAAACTAAATAATTAGAATAAATGAAAGAAGGAGTAGGGAGACCCTGCTCCCTCTTGTTTAGGTAATAGTTTGACCGTCAAATTATAATAAAGTCGAACTATTACGTAAGCAAGACTTATGGAGGCAATATGAAAACACGTATCACTGAATTATTAAATATTAAATATCCTATCTTCCAAGGTGGAATGGCCTGGGTAGCAGATGGCGATTTGGCTGGAGCTGTTTCAAAAAGCTGGTGGTCTCGGAATCATTGGTGGAGGAAACGCACCTAAAGAAGTGGTTAAAGCCAACATCGATAAGATTAAATCTTTAACAGACAAGCCTTTTTTGGTGTCAATATCATGCTCTTGTCTCCATTTGTTGATGATATTGTTGACCTCGTTATTGAAGAAGGGGTTAAGGTAGTCACAACTGGTGCAGGGAATCCAAGTAAATATATGGAGCGATTTCATGAAGCAGGAATCACCGTTATTCCTGTAGTTCCTAGCGTAGCTTTGGCTAAACGTATGGAAAAAATCGGTGCAGATGCTGTCATTTGTGAAGGTATGGAAGCCGGTGGACACATTGGTAAATTAACAACCATGACCTTGGTTCGTCAAGTTGCAGCGGCTGTTTCAATTCCTGTTATCGCTGCAGGTGGTATCGCAGACGGTGAGGGAGCTGCTGCTGGATTTATGCTTGGTGCGGAAGCTGTGCAAGTAGGAACTCGTTTTGTAGTTGCTAAAGAATCAAATGCTCATCCAAACTACAAAGCTAAGATTTTAAAAGCTCGTGATATTGATACAACTATTTCAGCACAACATTTTGGTCACGCAGTTCGTGCCATCAAAAATCAATTGACTCGTGATTTCGAGCAAGCTGAAAAAGATGCCTTTAAACAAGAAAATCCAGACTTAGAAATCTTTGAACAAATGGGCGCTGGAGCCTTAGCTAAGGCTGTTGTCCATGGTGATGTAGATGGCGGTTCAGTAATGGCCGGCCAGATTGCAGGTTTGGTATCTAAAGAAGAAACAGTTGAAGAAATCTTAAAAGATATCTACTACGGTGCAGCTGAGAAAATTCAAAAAGAAGCCGCTCGTTGGGCAGGAGTTACAAGAAATGACTAAAACAGCCTTTCTATTTGCAGGTCAAGGAGCCCAGTACCTTGGAATGGGACGTGAACTATACGACCAATATGCTATCGTCAAGGAAACAATCGACCAAGCTAGCCAGGTCTTAGGTTATGATCTTCGTGACTTGATTGATAACGATGAAACGAAGCTAAATCAGACTCGTTACACACAACCAGCTATTTTGGCTACATCCGTTGCCATTTACCGATTACTAAAGGAGAAAGGTTACCAACCAGATATAGTGGCAGGCCTGTCTCTTGGTGAATATTCTGCCCTTGTAGCTAGTGGCACCTTGGATTTTGAAGATGCGGTGGCTCTAGTTGCTAAGCGCGGAGCTTATATGGAAGAAGCGGCACCTGCTGGTTCTGGTAAAATGGTAGCCATACTCAATACTCCAGTTGAAGTTATTGAAGAAGCTTGTCAAGAAGCTTCTCAACTTGGTGTTGTGACTCCAGCTAACTACAATACCCCAAGTCAAATTGTTATTGGTGGTGAGGTGGTTGCTGTGGATCGTGCAGTTGAACTCTTGCAAGAAGCAGGAGCAAAACGCTTAATTCCGCTAAATGTTTCTGGACCTTTCCATACAGCTTTATTGGAATCTGCTAGTCAAAAATTAGCTCAAGTCCTAGAAGATGTTGAGTTTAATGACTTTGCTTGTCCACTTGTTGGTAATACAGAAGCAAAAGTCATGGAAAAAGAACGAATTGCAGAACTCTTGACTCGTCAAGTTAAGGAACCTGTGCGTTTCTATGAAAGCATTGCAGTCATGCAAGAAGCTGGTGTGACTCGTTTTATCGAGATTGGTCCTGGGAAAGTCTTGTCTGGATTCGTCAAAAAGATTGATAAAACTGCTCAACTTGCAAATGTGGAAGATCAAGCAAGTTTACAAGCACTCTTAGAAAATTAGATCAGGATGATAGAAGTTCTGAAAGGAGAAAAATGAAACTAGAACAGAAAAATGTCTTTATTACAGGCTCAAGTCGAGGGAATTGGTCTTGCCATTGCTCATAAATTTGCCAGCTTGGGAGCCAACGTTGTCTTGAATAGTCGTGGTGAAATCTCCGAGGAGCTTCTAAACGAATTTAAACCTTACGGGGTGAAGGTCCTTGCTATTTCTGGTGATGTTTCTGACTTTACGGATGCAAAACGAATGGTGGACAAAGCCATTGAAGGACTAGGTTCAGTTGACGTCCTAGTGAATAACGCCGGGATTACTCAAGACACTCTCATGCTGAAGATGACAGAAGAAGATTTTGAGAAGGTCTTGAAAGTCAATCTAACGGGAGCCTTCAACATGACGCAAGCAGTCTTGAAGCAGATGATAAAAGCTCGTGAAGGAGCCATTATCAATATGTCCAGTGTCGTTGGTTTGATGGGAAATATCGGTCAAGCGAACTACGCTGCATCTAAGGCTGGTCTAATTGGATTTACAAAATCAGTAGCACGTGAGGTAGCCAACCGTAATGTACGTGTCAATGCCATTGCACCAGGAATGATCGAATCAGATATGACTGCAGTCCTATCTGATAAGGTAAAAGATGCCATGCTGGCACAAATTCCGATGAAACAATTTGGTCAAGCTGAGCAAGTGGCAGAGGTCACAGCCTTTCTTGCAAGCCAAGATTATCTAACGGGACAAGTCATTGCAATTGATGGTGGACTTACCATGCAATAAGAGTTAAATAGAGGTATGAAAATGAAACTAAATCGTGTAGTAGTAACAGGTTATGGATTAACATCTCCAATTGGGAATACGCCAGAAGAATTTTGGAACAGTTTAAAGAATGGAAAGATTGGGATTGGTGAAATCACCAAGTTTGATCACAGTGCTTTTGACGTCCATAATGCAGCAGAGATTAATGATTTTCCTTTTGACAAATATTTTGTAAAAAAAGATACCAATCGTTTCGATGATTATTCTTTGTATGCCTTGTATGCTGCTCAAGAAGCAGTTGACCATGCTAATCTTGACGTAGAAGCACTTGATAAAGACCGCTTTGGTGTCATCGTTGCATCAGGTATCGGTGGAATCAGAGAAATCGAAGACCAAGTCCTTCGACTTCACGAAAAAGGACCAAAACGTGTTAAACCATTAACACTTCCAAAAGCCTTGCCAAATATGGCTGCAGGAAATGTAGCTATGCGCTTTGGTGCCAATGGTATCTGTAAATCCATCAACACAGCTTGCGCTTCATCAAATGATGCTATCGGAGATGCCTTCCGTTCTATCAAATTTGGTTTCCAAGATATCATGTTAGTTGGTGGATCAGAATCTTCAATTACTCCATTTGCGATTGCCGGTTTCCAAGCCTTAACAGCTCTTTCAACAACTGAGGATCCAACTCGTGCTTCTATTCCATTTGACAAAGACCGTAATGGATTTGTTATGGGTGAAGGTTCAGGGATGTTGGTTCTTGAGAGCTTAGAACATGCTGAAAAACGCGGAGCAACTATCCTAGCGGAAGTTGTTGGTTACGGGAACACTTGTGATGCCTACCATATGACTTCACCACATCCAGAAGGCCAAGGTGCTATTAAAGCTATCAAACTTGCCTTGGAGGAAGCTGAAATCACACCAGACCAAGTAGCTTATGTCAATGCTCACGGTACATCAACTCCTGCTAATGAAAAGGGAGAAAGTGGTGCTATCGTAGCGGTTCTTGGTAAGGAAGTACCTGTATCTTCAACCAAGTCATTTACAGGCCACTTGCTCGGTGCAGCAGGTGCAGTTGAGGCTATTGCAACAATTGAAGCAATCCGTAACAACTATGTTCCAATGACAGCTGGAACAACAGAATTGTCAGACTACATTGAAGCAAACGTTATTTATGGACAAGGCTTGGAATATGAAATTCCTTATGCTATCTCAAATACTTTTGGATTTGGTGGGCATAATGCAGTTCTTGCTTTCAAACGTTGGGAGAATAAGTAAAAATGAATTTAAATGAAATCAAAGACTTGATGGCACAATTTGACCAGTCGAGCTTGAAAGAATTTTCTTATAAAAATGGAACGGACGAGTTGGTCTTCAGTAAGAATGAAGCGAAACTTGTGGCAGAAACAAGTCCAGCACCTCAGCCTGTAGTTCCAGCAGCTGTACCTACAGTTGCACCACAAGCTCCAACTACAACACAAGTTGTAGAAGCAGTTCCAGAATCAAATACTACTGAATCTGTAGCTGAAGGAGACCTTGTAGAAAGTCCACTTGTCGGAGTTGCTTACTTGGCTGCCGGACCAGACAAACCTAATTTTGTTTCAGTCGGTGATACTGTTAAAAAAGGCCAAACCTTGGTCATCATTGAAGCTATGAAAGTTATGAATGAAATTCCAGCACCTAAAGACGGTGTCGTAACAGAAATTCTCGTTGAAAATGAAGAAATGGTTGAGTTTGGGAAAGGCTTGGTACGTATCAAATGATTGATATTCAAGGAATTAAAGAAGCTTTGCCACACCGTTATCCCATGCTCTTAGTAGATCGTGTCTTAGAAGTTAGTGAAGATACAATTGTTGCCATTAAAAATGTGACGATTAACGAACCTTTCTTCAATGGTCATTTTCCTCAATACCCAGTTATGCCAGGAGTCCTCATTATGGAAGCCTTGGCTCAGACAGCAGGTGTTTTGGAATTGTCTAAACCTGAAAACAAAGGGAAACTTGTCTTCTATGCTGGTATGGACAAGGTTAAGTTTAAGAAACAAGTTGTTCCTGGTGATCAGCTTGTCATGACAGCAACTTTTGTCAAACGTCGTGGCACAATCGCCGTAGTAGAAGCGAAGGCAGAAGTAGATGGTAAGCTTGCAGCAAGCGGTACTCTGACCTTTGCTATTGGAAACTAGGGAGGTTTTCCATGTTTCGTAAGATTTTAATTGCCAATCGTGGTGAAATTGCTGTTCGTATTATTCGTGCAGCACGAGAGTTAGGAATCGCAACAGTCGCTGTCTATTCGACTGCTGACAAGGAAGCTCTCCACACGCTTTTGGCTGATGAGGCTATCTGTATCGGTCCTGGGAAGGCTACAGAATCTTATCTGAACATCAATGCCATCCTATCAGCTGCGGTCTTGACTGAAGCTGAAGCTATTCACCCTGGATTTGGTTTTTTAAGTGAAAATTCCAAATTTGCAACCATGTGTGAAGAAGTCGGTATCAAATTTATCGGGCCATCAGCTCATGTAATGGATGTCATGGGAGATAAAATTAACGCCCGTGCTCAAATGATTAAGGCTAATGTGCCTGTCATTCCAGGATCAGATGGAGAAGTCCATACTGCAGAAGAAGCGCTTGCTGTTGCCGAAAAAATTGGTTATCCAGTTATGCTGAAAGCTTCAGCTGGAGGTGGTGGTAAAGGAATTCGTAAGGTTGAAAAGGCAGAAGATCTTGTATCAGCCTTTGAAACAGCCTCTAGTGAAGCCAAAGCAAACTTTGGTAACGGGGCTATGTACCTAGAGCGCGTGATTTATCCTGCTCGCCACATTGAAGTACAGATTCTTGCTGACCAGATTGGACATGTGATTCACCTAGGTGAGCGTGACTGTTCGCTTCAGCGGAATAACCAAAAGGTTTTAGAAGAAAGTCCTTCGATTGCCATTGGGAAAACACTGCGTAATGAAATTGGTGCTGCAGCAGTCCGTGCTGCGGAGTCTGTTGGTTATGAAAATGCTGGTACTATTGAATTCCTACTAGATGAAGCAAGTGGCAAATTCTACTTTATGGAGATGAATACTCGTGTCCAAGTAGAACATCCCAGTAACCGAATTTGTTTCTGGTGTGGATATTGTCAAGGAACAAATCCGTATTGCGTCAGGTCAACCTTTGACTCTGAAACAAGAAGACATTGTTCTAAAAGGACATGCTATTGAGTGCCGTATCAACGCAGAAAACCCAGCCTTTAATTTTTGCACCGAGCCCAGGTAAGATTACTAATCTTTATCTACCAAGTGGTGGTGTTGGCTTGCGTGTTGACTCTGCAGTTTATCCAGGGTATACCATTCCACCATACTATGATAGTATGATTGCTAAAATTATTGTTCATGGTGAAAATCGTTTTGATGCACTCATGAAAATGCAAAGAGCTCTTTATGAACTCGAAATTGAAGGGGTCGTCACCAATGCTGATTTTTCAACTCGATTTGATTTCAGATCGTCGTGTGATTGCAGGGGACTACGATACTTCATTCTTGATGGAAACTTTCTTACCACACTATCAAGAAAAAAAGAATAATGTAAAAAAAGAATATGAGACTGAAAAAGGGGGATGTATGGCTCTATTTAGTAAAAAAAGATAAATATATACGAATTAATCCCAATCGTTCACTTAGAGAAAAAGCCCCAAGCCAAGCCTGAGGTTCCAGACGAACTCTTCTCAAAAATGTCCAGGTTGTAAACATACCATTTACCAAAAAGGATTTGGGGAAGTGACCGTATTTGTCCTCACTGTGGCTATACCTTCCGTATTTCAGCTCAAGAGCGTCTTGCTTTAACCATTGATATGGGAAGCTTCCTAGAGATGTTTACAGGAATTGAGACACAAGATCCATTGGAATTTCCCGGCTACCAGAAAAAATTGGCCTCTATGCGTGAAAAAACAGGTCTTGATGAGGCTGTTGTTACAGGAACTGCTTTGATTAAGGGTGAAAAAGTTGCTCTCGGAATCATGGATTCTAATTTTATCATGGCATCCATGGGAACAGTAGTTGGTGAAAAAATCACAAGATTGTTTGAATGCGCGACAGCTGAAAAATTACCAGTCGTCTTGTTTACAGCATCTGGTGGAGCACGTATGCAAGAAGGAATCATGAGTTTGATGCAGATGGCTAAAATCTCTGCAGCAGTCAAACGTCATTCCAATGCAGGTCTCTTTTACCTAACAATCCTTACTGATCCAACAACTGGTGGTGTTACAGCTTCCTTTGCTATGGAAGGGGATATTATCTTGGCAGAGCCTCAAAGTTTGGTAGGATTTGCTGGACGTCGTGTCATTGAAAATACCGTAAGGGAAGATTTGCCTGAGGATTTCCAGAAGGCAGAGTTTTTGTTAGAACATGGATTTGTGGATGCGATTGTTAAACGGAGAGAATTGCCAGATATGATTGCTCGATTAGTAAGGTTACATAAGGGGGATTGTTGATGAATATTGCAAAAATCGTCAGAGAAGCACGTGAACAAACCCGCTTAACTGCCTTGGACTTCGCAATAGGAATATTTGATGACTTTGTAGAGCTACATGGTGATCGCTCTTTCCGAGATGATGGTGCTGTTATTGGTGGTATCGGTTGGTTGGGAGACCAAGCAGTAACTGTTGTTGGAATCCAAAAAGGTAAAAGCTTACAAGATAATCTTAACCGTAACTTTGGACAACCTCATCCGGAAGGTTATCGAAAAGCCCTTCGCTTGATGAAGCAGGCTGAAAAATTTGGCCGTCCTGTTGTAACCTTTATCAACACGGCAGGTGCCTATCCTGGTGTCGGAGCAGAGGAGCGTGGTCAAGGTGAAGCCATTGCTCGTAACCTTATGGAGATGAGCGATCTTAAGGTGCCAATTATTGCCATTATTATCGGTGAAGGTGGCTCAGGAGGGGCTTTAGCTCTTGCAGTAGCTGACCGTGTTTGGATGTTAGAAAACTCGATCTATGCAGTTCTCAGTCCTGAAGGCTTTGCTTCTATTCTTTGGAAGGATGGCAGTCGCGCCATGGAAGCTGCAGAGTTGATGAAAATTACTTCTTTCGAATTGCTAGAGATGAAAATTGTTGATAAGGTTATCTCTGAGGTAGGTCTATCAAGCAAAGATTTAATCAAGCAAGTCAAAGAACAACTCCGAGCAGAACTTGATGAACTTGGGAAACTTCCATTAGATCAACTCATTGAGGAACGTTACCAACGTTTTAGAAAATACTAAAAAGTAAGCTAGGACTAAGATATAGTTCTAGCTTTTTCGATTCTATAAAATACACTTCAGAATGAAAAATTGACTCTTGTAAAAATATCTGTTAATATAACAAGGGATACGTGTGCTATAAAAATAAGTCAACAAAGCTTTTTGGGAGTGAGTATGAAAAAAATAGGTCATTTGGGAATCTATACATTACTGGTATTCCTATCAATTTATCTACTAGATTTCAGTAGTCTTTATCTAGCTAAGATGTTTGTCTGGGGTATGGATGGCTATTCTATTATTGTAGCAGTAGAGCAACTAGCTCTTTTAGGACTAGTTTATCTATTGGCTAAAAAAAAGAAAAAGAATGCTCTATATTTTTGAAAAAAAGGGCTCGAAGAAATCCAGATTCTTTTACCTTTTAGTTAGTTTAGTGGCTGCTTATTTTGTCCGTCAGTTGTTAAGTGCTTTTTACTTACAGTTTAGTCGCTTCATTAATAACAACTATATCTTTGAAGACCTTCTTTCGGTCCTATCCTTCAGTGAGCAATCTACTATTTTAACGACTTGCTTCTCTTTTATCTCAGTTGTCATTTTGGGGCCTATATTGGAGGAGGTAGTTCATAGGGGATATTTTATGAATACCTTTTTCCCTAAGTCCAAATACTACTTGGATGCTGAATTTAATGCTCGTTGTTTAAAATCTGTACTATATGCCATAGCTTTTATTATAACATGTATTTTATAAACTAAGTAACTATAAAAATACGACACACGTTATCGGTAGACAAGCTCTCTGACTTTATAAATGGAGGGAATCACAATGGATGTTCTCTATCAATCTTGTGCAGGTATTGATGTCCATCAAGCTACTGTTGTGGTTTGTATTCTACATGGGCCGCTCACTTCTACTCGTCCAAAAGCGTGAAATGGCTCAGTTTGATACAACGACAAAAGGATTAAAAGCCTGTCATGATTTTCTCACTCAATTTCATGTAGAAGCCGTCGGCATGGAAAGCACAGGAGTTTACTGGAGACCTGTCTGGCATGAACTCTGTGATGACTTTGAACTCATCCTAGCACAGCCTGCTCATATGAAAGCTATTCCAGGTCAAAAAACAGATAAGAAAGATGCTCACTGGATTGCCCAATTAACACGAATCGGCCTGCTCCCTCGCAGTTTCGTTCCTGATGAAACCATTCAAGAATTGAGAGAGCTAACACGACAACGGAAACACTATGTAGAGAGCCGTAATCGTGAGACCAATCGGATCCATAAAATCCTCCAATCAGGAGGTATTAAGCTGACAACCTACATAGAAGATATCATGGGTGCTTCTGGTCGAAACTTACTGCAGCTGCTTATTGATGAGACGCCCCTTACCCCAAGAATGATCCATCAATCTGTTTATACCAGTTTGAAAAGAAAAGTTCCCCAACTCCTTGAGGCACTTGATGGGTACTTTTCGGCTCATCATCGTTTTATGTTAGGTCAGTCCTTAGAGATTTACGATTTTTATCAAAAACAAATCGATTGTTTGGAAGAGCGTATAAACGGCTATCTAAATCTCTATGAGAGACCAGTGGAAATCCTAGATTCTATTCCTGGTATGGATCTTATTACAGCCTCTGTGATCATAGCGGAAATTGGGGTAGACATGAGCCAGTTTCCAACAGCTGGACATCTCGCTTCCTGGGCTGGTTTGTGTCCTGGAAATAATGAAAGTGCTTGTAAAAAGAGGAGCACAAAAATCAGACATGGCAATTCCTATTTAAAAAGGTGTCTCTGTCAAGCAGTTTTTGCGGCAAAAAGACAAAAAGGAAGTCCACTAGCAGAGCGTTATTACCAAATTCAAAGTAGGAGAGGACCGCAAAAAGCAACTATTGCACTCGCACATCAACTTCTTAAAATAGCTTATATCCTTTTGAAAGAAAATCTCACTTATCAGGAGTTTGTGCTACAAAAAAGGCTACTAGAGACGAGCCAGTAGCCTAATACAATTTTCACCTTCATTATATCACAAGGGGAGTCTTTTTGCGCTCTTTTGAGTTTTTCGTCGTCCTACCTCCGCACAGTTGAGTAGGGCTGTAAAAGCTGATGAAATCAGCGTAGTAGAAACCACTCAACCACTGCGTCTTGATCGACAATCCAAAGACAATTGAGAGGCTGGGACTTTTGTCCCGGCCTCTTTTTGGCTGCTATAAAAAAAGACAATTCAGGATTAATAATTGACAGTTGAGGAGATGGGCTATAAAATAGATAAAAAAGATGTATACTGTAGATCTAAGCTTACAAAAATTTATTTTAAGGAAGTACTTGCAATGACAGGTACAGAAACATTTACAGTTCTTTCATCTGAGAACTTAGAGTAAACTTCAGGTGGTAGAATGATTTGGTTGGTTGATGATAGACATTGGGATTCGCCATATGTATATAGTTTAGCGACAGAATGGAGTACAATACTGACTCATGCGACTAGACGTGGTTCTGGTATTGGCTATTGATAAATTAAAGGGGGAAGTATGAAAAAACTAGGGCATTTGGGAGTCTATACATCACTGGTATTTCTATCGGTTTATCTACCAGAGTTAGGGGTTGTACATCTAACTAAGTTTTTGGGATGGGGGATAGATGGCTATTCTGTCATTTCACTTGTTTGGGAACTAGTTCTTGTAGTCTTATTTGTCTTTTGGTTAAAAAAGAAAGAGATGCTCTATATTTTAAAAAAAAGCTCAAAGAAGTCAAGATTCTTTTACCTTGTAGTTGGTCTAGTGGCTACTTATTTTGTTCGTCAATTGGTGGATGCTTTTCAGTTACAGTTTCATCATCTAATTGATAACAAGTATATCTTTCAAGATTTTCTTTCGATTCTATACTCCAATGGGCAACCAACTTTTCTATCAACTGTTCTCAGTTTTAGTTTAACAGTAGTCGTCGCACCTATATCAGAGGAACTAATTGATAGAGGGTATTTTATGAATACCTTTTTCCACCAGTCCAAGTACTATCTGGATGTTATTCTATCTGCTCTTATCTTTGGACTTAGTCATTTGATCCTAACTCACCGAGATCCTATCAGTTTGATTATATATAGTTTAGGCGGTCTCTTCTATGCCTTAGTATATCGGTGGACAAAGAACTTAAAAATCACCATCCTGTGCCATAGTTTTTTTAACTTTCTCATTTATGCAAAACCCATCTGGATTTTTGTTTATAATTATGTCTATTATCACTTTTTAAGATAGTGGAAATAAGAAAAGTGTTTGGCAGAAGTCAAGCACTCTTTTAATTCTTCCCCGAAGAAAGTTAGCTCTCACTTTTAAGTGATTAAGATATGCTTCAAAAGCAAAAGTATACATTTTCAGGATTAAAAATTGACAGTTTAGGAAATAGGCAATAAAATAAGATAAAAAGATGTAGACTATAGATGTAAGCTTACAAAAATTTATTTTTTAAGGAGATACTTGCAATGACAGGTACAGATACATTTACAGTTCTTTCATTTGAAGACTTGGAGCAAGTTTTAGGTGGTCTAGCTATTTGGGATGATGGCTATGGTAGATGGTTATATTATAGAGTTAACTCCTATACGAGCCAAAGGAGCACTTAATAACTATAGAGATTCTTGGAGATATGGATTTCCAGCTGGGTAATATTATAACAATAATTTGGTGATGAAATGAACAAACTAAGACAACTTGGAATGTTTTTGCTGATTAGTTTCCTATCTACCTACTTACCACAAACGATTGGTTTTGTATGTGACGATCATTTTAGGTCTAGGTATAGATAGCTATTCTATTATTTTTAACAATGGAGTTAGTGCTGATTCTCTTTCTTTTTAGTTTTGGTGGTTACAAAGGAAAAAAAGATGCTCTTTGTCTTTGAAAAAAATAGTTGGAACTGGTCAATGATCTTTTACTTGCTTGCATGCTATGTGGTGAATCAAGTTTTAGGTCGCTTTTTGGGAACGCTATGCTCATTTGATTGATTACAAGAATATTCATGATTACCTTTATACAATGGTGCTTTCTAATGGACGACCAACTTTTTTTATCGACTGTTCTTGGTTTTTATCTTAGCAGTCATCATCGGTCCTATTTTTGGAAGAGACGTTTGATCGCGGGTATTTTATGAATACCTTTTTTCCAAAGTCCAAGTATTATCTGGATGTCATCTTCTCAGCTCTTATCTTTGGACTCAGTCATTTGATACTATCTCACCGAGATCCAATTAGTTTATTATATTATAGTTTGATTGGTCTCTTTTTCGCTCTTGTCTATCGTCATACATCTAATTTACGATTGACCATTGTTTGTCATTGTTTGTTCAACTTTTTGCAACCACGCTAAACCTATCTGGATTTTTTTGTTTATAATTATGTCTATTATCGTTTTTTTAGATAGTAGTAATAAGAAAAAAAGTGTTTGATAATTGTCAAACACTTTTTTCTATATTATTAATCTTCTTCTGTCACAAATTGACTAAGAGTCCATTGATGAAACGGGCTGACTTTTTGATCTGAAAAGCTCTTAGCAAGTTCAATAGCTTCGTTAACAGCTACGAGTTGAGGAGTATCAAATGAAGTGATTTCAAAAAAACTCCTAGGCGTAGTAAATTCTTTTTCTACCAAAGTCAGACGATCGATGGTCCAACCAGTTTTTCAAATGTTGTGTGATTTGTTTGTCCAGATCATCCTTTTTTTAGCTTGGATACCAGAAACAGAGCTCTACAAGGAAGTTAGGAAGTTGTACGTCTGTATCTTCGCGATCATGTGTGTAGGCGAAGCGACAAGCAGTTTCTAAATCTGAACCATATTCAAGACTCATCAAGGCTTGGAAAAGCACACTTACGTAGTTCACGTCTAGATTCTAATAATGGACTAGTCATTGAGAAGTCCTCGTCGAATAAGTCTTTCAATTCTGGTTTTGGTGTTTTTATCTGGAACGATACCTGCAACGTGAATGTTGACAGCAGAGATTTCAACATCAGCCATGTTACGGACAGCATCCTTAACAGCTTTCTGGATAGCCATAGCAACCTTAGGAACTTTGACACCGTACTCTAGGTAGAGGTAGATATCAGCTGTGAGCTCATCGTTTGCTTCTTTTAGATATACGCCACGACCAAGAGAAAGTTTTGAAAGGGTGTCAGATACTGATTTGTTTGAAAAAGAGTGTACGCCTTCAACTTTCGCAGTTGCAATAGCAATGATTTTTTCAAGTACACGTGGGGCGATGACGATTTCGCCAAGTTGTTCTTCAATTCCCATAGAATGACCTCTTTCTAGTTTCTAGAGATTAGGCGCGAGAAACGTAAGTTCCTTCTGCAGTGTTGATAATCAATTTTTGACCTGCTTCGATGAAGTCTGGAACGTTCACGACAAGACCAGTTTCCATTGTTGCTGGTTTACCAGAACCTGTAACAGTAGCACCTTTGATAGATGGTTGTGTTTCAGCAACTGTCAATTCAACAGTAGTTGGTACAGTCACACCGATTACTTCAGTTCCGTAGAATTGGATTTTTACATCTGAGTTTTCAAGGATGTAAAAAGCAATTCGTTTTCAACATTCACAACAGGAATTTCGTATTGGTCATAAGTTTCTGTGTTCATGAAGTAAGCTGTGTCATCCATTTTTGTACAAGTATTGAGCTGGAACTGTTTCGATGATCGCTTGCTCAAATTTTTTTCTTCTGGACGGTAGCTTGTTTCAAAAGTTGAACCAGTGCGGACATCACGCAATTTCATACGCATGATAGTGTTTTCCTTTACCTGGTTTGTGGTGGCTAGCTTCCAAAACGCGGATCAATTTTTCCTTCAGCTGTTTCAAAAAGTCATACCAGCCTTTTAGTTTACTTGCTTCAATCATGTTTTTACCTCTTTAATAAATAGTTTACTCTTTATTGTACCATAAAATGCAATAATTCTCAAATATCAGATGAGCTTGAATTAGTTGACTGGTACGATATTTCCTTCTTCATCTTTGGTTACGAGAACATACTTGCCGTCTACCTCGATGTAGAAGGTCTTACTACAGTTTGCCCGTTATTTTTGAACAGGTGCTTGAGCTTGGGCTTGTTGGTTGAGTTGACCACCAAGTGTTTGTCCTAGATTCATTCCCATAATCATGTTCATACCATTGCCATTGCCTTCATTGTTAGCAGCAGCGATGAGAGCTTCATTACAGAGCACGACGTTCTTCAATCTCGATCGTATTGTACTTCATAGCGACAAGTTCGCTATCAAAGCTTACGGACAATATCTAAGCTTTCTTGATCATAGCTCAAATCTTCAAGTAGAATATTAGTTGTTTTCAATCCCATAAAAGTCCAGCCCATACCTTATTAACTTCTTGTTTTTGCTAGCTCATTGAAAAGTATCTTGATTGGCATTAAGGCTATAGATATCTACCTTGTTTTTCATTGGTAAACTTAGCAATCGCAATAGCAATCTTTGGTGCGATATTTTGTCGAAGTGTTCCTTGAGCTACATTTTGCAATGTAAAAGCTTTATGGTCTTCAATCTGTTGACTGATGGAGCTGACATAGAATAGGACTGGATCAGCAACTTTGATATCAAATAAGCCGTAGAAGCGGATGTTAAGTAATTGTTGATAACGTTCACTGAAGTATTCTACAGCATTCTGTGTGCCAAATTTATTTCCAGCAACAGGGTTGCATACGAATAAAGATGATTTCTTGTTGGGTAATGACTTGACCACCAAATGAGAAAGCGGTTTTTGAAATTTTCCCAAGTACCCTTTAGGCCACCTTTTTCAAGAAGCCAGGCATTGTCTCCAGAACGCCATTCGTGGCTACCAGCTTCTAAGACGTCTCCAAGGAAGGTACCGTTGTTCACTAGAATAGCGACATAGCCTTGAGGAACAATAACGACACTACCATCTGTTAGTAGTCCAGTGTTTTGATTGCTTTGTCTAGATTTGCCATCTGGATCTTTTTGAAAGAAGTTGGCCTTTAATGGCCAAAAGCATCGGCTGTTAGGGTTATTTGGAAGTACGATCGCTTCTTTAAATTTGCTATCGTTGAAACTATTAAGCCCTGAAGATAGGGCGGCACGAATAAATCCCATAATTTCCTCCTAATTATAAAGTTCGTCTTCATCCACAACATCGTAGGTATCGAGTACCCATTGGTTTGGACTACGTGTGAGATCAGCATCACAGTATTCACATTGGCTAATAGCTGAGATTTTTAAGTGGAGCACCACAGTTTGGGCAGTGGTCGCTAACAGCTTCATCTTGAACAGTGTTTTCGGTTTGGCTACCATGTTTGCGGATGAAGTTCATTTGATAAACTGTAAATAGATCTTGTTGAGGATCTCCTTCGATAACCTTACGAGTATTATCATCGATAACATAGTCTCTGAGTGTAGATGAAAGGATAACCACTAAAGTATCATTTCCATCAGGATTTTCATAGAAATCTTTAATGCGGATATTTTCAACATAGACTTTTTCTAAAACATTGGTTGTTTTTGCTCGAATATGATCTTCGAGTTGTGTACTATGTTGGGAATAGAGACTAGTACTTTCGAGAGAGCAGACCAAATTCAATCCTTTTTTTAGTCCAGGCTGCCTGCAACTGAATATAGACTTCTTTAACCCATGAAGCGAAGGCATCAGCATCAAAGTTTGGATCACCATATTTGACACGATTAACAGCTAGTGTGTTGTGTTCTACTCGGCGATGGCTAGGTGGATTATATCCAGTTGAACTACCGTAAGACTTGCCAGAAGATGAATTCTGGTCGCTTAGATATTTGATGAACATGTAGAGTAAGAAACCTCCAACACCAAACATGATAAGCATGTTCATACCAGTACCTAAAGAACCACCTGAACTAGAGGAGCTACTTCCAGAGCGATAGCTACTTTTATAAGAGGAGCTGCGACTTGAGCTACTGCGGCTGCTACTTCTTGAACTGCTTCGGCTAGAGCTACCACTTCGCGAATGGCCAACGCCAGCATCAATTGAGTTAAATGGTGTGAAGAAGAACAACAATAAACAAGTGGCGAGAAGAGTATATAACTTTTTCATATGTCTCCTAACTATGTGAGCACAAAGTGCAAGGCATCAAGCAATGACTGACTTCATCAACTTGTGACAGTTATATTGAGATTGATTATTGATCGTTTTTCAACTTAGCCAATTCTTGGGCAAGTAGTTTAAGGGCAACTTGTGGGTTGGCTTGACCCTTGGTTGCTTTCATGAGAAATCCTGTGAAGGCCTTATCAGCGTTTCGTTTTTCCTGACTTGAAGTCGGCGACAGCAGCTTCGTTATCCGCAAAGACTTGATGAATAATTGGAATCAAAACATCAGGATCTGAGATTTGAACTAAACCAGCTTTTTCCACGTATTCACGCGCTTCACCACCATTTTTAGCTAGGTGAACAAAGACTTTCTTGGCAATCTTAGACGAAATCGTACCGTCCTCGATGATGGCAATCATTTTCAACCAAGTTTTCTGGTGTCAATTCGATTTGTTCCAGTGTCTTGCCTTCTGCGTTCAAGAATTGAGCGACTTCACCTTGGAGCCAGTTAGAAACTTGTTTAGCATCACCACCGAGGGGCGACAGCTTTTTCAAAGAAATCAGAAGTAACTTTGTTTGCAGTCAACTGGCTAGCATCGTAGTCTGATAGACCAAGTTGAGATACGTAGCGAACACGGCGTTCTTTTGGAAACTCTGGCAATTCAGTACGCATCTCTTCGATCCATTCATCTGAGATTTCAAAGAGTGGTAGGTCTGGTTCTGGGAAGTAGCGGTAGTCTGCAGCACCTTCCTTGACACGCATGAGGGATAGTTGCTTTATTCGCTTCATCGTAACGGCGTGTTTCTTGGCGGATTTGACCACCTGAGCGAAGGATTTCAGCCTGACGTTGAACTTCGTATTCAAGACCCTTACGCACGTTTGAGAAGGAGTTGAGGTTCTTCAACTCAGTTTTGGTACCGAATTTTTCTTGACCATAAGGACGAAGGGAGATGTTGGCATCCACACGCATGGAACCTTCTTCCATCTTAACGTCAGAAATACCAGCGTATTGGATAACTTCCTTGAGGGCTGTTAGATAAGCATAGGCTTCTTCAGGAGAACGCATGTCGGCTTCAGATACAATCTCAATCAATGGCACTCCTTGACGATTAAGGTCAACATAAGAGTAGCCATCAGTACCGTGGGTGTTTTTACCAGCATCTTCTTCCAAGTGGGCACGTTCAATACCAATTTTCTTAGTCGTACCGTCTTCTAGCTCCACTTCAATCCAGCCGTTATAACCGATTGGCTCATCAAACTGAGAAATTTGGTAGGCTTTGGGATTATCAGGGTAGAAGTAGTTCTTGCGGTCAAAGTGCATCTTTTTGTGGATGTCCATGTTGAGGGCGAGAGCAGCCTTGATACCGGCATCGACAACACCTTTATTGAGAACTGGCAGTACGCCAGGGGAAAGACCAGTCAATCACGTTGGTGATTGGCATTTTGGTCATTTCCAAAGTGGGCAGAAGTAGGTGAGAAGATTTTTGAATTGGTGTTGAGCTCTACGTGGACTTCAAGTCCAATGACTGTTTCAAAGTTCATTAGTTATCACCTCCAAAAATCACGGGTTGTTGTTTGTGGTAGTCTGTTGTTGCTTCAAAAGCAGCAGCAGCTTGATAAATGGTCTCTTCAGAGTATTTTTGGACCAATCAATTGGAGACCGACAGGTAGACCTTGAGCAAATCCTGCAGGAATTGAAATTCCTGGTAGACCTGCTAAGTTGACTGGGATGGTCAAGAGATCCGCCAAGTACATAGCAACTGGATCGTGGTTGAGCAGAATCAAGTCAAAGGCCACGCTTGGAGCTGTTGGACCAAGGATGAGATCGTAATCTGCAAAGACTTTTTCAAAATCTTGGATGATGAGAGTACGAACTTGACCAGCTTTCTTGTAGTAGGCATCGTAGTAACCTGATGAAAGACTGAAAGTTCCAAGCATGATACGACGTTTCACTTCGTCACCGAAGCCTTGGCTACAGTGTTAACGTAAATCTCATCCAAGTTTTTAGCATCTTCAGCACGGAAACCATAACGGATACCGTCAAATCGTTGCAAGTTTGATGAAGCTTCAGATGAAGCGATGATGTAGTAAACAGCAACTCCGTATTTTTGAATGTGGAAGGCTAACTTCTTCAACGATAGCACCAAGTTTTTCAAAGTGCTTGGCGGCGTTGAGGATAGTTTCCTTAACTTCTGGGTCAATCCCTTCACCAAGGTATTCCTTAGGCAAAGCAATTTTCATGCCCTTGATGTCTTGACCGATTTTTGAAGTAAAGTCAGCAATGCGTACAGGAGCAGAAGTAGAGTCTTTTGCATCTTCGCTAGCAATCGCATTGAGCAAGAGCGCATTTTCTTTAACGGTTGGTGCGAAAGGTCCAATCTGGTCTAATGAACTACCAAAGGCAATCAGACCGAAACGATGAAACTGTTCCGTAGGTTGGTTTGAGACCAACAATCCCGTTGAAGGCAGCTGGTTGGCGGATGGATCCACCTGTATCAGAACCAAGAGACAAACGGACTTGTCCTGAAGCTACAGAAGCTGCGGAACCACTAGATGATCCACCAGGAACCTTGCTGTGGTCCCAGGCATTTTAGTTGCACCGTAGTAAGAAGTCTCACCTGATCCACCCATGGCAAATTCGTCCATGTTGGTTTTCCCAACAACGATCATGCCCTTAGATTTTGCATTGGCAACAGCTGTCGCATCAAAGATTGGCTCGTGGTTATAAAAGCATTTTTGAGGCCGCAGTTGTGAGGATGCCGATCTGTGAGAGATATTATCCTTAACAGCTAGCGGAATTCCTGAAAGGATATTGTCAGCATCAATTCCAGCTTGGTCAATAGCTTTGGCTTGAGTAAGAGCTTGATCTTCAGCGATAGTGACAAAAGGCATTGATAGCTTCTTCACGCCTTGATATCTTCAAGCGTTGCTTGCGTTAGTTCGGTTGCAGAAATTTCCTTAGATACAAGGAGGTTGTGCAACTCTTCAATGGTTTTTATTGTTAAGAGTCATTGAGGCATCTCCTCCATCATCCAGGATAGCTGGTACCTTGATATAGTAATTGTCTTTTTCAGGTACATTTTTAAATAAGCGATCACGGTCAGTTCCTTCTTCGGCTACGTCTGGGCGAAGAACGGTCTTCCGATCGGCCATGGTAGTCGTTGGTTCGACACCAGTAGTGTCGACTTCGCCGAGCAATTCGACCATATCAACAATCTTAGACAAAGGTTGTCGCAAACTCAGCAGTTTCTTCTTCTTCTGAGAATTTTTAATTTTTGAAAGATTGGCAACGTGATGTTACCTCTTCTTGCGTAATTTTTCATCTTTTATCCTTTCGTGAAATGATGATTCTTTATCTGTTCTATTTTACCATATTTTTCCTATGAGTAAGGCAGGGAAAAGGTGAAAAAATATAGGTGAAACTATATGGAGAGTATTTTTTTGTTTTAAAACCTGTGACAATCGAAAGTGATTGAGCTCTTTAGTGAGTAGTATAATTGTAAAAAGGTTGTGCATATAGTTAAAAATAAACTACAAATTCTAGTTAAGGAAATTTTTATCAATATGATAATCTTCATAATTTTTCATTCTTGTGAAACTTTTTATAAGATGTGAGTTTCAATAGATGGAATTGACTTAGGAAATATTTGCACCGTTGTTCAAAATCTTGTTCAATATTTTGCGAGTATTTTTATGTTCTAGTCCTTGCTTTGTCAAGATTGACTTAGTCAGCGATATTTAAGCAACTGTCACTGCAAATGTTGTCATGACAAAATTTTTAGTGTCAAGGTGAAAAGGAAGTCTCTTGATAGAGTAATATTTCAACGGTTGTAGCAGAGAGCGCTTTTTTTCAGCCTAGGAAAAGTAGACTTGAAGTAAGGGGATGGTAATCTTGCGTCCCTGTATAATATTATTAAATATTCTTTAGAAAATGCAAAATGCGATGTTTTATCTGAGTTTTAAACTCTCATATGATGTTAAGATTAAAAAGATCAAACTAGGATGATAGTAATATACAATTCAAAAAGCAATGCGTTGAGGCTGTCAGACAAGATAAATGAAGTTTGAAAAGATTTTTGGAGGACAGCAAGTAGGAAAAAGGATTTTTCATTTTTGATGAAGCGATGATTACTATGATTGACTTTAAACAGTTCTTTTTTTATATAATGGAGGTGAGCAATTTATGTTCGGTTAAATAAGGAGAATATCATGACCACCATTTGTTTGAATATGATTGTTAAAATGAAGGGCATATCATCAGGAAACATTAGCAAACATTTGCCAATACATTCCGTTAGATTACTGGGTTATCAGTGATACAGGGTCTACAGATAATACGATTTCTGAGATACAGGAGTTTTTCCAAGAGCGAGGTATCCCTGGTGAGATTTACCAAGATCCGTGGGAAAATTTTGCGTGGAATCGTACACAAGCTTTAAGACACGCAGATGGTAAGAGTGATTATATCTTTGTCTTTGATGCTGATGATCGATTTGAAGGAAGTTTTTTATTACCTGATTTGGTGGCAGATGGTTATTCGTTTAGATTAAAAGATGGCGACGGTGTTGTATATGAACGATTGCTCATGTTTTAAAAACGATCCGAATTTTTACTGGAGGTGTTGTGCATGAGTTTATTGTCACAGGGAGATAAAAATTGGCACCTTAAAATCGAGAGGCGATTACAATGTGGTGTCTGGGCGTTTTGGCGGCGAAGTCAAAATCCAAATAAATACTACGACGACGCCCAAGTATTGGTTTCAGCTTTTTACGATCCAGAAAAAGACTTGGATTTAAAAACCGCGCTACGCTTTTTATGCAGCTCAGTCTTTTTTTGGCTGCGGGGATGATAAAAAAGCCAGTGAATGGTACTTGAAATTTATCGAAATTGGATATTGGGATCAAGAAATTTCAGCTGCCTACGCTCGACTTGGTTGCTGTTTTTGAGCAACTGGGTGATGAAGCGCAAAGCTATGCATTGATTGGTTGAAAGGTTATGAAAGTATTATCCGCAGCGTTTTAGAAAAGCTTATACGAAGCTGTTAGATATTTACGTGAACATGGCAATTATCGACTTGCCTATCTCTTTGCCAAAAAGCAGTTAAAAGGTGTCAGATTCCTTCAAAAAGAAGCGATTGTTATTTATTTGCCACTTTACCAATTTTTATGGCATTATGAACTGGCGATGAGTGCCTGCCATGTTGGAGATTTTTCAACAGGGATGGGAAAGTTCTAAACGGATTTTGCTAAGTAAAAGATGCATTCTACTGGACAAAATACCAAGTTTCAGAGAATTTGCATCAATATGTCGCAACAGCAAGAGCAGATAGTTGGAACAATCGTCAGACTATTATCGAAATTTTAGAAGATTTTTGAACGACAGGGGCGAATGTGTCAGAAGTCTTAGCAGCATTAAGACAGCAAAATGCCTTTTAAAAAGTACAGGATAGAATAATTCGAGGGTTGATTGAGCCATTCTTTTCTAATGAGGAAAGTGCCTTCGCTTTTTAAAAACTATCCTATATAATATATTTAGGAGAATCAGTATGGAGTTATCAAAACAAGTAATAGGTTATTCTCGTTCAAGAGTTAAGAAGGAACTCTTGAGTCTGGAAGAAGAATTGAAAGATGCCAAGGAAGCCTTGCAAAAACAAAAGAAAAAGCAACCAGGAGTTGAAGCGAGAACTACAATATTTCAAAGAGTAGAGCGGCGATGTTTACTCCTATTTTTCAACCAGTCAGCTGAGCTTTCTGAGGGGCGTCATTACACAGGAGAAGCAGATGCCGAGGCGCTTTTGACGGCAACGCGTCAAAGCTTGATGGCGAAAAAGCAGACCAAAAGCTTTGATGATGATGAAATTAAAGCCAAAAAAACAGATGATTTTTAGAACAAGAGCTGCTAATCAAAAAAACGAGACTAAGGATCGCTTGGTAGAATGGTTAGAAAATATAAGAGCATCGGATTACCGCTTTTTCGAATCTAATGTCTCTATGACAACAGAAGTGATGACTGAATTGGAACAACGTTTGACAAGACTGACGAAAACTTAGAAAAGAGAAGCTCAAGTTCAAATGGAAGAGACGCCATGATGTTTCAGTTCCGGAATATTTAATTTAAAAGAAAGGTTAAAAAGGAGAAAAAGTAAATGGCGAAGGGATTGTTTCCAAAAATCCATATTTGGCTATAATGCTAAAAAGTAGAGCAGACGATAGAAAACTTAAACGAAGAGATTCGTCAGCTGCATATTAACTTAAAAAAAGTTAGAGGAAGCTGTGGGACAAGAATTAGCTGCCCAAGTTGAGAATTACAAAAGAAAAAGAAGCTCAGATTATTGAGATTCCGATGGAAGCGCAAAATCGAGTTCGAGACATGTTCGCAAAGTGCTTCAGAGGTTTCTTTGAAGATGAAAGACAAGTATAATGAGCAGTATGAGAGTGGCTGAACAAAAAACAAAGAGGATTTTTCTTACTTGGATCAGACCTTGAAGGAACTCCTCAGTCGTCGGGAAACCATGATTACGACGGTGGAAAAAAACTATTGGAACGTTATATCGCAGACTTGGATAGACTTTCTATTTCCTTAGAAGATGAGTGTGAAGTTGAAGAACTTGACTTGCTCGAACAAAATAATACAGGAAGTGGGGATAGGAATGTGATTAGCTTTCCCTTACAGGAGTTCGCAGAGGACGACATCCCGGTTTTAAGTGTTAAGAAGGTAGAATAAAGTATGGAGAAAATAAATCAAGAGTTTCAACAACTTCTTATGAAAATGATTTTTCCCATGAAAGTTGGTTTTTGAAAATGGACAATGGCTTTACAGAGGAAATTAGAAATAACAGACTATCATATCTTGGATTTTGCGGTTTCCTTCACTCAAGTTGATGGAACAGATGGTGCAGTATGCCAAATCGTCTTTAACAATGTCGCATATTGCAAATCTTATGAACAACGTGGGGAATGGCTAGATTTTCTCAATCGATTGAATGTTGAAATGGGATTATACTACTACCTCTGTTTAGAAAATGATGGGCGGATTTTGCACGATATGTCACAGAAGTTCATCAAGACGCGCAGATGGTGTATGATAGTGCTCAATGCAGGAGCAAATGTCATGCTACATATCATCGAAAAGATAGAATCAAAATTTGGACCAATCGTTAGTATTTAATCGTTTAGACTATAGTTTAGGCTAAGACAGGCTTGCAACTTTTTATTTATTTTAGAGCTCGATTCCATACTGAAAATTTCGATTGGTTAACTAGAAATGATTTGATAGTGAGATGGGAAATATGGAATTAAATTTAAAAATAATGAGTAAAAATCTCCTTGAGCTAAAAATACAGAAAAATTAGCTGATAGGATAATTCAACTGCATACAAAGGTTACTCAGAAGAAGAGTTTAAACAATGTACCCAACAGTTTAGAGAACGGCTGAAGCGAGGGGAGAGTCTGGATACCCTTCTCCCTGAAGCCTATGCTTTGGCGTGTGAAGCGATTGAGCAACTGTTTGGTTTTCAATTGCACAAGGTGCAAATAATGGGAGCGATCGCCCTGCATGGGAAACATCGCAGAAATGAAGACTGGAGAAAGGTAAGACAGTTACTGCGGTTTTGCCGGTCTGTTTAAATGCACTAACTCGTGAAGGTGTTCACGTTGTGACAGATCAACGAGTATCTGGTGAGACGGGATGCTGAGGAGATGCGACCGATTTATGAACGATTGGGCTTGACTGTCGGTATCAATGGCAGTAGTATGGAGTTGTCTTCAACTGAAAAAAAAGAAGCCTATGCTTGCGATGTTACTTATACGACAAATAGTGAATTAGGCTTTGATTACTTAAGGGATAACTTGGTGACGGATGTTTCAGAACGGGTGCAACGTCCCTTGAATTATGCTGTGATAGACGAGATTGACTCTATCTTGCTGGATGAGGCAAAAAGACACCTCTCATCATATCAGGCGGCTCTTCAAAAAGCCGGTCATTTGTATTTTTCAGGCTGATTTTTGTAAAAAGGCTTGGATGGAACGAAGGACTATATGATTGACATCCCGACCAAGGCCATCGCCTGTGACAGAGTCTGGGATTGAAAAAGCGGAAGCGGTCTTTAAGGTTGACAATCTTTACTCGGAAAAAAATCTGAAATTAGTCCACCACATAGATCAAGCGCTCAGAGCTAACTATACGATGGAAAAGAATACGGAATATGTCGTTAGTGATGACGAAGTTCAGCTGGTCGATAGTTTTACGGGTCGTATTTTTGAGTGGGACGTCGCTTTTCAAATGGACTCCATCAGGCCTTGGAAGCTAAGGAAAATGTAAGTATAAAGGACGAAAATAAAACCCTTGCGACCATCACCTTTCAAAATTTCTTCCGAATGTATCGCAAATTGTCTGGAATGACAGGGTACGGGTAAAACAGAGGAGATAGAGTTTCGTGAGGTTTATAATATGAGTGTTTACTCTATACCGACCGATAAACCGATTCAGAGAGTGGATGACTCCGACCTTATCTTTTCAACCTTGAACAGCAAGTTTCAAGCAGTAGTAGAGAAATCAAAAAAAGCGTTATGCAAGCGGGCAACCAGTTTTAGTAGGGACAGTTTCTGTAGAAAACTCAGAACGTCTGTCTAAAATGTTAGACCATGCTCAAATCCCTCATCAGGTGCTGAATGCCAAAAACAATGCATCTGAAGCTGAGATCGTCAAAAGAAAGCAGGGAGAAATATGCAGTGACCGTAGCAACCAACATGGCTGGCCGAGGGACAGATATCAAGCTTACTCAGGAGGTACGTGATTTGGGTGGTTTGTGTGTGATAGGGACAGAACGACATGATAATCGCCGGATTGATAACCAATTGAGAGGACGATCGGGACGACAAGGAGATCCTGGCTACTCAAGATTTTTTATCTCGCTAGAAGATGAGCTGCTTCTTCGCAATGGTGGTTACCAGATTAAAAAACTTTGGGAGAAGTTAAAGGTTGACGATGCCCCTATTGAAAGTAAAATGATTAGTCGCTATATCGAGTCGGCCCAACTTCAGGTTGAGGGAATGGCTATGATGAGCGTCTTAAAAATTTTACAGTATGACAATATCATAGCTGAACAACGGCGTCTGATATATCGAGAGCGAGGGCAGTTGCTTGAACTAACGGAGGATCTGTCCCTCTACGTAGAACGGATGATCCGCCGTACCATCAAGCGGCTAGTGGCGGAAGCAAATGGTAAGGATATAGTTACAGGTTTAGCTGAGTTTTTCAGTCAATTTAGATGCAGATCAACTGCACAACCTAAACAATAAGTCATCCACTTTTTGTAGAGCGCTACCTAATAGACCAAGCTTTGATTTTTATATCAGGGTCAAGCAGAGCGCAGCGTGCGATGCTGTTTACAGATCATGTGATCAAACTACAGTTTTTTTAATGATAGTTGACCAAGAGTGGACTGCCCATATCGACTTGATGGACACGACACGACAAAGCATCGGCATGCGAGCCTACGCACAAAATACTCCTGTGGTAGAATACCAACGGGAGGCGTTTGAACAATTCAATGCGATGATTCGACGAATAGAAAAAAAGCATGACCTCTTTTTGCTCAACCCTATGACTGAGTTGCGGGCTTAAGTCAAAGATAGCTACTTTGATGCTTGAAATGAGGCGAACTAGAGGTCGGTTTACTATAAAATATAATATAGCAACTAGTTTATAAAATACATGTTATAATAAAGCTATGGCATATAGTACAGATTTTTAAACAACGAGCATTAAATTACATCAAAGAGGGACACAGCCATGTCGAGGCATCCAAAGTTTTTGATGTTGGCGTCAGAACTCTCTTCACATGGGAAAAGAAATTACGTGAACAAGGGCACTTAGAGCGGAAAAAGAGAGTCGCCAAAAGCCGAAAGATTCCTTTGGAGGAGTTGAAGGCCTGTAGAAGCTCATCCAGATGCTTTTTACGGGAAATTGCGGCACATTTTTGATTGTGCTGTTCCTTCAGTATGGGCAGCTTTTAAAAAAGCAGATCAATGTCACTTTAAAAAAAGACGACTAGCTTTAAGGAACAAGATCCAGAGAAAGTCGCTGAATTTCTTGATATTTTGGATAATCTAAAAGATTTACCAGTCGTATATATTGACGAAACAGGAATCGACCGCTACCTCTATCGTTCTCATGCACGGGCTCCTAGAGGAGAGAAAGTCTATGAAAAGATTAATGGACGGCGTTTTGAGCGGACTTCAATTGTTGCAGGACAAGTAGATGGAGAGTTTATAGCTCCTATGATTTACAAGGAAAGCATGACGAGCGACTTCTTTGTTAAGTGGTTCAAAACACGCAACTCCTGCCTGCTTTGAAGACACCTCATGTCATTGTTATGGACAATGCTAGTTTTCATCCCAAGAAGATTTTGGATGAAATTTGCGTCAAAGATAAACACTTCTTCTTACCTCTACCACCTTATTCACCAGATTTGAATCCCATTGAGCAAGCTTGGGCTGTCTTGAAAAAGAAAGTGACAGATTTATTAAGGGAAGTCCCAAATATCTTTGAATGTTTAGAGTGCTTTTTATAGTCAATTGAAACTAAAAATAGTACCTGATGTGGTATAACCTTCTTATGGCATATTCATTAGATTTTTCGTAAAAAAAGTTCTCGCCTATTGTGAGCGAACAGGTAGTATAACAGAAGCGTCACACATTTTCCAAATCTCACGTAATACCATTTATTGCTGGTTAAAGCTAAAAGAGAAAACAGGAGAGCTAAACCATCAAGTAAAAGGAACAAAACCAAGAAAAGTTGATGGAGATAGACTCAAAAACTATCTTACTGACAATCCGGACGCTTATTTGACTGAAATAGCTGCTGAATTTGGCTGTCATCCAACTACCATTCACTATGCTCTCAAAGCTATGGGGTACACTCGAAAAAAAAGAACCACACCTACTATGAACAAGACCTAGAAAAAAAGTAGTTTTATTTCTTAAAAATTTTTAATAGTTTAAAAGCACTTAGCACCTGTTTATATTGATGAAACAGGATTCGATACTTATTTTTATCGAGAATATGGTCGCTCTTTAAAAAGTCAGTTAATAAGAGGTAAAGTATCTGGAAGAAGATATCAGAGGATTTCTTTGGTTGCAGGGCTAACAAATGGTGAGTTAAGCGCTCCAATGACTTACGAAGAGACGATGACGAGCGACTTTTTGAGCTTGGTTTCAGAAGTTTCTCTTACCAACATTAAACAAACCATCAGTTATTATTATGGATAATGCAAGATTCCATAAAATGGGTAAGCTAGAGCTCTTATGTGAGGAGTATGGGCATAAACTGTTACCACTTCCTCCCTACTCACCTGAGTACAATCCTATTGAGAAAACATGGGGGCATATCAAAAAGCACCTCAAAAATGAGTCTGGGACAAAATAGTTCTCAGTCACAAAAAGCTAGAGATTTCCAATTGTGGAACTCTAGCTTTTTAATTTTCGAAAGTCGTTCTCTTATTGTATTTTAGGAGGTTATTGGCCATAAGTACCAATCCCATGTCAATTTTCACCTGACGCTTGCCCCTCAGGTTACATCTCTTGTAACCCAAACAAGCCTTTATCTGCCCAAAGACAGGTTTCCACATCAATCTTGCGTTGAGCGAAAATCTGTCTACCTTCGGGAGATAAAAGCGCTAGCATTCGTTCATTTTTAAGTGCTGATAGCGTTCGTTCATATACAGTCCCTTTTGAGGGGCTGATTCAGGTTCATCAGCGTAGTAAACCTTAATTTCCTGTTGAAAGTCTGTCTGTGTTTTCTGATGTTTGGTATGGTGAAAACGATAGCACCAGCCATCAGGATGCGTGTAGCTATCCTCCTTGTTATTATAGTGCCAATTCGCTAAGTTTTTAGCCGACTGTGTATACCCTCTCTTCTGTTCCTTGTCAAACATGGCATATTTAATCAGATGGTTCACCTCCTTTTCATCTAAACGAAGGAGGTTCTTTTCACTTCCATATCCAGCATCTGCGACAACTGTCTTCAAGTCATGCGGATAGGTTTCAAGTAAGGGTAGAAGAGTTTTGGTATCTGTCGGATTTGAGAAGACATCATAGTGAAGCACAAATTGATTTTCAGTAGCGATTTGAAGATTATAGCCAGCCTTGAGTTGACCATTTTTCATATGGTCTTCTTTCATTCTCATAAAAGTGGCATCTGTATCTGTTTTTGAAAAGCTGTTACGCCCTTCAAATGTCTCTTGATACTTCTCATATTTTTCAGCACGTACTGAAAAATCCTCCTTGACTTTACGCAAGACTTTCTTGAGTTTCCGACGTTGGGTTTTACGTTCATCCTTTCCTTTAACGGGTGTCTCCTCAATGTCCTGGTTCAATTTTTCCAATTCTTCTTCAAGGACTTGAGCGAATGCAAGCAACTGCTCTGAAGAAATTGGTTCTTCTTCATCCAGCTTAATAGCTTGATGGATAAGAGGAGTGATTTCTTCTTGAAAATAGACCTGTATCTGTTCTTGAAGTTTGGCGGAGAATTTCTCTGTCGTTTTCTTCCACACGAAACTATACTTGTTGGCATTAGCTTCAATCTTAGTCCCGTCAATAAACAGACAATCTAAGGTCACTAATGAGTGCTTCCATCCCTTCAGCGACACGAAAACCGATTGATGGTGCGATAGCTGACAACCAACTGCCCTGTTAGGTACTGCATAGCCAGATTTTCAATCATCATTTTTTCAATTTTTCGCCCAGAGAAAATCCCTTGTGAATAGGCAAATAGAAGAGTAGATACAAGCATTTTAGGGTGATAAGACGGGCGACCAAAGGCATGATAGAAGGCGTGGAAGTGATGATCCTCCAAGGTATTCACCACTTTTTCAATAGTAAAGACGAGATGGTCTTGTGGCAAGAAAGAACTGATTTCTAGTGGCAAAGTTGTTTGATTTGTGTTATAGAGGATTGAATATGCATGGGATAGCCTTTCTAAATGTTTATTTTGCAATTCTATTTTACCAAGACTATCGCAACTATGCAAAAAAAGCAACGGCACAAAACCGTTGCTTTTTTGATAGAATTGAGACACTATTGTCCCAGACTCTTTTTATATTCAGAGCGATAAAAATCCGTTTTTTTAAAGTTGTCAAAGTTCCTAAAACAAAAAGGCATTTCGTTTGATAAGTTTGATGAGATTATTCGTGGCTTCCAATTTTGCATTAGAATAGGGTAATTGGAGGGCGTTGATAATCTTGTCTTTATCCTTGAAAAAAAGTTTTTAAAGACAGTCTGAAAAAGAGGATGAACCTGCTTCAGATTGTCCTCAATAAGCCCGAAAAATTTCTCCGGCTCCTTATTCTGAAAGTGAAAAAGTAAGAGCTGATAGAGATTGTAGTGGTGTTTCAAGTCTTCTGAATAGCTCAAAAGCTTGTCAAGAATCTCTTTATTCGTTAAGTGCATACGAAAAGTAGGGCGATAAAAACGTTTATCACTCAGTTTACGGCTATCTTGTTGGATGAGTTTCCAGTAGCGCTTGATAGCCTTGTATTCATGGGATTTTCGCTCAAACTGATTCATGATTTGGACACGCACACGACTCATAGCACGGCTAAGATGTTGTACAATGTGAAAGCGATCTAGAACGATTTTAGCACATGAAAAAAAGCTGTTTAGCCAAAGGCGTAATAAAGGGCTAAACATATCCATTGTAATGATTTTTACTCGACATCGGACGGCTCTATCATATTTAAGAAAGTGATTTCGGATGACAGCTTGTGTTCTTCCCTCAAGAACAGTAATGATATTGAGCTGATCAAAATCTTGTGCGATAAAACTCATCTTTCCCTTGGTAAAAGAATACTCGTCCCAAGACATAATCTCTGGAAGACAAGAAAAATCATGCTTAAAGTGAAAGTCATTGAGCTTACGAATGACAGTTGAAGTTGAAATGGATAGCTGATGTGCAATATCAGTCATAGAAGTCTTTTCAATCAACTTTTGAGCAATCTTTTGGTTGATAATACGAGGAATTTGATGATTCTTCTTAACGATAGAAGTTTCAGCGACTATCATTTTCGAGCAATGATAGCACTTAAAACGACGCTTTTTAAGAAGAATTCTGGTAGGCATACCAGTCGTTTCGAGGTAAGGAATTTTCGACGGTTTTTGAAAATCATATTTCTTCATTTGACATCCGCACTCAGGGCAAGACGGGGCGTCATAGTCCAGTTTAGCGACGATTTCCTTGTGTGTATCCCAATTGATGACATCTAGAATCTGGATATTAGGGTCTTTAATATCGAGTAGTTTTGTGATAAAATGTAATTGTTCCATATGATTCTTTCTAATGATGGTTTGGTCGCTTTTCATTATAGATCTTATGGGACTTTTTTTCTACACAAAAATAGGCTCCATAATATCTATAGGGGGTTTACCCACTACAAATATTATAGAGCCTATTTTTGGATGTGATTGATAGACAGTTGAGGAGCTAACATCAAGGTTGTGAGTTTTCAGCATATGATAGATGTGTTGTCCCTTTTTAACACCCTCAGAAATGATTTTGTCCATGTTCCAGAAGGTCTTGGAATTAAGGGGAGTTCCGTCACGAGCTTCGACAAGAGTTTGTTCGTATTGTTTTTGAACTTGCTTAGCGAGATAGAAGATTTTCTGACAACCACAGTTTTGTCTTCTTTTAGGGCAACCATTACAGACAAAGGGAGCCTTATCGAGTAGAGAGCAAGGAAGGTTATCACAGGTAGACTCTCGGACTAGTCTGTTTCGTTTGACTTCTTTAGAAACAGTAGTCGGGTCTTTTAGAATAAGTTGCGCGATAGCTTTGAATGTTTCACCGCGCTCTAAAACCTAATTGGACATCATTACGGTCTGAAAAGGGTAAGGTGTTTATGTTTGGTCATAGTAGGCCTCATTTCTACCACAAACGTCTCACACTTAATTCCACCATAAAAATCCGTTTTAGACTAATTTCCACTTCGGTCAGGAAAGTGGAAGTTACTTTGAGAAGTTAGCGAGTTCAAGATTTAAGAATACAAAAAAGAATTTAACTTGTCAAAGCAGAGGATTCTTGTTATAATAGGTAAGATGGAGGCGTTATGGCACTAAAAAGCAAGTCTAGCCTGTGCGGTTTGTGGTTCTAGAAACTATTCGATTAAGATTGGTGGAAATCCAAAACCAACACGCTTAGAAGTAAATAAATTTTGTAAACACTGTGGCAAGTACACCACACACCGAGAAACGAGATAGGAGAAAACGATGCGTTTTATTAAGGACATTTTTAAACTTCTTAAAGAAACAACTTGGCCGACTCGCAAGGAAAGTTGGTTAGATTTTAAATCTATCATGGAATACACTGCTTTCTTTGTAGTGATGATTTATATTTTTGACCAATTGATTGTTAGCGGATTGATTCGTTTTATTAATATTTTTTAAAATAAGCTAAGAAAAAGATCTAGTCGCTGAAATTCTTCAGTTAGGAAAGGAAAAAACATGGATAGTTTTGATAAAGGATGGTTTGTGCTACAAACTTATTCTGGCTACGAAAATAAAGTAAAAGAAAATCTATTGCAACGTGCACAAACATACAATATGCTAGAAAATATTCTACGTGTTGAAATTCCTACACAAACAGTGCAAGTAGAAAAAAATGGAAAGAAAAAAGAAATCGAAGAAAATCGCTTTCCAGGTTATGTTCTTGTAGAAATGGTTATGACCGACGAAGCATGGTTTGTTGTGCGTAACACACCAAACGTAACAGGATTCGTGGGCTCACACGGTAATAGATCAAAACCAACTCCACTTTTTGGAACAAGAAATTCGTGATATTTTTAGTTTCTATGGGTCAGACTGTCCAAGAATTTGATATTGATGTCGAAGTTGGTCAAACTGTTCGTATTATTGATGGTGCTTTCATGAATTACACAGAGTAAGATCACAGAAATTGATAACAACAAAGTCAAAATGATTATCTCAATGTTTGGTAATGATACAGTTGCAGAAGTAAATCTTAACCAGATTGCAGAACTTTAATCGGACATTTTTTTGAAATTTCGTCAATTAAAAAAATACAAAACAAAGACAACCGTAGAGAAAACAGTTGTCTTTTTTACCCTCACTTGTCAGTATTCACAACTGCCATAACATTAGAGAGTAAAAAAACAGCACAAGATAGGAACGACGGCCCCTCTTTCCCCCTTTCTCTGCTATACTACAAGCAGAGAAAGGGGGAAAGCAAATGCTTGAGAAGTACTATGAGAAGGTAAAGGGAATTGTCCATAGATGCCGAAAAGATTACTATCTCCACCTGTGGGAGAAAGAGGATTGGGACCAAGAAGGCATGATCTGTCTCCATGAACTTCTAGAAAATCATCCAGAACTAGTGGAAGAAGAAAAGAAACTCTACGTCTACTTCAAAACAAAATTTCGCAATCGAATCCTTGATAGCGTTAGAAAACAAGAGAGTCAAAAGCGTCGCCTAGACCGGATGGCCTATGAAGAAGTAGGGGAGATTAGCCATCGCCTACCAGAAGGAGGATTGTGGTTGGATGATTACTACGCCCTTCATGAATTGTTGGATACTTATAGAAGAGAATTACCAGAAGATAAACAAGAAGCCTATGAACGCCTCTGGGCAGATGAACGGTTTAAAGGCCGCAAAGCCCTTCTCAGAGAGCTGAAGGAAACATTACAAGACTTCTAAAAAAAAGTTAAAAAAAGGTGTTGACAAAGTACGAAAAGTCGGTATAATAGTAAGAGTTGAAAATAACAACTCCGGTCCGTTGGTCAAGGGGTTAAGCCACCGCCTTTTCACGGCGGTAACACGGGTTCGAATCCCGTACGGACTATAGTATGAAGCAGATGGAACACTAGATGAAAAAAAAAAAAAGTTTCAAAAAAAAGTGTTGACAAGCGAAAGCGTCTGTGGTATACTAATATAGTTGTCACTTGAGAGAAGTGAGTGACAAAGCCCTTTGAAAACTGAACAAGACGAGACCAATGTGCAGGGGCACTACAACTGAAGTTGTAGTACTGAACAATGAAAAAAACAATAAATCTGTCAGTGACAGAAATGAGTGAGAACTCAAACTTTTTAATGAGAGTTTGATCCTGGCTCAGGACGAACGCTGGCGGCGTGCCTAATACATGCAAGTAGAACGCTGAAGGAGGAGCTTGCTTCTCCGGATGAGTTGCGAACAGGGTGAGTAACGCGTAGGTAACCTGCCTGGTAGCGGGGGATAACTATTGGAAACGATAGCTAATACCGCATAACAGTAGATATTGCATGATATCTACTTGAAAAGGTGCAATTGCATCACTACCAGATGGACCTGCGTTGTATTAGCTAGTTGGTGAGGTAACGGCTCACCAAGGCGACGATACATAGCCGACCTGAGAGGGTGATCGGCCACACTGGGACTGAGACACGGCCCAGACTCCTACAGGAGGCAGCAGTAGGGAATCTTCGGCAATGGACGGAAGTCTGACCGAGCAACGCCGCGTGAGTGAAGAAGGTTTTTCGGATCGTAAAAGCTCTGTTGTAAGAGAAGAACGAGTGTGAGGTGGAAAGTTCACACTGTGACGGTATCTTACCAGAAAGGGACGGCTAACTACGTGCCAGCAGCCGCGGTAATACGTAGGGTCCCGAGCGTTGTCCGGATTTATTGGGCGTAAAAGCGAGCGCAGGCGGTTAGATAAGTCTGAAGTTAAAGGCTGTGGCTTAACCATAGTACGCTTTGGAAACTGTTTAACTTGAGTGCAAGAGGGAGAGTGGAATTCCATGTGTAGCGGTGAAATGCGTAGATATATGGAGGAACACCGGTGGCGAAAGCGGCTCTCTGGCTTGTAACTGACGCTGAGGCTCGAAAGCGTGGGGAGCAAACAGGATTAGATACCCTGGTAGTCCACGCCGTAAACGATGAGTGCTAGGGTGTTAGACCCTTTCCGGGGTTTAGTGCCGCAGCTAACGCATTAAGCACTCCGCCTGGGGAGTACGACCGCAAGGTTGAAACTCAAAGGAATTGACGGGGGGCCCGCACAAGCGGTGGAGCATGTGGTTTAATTCGAAGCAACGCGAAGAACCTTACCAGGTCTTGACATCCCTCTGACCGCTCTAGAGATAGAGCTTTTCCTTCGGGACAGAGGTGACAGGTGGTGCATGGTTGTCGTCAGCTCGTGTCGTGAGATGTTGGGTTAAGTCCCGCAACGAGCGCAACCCCTATTGTTAGTTGCCATCATTCAGTTGGGCACTCTAGCGAGACTGCCGGTAATAAACCGGAGGAAGGTGGGGATGACGTCAAATCATCATGCCCCTTATGACCTGGGCTACACACGTGCTACAATGGCTGGTACAACGAGTCGCAAGCCGGTGACGGCAAGCTAATCTCTTAAAGCCAGTCTCAGTTCGGATTGTAGGCTGCAACTCGCCTACATGAAGTCGGAATCGCTAGTAATCGCGGATCAGCACGCCGCGGTGAATACGTTCCCAGGGCCTTGTACACCGCCCGTCACACCACGAGTTTGTAACACCCGAAGTCGGTGAGGTAACCGTAAGGAGCCAGCCGCCTAAGGTGGGATAGATGATTGGGGTGAAGTCGTAACAAGGTAGCCGTATCGGAAGGTGCGGCTGGATCACCTCCTTTCTAAGGATAAGGAACTGCACATTGGTCTTGTTTAGTCTTGAGAGGTCTTGTGGGGCCTTAGCTCAGCTGGGAGAGCGCCTGCTTTGCACGCAGGAGGTCAGCGGTTCGATCCCGCTAGGCTCCATTGGTGAGAGATCACCAAGTAATGCACATTGAAAATTGAATATCTATATCAAATAGTAACAAGAAAATAAACCGAAAAACGCTGTAGTATTAATAAGAGTTTATGACTGAAAGGTCAGAAAAAAATAAGGTTAAGTTAATAAGGGCGCACGGTGGATGCCTTGGCACTAGGAGCCGAAGAAGGACGTGACAAACGACGATATGCCTTGGGTAGCTGTAAGTAAGCGATGATCCAGGGATTTCGAGATGGGGGAACCCAACAGGTACTACCTGTTACCCGCATCTGTTAAGGATGTGAGGAGGAAGACGCAGTGAACTGGAAACATCTAAGTAGCTGCAGGAAGAAAGCAAAAAGCGATTGCCTTAGTAGCGGCGAGGCAGAAACAGCAGGAGGGCAAACCGAAGAGTTTACTCTTCGGGGGTTGTAGAGACTGCAATGTGGACTCAAAGATTATAGAAGAATGGTTTGGGAAAATCAGCCAAAGAGGTGATAGCCTCGTATTCAAAAATAGTCTTTGTACCTAGCAGTATCCTGAGTACGGCGGGACACGTGAAATCCCGTCGGAATCTGGGAGGACCATCTCCCAACCCTAAATACTCCCTAGTGACCGATAGTGAACCAGTACCGTGAGGGAAAGGTGAAAAAGCACCCCGGGAGGGGTGAAATAGAACCTGAAACCGTGTGCCTACAACAAGTTCGAGGCCCGTTAATGGGTGAGAGCGTGCCTTTAGTAGAATGAACCGGCGAGTTACGATATGATGCGAGGTTAAGTTGAAGAGACGGAGCCGTAGGAAACCGAGTCTGAATAGGGCGCTTTAGTATTATGTCGTAGACCCGAAACCATGTGACCTACCCATGAGCAGGTTGAAGGTGCGGTAAGACGCACTGGAGGACCGAACCAGGGCACGTTGAAAAAGTGCTTGGATGACTTGTGGGTAGCGGAGAAATTCCAAACGAACTTGGAGATAGCTGGTTCTCTCCGAAATAGCTTTAGGGCTAGCGTCGACATTAGAGATTCTTGGAGGTAGAGCACTGTTTGGGTGAGGGGTCCATCCCGGATTACCAATCTCAGATAAACTCCGAATGCCAATGAATTATGGTCGGCAGTCAGACTGCGAGTGCTAAGATCCGTAGTCGAAAGGAAACAGCCCAGACCACCAGCTAAGGTCCCAAAATAATTGTTAAGTGGAAAAGGATGTGGGGTTGCACAGACAACTAGGATGTTAGCTTAGAAGCAGCTATTCATTCAAAGAGTGCGTAATAGCTCACTAGTCAGGTGACCCTGCGCCGAAAAATGTACCGGGGCTAAAAACAATTTACCGAAGCTGTGGATACCTTTATAGGTATGGTAGGGAGAGCGTTCTATGTGTGAAGAAGGTGTACCGTGAGGGTGCTGGAACGCATAGAGTGAGAATGCCGGTATGAGTGGCGAAAGACAGGGTGAGAATCCTGTCCACCGTAAGACTAAGGTTTCCAGGGGAAGGCTCGTCCGCCCTGGGTTAGTCGGGACCTAAGGAGAGACCGAAAGGTGTATCCGATGGACAACAGGTTGATATTCCTGTACTAGAGTATGTAGTGATGGAGGGACGCAGTAGGCTAACTAAAAGCAGACGATTGGAAGAGTCTGTCTAAGCAGTGAGGTGTGAATTGAGTTAAATGCTTAGTTCTATAACATTGAGCTGTGATGGGGAGCGAAGTTTAGTAGCGAAGTTAGTGACGTCACACTGCCAAGAAAAGCTTCTAGCGTTTAAACATACTCTACCCGTACCGCAAACCGACACAGGGTAGTCGAGGGCGAGTAGCCTCAGGTGAGCGAGAGAACTCTCGTTAAGGAACTCGGCAAAATGACCCCGTAACTTCGGGAGAAGGGGTGCTGACTTTAAGTCAGCCGCAGTGAATAGGCCCAAGCAACTGTTTATCAAAAACACAGCTCTCTGCTAAATCGTAAGATGATGTATAGGGGGTGACGCCTGCCCGGTGCTGGAAGGTTAAGAGGGTGCTTAGCGGTAAACGCGAAGGTATGAATTGAAGCCCCAGTAAACGGCAGCCGTAACTATAACGGTCCTAAGGTGGCGAAATTCCTTGTCAGGGTAAGTTCCGACCCGCACGAAAGGCGTAATGATTTGGGCACTGTCTCAACGAGAGACTCGGTGAAATTTTAGTACCTGTGAAGATGCAGGTTACCCGCGACAGGACGGAAAGACCCCATGGAGCTTTACTGCAGTTTGATATTGAGTGTCTGTACCACATGTACAGGATAGGTAGGAGTCTAAGAGATCAGGACGCCAGTTTCGAAGGAGACGTTGTTGGGATACTACCCTTGTGTTATGGCCACTCTAACCCGGATAGGTGATCCCTATCGGAGACAGTGTCTGACAGGGCAGTTTGACTGGGGCGGTCGCCTCCTAAAAAGGTAACGGAGGCGCCCAAAGGTTCCCCTCAGAATGGTTGGAAATCATTCGCAGAGTGTAAAGGTATAAAGGGAGCTTGACTGCGAGGCTACAACTCGAGCAGGGACGAAGAATCGAGGCTTAGTGATCCGGTGGTTCCGTATGGAAGGGCCATCGCTCAACGGATAAAAAGCTACCCTGGGGATAACAGGCTTATCTCCCCCAAGAGTTCACATCGACAGGGAGGTTTGGCACCTCGATGTCGGCTCGTCGCATCCTGGGGCTGTAGTCGGTCCCAAGGGTTGGGCTGTTCGCCCATTAAAGCGGCACGCGAGCTGGGTTCAGAACGTCGTGAGACAGTTCGGTCCCTATCCGTCGCGGGCGTAGGAAATTTGAGAGGATCTGCTCCTAGTACGAGAGGACCAGAGTGGACTTACCGCTGGTGTACCAGTTGTCTTGCCAAAGGCATCGCTGGGTAGCTATGTAGGGGAAGGGATAAACGCTGAAAGCATCTAAGTGTGAAACCCACCTCAAGATGAGATTTCCCATGATTTTTATATCAGTAAGAGCCCTGAGAGATGATCAGGTAGATGGGTTAGAAGTGGAAGTGTGGCGACACATGTGGCGGACTAATACTAATAGCTCGAGGACTTATCCAAAGTAACTGAGAATACGAAGTGTGAAGGGTTTTTCTTGGAATTTGATAGATATTCAATTTTTGAGTAGGGTATTACTCAGAGTTAAGTGACGATAGCCTAGGGAGATACACCTGTACCCATGCCGAACACAGAAGTTAAGCCCTAGAACGCCGGAAGTAGTTGGGGGTTGCCCCCTGTGAGATAAGGAAGTCAGCTTAGCTAAAGGGAGTTTAGCTCAGCTGGGAGAGCATCTGCCTTACAAGCAGAGGGTCAGCGGTTCGATCCCGTTAACTCCCATAGGGTCCCGTAGTGTAGCGGTTATCACGTCGCCCTGTCACGGCGAAGATCATGAGGTTCGATTCCCGTCAGGGACCGTTTAAGATAACGGAAGTTATTTTAGACTCGTTAGCTCAGTTGGTAGAGCAATTGACTTTTTAATCAATGGGTCACTGGTTTCGAGGCCCAGTACGGGTCATCATTGCGGGTTTGGCGGAATTGGCAGACGCACCAGATTTAGGGATCTGGCGCTTAACGGCGTGGGGGTTCAAGTCCCTTAACCCGCATAATAGAAATAAGCCGGCTTAGCTCAGTTGGTAGAGCATCTGATTTGTAATCAGAGGGTCGCGTGTTCAAATCATGTAGCCGGCATTTTTTTAGATAGAAGAAAGATCGATGCGAACGTAGTTCAGTGGTAGAACACCACCTTGCCAAGGTGGGGGTCATGAGTTCGAATCCGTCGTTCGCTTAGAAGGCCGGGGTGGCGGAACTGGCAGACGCACAGGACTTAAAATCCTGCGATTGGTAACGATCGTACCGGTTCGATCTCGGTCCTCGGCATATAATGAGCACCCTTAGCTCAACTGGATAGAGTACCTGACTACGAATCAGGCGGTTAGAGGTTCGACTCCTCTAGGGTGCATTTTTTTTCTATTTAACTCAGGGAAGTAGCTCAGCTTGGTAGAGTACTTGGTTTTGGGACCAAGGTGTCGCAGGTTCGAATCCTGTCTTCCCGATTGATGGCGGTGTAGCTCAGCTGGCTAGAGCGTCCGGTTCATACCAGGGAGGTCAGGGGGTTCGATCCCCTTCGCCGCTATAATGATCTTGTTGGACCTTTAGCTCAGCTGGTTAGAGCTCTCGGCTCATAACCGAGTGGTCGTAGGTTCAAGTCCTACAAGGTCCATTAAATACTATGGAGGATTACCCAAGTCCGGCTGAAGGGAACGGTCTTGAAAAACCGTCAGGCGTGTAAAAAGCGTGCGTGGGTTCGAATCCCATCCTCCTTTATTTATATTAACGCGGGATGGAGCAGCTCGGTAGCTCGTCGGGCTCATAACCCGAAGGTCGTAGGTTCAAATCCTGCTCCCGCAATATAGGCTCAGTAGCTCAGTTGGTAGAGCAATGGATTGAAGCTCCATGTGTCGGCGGTTCGATTCCGTCTCGCGCCATATTTTATATTATTATGCGGGTGTAGTTTAGTGGTAAAACTACAGCCTTCCAAGCTGTTGTCGCGAGTTCGATTCTCGTCACCCGCTTTGAACATATAGTTCATGTACCAAGTTTTTTAAAACTTGGGCGCGTAGCTCAGGTGGTTAGAGCGCACGCCTGATAAGCGTGAGGTCGGTGGTTCAGAGTCCACTCGTGCCCATTAATAGGAGAATTACTCAAGAGGCTGAAGAGGACGGTTTGCTAAATCGTTAGGGTCGGGTAACTGGCGCAAGGGTTCGAATCCCTTATTCTCCGTAATTAGAGCTTTTTAGCTCTTTTTTTGTGTTTTTGACTATAAAATTACTATAGTAGGGCAATGAATTCTTACAATCTGGAGTGAAAAAAATGATTCACTCTTTTTGTTTCACACTTAGGAAGTTTCTGGGTTTAAAGTTATTAAACTAATCGAATATATATGTTTTTTTAGCGATTTTGTAGTCTTTTTCCTAGCTTCTATCTGCATTTCTATTTTAGTCTTTCGATGTGTTAATGTTTTTAATGTTTTTTTAAATTTTTATCATTCCTTTATGCTTGGTTTTCTAGTCAAAATTCTAAGTATGGTCCCTATCTGTTCCATAGTAGTTTCTTTAAGAGGAATGCTTCAGATGTGATTCATGTTTAATTTTTATAAAAAAATGATGACTTTCTACTTTTTGGGTAGGAAGTTTTTTTATTATTCTATATCGAAATAGTTGACAGATGTAATGAAAAGTTTTACAATAAATTCAGAAAGTTCGATATAGAAATAAAAGGAGACAAAATGGACAAAATGTTAGGGGGGCTACCAAGCTCTACAGATTCGATTGTTGAATGGGCGTATCTTTCAAAAAAACTCTTGAGCAAGGAACCAGATGCCCAATACAAAAGTGAGCAGGGAAAAAAATTTTAACAATCTTGTGGAAGCAAGAGTTGGGTTGTGCTACCGCAACTGATATTGCTCTTGCGACAGGTCTGGCAAACAATACGCTGACCAGTATGGTTAAGAAATTAGAAGAACAGGGTTTGGTTACGATTAAGCCTTGTACACAGGATAAAAAGAAAAAAATATATCTCTTTGACAGAACTCGGTTGGGCTCAAAAAGAAATTGGAGACCGTGTCAGCAAAAGAGCTGGGAGAGATTTTTCTATCAAGGATTTTTCTGATCAAGAAATCCGAGAATTTGAAAGCTTATCAAGCGCGTATTATCACTAATTTAAAGAAAAAGAAAAACGAGGAATAAATCATGTCCCATTCAAGCACAAAACGCACAAAATCTATATATTCATGCTATTCAAGATGGGCGTGTAGCAGAAGCGCAGGCGAGATCATGTAGGGGATACCTATATCCAACACTCGACAGGAGTGCCAGATGGGAAAGAAGGATTCGCTGCTTTCTTTGCAGATTTTTTTAAGCGCCATCCAGAACGTGAAATCAAGATTGTTCGTACCATTGAAGATGGAAATCTGGTCTTTGTTCATGTGCACCAATACCTAAACGGTGGAGAAGCCCAATGGGTGACGACAGATACTTTCCGTGCAGATGAAAATGGTCGCATTGTTGAGCATTGGGACGTTATTGACTACTATCGCACACCTGAAAATGAGCAACTTGATCAGATCTTTTGGAGATTTTTGAAATCAAGGATTTGGAGAAGACGGCGGAAAATAAAAAATTGGTCCGTCGTTTCTTGACAGAAATTTTCCAAAACAAGGAGCTCGATCAATGGGAAGACTTTGTGGCAGAGGATCTGATCCAGCATAATCATGAGATTGGGCAAGGAAGCCAAGCTTATAAGGACTACGTACTTGAGCACCATGTGTCCTATGATTTTGTTTTCCAACTCTTGACGCAAGGAAATTTTGCAGTGAGTTATGGTCAGGTATTGATTGATGGCATTGCCTATGCTCAATACGATATCTTCCGTTTAGAAAATGGGAAAATTGTTGAACATTGGGATAATAAGGAAGTGATGCCTAAGGTAGAAGACTTGACCAATAGAGGGAAGTTTTAAAAAGGGGGATCTTATGAAAGCAGTTGTGGTGAGCACTCCAGGTGGACCAGAGGTATTAGAAGTTATCGAACGACCAAAACCAGTCCTGAAGGCAGGTTGGACCCTGGTGAAAATCCAAGGATTTGGCATCAACCATAGTGAAATTTTTACCCGTAAGGGAGAGTCTCCATCTGTGAAATTTCCACGTGTGTTAGAGATTGAATGTGTCGGTCTTGTGGAAGAAACGACACGACCGGATTTGAAGATTGGCCAGCAAATCATTTCCATTATGGGAGAGATGGGCCGAGCCTTTGATGGAGGTTATGCAGAGTATACCCTTCTCCCAAATGAGCAAATTTATCCTGTCAAGATAGAACTTAATTTGGAAAGTTTGATCGCCCTTCCGGAAACCTATTACACGGCTTTTGGCTCTTTTCTCAATCTTAAGATTGAGGAGAAAGATAGCGTGTTAGTTAGAGGAGCAACCAGTGGTGTAGGAATTGCCTTTGCTAAACTGCTGAAAGGAAAATTTCCTAATATTCACTTGGTAGGAACTAGCCGAAAATCTTGCTAAGGAAGAGAAACTGAAAGCAGTCGGATTTGATCAAGTGATTTTTGAGAAGAATGGTGTCTTGCACACAAAAGAGCAGTTCGATAAGGTTTTGGATCTTGTTGGTCCCAGTGCTATTCTCGATACTTTTGCGCGGACAGCAGAAGGTGGGATTGTCTGTTCTTGTGGCCTACTGGGTGGTCAGTGGACTGTTCCAGACTTTGATCCAATCGAGATGCTCTCTCGCAATCTCTACTTGACGACCTTTGCTTCTGGCAATGTGTCTCAAGACAAGCTTCAGACTTTGGTAGATTTTTGTCGAGCAGTATCATGTGGATGTAGGGCCTGAAAAAGTTTATAAGATTGACAAAATTCAGGAAGTGCATGCTTATCTGGAAGGAAGCTATTCTTTTGGCAAAGTTATTGTGAAAATTGAGGAAGACTAAATGATTGAATACAAACATGTAGCCTTGCGCTATACGGATAAAGAATATTTTTAAAAAGATGTCAATCTCCGCATTGAAAATGGAGAATTTATGGTCTTGGTAGGCCCTTCAGGATCTGGAAAAACCACCATGCTCAAGATGATCAATCGTCTTTTGGAGCCGACAGATGGCAATATCTATATGGATGGGAAACGCATCAAAGACTATGACGAACGGGAGTTACGTCTCAGTACCGGCTATGTCCTTCAAGCCATTGCACTATTTCCTAACTTGACAGTTGCGGAAAATATAGCTCTCATTCCTGAAATGAAGGGCTGGACTAAAGAACAAATCACTTCTAAAACCGAAGAACTCTTAGCCAAAGTGGGGCTTCCTGCGGCAGATTATGCTCATCGTTTACCAAGCGAGTTATCTGGTGGGGAGCAACAGCGGATTGGTATTGTGCGAGCTATCATTGGGGAACCAAAAATTTTATTGATGGACGAACCTTTTTCAGCCTTGGATGCCATCTCACGCAAGCAGTTGCAAGAATTGACCAAGGCATTACATAAAGAATTCGGCATGACGACCATCTTCGTAACACATGATACGGATGAGGCCTTTAAAATTAGGGGATCGAATTGCAGTTTTGCAGGATGGAGAAATTCGCCAGGTCGCAGAACCTGAAACAATTTTACAAGCGCCTGCGACAGACTTTGTAGCAAACTTGTTTGGAGGTAGCCTTCATGTCTAATTTGATTTCAACATTTCAAGAGCGTTTTGGGGAATGGTTAACCGCTCTTGGGCAACACTTACAATTATCTCTTTTTGACCTTATTGGTTTGCTATTTTTTTCTTACCATTCCACTTGCTGTTTATTTAAATAGCCACAAAAAAAGCTGCGAACTGGCTGCTACAAGTTGCGGGTATCTTCCAGACTATTCCCTCAATGGCTTTGTTGGGGCTCTTTATTCCTTTCATGGGAATTGGCACTTTACCAGCCCTCACGGCTCTAGTTATTTACGCTATTTTCCCGATTTTAGAAAATACAATCACAGCCTTGAACGGCATTGATCCTAGTCTTGAGGAGGCAGGGATTGCTTTTGGAATGACCAAGTGGGAGCGACTCAAGAAGTTTGAAATTCCACTTGCCATGCCTGTCATTGTATCGGGGGTTCGTACAGCAACCGTTATGATCATTGGGACAGCAACTCTAGCTGCTCTTGTTGGAGCTGGAGGATTGGGCTCCTTTATCCTTTTGGGAATTGATCGTCGGAATGCTAGTCTGATTTTAATCGGTGCAATCTCATCAGCCATTTTGGCCATTCTCTTTAATGTTGTTCTCAAATGGTTGGAAAAGGCAAAGTTGCGTACAATTGTTGCAGCCTTTGCTGTTATGGTGCTTGGTTTGGGAGCAAGTTATGCTCCAAGCATGATTCCAAATAAAGAGAAAGAAAATCTGGTTATAGCTGGGAAGTTGGGACCTGAACCTGAGATTCTCATGAATATGTACAAGCTTCTCATTGAGGAAAATACGGATATGACGGTGACGGTCAAGCCTAACTTTGGGAAGACAGATTTCCTTTATCAAGCGCTGAAAAAAGGGGACATTGATATCTATCCAGAATTTACAGGTACTATTACAGGCTCTCTCTTGCAGCCAGCTCCTAAAGTGAGCAATGACTCTGAAGAAGTTTTCGAAGCTGCGCGTGATGGTATTAAGAAACAGGATAATCTAGTCTTGCTGAATCACATGGCTTATCAAAACACCTTTGCGATTGCAGTTCCAAAAGTATTGCGAAAGAATATAATTTGAAGACTATTTCCGATCTTAAAGGAGTTCAAGATAAACTGAAGGCAGGATTCACTCTGGAGTTTAACGACCGTGAGGATGGAAACAAGGGGTTACAGTCTGTTTATGGATTGAATCTCAATGTGGCAACCATGGAGCCAGCTCTTCGCTATGATGCGATCAAATCTGGTGATATACAGATTATGGAAGTCTACTCGACAGACCCCAGAAATCGAACGTTACCAACTTCAAATTTTTAGAAGATGATCAACACCTCTTCCCTCCTTATCAAGGTGCTCCACTCATGAAAGCTGAATTACTCGAAAAACATCCGGAGTTGGAAGCTGTTCTTAATAAACTAGCCGGTAAAATCACTGAGAGCCAGATGAGTCAGATGAACTATCGAGTTGGTGTGGAAGGCCAATCAGCTGAAGAAGTGGCGCGTGAGTTTCTCCTTCAAGAAGGAATACTTAAGTAATAAAGTTTCAAAAGGAGTATTGGATTAGTTGATACTCTTATCAGTAAATAAAAAGGATCAGACGGTCCTTTTTTCTTATATCAAGGCTAACAAGATAGTAAGCACCAGTGCGATTCCAATTCGAATAAGATGGTGAGCTGAATGAAAGTTTTCTTTTTCGTTTGCCATTCCAATAGGCTCCGTAGCAAATCAAAGCACAGCCAATCAGCCAAATGAATAAAGCTACAATTGGCAAAAAAGGAAGTAGAGGATGAGAGATAAGGTCGCAAGGCAACTTCCGATGAATAGAAGTTGATTTCCTAGAGTATTCTTGCCTTTTCTTAATTCTGAAAGGCTGGCCAATAAATGAAGGAGGGCAAAAGGCAAGCGCTAAAAAGGCTGTAAAAATAGCAAGAATAATAACGAAGTTCATAAGATTTCCTTTCTAGATAGAATAATGATGATTTATTTTTTTGTTTTGGTTGTCATTTCTATGACGTCTAAGTAAAAATCTCACGACTTGGTCTTCCGTATATGATTTCCCTTTTTTTGAGCCACCAGGTTAGTGTTTCGATAAAATTAGTTACTACAAAATGTTTGAGATAGGAAGCAGGAATATTAGGATAGGAAACTTGTAAGTCTTTGGCAACCATTGGATAGACATGGTGTTCCAATTCTTTCTGTAATTGGCGGAGGAAGTAGTCGTTTTTAGAGAAAAGGAGGCTGGTGATGTGGTCCTGGTTTTTTTCTTGAAAATGTGAAAAAGATATGGGACAAATAAGCTTCTGTAGATATATTTTTCCTCGCGTTCAAAAAGATGATGAAAGAGATAACGACAGAGCTCGTCAAGGAGTAATTCCTTGCTCTCATAGTGACTGTAAAAGGTGGAGCGACCAACATCTGCCAGGTCTATAATCTCCCTGAACTGTGATAGTTTCGTAATCTTTTTGATTCAATAATTGTAAAAAAAGCAGTATAGATAGCTTTTCGTGTCTTGGTAATGCGGCGATCTTGAGCAACCATATGGACAATTTGAACAAATTGTTCAGTAACTTACAAAGAGAACAGTTTGCCCCTATCCTTTCTTTTCGGAGTAAGAGATAATACTAGTAAAGGGAATATTTATACTACTATTATACCAAAGGAGGATGAAAAAATGACAACGAAAGGTGCGGTTTGGCTAGCTTTTTTCTTAAATTTGAGTTATGCCATTGTCGAGTTTATGGCTGGTGGAGTGTTTGGTTCCAGTGCTGTTCTTGCTGACTCTGTTCATGATTTGGGAGATGCAATCGCAATTGGGGTATCAGCCTTTCTAGAAACAATCTCCAATCGTGAAGAAGATAGTCATTACACCTTGGGTTACAAACGGTTTAGTCTCTTAGGAGCCTTGGTAACGGCTGTGATTCTCATGACAGGCTCTGTTCTGGTTATCTTGGAAAATATAACGAAACTCTTTCATCCACAGCCTGTCAATGATGAGGGAATCCTCTGGCTAGGAATCATTGCTGTTAGCATTAATGTGCTGGCAAGTCTAGTAGTTCGTAAGGGAAAAACCAAGAATGAGTCTATTTTGAGCCTGCACTTTCTAGAAGATACTCTGGGTTGGCTGGCTGTTATCCTGATGGCCATTGTTCTGCGATTTACCGACTGGTATATTCTGGATCCGCTCTTATCTCTTATCATTTCCTTCTTCATTCTGTCAAAAGCCATTCCACGTTTTTGGTCTACAATTAAGATTTTCCTTGATGCTGTGCCAGAAGGAGTGGATATCCAGCAAGTAAAGAGTGATTTGGAGCAGTTGGAGCATGTGGCTAGTATTAATCAGCTAAACCTTTGGACCATGGATGGTTTGGAAAAAAATGCCATTGTCCATGTTTGTTTAAAAGAAATTGAAAAGATGGAGCTTTGTAAAGAATCCATTCGAACCCTACTCAAAGATTGTGGTTTTCAAAATATCACCATTGAGGTTGATGCAGACCTAGAAACTCACCAAGCCCATAAGCGGAAAATTGAGGAGTTGGAAGTAAGTCAAAGTCATGGACATGAACATCATCATTAATGAGATGTAGTATAAGTGAGTGAAAGCTAAATAAAAAGTGTATACTTAAAGTAGTTAGATATAGAGAGGAAATTTTATGAAATCAGCAGTTTACACTAAAGCTGGTCAGGTTGGTCTGACAGAAATTGATCGTCCGCAAATTGAGGCGCCAGATGATGCCATTATCCGCATTGTTCGTACTTGCGTTTGCGGTTCAGACCTTTGGAGTTACCGTAATCCCGAAATCAAAGAAGGGCATAGTAATAGTGGTCATGAGGCTCTCGGAATCGTCGAAGAAGTTGGTGAGGCTGTCACTACTGTAAAACCAGGTGACTTTGTCATCGCGCCTTTCACTCATGGTTGTGGAGAGTGTGATGCCTGTCGTGCCGGTTATGATGGGACTTGTGACCGCCATATTGGTACCAACTGGTCAGGTGGGGTCCAGGCTGAGTATATCCGTTTCCACTTTGCCAATTGGGCACTTGTGAAAATTCCAGGTCAACCTTCAGATTATAGCGAAGGTATGCTCAAGTCACTTTTGACACTTGCTGACGTCATGCCGACTGGTTACCACGCAGCGCGTGTTGCTAATGTGCAAAAAGGAGACAAGGTTGTCGTTATCGGGGATGGGGCTGTTGGCCAATGTGCTGTCATTGCAGCTAAGATGCGTGGAGCATCGCAAATCGTCCTCATGAGTCGCCACGAAGACCGTCAACAAATGGCCTTGGAGTCAGGCGCGACAGCAGTCGTAGCTGAACGTGGTGAAGAAGGCATTGCCAAGGTGCGAGAAATTCTTGGTGGTGGAGCAGATGCAGCTCTCGAGATGTGTCGGTACAGAAGCGGCCGTCGACCAAGCTCTCGGTGTTCTCCATAATGGCGGGCGTTTAGGTTTTGTCGGCGTTCCTCATTACAATAACCGTGCTCTTGGTTCAACCTTTGCCCAAAAATATTTCAGTGGCGGGTGGAGCAGCCTCAGTTACTACTTATGATAAACAAGTTTTGTCAAAAGCTGTTCTTGACGGTGATATTAATCCGGGTCGTGTCTTTACCTCAAGCTATAAACTGGAAGATATCGACCAAGCTTATAAAGACATGGATGAACGCAAGACTATCAAGTCTATGATTGTGATGGATTAATACTCTTCGAAAATCTCTTCAAACCACGTCAGCTTCACCTTGCCGTAGATATAGGTAACTGACATCATCAGTCTTATCTACAACCTTAAAGCAGTGCTTTGAGCAACCTGCGGCTAGCTTCCTAGTTTGCTCTTTGATTTTCATTGAGTATAAAAAGAAAAACCTAATAGGATTTGAGAATGGCACTGCACCCATAAAATGAGACACAAGAAAACACTCCTGTTGAAATCTGGTAAACTAGAAACAGGAGTGTTTTGTTATGGTCAAAAAAGCATATTCATTAGAAATTAAGCTAGCCTGTATCGAAATGAAAAAGGCAGGTAAATCAAATAAGGTTATCATGGATACCCTCGGTATCAAAAATGTTAGTCAGGTCAAGACCTGGTGGCAATGGTATCAGAATGATGAATTGTTCCGTTTCCACCAACCTGTGGGGAAACAATATACTTATGGAAAAAGGATGAAGCAGTTATCTGAAGTGGAACAGTTACGTTTACAGGTAGAATTACTAAAAAAGTATCAGAGCTTGATAAGAAAATCGACAAAGTAAGTCTTATCAAGTTAGTGGAAGAGTATAAGAAAATGTGCCCTGTGTCTATTATTTTAGAGTGTTTCGGAGTCAAACGCTCAACCTTTTATCGCTGGAAACAGGAGTGTAAGAATTCTCAGAAAAGAGACGAAATAGCAGATAAAAATCGAACAACTCTGTATGGAAAAATCACTTTATTTACGGCTATCGAACCATCACTCGCTTGCTCAAGAAAGTTTATAACCTTGTCGTTAATCGCAAGAAGGTCTATCGTATTATGAAGGAAAAAGGGCTGCCTTTTGCCGTGTCCGTCCCAAGAAGGGACCTAAATTAGGGAAGCCTTACCATGTAACAGACAATAAGTTAGATCGTGATTTTCATGCAGACAAGCCTATGGAGAAGCTTGTCACAGACATCACCTACCTCTACTTTGGGAACTGTAGACTTTATCTATCTTCAATCATGGATCTCTATAATCGTGAAATTGTAGCTTATACCATCTCCGAATGCCAAGATACGGACTTTGTGCTCGACACACTTCATCAACTTGAGCTACCTCAAGGAGCGCTTTTACACAGCGACCAGGGATCTGTCTACACCTCAAAAGCCTACTATCAGGCTTGTACAGAAAAAAAGGCATCACCCGCTCCATGTCCCGAAAAAGGAACACCAGCGGACAATGCCTGTATCGAATAGTTCCACTCTGTTCTCAAGTCTGAAACCTTCTATCTCCATAAGTGGAGAAACTTAACCAAAGATAGTATAACAGATATTGTCAAAAAAATTACATCATATTTTATAATGAAACTAGAATTCAACAGAAATTAAATGACCAGTCTCCTGTAGATTACAGAAAACTGGTCGCATAAGAAGGGTTTTCTCTTGTCCCATTATTGGGGTGCAGCGCCAATCTCTATTAGG
>BNJT01002740.1_pt1 | contig 209414 bp, 239 predicted proteins | sample 8540491 | NCBI WGS metagenome assembly BNJT01 (sample SAMD00202455, study PRJDB9452) | human saliva metagenome | host: Homo sapiens
AACGCCTTTTTCTCACATCCTATGTAGTTGAGCTCGCAATCGCAGAAATGGCGTGCGTTTCCTCAAACGTCCGCAGAACGTTTCACGTTCCTTCCGGCGTTCGAGTCCAACGTTCCATTTCTGAACGCGATTTCTACATCCCTATGTAGTTGAACTCGGGCTCACACGACTGACGTCCACTTCCTGATATGCCCGCACGACTTGTTCCAAGCCCCTTGCGTCATATCAGTCCAGTGATTCAGTCCTGAGCGTTCGCCCTCGTATCCTATAAAATTGGTGCAAACAACCTAGAAAATTTCTGTTTAAATCTCTTCCAGCGGTCTTGTTTTTCGAAGTATTTTTCGTTGGCGATGGTACAGTTCTTCAAGTCATTCAGGAAATCTTCTTCGACTTTTTTTAGCAAACTGTTCGTTATAAATAAAGGCATTCACTTCGAAGTTTAAGCGGAAACTTCTCATATCGAAATTCGAAGTCCCAACGGTTGCCATTTCACCATCGACGACCATTGTCTTGGCATGAAGGAATCCTTTTTGATACACGTAAATCTTCACGCCTGATTTCAATAATTGGCTTGAATAATATTCTGTCGCGCGATAAACGACTGGATGGTCCGGCTTACATGGAATCATCACGCGTACGTCCACTCCAGACATCGCAGCAATACTTAATGCCTCTTGAATACTCTCATCTGGGATAAAGTATGGAGTTTGAATCCACACTGATTTCTTCGCCATTAAAATCATCTTCATAAGGCCAAACTTGATTTTCTGAACATCGCTATCTGGGCCCGTTGAAACAATCTGAATGGTATTATCGCCCTCTGCCTGAGTTAGCGGGAAATACTCTGGAATAAATTCTCGTCTTTGTTCTTCTTTAACCGCGGCGTTCCAATCAACGAAGAAACGCGATTGCAATGAATAAACAGCATCCCCAACAATGCGGAGATGTGTATCTCGCCAAGCACCAAGTGGACCTTTACCTAAATATTCGTCTCCGACATTAAATCCGCCAATATAGCCGATTTTACCGTCAATCACAACAAGCTTACGGTGATTACGATAGTTAATACGCCAGTTGATAAATCCCAATGTGTACCCGAAGAAGGCAACAGATTGACCACCTGCTTCATGCAGCTTATTCCAAAAAGAATTGCGTGTCATACGTGACCCTAGGGCATCATAAATGACAAGCACTTCGACCCCTTGTTGGGCTTTATCGATCAAAAGTTGCATGATTTCTTCGCCAATTTCATCTTGGTTGAAGATGTAATAAAGTAAGTGAATATGATGTTTGGCGTTTTTAATATCTTCTTTTAGACGGTTAAACTTCTCTTGTCCATCCACAAACATCTCTACATCATTATTCTCGGTGATAATCGCATCATCGGCTTCAAGGAAGAAGGATGCTAAGTCTTCTTGGTACGGGTTCTTAAAACGGAATTTTGCAGGTCCGATTTTTCCCTTCGTATAAGCCAAATCTCGTTGTTGCTGCTCGACTAATTCTTGCAGACCGACCGTTTCTTGAGCGCGCAAATTAAAGATGCGTTTTTTACGGATGCGTCGTCCAAAGAAGAAGTAAATGATAAATCCGATGACTGGTAGCATCACAAGGACAATCAGCCATCCCCATGTCGCAGCAATTTCACGAGGCTCACGAAACACCGTGATAATTGCGGCAATGGTATTAAGTAAAATGATGATATAAAGAATCGAACTAATAAATGCCATTGGCTCTCCTCTCAAAATTGAAAGAAAAAAGACCGCGACGAATCAGGGTCTTTCTCTGTTTTACTATTAATCGTTTAATAAATGTGATTGTTCGCGACGTGATAAGAAACGTGTTCCTTTTGGAATATATAGCGAACGTTTCACGTAAATTGGTGTTACTAAAAGTACAAGTGTCACTACTAATGTCACTACAAAGTTCATGCCAAAGCCGAAGAACCCTTGTGCTAGGGCTACTTTCTCAGCTGAGAATAGAGATGGTGCACCGATGGCTGTACCAATCGCATGGAAACCGTAGCTGACAAAAGTTGCGATAATGCTTGCTGTTACAACGTTTAATGTTGTTGATGATGTACGCGCATTGAAGGCTGTACGAACGGTGTTACGTGCAAAGAATCCTGCAACGCCCACGAATCCGTATCCCATCACTGAATCGTGGAAAGGAACCATAAAGTATCCTGCTCCACTTGGATGAAGAAACATATGGATGACACCGAACAACACGCTCGCAATGCATCCCCACACTAAACCGCGACGTAATGCCACGAAGATTAATGGGATAATCGCAAGGTCTACGACAAATGGAAGTGCCTCTTGTGGGATAAACGATAATATCGCACTTACCACAACGGCTCCAAGTACTTCAAGTAAGATTTTAACTGCTTTTGAATTCATTCTAATCTCCTTAAATTCAATTATTTCTTATAGTTAGAAGCTTCCATAATCATCGGTAAGATGACTGGGACGACGTTTTGTTTTTATCGAATAAGTAACGACTTAACGCGTCTCTGACTTCTTGTTTTGAGGCGTGGCCATTCGAAAATCATCACTTGCTAAGTTTCTCTTCGACAACATCTGTCACAATCTTTTGTGCTTCTGTTAAGAGTTCTTCACTCGTCTTCATATACACGAATCCGCGTGAAATAATTTGTGGTCCGCTAAGGATTTTTCCTAGACGTCTTGAAATCGTCACAACGGCAACGAACACCCCGTCTTCAGAAAGAATCTTACGGTCTTTTAGAACGATATTTCCGATATCTCCAACACCGATTCCGTCTACTAAAGACATTTCCTGCTGGAACTTGTCCAGTAACGCTCATGCGGCCGTTTTTCGATTTCCACGACATCTCCTTTACCAGGAATGAAGATGTTTTTTTATATGGAATTCCTAATTCGTTGGCAAGTTCTGCATGCGCTAAGAGGCTGCGATACTCGCCCTTGAACTGGGATGAAAGAATGTTGGTTGAAGTAAGTTCATCATCAACTTCAAGTCGTTTGGAGTTGCGTGACCACTTGATTTCTTGCTGTTAGCCATTTCGAACACTTCCGCATCCGCACGGTAGATTAAGTCTTTTCGTACGAGCGATTTGTGTTTCCATTGCTACAGATGGAGTTGTTGCGATATACACTAAGTCGCCTTCGTGTAAGTTCACTTGACGGTGACGTCCAAGCGCCATCTTTTGCAAGGCTTTAATTGGCTCTCCGGCATTTCCAGTTTCAAGGATGACTAATTCATCATCGGCTAATTTCTTCATTTGATTGAAGTTCACGATTAACTCTTTATCTGGAACCGTTAATTTATTTAAGCTTAATGCGATATTGACGATTTCTTCAAGCTCAGATCCTGTTAGGAAAATCTTGCGGCCTGACTCGTAAGCAGCATTAATGACTTGTTGAATACGTAAAATATTACTTGCAACGCAGGCAACGATAATACGGCCTTCTGCATTCATGAAATGTCTCTAACATCGTTTCTGCTACTTTACGGTCGCTGACGTTTTCGACAGTGCTTTCTGCGTCACTTGAATCGCTAAGAAGCGCTAATACATAATCTTCACCGACATCTGCGATACGTCCAAAGTTTGTTTGATATTCCACTGCAGCACTTTGATCGAACTTGAAGTCCCCAGTGTACACAATATTTCCTTCGCTAGTTTTAATCACAATCGCTAATGAATCTGGAATTGTGTGCGTTGTTTTAAAGAACTTCACAGTTGCTGTTGGAAAATCAATCTCTGTATTTTCTGTTACTTCATGATAGTCGTCAAATCCTTTAACAACGTTTGAAGACTCTACATAGTATTTTGCAAGAGCAATCGTTAATTTCGAACCGAATACCGGTGCATCGATATTTTGTAAGAAATAAGGCAAGGCTCCTACAGCATCGGCATGTCCGTGCGTTAAGAAGACCCCTGCAATACGGTCTCTATTTTCTTCTAAATATGTGAAATCAGGAATGACAACATCAATCCCTAATAGTTCATCTTCTGGATAGACAAGACCGCAATCTAAGACGAAGATCTCTTCTTCCACTTCAACGGCATATAAGCTCTTACCGTTTTCTCTCACACCACCAAGTGCGATGATTTTAATTGAACTCATGGTTTACCTCTCATTTTCTATTATTTAAATTGATTCCTTTGGGCAGATTCCACCACCCTATATACTCTATAAGAATATCATATTTGTCCCTTTTTTGCGAATATCAAAGAATCTAGGAAGTGCTCTATTCCTGTATTTTTTGAAGAAACAAAAAAGCCCCTGCAAAATGCAGAGGCTAGAATTGAAAGATTATTCTTTGTCTTCTTTTGGTAATAATGCTTTACGTGATAAGTTGATACGTCCTTGTCCGTCGATTTCGATAACTTTAACAGTCACTTTGTCGCCTAAAGCAAGTACATCTTCTACTTTACCAACGCGTTCGTGTGCTAATTCAGAGATGTGAACTAATCCATCTTTTCCTTTAGCGATTTCTACGAATGCACCGAATTTTTCGATACGGCGTACAGTTCCTTCGTACACTTGACCTACTTCGATTTCACGTGTTAAATCTTCGATGATTTCTTTTGCACGTTGAATCATCGCAGCATCTGTAGAAGCGATTGATACGTGACCTTCTTGGTCGATATCGATTTTAACGCCTGTTTCGTCGATGATAGAGTTGATTGTTTCCCCACCACGTCCGATAACGACTTTAATCTTATCAGGGTGGATAGAAATCATTTCAATCTTAGGTGCGTATGGGCTTAACTCTTTACGAGGTTCAGCAATTGTTGATGTTAATTCTTCAAGAATTTCAAAACGTGCTTTCTTCGCTTGTGTTAGGGCTTCACGTAAGATTTGTTCTGTAATCCCTTGAATCTTAATATCCATTTGAAGAGCTGTAATTCCGTCTTTCGTTCCAGCTACTTTAAAGTCCATGTCTCCTAAGTGGTCTTCTAACCCTTGGATATCTGTTAAGACTGTGTAGTTTGTACCGTCAGAAATAAGACCCATCGCAATCCCTGCTACAGGTGCTTTAATTGGCACACCAGCAGCCATCAATGCTAATGTTCTGCACAAATACTTGCTTGAGAAGAAGAACCGTTTGATTCTAATACTTCTGATACAAGACGGATTGTGTAAGGGAAGTCTTCTGGACTTGGAATCACTTGTTTCAATGCACGTTCCCCTAACGCACCGTGACCAATTTCACGACGGCCTGGGCTACCAGCACGACCTACTGAACCTACAGAGAATTGTGGGAAGTTGTAGTGGTGAATGAATCGTTTTCCTTCTTCGATTCCTAAACCATCAATCACTTGGTATTCTCCAAGAGGTGCAAGGGTTGCTGAAGTTAATGCTTGCGTTTGTCCACGAGTGAATAAACCAGAACCGTGAACACGTGGTAATAAATCGATTTCTGAAGATAATGGACGAATTTCATCAATCTTACGACCATCAGGACGTACTTTTTCTTCAGTAATTAAACGACGTACTTCGTCTTTTTCTAAGTTATCGACTAATTGAGAAACTTGTTTTAGAAGGCCTGCTTTTTCGTCATTTTCTTCTAACACTGCTTCGAAATGCTCGATAGCTGTTTCTTTTACTTTTTCGATATTTGCTTCACGCGCTAATTTTTCTTCTGTTTGAATCGCGTGAACCATCGCTTCACTGAATAAATCTTTTACTTGTGCTTCGATAGCTGGATCGAATGAAAGTAAAGTCACTTCCATTTTTTCTTTACCAACTTCACGAACGATTTCTTCTTGGAAAGCTACTAATTTTTTGATTTCTTCGTGACCGAATAATAATGCACCAAGCATATCTTCTTCGTTCACTTCTTTAGCTGAACTTTCTACCATGTTGATGGCAGTTGCAGTACCGGCTACAGATAATTCGATATCTGAGTTTTCTTTTTGTTCAGTAGTTGGGTTAATTACGTATTCACCGTTGACACGACCTACGTCTACCCCAGCGATTGGTCCATCAAATGGAATATCAGAAATACATAATGCTAATGAAGAACCAAACATTGCTGCCATTTCTGGTGGACAGTTAGGATCTACTGACATTACAGTATTTGTGATTTGTACTTCGTTACGGAACCCTTCCGCAAACATTGGACGGATTGGACGGTCGATTAAACGCGCTGTAAGAGTAGCATGTTCACTTGGACGACCTTCACGTTTGATGAAGCCTCCAGGGATTTTACCTGCTGCGTACATTTTTTCTTCGTAGTTTACTGTTAACGGGAAGAAATCTGTATCTTTTGCTTGTTTTGTACCAACAGCTGCTGTTAAAACAACCGTATCACCGTAGCGTACTAAAACAGCACCATTGGCTTGTTTTGCTAATTGGCCGATTTCAACTGTTAATTGACGTCCGCCCCAGTTGTAGCTAAAAACTTTCTTTTCTGACATAACTAATCTCCTTTTCTCTTATTTGCGTATCTTCCAGACCTACTTTTAGAAATAAAAACGTTCGACGGGTTCAACCGCTTTTATTTCTAAAGTAAGATGACTCTAGAAGATACAAAGTTTGTCATACAGAGTCATTTTACCATATCTGTACTTTAAGTACTATTTTTTTGTAAACAAAAACGAGTGAGTTGTTCTCATTTATAGAGAAGTAACTCACTCATCTTATTATTGTTATTTACGAATGAAGAAATTAAAGAGTCACAACAGTCCCTTGTTCTGTGATTGTAAACTCTTTTGTTTCTAGGTTTGCTTCAAGGCGTGCTTCTACACTGTTAGAAGCATCTTTACGTGTGATTACGATTGTGTTCTCAGTTGGAGTTTCTACTTCAAAAGAACCTTCTAAATCAAACGCTTTTGATGTGTTTCTAAAGCGTAATAAATTGATTAGTTTTTTCACGACTGGACGTTCTACTTCACGGTCGATTTCTTCTAATGTGTAGTAATGACGGTTGATGTTACGACCTTCTTTTGAAGATTCTAATAACTCGATGTCATTTTCCCCAGCAAGTAATCCAACGTAGTAAATTTGTGGAATACCAGGCGCAAAGCATTGGAATACACGTGCTAATAAGTAACTTGCATCATCATTTCCTAAGGCACTGTAGTATGTGCTGTTGATTTGATAAATATCTAAGTTATTGTATTTTTCACTTGAGTAAATACGTTTTACGTTAGCACCTACGTCGTATAATTTATTTGAAGTGTAATCTAACTCTTCATCTGTTAATAAATCTCTAGCATCTACAACCCCGATACCATCATGCGTATCTAAAGTTGTAAATTGTTTCATTGGACTCATTGAAAGCCAGTTTGCTAAACGATTTGATTTACCAGAATACAGTGAATATAAAACGACCATTGGCAATGCAAAGTCATATACGAAGTAATCATGGTCAGCAATCTTCATTTGGATTGAATAATGCTCATGAATTTCAGGAAGCAATTCTACTTGATATTTCGCTGCCACGTCACGTACTTCATTTAATAAATCCCAAATATCTGGTTCTACGAAGAAGTCGTTTGTATCCAGTTTTTTAACCGCATACGCAAAGGCATCTAAACGAATTAATGAGCAGCCGTGGCTTGCCATGTCTTTAATCGTTTCACGAATAAACTCTTTCACGATTTCTTTACGAACATCAAGGTCGATTTGCTCTTCCCCGAATGTGTTCCATACTTCTTCTGTTGTTCCATCCGCAAAATGAACGGTTTGGAACGGCGCTTTATCTTTACGTTTATAGATTAAGTCAATATCTTCCTGTGTTGGACGGCCCACTGGGAAAAACTCATGAATACGGATAAACATATCTTTGTAAGGTGAGTTTTCGTGATTTTTTACAAAATCTTGGAAGAATTTAGACTCACGAGAAATATGGTTAATCATGAAATCAAACATTAAATAATATTGTTCCCCTAGAGCATCCACATCTTCCCAAGTTCCAAGAAGTGGATCTACACGTGTGTAGTCGCTTGGAGCAAATCCTCTATCCCCTGTAGACGGGAAGAATGGGAGCAAATGCACCCCACCAATGGCGCCTTGGAAATATTTATCCAAAACGCCTTTTAAGTCCTTCATATTGCTTCCCATGCTGTCTGAGTAAGTGATCAGCATTGCTTCGTTTTTAATTTGCATGGAATTCACCGTGTCCCTTCATTCAATCGATTTATTTTAATTTCCAAATGTCACGGTTGTAGTCTTCGATTGTACGGTCACTTGAGAAGAAGCCAGCCATTGCGATGTTTGTCACCACTTTAGCATTCCATTCGTCTCTGTTTTCGAAATCGCGATACATACGTTCTTTTGTTTCAATGTAATCTTCTAAGTCTAATAATGTCATGAACCAGTCTTTTGTTGTTAATTCTTGGTATAGACGTTCTAGACGTTCTTTGTTTCCGACTGCAAGTAAAGCGTCACTCTTCACGAATTCTACTAATGGACGGATTGCGTCTCTCTTCGCAAATTCACTAGCGTTGTAATCGCCTTTTTCATAGTGCGCAATAACTTCATCACTCTTCTCACCGAAGATATAGATATTGTCGTCACCCACAAGTTCGTGAATTTCAACGTTCGCACCATCTTCAGTACCAAGAGTTAATGCCCCGTTTAGCATGAATTTCATATTTCCTGTTCCGCTAGCTTCTTTTGAAGCAAGAGAAATTTGTTCAGAAATATTACATGCTGGAATTAAGTGTGTTGCAGCTGTTACGTTGTAGTTTTCAACCATTACAACTTGTAAGTGTGGGCTTACTTCTGGGTCATTTGCGATTAATTCAGATAATGAAAGAATTAAATGAATCACGTCTTGTGCAATGACATACGCAGGAGCAGCTTTACCACCGAAGATAATTGTAATTGGTCTTGCTGGAATGTTTCCGCTCTTGATATCTAAATATTTATGAATCACATATAAAGCGTTCATTTGTTGACGTTTATATTCGTGCATACGTTTGATTTGGATATCAAAAATAGAATTTTCATTCACTGTGATACCTTGTTTTTCTTGTAGGTAAACACTTAAACGTTTCTTGTTATCACGTTTAATCTTGTCTAATTTTTCGCGAACAATCGCATCATGACGGAAAGCTTTTAACGCTTCTAATTTAGAAGCATCTTTTCTCCACTCCGTTCCGATTGTTTCATCTAATAATTTAGCAAGTTCTGGGTTGGCATGCATTAACCAACGACGGAATGTAATCCCGTTTGTTTTGTTGTTGAATTTCTCTGGATAAATTTCATAGAAATTCTTCAATTCACTTTCTTTTAAGATATCCGTATGAAGTGCCGCAACACCGTTTACGCTATATCCGTAGTGAATATCCATATGCGCCATGTGAACACGGCCATGTTCGTCGATGATCGCTACTGATGGGTCTTCATATTTCTCTTTTACACGAGCGTCTAATTCTTTAATAATTGGCACTAAATGTGGCACTACTTTTTCTAAGTATGCTAAAGGCCATTTTTCTAACGCTTCTGATAAGATTGTGTGGTTTGTATAAGCTGTCATTGCAGACACGATTTCCACTGCTTCATCGAATTCAATTCCACGTTCCCCAAGTAAACGAATCAATTCAGGAATCACCATTGATGGGTGCGTATCGTTAATTTGAACAGTTGCGTACTCTGCTAAGTCGTGTAAGTTACTTCCTTTAGCAAGTGCTTCGTCGATTAATAATTGAGCACCATTACTTACCATGAAGTATTGTTGGTAAATACGTAATAATTCACCTTGCTCATCGCTATCATCTGGATATAAGAATAATGTTAAGTTTTTTTAGCGATTTGTGTTTTTATCAAATGAGATTGAATCACTTGAAACTAAAGACTCATCGATTGAATCGACATCGAATAAGTGTAATTTATGTTTTTAGTAGATTGTTCATATCCTAAAACATCAATATCAAACATTTTTTTGATGTTAATGTAAAGTCTGCAAAAGGTACTTTATAAGAAGTTTCAGTTGGAACTAACCAGCTTTCAGGTGTTAACCAAACGTTTGGCACTGCATTTTGTTGGTTGTTTTTGAATTTTTGTTCGAATAAACCATAGTGGTAGTTCAAACCAACGCCGTCTCCTGTTAAACCAAGAGTTGCGATAGAATCAAGGAAACATGCAGCTAGACGTCCTAGACCACCATTTCCTAAAGATGGTTCTAATTCGATTTCTTCGATTTCCGCTAATGTATGCCCTGCTTCAGCAAGCACTTCTTTTACTTCATCGTAAAGGCCTAAGTTAATTAAGTTGTTTGATAATAATTTACCGATTAAGAATTCAGCAGAAATGTAATACACTTTTTTCTTACCATTATTTTGTGGTAAGGCTGCGCTTTTTTCTTTTGTAAATTGTAATAATGCTAAGTAAACTTCTTCTTTTGAGCAGTCTTTTAACGACTTACCTAAGTTTCCTTCTACATATTGTTTAAAATCTTTCATTGTTCTCTCCTTTTTAGTGTGCGCGAGGTTATTTTTCTTCCTCGACTAACTCCTCTTTAACATCCACATTATGATGCGAATTTGCACGATCATACAATTCAGTAATTCCAAGTAAGAACTCTTCTACTGATTCCGTTAACTGCTCCTCTGTCATTCTCCATACCCAGTTCCCACCTAGTGTACTTGGAATGTTCATACGAGCTGTTTCGTCTAATTGTAGTAAATCTTGCATTGTTGCAACTGTCATACGGCTGACAGAACCATATAGTCCGCGAAGTAACGCAAAGCTAATTGGCTCTTCGTCGCGGCGGTTTAAGTAACGATTACAAAATTCTCGAGTTTCTTCTGTAGCCGACTTATACCACCCTAATACTGTATCATTATCGTGCGTTCCTGTATAGGCAACCGCATTGACTGGATAATGATGAGGTAAATCTCCACTCTTAGGATTTTCACCCATAAATCCGAATTCCAAGATTTTCATTCCTGGGAATCCAGTAGCTTCACGAAGGTTGATGACATCTTCATCCATGAAACCTAAGTCTTCTGCGATAATTGGCAATTCTCCGAGTTGCTCTTTCACCGCTTTAAATAAATCATACCCAGGACCCTTAACCCATTTCCCGATTGTTGCGTTTTCTGCTTCTGCTGGGATTTCCCAATAAGCTGAGAAACCTCTGAAGTGGTCGATACGAACGACATCAAACAATTCAAAACTTGCTTGTAGTCGTTTGCTCCACCAAGTGTATCCATCTTCTTTCATTGCTTCCCAATTATAAATTGGGTTCCCCCATAATTGACCTAGCGGAGAAAAATCATCCGCAGGACATCCAGCTACACAAAGTGGATTACCTTCTTCATCTGTTTTGAAGTAATGTGGTGTTGCCCACATTTCTACGCTGTCTGCTGCCACATAAATTGGCATATCACCAATAATTTGAATGAAGTTGTCATTGGCATATTTTTTAAGAGCATGCCATTGTTCATCAAATAAGAATTGAGTTACACGGTGATATTCTAACTTATCTGCAAGACGTGTGCGATACTCGGCCAACGCATCTGGTTGACGACGTTTGATAGCTTCGTCGCTCCACGCTGTCCATGGTTTCATATCGAAAAATTCTTTAATCGCCATGTATTCTGCAAATGGTTCTAACCACTCTGCTTTCTCCTCTACGAATTTCTCGTATGCAGGAGTTTTACCTTTTGCAAGGAAAGCAGCTACTGCCTTTTCTAAAACTGGACGACGTTTTTCATATAATAATGCGTAGTCAACCGTCGTTTCATCTTCGCCCCAATTTGTAAGGACGTCTTCTTTATCAATTAAACCTTCTTTTATTAAAATGTCGAAATCGATAAAGTTCGTATTTCCTGCAAAAGCAGAAAAGGATTGGTATGGAGAATCTCCATAACTTGTTGTTCCTAATGGAAGAATTTGCCAATAGGTTTGTTTTGTACGAACAAGAAAATCTACAAAATCATATGCTGATTTTCCAAAAGAACCAATACCATAGTTACCTGGTAATGATGAGATATGCATTAACACACCTGATTCTCTATTGCTCATTTATAAATCCCTCTTTTCTATATAATAGATATTTCTACTAGTCATTGAATGCGCAAACATTGCGCAACCGTTTGCCTTAATATTAGAATATTTTTGTTTAATAACTCAAGTAATATTTTTTTCAACTTTTTTTATTCTATTTGTATATAACGGCGTTTTTATCGTGTTTTTCGGACTATTTAAATATTAATAACCTAAGAAAATCGCTTTAAATCCGCATTTTTAAGAAGTGAAAAATTTTTTTGATAAAAATACTTGCAAACGTTTCATGAAAGCGGTATACTGAGTTCAGTTAAGAAATCGTTTGCGTAATCTATAACGAAATTTAAGGAGGAAAAATATTATGGCAAACAAATGGTTTACAAAATCATTAGCTCTTGGTTTAGCTGGTTTAGCACTAGCTGGATGTGGAGCAAAACAAGACTCTTCTAACGGAGGAAGCTCTGAGAGCAAAAAAGAATTCACTTTATATAGTAACAAGAGTGAAATTCAAGAAGCTTTAACAGCTTATGCAAAAGAATGGGGAGAAAAGAACGGAGTAACTGTTAACATTAAAACATGTTCTGGTTCATGTAAAATCTCTGACCAATTAAAAACAGAATTCACAGCTGGTACAGCTCCTGACGTATTCGTAATCGAAGGTCAAGCTGGTTACGACATGTGGAAAGACAGCATCCAACCATTAAAAGGTGACTGGATTGACAAAACTGAATTCGAATTCAAACAAGGAAACGACGTATACGGATTCCCAGTATCTGTAGAAGGTTACGGATTAGCTTACAACAAAGACATCTTAACTAAAGCTGGTATCGACCCATCTACTCTAACTTCATTTGAAGCTGTTCAAAAAGCAATGGACACATTAGAAAGCAAAAAATCTGAGTTAGGATTATCTACTGTTGTTGCTACTGCAACTAAAGAAGGCGAAACTTGGATTATGGGTATCCACGACTTCGGTGCTTACTTAAGTTCTGGTCTTCCAAACGGCGACCGTTCAGTAACTGAACAAGTTCTTAAAGGCGAAATGGACAAAACTCGTTTAGACAACTACGCTAACTGGGTTGAATTATTATTCAATCACACAGAGAAAAAACTCTTAACAGTTGGTACACAAGAAGACATGGACTCAGCGTTCGCTTCAGGTAAAGCTGCTTTCCTACACCAAGGTAACTGGAAAGATCCCTAACCTAAAACAATTAAACGCTAACTTCGAAATGGGATTCATTCCTTATCAAACTCTTGGTAAAGATAAAAACGCTGACGGATTATTCATCGGTGCTCCATCTTACTACGTAGTTAACAAAGACACTAAAGCTTTAGAATACATCAACAAATTCTTCAACGACTTAGCTGATACTAAAGAAGGTCAAGACTACATCGTAAACAAAGCTAACATGATTTCTCCATTCTCTAACACAACTGAGAAACCATCAGCTCCATTATCTCGTTTCTTAGCTGAATGGATTAGCGCGAAGAAACCTGTTTACTCATTTGATAACCCATACTTCATGCCTGATAACTTCTTAATGAACAAATTAGGACCAATCTATGGACAATATGCTCAAGGTCAAATCGACAAAGCTAAATTCGAAGAATTGATTACTAATCAAATCAAAGAAGTGCCTAGCTTACTTAAAAAATAATCATTAATATTGTTTGCATGGGGCCCACAGCCACTTTCAGTGACTGTGGGTTATGTGCTACAATAGAACCAAATCGGTGACTACCCTCACCGCTTAATTTTAATAAAGGAGGAACTCTTATATGTCTAAGAATAAGAAAGCTTTAAGCAGAGAAGCTCGTGCAAAACGCAATTTTTACCGCTTAGTGTTACCTGCATTTATCATCTTTGCACTTGTTATTATCGTGCCTTTCTTCTTAGGGTTCTACTACTCACTAACTGACTGGAAGAGCGTTACACAAACTAACTTACAATTTGTGGGACTTAAAAACTTTACAGACAGTTTATCGGACACACGTTTCCAATACTCTTTAATGATCACAGTAATCTTCGCATTATTTAACGTAATCGTGATTAACATTGTATCATTCGGCTTAGCTCTACTTGTTTCAAGTAAAATTAAGCTTAAAGACATCTTCCGTGCTGGATTCTTCATTCCAAACTTAATCGGGGGTCTTGTACTAGGTTACATTTGGCAATTCATTTATAACTCAGTATTCCCTGCTTTAGGTCAAATGATTGGAAGCGACTTTTTAATTAATAACCTATTCCTTGGGGATGTGAAATTAGCTGTTACAGCTTTGATTATCACAAACACATGGCAATATGCAGGTTATATCATGATGATTTACTTTGCAGCCCTACAAAACGTACCATCAAGTCTTGTAGAATCTGCTTCACTTGACGGTGCTAATGCATGGCAACGTCTACGTCACATTATCATCCCAATGGTAATGCCAGCGTTCACTGTATCGCTCTTCTTGACAATTACAAACTCATTCAAGATTTCGATGTGAACTTCTCATTAACAGGTGGTGGACCTTCACTACTATGGCATGATAAAGCCATCCAAAGTACAGAGTTCATTACGATGAACATCTACAACACTGCTTCAGGAGATAACTTAATGGCTCAAGGTCAAGCTCGTGCTGTTATCTTATTCTTCATCTTAGTAGTCATCAGCTTGATTCAAACATCTATCACTAAACGGAAGGAGATTGACTTATAATGAAAAAACAAAAATTTGGAATCTTACTTCTTGAAATTTTAGGAATACTCCTATTCTTACTTTTCTTAAGTCCAATCGTTCTTTTAGTGATCAACTCTGCAAAGAGTTCTGCTGACATCCTAGCAGATCCGCTTGCACTTCCTGCAAGTTTCGGACAACTTTGGACAAACATTGTTACTATTTGGAAAAACCCATCTATTAACTATCCTTCATCATTCTTAGCATCAACGATTATTACTGTGATTTCATTATTTACAATCACTTTATTCTCTGCTCTTGCTGCATGGGGATTAGTTCGTTACCGTTCTAAAGCTTCATTAGTGATCTTCTTCATCTTCGTAGCTTCAATGGTAATTCCTTTCCAAGTTGTAATGTATCCATTAGTAACTTGGTTCAAAATCATGAGTGACGCCATTACAATGCCAATCTTCGGATTCAGCTTATTACGTTCTTACCCAGGGATTATCCTAGCGTACACAGGTTTCGGTATGTCACTTTCAGTGTTCATGTTCCACGGATTCATCAAAGGGGTTCCTTTAGAAATCGAAGAAGCTGCGGAATTAGACGGATGTAACAAAATGCAAACATTCTTCTACGTAGTTCTTCCAATCTTAAAACCAATCTACGTTACAATCTTAATCTTGAACGGTATCTGGATTTGGAACGACTTCCTATTACCACTTCTATTACTTGGTAAAGGAAATGCGATTCAAACATTACCAATCGCGGTTTCAAACTTCGCCGGTTCATTTACAAAACAATGGGATATGATCTTAACTTCAACATTACTCATTATGTTACCAGTTATTATCCTATTCATTCTCGCACAAAAACATATCATGAAAGGTATGGTTGACGGAGCGATTAAATCTTAGAACCATTTTGGCACTGGATATGGATTTTTGTAAGTTCGTATCCAGTGTTTTCTTTTAGAAATCATTTATTACAAGAAAGGAGGAATACAGATGGCATCCACGATTAAAGATGTGGCTAAACTCGCAGGGGTCTCCCCTTCGACTGTGACGCGCGTATTGCAAGATAAATCAAGCATCAGCGACGCAACAAAGAAGAAAGTACGTCAGGCGATGGAAACATTAAACTATCACCCAAACGTCAATGCTCGTAGCTTAGCTAGTAATAAAACGAATGTCATTGGTGTAGTTCTCCCAGAAGACTCTGATGCGTTCTATCAAAACTCATTCTTCCCGGAAGTCATCCGAGGGATTGCGCAAATCGCAGCGGACCACCAGTACTCGATTCAATTATGTACAGGACAAGATAATCATCAGCGCTAGCGATTCTAAAGGATACGATTTTAGGACGTCGTGTGGACGGTCTAATCTTCCTATACGGGGAATTGGAAGACCCTCTTGTGAACTTTGCGATTGAACAAGAATTTCCAGCGGTGATTATCGGTAAGACACTTTCCCCTCTTATTTCATTTGTCGATAATAACAATGAAAAAGCGGGACTTGATGCTACTGAATACATCATTAATAAAGGCGCCAAATCGATTGCTTTTATCGGTGGTCGTGACCAACTTTTCGTATCTAGAGAACGTCTCGAGGGATATATCAAAGCTCTCAAAGAATACGAACTTGATGTTAACGAGAAACTCATTGCTCAAGTAGATGAATTTACGATTGAGCGTGGTTACGAGACGATTAAAGAGCTTCTCGAGGCCGGAACAATTGATGGACTCGTGACAGCCGACTCCCTCTTTGCAGAAGGAGCTGCGCGCTATTTAAACGAGAAGCATATTCAGATGCCGATTATTACATTCGACTCTGTACGTCCTTCTGTTCAAATCGATGCTTATGTAGACGTGCATACGCTCGAATTAGGACGTTCTGCATTTAAAATCTTGCGTAACGTGATTAAATCGAACAATAGCAAGAATATGATGTGTTACCGTCAAATCGTTTCACACTCGATTAAAGAATTTTAATACAAATAAAAGAAGGCACAAGATTCCACGACTGGATCTTGTGCCTTTTTTGTATGTTTTTCTTCCTGTCGCAATATAGTTTATATGCTATATCGTTTAACCGCTATAAAGTTTCACAGCAACAAAAAACTCCCAAGCACGAATGCCTGGGAGTTCTCAATTGGCTTAAAATTAACGACGTAATCCTAAACGGTTGATTAGTTCACGGTAACGTTGAACATCTTTGTTACGTAAGTATGCTAACAAGTTACGACGGTGACCAACTTTTTTCATTAATCCACGGTTTGAGTGGAAGTCTTTTTTATGAACACGGATGTGATCATTTAAGTGGTTGATTTCGTATGTTAATACAGCGATTTGTACTTCTGGTGAACCAGTGTCTCCTTCGTGTAACGCATACTCTTTGATGATTTCGTTTTTCTTTTCTTTAGAAATAGCCATTTCTAAACACCTCTTTCTTTTAATTTATGCCTTGTACTGAGTAAAGCGTTGGTGATTCGCAAAACTCTGTAAAAGGTCTGTGCTTTAAGCACTTAATTAATGTACCTTATTTTGAGTAAAAATGCAAGTGTTCTTACTGCACTGGTTTATTCTCTACACGGTCAAAGTAAACGTAATTTGGTTTTAACGGTTGGTCTGCCATTAATTCTGTGACCGTTACTAATTCGTAGCCTTCTGCTTGTAAATATTCGATAACAGCTGGAAGAGCTTCAACAGATTCTTCATGAATATCGTGCATTAATAAAATTCCGCCATTATGCGCATTTTTCTTTAATATGCTCGATTGTTTTCGCTGCGTCTCTATATTTCCAGTCAAGTGAGTCAATAGACCAGTTTACAATCGCGATACCAGCTTGTTCTGATACCATCTTGTCAAACCCACCATATGGCGGACGTAAACTCATTGGTCGCAAACCTCCGCTTGCTTTTGCAATTAAATCAGAAGTCTTATGCACTTCTTGATACACTTCATCAGCTGATTTCTTCGTCAATAACGGATGGCTGTAGCTGTGGTCTCCTAATTCATGACCTTCTGCAACGATTTGTTTAATAATGGATTCATTGCCTTCTACGTGGCTTCCTACGATATAGAACGTTGCATGCGCGTTATATTTCTTCAAGATTTCTAACACTTTTGGCGTTGTCTCAGCACGAGGGCCATCGTCAAATGATAATGCAATTCTCTTCTTCCCTAATTTTTCTTTTACAGTCGCTAGGTACGCTTCGTAATTGTCTTTTTCTGTTTCAGGAATCATGTTTTCGTTCATGTATGCAAATAATTCAGTAAATGGAATGGTCCATTCTGCATCTTGATCACTTGCATCTTTATATTTCACACGAACTCCGTTTTGGATAATCGAAGCATCTAACTTCTTCCAGTTTCCGTCCATAAATTGCGCAGTCACTTTAGCAGTTTGCTCGTCTGATAAACCATTTGCTTTTCCTTCATCTAAATCCTTCTTCACGAAGAAGTTAGACACTGCGAGTTCATTGTTAAATAATTTAGCAATCTCGAATGGTTGTAATGTATCCGCAAATACTAATTGATGTGAGAGTTCTTTAAACTCTAATTGTTCAAAACCACTCTCTTTTTGTTGATAAACAGACACATAGTAGTGAATATCGTTTACGTTTGAGATGATTTTTGTTTGGTACGCCTTGAAGAAGATAAGTGTCTTCTTAGTAGCTCCCGCGTACTTTTCAAGAACTTCTTGTTTTAACGCGTCCATTTCAGTCGCAATGGCTTCAATCGGATTACCAGAAGCATCTGTTGGAATTAACTCCTGTACTTCCACTTTGCCTTTTGTTTCATCTTTCACGGTTAAATTCTCGTTATATTTCTTCGCATCTTCTTGTTCGACTTGAATAATACGTTTGAATTCTTCTTCATTGAACTGATTTGCCATAATACGGTGAATTGTTAATAATTCAAAAATCAAAATAAGAAACGTTAAAATCCCAATGACCCAGAAAATCGTTTTATTCATTTTTTTCTTAGGTCTTTTCTTCTTAGGCTTTTTCCCACCAAAGAGTTCTTTTTCTTCCAGTTCCTCAAGAGCTTCCTCTTCGACTACTTCTGTTTCTTCGAAGTCTTCTGGAGCTTGCGTATATTTATTTTCCTTTTTTGAGTGCTCATCTTTGCCACTTTTGGCTCTTCGTTGAATGACCTTCTCCATACTCCTATACCCCTTAATCGAATACTATTTTTGTTTCTTTTGACACTCTGGGCACACTCCGTACACTTCCATACGGTGTCCTCTTACTTTAAATCCTGTCAGCTGTTCTGCAGCTTTTTCAACGTCTTCGAGTACTGGGTAATAAAGGTCCACCACTTTCCCACACACGTCGCATACGGCGTGATAATGTTGTCCTAAATCAAAGTCATAGCGACTCGCGCTATCCCCATACGTCAATTCTTTTACGACGCCTTCTTTAATAAATAGATTTAAGTTATTATAAACAGTTGCCACACTCACTTGTGGGTCCTCTTTTGTCAACGCCTTGAAGATTTCTTCGGCCGTTGGATGCGTGTGTACACTTGCTAAAAACTCAAGCATCGCAACACGTTGAGGTGTAATTCTTACCCCTTTTTTGCGAAGTTGACCAACAACTTCCTTTAATTCTTCTTTATGCATACTATTACCTGATTTCTATGTACTAAGTTTTATTTTGTCATTCATTATTTTCTCAAATTTCCGGTTAAATTGCAAGTGTTTGAGTTAATATTTTTGTAACATTGTAACATTTTTGTAACAAAAGAAGACCCGCCCCTATTCGAGACGAGTCTTCTTGCTATTTTTATTTTTTGAGAAGTTTATTATATTGCATTCCTTCACGAAGAGCACTTGTATCAGTACCCAACGCTTCTGCAATCGTATAGGCAAATTCGAAGGTTGCAGCTGGTCCACATCCCGTAATGAGTTTTCCATCTGTTTCCACGAGCTGTCCTGTATACGTTCCTTGATTGATGTCTTTTTCTACACCAGGGTAGCAAGTATATTTCTTGCCCTTGAGTAATCCTGCACGGTGTAGTGCCATTGGGGCTGCACAAATCGCTGCGATAATTTTTCCTTTTTTAGAATACTCTTTTAGTTTCTTAATAAGAAATTCATCATCTCGTAAATGAGTGGCTCCCGGAAGCCCACCTGGTAGTACGAGCGCATCGATATCTGCCCAGTAGAATGTATCGAGTACATCATCCATTTTTACAGGAATATGATGACTACCTGTAATGACTTCACTGCCAAGTCCTACTGTGTGCACTGTGTGTCCTGCTCTTCTTAAAATATCAACCGTTGCAAGGCCTTCGATTTCTTCAAATCCTTGCGCGAAAAATACAACGACATTTGCCATTCTTTTGGCCTCCTCTTATTTTTTGAATAAGCCCATTACGCCACGTGTAATCACACGACCAACTTCACGACCCACACTTGACATAACGTTCTTAGTGAAGCGATCCATTGCTGAATCTCCGCGTTTTGTAGCCGCTTGACGTGCTTGACGCTCTAATTCTTTTTGTTCACGTTCGCGTTCTTTTTCTTCTAATTTTGCTTGTCTTTCAGCTTCTTTTTGTGCAAGAGCTTCTTGTTTTTCAGCCTCTTTACGCTCTAATTCTGCTTGTTTTTCTGCTTCTTTTTGCGCAAGTTCAGCTTCTTGCTCTTGTTTGAACTGCTCATCTAATGCTGCTAATTGTTCATGAGCTGATTCACGGTCAAACATTTCTGCATATTTATCGTAGAATGCTGATTGATTGATGAGTTGTTGACGAACAAGTGGATCACCTGCATCTAATTTACTCTTAGGAGGGTAAATTGATACTACTTCTGCAAAGCTTGGAGAACCATCTTCTTGAAGTGTTGAAACAACTGCATCCCCTACTTTAAGGTTTGTAATTACTGTTACTAAATCTTGTCCATCTTCTTGACGGAAAGTTTCAGCAACTGCTTTTACGTTCTTTTGTTCAGCTGGAGTGAACGCACGTAATCCGTGTTGAACGCGGTTCCCTAATTGGCTCGCGATAGCATTTGGAATATCAGTTGGGTTTTGTGTTACGAAGAAAATACTAATTCCTTTAGAACGGATTAAACGAACGATTAATTCGATTTTCTCTTGAACTGCAGCATTGCTTTGTCCGAATAACACGTGAGCTTCATCGAAGAAGAAGACTAATTTTGGTTTATCTAAGTCCCCAACTTCTGGTAAGTTTTCGTATAATTCTGATAAGAACCATAATAAGAATGTTGCGTATAATTTTGGTGTTTGGAATAATTTTTCAGACGCTAAAATATTGATGACCCCACGGCCATTTTGGTCTTGTTTGAATAAGTCATTGATTTCAAACGCTGGTTCACCGAAGAATTGGTCTCCACCTTGTTGTTCTAATACGAGTAAGCTACGTAAAATAGAACCAATTGATTGTTGTGCGATATTTCCGTATAAGTTACGTAATTCCCCAGCATGTGCGCCTACGTAATTTAACATTGCACGTAAGTCTTTAATGTCGATTAATAATAATCCTTGGTCGTCGGCTACTTTAAACGCAATGTTTAAAATACCTTCTTGAGTTTCATTTAAACCTAATAATTGAGCTAATAAAATTGGTCCCATTTCTGAGATTGTAGTACGGATGTTAATTCCGTTTTCCCCAAAGACATCCCAGAAAGCAACAGGATATGAGCTTGGTTCGAAGTCTTCTACATGAACTTTTGCCAAGCGTTCTGCAATCTTCTCAGTTACTTCGCCTTTTTCAGCAAGGCTTGCTAAATCCCCTTTAATATCTGATAAGAATACAGGAACTCCTGCTTCACTTAATTGCTCCGCTAATACTTTTAACGTTACAGTTTTACCTGTACCTGTAGCCCCTGCAATGACACCGTGACGGTTTAGTTTATTCGCCATAAATTGAGCTGGTTTTGAACCATATCCGAAAGAAATAGTTTGAGTCATAAAACTCCTCCTTTTATTTTTACACTTCTACAATATTACAGAAAGCGCTAAAATGCTACTAAAATGAAAGGAAAAATCTAGATTATTTGACTTGTTTTGATATTCAAAGTATATTTATTTAGAATAGAAATATAATTCAAAGGAGAACCCATTATGAAATGGAAAATTATTGCAGATTCAGGTTGTGATTTACGCGAAATCGAGAATCTTGCTCCAGATACACAGTACATTAACGTACCGCTAACAGTTCAAGTAGGTGACAAACACTATACAGATGATGCCTCTTTAGATATCGATGCTATGATGATTGAAATGTATCAATCGAAAGACCAAACAGCTTCAGCCTGCCTAGCCCAGATGCATTCCTTGAAGCTTACAAAGGTGCAGAAAATGTCATCGCCATTACGATTACGGGTGGCTTATCAGGAAGCCAAAACAGTGCGCAACTCGCAAAAAACATGCTTTTAGAAGAAGCACCTGAAACAAATATCGAAGTGTTCGATAGTCTTTCAGCCAGCGGTGAAATGGTTCTTTTCGTACAAAAAGCCAATGAACTCATCGCACAAGGCCTCTCTTTTGAAGAAGTCGTAGCTGCGTTAAAAGATTATTTAGCAAGTACAAAACTATTATTCGCACTAGCTCGTGTCGATAACTTAGTGAAAAATGGTCGTTTAAATAAATTAGTCGGTGCCGTTATCGGAATGCTCAATATCCGCTTAGTCGGTAACGCATCCCCAGAAGGAACCTTAAACCTTCTTCACAAAGCAAAAGGTCAAAAGAAAGCTGTTCAAGCAGTTTGGTCTGAAATGAAGAAGAATGGCTACAAGGGTGGTCGCGTGGTTATTAGCCATTGCAGTAACCCAGAAATCTGTGGCTTAATTCAAGCAGCCGTTCATAGCGAATTCCCAGACGCGGATGTATCAAGCATCCATACAAGCGGTGTCTGCAGCTACTATGCAGAACAAGGCGGAATCTTAATGGGATACGAAGCTTAATCTTACGAATACGAAAAGCCTCTCTAATCACTTGGATTAGAGAGGCTTTATTTGTTTTGATTAGAATAATGCTTTTAATTCGACTTCTGGATGTTTATCTTTGAACCAGTTTAAGGCAAATTGGTTTTCAAATAAGAAGACTGGTTGGTCAAATCGGTCACGACATAATAAGTTACGGCTTGATGACATATTTGGATCCAGTTGTTCTTCGTCAATCCAACGAGCAATCTTACTTCCGATTGGTGTCATAACTACCTCTGCATTATATTCATTTAACAAGCGGTATTGGAACACTTCGAATTGAAGTTGACCAACGGCACCAAGGATATATTCTCCTGTATGGTACGTCTTGTACAATTGGATGGCTCCTTCTTGTACTAACTGCTCGATTCCTTTATGGAATGATTTTTGTTTCATCACGTTTTTCGCAGCCACTTTATTAAAGATTTCAGGCGTAAATTGTGGTAGTGGTTCGAACTGAACAGGAGTTTCCTGAGTAAATCGTATCTCCGATTTGGAAGTTCCCTGTATCGTAAAGTCCGATGATATCCCCTGCTACGGCTGCTTTCACCGTTTCACGGCTATCGGCCATGAATTGCGTTGTATGAGATAATTTCATTTTCTTTTGCGAACGGTTCACTGTAATATCCATCCCTGGAGTAAATTCTCCTGAACAGATACGTACAAATGCGATACGGTCGCGGTGGGCTGGGTTCATGTTTGCTTGAATCTTGAAAATGAATCCTGTGAATTGTTCTTGAAGTGGATCAACGAGTTCTCCTGATTCAGTTTTCTTTGCAGATGGACTTGGCGCAAAGTCAACGAATGCGTCTAAGAATGTTTGAACCCCAAATCCTGTTAAGGCTGACCCGAAGAATACAGGCGTTAATTTACCAGCCGCAATCTTCTCTTCATCAAACGCATTTCCTGCTTCTAATAAGAGTTGAGCGTCTTCGATGGCTTGGCTATAAAGCGTAGATTGTTTGAACGCATAATCGCCGTCCACTTCGCCATCTTCGTTTAATGGTAAGAAGTCATTATCATCGTTTTCTTCTGGATGCATCAATTCTACACGTTTGTTGTAAATATCATATAACCCAAGGAATGTTTTCCCCATCCCCATTGGCCAGTTCATTGGATACGCGTCAATGCCTAATACTTCTTCTAATTCCGCGATTAATTCTAACGGTTCACGTCCATCACGGTCTAATTTGTTGATAAATGTGAAGATTGGAATTCCACGCATACTACAAACTTCGAATAATTTCTTCGTTTGCGGCTCAATCCCTTTAGCACTGTCGATGACCATCACGGCACTATCCACGGCCATTAATGTACGATACGTATCTTCTGAGAAGTCCTCGTGCCCTGGTGTATCCACGATATTAATGTGATTGCCATCGTATTCCACTTGCATTACTGAACTCGTAACAGAAATTCCACGTTGTTTTTCGATTTCCATCCAGTCAGATTTTGCAAACTTCCCTGTTTTCTTCCCTTTTACAGTACCGGCCTGACGAATCGCACCCCCGTATAAGAGTAATTGTTCTGTAATCGTTGTTTTCCCAGCATCCGGGTGGGAAATAATCGCAAAGGTTTTGCGAGATTGTACTTCTTCTTTTAAGTGTGACATGAGTATCTCCTTCGTGTTTATTCTCAAGTATTATAGCCGATTTTCACGATTTTTAAAAGTTTAAAAACACCCTCTAGAATGATTTGAGAAAGTGCGGTATACTTATAGACAGTAAAATGTCTTTCAGGAGGTCGCTCAATGTCGAAAGAATTACCCATTATTTATATTAGTTTAACCGGAAATACACATAACTTTGTCACTCGTTTAAAAGATCATTTACGCTTCTTGGAACCCTCTTTAAACGTGACACTAACGAATGTGAAAGACCTTGTCAAAGGACAAGAGGACTACTTCAAAGTAGGTAAACCATTCGTTGCATTTCTTCCAACATACTTAGAAGGTGGAAATGGCGTGGATAACGGAGACGTCGAAGTCCTAACGAATCCACTTGGCGATTTCTTAGCCTATGAACATAATTACGCACATTGCTTTGGCGTGATTGGTAGCGGAAATCGTAACTTCAATAAGCAATTCTGCCTCACTGCTCGTCAATATTCTGAACGCTTTGGATTCCCAGTGCTCGATGAATTTGAGCTTCGTGGAAGTAACCGCGATGTGGAGCGCATTGCTGCAATGCTTCTTGAAAAAATCTAAACACTTAAATAGGCCCGCAGAAAATTTCTGCGAGCCTTTCTTTTTATTTAAAATAGGTTTTGCATTTCTCACTAAAACCAACTAACGCTTCAATGGTTGCTGGTTCCATCGCGGTATGTCCTGCAGCTTGCGCAAAGATGAGTTCTGCGCCGTCGACTGCTTGAGCGAGTTCAAACGCAGCACTAGGCAAGCAATCCACATCATAACGACCATGGACAATATGCATTGGAATCCCCTTGAAGGCATCTGCATGATTCAAGATGTAATTATCATCCTCCACAAAGCAATGATGGTAGAAGAAATGACATTCCATTCGCGCAATCGTCAGTGCTCCGCGAATCCCCGCTTCATCCCAGACAATCGGCTCATACGGAATCAATTTCACGAGGCCATGTTCCCACTCTGCCCAAGCACGTGCAGCTTCAAGACAAATCGATTCATCCTCTGAAGTCAGACGTTTGTAGTACGCATTCACCAGTTCTCCTTGTTCTTCAACAGGAATCGATGCTTTAAACTTCTCGAAGTTCTCTGGATAAAAATGAGATGCTCCATCTTGGTATAACCAATCTACATCGCTTTGACGACCAAGGAAAATCCCACGAAGCATTAATCCTACGACGCGTTCACGATGTGCAATCGTGTAATGTAAGGCCAGCGTTGTCCCCCAGCTACCACCAAAGACAAGCCATTTTTCAATCCCTAGTGCTGTGCGGATTTTCTCCATATCGGCCACTAAATCATGCGTGGTGTTTTCTTCTAAAGACGCAAACGGCGTACTTTTTCCACATCCACGTTGGTCGAATTGGATGATGCGATAGAACTCTGGATCAAAAAATTGACGATTCGCTGGAGACGATGCCCCTCCTGGTCCGCCGTGTAAGACAACGACTGGATGTCCTAATGGGTTCCCTGACTCTTCTACATAAATCGTATGCAAGTCACTCACTGGAATCATGTGTTCCTTGTAGATTTCGATTTCTGGATATAATTCTGTTCTCATTTCTTGGCTCCTTTAATCACTTCTTGTACTCTCTTTTGAAATTCAGGTAAGACTTCTTTTTCAAACCATGGATTTTTGGCCATCCATCTACGGTTTAGAGGTGACGGATGTACGAGCGGAAACATCTTTGGTAAATATTCTTTATACGCCTTGACCGTTTCCGTTAAGTTTTTCTTCTTTGTCTCTTTTAAATAATAATCTTGTGCGTATTTCCCTACAAGAATAATAAGTTCAATATCTGGCATTAAGGCTAGCGTTTCTTCATGCCATTTCTCAGCAAAACCCTTGCGCGGTGGAAGGTCTCCAGATTTACCTTTTCCTGGATAATAGTAATCCATTGGAACCACTGCAAATAAATCGGATTGATAGAAGAAATCTCGAGTTACGCCCATCCAGCTTCTTAAGTTGTCGCCACTTTGGTCATTCCAAAACAAGCGACTCTCTTGCGCTTTAATACCAGGCGCTTGCCCTACAATCAGAATTTTCGCTTTTCGTGGTGCAGAAAATAAAGGCGCTATGCCTTCTTTTGTATACTCTGCATTTTGAGGATCTGCTTCAATTTTTTTGATTAATTCATCTAATTTCGTCATATAAATTCCACCCTTCTCACTTAGCATACTCCGATAGTACTTCTTGTGCAAATGCTTCACGACTTCATGCAAAAAAACACCTAACCTCACGTGTGAGATTAGGTGCTTCCACGATTTTATTTTAAGCGCGGTGTTTTCAAAGTACGAGGGAGTGTTTTGCTTGAAAGCACTCGTGGTAATGTATGTGATTTTTCTTTTGATGCTGGACGGTATGAAACCGGTCTTGTAGCACGTGTATCAACATACATTTCTCTTGAAGTATTTGAACGACCTGAAGCCGATTGTAGCGCTTTTTTTGTTGCTTGTTTTTTCGCTTGTGAGCGAAGTTTTGGATCTGAAACTTTATTTCGCGGACGATATACACGTTGCGGTACAGCTTCTGTAGCGACTACTGGAGTGCTTGTGCCTTGTGCTCTAGCTGCAGGAGCATTCGCCCCATTTCTTTGAGCAGAACGCGTATTTCCAGTTCGAGCTCTACGATTATTCTTGCGCGCCTTATTTTTGGTTTTCCTTTAATTCCGAAGAAAACAGCGATGATAAGGACGATATAAAATATTCCCTTACCGAGTCCTTCACCAATTTTTGTCCGTATCTAGTTGATCAAAGAAGTTATCAATCTGATCAAAGATATCTTTGCTTTCAGAGCCTTTTTGAGTTCCCTTTCGAGTCACTCGCGTTTGAACTCTTTTTCGATTGAGTTTGTAGCTTTCTCAGCCGTAGTAGTTTCCACTTTGTCCTTGGCATTTGCTAAGTCTTCTAAAAAAATTTTTGTTCGTTCTTTTGTCCGTTGCCGTGAATTGAAACGCTTTTTGTGACTTTTCCCATCTTCGACAGGAATCAAATCATAATAGATAACATTATGGTCTTCAATGGTCTCAACAAATGATTGAACTATGAGGCTATTATCTGTATCTCGATATACGTAAAGTCGAATACCGCCCTTCCCTGTTGGAAGATTCTTAATTTGAACGGGAACTTTAATCTCTTTATATTGAGGATTATTATAAGTTAACTTAATCGTCACTGTCGCATTATAATCTTCCCCATCCACAAAGTCGATTTTTTGTTCAAAGGCACCTTGTATCTTCATCTTTGTGGTGTCTACTGGTTGTTGAGTTTCAGCATTGACTGTTGAAACACGTGCAAAGGTTCCTACTAACAATAATGTGGCAATCAGTACCGCAAGCCATTTCAACCCAAAGAAAGATTTGTTAGCTTGTTGTTTCATGATTATTTACCTGCTTCGTCCCAAACTTTACGTCCTGATGCTAATGAAGCAATGTTTTCAGCGATTTTTGCGTTGTTTTGTCCATCCATTAATACAACTGTATTGTTTGGACCTTCAGCAAGAGCTTTTTTAGCGTCGATTGCTAAGTATTCTAACGCAGCAGCATTTAAGTTAGATTCGTTTAATGCATTGTTGATTGCTGTTAATTGAGCAACAGTTGCTTGAGTGTCAATTGCGATTTTTTCAGCATGTGCACGAGCATCTGCTAATAATTTGTTGTTTTGAGTTCTTGTATCCATTTCAACTGTTTTTTGACGAGCGTCAGCAGCGATTAACGCAGCATCACGTTCACGGTCAGCAGTGATTTGTTTGTTCATCGCTTCAACGATGCTTTGTGGAGGAATTACTTCACCGATATTTACACGGTCGATTGTAACCCCGTAAGAGTCTGTTTTACCGAATACACGTTGGTTTAAATCTGTGTTGATTTTGTTAGTACCACCAAGGATTTCAGCCATTGTCATTGTACCGATAATGTCACGTAATTCGTTTTGGATATCTAAAAGTAATAATCCTTCTGGGTTTGTGTTTCCATATAAGTATTCTTCAAGATTATCAACGTGGTATTTAGCTGAAGCGTCAATTGTTAAATTAACGTTGTCTTTTGTGATGATTTCTTGAGGATCTAAGTCTAATGAACGTTGACGCATATCTACAACGTAAGCAATGTTACGAATGATTGGTGTTACAAAGTGTAATCCTGGTCCTAATTCTCCAACATAACGTCCAAATGATTGAACAGCAGCTTTGTGTCCTTGTTGAACGATACGAATTGATTTGAACGCAATGATTAATAAGAGTAATACTAAGATGATAATTAAGATTTGTACTGGCATTTTAAATTTCCTTCTTTCTAAATAGTTACATATACTAATTTTTCCGGATTGATTTCCTCAATCACTTTTACATATACCAACCCATCCTCGTAGTCAATGACCTCCAGTGGTTGGCCTTCTTCGACTGACATAACATCCAAAATTTTATATGGATAGTTCCGTCCTCGGTAATTAAACGTTCCGAAGACTTGTTCGGAGAACGCCTTAAACTGTCCATGCAATAATGTTTTAATTACATCCGGCCAGTTTTCAACTTTTTTCTGATGACTTTCGACTTCATTTTCGATGACCGACCGGAAATAAGTTGATACGTCTGTTGAGATAATCTTCAAAAACGCTTCTTTCAAAGAAGGCTCAATCGTAAAGTTAATCCGTTCAGTCTTATTTTCGTTCGACCATGGTTGTTTTCTCATACCCATTCTCCTTTCTTTATATCTCTTGATGAACATATTATAACACGTTCTGAATATAATACAAGTGTAATATCTCGTAAAATGTAAAATTTTCACCTAAAGTGCATTTTTGTTCAAAAACATTGATATATCAAGGATTATTTTATATGAAAATATCCAAAAATCTGAGCAAATAATATTAAGAAACTATAAAATTCCAAAAAAACATAATATATTTTTGTGGTTTTTGGTTATGAGAATAGCCTTAGTTTTTACGAGACCGTCTCCTACTTTTCTAAACAATTACATCCTTTTTAGTTAAATGGACATGCGGACATTTGTTTATTCACATTCTTAACTAAAAAACCACTTCCTATTCAATTTCTTGAATAGGATAGTGGTTTAAAAATGTACATCTGGTATTAATCTGTATAAAAAGATTATTGTCGAGGTTTTCTAATAATGGATTTTTCTAGCATTCTTAATCTCATTATAAATGTTTTCTGAAATTGGCCTTTCAGCCAGTAAATCTCTAGGAATTCTTATATTATTTACTAAAAATAGTTTATCTAAATCAATGATAGATTTATTTCTACAAGGGTGCTCATAAGAATTACTCTGTAGAATAATATAATTCTTACAAGGCATATTGATATCATGTTTATGTTTATATGTCGTATTTTTCAACAATGCTTTTCATTCTGGTTGAAATCAAACTAGACATATGACTATCGAAATCCCTAAAAGTTTTTCTAGTCAAATATCTCTTAATGTATTCAAATCAGTCTATGATATCTCTATAATTGTCTACTAAATAGTTTATCATCAGTTTCTAATCAAATGTCATAGATTACTATTTCTACAAAGATCTATCTTATAATGAATCAGTTTTTCTAAATCAATATATTTATTTCTACTAAATCAAATGATATTTGATCATCATATTCTATAAGTTTTCATATTCATGCTATGTTTCAAATCATAATCTGATTTTTCATATTCACTGTCAATTGATTTCATACTAATATTGTCTTTCATACATATGATCTTTTATCATCTAAATTTCCTATAGATTTTAATCGATATTCTGATAATGATTTTCTAGCATATATTCTATAATCTCACTTATCAAATGATTCATCACTGATATGGCCTTTCAGCAGTAAATTCTGAATTCTAATTATTTCATAAAATAGTTTATCTAAATCAATGATAGATTTATTTCATAAGATATTTCTGAATCTCAGAATGATTCATAGTCATATTTCTATCTATGAAATCATGTATGTTTCAATATGTCTGTATTTTTCAACAATCTTAGTCCTAAAAGTTCAGAATATGTTTTCAAATAATCTACTTTATCAATGATTCATCACTTTGAGTCGATATCTGTTTCTAGAATAGGTATTCTTTCCCAAATATCTATTCATCTTTTTTGACTTAATCAAATCGAATTTATGCATTAATTCAGATATTTCACTTTCATAGATAGGGTATTTCTGTTCGAATAGTTTCTATTCAGATATCTATTCTATCTTTTTGGACTTCACAAATCGATATATGCTTAATTCAGATAATTCACTTTCATTACGCATACTAATTAGCATCAATGCTGCATTTGCTACTTCTTCATCAATATTCTCGAAATCATTAGCATTTTTCTATACGATATTTGAACTCAGAAGATTCATATAAACTATCTCCATATACTTCACTAAATACAGGACCTTTACGGTTATACGATATGCTTTTAAATCAATCTTCTAAATCACAAGAATTATTTTTTTATTTTTTTGAAAAACATCTCATAAAAAAACAAAAAAACTTCTGCTGTTTCAGTTTAGAAAGACTAGACTGCTCTGAATATTTATTAAGCCATCCAAGCTTTTTGATCAATATCTCTATTACTCGTCCATACAGTCATAATAATCCTCTATCTTAATTTTTGATATATTTCATCAACATTTACTCATATTATAATGAAACAACATTTATTTTTTTTCAATTATTATTTTATTTCACATACTCAATATTCTAAATTTTTTCACTACTTATAATCATAACATTTTTATCATCAATTTCATATAGGTTTAATTTCGTCGTGAAAGTTCAGAATATGTTTCATATAATCTACTTATCAATGATTCATCACTTTGAGTGATATCTGTTTCTAGAATAGTATTTGCTCTTCCCCATTATCATTCATCTTTTTGGACTTCATAATAATCGAATCAACATTTCATTTTATTCATATAATTCAATTTCATTAATCTGCATTTTTGAAAACATTAGCATTTTTCTATACGATATTTGAACTCAGAAGATTCATATAAACTATCTCCATATACTTCACTAAATACAGGACCTTTTACGGTATGCTTTTTAAATAACTTAAATCACAAGAATTATTTTTAATTTTTTTGAAATAATAAAATTTCTAAAAAGTTAGAACCAAGATTATATTTTTAATTTTTAAATAAGTAAGATACCATGCTGTTTCAGTTTAGAAAGACTAGACTGCTCTGAATATTTATTAAGCCATCCAAGCTTTTTGAAATCTCTCATTACTCGTCCATACAGTCATAATAATCCTCCTATCTTAATTTTGATATATTTCATCAACATTTACTCATATTATAATGAAACAACATTTATTGTTCACTACTTTGAAATGGGTACTCCTATTCAAGTAGTTCAAGAAAGATTAGGACACACTAACATCAAAACTACTATGGATATTTATACTCACGTAACAGAAAAACAAAGAGATGAAATAGCAGATAATTTTGCTAAATATGTCAATTTTTAACAATTTCTGGTACACTTTTATAAAAATACAAAAAAAAGCAACCCTAGAAACGTTATTAAATCAACGTTTCTAGGGTGTTACTATAAACTAACCTACGCTACCTTCCATCTCGTACGCGATTAAACGGTTTAATTCAACGGCGTATTCCATTGGAAGTTCTTTTGTAAATGGTTCAACGAATCCCATGACAATCATCTCTGTTGCCTCTGACTCGCTAATACCACGACTCATCAAGTAGAACAATTGCTCTTCTGAGATTTTTGACACTTTCGCTTCATGCTCGAGTGCTACTTTATCATTATGAATTTCGTTAAATGGAATCGTGTCTGATTTTGACTTATCATCCATAATAATCGTGTCACATTCGATATGAGAAATAGAATAATCTGATTTCTTCCCAAATGTTACTTGACCACGGTAGTTTACAACGCCGCCATCTTTCGCAATCGATTTTGAAACGATTGAACTTGACGTATGTGGCGCGTTATGAATCATCTTCGCACCTGTGTCTTGGTGTTGACCTTCTCCGGCAAACGCGATGGATAACATTGTACCCTTGGCGTATGGTCCTTCTAGGAAGACAGATGGATATTTCATCGTTGTCTTCGCCCCAAGGTTTCCATCGATCCACTCAACCGTTCCGTGAGCAGCAGCTCTGGCACGTTTCGTTACTAAGTTATATACGTTATCTGACCAGTTTTGAATCGTTGTATAACGGCAGTAACCACCCTCTTCAACGAAGATTTCTACAATCGCCGCATGCAAGCTGTTTGAAGAGTACGTTGGCGCTGTACATCCTTCAACATAGTGCACGCTTGCTCCTTCGTCTACGATAATAAGCGTACGTTCGAATTGCCCCATGTTTTGGTCGTTGATACGGAAGTACGTTTGAAGCGGTACATCACATTTCACGCCTTTTGGCACATAGATGAACGTTCCACCTGACCATACAGCTGAGTTTAACGCAGCTAATTTGTTGTCTGTTGGTGGTACTAGTTTTGCAAAATACTTTTTGAATAGTTCAGGATACTCTTTTAACGCTGAGTCTGTATCTGTAAAGATGATTCCAAGTTTATCGAACTCTTCTTTCATATTATGGTAAACCACTTCAGACTCGAATTGCGCAGAAGCTCCGGCTAAATACGCACGCTCTGCTTCTGGAATTCCGATTTTCTCGAACGTATCTTTAATTTTCTCAGGAACATCATCCCAAGAACGCGCTGGCTTATCGCTGGCACGTTTGAAGTACGTAATCGCATCAAAATCAATGTCTGAAAGGTCCGCACCCCATGTTTGCATTGGCATATTTTCGAATGCCTTCAATGATTTTAATCGGAAATCAAGCATCCATTGTGGCTCATTTTTCACTTGTGAAATCGTACGAACGACTTCTTCGCTTAATCCCATCCCTGTTTCATAAACAGGTGTTACATCCTCGTGAAAGCCATATTTGTAATCGGCTAATTCAGGAACTCCACTCATTTTGTCACCACTTTCTTATGCTTTTTCATTTTCTACGGCACGTTCTAATGCTTTCCACGCAAGAGTGGCACATTTAATACGCGCTGGGAATTTTTGAACACCGGCAAGTAACGCCGCATCCCCTAAAGGTTCTTCGTTTACGGTTTCACCCTGCACTAGACTTGAGAAATCTTCTGCTAAGGCAACCGCTTCGTCAACTGTCTTTCCAATAATGGCATCACTCATCATGCTGGCACTTGCCATACTAATCGTACAGCCGTGTCCGTCAAAGTGAACATCTTCGATCACGCCGTTGTCATTTACAACGAGCTGCAACTGCAACACATCTCCACACGTTGGATTATTAAATTCAATCGTTGGAATGCTCTCATCATCTACCAATCCTTTATGGTGAGGATGAGACGAATGATCCAGAATCACCTGACGATAGAGCTGATCTAATTTAGATAAGGCCATATTGGAAAAACTCCTTTACTTTTTCTAATGCTTCTAAAAACTGTTCTGCTTCTTGAAGCGTGTTATAAATATAAAAACTTGCACGGCATGTTGCTGGTACATCGAGCCATCGCATCAAAGGTTGCGCGCAATGATGTCCTGCGCGAACCGCAAATCCTTCCATATCGAGCGCCGTTGCGACGTCGTGTGGATGAATTCCGTCGATGGTAAAACTAATGACTCCAGAATGCTGTGCTGGGTCACTTGGCCCGTAGACCGTCACACCTTCCATCTCCTGCATCTTCGGTAAGAGATACGCGACAATTTCTTGTTCATGCTGGTGGATATTCTCCATGCCGATTTCTTCTAAATAATCAATGGCAGCGGCCAGTCCAATCGCTCCTGCGATATTTGGCGTACCGGCTTCGAATTTCCACGGCAATTCATTCCATGTACTCTCCTGGTCATAAACGAAGTCAATCATTTCGCCACCAAACTCTACAGGATTCATCTCTTGAAGAAGTGCTTCTTTTCCATATAAGACGCCAATTCCTGTTGGAGCCAGCATCTTATGTCCACTAAAGGCATAGAAGTCACAGTCTAATGCTTGGACATCCACTTTCTGGTGCGGCGCTGCTTGAGCACCATCTACAACAAGAATGCCTCCTACTGAGTGAACCATTTCAGCCACACGTTTCACATCCGTTACCGTTCCAAGAACATTTGAGGCGTGGTTAATCGAGACGATTTCGCCTTCTCGGTTAAAGCTTGTTCTGCTGCCTCGAGATCTAATTCGCCCTCTTTCGTTAATGAAAAATAACGTAAGACGGCTCCTGTTTGTTTAGCCACTTGTTGCCAAGGAACCACATTCGAATGATGCTCAGCAGGGCTAATCCAAATTTCGTCCCCTTTTTGCAAGCGTCCTGGCGCAAATCCTTGCACTACCCAGTTTAAGCTAGTAGTTGTTCCACGCGTAAAGAGCACTTCTTTTGTGCTACTAGCATGGATAAATTTCGCCACTTTAGCTCGAGCCGCTTCGTATAAGTCTGTTGCTTCTTGAGCTAATGTATGCACCCCACGATGAATATTAGCATTGTGGGTTGCGTAGAATTTCTCAACGGCTTCTACAACTGGACGTGGCTTTTGCGTGGTGGCTGCATTGTCTAAATAGACAAGCACTTCATCGTTAACTTCACGCTTTAAAATCGGAAAGTCTTCTCGAATCGTTTTACTAATCATAGCTAGCAACCAACTTTTGTTCAATCATGTCCACAAGTTCTTTTTGAAGAGCACTTGAAGGGATTGAACGAATTACAGCTCCTAAGAATCCACGAATCACAAGACGTTTTGCCTCTGCTTCTGAGATTCCACGGCTTGTTAAGTAGAATAATTGTTCATCATCCACTTGCCCAACGCTCGCTGCGTGTCCTGCCGTTACTTCATTTTCATCGATTAATAGAATTGGGTTCGCGTCTCCACGTCCGCCTTCTGAAAGCATCAATACACGACTTTCTTGTTGCGCGTCTGCGAATTTCGCACCTTTAATAATATGTCCAATTCCGTTAAACGTTAAGGTTGATTTATCTAAAATAACACCGTGTTGCAAGATGTGTCCTACTGAATGTGGCGCATAGTTTGTCACACGTGTATCGATTCCTTGAACTTGACGTCCTGTTGAAATACCGATGACGTTCACTTGAGAATGAGAACCGTCTCCTCGTAATTCAGAGTCGAAGTCTGCAATCACATTTCCGTCATTCATAATGCCAAGTGCCCAGTTAATCGTTGCATCTTTTTCAAGGTAGCCACGACGGTTTACATATGCATCTGTTGATTGACCTAAAGTATCCACAGCTGCAAATTGAACTTTCGCACCTTGTTTCGCGATAACTTCTACAACAATATTTGCCGTATTCTTTTTGTCACCGACACTTTCAAAGCGTTCCACATAAGAGACAGAGCTGTTTCGTCTGCCACGATTAACACGTGTTTCACGAATGCTTCGTCGACTAAGTTGTTTTGAACAAAATGAGATTCAATAATATCTTCTACGACTACATTTTTTGGAATATAAATAAATACCCCTGAGTTGACCATCGCAGCGTGATATGCTGTTAAGCTATCTTCATCAACTGGTACTGCTTTTGTCATATAGTACGGTTTTACGAGCTCTGGATATTGTTCCAGTGCATCAAATAAATCCATCACAAGAACGTCCTTCAATGCTGTTTCAACATTCATTTCTTCCCAGTAAGAGACTGCACCTAGTTGTACAATTTTTGCACTTCCGGCTGCTGTTGGAATCACTTTTGGAAGTTCTTCAATCATTGAAGTTCCATCACCGATTGCTGATTGGAATAAGTTCCAACGGTGGAATTTCACACGTTCGATAAAAGGTAACTCTAGCGTTTTAGCAAGTTCTAACCCTTTTAAACGTGTTTGTAGAAACCACTCTGGTTCATTCTTTGTAAGAGAGAATGCGGTGATTTCTTCTGGTGTTATGGTTAATTTTGTCTCTGCCACAATCTCACTCCTACTCTTGATGTTCAATCTTGATTCCTAATTCTTCACTGATTCCTTTGTATCCTTCAGCTTCTAAGCGACGAGCAAGAGAAGCATCTCCTGTCATCACGACACGTCCGTCCATCATAATATGCACCACATCTGGTTCAATGTAGTTTAAGAGACGTTGGTAGTGTGTAATAATTAATGAACCAAAGTTGTCTCCACGCATTGCGTTTACTCCACGAGAAACAACTTTCAATGCGTCGATATCTAACCCTGAGTCGATTTCGTCCAGAATCGCGAATGTTGGTTCAATCATTAATAATTGAAGAATCTCGTTACGTTTTTTCTCCCCGCCTGAGAAGCCTTCGTTTAAGTAACGTTCTGCCATTTCTTCTGGCATGTCTAATAGAGCCATTTTTTCATCTAACTTCTTGATGAATTCACGAACTCCCATTTTGTCGCCTTCCTCACGGCGAGCGTTGATTGCTGAACGCATAAATTCTGCGTTTGTCACCCCAACGATTTCACTTGGATATTGCATCGCTAAAAATAGACCTGCACGAGCACGTTCGTCTACTTCCATTTCTAAGACGTTTTCGCCGTCTAATAGGATTTCTCCTTCTGTTACTTCATAGCTTGGATGGCCCATAATGGCTGCAGAAAGTGTTGATTTCCCAGTTCCGTTTGGTCCCATAACTGCGTGAATTTCTCCAGTGTTAATCGTTAAATTAACGCCCTTCAAAATTTCTTTGTCTTCGATCGATACATGTAGATTTTTAATCTCTAAAGTTGCCACGATTCATTCTCCTTTATAATCATTCTATTCTGTTATATTTTATCCTAATTGAGAACGATTCGCAAATAGCCGCGCTTTGAAATCGTGTAATAATGCTTTTCATTTTCATGAAAATGAGGTATGATGGAACATATTTTTAAAAGAAAGGCTGATGCACATGCAAACTTATCCACTTATTGGTATTGCAGGAAATCATCGCCAAGATAACACGGAAGAAGATCGCTACATTTTATCGTATGCGCCACATGGTTTTGTCCGTGGTCTTGAAAAAGCAAAAGCGATTCCTGTCATCATTCCCATCAGTAACCCAGAATTAGCAAAAGAATTCATCTCACGGGTTGATGGACTTCTATTAGCGGGTGGACAAGACGTTTCTCCATTGTTGTACGGTGAAGAACCGCACTTAAACCTGGCACGTACTTATCCTGCTCGTGATGCGTTTGAAATTGAGCTCATTAAAGAAGCTTATAGACAACGCAAACCAATCTTTGCAGTGTGTCGTGGCTTACAAATTCTAAACGTCGCTCTTGGTGGAACACTCTACCAAGATATCGAATCACAATACGAAAATATTTCTGTGAAACATACACAAAAAACAATGCCAAGCCAACCAACACATACGATTCAAATCGCAAGTGGCAGCGAGCTTTCTCGCGTTCTTGGAACAACGACCCCAGTGAACTCTTACCACCACCAAGCGGTTAAACAATTGGCCTCTGACTTTGTTCCAGTTGCTTGGAGTACGGATGGACTGATCGAAGCGTTCGAATCTAAATCTAAGGACCAAAGTGTAGTTGCTGTTCAATGGCATCCTGAATTATTAATTGAAGATAGCAATGTGATGCAAGGTTTATTTGATAACTTTGTGGAGCGTGTCATTCGATTCAAACAAAATGCATAATAAAAACAACGAGTTTCTCAAATTTAGAAAAACTCGTTGTTTTTTATTCTATAATGAAATTTTTTTCAACAACTTGTTAATGAACCATGCAAAAGAAATACTAAATATCAGCACTAGTGCTGTGTATACCATATCATTGATTGTAGAGCTGACAAAGTACTTACCAAAGATAGCCATAAACAGCCCATGAATCATATATAATTCAAAGGAGATTTTCCCTATAAAATTTAAGTATTTATTGTCAAAGTTAAATTTCTTAATGAAAAGCAGAAAATAGAATGTAAAAAAATAACATTATCTATATTAGCAATCAAAGCATAGCTGTAACTATCCACGATATTTAGTTTAGAGATTATGAAATCATAACGATGAGAGATAAATAACAGTATGGTAAAGAGAATTAATAGAGCAAAATAATGATTATTTACAAATGAATCAATTTTATTTTTTTATATTTCGCCCATAATAACCCTACTGCGAAAGGTAAAGAACTGTTATACCACCAAAAACCATAATTCAACTGTATCGCTACAAAAATATAACATAATATAAGTAGTAAATTTATAAATATAGCTACCTCAGATTTTTTTAAACAATTTAAACGATACATAAAAAGAATAAATACATTAATATAATGATATTGACGAACCATCCATTAATAATTATTGTACTTCCTTTTAAAAATAGATTTATAAAGTACTCAATATTAATGGTTTGACCATTCGCTACTCTATATACTAGATATATCAAAGAAATAAAAAGAAATGGCACTAAAATTCTGGACAATCGTTTATATAGAAATCCATTCATATAATTAGGCTTATGTTCATTCTGATAATAGAGCCCATATCCTGATAAAAAGAAAAATATCGAAACAATATAAGTTCCCATATATGCAAAATTTGAAAATTCACTTCCAGTTGTGACCCATTGTGACAAATGATGGAAGATGATTCCTAATGCTAGAAATCCTTTTAATCCTAACGTAGATTTTACACCTAAATAATCATCATTCATCGGTAGTAGATAAATTAGTACTGCTATAAAAAATAAAATTATTATATCCATCTTATTACTCCTATGCACACATCTATTATTAACGTATCCTTTTTTGAAGACTCTCTAACCTTTGATATATAGAATATTAGAAATAGAGAAACGCCATAACCATACAAATGATTATGGCGTTTCCGTAAATACGTTTAATCTCTATATAAATATTTCTTTTAAATGTAGCTTTATTTCACTTCACATTGGTCACATGGAAGGTCTTCGTCTAATAAAGCGTTAAATTCCGCTTCGTCTACTCCATTTAAACGAACAATCCAGTTCTTCGCTTCTGCTAATTCATTTAAGAATTCTGGATTCTCTTCAAGTTCATCATGGAAAGCCACGACAGTTCCGCTTAGTGGAGCTAGTAATTCAGTCACTGCTTTTGCAGCTTCGACACTAATAATCGAATCTTCTGGAGAAACGGATTCACTTTTTAGTAATTCAACAAAGCTCACATCTCCAAGGTCATCTTGTCCTTTTGGCGAAAGACCAATCACATATTCTGACCCGTCTTGTTTAATCCATAATCCATTTTCACTATATTTCTTCATCTTATCTCTTCCATTTCTCTTCGTAAACTTCTTCTTTAAAACCGAATGTAGCTTCCCCATTATCCAACACAAGTGGACGTTTAATGAGCATACCATTTCCAGCAAGAAGCTCTGACGCTTCTTTATCGCTCATTTCAGGAAGTTTATCTTTTAGGCCAAGTGAGCGATACAATTCACCACTCGTATTGGCCATTTTCTTCCACTCTAAATTTTGAGCCTTTTTAATTTTCAATAGTTCTTTGGCTGTTGGTGGAGTTTCACGAATGTCTTTTTGTTCGAAGGTTACATCATTTAACTCAAACCATTTTAACGCCTTTTTACAAGTCGTACATTTTGGGTGAACATATACAATCATTTTCCATCCTCCTGACGTAAACGTAACATGGTTGCATCTTGTTGATTCGCTCCAAATGCAGCATCTTCATCTTCAAAAATTGTACTCTTAAAGTGATAACGCATCGACATAATGAGGCCAATCCCCATCATATTTCCAAGTAAGCTTGATCCCCCTTGAGAAATAAATGGTAATGGAATCCCCGTTAAAGGTAGGAGTCCAATGGTCATCCCGATATTTCAACCACGTGGAATAAAATCATCATGATAACGCCGGTTGCGATATACGTATAAAACTCATTTTTCGTATCGAAGCAGACACGAATCATTTGATAAATCAAAATAAAGTAAATAGCGATTAGGAATGTTCCGCCTAAGAATCCGAAGTTCTCTCCGATTGTCGCAAAGATTAAGTCAGATTCACGAACTGGTACATATACATCAGATACGCCGAACCCTTTCCCAAGCATTCTCCCTGAACCAATGGCCTTTAAGCTTTGGAATAATTGGTATCCATTTCCGCCTTGGTCTCCGTACGGATCTAACCATGAATCGATACGAGCAAATTGGTAATTTTTAAATCCAATATTTAATAAGATTTGACGGTTGTACACTACTAAGTAAATAAGGAGCGCTCCGATTAATCCAACCACAATAATAATTGGAAGTAAGATTTTCCAGCTAATCCCTGACATAATCAAAACGCCACCCAGAATCATTAAGAATACAAGTGTTGTCCCTAAGTCATTTTGCAAAATAACGAGTACTAATGCTGGTGCTGCCCATAAAATCAACTTCACGAATAATTGCCAGTCCGTATGATTCGTCTTATATTTTGTCTTCATATTATGAGAAGTGGCTACTTTTGCCAAAATTAAAATATAGAAGATTTCACGACCTCTGAAGGCTGGAATGAGAAAGTCCCAAACCTGAACCAACTCTTCGCACCTGTATCCGCAAATGTCGCGCGGTCATAGAAAAACAGAACGGCAAGTAACATAAGGAGTCCAAAGATATATCCCCAAGTTGTCAGTTTCCATAACTGTTCCGAGTCAAACTGCATAATAATGATAATCGCAACAACCCCTACTACGTACCAAACGACTTGCATCAGTACCATTCTTAAAGAGGTGTTTCCGCTAATCAAATACGTTGTTGAAAATAAAGTTGCAATACTAATAAATGCTAATAATAATACAGGAAGGATGACGCCATAGTCGATTCGTGAATCTTTATCGTCATACATTAAGTTTTTCTTTTTCATCCGTTACTCCTTCAGTTTCTTGTTTTGGGTGTCTAAAGCGGTAAACAATCACGTTCAACACGCCCCCTAAAATCATTACATTGGCAATAAAATACAGCCAAATCATAAATACAATCAATGTCCCAAACGCTCCATTAGCCGTAAAATTACGACCCGCGTAATGAATATAAATCGAGAATAATTGCGAAATCAATACAAATCCAATTGTCGTGAATAAGCCTCCTGGAAAAGCATACAGGAATGACCATTTCACATTCGGAATTGAATAGTACATGAAACTCATAAGTAAAAAGACGGTTCCGAATAAGAGCCCCCATTTTACAAATGAAAGATCTAAATAATCGATGCTAAATTGAGCGAGAAGAATTCTGCGACTAATCGTAACACTTGCTCTCCAAAAATGAAGACAATCGACACCGCAAATACGATTAAAATAGCTGCCATCGCAATTACAACGGCAAAGAATCGTTCAAAAATAAAATTTCTTCTCACCGGTGCGCCATATAACACGTTTAGCGAGCGTTGAATACTACTAAACATCTGAGACGCTGGCCAGAATAAAATCACCAAACCGATAGAAAGCGCGCCCCCGTTGAAGTTTCCTAAGTAATTCCGAAGAATTGGGAATAGGACTTCAGTAATATTGTCCGGTAAAATCGTTTCTAGTGTCTTAAAAATCACATCAATAGGAATAGGTAATAATGGAAGAATATTGGCAACTAGCATGACCATTGGAATGACAGACAATAACATATAGTACGCCATCGCTGCGGATTCAACACCAATATTCACATGCATTAAATCTTCTTGAAAAATTTGCCAAAGCTTTGTTCCAAATTTTTTCAGTCGTTGCACGACCTTCCTCCCCTTTCCTTTAAACCCTAGACACAATACTCTTATTATATCTTATTTATTGTATCATAATTGCCTACTTTTTTCTTGTTGAAAGAAGTGATTTTTACCCTTTCTAAAAAATTAACGACTCCTCTTCGCCAAAAAAAATCTCAAGATTCACTAATAAGTAAATCTTGAGATTCAGACGTCAAAAAAAGAGGATGCAAGCATCCCCTTTTCTAAAAGTTATTATTTACCTTCTGCTAATACGCGTTCTTGTTCAACAGCAGCTTGTCCTAAGATGTTTAAGTAGTTCCATGGACGGTCAAATACTGGTTGGAAGAAGAAGTCTACATAAGCTAAGTCTTCGATTGTCATTTTGTTTTGGATTGCTAATGACAATGTGTTTGCAGAAGCTGTACAGTCGTATTTAGACATTACTTGTCCACCTACGATACGGTTTGTACCTACTTCGTAAACTAATTTCATGTAGATTTTTTCGTATGTTGGCATGAATTCTGGACGGTGGTTATCTACCACGTATACAGAACGTACATCTAATCCAAAGTGAGGTGCGCTACCTACGTTAACCCCAGTTGAACCAATGTTCCATCCGAATAAGTGTAATCCAGATGTTGATTGAGTTCCACGGTATTTCACTTTGTGACCGTTGATGTTTTTACCTACTAATGAACCCATACGTACAGCGTTAGTTGCTAATGGAATGTATGCATGTCCTTCGTTAGGGTTGTAGTTAACAGCACAGCTGTCTCCTGCAGCATATACATCTTTAACAGATGTTTCCATGTAGTCGTTAACGATGATTGCACCGTTAGGCATAGTTTCTAATTGATCTTTCACTAAGTCGTTGTTTGGACGGAAACCAACACATAAGATAACCATGTCAGCTTCGTATTCGCCACCTGAAGTTACAACTTTGTTTACAACGCCGTTTTCGCCTTCGAATGATTTAACCATTTCGTTTAAGCGAACTTGAACGCCACGTGCACGTAAGTCTTCTTCTAAGATATCAGTGAATTCTGGGTCTAAGTATTTGTTTAAGATACGGTCTAAACCGTCTACTAATGTTACTTCTTTACCTTCTAAAGCAAATGCTTCTACTAATTCGATACCGATGTATCCACCACCGACAACAACGATTTTTCTTCTTGTCGTTTTTTTCTTAGCAAAAGATTTCTTTTTGCTTGGTTGTAGTTTTTTTACATAATTGAACGTTTTTCTAATTCACGTCCTGGAATTGGAGGAAGAATTGGCCATGATCCAGTTGTAAGTACTAATTTGTCAAATGAATCAGTCTTTTCTTCGCCTGTTTTTAAGTCTTTTACTGTTAATGTTTTACCAACAGTATCGATGCTTGTTACATCGTGTTCCATACGAACAGTAGCTCCTAATGAAGCTAATTCTTCTGGACTAGAATAGAATAGTCCTTGAGGGTCTTTAACAACTCCTCCTACGTATAAGGCAATCCCACAAGATAAGAATGAAATATTATCATTTCTTTCGTATACAACGACTTCTGTTCCTGGATTGTCATTTAAAATTGTTTAACTGCAGCAGTACCCGCATGAGTACATCCAACTACTACAACTTTCATGTATTTTCCTCCTATAAACCTGTTTGTTTATTTGTGCTAGATAAGAATTATTATTATCTATACCCCTATATCGTACACATTACCAGATAAAAAAGCAAACGATATCATTTGGTGAAAATGTTATTTTTTTCTTGATTTTTCAATCATTTCCAACTGTTCGTAATCGGTGGCCATTTTCACGTTTTTTTATTCTAAATGAGAACAGTTATCGTTATTTCATCATTAAAAAAACTCTACTCCGCATTACTACGGAATAGAGCTTTGTATTTATGATTCGTCCGAGTTTAGCTCTTCAAAGCGTTGTTTCATCGTTGGATTATTCTTCACGAGCTTCTTCACCGTTAAGTCTTCCGCTTTATTGTTGGCTAAACGTAAATTATTTTCTGAAGAAAGCAATGCGGCTTTTGTCTTCTCCAGACTCTTAATCGTCTTGTCAATTTCGTCAATAGCCGTTTGGAATTTCTTACTTGCGAGTTCATAGTTACGCGCAAAGCCTTTTTTGAAAGTCTCAAGGTCTTCTTCAAAGTGCGTAATATCGATATGTTGGTCACGCATCAAGGCTAACTCTTGTTTATATTGCAATGAATTTAACGCTGCATTACGAAGCAAGGTAATAATTGGAATAAAGAACTGTGGACGCACCACATACATTTTTGGATATTGGTAGGACACATCCACAATGCCCGTGTTATAAAGTTCATTATCCGCTTCAAGTAAGCTCACAAGAATTGCATATTCACATTGTTTCTCATGACGGTCTTTATCCAACTCTTTAAAGAAGTGTTCGTTTCTTCTTCGTTGCTGTTTCGTCATTTTCGTTCTTCATTTCAAACATAATGGATAGAATTTCAATGCCATTCTCATCATATTCACGGTAAATATAGTCACCCTTGCTTCCCGTTTTGGCATCATTGTCCTTGCCAAATTCTGCGCGCGGGAATGCGGTCATGCGAAGACGATTAAATTCGATTTCGCAATGTTGTTCAAGGCTTTCTCCCACCATCTTCGTTGATTGTTTCGCCTTGAAATCTTTATAGAACGCAATGGCTTCGTCTTTTGCCTTCAACTCTAACTCGAATTGGTCTTTCTTCGAACGTAATTCCAATTCGTATTTTTCTTTTAGGGCCGTTTGTTGCACTTCTTGTTCTTTTTGTTGCAACTCTTTTTCTTGTTTCAATTCAAGAATCGTACGTTCTTTCGCATGTAAATCTTCTTGGAATTTTTGAGACAATTCTACTTCTTTAAATTGGAGTTGTTGTTTTAATTGGTCCAATTCTGCTTGGAGTGCACTAAATTCTTTTTCTTTTTGATGGAGTGCTTCTTGCACATTCTTTTCTTCTTTAACGTCTGCATTTTTCAATGCTAATTCGAGTGAAAGAATCTTCTGTTCAAAGTTGGCACGTTCCTCATCATACAGACGCTTTTCTTGTTCTTTTGCGAGTGCCTTTTCCGTCTCAAATTGTTTCTTCGCAAATTCCAACTGCTTATGAACATCCTCTGCAAATTCCTTATTGCGTACTTGACTCACAATATCTGCATACGAGTTCTCATCAATCGTAAAGACCGTTTGGCAATGTGGACATTTAATTTCGTTCATCGAACCCCTCCTTTTTATTTCTATTTCATTCTATCACAATATCGAATTTGAGCACAGACCCAAAACAGATCATTACCATATATGGTAATGATCTATTTTTTTGCATGCAAAAACTCTCCGCGAATCACTTTCACGGAGAGTCTCACTTTACATTGATTATCCAATAAAGGCTTTGATTTGTTCCACACTTTGTGATGAGTCACAAACTACACGCACTTCGCCGCCACGAGCAACTAATAAACCAGGTACTGTTGGCATATTGTATTTCGCACGGAAAGCTGCTAAAGCTTCGTTAGCTCTGTCTTCTGAATTGATGAAGTACATTTCTTTTCCTAATGCTTCACGCACTTCGTTAATTTTTGGAGCAAAGCGACGGCAGTATGGGCAAGTTGGACGCCCTACGAAAAGAACGACTTCCTTTCCTTCACCGATTAACGCTTCTACTTTCTCAGCTGTTGTTTCCACAAATTGGCTTACATCTTTTGCAAATTGTTCCATGATATCCCTCCGTTCATTTTCCTTCATTATGACAACGAAAAAAGAGTAGCGCAACAAATGTGCCTACTCTTTCTTATCTTTAGGATTGATTTCTTTATATTTTTTACGAATGTATAATAAGCGGCAAATAAACGCTCCTAACATCCCGATGGCAATACCGCCAATGACATTGTCAATAAGAATCCCAATTCCAAAGCCGATGGCAATCCCAATCACCATGATGAGATTCAATACGGACATTTCTCTAATTCTATCTTTTGGATCTTGTTCTCTCATCGCAACCTCCTATTCAACGACGTTAATATGACACATCTTCATGGCGCTTAACGCGTTATCGTGTGACGCTGGCGTTACTCCTGCACAGGCACTTGCAACGACATTCACTGGCACATTGACAAAATGTGCTTTAGCAAGAAGTGCATTACTAATCACGCAAATATCTGTACAGATTCCAATAAGTGTAATACTTTCTAAATCTGGCACTTCTTTTTGAATGAGTTCCATTAATTTTTCTGAACCAAATGTTGGTTTTTCAACGCCTTTTGCATGACGACTCTCTAAGGCTTTTTGGATTTGTGGATTTAACTCCCATCCTTTAGACCCTCTCACGCAGTGCACGACTGGTAAGTGACGTCCTTCCTCCGTTTGAAGATAGTCTTCACTATGAGTATCAAGTGTATAAAATACCTTTCCATCGAAATTTTCGATGACCTCAACGGCATGGTCGATAATGGCTACGGCTTCTTTTGAGCCAAGCACTCCATCGACAAAATCATTTTGCATATCCACAACTACTAAAGCTTTCATGTTTTTCCTCCTATTTATGTAAAAATGCTTTACGGAAACTAAAATAATACAATCCAACGAGAATATATCCAATTCCTACAGCGATGATTGTTGCTACCCCAAAGGATTGAAATAGCTGGTATGAAACCGTGACACCAATTCCAAAGAACAGCATGCTCGTAAAATAAAAGAGCACTTTCCAACGATCCTTAATCTGACCGCGTATCAATCGCCCAAGAACCACGCCAATATCCGTTAAATAACCGGTAAAGTGAGATGTTCGTACGATAATTCCATGGTAGTAAATGAACATTCCATTTTGTGTTCCGACAACAAACGAGAAGAAATATAACCATTTCTCGTCGCGTAATCCAAACAGAAATAATAGAAGCATCATACTTCCGAACATCATTAATAATACTCCATACCGTTTTGTCGGTTCAAATTTTTTCTTCGAAAACAGAAATCCCGACAAGACGCCGCCACCAGAAAAACAGAGAATCATTCCTAGTAAATGGAGCATTGTCCCCCATTCTTCTTCATTGAAGGACAAAACAAATTGCGTAATATTTCCAGTAAAGTGCGTTGTTGGCGTGAAAAATAGTAATAGTGTGACAACATTGACCATTCCCGCTAACGTACTAAGAAGTGCAATCCAAACATCAAAATAAAAACGTTCTTGTTTCTCCATGAGCCCTACTTTCTAAGCCATAAACTATAATAAAGGATACCCCAAATTGCGATATTCAATAGGAATGTCCACATAAAATAGTGTTTTCGCTTTTTATGGTTAAAAATCACTAACCCAAGAAGCCCACCAAAGCCTCCACCAAATAAACCAATCCCAAGCAATGTTTTTTCCGGAACGCGCCACTTTCTCTTGACAGCACATAGTTTATCAAAGCCCATCAACACAAAGAGTAGCCCATTCATTCCCAAAAAGATTAGTGGAATGATGTTATTCTTTAAGTCTTCCACTAATTGGCAAACCTTTCTTCGAGGTCACTCACTTCGAAAATATAGTCTCCACCATCGACAAGACATGGAACTCCCACCATTCCCTGTTCTTTACGCGGAGTAAATACTTCTTCTCCATCACGTAATCTCAAAAATTCTTTTAAGTTTCTCATACTTGCTGTAATATCCACTTCACGTGCGGTTACGCCAAGTCTATCCATCGCCGCTTTAAACGGTGCAGTATCTGGACATAAGCTACTAAAATAGAGTGTTTTTTCGTTCATTTCATTGCTCCTTTACTACTTTCCAATCGTTTGTTGGAGGGCTTGTCTTGCTAATTGATCAGCACCCCTGTTTTCACTTTCAGGAACCCACTTTACAAATAATTGCGAGAAGTCTTTCAGTTTATTCTGGATTTCCTTTAAAACGGTTCGATTTGCTTCTTTTTTCGTATATCTTTTTGAAATAGCATCAGCAGTCACCTTGGAATCAGTATGCATGAAGATTAATTCTTCCTGAAGCCCTTCCTCTAACAACCAGCCCAATGCCCAATTGATAGCTGTGAATTCCGCTAAATGATTATCCATTTTTCTCCTACAGAGATTTTAAACGGCAATTGTTCGCCATCTTTTAGCACGAGGACTCCCAATCCTACGTCTCCTGGATTTCCATTCACGGCCGCGTCTGTATAGACTTTAATCATTTCCGACAACGACCACATGCGTCGCCTGAACGCCATGTGCTCCTCTTGTAATTTCAAAAGTCACTCGTTGACCCTCTTTCAACGACTTGAATCCTTCTTGTGCGATACCTGTGAAATGCACAAAAATATCTTCATCCGTTTTTGTATTTTTGATAAATCCATACCCTTTTTCGTTGTTAAACCATTTTACAATTCCACTTTCCATGTGAACTCCCCCTTTAATGTACCTTTATTATACTGTGTTTTCTCTTATTACACCGAAACTATGCCTTCAATGTACGAATAAATGTCTCATCATTCTCGTACAAGCTTAATAATAAATTCTCTCGTTGCAGTTGCGCCTCTACCCATTCCGCACCATCACTGAAATAACGGTCTATAAATGGACTAACGCGAAGAAAATCTGATTGCGCCTTTTGCAATAACAGTTCTTTCATCTCTTCTTCTAGAGCATTTTGCGTATCAATCAGTCGTTCAATTTCTACAAATACTGGATGATCATAGACCGAAACCACTTCTGATTGATCGACTTCGACCACCTTTTCGATAAACGCATCATAGTAGCGAATCTTTGAAGTTTCCCATCCGTTAACCAACATTCTATTAAGAATCCTTTCCAAAACAGTTGTGTCAAAGGGCTCATAAGAAACGATTCGATAACAGTCCATTTCAATGGTGTTTGCATCAACATCAAGGTTGTTGCCATATAGTCATTCTGCTCTTCGGTCAATGGCTCGTCTTTTTTCAAACGAGCACTTAATTGTTGAAGCTTCTCGACTTCTTCCTGAGTGAAACGATTCTTTTCCTTCTCGCAAAGCAGTGTACACTCAAGAACCTTATCCATTCCCAGTGCTGCAATCACATTTTCGTGAACCAGCCAAGCCTCAACTTGCTTAAATTGCTCATTTTGAATCGCCACTTTGATTTTCCACAACCAATAACTGGCTTCTGTTGAGAATTCCAATTGATCCTCTTCCATATAAAAGTTAAGGTCATCCCACTGATTGGCTTTTTCTAACAATTGGAAAAACTCTTCAATCTCATCAATATACTCATTCTTCTGTACTTTCTCTTCGAAGGCATCGATCGCATTCTCCACAAATGTTTCGAATTCTTCTTCTGAAAGTACGTCTAGTTGTTTCTTTTCCTCGCTCATAAATTTCTCCTCTGTCTTATACCTTTCTATTATACTTTAAAGGCGGGCAATTAGAAAGCACACAAATAAAAAAAGGCTCATGACAATCTGTCATGAACCTAATATTTATTCTTCCTCTAGTGGTAAAAATTCTACAATATCTTTGAAATTAACAACCGTACGCGATTCGCAAATATCTTTCATGCAAGTATTGGATGCATTCCAGTCAATCACAACGATAGCACTATTCGCCAATAATTTATAGATAATCCCAATCATTTCTTGTTCTCTAAAAGTAAATCGAATGCGATTGCCGACTTCCGGACGAATCGATTCTTTTACCTGCAGAATAATACGAACTCCTTCATCATAGGAGACCCCTAACAAATGCGCAATTCTCGATTTGCTCGTTCCTTTTCGAAGTTCCGCTTCCACAGTACTCTTGACATCTTTCGTGACACGTTTCGCCATTGCTTTCGCCTCTTTTCACGCCTGGCCAAAATCCTACACTACACACTTATCAAATTTATTATATCACAAATTGTTCCCTCTGTGGGCTGAATTTACTAATTTTCTGATTTAAAGGCTTTTCTTTTATGAAAAAATGACGTCTTTCATAAATAAAATTTGCTTTTCGGCGACTTTATCTGGAACTTTTGCTCATCCGTGAACATATATTTGTAAAACGCATTCATTTCAACTATACTTTAGATGTAATGAATGGAGGGATTTTGATGTTAGACCAATCAATCACAATTTTAAAATATGAGTACCATATTGCACCGGGAAGTTATTTCCATGTGGAGACACCTTGGGTAAAGGATGTTAGCGAGATTAAAACGGTCATCATTGATCAAGATAATGTATTTACGAAGATGTTGAGTGTTTACCCTAATAACTTTGTAATGTTTTTAGAACAATTCCCTGAATATAGTATTTACCGGACAAATGTGCCGCTAGAACTTATTCCAACCAGCGATTCATACCGCGTTTGTTTTGATCAAGCGTGATTACAACTGCAAAAAAGCAGAACTTGGACAATCTTATTTCTCTGCGTCCGAGTTCTGCTTTTTCATTTATTCTTCTATTGGTGCGAGTAAGCGTAGTCCGTTTAAGAGTACTAAAATCGTACTTCCTTCATGTAACATAACTCCCCAGCCGATGTTTGTTAATCCAAAGAAGTTAAGGACTAGGAGCATCACAACGATTGACATCGCAAAAATCATATTTTCTAAAATCACACGATGTAATTTCTTACTAATCTTATGCGCTGAAACGAGTTTTTGTAAGTCGTTTTTCATGATGACGATATCACTTGTTTCAATCGCAATATCTGTCCCATTTCCCATCGCAATACCGACGTCTGCTGTCGCAAGAGCTGGCGCATCATTCACGCCATCCCCCACCATCGCTGTTAATCCATAGCGTTCTTTTTGAGACTGAATCTTTTCTAATTTTTCTTCAGGCAATACATTGGCAACAACTTCTTGTACTCCAAGCTTCATCCCAATCATTTCAGCCGTTTCTCTTGAATCCCCTGTGATCATTGTTGTATGCACCTGTTGACTCTTGAAGTAATCGAGCACCGCTTTTGACGCTTCGTTTGGAAGGTCCATGAACGCCATCAAACCAACAATTCTATTGTTTTTTACAACCGTTACAACTGTCTTGCCTTCGCTTGCCCATTCTTTCATACGAGACGCAACTTCATTAGAGCGGTCAACTGTATCCATCGGTTTAATAATATGAATTTCTTCGTTTCGAACGACACTTCGAACACCTTGTCCGACAAGTACTTCCACTTCAATTTCTTCTTCAAGCACTGTCCAGTCGCTGAATTTTTGAACGACTGCTTGCGCCAGTGGATGCGTCGATTGTTTTTCCATCGCAACCACTGCTGGAATCATTGTTTCATCTTCAAACCAGTAATCTGTCAACTCTGGAGTTCCTTTTGTCAAAGTACCTGTTTTATCAAATGAAATCACGCGTAGGTCTTGTAATTGAGAGATGGCTGCTCCACCTTTTGCTAAAATTCCCATTTTAGATAAACGAGACATCGCTGCTAAAGTTGCTGGAACGGCACTTGCTGCTAAGGCACATGGAGATACCCCGATAAGGTAAACCATTCCACGGTAAAGTGTTGTATTTAAATCCCATCCCATTAAGAAATATCCAAATAATAGGAAGATTGGCCAAAGGATTAAAACGGCATTTACATAAATTGGTTCGATTTTTTGAATAAAGGTCGCTTGCTTGTTCATTGAACCTTGAGCATTTTCCACAACCTTCATAATTTTCGCAAAGACCGTATCCGTACTTTCTGCAGTTACTCGCATTTCGATACGGCTTGATAAGTTCACTGTACTCGCGAACACTTCATCTCCCTCGCCTTTTGAACGAGGCATGCTTTCACCTGTAATGGTCGCTTCGTCAATCGATGTTAATCCTTTTGTGATGACTCCATCGATTGGCACTTGATCGCCATGCAATACTTCTAATGTATCCCCAACTTTTAAGCTAGCCACGTCAACGACAACCACTTCTCCATTTTCTTGGATGAGACGTGCTTGCGTTGGATTCATTTGTAATAACGCTGTTAGCGACTTACGGCTTTTCTCTTCAACATATTCTTCAAGGAAGTGTGCTCCCGCAAAAATTAAAATCAGTAGAGCTCCTTCTTCCGCATTTCCAATTAACACTGCGCCAACTGCCGCAAGTGTCATTAAAATATGCACATTCGGTTGGAATTTTCCTTTCTTTTTGGTTTTTTCAATAGTATCTTCAACACCTTCCATCGTTACATGGTAACCTGAAAGGATGACAGTTAGAATGAATAGAATATTCGCAATCCCGTTCCCCATATATTGAAGAACCATCCCGATAATGTAAAGGACTAGTCCTGCAATATAAAGATAACTGCTTTACTATCATCGTGGTTGTGACCTTGACGATGTCCATGTTCATGATGGTGCTCATGCTCGTGATCGTGGTCGTGATCTTCATGATGCAAGTAATGATCTTGGCATGTTTCTCCTTCATGAGTTTCTTCTTTATTCAAAAGGTGTTCAAATTTATGTTTTAGGTTATGTGTTAGCTCTTTGAAATCCATGATATCTCTCCTTACTATTTCTTGTTAATCACATAATACATGAATGAACATTCATGTGTCAAGAGATATCTTAAAATTATTCTAAATTATTTTTAGATAAAAAAAGAGACTGGCCGAAGCCAATCTCTTTTGGTGTTTCTATTAACGACGACGTTCTTGGATACGTGCTGCTTTACCACGTAAGTTACGTAGGTAGTATAATTTAGCACGACGAACTTTACCGTAACGAACTACTTCGATTTGTGCTACACGTGGAGTGTGTAATGGGAATGTACGTTCCACACCAACACCGTTAGAAACTTTACGTACTGTGTAAGTTTCGCTGATGCCAGCACCACGACGTTTGATAACAACGCCTTCGAAGATTTGGATACGTTCGCGAGTTCCTTCAACAACCTTAGCGTGAACACGTACAGTGTCACCAGGACGGAATGAAGGGATATCTGAACGTAATTGTTCTTGAGTTAATTCTTCGATTAATTTGCTCATGTTTTTTTCTCCTTCCAACAAACATTCATGACTTGGCATTTCCAATCAGCGGAATATCGTTATCTCTGAGTGAAGTCTCACTCACTCGAAATATACTATCATACTTGCCTATCAAATGCAAGCAAGATTATCAATTTTTTTGACGTTTTTTCTCCGCTTGAAAACTAGGCCGAATGCTGTTCACAACAGTGCTCACTCGCTAAATTATAGAGTTCCAACACATGGTGATCTTCCAAAGAATACCATACGTGTTTTCCGACTTTTTCTGCCTTCACGATATGATGCGCGCGAAGCTTTTTCAACTGATGAGAAATTGCAGATTGCTCCATTCCAGTACAGTTCATTAAGTCTTCTACACATAGCGGTTCACGCTGTGTCAAAAGTGTAATAATATTGAGTCTTGTTGCGTCCCCAAGTAATTTAAAGAGCTGAACCATTTCACTGCGCCCTTCGTCCTTAGACAAAAGAGCTTGAAATGCTTTAATTTCTTCTGCATTTAGATGTTCATTCATCTAGCATCCCTCTTCCTCTTTTACTTCTTGAAGTAACTTTGCTTCCTCTTTTGAAAGTTCATACTTTTCTAGTAAATCTGGTCTTCTTAAATAGGTCTTACGAAGTGATTCTTTCATTTGCCACTCTGCAATTTTTGCATGATTTCCGCTAAAGAGCACTTCTGGAACTTCCATTCCTTTATATTCTCTAGGACGTGTATATTGTGGGTGTTCCAGTAATCCTGTCGAATGCGAATCTCCAACGGCTGACGCATCATTTCCTAATACATCTGGCAAGAGTCGCACTGTGGCGTCAATCATCACCGTTGCGGCTAATTCCCCACCTGTTAACACGAAGTCTCCAATCGAGTATTCATCCGTCACAAGCGTACGAATGCGTTCGTCATAACCTTCATAGTGGCCACAAATAAATACCAAATGTTCTTCCTTCGACAACTCTTCGGCATCCTTTTGCGTAAATGTCTTCCCAGCTGGATCCATTAAAATCACACGTGGCGTCGTTTCAGGAGAACGCTCACGAATCGACGCAAGCGCCAAATCAATCGGCTCCACTTTCAGAAGCATCCCAGCTCCCCCGCCAAATGGATAGTCGTCGACATGATTATGTTTATTGTTTGAAAACTGACGGAAATCCGTTGTCTCAAATTCAATTTTCCCAGCTTCAATGGCCTTCCCGATAATCGATTGCGTCATCGGACCTTGCACCATTTCAGGGAATAATGTTAATACATCAATCTTCATCTTAATCGATCAACCCTTCCAATAGATGGATATAAGCTTTCTTTTCTTCTTTATCGACTTTATAAACGACTGGTTCAATAAATGGAATTAAGAGTTCTTTCTTTCCTTTTTGTTTTACAACCCAGACATCATTTGACCCTGGCGAAAGAATTTCAGTGACTTTTCCAAGTACTTCGCCTTCATCTGTTACGATTTCAAGTCCGATAATTTCATGGTAGTAGAACTCATCATCTTCAAGTTCAGTCAACTGCTCTTCGGCTACCTTAAGGAGACATTCTTTGTATTTTTCAACATCTTCGATACGGTTCATTCCTTCGAACGTTAACAAATCAAAGTTTTTATGACGACGATGACTTGCTACCGTCACAAAAGTTAGGAACTCTCCATCTTTAAAAATGGCTAATTCTGTCCCTTTTTTATAACGTTCTTCAGCAAAATCTGTCGTTGAAATCACACGTACTTCTCCACGAAGTCCTTGTGTATTTACGATTCTTCCTACTTTATAAAAAGTTGTCATTCCATTACCTCCTTAAAAGAGTCGTTCTACAATAATCTTAAGCGTCTCATCCGTTACTTCAATATCGTAATCATCAATACATTGACCAAGGATGCAATAGTTTTTATCACGATTATGCGATCCCATCAACGAACTGTACATCGAATCTAATTCTAAGTGTTTTTCTACAGATAATCCTGCTTCTAATAAATCTAAGTCTTCCGGTAATTTTGTATACGGCGCTGTGCACGTAATCGTTGCTTTTTCATGCGGTACATACACGACATGCGCTGTTACATTATACAATTCATGGTACAAATAATAATCGACCATTTCTTTCACGATACGTTTCACAAAATCCTTTTCTGTTGCCATTATCCCTCAGCCTTTCTTTCTTTTATATCTTGACGAATTCCTTCAAAAATTTCAAAAATTGGTACGAGAACTGCTGCAACGAATCCTCCCGCGAATCCATTGTTATAAAGGTTTAATCCACCATGCATTACAACCACGTGGCTCACAAGCGTAATGTGTACAAACCCTGCAATCACCCAGCAAGCGGTCCATAATATCCGCTCACCGGCGCTAGTGTCGTTCCGAAAATCGCAGCCACAAGAGCACTCGTACTTGCCACGTCAACTCCTGTTAAGTAGCAGCCAATCATAATCCCTACTAGCACAGGAACCGTATTTTTCACTTGATTCCCGAAGGCTCCAAAACTCATCGCTCCGATAATACTACCGACAATCGGTCCATTTAATTGCCCACCATTGATCATCACATAACCTAATAGGATGAGCCCCATAATACTCATATTGAGCGTTACAGTTGCCAAGTTCGTCATCTCTACGAAGTCACTTGGCAGACGTCCTGATAGTTTCAAGAGTAATTTAAAGTGATATTTTTCTTTCTTTTTAAAATGAAGATAGAAACTTGTCGCAAGTAAAATCGCACAAAATGCAATCACTATCCCATATAGAATGAGTGGACTTTCTGTACTCGCAAGCGTCTTTGTTTCTACTTCGATTTCAAATGCATTTAAAAACCCTAGAACGACCATCCCAACGATTCCCGCTGTAAACCCGACGTTATACAAGCTGAACCCTTGATGGAACCCTAAATATTGCGTTGATAATTGTGGCAAGATAAATCCAATAAAGATTCCAAGCGCATACGCCACAAGAATGCTCCAACCACTTGGCAAAACTCCTCCAAATGCAAGGAAAGAAACAAGTGGTCCTAACGCCGACCCAAACAATCCGACAATCACATAATTTCGATAATTTTGTCTTGTAACTTTCGCATAAATCCATACGCCTAGCATAAACGGAATACTGTTAAAGAGGTTTTTCCCGAAGAAAGAGAATCCTGCAAGCATCCCCAAACTCCCAATAACCGTTCCGTTAACAGGAATTTCTAATTTCTTATAACTATAAATATTAATCAGAAGCATAATAGCTACATTCAATAGCGTACTTCCGACAGACGCAATCTGCATATAATCCGTAAACAACTGACTTGGCGAAATTAAAATCGTAACCATCCCATCAAGTAGTCTCTGTGGTGATTCAAGACAAAATGCAAGCAGCATCAAAATAGCGGATAGGCCAAATAAATAATAATATTGTCGATTCATTTGTTTTTTTAATATCGGCTTTTTCTTCATAAGGTCTTCCCTTCAACTATAATTTTACTCACTTATCATACCAAACTCACGAAAAACAATCAAAAACCCGAGTACTAACAACAATAAAAGAACACTCATTATACCGTATACGGTATAACGAGTGATACCTTATACGGTATCACCCACCTTTTCTTCCACTCTAACTCAACGCAGAAATCCATATACTGTAGCACTAACAATTTTAACACCCCTTGAAAGCACACACCCTCTTCTGTCTCTCCCCCCGGTGAAGCTTTGAAGAAATCCAAACTTTTTTTATAACGACTAAACGATGACGGAGAATCCAACGGATTTTATACTCACTGTAATGGGGAATCGCATTAAATGCGAATTAGAAGGAGTTAGGAAGAATTCCTTACTCCTTCTTTGAGGCTTTAAAGGCGAGAGACGCTAGACTCGAGCCGGTGCCCTTTTACAGTGAGTATAAAAAATCCGTAAGGATTCTCGGCACTGACCCCCGTAAATGAGAATTAAATAAAAACACCTCCAAGTTGGATTTGGTACAATATTATCAAATGCTCATGGAGGTGTCTTTTTATGGTTAAAAAACGTGTAGCCTATTCTGTCGATACAAAGAATAAAGCCGTAGAAATGAAATTACAGGGATATACTACAAAACAAGTAATGCAGGAGTTAAACATAAAAAATGAAACTCAAGTAGAAACATGGTTTAGATGGTATAAAAATGGAGAAACACATCGTTTCCACCAACAGGTGGGGAAACAATATTCTTACGAAAAAGGAATGGCTGAACTTTCAGAAATCGACCAATTAAAATTAGAACTAAAAAGAAAAGAAGTTGAATTAGAAATATTAAAAAAATACAAGGAATTGGAAAGGAAGTGTCGCCTCAAGTAGTTGTAAAGTTAGTGGAAGAATTGAAAGATAAATATGCGGTACATTTAATTTGTTCTTGCATTAATGTACCCATATCTACTTACTACCGATGGAAAAAGAAAGACTTTTCTCCAACAATTATCGAAGAAACAATCGGTAAAATTTGTAAGAAAAACAAATTTATTTATGGGTACAGAAAGATTAAGTATTTAATTCAGAAAGAATTGAATCAAATTGTTAACCATAAGGTTGTTCAGCGGATTATGCAGAAAAATGGTTGGAATTGTGCAGTGAAGCCTAAAAAAGCTATCAAAATAGGTAAACCATTCTCAATTACTGGTAATACTTTGAACAGAAATTTTTCAGCAGACAAACCTATGCAAAAATTGACTACTGATATCACATATTTGCCTTTCGGTCCTAAACGATTATATTTATCTTCCATTATGGATTTACATAATGGAGAAATCATTGCTTATACAATTTCCTCAAAACAGGATACTAAGTTTGTATTGGATACATTAAATCAAATTGATTTACCTAAGGATGTTCTACTACATAGTGATCAAGGCAGCGTTTATACTTCTGCTGAATACTACAATCTATGTAAAGAAAAAGGCATTATCCGCAGTATGTCCCGTAAGGGGACTCCCGCAGATAATGCACCCATCGAAAGCTTCCATTCTTCGCTAAAGTGCGAAGCTTTCTACATAAAAGATGAAGTAATAACTTCATCTTCTATTGTAATTCAAATTGTAGAAAATTACATCAAATATTATAATGAAAAAAGAATCCAACAAAAATTGGACTACCTGTCTCCGGTTGAATACCGGAGACGGTAGCCCTAGGGTGTTTTTATTAAATTCTCACTTTTTGGGGTCAGTCCCCTCCGTCATCGATTGTTTTATGTTTATTCTCTTATAGCACAAAAAAAGCCTTGGATTTCTCCAAGGCTTCGTCCTATTAATCTAGGTTCTCAATACTAAGACGCACACGTTTTGGTCCGCGAGTACGAACACTATAAGTAATCGTACGGATTGCGCGAGCCACACGACCTTGTTTACCGATCACACGACCGATATCTTGAGGATTCACGCGTAAAGTATATTCCATGAATTCATCTGATTCAGAGATGTCGATACGAACATCATCAGGGAATTCAACTAATGGTTTAACCATTGACAATACTAATTCACTAATCTCAGGCATTCTTTTCACCTCTCCATCGAATTGTCGACTTTATAGAAATTACTTAGAAAACTTAGATTCGTGGAATTTCTTCATGATACCTTGTTGTGATAACAAGTTACGAACTGTATCAGAAGGTTGCGCACCGTTTGCTAACCATTGTAATGCTAATTCTTCATTGATTGAAACTTCAGCTGGGTTTAATAGTGGGTTGTATGTTCCGATTGTTTCGATGAAACGACCATCACGTGGTGAACGTGAATCAGCTACAACTACACGGTAGAAAGGACTTTTTCTTAGAACCCATACGTTTTTAAACGAATTTTTAACTGCCATTATTTACACCTCCATGTATTAATCTCACAGTTACATAGTTTAGCAGATAGACGGATGCTTGTAAAGTATTTTCTCTTTACACCTTAAACTTTTTTATAAAAAACTGCTCTAAACCCTACTCCTACAAGTAAAAAATAGTAATTTTCATCGTTTTTTGATATAATGGACAAAAATATGTATAAATGAAAAGAGTTGAACTTATGTCAGAACAGAACCAAACTCCAGATTGGCGCGAGGCTCTACTTTCTATTTGGAACAAACCGATTCTTAAATATGCGTTTTATTTTTAATATTGCTTATTCAGTCCTTAAAAACATTTTTGTAATCGCAATTCTAGCACTGATGCTCATTGGTGTATTCGGAGGCGGGATTGGACTTGGATACTTTGCAAGTTTGACATCCAATGAAGAACCTCTTACTCAAGAACAAATGAGTGATGCCATCGGAAATCTCAACTTAATCTCTAGTTTCTACTATCAAGATGGAACGAAGATTTCAGATGTAAATACTGATGAATTACGTATCGTAAAACCTTTATCAGAAATTTCGCAATATGTAAAAGATGGAATCATCGCTACAGAAGATAGTTCATTCTATGATCATAACGGGATTGTTCCTAAGGCTCTTATCCGTGCCCTCTTACAAGAAGTTGCTTCTTCTGATTCAGGCGCAACGGGTGGATCTACGTTAACACAACAATTAATTAAGCAACAGATTTTAACAAGCGAAGTTACTTTCAAACGTAAGGCAAACGAAATTCTTTACGCATTGCGTCTTGAAAAACACTTTACGAAAGACCAAATCTTAGAAGCTTACTTAAACGTTTCTCCGTTTGGACGTAATAATAACGGGTTAAACATTGCTGGTATCGAAGAAGCCGCACAAGGTGTCTTCGGGGTTTCCGCAAAAGACTTATCATTGCCACAAGCAGCGTATCTTGTAGGGATGCCTCAAAACCCAATTGTTTACACACCTTATACAAACGTCGCAACAATGAAAGAAGACGTATCTGCTGGTGTAGAACGTATGAAAACTGTTCTCTTCAGTATGTATCGTGAAAACAAAATTACTAAAGAACAATACGAAGAAGCTCTAGCGTATGACATTACGAAGGACTTCCTTCCTCCAAAAGAGCTTACTTCAAACCGTCAATCATACTTATATCAAGCTGTTCATCGTGAGGCAGTTAAAGTCTTAATGACAAAAGCAGCTGAGAAAAACAAATTGACGTATAACGATGTTAAAAACGACTCAGAATTATATAGTAAATACTATGACGAGGCTGAGCGTGAATTAAGTTCTTCTGGTTACCGTGTCACTTCAACCGTTGACCAAAAAGTATACGATGCAATGCAAAAAGCCATTGCTGAAAACGGGGACTTAATTGGACCAACGTATAACACTCAATATGTTGATCAAAGTACTGGTGAAACGAAATCTCAAAAAGAGCCAGCTCAAAATGGTGCTGTATTAATCGAAAACAAAACAGGTCGTATTCTTGGTTTCGTCGCAGGTCGTGACTTTGAAGCCAACCAAGTGGACCACGCGTTCTCAACACACCGCTCTCCTGGTTCAACCATCAAACCAATCTTGGTGTACGCGCCAGCGATTGAAAACAACTTGATTTACCCAGCAAGTGTCGTTCCGGATACGAAAATCAGTATCGCTCAAGGAAACGGAACTTACTGGCAACCAACCAACTATGGTAACTCCATTACGAACCAATTCTTAACGGTTCGTTACGCACTGTTCAAATCATTAAATAACCCAGTAATTAAGATTTACCAAGCAATGCTTCAAAAAGGCATTAACGCTGGTGAATACTTGAAGAAAATGGGAATCACTGAGGGTATCGGTGAAGATGAATATCAAAATATCGCCCTTTCAATCGGTGGTACGAGAACAGGTCCTTCTGTAAGAGAACAAACAAGTGCCTTCTCAACACTGGCAAATGGCGGTGAACACCACGAATCATACTTAATCGAAAAGATTGAAGACTCTCGTGGAAATGTGATTTACCAACACGAAGATAAATCAGAGCGCGTCTTCTCAGATGCAACAGCGTTCTTAACAACAAATATGTTACAAGATATTGCAAGCTCTACTATCTTCTACAACATTAAAGGAAATATGGGATTCAGTTCTGATTTAGCTGGTAAAACAGGTACTTCAGAAAACGAGATTGATAACTGGTTTGTAGCTTACACTCCAACAGTTACTCTTGGTTCATGGATCGGATATGACAACTTCTATAACGCTCGTTACGCCATCACTGGTGGAGACGGATACGGCGAACCAACGATGCGTAGTCAACGTCAATGGACGAACTTGATGAGAGCTGCATACGAAGCAAACCCTGAATTGATTGGTAAAGAAACAAGCTTTACGCAACCAGACTCTGTTTATCGTGATTCTGTCGTATCAACAACTGGTACAAAGCAGGTTCATTTAAAGCAGAAAACGGTGGTACTTATTCAATCGGTGGTTCTATGACAACAGATTGGTTCAAGAAGGACTTCCCTCCTATGGATCCAAAATATGACTTTATGGTGGGTGCAACCCCAGAAGAATTAAGTCGATTCTGGAATAAATCTTCATCTTCTAGCGATAAGAAGAAAGAAGAGAAGAAGAAGGAAGAGAAGAAACCTGATACGACTCAATCTCCTACAACTCAAGCACCTTCAAGCCAAGCTCCTGCAACAACGCAGGCACCGGCTTCTCAAGCTCCTGCAACAACGCAGGCACATTAACATTAAACAAACAAAAGGCTGGACAAATGTCCAGCCTTTTTGATTGTTCTATATAATAGGAAGAAAGTTGAACAGCCTATCGGAATACCGATAGGCTGTTTGTTTATTCTTATTTAGTTGTATTTCGTAACTCAATCTTGTAAGGTAATGTGATTTCAGATTCTACAATCTCTTCTTTATTCATAATCTTTGTCAATAGACGCATTGCTACGGCACCAATATCATATAAAGGTGGTGCAATTGTTGAAGAATTGGACGTGTCATCTTCGTTAATTTAGAGTTATTGCTTGAGATGATTTCGAATTTCTCAGGAACTTTAATTCCTAAGTCGATTAATCCATTTAATAATCCTACTGAAGTTTCGTCGTCTGTTACGATTGCAGCTGTTACGCCCGCTTTATGAATACGTTCTGCGACTGATTCACCTGCATGGTATGTCAATGGCACTTCGTATACTAATTTAGGATCGAATTTAATACCTGCTTTATCTAAAGCAGCTTTATATCCTTCTAAGCGGAAATCTACTGAAGCTATATTTTTCAACGCGGCTGTTACAAAAGCCACTTTCTTATGTCCGTTTTCAATTAATGTTTCAACCGCTTCTTGAGTCGCTTCTTTATAATCAATATTGACAGACGCAATTTCATGTTCAGCATCCATTGTTCCTGCTAAAACAATTGGTGTTTTAGAACGAATGATTTCAGTGCGTAATTCAGGTGTTAAATGGTTTCCCATATATAAAATACCATCTACTTGTTTTGATAATAATGTGTTTAACACTTGAATTTCTTTATGATTATTTTGGTCTGAGTTCGCTAGAATAATGTTGTATTTATACATTGTCGCAATGTCATCAATCCCACGCGCTAAGCTCGCAAAGTAAAGGTTTGTGACATCTGGAATGATGACTCCAACAGTCGTAGTTTTTTTACTTGCAAGTCCACGAGCAACGGCATTTGGACGATAATCTAATTCATCGATAACATCTAGCACTCTCTTACGAGTTGCTGGTTTTACGTTAGGGTTCCCATTTACTACACGTGATACAGTAGCCATGGATACATTTGCTTCACGAGCAACATCATAAATCGTAATTGTTTGCTTTTCCATCTACAAATCTCCTTTGTGCATCTTTTCATCTAATCTTAGGGTAGCACTTTCATAAATCTTTTGCAAGCGTTTAACAACAATTTTCATATAATTTTTGAAACTATTTACATCATTGATGTAATAATATGCTACAATAGATTCAAGGAGATGAAATTATGAAACAAAACGCTACTTTTATGCAATTGGAAACTGAAATGAAAGAAAAACAAAATCCGATTGTTTTTATCCAAAATCCAGAGACCATTCGTCTTTTGACGAAATTCTCAACAGAACCACATGAACGAATTGTAGCCCTTGTATATACACCCGGTGCTACTCCGCTACTCTTCGTTCCTGCATTAGAACATCAAGTCGCTCAAAAAGCTGAACCTGACTTTATCATTAAGAGTTATCAAGACCATGAAGATGGCTGGAAACTCTTATCCGATGCGATTAAGGAACACTTCCCTACAGAGCTTAATTTCGCCGTGGAAAAAGTGGACTTCTCACTCTTTGCTGCTGAGCAATTGCAAAAGCACTTCCCTGGTATTCAGTTCTCAGTTGACTTAACACCAATCGTGCAACAACTTCGTCTCGTAAAAGACGCAGAATCCATCGATAAACTCGTCTACTCAGGAACCTTTGCCGATAAAGCCATTGAAATTGGAAAGAAGGCCTTGAAAGTTGGCATTACAGAACGTGAAGTCGTTGCCATTATCGAATTCGAAATGAAAAAACTAGGTGTCTCTCAAATGAGCTTTGATACAATGGTGCTCTTTGGAGACCACGCTGCGGATCCTCACGGTGAACCTGGAGACCGTACCCTTAAAGAAAACGAATGGGTCCTCTTTGACCTAGGAACGATGGTCGATGGCTACGCAAGTGACATTACTCGTACGGTCTTCTTTGGAAGCGAAAGCGCGAAAGACCCACGCCATCAAGAAATCTATGACATTGTACAAAAAGCACACGATACAGCTATCCAAGCAGTAAAACCTGGCATGAAAGCTAGCGAAATTGATAAGATTGCTCGTGACATTATCGCGGAAGCTGGATATGGTGAATACTTCATCCACCGCCTTGGACACGGAATTGGACAAAGCGTTCATGAGTTCCCTTCTATTATGGAAGGAAACGATATGGAACTCGTTGAAGGGATGTGCTTCTCTGTTGAACCTGGTGTGTATATTTCAGGTGACTACGGGGTACGTATTGAAGACTGCTTAGCCGTAACAAAAGACGGTGCAAAACTCTTCACAGCCGTTAAATATGAATTCTAATCAAAAAATAAAAAGCCTGGGAAAATCCCCAGGCTTTCGTTGTTTATTAATGAAATTAAGCTTCTTCTTTAACGTCTTCTGCTTTTTCTTTAACGTCTTCAGCTTTTTCTTTAACGTTTTCTGCTAATTCAGCAACCACTTCAGCTGATTTTTCTTTGTGTTTAGCAAAGTTTCCTTTTACTTTATCAACTGTTTCGTTAAATTGACCTTTTAAGTTTTCAGTTTGAACTGCAACTTGGTCTTTTAAGTTAGCTGCTTGTTTAGAAACTTGTTCTTTTAAGTGGCCAGCTTGTTCTTGTAAGTTAATACGAATATCTTGTGTTGAAGTTTTAGCTACTTCTGCGAATTCAACACCTTTTGCACGTGCAATTTCACCGTATTCTGATAATTGTTCTTTATAGCGATCTGCTTCTTTCGCTAAATCTTCACGTAATTCTTTACCTGACTTTGGTGCAAATAATAAAGCTGTTACTGCTGCTGCAGATGCTCCGATAAATGCTCCTAATAAAAATCCACCTGATTTACTCATGTTCAACACTCCGTTTCGTTATTTTACTTTTTTCTTCTTTGAAAGAATCGATCTTCCAAAATTAAATGCCGCAACTGCACGGCTTGTTTTTGAAAGCTTCACTGCTTTTGTTGCTAGATTACGAGATGATGTATTTACATCAGAAATCGTCACACCTAAATCGCCTGCCGCTATAAACAACGGATTTGTCACTCTAAGTTTGCCGTTCACGTCATCTACGAGTACATTTGCTTTATTTAATAATCCTTCAACTTCAATTGAAAGACTATCAACATCTTTTGTAATGACTTCTAATGAATGATTCACGTTATCAACGGTTTTATTTAATCTTGATAAAATCGGTGATACTTTGACAATTACAAAAACCACTAATGCTAATAAAGCACATGCAGCAATTAATGCAGCAATCTCAACACCTGTCATTGAGCCATTCCTCCAATCTTATAGTATAAATTAATGATAACACTTTCTCATGAAAAATACCATAAAATTATTACTGGAAACTGCACTACTTTAAATCATTTTTTACATATGGTACACTTATTTTATTACGAATAAAGGGTGACAAATATGCACAAAGTCTTATGGATAGATTCCATCACAAATTTCTTTACAAATTACTGGAATTCCTTTGATTGGGAATCCATTTTATCGAATATCTTTACGAAATTATTATCATTAATCCTACTATTCCTAGTTTTCTATTTTGGAAAGAAGTTTCTACATTTTCTATTTAAGAAAACGATTCTTTCCTCTGTGAAAGTCGTTCGTCAAAGTGAAAATAGACAAAAGACGATCGTGAAGCTCTTAGAAAATATGCTCGATTATTTCCTATACTTCATCTTGATTTATTGGATTCTCTCGATTATCGGTGTTCCAATTTCTAGCTTACTCGCTGGGGCTGGAATCGCTGGGGTTGCCCTAGGTCTTGGTGCGCAAGGTTTCCTATCAGATGTGATTAACGGTCTTTTCATCCTACTCGAACGCCAATTCGAAGTTGGAGATGCCGTTTTAATCAATAACATTTCCGGAACAATCGCTAGCGTCGGCGTCCGGACTACACAAGTTCGCGGTTATGACGGAACTCTTCATTACATTCCAAACCGCAATATCACTGTTGTTAGCAACCAATCCCGTGGAAATATGCGTGCTTTAATCGAATTACCTTTAAATAGCAACGTGGATTTAAAATCTGTTTACTCAGTCATTGAAGAAATTAATAACCAATATACTAGAACAGACGAAGCTCTAACCGCTCCGCCAAAAATCGTTGGACCACAAACCAAACCAAATGGTCAATTTGTATTCACCATCGCTCTAATGACAAAACGGCTTGCAACATGCAACCTACCAACGCTATTTAACACTTTATCAAGAAGCACTGCTAAAACAAGGCATCGACCTTTCATCACCCGTCATCCCATATTCAACCAACTAAAAAAGAAGGCCTCGCGCCTTCTTTTTTTGTTTCCTTCTAATCCACTCCATAGGATGCACATACCCTATCCCTTCACCTCTCCTTCTAACGGAATGGCACATAACCTCACCTAAATTTGAATAAACCAATTACAAAAGAGTCCTTTGGATAATGTGCTTCCCCTGCACCCTTTACTTTTAAGCTGGGAAGCAGATTCTATTTTCCAACTCCAGTGTTCTTCACGGAGAGGTACATAAACTTACCCGCATTATAAAAAATAAGCTACAGCGATTCCGAGGAATTCTATAATAGCAATAATGGGGACTTGCATAAAATGCGAATTAAAGGGCGTAAGGAATTTATTCCCTACGCCCTTTTTGAGGCTTTTAAGGTGCAAGACCAAGGCTTGCACCGGTGCCCCATTATAGCTATTATCTAGAATTCCTAAAAAGGAATCGCTGTAGCGATTATAGTTTTATTTACTATTTTCTTTTTCCACAAAATCATATTCGCGGGTGAGTTCATGTACCATGAAGTTGATGCGCTTTAAAAGCTCCTTCCTCGTCACAATCCCCACAAACTCATCCTCATCATTCCCAATACAAATAAAACTCTCATCCACAAGCTCATTTAACACATCTTCCACTTGCGTATCCTGATGAATAATCGGAAACTCCGTACGCATCACATCACGCACTTTGTATTTTCCTAACTGATTCATATGAATTTGTTCCACACCAGTAATTTTATGTAAAATCATCGCAAGTGAAATCAGACCTACGATTTTATTTTCCTTATTCAATACAGGAATGAGTGAATAACGCACATTCGTCAACACAAGCATCGCGTGTTCCAATGTATGATCCTCTTGAAGAATGGCTACTTTTTCCGCATCGATAAAGAGTTTATCACGGTCTTCAAGTAACAACTCCTGGATTCGTTTATGAATCAAGCGTATACCCTCCCTCACCAGACCACGTATAGTCTAAAACGAGTCCATCTAGTACTTCGTGTTTGGTTGTGTAATACGTTAAACGTAATTTGTCTTTCGAAAGAATATCGAGCACAGCATACGACGGAGTCCCCTCATAGCTACCACGAGGATAATTCGTTGATCCTGAATTGATGCAAAGTACTCCGTTAACATTCTCTGCATTTAGTTTATGCGTATGGCCGTAAAATGCGACACGTGCCCCCATTTCTTTAGCCGCATTTGCTAAATACTCACGTCCTGTGTTCACATATTCGAAGTGACCATGCGCCACAAAGAAATTAATCCCTTCTAACGTAAACACTTCAGAACGTGGATATTCTGGATCGTAATCGCAGTTACCTGTTACACGAATACAATGCGATAGGCGTTCATCTTTATAAGGAAATTCTGAATCTCCCGTATGCACGAATGTCACATCACTTCCTGCATAGTGGTCGAAGATTCTCTTTAATGTTAACTCTTGTCCATGGTTATCACTGACAACGACAATTTTCATAATTATTCCTCCGTTTGATTTAACTCATGAGTCCATTTTTCCCACTGGCTAACAAGCAATTCGATGGCTTTCGCACGGTGGCTAATTTTATTTTTAATATCCATTCCTAGTTCCGCAAATGTCTTTCCGTACTCGGGAATAATGAATAATGGATCGTATCCAAATCCGCTATCCCCAGCTGGAAGTGTCGCGATTTGACCTGGGCATTCTGCTTGAACCACTAGTGACTCGCTATTTGGTGCAGCTAGCACTAAGCAACAAGTAAAGTGAGCCGAGCGCTCTTCTCCAACGAGTCCGCCAAGTTCTGATAAGAGTTTGGCGTTATTTGCTGCATCGCTCTTTGGTTCGCCGGCAAAACGTGCAGAATATACTCCTGGTTGACCGTCTAACGCATCGACGCAGAGACCAGAGTCATCCGCTAATACGATTGTTTGAAGCTCATTCGCAATCGTCTCAGCTTTCAAACGTGCATTTTCTTCGAAGGTTGTTCCTGTTTCTTCGACTTCTTCTAATTCTGGAAAATCTCGCAGTGTCTTTACAGAGTATCCTTTTGGCTCAAAAATCTCCGCAAACTCTTTGGCTTTCCCAACATTATTGGTTGCAATCACAATTTCTTTTTTCAATTCGACGGGTTTTACTTCTTCTTTAAGTGTCACTTTTTTCACCTTCAGACCTGTTCGATTCAACCAGTTTTCAGCAATTTCTTCAAAGAGGCTTGCTTCTCCAGTTGTATAAATTTCAAGAGTTGGTTCAGGATTCGATTCAGGCGTTTCGCTTAATTTGCAATAATCTAATAACGCACTCACGCTGGAAACTGTTTCTGCGCCTGAGTCAATTAATGTGACGCCATCTCCTACCACTTTTTGAATCGTTTGACGAAGCAATGGATAATGCGTACAGCCTAGAATCACCGTATCAACCGCTGTTCCTTCTAATGGACGCAAGGTTTCGCGAACCACTTCTTCTGCCTCAGTTGTATCTGATTGATTACTTTCAACAATCGGTACAAATTTCGGACAAGCAATATCAAAGACTTCAATATCCTTATTCTTGTCATGCATGGTCTTTGGATACACTTTACTAGCAATCGTCGCGTTTGTTCCAAGTACACCGATGCGGTCATTCTTCGTTTGCTTGATAGCTGCAAGGCTACCTGGTTGAATCACTCCAACGACTGGAATCGTTAATGTGTTTTGTAATTCTTCTAGCACCACTGCAGTCGCGGTATTACAGGCAATCACAAGCATTTTAATATTTTTCTCTAGTAAAAATTGCACCATTTCTAATGTATATTGGCGGATTTCTTCAACTGGTCGTGTACCGTATGGGCAACGTGCTGAATCGCCAAGGAAGATCATGGATTCGTTTGGTAATTGTTTGAGGGCTTCTTTGAGGACAGTAAGACCGCCAACGCCCGAATCGATAAACCCGATTGGTCTTTTCATGGTTTCTCAACCTTTCTTTCTTTAGTCTTCTATAGTATACCATAGTTCGCGTAACGCTGATTCAAAAGTGGTTTGGTTTATGAAAAAGTTAATCAACGGAACTCCACCTTCGATGTTTGAATGAAAAGGCTTTGGAGGGTCTACACTGCGTGCCTTTATCGGATATCTTCATAGTGTTTGTAATAGCTGTATCGGTTCGAGCCGTGGTCTCTCACCTACTGAGCCTCAAAGCAGTAGTAAGGAATAAATTCCTAACTACTGCTAATTCGCATCAGTTACGCTCGCTATTACTCACACTATAGAATCCGATAAGCACTCCGTTTGACTCCTCCAGCCTTTTCATTCAAACACTGGTGCTCATAACTTTTTGCGATACAACTAGTGACTAAAAAAGAAAGGGGAGAAACCTCCGCCCTAAACAAAAAGAACTCCTGACGTGAAGTGCACCCCAAAAGTTAGACAGAAAATCTAACTTTTGGGGTGCTTTTATTATGAAATTAACTTATGAAGATAAAGTTCAAATTTATGAACTCAGAAAACAAGGATTTAGCTTTCCACAACTGTCAGAGATGTTTGGTATAAATAAGGCAAATCTTAAATACATGGTTAGACTGATTGATCGATATGGCTTGGAAATAGTAAAAAAAGGGAAAAATAATTATTACTCTCCAACATTAAAACATGAAATGATTGATAAAGTCTTACTCGAGGGGTGGTCTCAAAATAGAGTATCTCTTGAATATGCACTTCCAAATCATACTACGCTTTCTAGCTGGCTCGCACAATACAAGAAAAATAAGTATACTATTGTTGAGAAAACAAGAGGGAGAGTACCTAAAATGGGACGTAAGCCAAAGAAAAAACCAGAAGAGATGACAGAACTAGAACGCCTTCAGGCTGAAAATGAGTATTTAAGAGCGGAGAATGCCATTCTAAAAAAGTTGAGAGAACTCCGCTTGAAGGAGGAAAAAGAGAAAGAAGAAAGACGCAGATTGTCAGAGAATTAGTGCCAGAGTTTCCTTTAGATATTCTTCTAAAGATTATTAAACTCGCTCGTTCAACTTACTACTATCACTTGAAGCAGTTAAACCTAGAAGATAAGAACCAGGACGTAAAAACGAAATAGAAACCATTTATAAAGAGCATAAAGGAAATTATGGATATCGTCGTATTACTCTTGAGCTTAGAAACCGTGGTTTCATCATAAACCATAAGAAGGTACAACGTTTGATGAAAATGTTGGGGCTAAGTGCTCGTATTCGTCGAAAACGTAAGTATTCTTCTTATCATGGAGAAGTTGGAAAGAAAGCAGCGAACATTATTCAACGCCAATTTGAAGCTGAAAAACCGATGGAAAAGTGCTATACAGATATAACGGAATTTTCTATCCCAACAAGCAATCAAAAACTATATTTATCACCAATTTTAGATGGTTATAACAGCGAAATTATAGCTTATTCTCTATCGTCTTCTCCGAATTTAAACCAAGTAAAAGATATGTTAGAGAAAGCTTTTAGAGAAGAACAATACGAGAATACTATTCTCCACAGTGATCAGGGATGGCAATACCAGCATGAGTTTTATCATAATTTTTTAGAAGATAAGGGCATTCAGCCCTCTATGTCCGGCAAGGGTAATAGTCCTGACAACGGCATGATGGAATCGTTCTTTGGCATTCTTAAATCAGAGATGTTTTATGGCTATGAAAAGACATTTAAATCTATAAAGGAACTTGAGGGGGGCAATCATCGATTATATTGATTATTACAACAACAAACGAATCAAAGTAAAATTAAAAGGACTTAGTCCTGTACAATACAGAACTAAATCCTTTGCTTAAATTAATTGTCTAACTTTTTGGGGTCAGTACAACGTGCAGGAGTTCTAGGATAGATTTTAGTCTGGAGTGATGCTTTGGTGTTTTCTTGTAACGAGGATTTGAAGCACCACTAGAATCACTAATGCGATAGAAATAGATTCAACTTTATGTGTTGTAATAAGGTTGATGAATTCTAGAAGAGCTTTTATAAATTCTGGCATTTGGCCATCACTAACTCGTCTAAAAGCACTTCCACCGATTAATGCAGTAAGCATGAACACTCCTGATAATGCGAAGATGCCTGCCTTTTGATTAATTTTATTAAGAACAATCCCAATAACATTTGCGATTAAGTGAATTAGAACAACCTTCACGAAAAGAACTGCGATGCTAATCACGATATTTTCTGGGTCAAATAGGTCCCCTAAAATCGATTGAATGGTTACTGTGCCGAGTGAAACTCCATTTCTTAGTGGAATTAATAAGGCGTAAATAAGTGTGATGATTCCAGAATCGACAAGCGTTTGAATGAATAAGCTTTCGATTTGTTCTTTTCTTGTTAATCCTAATTGGCTTTCTAGACGGAATTGTTCAACGATATATCCAATTCCGATCAGTAATAGGATAATTGCAATTTCATTATCGAAGTAAATTGGGAAATAAGTACCGAATGTGCTAAGGTCCCCATTTGCAAAAATCTTCATTAAGAAACTTGTAATAATCCACCAAATTCCTAAGAACATTAAAATTGTTTTCCATCTTCTAGCTAATCCCATGCTGACAACTGATAATAAACGGTTCATCTTATTCATTCTCCTTTCGAGTGATTGAGATAAAGTAATCTTGTAAGGTTAACGGAGAAAACTCTAGTCCTGGTTGTGCTTCTCCAATAGCACCAATCACTACGCTTCTTGTAAAGTTTCCGATTTGGTCTGTTTCAAGTACTTTCTTATCGGCAACATATTCTTGTACCAATGTGGAAGCTCCACTAACGACGTATCCTTTACGAAGAACATCTTCGACCAATACTTCTTCTGTCACTACTCCGTCTTTAATAACGATGACTTTTTCTAAAATTGAAGCTACTTCTTCGATTAAATGCGTTGCGATGACAAATGTACGAGGACGGCGCGCATACGCTTCAAGCAACTTCTTGTTGAAAATATGGCGGTGGTTCGCATCAAGCCCAAGCACTGGTTCATCTAAGAAGATGTATTCGCTAGGGTTGGCAAGTGCTAGGATAATTTTCATGATACTTTTATACCCTGTTGAGGCTTTTGAGTATTTTTGCTTCACGTTCACATCGAATACTTTGATAAGGTCTTGGGCAAATTCCATATCAAATTCTGGATAAGTCACTTTATAGATAGCAAGGAGATCTTTGAATTTATATTCTTGCGGGAACCAGTTATCAGAACTGGATAAGTACACTTCATGCATCGCGTTTGCTGTCTTATGAAGGTCCACCCCGTCAAGAGTGATATCTCCGCTTGTCTTTCGATACGGCGAGCAATCATATTGAGCACTGTACTCTTTCCGGCACCATTTCGTCCAAGCAACCCGATAATACTTTCAGGTTCAATCGTGAATGTTGCTCCTTTTACCGCTTCTTTTTTTAAAAACTTCTTCTTTAAATCTTTGACTTCGATACTCATTATTGGAAGCCTCCTTCGATGATTTTTACTAATTCGTCTTTTGTAATACCGAGTGCTTGTGCTTCTTTTAAGAAGTTTGGCACCATTTGATTGGCAAATTCATTTTGCTTCTTGCTTAAGATAATTTTTCTGGCCCCTTCTGCTACAAACGTTCCAAGACCTCTTCGTTTTTCAAGTATTTGTTCGCTCACGAGTAAGTTCATTCCTTTCAATACCGTTGCTGGATTGATTTGATATCCTGTGGAAATCTCAGTTGTCGACGGTACTTGATCTCCTTCTTTGTAGACTTCATGGAAGATTTCTTCTTCCAGTTGATTCGCTACTTGTTGAAATAACGGGATATCACTTTGAAAATCAAATTTCATAACGCACCTCCTTGTTCATGATCACTTTGTGTTAATTGGTTAGTTACTTGTGTAATTAACTATAAGACTAAAACAAAAATTTGTCAACACCTTTTCGAAAAAATTTTTTAACAAAATAAAAAAACGCCTGACATACCAAGGAAAAACCTTGATATATCAGGCGTTTGGAGACTTTAGATTTTATAAATATTTTTCTAAAATTTCTTCTAAGTGTTCTTTAGCATGGTAGCCAACGACTTTATCAACGACTTCGCCATCTTTTTTGATAAGCAATGTTGGGATACTCATAATGCCAAATGCACGAGCTGTTTCTGGGTTTTCGTCAACGTCAACTTTTGTAAAAGTCACTTTATCTCCCATTTCTTCGTCTAATTGGTCAATTACTGGACCTTGCATACGACATGGACCACACCAAGTTGCCCAGAAGTCTACTAAGACTACTCCATTTTTAGTTTCTTCTGCAAAGTTTTTATCTGTTAATGATTTTACCATTCGAATCATCCTTTCCTTTTTCTACAAACCTAGTATAGCAAGCCCCCTACTTGCGACCAACTATTCTGCTCACGGTTTACTTAAAGGTTACGATGGTCGCTCCATTTCCACCCGTATTCATCGGTGCAAATTCAAAACTTGCGACAGAACGGTGGCTGCGTAGTACCTTATGAACTCCTTGCTGGATGGCCCCTGTTCCACGTCCATGAATAATCGTCACGCGTGGATAGTTCGCTAGAATCGCAGCATCCAGATATAACTCTAGATCCTTCATCGCTTCTTCGTAACGTTTTCCGCGAAGGTCTAGTTCTGAAGAGACGTGACTGGCACGCGCACTCTTCACGATGACTTGTTGCTTGGCTTCTTGCGCCTCGGCGATTGGAGAAAGGTCCTCAACTGCAATCTTCATCTTGATGATTCCCATTTGAACCACCCATTCCTTGTCGTTCACCTTCTCAACAAGCGTACCACGTTGGCCAAATGACAGAACTTCGACACTTTGTCCGACTTGCAGCGCCTTCTTCGCTTTTTCCTTACGAAGTACCTTGTTTTTCTTCAAGGCTTGCTCATGCTTCAAGTCTTTTAGCGCCGTTTTCTTCTCAATCATTTCATGCTCTTTAACGGTACTTTGCTTACTTCTTAATTGAAGTTCACGAATTTCAGATAAAATCTTATCCGCATCATCTTGACTCTGCTCAATTAACGTATTCGCACGTTCTTTCGCTTCTTCTAAGAGACGTGCTTTATTGGCTTGGAATTGTTCTGTTTCGCGTTGTAAGTCCTCAAGTAACTGCGTACTCAATTCTAACTGATGGCGCATCTTATCGGCATCACGCTGCGCACGGCGACGTTTTTGTTCCAAGTCACTAATCATCGCATTCAAGTCTTGGTCTTCTTCTGAAAGAAGTCCACGTGCTTGGTCGATAATGATACTTGGTAAGCCTAGACGTTTTGAAATATCAAAGGCATTACTACGCCCTGGTACGCCAAGTAAGAGTTGGTACGTTGGTTGAAGAGTGTCCCCATCAAATTCCATACTTGCATTAATCGTTTTAGGGCGGTCATAGCCGTATGCTTTCAACTCTGGAAAGTGGGTTGAAGCAATCACATAACTTTGCTTACTTGCAATATAATCAAGAATCGCAATCGCAAGTGACGACCCTTCTTGTGGGTCTGTTCCTGAACCAATTTCGTCAATTAAAATCAAGCTCTTATCATTGATTTGTTTCAAAATAGACACGATATTCGACATATGGGACGAGAATGTCGATAGGTTTTGCTCAATCGATTGTTCATCTCCAATATCTGCGAAAATCTCCGTAAAGACTCCCACTCGGCTATTTTCTCCAGCAGGAATATACAGCCCCATCTGTGCCATCAATTGAATCACACCGACCGTCTTCAATAGAATGGTTTTACCACCCGTATTCGGCCCTGTAATGACAATGGCTTGATATTCTTCACCAAGAATAATATCGTTTGCCACAGCCTTCTCACGCTCTAAAAGTGGATGCCACGCTTGCCAGAGGGCTACGTAATTATTAGCATCGATAATTGGCTCTGTTGCTCTCAATTCATGAGCATACAGCGCTTTTGCATTCACTACATCCAGACGTGCCAATACATAATGGTTTTGATGCAGTGAATTCGTATAAGGCATCAGTTTTTGAGACAATTCCCAAAGAATACGTTCTACTTCACGCTTCTCTTGGATTTGATATTCACGAAGCTTGTTGTTTAAATTTACGACTGCTTGTGGCTCCATAAAGAGCGTTTGTCCTGTCGAACTTTGGTCATGGACCGTTCCGCCAAAGACAGATTTATACTCTGCTTTTACAGGAAGTACATAACGGTCATTACGAATGGTGATAATCGTATCGCTTAAATATTGCGCATTCTTTCCTGTGAGGTATTGATCCATTTGACGACGAATATCTTGCTCCGTCTTTTGAATCCCCACACGAACCCCGTGTAAGGTTGGAGAAGCGCTATCTAAAACATACCCGTCTTCACGAATAGAAGCTTCTAATTCGCTTGTCACATCTGGAATACTCTCTAGTTTCGACAAGACGAGGCACACGTTTTAGTGCGATTTCCTCTTCTTCGACTTTTTCAAAGAAACGCTCTACCTCATGTGTTGTCGTTAAGACACGCAGGATATCACTTAATTCGCGCCCATTAAGCCCCGCTTCTAGCTCCAGACGTTTCAAGGCAAAACTAATATCTTTCAATCGTGGAATTGGAATCCCTTGTTTGAGACGGAGTAACTCCACCCCATCTGTTGTTTCTTCGATTTTATGTTGAATGGCCTTTGCCTCGACTTCGATTGGAAGTTCCTTAATCATTTGCTTCCCTTTTTCGGAAGTCGCATATTCGGCCAGTTGTGTTCTAATTTTTGAAAATTCTAAAACCTTTTCGATTTTCGAATTCATAACAGTCCTTCTTTCTTAAAAAACGTGGAACAAGTTTGTTCCACGCTTCGAGGTTTTATTTAGGTAATAACCAACTTGAAACGATTTGCGTTACAATTGGTGTTTTCGTGATGATGAAGTTTGGCAATCCACCTTCGATAATCTTTTGTGCTGGTGCCAGTGGAATCATCGCTACTGCGTATAGTACAAAGTAAATGAATAAGTAGTTCATCAGGAATCCAAGTGCCGCTCCACCAATCGTATTGAATTGTTTCAATAGCGGTAAGAATGTTAATTCGCTAGCGACATATCCAAGGAATCGAACCACTAACCATCCAAGAATCATGATGACTAGGAATGCAACCAATTTATAAAATGATTGGTCGAGTGACATCGCTTGGGCTTCTGTGAAAATCGCTAAGTGATTTCCAGGAATGTATGATGGATATGGGATGTACACCGATAAGAACTTCGCGAGTCCTTCGTAAGTGAACATCGCAACTAGGAATGTGATGAAGTATCCTGCGATATACACGAGTTCTAAAGTTAATCCTCGGCGCATTCCGGTATACACACCAACTAATAAATAAAATAAAATAATTAACGTTACCATTGAAACCTACCTTCTCAACAAATCTTGTTGTAATTCAAATTGTTTTTCTAATTCTTGTTTTCTATTTGCATCAATTGAAGGGCGTTTATGTTGAACGGAGCGCAATTCTTTTTCCAACTGCTCCACACGTTTCTTCAATGCGACCACTTCTTCTTGCTTTTCAAATTGATTCGAGATGGCGTTGATGGCTGCAAGAAGCGCCACTTCTTCCGTCGACAATTTGTCAGATACTCGAGTGATTTGATCTAATTGTTCTTGTAAGACACGCACAATACTTTGCATTTCTTGTTGCGACTTACGACCAATAATCGTATAAGATTTCCCTGAAATCGTTGCTTTTACTCTTGTTTTTGGTTGATTCACAAAAGACCCTCTCACTTTCTCCATAATATCACCTTATTTTACCATTTTTCATTTAAAAAATACACTAATAATCCACTTTTTTAGAGAGTGGACGGATGAATTTTGTCATGGTATGCTAAAAAGAAAAGGGGGAACGACATGAATTCATTAACTTTAATTTTATCACCTGAGCAAATTGCGACCCTTGGAGCAACCTACGCTTCATACACGCAATCTCCTCCACCACACGCAACATTGCGTTTAAAGGTCGACGGTTTATCGGTTACGGCTTATAAATCGGGCAAGGTACTCTTCCAAGGAAAAGGCATTGAAGACTTTATCCAAAAGAACCACCTCGAACAATCGATTGACGCCACTTCAAAGAAAGCTCTCGAAGACTCTACTCTTCCAGAAGGCTTTGGTACTTGGAGCGTTATCGGAAGCGATGAGGTCGGAAACGGTGCTTACTTTGGACCACTAACCGTTGCGGCAGCTTATGTTTCAAAAGAAAATATCGCAACTTTAAAAGCGATGGGCGTTCGCGATTCAAAAGATATGACGGACGACCAAATCAAGGCGCTCGTTCCAAAAATCAAAGAAGCTGTGCCTTATAAATTACTCACACTTTGGCCTGAAAAATATAACGAAGTCCAACAAGTCAAAAATCTAAATGAGATGAAGGCTCTGCTTCATAACCAAGCTCTCCGTCTCTTAACAGAAAAACTCGCTCCTGAAGTTCCAGAAGCGTACTTAATCGACCAATTCTGTAAACCTGACTTGTATTACCGTTATCTCAAAGGCCAAGATCTTGTCGATAAGAAGAAAACATACTTTATTACAAAAGGTGAAAGCCACCATATCGCCGTTGCGGCTGCCTCAATGATTGCCAGATGCGCCTTTCTCGATGGCTTAGACTCTCTAAGCGCTGAATACGGATATGAACTTCCAAGCGGTGCCGGTGCCAACGTTGACAAAGCAGCAGCCACTATTTTAAAACACGGTGGTATGGAACTCCTCGGTAAAGTGGCTAAACTCCACTTCGCCAATACCGAAAAAGCTAAAAAATTAAAATAGTTTTTCTCTTCCAAAATGAGGTTAGATAGGCTCTTCGCAGATTTCCAAAAACACTCCTACTCGATAGGAAGTAGTTTTCTTATGTGATGATTCTGCAAATGATTACGGAGAATCTTGTGGATTTTATTGTAGCAGTAACGTGAAAAAGCAAAAAATGCGAATTAAAGGGAGTTAGGAATTTATTCCTTACTCCCTTTTTGAGGCTTTTTAGGCGCAAGACCAAGGCTTGCGCCGGTGCAACGTTACAGCTACAATAAAAGAATCCGCAAGGATTCGAAGTAATCATTTATCTATATTAAAGAGCATATCAGAAGCAACATAAGAAACACTTTTACTAGCACACAAACAACAAACACCTTCCTATCAAGTAGGAAGGTGTTTTTGGTTAATCTTTCATAATGCGCTTGATAATCTGCGACACGCCTATCCAACCGAATGCGATAATCAAAAGAATGATCGCCCATCCGTGTCTAAACTCCGTAAACGGAATCTGCACATTCATCCCAAAGAATCCCGTCACAATATCCGGAATCGTCATTAAAATCGAGATGACCGTTAAGAATTTCATCGTGTCGTTCAAGTTATTATTCAATATATTGTTATATGTGTTTGCGATTTGATGCAAGATTTGAAGATGTAAATCTGTCATCGCTACTAATTGATTCGCTTCGATGATATTATCTTCCAACTGCTCTCTTTCAGAATCGTCGAGCGCTTTGAAGGCTTGTTGCGTCTTCAATTGCTCGAGTACAACCGCGTTTTGCTTCGTCGCTGAGACTAAGTACATTCCCTCAATCTGCATGTCAGATAAGCGGAATAAATTATCCTTTGTCGTTTTCTTTCGAAGCAATTTACTAATATTTTGTTGCTCTTTATTTAACTTTTCAATAATTGGGAAATAGTTTTCCGAAATCGTAAATAAGCTATGTAATAAGAAATTAAATACGCTCCAATGCATATTCTCTTCTAGCTCTTCACGAATTTGATCAATAATATATTCATTTTGCGCATTGGAAATCGTGACGATTTGATTTGTCGTACGATAAACGTCAACGGAATCGTATCGTAATGATTCTCTTCACGTGTTAAGTTGAGGACATTATAAATGACCACCAATGTCTTCGTTCGGCGATTATACTCCATATGCGCGCGTTCGTTTTTATCAAGCGCGTATTCAATCATCTCGTCATCGATTTCGTATGTATCGTAAATGGATGAATATTCACTGATTAAATCTGAATTAATGTTAATCCAAGTATTGTTTTCGCCAAAATGCATGACTGCCATTTAAATCCCTCCTTCAACTAGAATGCTGTATTAGTATACCATAAATACCGCTAAACCTCCTATTCATAGGAAACAAAAACACGCAACTCTTCTTTATTAAAGAGTTACGTGTTTAAAAGTTCTATTGTTCAACAGTTGTTGTTTCTACAGTTGTAGCTTCTTCAGTAGTAGCGGCTTGGGTTGTGGCCGTTGTTTCTTCTGTTGTTTCTACAGAAGCGGTCGTACTTTCTGTTGTTTCTGTTGTTTCAGTTGTTTCGCTTTGCGTCGTTGTAGTTTCTTCGGATGGTTTTTCCTCTGAAGGTTTCACATCTAGGATAGAGCTCTTCGGAGTGCTGTTATCTTTATCCGATTCATCCAGCGCCATTTCAGCGAAGTCTTTAGCCTCTTGGAAAATGCTTTGTTCTTCCTCAGAAGCAGGCGTTAAAATTTCTTTTAGATTCTTTCCGATTGTTGCATCGACTTTACCATCGAATTTCGCATGAGATTCCTTAATCGCTAATTTTGCACGATAAGACTCGATAATGAGTGATTCAACAGGTGTTGTCGCAAAGTTTAATCGTGAACCCATATAACGTTTAATGAGGCTTGCCACTTCTTCACGAAGCGATGCTGGCAATTCTTGGTCTAAAACGTGTTGTGTTAAGAAGTATAAGTAACGCATTCCTTCGATACTAATACGGTCGTTGGCATCACGTAATGCTTGAACCAATGCACGAATCGCGTTTACTTGTTCTTCTTTATTAGATTCACGCGCTTTTGAAGCTAAGTCTTTCAACTCATCCGCTGTCACGCCGTAGTCTTGTAAGTTCAACTCACCAACCATGCGTACCGTTTCTTCGTGGGTCGCGTTCATCTTTGTTCTTCAGGCGTTACTTCTTCAGCAGCAACTGCCTCGTGGTTAATGGTTTGTGCCTCGAAGCGTTCCAATCCTTTGACGAATCCTTCTGTTGAGTTTCCTTTTAGTTGTACTTGTTCTTTGTATTCGTTCAAGGCTACTAAAATACGGTTCAATGTTACAGGATCGTCTTTGTATTTTTCGCTGGCATGAGCTTTCACTTCGTCAATTTTGGCAAAAACAGTCTCCAAATTCACATCTCCTGCCACAAATGGAGGAACGATAACTGGAAGTTTATTTTTCTCATAGGCTTCGACGCCGTCTTTATTGACGATATTCATTGAGTGACTATGGTCGCCGTGAGGAATATCGAAACGTCCATTTACAATGCGAATCGCTGTACGAGAAATGCCCATACGTCTTGCGATTAAATCAATCTCTTGAGATAGTCGCACTTCAGCTGGAATCGATGGGTCAGAATTTGGCACCTCGAAACGTTTCAATGGAATCACCCAAGGATGAATATGGTTTTTATCTTGCCCTTGTTCCATATTTTGAAACGCGAAAACTTTTCCGACATACTCACCTTGATCGTTTGTCACAGACTCGAACTTAATCGTATCTCGTTCCACGCCGTAAGCATACACGATGTAGTCTAAATATTTTTGAATCTCTGGCGATTGCAATGTCCACTCTTCCGCTTGCGGTGTTGCAATATCTGTTGCAGGAGGCGTTACAGGCTGTGTGCTTGCCGTACTTGGTCTTGTTGGTGTAACAGCCCCAATTGTACTAGCGACTCCTGTGTTGCTTCCACCAGTCGATGGTCTTGAAATTGGTTCATCGTCAAAGGCAAATGAAGCACTGCCATCTCCACAGTCTAATACATCGTGGAAATGGTCGCCGTGCGGGATACGTAATAACTTACACGTTCTCTTCTTGCCATTTTCATCTTCTCTTGTCACCGTTTGTGCGTTTGCTAATTGCGAACGGTAAATAAAATGGAAGTGGTCGCCGTGTCGAACAACAAATCCTAATTCATTTTCACTGACGATATCATTTGGATTGAAGACGTAATTGTCTTCTACTGTACTCGTTGTCGCACCTGGTTTTTTCTGTTCATAAATAGCATCTGCTGGTGGCGCACCATATACAAAGTGATAATGGTCTCCGTGTTTTTTCAAATAACCATTCTCGAACACTCCTCCGACAATTGTCTTTGGTTTATTGTCTTTAATTTCTTGTGCTGCCTGTTCGTATTTCGCCATACGCTCGGCATCAATCGTTGTCTCCTCAGTTGTTGTGACCGTTGTTTGGGCTTGTTGCTGGGATAAAACGGCACCCGATGCAAATAACAACCCAAGCGCAACTGCCCCTCCTAAAATAACCTTTTCTTTCTTGTTCATGTTTCTCTCGCTTTCCAAATCGTAAAGTTTACGTTTTAGAGTATACTCCCCTGAAGAAACCGTGTCAACAAAATAATTCAAAAAACTTTCAAAAACAAAAAAAGCCTTCCCAAACACTGTTGGAAAGGCTCAATATTAAGCTTCTACTAATGAACTTAAAAGGTAGGCATCGACTAACTGTTGTGTTGCTTCAACCGAATCAAGATGCGTTCTTTCATAAGAGTGGCTTGATTCAATTCCAGCACCGAGTAAGGCATGTTTCACTTCCGCTCCGGCACGCATTGCTGCTGAGGCGTCACTACCATAATAAGGATAAATATCTAATTTAAATGGAATGTTCTTTTCCTTACATAGAGATACAAGATGTTGACGGAAATCAAAATTATATGGGCCTGAACCATCTTTCACGCAAACAGAGACTGTATATTCGTCTGTTTGTTGGTCATCCCCCATCGCACCCATATCCACAGCTAAGAATTCGACCGCTTTTTCTGGAATGCTACTGTTGGCTCCTGTTCCAGTCTCTTCAATACAACTGAACATGAAGTGAGTTGTCACTGGCAACGTGATTCCTTCTGATTTGTATTTCTTTAATAAGGTTAATAAAATTGCGGCACTCACTTTATCGTCTAGGAAACGGCTCTTAATGAATCCTGTTGGTGTGATGATAAAACGTGGATCAAAAGATACAAAGTCCCCTACTTCGATTCCTAATGCACTCGTTTCGGCTTCATTTGTCACTTTCGCATCCAAACGAACTTCCATATTATCTTGGCTACGCTCTACCGTTCCTGCTTCACGGTATACGTGTACGCTTGTTTGATGTAATAAAATTGTTCCTGAAACAGTCGTTCCATTGCTAGCAACGTGAACCGTACAGTTTTCTCCTTCAATCATATTCCAAGCAAATCCACCAATGCGGTCGAGTTTTAAGCGTCCATCTGGCTTCACTGCGCGAACAATCGCTCCAAGTGTATCGATGTGTGCCGTTACCACACGCTGTTTTTCGTCGTCTGCGCCAGGTACTGTTACAACCACTAATCCTTTTGCTGTAAGTGTTGGCTCATATCCCATATCCGTTAAAACATCGATTAAATAGTCTTGCACATCTCTGGTATAGCCAGTTGGTGACGGAATTGCCACAAGTTCTTTCAAGAAGTTTACAGTTTGATTCATACTTTTTCCTCCATTTCACTGTAAGATTAGTATAGCACATTGCTGTTAAAATCAAACTGTTAGCAATTGTCAACCTTCATTGGCACCCATTTTTGTAAAAAGGCTTGCATATTAGAATTATTAGTTTTATAATATATGTATATTACAACTTGAAAGGATGTATTTCATGAAAAAAGCAATGAAATTATTCGCTGTGTTATTTACAGCATTATTCGTACTATTAGGATGTGCGAAAGAAGAATCTACAGCATTCGAACTTAAGAATGATCAGCAGACTTCAACAATAACTTATTACTACAAGGGAGATGTTGTAACAAAGCAAGTAGCTGAAAATAAATACGTAATTTCTGAATTACCAATGTCAGAAGAAAAAGCTATGGAACAAATCAAACAAATGAACGAGTTATACACTTCAATTAAAGGTGTAACTGCTAGCCTAGAATCAAAAGACGGTATTATCACTCAAGTTGTAACGATTGACTATTCAGTAGTTAAGTTTGAGGATTTGAAAAAAGCTTTACCTGATAATTTCTCAGGTGATGGCAATGCGGTAAGTTTCAAAGCTTCTAAAGAAGCAATGGAAAAAATTGGTTATAAAGAGAAGAAATAATTAAATAAAGAAGACCGGTAAAGCTCTCTCTTTCCGGTTTTACGATACATAACTAACAGTTATGAGTATATTACAAACCGAAAGGATAAATTGCATGAAAAAAGTAATGAAATTATTCGCTGTGTTATTTACAGCATTATTCGTACTATTAGGATGTGCGAAAGAAGAATCTACAGCATTCGAACTAAAGAATGGTCCGCATACTTCAACAATAACTTATTACTATAAAGGAGACGTTGTAACGAAGCAGTCTGCTGAAACGAAATACGTTATTTCTGAGTTACCAATCTCTGAAGACGAAGCAATGGAACAACTTAAAGAAGAGAATGAGGAATACACTAAAATCAAAGGGATTACTGCTACTCTAGAATCAAAAGACGGAGTGATTACTCAACTTGTAACGATTGACTATTCAGTAGCTAAAGTGAAAGATCTGCAAAAAGCTTTCCCAGACTCTTTCTCAGGAGATGGTAATGCAGTAAGTTTCAAAGCTTCTAGAGAATTGATTGAAAAAGCTGGATATAAAGAAAAGAAATAATTAAATAAGCAAGACCGGTAAAGAGCTCTCTCTTTCCGGTTTTACAATACAGAACAAAAAGTGAGGTAAAAATCATGAACAAAACAACAAAAACATTAGCACTTTTATTTACAGCTGGTCTAGTATTAGCAGGTTGCGGACAAAAACAAGACTCAACTGCTACTACTCAAGCTCAAGCAAAAGCAGAAACAACAACAGCTGCGCCTACAACGGCTACTCCAACGACTGCTGCTCCAACGACTGTTGCTCAAGCAAAAACTGACATGCCAGCAGATGCTAAAAAAACAGTTCTTGAGGCTAGTGACGAAGCCGTTAAAGCAACAATGACGTTATACTACAAAGATGATGTTTTACTAAAACAAGAATCTGTAACTACTTATATTGTTTCAAAAATGGAAGGCGAGAATCCTTTAGAAACACTTAAGAAATCTAGTGCAAGTAACGAAGAACGTCTGAAAGAATTTATCGGTAAAGGATTTGAGTTTAAAACAGATTACAAAGATGATGTTTTCACGATTACTTATTCATTCGATTACACTAAAATCGATATGAAGAAATTAAAAGAAACTATTCCAGGTTTAAATCTACGTGATGACAACACTCTTGGCTACTCTCAATTTAAAGAAGCTCTTATTAACGGTGGCTATAAAGAAAAACAATAGTAAATTTCTAAATTTAATAGGGAGAAGATTGACCTCTTCTCCCCTTTTTTTAAAGAAATAAAGGAGACTATGTATGAAGAAAACTGTACAAGTAACAGCACTCCTCTTTACAAGTGCACTACTCCTAGCCGCTTGTGGACAAGACAAAAAAGAAGAAACAACGGTTGCTACGACGCAAGAACCAACTACACAAGCAACGACAGCTGCTCCAACGACAGCTACTCCAACGACAGCTACTCCAACAACTGTTTATAGCTTAGAAGATGCTCAAAAAGCAGTTTTTGAAATTAGTGATCGAGTTGGTACAATAACAATGACATTTTATTATAAAGATGATGTCTTATTAAAACAAGAATCTGTAGAGAATTATAAACTGACAAAAATTGATGCAGATAATCCTCTTGAATTACTTAAAAATTCTTCTGCGGAAGACGAACAAAAATACAAAGATCTTATCGGTAAAGGTTTTGAGTATAAATCATCACACAATGATGATATTTTCACTGTTACTTATTCATTCGATTACACTAAAACCGATATGAAAAAACTCAAAGAAATTGAGCCAAATTTACGACTAACTGATGACAATACGGTTAGTTACTCTGAGTTTAGAGATAAACTCCTCAAGGCTGGTTATGTAGAAAAATAATAATATGATTTCAAAATAAGGAGTTTATTATGAACAAACTGACAAAAGTATCCGCACTCCTCTTTACAAGTGCACTACTCCTAGCCGCTTGTGGTCAAAGTCAAAAAGAAGAAACAACGATTGCTACGACTCAAGCCCCCACCACTCAGGCAACCACGCAAGCGACAACGACTACACCAGCAACAACGACTGCTCTATCGCAAACTACTCAGGGTACACAATCGGATGCTAAAGATGGCCAAGTCGCATTTGAAAAAATTAATGGAAACAACATCACGAAAGTCAAGATTACCTTTAAAGATGGCTTGATTCAAAAAATAACTACCGATTCCATTATCGATTTTGACATATCAGGTTTACCAGAAACTTCTAGAGAAGCTTTCAAACAGGCGTTGCAAACACAAAAGCAAAATATGGAACAAAGCTATAATCAACTCAAAGATCAAATTCAAGAAGTCACTGGCCTAAAAATTGATTTTCGTATGGAAGGAACTAAATACATCCAATCATATGAAGTAGACTATTCAAATGTAGACTTTGACAAGCTGCAAGAAATTGATCCAGATTTTACATCTAAGGAAGAGGCAACGAATTACGAGCAAATCATACAATCTCTACTCGATGCCGGATTTACAAGAGTTAACTAATCATAAACTTGTAGGAAGGAATTCTATAAAATGAATACAAAAATCAAACAGCTAACACTTTTAGCAACTGCAGGTTTCCTACTTGCCGCTTGTGGACAAGGGAAAAAAGAAGAGACAACGGTTGCGGCAACAACTCAAGAAACGACAGCTGCTCCAAAAACTGTTTATAGCTTAGAAGATGCTCAGAAAGCAGTTTTTGAAACTGTTAGTGTCAGTGGTAAAGACACCGTGACATTGTATTATAAAGATGATGTCTTATTGAAACAAGAAGCAGTATCCCAATTTTTTGTTTCAAAAATGGAAGAGAAAAACCCTCTCGACACGCTTAAAAAAACTGCTCAAAAGTCGCAGGAAAGACTGAAAGATTTTATTGGTAAAGGATTTGAAATTAAAACAGATTACAAAAATGATATTTTCACGTTTGCTTATTCATTCGATTACACCAAATTGGATATGCAAAAATTAAAAGAACTTATACCAGATTTGAAACCTCGTGATGATAATACTATTAGCTACTCTAACTATAAAGACTCCCTCGTTCAACAAGGCTATAAAGAAAAACAAACAACTGCTACTAAGGAGAATGCCGTACAAAAAGTACAAGCTCCAGAAGGTCAAGAGGTCGCAGTTTTTAGAGCTACATTGGGTCCAGAGGTTACGGAATACATCGTTTATCATAAAGGTGATACTGTCACAAAAGTAGTCTTAAAAACACACAGAAACTTCGAAAAGTTTGGCAACGCTAAGGACACACTCCTAAAACAAGAAAAACTTTTTACTGAAGAGGATGTTAAAGAGCGTAAAGAAAAATATCGTTCTGTAGACGGCGTTTCTATTTCATATGAAGTTAATGGATACACTATTACAACGATTGAAGAATTTGACTATACAAAGATTGATTTCGCAAAACTAAAACAGATTGATCCTAAAAGCCAACTTTTTACTAGTTTCAGTGAAATGAAATCCGATTTCGAAAAGCAAGCCATTTTTGAACAAGTTCAATAAGATTTTTTAAAACAGAAAGGCTGTATCCTATGAATACAAAAATCAAACAACTAACGCTTTTAGCAACTGCAGGTTTCTTACTTGCGGCATGTGGACAAGGTAAAAAAGAAGAGTCAACACAAGCAACAACTCAAGCTCAAACAACGCAAGCGACAACACAAGCGCAAGCAACTACAACTGCTCCTACTCAAACAACAAAAGCAGCTCAATCAGATGCTAACGAAGTGAAAACTGTATATCAGCTAGTAAACACAAATGTTACAACAAAATTTACGCTTTACTCAAAAGGTAATGTTATTGAAAGAACTATTACAGAAGTTATCACAGATTTTAGTGTTGATAATGTTCCAGAAGCTTCAAGAGAAGCCGTTAAACAAAGTTACGAGATTCAAAAATCTGTTTTAGAACAAACTTATGGCGACTTAAAAAATAAAATTACAGAGCTTAAAGGATTTAAGTTCGATTCTAAAAAAGAAGGCGATAAGTACATCCAGACTTATGAAACTGACTACACTATTGTCGATCGTGAGAAATTGAAATCAGCATATCCACCAGTAGTTTCGTTTGACGATCCTACAAACTTAGCTAAAGTAAAAGAAAACCTCGTTCAAATGGGATTCAAAGAAGTTCAGTAATGTAACCTAAAAGCAGAGCCCACTTGATGTGCTCTGCTTTTTTCTTTAAATGGAGGTAAACAATCTCTTATGAATAAATCAATCAAAGCATTCGCATTACTGTTGACTACTCTCTTCTTCCTTTTCGGTTGCGGAGGGACCAAGTCTTCAAGCTATATCCTAAAAAATGAAATGGCACAAACCACCACTACGGTAGAACACAAAGGCGACACCGTAACGAAAATTACCATTTTAAACGAATGGGATCTTAAAGCAATGGGGCCAGATTTTCCAAAACAAAGTGCTCAAGCCTTAGCACAAGCCACTCTAAGTTTATATACAAACTTACCTGGTGTCACTTCTAGCATGTCTTCAACAGACGAGAAAATCACTTTTGAAATTACGATTGATATGGAAAAGGTCGATTTAGCAAAACTGAAAGAACGATTCCCTAACGAATTCTCTATCGAAGGCAATAAGCTAAGTTTCAAATCATTCGAAAAAACCTTATTCGATGCTGGATATACGGCTAAATAACTCATTAGAAAGGTATATAAAACAAAATGAAAACTCTTAAAACATCACTCGTACTACTCTCTTCAATTTTTGTACTGGCCGCTTGCGGACAAAAAGCTACAAACGGTAGTGCTACAGAGACAACACAAGCAGCTCAAGCAACCACGACTGCTCCAACCACACAAGTAGCATCCAATAAACAAGCGACAACAGATGCTCTGCCAAAAGATGGTGAAGCAACTTATAAGCATGAAGAAAAAGGACGTACTACAACCATAAAATACTATTTTAAAGACGATATCGTATACAAACAGGATGCTGTTTATACATTCAATCCTAAAGAAATGGGCAAAACTGAAGAAGAAATCCAAAAAATTCTGAAGAAAAGACAAGCTCTTTATGATGGCGTTAAAGGATTTGAAACAACTATCTCTCAAAAAGATGGCATTTACATCCATACTCTAAAAATTGATTACAATAATATTGATAGAGAAGAACTCCACAGACGCGATCCAAAAGGATTTCCAGATACAAAAGCTGAAAACTTAATATATAGCGAAGCCGTTAAAAAATTACTTGATAATGGTTATGTTAAACAATAAATAAATAAATAAATAAAGGTTATGAAAAGGGGCAAATCAAAATGAATAAATATTTGAAAACATCACTCGTACTACTCTCATCAATTTTTGTACTTGCGGCTTGCGGACAAAATAATTCAGCTGGCAATGCGACTGAGACAACTCAAAACGCTCAAGAAACAACACAAGCAAATAATAAACAATCAAAACTGAACCCAGCTAACAATCAACAGAGCCAAGAAAAAGCAGCAGACAATCAACAAACTAAAGAAAAAGCGACTAATAATCAACAAAACAAGAAAAAGTCGAACACACAAAATAGCAGCCTTCCGAAAGACGGTGAAGCTGTTTATAAACTAGAAGATAATGGTAATACTACAACCTTAAAATATTATTTCAAAGACGATATCGTTTATCTACAAGATGCAATATATGCATTCAATCCTAAAGAAATGGGTAAATCCGAAGAAGAAATACAAAAACTTCTCAAAAAAAGACACTCTATCTACAACGGAGTGAAAGGAATTGAATCCACTATTGCACGAAAAGATGGAATTTACTACCATACACTCAAAATTGATTACAACAATATCGACTGGAAAGAGCTTCATAACCGTGCTCCTGAAACATTCCCAGACACTAATCCATCTGCTTTAAAATATAGTGAAGCTGTCCCAAAATTACTTGAAGACGGTTATGTTAAACAATAAATAGTAAGGGATTTTGAGGAAGGGTTATACCAAAATGAATAAACACTTGAAAACATCGATTGCATTACTCTCTTTAATTTTTGTACTTGCGGCTTGCGGACAAAACAACTCAGTTAGTAGTGCAACAGAGACTACACAAGCAGCTGAAGCAACTACGACTGCTCCAACAACACAAGTAGCGTCCAATAAACAAAATACAACAGAAGCTCTGCCAAAAGACGGTGTACAAAGATTCAAGCGTATAGATAAAGGTGGATCAACATTTCTTATCTACTACTTCAAGGATGACATCGTCTATAAACAGATTGGTATTTACTTTTATAACCCTAAAGGATTAGGCAAATCTGAAGAAGAGGTTGTTCAACTTCTGAACAAAAGTCAAGAGCTTTATAAGGATGTAACTGGAATAATCTCTAAAGTTGAGAAGAAAGATGGAGAATACATTCAAACCGTAATATATGATTACCAAACTATTGACTGGAAAGAGTTACATCGACGCGATCCAAATCAATTTCCTGCGACCAAACCAAAACCAGTGAAAATTAGTGAAGCTGCAGCTAAATTACAAGAAAAAGGTTATGTTGAATATACAGAATAAACTCAACCAAATAAACAGCACCAAAGACACTCCTTAGCCGTCCTTGGTGCTGTTTTCTTGTTTAAAATTTGAGATGTAACAAAAATGTGACGTAACATTTTTGTTACATCTTCTTTTGTATCATTTATGATACGTATCATAAATGATACGTGATTATCAAATATGGTAATTATCATATATGATAATTTCATCGTCTCTCCTTCTCTAGCGAGCGCAGAAGAAGTATTAACTCTTTATAAACTATCACAATAAAAAAGTACGAAGATTATCTATCTTATGTATAAAAACAAAGATTACCTCGGTTTCTATAATAACAACAATAGCGACTAGTAACCGATGCGAATTACGGATGCTAGAAATTTATTTCCTAGCATCCGTTTGAGGCTTGATGCTTTCCATTTTAGCGAGCGTAGAACAACATTAGTGCCTTTTAATAACCTAACTGACCAAAGTTCAAGGATTACAAAAAAGAATCAGTTTATTGAAAGAATAGTGGGATTAGCATTGAAACGAAAAAGAGGGAGTAAGGAATTTATTCCCTACTCCCTCTTTGAGGCTTCAAAGGCGAGAGACACCGGCTCGAGCCGGTGCCCCACTATTACTCTTTCAATATAAAACTGATTCTTTAAAGTAATCCTTGACTATCATTATCGAATAGATACGTTTTCTAAAGCAACTAATGCTTCTTCTACGCGAGTCATGGCGGACTTAATAACGTCTTCCTCCAACGTCGCATTGCGGTTCACAAACAATAATGAATACGCTAATGATTGGAATCCTTCTGGCACGTGTTCCCCTTTATAAACGTCGAATAACGTTACTTTCGATAAGAACTCACCAGCATTCGCACGGATGACATCTACTAACTCAGCATGTGTTAATGAAGTTGGTGCTAGAATCGCGATATCGCGCGTCATGCTTGGATATTTCGCAACAGATTGAATCACTGCTTCTTGTAAGTTCGCTTCAAGTAATGGTTCCACATCTAACTCGAAGACGAAAGTATCTTGTAAGTCTAACGCTTTGAACCGTTGGATGAACTTTACCAATTAGACCAATCGCTTCGTCATCTAAAAGAATGCGCGCTGTTTGTCCTGGGTGTAATTCTTCAATGTCTGTTAAAGGCTCGAAGCGTACATGGTCTAAGCAATCAAGTTGCGCGAAGTACTCTTCTAGAATTCCTTTTACCACATAGAAATCCACTTTCTCTGCTTTATGATTCCAGTTCGCACTTGTCACGTCTCCTGTTAAAATACCTGCAATGACTTCGTTCTCGATGAAATCTTCATTGCCAGCAGTACCTAACTTGAACACACGGCCTGCTTCGAATAATTTCACGTTGTTTTGTGAACGAGCCACATTGTATTGAACGGCTTCTAATAAACTTGGTAATAGTGATTGACGTAATTCGCTACGATCTTCACTCATTGGCCAGCTTAAACGCACGCTTGTTGCGTCTTTCTTCGTAAACCATTTTGATTTTTCTGGAGTTGTTAATGCGTAAGTGTACGCTTGTGAAAGTCCAGCTCCTTGCATGAATTGACGAGTATAACGGATGAAGCGTTGTTTATCTGTTAAGCCACCCACTGTACTTTCAGTTGTTGGTAATGTCGCAGGAATCTTGTCGTATCCGTAAATACGTCCTACTTCTTCCACTAAGTCTGCTTCGATAGAAATATCAAATCTCCATGCAGGGATTGTCACGTCGAAACGTGTTCCTTCTACAGTTGTTGGATATTCTAATTGTGCAAATACTTGTTTCACTTCATCTAGAGTTAAGCTTGTTCCTAAAACGTGGTTTAAGCGTTCTAGAGTGATGCTTACAACTGGTAATTCTAAATCGTAGCTTTGTACAGAAGCAAATTCTTCTTTCACTGTTCCGCCACCAAGCTCGGCAATCAATGCTGCAGCGCGTTTTCCAGCTTGAACGATTGTTGCTTTGTTAATGCCCTTTTCAAAACGAGCACTTGATTCGCTACGTAAGTTATGTTTTTGTGAAGCTAAGCGAACCACTTTAGAATCAAATAACGCTGCTTCTAATAAGACTGTAGTTGTCTCGTCAGAGATTTCAGTGTCTAATCCACCCATGACCCCAGCTAATGCGACTGGTTGGCCGCCTGAAGTAATCACGATTTCATTTCTAATGTACGTTCTTCCCCATCTAAAGTCACTAATGTTTCGCCTTCTGTTGCGCGACGAACATGGATGGCTTTTTCAGGTAATTTATCGTAGTCAAATGCATGAAGCGGTTGACCGTATTCCATTAAAATGTAGTTCGTTACGTCCACTAAATTATTGATTGGACGAACGCCAGCTGCGATTAAACGGTTTTGCATCCATTGTGGACTTGGAGCTACTTTAACGCCTTCGATTAAAAATGCGTGGTATGCAGGAGTGTCTGCTTCGTTTTCTACAGAAACTGTAACAACGCCTGGAATTTCAGAAGAAGTTCCTTTTTCGAATGCATCTGGTTCTAAATTGTTCTTCAAGTTGTAAATCGCACCGATTTCGTGAACAGAACCGCGCATGCTTAACGCGTCAGAACGGTTCGCAGTGATGTCTAGTTCCACAATCGCTGAATCAAGCGCTAATGCATGAACGGCGTCGCTTCCTACTTCAATGCTGTCATCTGTGAAGACGTAAATTCCATCTTCGTATTCTTTTGGTACTAAGTTACTTGGCACACCGATTTCTTGCAATGAACAAATCATCCCTTGAGATTCTACGCCACGTAATTTTCCACGTTTAATTTTATGACCGCCAGCAATGCGTGCACCGTGAGTCGCCACGATAATCTTTTGGCCTGCTGCGATATTTGGAGCGCCACACACGATTTGAAGCGGCTCGTCAGCTCCTACTTCAACTGTGACAACGTGTAAGTGGTCTGAATCTGGATGGTCAACGACTTGGGTCGCTAAACCAACCACTAGTCCTTTTAAGCCTTCGCCTGGAACCGTTACGCTATCGACCTCGATTCCTGTACGAGACATTTTTTCTCCTAATTCTTGAGGAGTGATTTGTGATAAATCAATATATTCATTTAACCATTCGTATGATAATTTCATGTTCTTCCTCCTCTTATGATTCTTTCGTAAATTGGCTTAAGAAACGCACATCGTTTGTATATAATGAACGAATATCTTCAATTCCATATTTCAACATCGCGATACGGTCTTGACCTAACCCGAAGGCAAATCCACCGTAAACACTTGAATCCACACCAGCAGCTTCAAGGACGTTTGGATGCACCATACCACTACCTAATACTTCAATCCAACCTGTTCCTTTACATACAGAACAGCCTTCGCCACCACATTTGAAGCAGCTAATATCCACTTCTAGAGATGGCTCAGTGAATGGGAAGTAACTTGGACGAAGACGCACTTCACGGTCTTCCCCGAACATTTCTTTAGCAAATGCGGCAAGAGTTCCTTTTAAGTCTGACATCGTAATGTGTTTATCGATGACAAGACCTTCAATTTGATAGAACTGATGTGAGTGAGTCGCATCATCGTTATCACGACGGAATACACGACCCGGACTTAACATCTTCAATGGACCTTTTGTAAAGTCATGTTTTTCCATTGTACGTGCTTGTACTGGAGAAGTTTGTGTACGAAGTAAGTACTCAGGAGTGATGTAAAATGTATCTTGCATATCACGCGCTGGGTGATCTTTTGGCAAGTTCATCATCTCGAAGTTATAGTGGTCTGATTCCACTTCTGGTCCTTCTACTACTTGGTATCCAAGTCCGATGAAGAAATCTTCTACTTGGTCTTGAACGTGCGCTAATACGTGCGCAGTTCCACGTTCCATTGGACGTCCTGGCATTGTGACATCGATGGTTTCAGATTGCAACGCTTCTTCTAGTGCTTTTGCTTCTAGCACTTCTTTAACAGAAGCGATTTTTTCTTCTAATACAGAACGTAATTCATTGGCAAGAGCCCCCACTTTTGGTTTCTCTTCGTTGGCTAAGTTTTTAATGTTTTTAAGAACTTCTGTGATTGGTCCTTTTTTCCCTAATTGTTGTACACGAATTTGATCGAGCTCTTTTAATGTTTTTACTTCTTCTAATGAAGCAAGCACATCTTTACGAATCGCGTCAAACTGTACTTTCATTTCTTCTAAATTCATTGTATTCCTCCTTATAAAAATAAAAATCCCTTATAGCCAATAGACTATAAGGGACGAAATTTCGCGGTACCACCCTTGTTCCTTGAGACTTGCTCAAGACACTTGGACGCTGTTAACGGGCGCGACCCGAACCATTATTCATCAGTGAATCCCAATGGTCACTCCGGAAGTGAAAAGTTTGAAACGTTACTTGGAAGACTTGCAGTCAGGATCTTCCTCCCTGAAAAGCTTTGTTTAAAACCCTTTTCCATCAATGTGTTTTCTATATATGCTTTATCCTATCATAACGACGTGAAAATGAAAAGGAAAATTATTCTAAAAGAACATTTGAATCGCAAGAATGATAATTAAAAGAACTACTACTGAAACAAGCCACACGTTTAGAAAATGATTGTACTTTTTTAGTCCTGATTTTGGAGTGCGGTGTACTTGTACACTTTCTTCTTCACGTTCAGAATGCAACTCTTCTTCTCGTTCAAAAGACGACAAACGACTGTCTCTACGACTTTGTTTTTCCTCTAATTCTTCTAACTCTCGATTCTGTTTTTCTAATTGTTCTTTATACGATTTTCTCGTTAATAAAGGTTCATTTGGCATTGATTATTCTCCTTTATGCATCCAAGCATACTGTGCCGCAATAATCGTCTTTGCATCTGCAATTTCACCCACTTGGATTTTTTGCATCACTTCTTCTAGTGGCATCCATAAGATTTCGACAAATTCATCTTCGTCTGCAGGTTTTGCATCTTCCTTGACCGTCACATTTTTTGCTTGGAATAATGTGATTTTCTCATCGCAGAATCCAGGCGTTGAGACCATTTCCATCATCTTCACCCATTCTTCGGCAACAAGATTTGTTTCTTCTTCTAATTCACGTTTTGCGGCTTCTAGAGGCACTTCTTCCTTCGAGTCTAATTTACCCGCTGGAATTTCTAAGAAATGCATTTCTAATGGCTTTCTATATTGACGAACAAGCAACATCTCTCCGTCACGAATAACGAGTACTGCTACTGCCCCTGTATGGAACACAAGGTCTCGCGTAGAAGTTTTCCCATTTGGTAGTTCCACGATATCTTGTGTCACTGTAAAAATACGTCCTGAATATTTCACATCGCGTTGAATAGTTTTTTCTGTAAAGTCCATAATTTTGCCTCCATTTTGCTTTATTATAATTGGTTTTACGTCTTTCAACAATTGATTTTACTAAACTTTAAAGACGAAAAAACTGAGTGGCACAAACGACCACCCAGTTTCTTCTTAACGTCGGTTATTTTGTTGTTGTCGAATTTGTGAGTTAACAGTTGCTTCATTCGTTTGTGAAGAACTGCTTGATTTTCCAAAATAAGCATCATAGACTTGCTTAGCCACTTTGGCAGCGTAGTCAGATGGTGATCCATCTTTGAAGTACGGAGCAACAACAGCCACTACGATTTCTGGGTTATCATATGGCGCATATGAGATGAAGGTTGAATTTTCAACGGCTTCATTTGTATACGCTGGATTTGGTCCAGAATAGAACGCTTCGGCTGTCCCTGTTTTACCAGCGACTTGCGGAGAATACGTTCTGAATGTCGTAGCAGACGTTCCGTTTTCACCATGTGTTACACGGTAAAGACCTTCTTTAATATGATCCAAGATTTCTTTACTTACTTGGATAGAGTTCATAATCTTCGTTGGAACGACATCTTCTAAATCACCAATGCCACCACTTGGACTTGTTTCGTGAATTTCTTTTACTAAACGTGGAGCAATACGTGTACCACCGTTAGCAATTGTTGACATATATTGCGCTAATTGAAGCGGTGTATATAAGTCGAACTGACCGAATGCAAAGTCAATTGCTGAGAAGGCATTGGCTGTACCACCATTGTACCCTTTCCCTTCATTTGGAAGGTCAATCCCTGTACGAACACCAAGTCCGAACTGTGCGTAGTACTCACGTAATTTGTCGAAGAGGCTTAAATTAATATTTAATTTACCACCTTTAACATACTCTGTTTGTCCACCCATCTTCATCGCCAGTTTAATCATATAAACGTTTGAGGAACGTTCTAAGGCATCTAAGTCTGTTAATTCCATTTACCATTACGGTTAAACGATGAACTCTTCGGTTTAGAAGCTTCGAATTCAATCGGTTCATCGACAATCGTATTATCATCTAGCGTGATGGCGCCATCCATATACCCTGAAAGAACAGTCGCTAGTTTTACAACAGACCCCATTCCAAAGGAGTTATTGATGGCTCCAAGCGCATCGTCTTCGACACCCGTTGAATTAAAGTTTGCGTCGAATTTCTTCTTCTTCCCTGTAATTCCAAGAACGTCCCCATTCTTTGGATTCATCACAACGATATACACACGGTCAGCAGCAGGATCCGTCATCTCTTCGACTGACTTCGTTGCTATATCTTCAATTTTCTTTTGGAATTCGGTATCAATCGTTAAGACAAGGTTTGAGCCACCTTTACCCGGATATGTTTCAGTCGTATTCACCACTTCACCTTTTGTATTGGTTTGTGATTTGACGACTGTCTTCGTTCCGCTAAGCACTGTCTCATATTGTTCTTCTAAATAACTTGTTCCCACACGGTCATTGAGTGAGTAACCTTGCGCTAGAAGTGACTTCACTTTATCCGAAGGAAGCCCCGTCTTTTCAGACGATACCGTTCCAAGGATTGTCTTCAACATATCGCCCATTGGGTATTCACGGTCCCAGTCAGAATCAACGTCGACCCCGCGAAGCTCTCCAAGGCGTTCACTAATTTTAGCGACCTCTTGTTCTGTGACCCCTTCATTTTTCAGTGTCACTGTTGATAAGGCATACGCACTATTCATTTTCGTGAAAATAGCAATCACTTGTTTTTCCGCATCGCTATAATTTAATTCATCAGCAGGAATATGTGCCAATTGCATTTCATACGTTTGACTCGTTGAGAGATTTTCTTTCGCGATTCTTTTCTTCTCTTCTGCTGTTAGAAGGCTATCAACTTTGTCAGGGTTTGTCGCTACCCAATAGTCTTTCAAGTCACGTTCTTTTAACTCAGAAGCATCTACAGAAATCAATGTCGTTAATTTCTTAGCGATTTCTAGCATCGTTGAAGCTTTAACATCTGCAGGTCTTGTATAGTTAATAGCGAGCTTTGGTTTGTTTCCCACTAAAATACGTCCTTGGCTATCGTAAATCGACCCACGCGGAACTGATTTTTTAGCAGTAGTTGTCTCTGTACGTTGTACCAGCGCAACAAACTCGTCCCCTTTTACTAATTGGATATACGCCAAACGGCTAATTAAGGCAATAAATGAAAAGAATACAATTAAAAATAATAAATTCAAGCGAAATGGAATATGTGATTTTTTCTTTTTCTTCTTTAATTTTCTTTTAGTAAGCATAATACACTCCATATAACATCTAGTAACTCATAACAGTATACCATAAATCTTGCCCTAATCTGTATAAAAAAGGGGTTATAAAGTGGTTAAGATTTTTTTGCGTTAAAGACTAATTTTCCGTGCAGGCTCCGCGTTTCCATGCTATGCTAACAGTAACGACTAGAAAGGAGGGGCACTATGGACAAGACGATGACGAAGAAGAGATACTATACCCTTAGTATTTTGATTCCAGCAGTGATGATTTTAGCGATTTTTCTACTCTTTACAATTACGCCTTTTGGAAATCGCACGTGGTTAACCATCGACCTCGGGCAACAATATGTCGACTTCTTTAGTTACTACCAAGACACTCTCTTGCATCATCCGGAGCAGCTTTTCTATAGTTTCTCTAAATCTATCGGTGGGGAAATGGTAAGTTTATGGGCGTACTATTTGCTGAGTCCGTTCAATCTTCTCTTTTTACTCATTCCGCGCTCAGCCATTGTCATGGGTGTGTCTCTTCTTATTTTCTTGAAACTCGTTTTTTGTACAGTGAGCTTTGCAGTATTGCTAGATGTGAAATTCAAACAAAGAAATTGGACGACGCTTCTCTTTGCACTCTCATACGGATTTATGAGTTATCTTTCAGCCAATCAATTTAATGTGATGTGGTTAGATGCCCTCATTGGCCTTCCACTCATTATCCTTGGCGTGGATGCACTCTTACAAACGGAATCCGTTATATTATGTACTTCCTTTATCGCTCACTATTTTGAGTAACTACTATACTGGATATATGATTTGCCTCTTCCTAGGCCTCTATTTCCCGTATGCCTATTTAATGACAAATGATTCGTTCTCATGGAAAAGTTTTATAAAACAGTTTGGCCGCTTTATCTTTTATAGTGTCCTTTCCGTTGGACTCATTACAGTCATTCTACTTCCCACATTTTATAGCCTACTTGGAAGTAAAGGGACAGCGACTACCATCGCTTGGAGTCTAAAGTCTGAATATAATCCACTACTGATGGCCTCAAAACTCTTTATCGGTAGTTTCGACTTCCATGAAATGCAAAAAGGCTATCCGAACATTTTCGTTGGCAGCCTGGCAATGTTTAGTTTCCTTTGCTACTTCAAAGAGAAAAAGATTGCACTATCCCAACGCCTTTACGCGCTATTCATTACTGTTATCATCCTCATCAGTTTCAATATTGAGATGTTTGATAAACTATGGCACGCTGGTCAACTTCCGAATTGGTATTCCTATCGTTTCTCATTCCTCTTCAGCTTCTGGATGGTCTTTCTAGGCTATCAATGGACACTGAAGAAAACAGCGGTTGGCATTCATGAGACATTTGTGTATTTCTTCCTTGTATTAGCAACAGGCATTGGCTTTATCCTCTTCCCTCAAGACTACCTACAAGGCTGGCAAATCGCGCTTGGCTTCGGGCTCTCAATGGGAATCTTGTATGGTCTCATTTAATCGGACGCGGAAAAAGAACGCATCAAAAATTCCTGATTTCATTTGTAGTAATCGAACTGCTCTTAAACAGCATCATCACCTTATCCAGACTTGGATATGTTATGAATTCTGAATTCACGGCTTATCAATCGTCCTTTGCAAACTGGTCTACCGTATTACGCCCTGCTGAAAATGAATTTTATCGCAGCGAGAAAACGATGCTTCGTTCGAAAAATGATAGCCTTCAAGTTCCAACGTACGGCGTTTCCCATTTTTCATCAACGTTTGAAAATGAAACAGAAAAGTTCTTTGACGCAATTGGAGTTCGTCAAGGAACCGCCTATGTCAACTACAGCAATGGTACACTTCTGACGGATGCCTTACTGGGGATCAAGAATACCTTTATCGAAACCACAGACGCTACTTACAACGAGCGCTGGGAACGAAAAGACTTGGAAGATTTCTCAACAATCGCGAGCTTTGACGAAGGACACATTGTCACAAATCCAAACACTCTCTCGATTGCTTATCCGATGAAAGCTATCCTGAAATCGATGAAGGTACCAACAAACCACCCGATCACGATGCAAAATCAATTGGCAAACGCGCTTAGTGGAACAACGAGCCCGAAAAATATTTTCACAAGAGTTTCTTACGAGACGACTTTCGAAAATATCAGTGGTTCCCCTGTCGTGTATCAACGAATTCAACTTAAGGACAACACTCAAGTTGGAACGATTACACTCACCTTCACTCCTGAAACCGACGATCCGATTTACTTAGAATTGGCGGGAACGATGGGTGAAGAAGATTTGGAAATGACGCTCAACGGCGAACCGTATGCCTTTTATCCGGTTCAATCAAAACCCGTGCTTCTCAGCGTCGCTAAGAACCAAAAAGACCAACCGCAAACACTTCGCATTACCGTTAAAGATGATGGCTTTGAGTTTTCTAAACTAAATCTCTACTCACTAAATACTTCGCTCTTAAACGAGCGCTTAGAGCAAACAAAAGCACAAGAGTTAAAACTCGAAACTTTCTCTGCTACTCATTTTTCAGGAACAATGGAGGTCTTAGAAGACTCTACCGTTCTTACAACAATTCCATATTCAACTGGATGGAAAGTATGGGTAGACGGCCAAGAAGTAGAAACATATAAGATTTTGGATAGCCTGCTTGGATTTACAATTTCCAAAGGGATTCACCGAATCGAATATCGTTATTCGACTCCATTCTTACTGGAAGGAAGTCTTGTGAGCATTGCTTCTCTTCTACTACTAATCTTTATTCTATATAGACGCAAAAAGACCGTTGCCTCTTAGGAGGGGACTGACCCCAAAAAGTGAGAATTTAATAAAAACACCCTAGGGCTACCGTCTCCGGTATTCAACCGGAGACAGGTAGTCCAATTTTTGTTGGATTCTTTTTTCATTATAATATTTGATGTAATTTTCTACAATTTGAATTACAATAGAAGATGAAGTTATTACTTCATCTTTTATGTAGAAAGCTTCGCACTTTAGCGAAGAATGGAAGCTTTCGATGGGTGCATTATCTGCGGGAGTCCCCTTACGGGACATACTGCGGATAATGCCTTTTTCTTTACATAGATTGTAGTATTCAGCAGAAGTATAAACGCTGCCTTGATCACTATGTAGTAGAACATCCTTAGGTAAATCAATTTGATTTAATGTATCCAATACAAACTTAGTATCCTGTTTTGAGGAAATTGTATAAGCAATGATTTCTCCATTATGTAAATCCATAATGGAAGATAAATATAATCGTTTAGGACCGAAAGGCAAATATGTGATATCAGTAGTCAATTTGCATAGGTTTGTCTGCTGAAAAATTTCTGTTCAAAGTATTACCAGTAATTGAGAATGGTTTACCTATTTTGATAGCTTTTTTAGGCTTCACTGCACAATTCCAACCATTTTTCTGCATAATCCGCTGAACAACCTTATGGTTAACAATTTGATTCAATTCTTTCTGAATTAAATACTTAATCTTTCTGTACCCATAAATAAATTTGTTTTTCTTACAAATTTTACCGATTGTTTCTTCGATAATTGTTGGAGAAAAGTCTTTCTTTTTCCATCGGTAGTAAGTAGATATGGGTACATTAATGCAAGAACAAATTAAATGTACCGCATATTTATCTTTCAATTCTTCCACTAACTTTACAACTACTTGAGGCGACACTTCCTTTCCAATTCCTTGTATTTTTTTAATATTTCTAATTCAACTTCTTTTCTTTTTAGTTCTAATTTTAATTGGTCGATTTCTGAAAGTTCAGCCATTCCTTTTTCGTAAGAATATTGTTTCCCCACCTGTTGGTGGAAACGATGTGTTTCTCCATTTTTATACCATCTAAACCATGTTTCTACTTGAGTTTCATTTTTTATGTTTAACTCCTGCATTACTTGTTTTGTAGTATATCCCTGTAATTTCATTTCTACGGCTTTATTCTTTGTATCGACAGAATAGGCTACACGTTTTTTAACCATAAAAAGACACCTCCATGAGCATTTGATAATATTGTACCAAATCCAACTTGGAGGTGTTTTTATTTAATTCTCATTTACGGGGGTCAGTGCCGGAGACACCGGTCTTCGTTTTTTTATAGATTATTTAGCAGCTTCAAAGCGACGAGCTACTTCATCCCAGTTTACAACATTCCAGAATGCTGAAATGTAGTCTGGACGACGGTTTTGGTAGTTTAAGTAGTATGCATGTTCCCATACATCTAATCCTAATAATGGAGTTTTACCTTCTGATAGAGGGCTGTCTTGGTTTGGTGTAGAAACTACTTCTAATTTTCCGTTAGAAAGGACTAACCAAGCCCAACCTGAACCAAAGCGAGTTGCTGCTGCTTGAGCGAATGCTGCTTTGAATTCGTCGAAGCTTTCGAATGCTTCGTTGATTGCTGCTAATAAAGCACCTTCTGGAGCTTTTGCACCATCAAGAGATAATTGAGTCCAGAATAAGCTGTGGTTTGCATGTCCGCCACCATTGTTGCGAACTGCTACACGGATGTCTTCAGGAACAGCGTTTAAATCGCTAATTAATTCTTCAACTGTTTTTTCGAATAATTCAGGGTGTTTTTCTACCGCTGCGTTTAAATTTGTAACATATGCATTGTGATGTTTGTCATGGTGGATTTCCATTGTACGTGCATCAAAATGTGGTTCTAATGCGTCAAACGCGTATTCTAATTTTGGTAATTCATAAGTCATTACTAAATTCCTCCTAAAATTAAATACAGTTATGAAAACTGTTTCTTTCTTCATTCATCATACCACCCACCAAACACGATACGCAAAAATTATGCCCATCATCCCAAATCCCCCAAGCGCGTGAATTTATGGTATAATAATCCCGCTACATAGAGAAAGAAAAGAGATGAAAACATGAAATTTACAGATTACGCATTACAGCCGTACTTGCAAAAAGCCTTGGCTGACTTAAAATTTACACAACCAACCCCTATTCAAGAACGTATCATTCCTCTTTTATTAAAAGGAGAATCTGTGATTGGTCAGTCGCAAACTGGGAGCGGAAAGAGCCACAGTTTCCTATTGCCACTCATTAACAAAATTGACCCTAGCCGTCAAGAATTGCAACTAGTCATTACTGTTCCAAGTCGTGAACTCGCAGAACAATTAACCGCTGTTGCATCGCAACTTATTTCATTTAGTGATACAGAAATCTTATTAGAAAAATGTATCGGTGGTACAGATAAAAAACGCCAAGTGGCAAAATTGACGCAGACACAACCACATATCGTGATTGGGACACCTGGTCGTATTTTCGATTTAATGCAAGAGAATGCGCTCTTTGTTCAAACCGTTCAAATGATGGTTGTCGATGAAGCCGATATGACATTTGACTTAGGGTTCTTAGAAACCGTCGATGAAATCGCATCTCGTATGCCAGAAAACTTACAAATGTCTGTTTTCTCTGCAACGATTCCAGACAAAATTAAACCATTCTTGAAGAAATACTTGGGCAATCCAAAGATCATTCAAATCGAGAATACACAACTCGTTTCACCAACGATTAAAAACCAATTGCTGGTGACAAAGGCTCAAAATCCAATGGACGTTCTTCGTCAATTACTTGTGATGGGACACCCTTACCTTGTTCTTATTTTCGTAAATACGAAGCAAAAAGCAGACGAAGTGACAAAAGACCTTCGCAGCCATAACTTCAAAGTGGCAACGATTCACGGAGATATTCCTTCAAGAGAACGTCGTCGTGTGATGAAACAAATTCAACAAATGGATTATCAATTCGTTGTCGCAACAGACCTTGCTGCACGTGGAATTGATATCGAAGGCGTTTCTCATGTCATCAACTTAGAAATTCCTGGCGAATTAGAATTCTTCATCCACCGTGTGGGTCGTACTGGACGTAATGGTCTTGAAGGAACAGCTATCACCTTCTACACACCAGACCAAGAGCAAGCCATCCAAACATTAGAAGGAAAAGGAATCTCATTTGAAACGGTGGAATTGAAAAATGGCGAGCTGGTCGAAAGTTATGACCGCTCTCGCCGTGAGAAACGTAAAAATACGCAATCGAAAGACTTAGATCCTCGCCTAAAAGGCATGATTAAAAAGGCGAAGAAAAAAGTAAAACCTGGCTACAAGAAAAAACTTGGCCAAGAGATTCGTCAGAAACAGCGTAGACAAAATCGTACGAAAAATAAATAATACTGAGCAGCTTCATTATTTCAGATTACTTCGAATCCTTACGGATTTCTCTATAATCGCTGTAATGGGGTACCGGTTCGAGCCTAAGGTCTCTCACCTTCAAAGCTTCAAAAAGGGAGTAAGGAATCAATTCCTAACTCCCTTTAATTTATCTTTGATACCATCCCCCACTACTGCGATTATAGGATCCGTAAGATTCTTCGTAATCTACTTTTAAATCTCTGCTATTTATTTTTTGTGGATTTTGGCTAAAGAAAAACTCTTAGAAACTTTTTTCTCGTTTCTAAGAGTTATTTTTTATTGTTTTTTATTTTGCTGAGCGATGAATTCTCGCATTCCAAGGAGCCAGTTGAAGGTCGATGTCACTAGTAGATACATAAACATCCCCACTCCTCCGCCGATTCCTAACACGCCAATCACCATATAGATGGTTGCTGGTAGGAACATAGCAGCGATCGTTAATTGTTTCGATACGGTTGGATGCATTTGAATGTAGGCTCTCATAAACAACGCCGTTAATAATCGTACGACGAAGCTGATGATAATCATTAAAATATAAACGACAATCGTATTATAAACAAAGCCGAATAACATAACACCGATAAATACCATCCACAATTTTGATTGGAACTCTTGAATAAACTGCTCTACATTTGATTTATTAAAGCCGTTTAAGCCTTCATAAGAAAATTTTGAGGTATTAATGATGGTGTCTACAACAATATGGTCTTGTAAAATCCCGATGGATGGAATCCCTTGACTAGATTCAGACGTCACATCATTATCCGTTGACTTTCCACTTGGGTCAAATACAATATTGAAAACATCAGAACGGTAAACAAATCCTGTATTGTCTCCCGCTGATAACTTCCCATCTTGAATCGAAAGCTCTGGGAATTGTTTCGCAACGATTCCTAAATTCGTATTCATGCTTGCAATATCTTTTCCAGCACGAATAAAGCCAGGAATGGATACAAGTAATACGAGTAGGAAAAAGATTCCTTTGATTTTCTTCAGTGGATTTTGTAAAATCGTCCAAATTTTATTAGGTTTTAAAATACTCAATTGAATAAACTCTCTAATCGTCATGCGCGCCTCCTATATAGAGAACAGTTTACAGAAAAAGAGCGACTTTTTCAACAGAACGGAGTTGCGCGGAGAAAATGCTTCTTGTAATGATTCCTAAAATTCCTTGCTGATTTCTTTTTATAGTAGCGGTAACGTTACACCGATTCGAGCCGTTTCGTCTCTCACCTTCGAAGATTCAAACGCGGAGTACGGGACTTGTCCCTACTCCGCATAATTCTCTTTCGATGTTGTTCACGTTACTGCTACTATAAGAAATCCTCGGCTTTTTAGGAATGGCTTTTAAAACATTTTCTTCGCTTTTAAAAAAGTGATAATTGTGCTTTCTTCACCTTTCTTAGAACAAAAAAGACTAGGTAAAAACCTAGTCTTTACTATATTTGATTAGTCGCGGTCAACCCACTTACGTCCATCACGTTCGATTAAATCGTAACCTGCTTGTGGTCCTTTGCTTCCAGCAGCATAGTTTGGAAACCCAGCTGCAATTTCGCTATCCCAAGTTTTACGGATGCTATCTACATATTTCCAAGAAGCGGCTACTTCTTCCCAATGCGTGAAGTTCGTCATATCGCCTTCGATACAGTCGAGAATTAAGCGCTCATATGCTTCTGGACTGCTCATCGCGAAATTCTCGTCGAAGATTTTCTCCAAGTGACTTGTTTGAAGCGCGATGGTATTTCCAACGGCTTTCGAATTAATCACGAAACAGAATCCTTCGCGTGGAGTGATGTGAATTGAAATACGGTTTGATGGACAACCATCAATACCACAGAACAATGGAGAGCTTGCTTCTTTAAAAACAACATCAATGATTGTTTCCTTTGAATGAAGACTCTTACCTGTACGAACGTAAAACGGAACGCCTTCCCAACGTTCATTATCGATAAATACTTTACCAGCAACATATGTTTCCATATTGGAATCATCTGCGACATTGGCATCTTCGCGGTAACCAGGTTTTAATCCGTCTACAGAAGGTCCATATTGCCCACGCACGAAGTTTTTGTTCACTTCTTCGGCAGTTGTATACGGACGAAGTTGTTCTAACACTTTAATCTTGTTTTTACGAACATCTCCAAATGAAACTGGGGGTTCCATCGCCACTAGGGCAAGGATTTGCAGGATGTGGTTTTGAACCATATCACGTAAAGCACCACTAGTATCATAGTAGCCCCCACGTTCTTCAACGCTCACTTGTTCTAAGAGCGAGATTTGAATATGGTCGATATTCTCTTTGTTCCATAATGCTTCGAATACTCGGTTAGCAAAACGGACTGCAGAAATGTTTTGAATCATTTCTTTTCCTAAGTAATGGTCAATACGATAGATTTGTTTTTCTTCGAATGATTGACGAAGTTGATTGTTTAATTCTTCTGCAGAAGCGTAATCTTTCCCGAATGGTTTCGATGATTAGTCGGTTATAGCCATTCTCAGTGATTAAACCTTCTGCTTTTAAATGCTCTGTGATCGTTCCAAAGAAAGTCGGTGCCATTGCTAAATAGAAGACACGATTGCCTTCGATTTGATACTTGGCATCTAACTCTTCTGAAAGTTCTTTTAATACGACATAATGATGTGTGTCAGTAACGTTATGAGGTTGATAGTAGAAATGAGAAAGGAATTGGTTTAATTCTTCTTCTGCCTTCACTAATGACTGAACAGATTGTTTTACAACATCTCTGAAATACTCGTTAGTCCACTCTCTACGTGCTGTCCCAATCACTGCGAAATGATTTTTAATAAATCCTTTTTGGAATAGACGGAATAACGCTGGATATAGCTTACGATGAGCTAAATCGCCTGTTGCTCCGAACAGTGTAATGAGTACATGTTGTTCGCGCATGAGTTGTCCTCCTTGAATAAAATACACAAGCAAATCGCCTGCAATTGATAAAATACTACTTTTCTAGTGTAAGTTATAAGTGTAGAAATGTAAACTATAAAACGCTCCCTTTCCAAAGAAAAGGAGCGTCGCTTTTTTATCCGATATCATTTGCATCTGTAATTTCAGATGTCTTATCTGAATTGATTGGAATCGTCTTTTGTTCTGTTGTAGGCTCAGCCGTCGTTGATTCAACGGTTGTTTCCTGTGTTGTCTGCTCTCGAGTCGTTTCCTCAGCAGTTGTTGTTTCTGTCGTAGAAGTAGTTGTCGTTGTGGTTGTAGTTGTTGTCGTTACACCATTAGGTAACCATCTACCTTCCCCATCGACTTTATAGCCATCAGGAGTTGTTCCATTGCGAAGCATTGCACCACTTGCTTTGAAGTAATACCATTCGTCGTTATCTTTAACCCAGCCGACTTGCATTGCTCCAGACTTATCGAAGTAATAGTACTCCCCAGAAATTTCATGCATCCCTGTAAGCATTGATCCAGTTGTCGGATGTAAGAAGTACCATTTACCAGCTTCCTTATACCATCCCTTAAGCATATCACCGCTCGCTTGATAATAGTGATAAGCACCATCATGCCATTTCCAGCCAGTTTGCATTGCTCCAGAGTCGTTAAAGTAATAATATTTACCAGAAACTTCTTGTTGTCCGGTAACCATTTTCCCTGTTTCCGGATTTAAGTAATACCACTTACCAGATTCTTTATACCAGCCTTTTAGCATTGCACCGCTTGATTGATAGTAATAATACTCTTCATCATGCCATTTCCAGCCTACAGCCATAGCACCAGAATCAACGAAGTAGTAATTCACTTTATCGATTTCTTTTTCTCCAGTGACCATTTCTCCGTTTTCAGGATTTAAGTAATACCATTTATTTCCATCTTTCAGCCAACCTTTCTTCAAGGCTCCACTCTTAGCGTAATAACGATATTTTCCTTCAATCCATTTCCAACCAGTTTGCATGATTCCTTCTTCATTCAAGTAGTATTTTTCACCATCTACTTCTTGATCTCCGGTTAGTTTCTTGCCCTCTTTACTTAAGAGATACCAAGCCTCACCGTCTTTCAACCAACCAGTTGCCATGGCTCCTGAACTTGCAAAATAGCGACGGACTCCATCGACTTCTTTCCATCCAGTTTGCATCACTCCAGATTCATCGAAGAAATACGTTTTTCCATCAATTTCTTTTAATCCAGTTACTGCAACATTATTGTTATCGAAGTAATACCATTTACCATTAACCTTCTTCCATGAAGAAGCTTGCTCATTCTCAATTAGTAGTTCCCCACTTGAAGCAAACAGCATTCGCTTGCCATTGAATGTTTGCCATCCCGTAAGCATCTTTCCATCTTTATCAAATAGATATTGATTGTTTCCGCTGTATGCAAGCTCATTCTGTCTTCTTACTCCATTGGATTGAATGTAATACCAAGCATCTTCATGCCAGAACCATCCACCAGGTTGTCGTGAACCATCTGCATGAACGTAGTAATATTCTCCCGGACTATGTTCATCCCAACTATCCTTCGTAAAAATCCATCGACTTGTTTGCATTTGTCCTTTTCCGTTAAAGAAATAGAACTTGCCATTAATTTCATGCCAACCAATCGCCATTTGGTCATCTGCTAAGCGATATTTCCAGAAACCATCTTCTTGATACCACTGAGCTTTTACGGTTGGAATATTTGGAAATGCATCAGAAATATTCTTGAAGCCATTATTAGAGATATCAAATACTGTTGCATTTTGAGTTTTACTTGAACTATGAATGATTTGAATCCCTTTTTTCTGAATATAATCTTTCGTCGAATCGACATTAATATCAGCACCTGTTGTTTGTACAATCATTGTAGGTGAAAGATTATTAATAAAGTTGATAGAGTTAGATATTTTTGCATCGTAGTGATGATTCCACTTCATCAAATCGACTTTTCCAATTTGAGGGCCTAATTTATCCTCGGCACCTTCAGCGTTATCAAGGTCTCCTCCAAGGTAAATTTTCTGTCCGTTTACTGTAATAACTGCAACAATAGAATTCGAATTATCATCTAACACCTTTTTAAGTTGTCCATCTGGGCCATATTCATTTTTGTAGTTATATAACTGAATATCCATGTCTCCTAATTTAAAGTGACTGTCTTTATCAGAAATATCTTGTACAAGTTTTACTCCCTTTTCTTTGGCAGCTTTTAGTGCATTGTCATAATTATATAAATTATCCCAAAGTCCCCAAGAAGCTTTAATTCTCTGATCGGAATACTTTTTCAAATAAAAAGTATCTACTGGAAGTCTGTTTAGTACTTCATCAGCGCCCCCAATATGGTCACTATGTACATGAGTCCCTAAAATAAAGTCTAATTTTTGAACACCTACATTTGATAAATGACGGAACAAGCGATCTTCCAACACTTGATAATTTCGCATAGCATTTCCAAATCTAATTGGATATAAAGGATTCGTTCCATCTGGGAAATCATAATCCTCTCCCATATCAATCAATGCATAATGACCATTACTTTCTAGAAGAATGGCATCACTTCCGGAATTTGCTTTCGTATTAATAAAGTGAATTCTGTTCACACCGGTTTGTGGGACAGTTTCTGCTTCTACTTTTACACCCAGACCGAGCGCGATAAATGCTCCCAAGGCTACGGCCGTTTTCGCTTTTTTCATTGTAAAGCCCCCATATAACTTATTAAATATTACACTTCTTAATTATACAGAAAAAAATAAAAAAAGATACAAAATTTTCGAAATTTCGTATCTTTTTTTTCTTATTTTTCAATCGGTAATTTCACTTTAAATAATGACCCATGATTGAGTCTGGAAGTCAGGCTAATTTTACCGTTATACCCTTCGATTAATTCTTTAGCAATTGATAAGCCTAAGCCATTTCCTCCACGTTCTCTCGAGCGTGCTTTATCGACGCGGTAGAAACGTGAGAATACTTTTTTCTTATCTTCTTCCGTTAATCCCATCCCGAAATCTTGAATGCCGATTTCGACTGCTTCCATGGTTGGAGAAAGGCTAACGATAATCTCTTTTCGCTCTGTTGAATATTTCACGGCATTATCGAGTAAGATGATAATGACTTGCTCGAAGTGATTGCGATAGATTGGAGAAATAATTTCCTTCTTGGTATCAATATCGGCAATAAAAGTAAAGTCGGGATAAAGCACCTTGAAATTCGTTACAATCTGTTCTACTGTCGCAACGACCTCTGTTGTCGCATCTTTATACTGTTCCCTTACTTGCGGTGCACGAGATAAATCAAGCATCTCTTGAACGAGCGTCTTCATGCGCTTAATTTCCGCTAGAGAGGCCGTGAGAGACTCTTCCAGCACTTCTGGATCATCTTTCCCCCAACGATTTAAAAGCTTCAGGTGGCCTTCTACAATGGCTACAGGCGTTCTCAATTCATGCGATACATCTTCAACGAAATGCTTTTGTTGTGCAATATAGAAACTAATCTTATCTAGAAGCTCATTAAATTGCTGCGATACAATCGCGAACTCGTCATTTTTCTTCGGAACAATTAAACGTTTTGTTTCAATGTTTTCTTCATTAATAGACGCGATAATATCATGAATTTCTTCAATCGGTTTTGAAATGAGTCGCGAAATGAAATACGCAAGCCCTATTGAGACAATTCCTTCCATCACAATGAGCTGAAGGAATAAAAAGCGCAATTGCTTCTTCAATTCAGCCAGCTTCATCATTCGATTGGTTACTTGCAAATGTCCAATTAAGACTCGAGAATTTCTGGAAAGAATCGGCATCATCACTTGCACACTTTCTTCTCCGGTCGATAGCGTCACATATTGAACCTCGAGCTTACTCGATACTTGCGGGCGGTCTTGCCATTGTTGCGTTTGGAATAATAACTCTTTACTCGTATCAAAGACGCGAATATTCACCTCTTCATTCATCGGATAAAAACTACTATTCTTTTTATAAACCTGGTTCTTGTCTAATTCATATTGTTCCGCTTTGTTTAGAACAGCAAGAATGTCTTCACTTGTTAATTTCTCCGTTTTTTCCGATAACAAATCCGCGATAACTTGTGCGTAAACCACTGTCTGATTTTTCTCATTGTCACGCAGGCCGATAAGTTGCCCCTCAATCAAAATCGCAGTCAATACAGCTAATAACGCAAAAATGGTGGCTGATATCACCCACCACCATTTTTTTGCTACCGATTTATGTTGGTTTTGGTCCTTCATATGTAGCTCCTCAGCTTCTCATTACATATCCAGTTCCACGAACGGTTTGAATATAACTTTCTCGTCCTGGTACATCAATTTTATTACGGATATAACGAACGTATACGTCAATCACATTCGTTTCGACTTCGTTCTTATAGCCCCATACTTCTTTTAATAACACTTCACGTGAAAGAACAATATCAATGTTTTCCATCAGTAATAAGAGTAATTCATATTCTTTCTTCGTTAAATCAATAACTTCTCCCGCACGACGAACAACACGGTTTTCAACTTCGACAACAAGGTCACGATACTCCACTCTTGTTTGTTTCACAACACGAGATTGTTCTTCCATTTGCAGACGTCTAAAGAGTGCGCGTAGTCTTGCAAGAATTTCTTCGATTTCAAACGGCTTCACTACATAGTCATCTGCCCCTTGATCAAGCCCTGCAACACGATCCATCACTGAATCGCGCGCTGTCATAATGATGACTGGTGTTTGTTTTACTTGGCGAAGGCGACGAACGACTTCTAATCCATTCATTTCTGGTAACATTAAATCTAATAAAATAGCATCCCACTGCTCATCAATTGCTGCTTGTAAACCGCTACGGCCATCTGAGCATACTTTTGTTTCATAGCCTTCATGCTTTAATTCTAATTCAACAAAGCGACTTAAATTCTTTTCATCTTCAATAATTAAAATACGTTGATTCGCTGGCATTATAAGACTCCCTTCTCTATTCTTTCCTAACACGTTTATCATATCATATTCATAAGATTCTTAACAGAATTTAATGAAATTTTCTGTCAATTTCATTAAATTAAACCATTAAAATTAACATATATGTTTATTTTGAGTTAGCAAACAAAAAAAAGCCCTAGCCAAATTGTACTGACCCCAAAAAGTTAGACAATTAATTTAAGCAAAGGATTTAGTTCTGTATTGTACAGGACTAAGTCCTTTTAATTTTACTTTGATTCGTTTGTTGTTGTAATAATCAATATAGTCGACGATTGCCCCCTCAAGTTCCTTTATAGACTTAAATGTCTGCTCATAGCCATAAAACATTTCTGATTTAAGAATGCCAAAGAAAGATTCCATCATGCCATTGTCAGTACTATTACCCTTGCGAGACATAGATGGCTGAATGCCCTTATCTTCTAAAAAACTATGATAAAACTCATGCTGGTATTGCCACCCCTGATCACTGTGGAGAATAGTATTCTCGTATTCTTCTTCTCTAAAAGCTTGTTCTAACATATCCTTTACTTGTTTTAAATTTGGCGAAGACGATAGAGTATACGCTATAATCTCGCTGTTATAACCATCTAAAATTGGTGATAAATATAGTTTTTTTGATTACTTGTTGGAATAGAAAACTCTGTAATGTCTGTATAGCACTTTTCCATCGGTTTTTCAGCTGTAAATTGACGTTGAATAATATTCTCAGCTTTCTTACCAACTTCTCCATGATAAGAAGAATACTTACGTTTTTCTACGAATACGAGCAGTTAGCCCCAACAGTTTCATCAAGCGTTGTACCTTCTTATGGTTTACGATGAACCCACGGTTTCTAAGTTCAAGAGTAATACGACGATATCCATAATTACCTTTATGCTCGTTATAAATGGTTTCTATTTCGTTTTTTACGGCCTGATTCTTATCTTCTAGGTTTAGCTGCTTTTAAGTGATAGTAGTAAGTTGAACGAGCAAGTTTAATAATCTTTAGAAGAATATCTAAAGGAAACTCTGACACTAACTCTCTGACAATCTGCGTCTTTCTTCTTTCTCTTTTTCCTCCTTCAAGCGGAGTTCTCTCAACTTTTTTTAGAATGGCATTCTCCGCTCTTAAATACTCATTTTTCAGCCTGAAGGCGTTCTAGTTCTGTCATCTCTTCTGGTTTTTTTCTTTGGCTTACGTCCCATTTCAGGTACTCTCCCTCTTGTTTTCTCAACAATAGTATACTTATTTTTCTTGTATTGTGCGAGCCAGTTGTGAAGAGTGCCACGCGCAGGGAGGCCGTATTCGAGAGAAACTCTTTCTTTACTCCAACCTTCGAGTAAGACTTTATCAATCATTTCTTGTTTTATTTCTGGAGAATAATAATTATTTCTCCCTTTTTTAACTATCTCTAACCCATAACGTTCAATCAATTTAATCATGTAGGAAAGATTTCTCGCATCTATACCGAACATATCTGCAAGTCGTGAGTAGCTAAATCCTTGTTTTCTGAGTTCATAAATCTGAACTTTATCTTCATAAGTTAATTTCATAATAAAAACACCCCAAAGTTAGATTTTGTGTCTAACTTTTGGGGTGCACTTCAAATTGGCTAGGACTTCACCATTTGTAATTATTGTTCAATCTCTTTTTCTTGAGCCCATTCGAAGTGGAATGTTCCTGGTTTGTCTACACGGTTGTAAGTATGCGCACCGAAGTAGTCACGTTGAGCTTGAATTAAGTTTGCAGGTAATGTTTCTGAACGGTATGAATCATAGTATGCTAACGCACTTGAGAATGTTGGTACTGGGATACCAGCACGAACAGCCGTTACAACAACATCACGAACTGCATCTTGGTAAGATTCAGTTACATATAAGAAGTACTTATCTAATAATAAGTTTTTCAATTGAGGATCACGTTCGAACGCATCTGTAATCTTTTGTAAGAATTGCGCACGGATGATACATCCAGCACGGAAGATTTTAGCGATTTCGCCGTAATTTAAGTCCCAATTGAACTCTTCACTTGCTACACGCATTTGAGCAAATCCTTGCGCGTAACTCATGATTTTAGAGAAGTATAATCCTTTACGAACTTGTTCGATTAAGGCTTGACGTTCTGAATTTGTTAATTCAGGAATTTTAGTTGCTGCTAATTCTTTACTTGCTGCAACACGTTCTTCTTTCAATGTTGAAACGAAACGTGCAAATACAGATTCAGTAATTAATGGAAGTGGCACACCTAAGTCTAATGCGCTTTGTGAAGCCCATTTACCAGTACCTTTGTTTCCAGCAGTATCCATGATTACGTCAACCATTGGACGACCTGTTTCAGGATCTTTCTTCGTTAAAATGTCCGCTGTGATTTCGATTAAGTAGCTATCTAATTCGCCTTGGTTCCATTCTTTGAATACTTCAGCGCATTCTTCTACAGATAATCCACCTACACGACGTAGGATATCGTAACTTTCAGCAATTAATTGCATGTCACCGTATTCGATTCCGTTATGAACCATTTTTACGTAGTGACCTGCACCATTTGGTCCAATGTAAGTCACACATGGAGCACCATCGTCTGCTTTAGCAGAGATTTCTTCTAAGATAGGTGCTACTAAGTCATATGCATCTTTTTGTCCACCAGGCATGATTGAAGGTCCTTTTAGAGCTCCTTCTTCCCCACCAGATACACCAGTACCGATGAAGTTGATTCCTGAGTTTGCTAGTTCTTCGTTACGACGCATTGTATCACGGAAGAATGTATTTCCTCCATCGATTAAAATATCGCCTTTATCTAAGTGTGGAAGTAAACTTTGAATTGTCTTATCTGTTGCTTCCCCAGCTTTAACCATTAATAAAATTCTTCTTGGTTTTTCTAGAGACTCTACAAATTCTTCAACAGAATATGTTGGAACTAATTTTTTATCTGGGTGTAGAGCAATCACTTCGTCTGTTTTTGAAGTTGTACGGTTGTAGATTGAAACGCTATAGCCACGGCTTTCGATGTTTAAAGCCAAGTTACGTCCCATAACAGCCATACCCACGACACCAATTTGTTGTTTTGACATGAAACTTCCTCCAATTTGTTTTATTTAACACATCTATGTTATCAAAAATCACGCTTTTTTGAAAGGCATTTGAATGCTTTTCTTTTACTAAAGCTCTTTTTCATTTCACTCATTTTCACTCTTAGAAAACCTTTTAACATTTAACTCTAGTAATTCACATCGATTTACGGTAAACTATTACCGAGCAAAGAAAAAAGGAGCGATTTTGTTGGCAAAGAAAAAACGTAATCTTTCAACAGTTGAAAAAATTACACGTGTTGTAGCCGTATTAATGCTAATCGGTACACTCGGCGCTATCATCTTACAAGTAGCCTTAACTGCAATGAATTATAAATAAACGAAAGACCGACTGGAAAACCAGTCGGTCTTTTTCATTCTTAAATTGTAATTTCTTCTCTATCACGAACCATATAGGCTTTAATGGAGTAAGACTAGCAAGCCAGTATAATCCCCCACCAAATAGAGCGGTAAAACCACTTCCAGTAGTAAATAAGAAGATTGGACTTTGAATGTGCTTCGTCACTGGGTTATATACAAAGAGGACTGCAACGATTAATGAGATGAACACACAGCTCATTCCCACGATATTAAATCCTTTTGTATACTCGTATGCCTTATGTCCTTCTAAGAAATATGCTGAACGAAGAGACAATTTTTGCTTTCTGAGTAGGAAGAAGTCAACGACAATCATTCCAATAATTGGTCCTTGAAGATAAGCAGCTAGAGAAATAAATGACCCAAAATATTCATCTACTCCTCCCCAAATGGTTAAAGAACTTACATAGACAAAAGCTATCCATACCATTAACTTATAACTTATTTTTGGCATTCCACTTTTCACAATCATACAGTTAACATATGACCCCGTTCCTTGAGTCCCAATGTTTGCAAATGCTACTAACAGAAGACTAAGAAGTGAAAATGTAGGCGTACTTAAAGTAGCTAACATCGTTGTTGGGTCGCTTTCGTATACACCAGTTTTTACGAACATAGCAAGTGCCATAACGCCACCTGTGGCCGCAAAAAATGGTGCTATAACGCCATACGATAAAGAAGTTGCCCAATATCCACTTCGCTCTGATTTTGCCAAGCGCGGTAAAATGAATGCTTGAGTTGACCAAGAAAATGCTACAGCAACATTACCTTCACCTGAAATCATGAACCGTTCCAGTGGTGTTAAATCATTTTGAACGGCAGGCTGTACATTCATAATTTCTGTAATCGGAACTGCAAAAAAACAAATTCCAGCTATAATCAAACCAACAAATAACAAAGCAACAACCATGTATCTATTAATTCCTTTTATAGTTTCAGGTCCACTAAGAGCAATTAAAGTTCCTAAAAAGACGCACATAGTACCGAGTATCGGAGCCCATATTGCCTTGTCTAGCACAAACCCAAAGTTACTTGCTAAATGTATCATGGAATTCGCAAAAAGATTCGCAGTAACTGCATACCAACCAAAGTTTGCTAAACTTATTACTGTTGACAAAAGTGCAACTCCTTTTTGCCCAAGAACCGACCGGAGCCAAATCCACAAATCAATTCCGTAACGAACTGCAAAAAGTACTGGTAAACATTCTATAAAGACCCAAATAATATTAAAACTAAATATTAATGAGCATTTGATTAAAAGAAAGATACTGCGCAACATAAGCTCCTTGCGTATAACACCAAGTTGCAATGGCAAAGCCACTAGTAGAAAGGAATAAATCCCAAAACGAATACTGACGATCTCCATTCGTCATTGGAACAACACCTGTAATCGTTTCTTGTTGAATATAATCATTCATAGAAGCCATTATTGAATCACCCCACACATTGCCAAAATAATGAGGATTAGGTTAACTCCTACACAAATTCCCGCCCAGAGGTAATCCATTTTTGAAAAACGTTCTGGAAAAATGTAATCTTTATCTTCCATTAAGTCAAGCCTACGTTTTGTTTCTTCGGAAATTAGCTTTTCGATTGAAACTTCATTTTTCATCTATTTTTCTCCCTGATACATTTTTAGAGCTTCAGTACAATACATTTTCGTATGGCGATACCATTTATAAAGATATTCGCCAATTCGTTTTCCATTACTTTCTTGGAAAAGTGCCCACAAGAACCAATAGTACGAAACTAATCCTACCATTCCTAAGAAATGCTGTTGAGTACCTACGCCAGGATTCTTTTTAAAGTACTTATTAATAAATTCCTTGGCTTCATCTAAACTGTAGTCTGTACAACATAGGAAACAACCAATGTCGCTCGCAGCATCTCCCATTCCAGAATACTCCCAGTCAATCAAACTCATATTCCCGTTTTCATCAACTAGAAAATTCGGACTATAACAGTCACCATGACAAAGAACAAATTCCACAGGATCTTTGTGTAAATATTGAATGACTTGACGTACAAGCTCTTCTAGCATTTCCTTATCTTCAAACTCAAAACGATTTCGTTTTTGTAATTTTTCCTTAAATTCTTCTAAATCTTTTTCAAATCTTAGTTCATAAGGTGTTGTCTTACCAGAACGATGAAGTCGGCTAATGAAGTCAATCGCTTTGTCAACATCTTCATCATTTTCATAATCTAATAATCTTGCATTTTCTATAAATTTTGAAATTTTCCAGCCCTCATTTTCGTCCATTGCTACGAAAGTTTGATCTATCCCTAGTTCAGCAGCAACGCGCATTGAAGCTGCCTCACTGAGTCGGTTAATATATTCCTCAGTTCCTTTTCCAGGATGACGATAAACATAAGATTCACCTTTACACTCGAAACGGAAGGAAGTGTTTGTTAATCCGTCTTTTATCGGTTTAATATGAGTAATCTCCGCAGGTGTTACTGACAGTATCTTACAAATGTTGAGTAATATTTGAATTTGTATGCATCAAATAGTGTTCATCAAATTCACGAAGATCTGCTAAAGAATCAAATTCTTTAATTACATCTGCTGAATAATGACGCGCTTCTAATTTTAATTCATCTAAATGGCGATAATAATACTCTTCCCATAGCTGTTCCTTAAATGCTGCATGTTGGAATTCATTCTCTAAAATACGAACAAATTTTTTACTGAATTCACGGTCAAAATAAACATGGCCAAGCATACACCATGTGTGTTTCCCCCCAACTGTTACCTCTGAAATGAAACCATTCGTTTCTTTTTCTACACAATATTCATCAGTCTCTCCATCAGCGAAAACCGTAGCATAATAACCTCTATATACGTATTCCTCAAAAGGATTTTCTGTAAAATAATTATCGGATGAGCAGATATAAGTATTTCCCAATTGTTCACGAACAAGCATAAGCGACGAACAATTATTATAACGATAATAATCTTCATTCACGACGATATCTACACCAAATTTATCTCCAAGATAGAACATCATTTCTTTCATATAGCCAACAATCACTGTAATTTTATCAATTCCAGCCTCTCTCAATTGACCTATTTGACGTTCAATCAAACGCTCTCCTTTAACAACAAGTAGACCTTTTGGTGATTCATACGAAAGCGGGGCAAAACGTGTACTCATTCCTGCCGCCATAATAATGGCATTTTGAACACGATATGGTTCTAATTCAGCAATCCCTTTTTCTGTGAGAGAATAGTCCGAAGTTATCCAACCAAGTCTTTCAGCTTCTGTTACTAAATGATTCACTTTCCCAAGAGACAGATCAAGTCCTTTTGCGATTTCTCGCTGTGTCACTTTCGCTTCTTGATTTTTTAAAAATACTAATAAGTTAAATTGATGATTTGAAATCATTCTAGTTCGCCTCCCTATGTTCAATATTATACACCTTTTGACGAAAAAGTGAACAAAAATCTCTATCTTTTTGTAGTTAATGAACATTTATCCTCAATCCTATTTTTTGTATATAAAATGACAACATTCATTATATTAAAAAAATTCCTAATTCAAAACGTATTTCAAAAATAAAATAAAAAAAATATTACAACTGACTGCTTTTATTATAAAAAAATCACCTTATAGTGATTTTACTGCTCACAACTTTTGAAGAAGGTCGGAATACATTCGAAGAATCTTATCTACGTGATTAAATTGATTAATGAATTAAAGTAAAATTAAAAGGGTTTAGTTCGGTATATTACTGAACTAAACCCTTTTATTATCTGCTCTTTTTTAGGATAGTACAAATTCCTGACGAGATTTGCCTTTTAAATTGTAATTTCTTCTCTATCACGAACCATATAGGCTTTTTATGGAGTAAGACTAGCAAGCCAGTATAATCCCCCACCTAGTAAGGCTGTAAACCCACTACCGGTTGTAATAAGGAACAATGGGCTTTGAATTTGTTGTGTTACAGGATTATAAACAAATAATACTGCCACGATCAAGGAGATGAACACACAGCTCATCTCCACAATATTAAAGCCTCTAGTATATTGGTATGCATCGTGTCCCTTTAAAAAATAAGCGATTATTTTAACAACAAAAATGTTTAGCCCAAAACAAAAAGGAATTAAGCAACAATTAGTTGCTTAATCCCTTCCTAAAATTCTTCATCAACACTATTTGACAAAGAGCCATAAATTGTCGAAGCATCTTTCAACTGTTATTATATTTCCGGTAAATTCGGACGTTTTTTCTGTTTGTTATTCACTAATCCAATAGTTCTTAGCTTCTCCAGGAACTTGCTGTTCTACTGGAGGAGGGGTCATATAATCCTCTCCGAATTCATATACGAGAATTTCATGATACCTTCTTGGCACTTTGACAACCGTATCTTCATATGCCATATCAATCGTATCATATAACCATTCTTTTTTGACTCCTTTTGGAAAATAAGGATCAAATATCGAACAAGTAAAGTCAGTAGAATTTTCTTTATTATATTTTTTAGCTACTGCTTCTAATTTCAAATTCCACATTTGTGGTGATGTAAATCTAAAGATAGAAGAAGCCATATATCGTGGAATATTTTTTAATCCACCATTCGTAATTTCAATTCCTTTGAAATTTAAAGATGAAAGTCGTAAGAAGTTTTTGTACTGTTTCATTTTTTTACGATCAGCTTCTTCTGTCACAACTCCATCATACGGGAAAATGTCCACACAAGTTCCTAATACTACACTCTTATCGATTAATTCAGCATCACGACGAGTACGAATATCATAAACTCTCATATAGCTAAATGGATATCCTGGTGTTTCTCTAAATGAAATCAAACGATAATATGGATGTTGCTCTTTTACAAGGACTTCGTATAAACGTTCAAATTCATCACGTGCTAATGAAATATCTGTATCATCGTCCCATGGAATAAATCCACCATGACGAACAGCTCCTAATAGTGAACCAAAATCTATAAAATATTTAATATCATATTTTTCGCAAAGTTCATGTAAATATTTTAGGATATTCAATTCTACCTCTTTAATTTCATCTAAACTCATTACTCTTTCTTTTGTCATGATTTAGCTCCTATTTTTAATTTTGATAAAACACCTTTTAAAATTGATTGATATAAATCGTCTTTTGCAATCGCCAAAGCAATTAAATAATAAACCACTGAACTAATGACCGTCAAGCCAATGTTTAGTAATAATTGTTTATCCACTACTTGCCTATACGGCACAAAATGATTTACGACAAGGCAATTGGGACAAAACCTAATGATAAAACAATATATTTCTTAAGCATATGCAGAATTGGTTTTACTTGAACTAATTCCATATTTCGAATAAACACATATTCTAACAGTAATAAAACAATCTCTGCTGCCATTGTCGTAATAATGTAATACTCTGGAGCCGTAACTCCCGTAAAGAATAAGACACTATTTAACAACAAGTTAATTCCACCACCGACGAAATAAAGAATGGTTAATCTCTCCTCATAACCATTTACAAGAATAACTTGTGTTCCGAAAATAATTTCTAATGCCCAACCGATTGTACGAATGGCAAAGAGCACTGTACACATTCCAGCAAAAAAGTATTTTTCTCCACCGTATAGTAAGGTTACTGGTATTCCGACGGACGCTAACCCAACACAGATAGGAACAAGGAAGAAGAAAAAGGCTTGACTTCCTTTATTTACCAAATCTTGATAAGCTTTTCTATCCCCTATCCCAAGATAGTAGCCAAGCCTTGGAACACTCACACTTACAGCTCCACTAACGACTCTTGCCAAAAGGGTTGCAATATTATATCCCGTAACATAGTAAGTAACATTTTCTACAATACCGATTTTAGATAAGAAAATTTGGTCCAAATACGTATACAACATATTCGCATTTGCAATTAATAATACTGCAAATAATGGACTCATCATTTTCATCATATCTTTTGCATGAACCCTAACAAATTTGACTTCTCGCTTGATCCATACAAAACTTGCAAGGAAATTAATTAATGTAATTACAGACATGACAATCGTATACGGAATGATGTCCTCTGCTTTCTTAACGAACATGAAGACCGCCACCAGCATTAGGATACGAATCACTAATGTCTTGTAGAAAATAAACTTATAGTTTTCAAAAGCTTCATTTAACCACTCAATATAAAATAATTGAGAGAATAATTGAACTCCTAAAATGTAGTATAAATATCTCAAATCTGGCGTTTCAATTGTGAAACTAACATAAATATAATAAATTATTGTAGTCGCAATCGTACAGATTAGTGAAATATAAAAGAGCTGACTGAATACCTTATTAATCTTGTCTCGATCATTCTTTACTTTACTAATCTCACGCATCCCGTAATTGTAAATTCCAAGCGTAGCGAACGGAATAAATAAATTTAATATTGTATTGGCAACGTTAAAATTACCAAAATCCTCCTTACTCAGCACACGCGAAATATACGGTCCCGTGATTAGAGGAAAGACAATATTCAGTATTCGCACAAGCATATTCGTTAATGCGTTCAGCTTAATATTTTTCATATAAACCTCTTTTATTATTTTTCTTCCACTATTTTCCACAATCTAAAATCATGATGAGAAACTTGCTGTTCAACTGGAGGTAATTGCATATAATTACCGTAGTCCGAAGTTAGAAGTTCATGGAAGTTTACAGGAATTAGAAAATCCCTTCCTTCAAAATGACCAAACGTTACATCTTTCAACCATTCGCGCTTCCATACTGGCTTATTCATATCTTTGTAAATCAGATAATCAACAAGCTCATAATCTTCAACTTTTCTTGATTTAGCCAGTTCGTCAATTTGCTTCACATATTTATTTGTATCTGTGAAATAAAATGCGATTACAGAAGCATATCGAATAAGGGAATTGATAAAGCTTTTCTTATTCGTAATTCCTTTGAATGTATAACAACTTAATTGACGTTTTTTAATAATCGTTGTCATTTTATCTTTAAACGCTTGATCATCTTCATATCCATCCACTGGGAAAATATCAACGTAAATCCCCATATTTGAATCGATACGAACATCTTCTTCAATTAGATAGGTTTGATTGTCCATCACTTTCATAAATGGATAAACATAATTACGATTGTTCTTATATGACATCACTTGATAACGTTCAGAAGGATTTGCAATTAAATAATCTTGGAGTTTTTCATAGTCATCTCTTAACATACAAATATCCATGTCATCATCCCATGGAATAAATCCTTGATGGCGAACTGCACCAATCAAACTTCCATACGCTAAGAAGTACTTCACTCCAATTTTATTGCAAACTTCATGGATGTATTCCATAATGCCTAGTTCCATTTGTTGAATCTCACGAACATCTGTCACTTCTTGATAGCGGATTTTTTCATCTCGGTTACAAATCATCAATCCATAACCTGCAACAAACCAAAACATAATGTTAATGAAGTTAGTTGAATACATAATTTGGCTTTCGAACAACTGTCCTAACAACATTCCGAAAAATAAGATCATCACTAATTTATCTGAATTTTTCTTCGAAATAAATAGGTATCGTACGAAACGTTGAATGATATATCCTAATAGCATCATAAAGGCAACCAAACCAACAATACCAGTACTTACGAAGACGGTAATAAAGATATTATGGAAATTCCCACCGATTAAAGAATTTTGGATTTCATATTTACTAAAGTACTCAGAATAGTAATCTGGAAAATTACGGACTCCATAACCAAAAATTGGTTTTTTGCTAGCCATTTTTAATGCATTTTGCCAAATATGAGTTCTTCCACTTGGCGTAGTTTCAATTAAGTGTAACTCTGCAGCTTTTTCTTTTTCATTTCCGTCATCTACAGAATAATTTTTTGATTTTTCTAAATCATAAACTGTTACTTTTTGTCGAGATATATATTTTGACCCTACATAACTAATAGCTACATTGGTTCCAAATACTAATATTGCCACTGAAAGAAATGTTAATATTCTCTTAGAAATTTTACCTCTTGCAACAAAAGCAAAATACAAACCAATCATCAATAGCAACGATAATAATGCTCCTCGACTTTGCATCATAGCAAAATAGAGCACCTGAATAATATTATTAATTTTAAATAATACTGAATATTTATGTCCTTGATGGATTAAATAGAGCGCCAAAATGATGCTAATATATGTAAATATTGCACTCGCATTTGGATTCACAATTCCCCATAATCTTCCATTCATTACTCCATAAGAATAGGAACGATTTCCAACCTTAAACAGTATTAAAACTTTTGCAAGCAACAAACTTAGTGCAAATAGAGCTGATAAAAAGGACACTATTTGAACGGTTACAGCTGTTAAGTTAAAAACTTTTTTCAACTGAGATAAATTTAGCATTATGAACAATAGAACATATGTTACCATAAAAATTATTTCGGTAGCATTTCCAATAAGGTGACTTGAATGATTTACCAAAGCTGACAATAAATGACTTCCCGAAACAAATCCAAATAATATTAAAAATTTAACATCCATTTTGATTTTCTTAAAGCCACCTAAAAGGGAAACTAAAATGAATACGAAAACTACAGCTGATAACCCTTTATAAATTGGATTTGCCACTTTATAAAAAAGTGAACTCATACTTAAAATAGAAACGAGGATAAATGAATAGGCTACCCCCACTTTATACTTTTCCAAGTAATCATTAATTTTTGAAAAACTCATTTTTAACTCCTTTATTTACTACTTTTTCAACTCAACAATTTTCTTATAAAGAATTGGCGAAATACTTAAGAATACAATAGCAATTTTTCTAAATTTCGTAAAATATTGATCTTTCATTATTTCTTTTTTATGCTTTAGAATCCATCTTTTGTATTCTTTTTCTTTCTCAGCAAACTGCTTATTATTCGCGAAAATCAACTTATCGTATACAGTAATATAAGACCAATATTCACGATTATTCAATTCCGGTTGCAATCTTGGAAATTCTTTCTTAACCATACGAATAATTTCCTGGTACACAGTAACTGTATCAAAAACATACTGATTGACTGATGTGGTTGCACTTCCCTCACGATGATCGTAAAAGTAAATAGATTTATCAACAAAAACTGTATTACATTTTGATTGAATTAATAATTCTGTTAAGAATAATGCATCTTCTGCAAGATGATATTTCGTATTAAATTGATGGCCTTGAATTAGACTCTTACGAAATAGTTTTGCGACAGGGAAAAATGATGTTTTTTCTGTCGTTAATAGTTCTTTAAGTGTCTGTTCTGTATCCCAAACATTTAATTTACTACTTGTTTCAGGTAATGCTGTCACAACTCCATTTGGATATGATGTAATTTCCCAATGGAAAAACCGATTGTTTCATCTGTTTCAACGGGTTGCAGTAGAGTTTCTAAATAATCTTCCGTAACAAAATCATCACTATCGATAAACGAAATCCACTCACCTCTCGATGACTGGATTCCTAAATTTCTTGCATTAGAGACTCCTCCATTTGGAATATGAAGCACTCGAATACGAGTATCTTTACGTGATAACTCATCACATACTTGTCCACTGTTATCACTAGAACCATCATTAATAAGAATCAATTCAAAATTAGTCATTGTCTGTTTTAAAATTGATTCCACACAGCGTTCTAGATATTTTTCAACGTTGTATACCGGAACAATGATACTAATTTTTGGTTCCATAATACTCCCCTTTATACTTCTCGTATCCATTTTCAAGATCGACAAATAATGCATCATGATGTGCAACTTGTTTATCTGCTGGAGGTGGTGTCATGTAATCACCAAATGCTGTTTTTAAGTAAGCATCGTATCCAACTGGAATTGGCATTTCTGTTTGTTCAAATGGTACAAATAACGCTGATTCAAAGCTTTCGATTGGATATTTGTTCTTCATATATCCAGGACCCGCACAAAGTTCTGTGATTCCATCACTTTCTTCACGCGTATACTTTGTCATCTCGCGCTGCGCCTTGCTCCAAATTTTATAGCGTAATGAACGTGTTGGGACTAATCCTAATAAGAATAAGCTTCCCCATTTCATCAATCCACCATGTTTTTCAGGAATTGTTTGCGCACGGAACAATGAGTAAATCAATGCCCAACGAACTTGTTTCTTACGTGCTGATTCTGATTTTGGATAATAATCTAGTGGAAGGATATCAATCGCTAAGCCGTGTGGGACATCTAAGTCCGCTTGATAAGGTTTCACGCAAGTCGTTTCTTTATCACGAATCGTCACAAACAAATTACGGTCTAAGTAATGTTCGTCACTGTTTGACATCACGTAACGCTCATCTGCTTCTTTTGGCCACAATTCAATCAATTTTTCATAATCTTTTCGTGGCATAAAGAAATCTAAATCATCATCCCAAGGGATAAAGCCTTTATGGCGAAGTGCTCCAATGGCCCCACCACCGCATAAATAACATAATAATTCATGTTGCTTACAAAATGACACAAAGTATTCAGCCATTTCTAAACATTTCTCTTGTAATGGTTCCATGTTTTCCTCACTTTCTAAATATCCCATTTAGCCACTGTTTTAAATGGCGTTAATTTGTCTTCCTCGAAGAAATGATAAATATCTTTCATCTCTTGAATTGGATTTGATTCAAAAATAATTAAATTCAAACGTGCATGTACTTTTGGATCTGCCATGAATTGAACAGCCTCTTCAAAGTCCTTGCGACCTGAACGAGAGCTTCCAACCCAAGTCAATCCTTTTTCAAGAATGTCACGTGTGTTTAATGGTACTTCGAACTCGCTTACCCCCATCATGACAACCGTACCTTGAGGTTGAATATGACGGATAATCTCACGATATGCATCTTGAGTTCCGCTTCCGCCTACACATTCGATGGCATGGTCGAATGTAAAGTCTTCTGGAAGATTGCTCACATCATATACTTCATCTACAAATGAGAACAAACGTAATTTCTCAGGATCTTTACCAACAATAATAATCGTTGACTCTGGGAATTTTGCTTTTGCAATTGTTGCTACAACATATGCTAAGCTTCCTGAGCCCCATACCACGATTCGATTACGACGGCTATGAGCCACTTTGTCAAAACGACGTAATCCGTGAACCCCAACTGATACGAATTCAGAAATAGCAGCGACTTTATCTGGAACATCTTCGTATTTCACAACACGGTCGATTGGAATTGTCACGAATTCACGCATGAATCCATCATGGCCACTTGAACGGAAGTATGTTCCATTCACATAGTTCTCATAAAACTCTGTCTTCTGGTCAAATCACGTGGTGGTTGGTTTGGAATCATCACCACATGGTCTCCTGGTTTATACGTTCCTGTTGGGTCCGCAACAACAATCCCACAACATTCATGAATCAATGCCATTGGTAATTTCTTCTGCAAAATTTTAGCAGGACGTGTCCCTTGGAAGTAACGTTGGTCGGCGTGACACAAAGCTAAGTAGTTTGGTCGAACCACCACAGTATCCTCTTCATAGAATGACACATCTTCATATTTAATTGAGAAAAACGATGGACGAATGAGTTGATACACTCGATTAATCATTTTAAATCTCTCCTAACATCGCTTGCGCAATTTTCAAATCTGTTACTGTCGTAATTTTAATGTTTGAGTATTCACCCTCAACAAGAGCTACTTTCACATCGTTAACCACAAATACTTTACATGCATCTGTCAAGATTTCTTTGACATCCTCTGTAAGGCTATCATACAAGTCTGTAAATGCTTGAATCTTAAATGTTTGAGGTGTTTGTCCTTGATACATATGCGTTCTGTTTGGAATAGAAGAAATCACTTTTCCATCAACCGATTCTACAATTGTATCATTGGCCATCACTACAGTATCCGCAACGTCATAGTTCTTCATCGCTTCAATATTGTCGACAATCATACGATAAGAAACGAACGGACGAACCGCATCATGTGTAATCAATACATCTTCAGGTGAAAACGATCCGCTATTTTTGATGTCCGCAATAATACTTAAGATGCTATCATTACGATTTCCACCACCGCTAACGACACGGATTTTGTCTTTATTTGTCAAAATGTGTTTGTCTAATAAATCATTGAAATAGCTCACCCAGTTTGGATGGACAGCTACATAGACAACATCTACATCTGGAACAAACAAGAACTTTTCAACTGTGTGAATAATAATTGGTTTGTTTCCAAGTGGTAGAAATTGCTTTGGCATTTCTTGGATTCCCATACGAGTTCCGGTTCCACCGGCTAAAATCCCAGCATAAATCATTTTATACACCTCTTATTTCCCCTATTAAGGAGTTGTTAAATAATATAAATCTTCTCTTTGTTGTAATAATGGGTATGTTTGAACAGTTGGTTGGCCCATTAACTTACGGATTGAATTACTTACTTCTAATAAGACATCATCTGTTGCATAAGAGTAATAAATTTGTTCCCCTGCATTGTTTGTTAATAATAACTGTCTTTCTTCGATAAATGTTTGTGATAAATTATTTCCTGCAATGGCAGGACCATAAGTATTTTTAAGGGCCATCACTTGTCCAATTGGCAGGTCCGTTTTCACGTTTTTACTTACGGCATTCAGTAATTGCTCGAAGTTTGTAACAGAATTGAATGTCATCAATTTCTTAACGAGTTCTTCGATAACGATACGTTGACGTTTTTGACGGCCTGTATCCCCTTCAGGATCATCGTAACGCATACGTGCGAAACGTAAGGCACTTTCACCATCAAGCAGTTCAGTCTTTCCTTCAACGAAAGAACGACCTTCGTACGTAAATGTAAGTGGACTTGTTACTTCAATACCACCTACAGCATCAACGAATTCCATTAGTCCTCCCATGTTAATTTGCACATAGAAGTCAATTGTTGTATCTAACATCTTCTCAACTGAATTAATAACCATTGGGGCCTTTCCATAAGCAAAGGCGTGGTTCAATTTATCATAACCACCTGTTCCTACGATTTCAGTGTAAGTATCACGAGGCAGACTCAATAATTGAGATTTCTTCATTGATGGATTAACGGTTAATAGTAGCATCGTATCTGAACGTCCATCTTCTTCCGAACGTCCATACGCGCCATTATCAATCCCCAATAATAGAATGTTAATCGGTTTTGCATTTTGAATAATGTCGTTTGCTTCTTGCTCTGTACGGTTTCCGACATTTTGAGTAATTGTGTTGATTGTATGGTTAATTCGACTTGCGTAGTAAGTTCCCGCTACTGCAATAATAGCTAGTAACAGGATTAAGATAAAACCAATACGCCCACGTTTCTTTTTCTTTTCTTGACGTCTCCCTTGTCGGGTCCATTCATTTGATTCGTTCATATTTACACTCCAATACTTTTAAGGGTTTTGTTTTTGTGTAGGTTGTGTTGGCGCAACAGGCTCTTGGGTTGCAGGAGCTGATTGCGTCGGTTGTACAGGCTGCGGTTGCTCTGGAGCAGCCGTCGCTTGTGATGCCTGTGTTGCTGGTGCTGTTGGTGTCACAGCACTACTTCCGCCACCATTATTAGATGAATTTGTCGGTGCAACATAGTCGTCATCATCATTACTGTTGTTATTGTAATTGTTATTATTATTGTAACTATTGTTATAATTTGGCGTTACATTTGGTTCTACGTACGTATCCCCTTGTTCTTGTACGTTCGAATTATTTGTGGAGCATTTTGCTCGATATTGACTGATGACTGCGTTTCTTTTGTTTCGATATGTTTCAATTCAGTAATTTCTTCTAAATCAAGAGATTTTCTGATGACATTTGAAACACGAATTTTTTCTGCTTCTGGAATGACAAAATAATAAACGCCATTAATCATTGCTCCATCCCCATTAATCGTATCTGATTCAAAATGTTGGAGAGCTTCTTTATGCGTTTGTGCGATTTGGAATAATTTTTCCACTGTAAAGTTTGTTTTTACCGAGTTCTCTAACGTCTTAAGAATTTCTTCGTATTTAGTTACTGAACCTAAACTCAATAATTTTTCAACTAATTTTTGAATTACATATTGTTGACGTTTTTGACGGCCTGTATCTCCTTCTGGGTCATCGTAACGCATACGAGCGTAACGAAGTGCGGCTTCCCCGTCTACATGACGTGTAACCCCTTCAGTAAAGGACTCCTCTTCATACGTAAATGTTAACGCTGGCGTAATCTCTAATCCACCGACTGCATCAACAAGTCCCATCAATCCACCCATATCTACGGTTACATAGTAGTCAATTGGAACGTTCAGCATGTTTTGGACACTATTAATTGAGAATTGTTCTTTACCAAACGCATACGCATGGTTAATTTTATCAAAAGTACCATAGCCGATAATTTCAGTATAAGAATCACGAGGAATACTAATCATCGTTGTTTTCTTTTGTTTTGGATTTACCGTAACAAGAAGCATCGTATCTGAACGTCCTACTTCCGTATCACGACCATACGCTCCATTATCAATCCCTAATAGAAGAACCGAAAAGCTGCTATCATCTGTTAATTCTTTCTCACGTAATTGGACGGTCTCCACCTTTTGATGAATCGCATCTTCCGCTTTAGAAATACGACTCCATGCGTAAGCAGCAACTGCAATAATCACAGCCCCCACTGCCAGTAAGACCGTTAAAATAACTTTTCTTAATTTTTTGTTTTTTCTTTGTTTTCTTCTATTTGATAATTTTTCTTCATTAACTCTCATTCATTCCACTCCAATAACTATACAATCAGTTTATTATATCACAGATTTGCTTGAATTCATGAGTATTTATAGTAATTTTAAGATTTTTCTTCTTCACCAAAATATTCTTTTTTAAATTCAAAACCAAAGATCCATCCTTTAATCGTTCCAATTCCATAGGCAAAATGAACGGCAATCATAATGAATGGAATTAATAGTAGCGTATGGTTATATTTTTGCTTCGAAATTTCAAAAATAGATAATCCTAAGACTGCCAATATATAGAGCCCAAACACCGTTAATAATGGTATAAAACTAATTGGCGTAAACATCATTAATATGAGTAAAGTCGCCACAAATACACCGGGACCGAAATGGAATAAAGATAAGCAATCACGGCAAATATGTGAAGTCAAGCCAATCCAATATCCGTTCGCAAATTTTTGTTGAATCATCTTTGTGAAAGTTGGACGAATATACTGGTACGACTCAATTTCAGGATTAAAAATAATATCATATCCCGCTTTTCGCACTCTGTAATGAAATTCGTTATCCTCAGTACGCAACAATCTTTCATCTGCTAGTCCTACTTTTTCAAACACTTCCTTACGATACATTCCATGAAAAATAGAGTTCACTTTTCTTTTCACATTGGATTTTCTGTAGTTTGCAATACTGCTTCCTAGTGCAGATTCTTCTACGATATGGAGAGTCTTTGAAAAATCATCATCAGAGTCTACAACAGTTGGTCTATTCCCACCACAAACAAATGCCCCTGCTATAATTTCATTCACATTTTTTTGGACAAAGTCTTGTGGAATTCTAGAATGGGCATCGATTTTTAGCACAACATCCCCAGTAGCATGTTTAACACCTTCATTAAACCCTGCTGCCTGAATTTGACGTTCGTTTGTAACGATTTGAACACTTAAACTTTCATTGTTATTTTTAAATTCTTCCATCAATTTTCTAGTGTTATCCGTTGAATTTGAATCCATCAAAACGACTTCAATATTTTGGAGTGGGTATGTTTGATTTAGGATATCTTCAAATAACATTGGTAAGTATTTTTCTTCATTTCTTGCGGTAATTATGATACTAACTTTCATATGCAATCTCCTATTTTTATTCTCAATTCATTATAAAATAGTTCTTTTTATAAAAACAGAAATATCATCAAAAAAGGCCGATGAAATCATCGACCCATTTATCTATTTCTTTTTATTCGCAATATCAATCAATTCATCGTGTAATTCTTGATCTGTATAGCTTTCGAAATTTTCAATGAAATTATACACGCGATTAATCTTAGAATTATCCGCAATTCCAATATGAATCTTAGGAAAGACTTGTTTTGGATTTACTTCCCCTTCGTTCAGTAACTCTTCATACATCTTCTCTCCTGGGCGTAATCCTGTAAACTTAATCTCGATATCTCCTTCATCGAATCCTGAAAGACGAATTAAATTTTTCGCTAAGTCAACAATCTTCACTGGTTGACCCATATCAAGTACGAAGATTTCCCCGCCTCGAGCAAGTGAACCTGCTTGGATTACTAATTGAGCAGCTTCCGGAATCGTCATAAAGTAACGTACGATATCCGGGTGAGTCACTGTAATTGGCCCCCCTTCAGCAATTTGCTTCTTGAAGAGCGGAATTACTGAACCACGTGAGCCTAATACATTCCCGAAACGAACCGCAACGAATTTTGTATACTCGCTACGTGTCGCCATGTCTTGCACAATCATTTCGCAAAGACGTTTTGTTGCACCCATAATATTTGGTGGGTTAACTGCTTTGTCTGTTGATACCATTACGAATGCTTTAACACGCGCATGGCTTGCTGCTTCAGCCACATTTCTTGTACCAAGAATATTGTTTTTCACCGCTTCACGAGGGTTTAATTCCATCAATGGTACGTGTTTATGCGCAGCCGCATGGTAAACAACATCTGGTTTATATTTATCCATCACTTCAAAAATACGTTTACGGTCTTGCACATCGGCAATGACTGGTGTAATCGTGAAGTGTTGAGAATATTTACCCACTAATTCCATATTCAGTTGATAAATACTATTTTCACCATGTCCTAAAATAACGATTTCTTTTGGTTTGAATTTAGCCACTTGACGGCAAATTTCTGAACCGATTGAACCACCTGCACCCGTTACAAGAATCTTCTTGCCACGAAGTTGTTTTTCAATCATCGTTTGATCCAAATGAACTGGCTCACGACCCAATAAGTCTTCGATTTCTACATTTCTAAGTTGTTGTACGTGTAAGTTCCCGCTCATGACATCGTCAATATTTGGTAAGATTACACATTCAGCACCAGTCTTACGAGCAACATCATACACTTCATTTAATTTCTTGATCGGAAGTGATGGCATCGCAATAACGACTTTCGTAATTCCCATTGTATCTACAATACGTTCGATATCTTTGATCGCTCCTAAAATACGAACTCCATAAATATCTTTACGTAGTTTTTCTGGGTCATCGTCGACAAAGGCAATTGGATCCATACGCATTGCTGGATGCATAAGCATTTGACGAACTAATAATGTTCCAGCAGCACCAGCCCCAACGATTAATGTTGGTTTTGCATTTTCCATGACGCTGCTATCCGCAAAGAATTCACGGAAGACACGCATTGAGAGACGAACTCCACCGATTGAAATCACTAGTAATAACCAGCAAACAATTAGAAATTGCCACGTTACTTTTGTATCGAAGAACGCTAATCCTGAAATTGTTGAAACAATAACAGTTGCTGAGACACATTTTACGACAGTAATTACTTCGTACACACTAGCGTATTCCCAATCTCTCCAATAAAGATTGAAGAAATATGAGAACACATAATAGGCTACTAACGATAAAATCGCTGTAATCGTTAATCCGTGAATATTACGAATTAATCCTTCTGTTACTAATCGAAATCCTAAAAATACTGATCCAACAACAAGTAGCGAGTCAACGATGAATAATAATAAAATTTTTAATCGATTATTCATTTAAATATCCTCTCCTGACTATCCAAGTACTTCTTGAATCACTTCTAAATAATTTTGAACAATGTAATCCACATCTTCATCGCTAAGTAATCCATGCAATGGTAAAGTTACTTCATTTTCAAAGAAGCGGTAAGCATTTGGATAATCTTCCATACGAAATCCCATATTTTGGTAAGCCGTTAATAATGGAAGTGGTTTGTAGTGAACGTTACATGAAACGCCACGTTCCGCCATTTTTGTAATAATTTCTCCACGTTGATCATAGCTTGCGCCTTGAACACGAGTGATATATAAGTGACGTGAAGATTCATAATCTTTACCTTCGTGAGGTAAAACTTGGATACGTTTATCCACAGATAATCCTTTATCAAGATGACGTACGATCTCTTTTCTGCGTTCCAATAATTGTGGGTAACGTTCTAATTGCGCTAAACCGATTGCAGCCATAATATCTGGCATATTGCATTTGAATCCTGGGATAACAATATCGTACTCCCAAGAACCTGGTTTAATTTTTGCTAAAGCGTCTTTTGTTTGTCCGTGCAATGAGTACACTTGGAACTCTTTATACATTGCTTCAGAATCCAATTCGTTTGCTGGATTCCATGTAATACATCCACCTTCTGCAGTTGTTAAATTCTTAACTGCATGGAATGAGAATGATGCAAAGTCTGCGATTTTTGCAACAGAAACTCCGTCACGAGTTGTTCCAATTGCATGTGCACAGTCAGAAACAACAATAATACGGTTAAAGTAACGTTGTAAGTTTGTAGACGGTTGGAATAAGCCACGTTTTGATTCCACTACTTCGAAAATACGACGATAGTCACATGGTACCCCTGCTAATTCAACAGGAATAATCACTTTTGTTTTTTCAGTGATGGCATCCGCTAATGCATCATAATTCATTTCGAAATGGTCTTCTTGGATATCAACCATAACTGGTGTTGCTCCAACGTGCTCAATCACACTACAAGAAGCTGTATATGTGTATGCCGGAACAATGACTTCGTCTCCAGGTCCAACGCCTAAAACGCGTAGTGCTAATTCTAAAGCAGCTGTTGCTGAGTTTAAGCAGACTACTTTTTCAGTGCCCATATATTCAGCTAATTGGCGTTCAAATTCTTTTGTTTTTGGTCCTGTTGTAATCCAACCAGATTTTAATACTTCAACGACATTGTTGATTTCCTTTTCTGTAATATCTGGTGGTGAGAATGGAATATTTCTAACTTTCATGTTGGTTCCTCCAAGTTATTTTAAGACTGCAATCACAGTTTTCACCATAATTGCAATATCATTTTTTAAACTACATTTTTTTAAATAATCAATATTGTATTGCATTTTTTCTGGCAAGATATGTTCGATATATGCTTCATCGACGGTTAGGCCTTGTTTCGTCCACTCCGCAATCTTTTCTGCTTCGTGTCTAAATTCAATCGCAGCAATGGATGTTACTCCGGCAGGAAGTAATAAGGTTGTCTGCATTTCTGGCGTGTATGCATCTACATATTTTTGAACTTCCGGTCTTGCGCCTACAAAAGACATATCTCCAATTAATACATTTAGTAGCTGGGCTACTTCATCCAGACGATAATTACGAACACGACGTCCAACTTTTGTAATACGTGGATCGTGGTCTTGTGTCACAAGCGGCCCTACTTTATCCGCATTTAATACCATCGTTCTGAATTTAAAAATCTTAAATTTGCGTCCATTTGTCGTAACGCGTTCCTGTCTATAAAAAACAGGACCTCCATCTTCTAATTTAATTGCAATGGCAATCACTAAAAAGATGATTGATAACGGAACTAGCAGTAATAACGAAACTACAATATCAAAGATCCTCTTTGAAATCAGATACCCTTTTCGCTGTCGAAGTTCCTTCTGTGTTTTAATTACGAGTTCGTTTCTCATAAATTCTGGCAATGAAATATTCTCGTTCATAAAATCTCCTTTCATGCCTAGATAACCTTCCCTATTATACCACATTTTCTTGAATTGCGGTAAATTTCTATGTAAATCATGCAATTATTTTAGTGCTAGAAAGGACAATAAAATAAACCAATCTAACAGAAACGTTAAATTGGTTTATCGTATCTCTTATTATTGACTATCGAATCACATTTTCTCCCACTAGAGTTTTCCAAATTTCAAGAGCTAACGCATCTTTTGAACACTCTGGAAGTGGAATTTGTTTACCTTCTTTAGTAAGAATTGTAACTTGATGGTTATCCGCATTAAATCCTATCTTCGAACTTGAAATGTCGTTAGCGATAATCGCATCGGCTTTTTTCTTTTCTAATTTTGCTGCAGCATATTCTAATACTCTTTCAGTCTCTGCCGCAAACCCAATAACAACTTGTCCTTCTTTTTTAGAATGTCCAAGTCCCTTTAGAATATCTGGATTTTCTGCTAATTCTAGTTTTAACCCTGATTCATTGTTTTGCTTTTTGATTTTCTGGTCCGAACGATTTGCTACATAGTAATCAGATACCGCAGCAACCATCACCGCTACATCCGTTGTTGGGAAGTAAGATGTGACCACCTCTTCCATCTCACGCGCTGACTCTACATAAGTGACCTCTACTCCAAACGGAACTTTCAATTGTTTGGTTGTTGACACTAATTGAACTTCAGCTCCTAAGATGGATGCAGCCTTTGCAAGTGCATAGCCCATTTTCCCAGAAGAATCATTGGAGATATAACGAACTGGATCGATGCGCTCTTTTGTTCCACCAGCAGTGATTAGAATCGTTTTTCCTTCTAAAGGAGATTTGTATTCTCTTCTACTCTCGAAAAATGTCACTTGTTCGAAGATTTCTTCTGGTTCAGGAAGGCGTCCTTTTCCGTTATATCCTTCAGCTAAAAATCCTGTTGCTGGTTCAATGATCACTTTTCCATCTGCTTTAAGCTGTGCCACATTACGAACGGTTGCAGGATTTTCCCACATATGCTCATTCATCGCAGGCGCTACATAAATCGGAGCCGTTATTGCTAATAATGTGCTTGTTACAAAGTTATCGGCGATTCCATTGGCCAATTTCGCAATCGTATTAGCTGTTGCTGGTACAACAACTGCCACATCGGTTTTATCTGCTAAATGAATATGTTGAACACGATCTGCTTCGTCTTCGTCAAACGTATCGGTATGCACTTTATTTTTCGTTAACACTTGAAACGTTAGTGGCGTAATGAATTCACACGCACTTTTTGTCATCGCAACTTCCACATTTGCCCCTGATTTTACAAACAAGCGAACAAGTGTAGCTGCTTTAAACGCGGCGATTCCACCCGTAACAAAGACCGTTACGTTTTTACCTTCCCACATAAACTATCCTCTTTTCTTAGAAATCTTAACTAAAATTGAAGCTATAATTGGTGTCATCACTGTTGCAGCCAACGCTTCCGCAATACCGTTTGTCATAACAACGCCCATTAAGAAAATCGGCAATTCCGCAACTGTTTTCCCTGTTAATTCTGCATATTGATTTCCCATCAGTAAATAAATGGAGCTTAATACTAATACCGTATTCATAATACTTCCAAGGAAACCAGCCACTGCCATTCTGAGTTGGTCGGACGCAATGAGTTTAGTTGTCTTATGATAAAATAACGCAACAAGTCCCCCCATCACTAAGCGTGGCAAGATAGAAATTAATGGATTTGTAAAGATCATCAAGCTAAGAACATTCCCTGACGTAAAAGCACGTAGGAACGAACAAAATCCCCACGTAAATCCTAGAAGCAGCCCTGCTTGTGGCCCTAACACAATCCCACCAACAATAACTGTAATATGAATAATCGTAATATCTAATACCACTAATGGTAAGTTCCCTAAAAATGGAACAAAACTTTGTAAAATAATCATCGCGATAAACATCGCACTTAATACCATTTGAAAAGTTCTTTGTCTTTTCATGTCTTCACCTCGAGTCTTAATGACTGTATTATACTAATCTTTGTCATTTCAATCAATGTAAAAAAACTGAAAAAGCTAGGAAAGAGGAATCTTCCTAGCTCATAAACTTCATTTTTAGAATGCATTATAGATAAATTCTGTTGCATTTGTGAAATCTGTAAATATACAATAAAGTAGAACACTAGTAATGAGCACATAAAATACGAGTGACCATACTAATACATTATCCATTTTCTTTAAAAAACTTGACCAATTCTTTTTCAACTAAAGGCCACCCCTTCCATCCAGGATGAGTTGCATCCCATATATAATAAGGATCGTAATCATGTGACGTTAAATCGACCTGCTTCACGCCAGCTTCCTTAACAATTTCATTGATTTTTGTTGAAAAGGCATTTCGTTGCGAAGCGTCAATTCCAATATAATCATACCACGGTCCGTTAACAGGAAATGTGATTACAAGAACCTCCACCCCTAATTCCTTTGCAATCTGTAAAAACAACTTGAAGTCTTCATATTCTGGAGACTCAGTGTATTTAAACGTTGCATTAGAATCTTTTAGCGATTCTAATTTATTAGCAATTTGCTTTTTATAATACCAATCGTCAAAATGATACTCATTCGATTGAGTATCTTTTTTAGCTTGTTCCTCGTTTTTAGCCAATACTTCATCCCAGTTATAGTCGGGCATAGTACTCCCTTTGGATGGCGATTCTACTATTGAGTGTTCATCATAAAACGCCTGTACAACATTTAAGGAAAATTTAGCCAATTCCATTTGAATCATGAACTGGTCAATTTGAGAACCTTCCCCCTCAACAAGCACTCGTTTATATCTTTCAAACGTACTTGTTAATGATTCATTTTTGCTGACAACTCTAAAACTCGATTAATAAATTTTAACTTTGTTTCTTTTGAAAGTTTTGGATTCATCAACGTATAGTACACATGCTCTTTTGAAATTCGACTTTCAAAGGCATCTTGTCTCATCCCTTTTTGATCGAACCAATTTAAGCTTTCAATAATAGCCACTTTCTTCTGTGTCATAATCGGCTCTAACGAAGCCAACGTTGATGCTTGAATCACATTTTGGAAGAATCCGCCCCCTACTTGCATTAGATGAAAATCATCATAATTAAACATTTGCGCTGGATGAAATTCTTTTTTATTAGCTACAGTAAGTTCAGAAGAACCTAATAATAAATGCGTGTTTTCATCATAGTTTGCTTTTAAAATCTCTCTACTTTTATGCTTGTTATAACTTGTATTATAACGAACACTATTATCATTCACCTTATAATATTGATTAATTTTTTGAACTTGGATAGGAACAAAAATAACGACTGTTATAATCGCTAATATTAATCCAATAAAGAAACCTTTTATCTTTTTCAATACTTAAACCTCTCAAAATAATCTACCAACAGAGTATACCACAGTCCTTACAATGTGAACATACTCAATTACAGAATATTAGAGAGTTTAACACTTTTTTTAGAATTTTTGGCATCAAAAAAACACCCAAGGTTTCCCTCAGGTGCTCAGACTATCTATTGTTTAGATTTTAGATACAGCTTCTTCAACTAATGCTTCAACTTCTTGTACAGTTGCACATTCGTTAATTGCTTTATCTGCTAATGCTTGCATATCGCTTAATGTTAATTTAGCAATTAAGCTACGTGTTTTTAGAACACTTGATGCAGACATTGAGAACTCGTCTAATCCAAGACCTACTAATAGAGGCACAGCTGTTTGATCCCCAGCCATTTCCCCACACATTCCAGCCCATTTGCCTTCTTTGTGTGCTGAATCAATCACGTGTTTGATTAACGTTAAGATTGATGGGTTATATGGTTGGTATAAGTATGAAACGCGTTCGTTCATACGGTCAGCAGCCATTGTGTATTGGATTAAGTCGTTTGTTCCGATACTGAAGAAGTCCACTTCTTTAGCGAATTGGTGAGCTAAAACTGCCGCTGCAGGAATTTCAATCATGATACCAACTTGGATATCGTCGCTGACTGCAACACCTTCTGCGATTAATTTAGCTTTTTCTTCTTCTAATAATGCTTTAGCGCCACGGAAATCATTTAATGTCGCAATCATTGGGAACATGATACGTAATTTACCGTATACAGAAGCACGTAATAACGCACGTAATTGTGTACGGAACATTTCAGGTTCGTTTAATGAAATACGAATTGCACGATATCCTAAGAATGGGTTCATTTCGTGTGGTAATGGTAAGTATGGTAACTCTTTATCCCCACCGATATCCATTGTACGAACGACAACAGGTTTTCCATTCATGCCTTCTAAAACAGCTTTGTAAGCTTCAAATTGATCTTCTTCTGTTGGCATTTCGTGAGAATCCATGTATAAGAATTCTGTACGGTATAAACCAACACCTTCTGCACCATTGTTTACAACACCTTCTAAATCTTTTGGTGTACCAATGTTTGCAGCCAATTCAACTTGATGGCCATCTTTAGTGTAAGTTTTTGAATCTTTTAATTTTTCCCATTCAGCTTGTTGAGCCGCAAATGCTTCTGCTTTAGCACGGTATTCAGCAACCACTTCTTCAGATGGGTTAAGGAATACTTCCCCTGATAAACCATCCACGATAATGATATCTCCGTCTTTAGCAATTGAAGTCACTTCTTTAGTACCAACGATTGCTGGAATTTCTAAAGAACGCGCCATAATCGCTGAGTGAGAAGTACGTCCACCAATATCAGTAACGAAAGCTTTAACGTATTGGCGATTTAATTGAGCTGTATCACTCGGTGTTAAATCGGCAGCAACGATAATCACTTCATCTTTAATAGTTGCTGGACTAGGAATTTTAACGCCTAATAAATGAGCTAAGATACGTTTTGATACGTCACGAATGTCCGCAGCACGTTCTTGCATATAAGGGTTATCTTCCATTCCTGCAAAAATAGAAATAAACATGTCTGTTACTTCTTTTAATGCAGATTCCGCATTCACTTTATTTGATGTAATGCTATCTTTTACTTGTCCAATTAATTCTGGGTCGCTTAAAACCATTAAGTGAGCATCGAATACTTGCGCTTCTTCTTCACCTAAGTTTTTTAATGCAGTCTCTTTAATTAATTCGACATCTTTAATTGACGCTGCTAATGCATCATCCAAGCGTGAAACTTCTTTTTCTGAATCTTCTACAGTCACTTTGTCACTGTTAAATCAGGTTCAGTCAAAGTATATACTTTGGCAATTGCGATGCCATCACTAGCAGCAATCCCTTGTAATGTTGGTTTCATATTATTCAGCTAATCCTTCTTTTTTCATTGTTTCGTCGATTCCTGCTAATGCTTCTGCTTCGTCAGCACCTTCAGCAGTGATCACTACGTCAGCACCTTGGCCAACACCTAATGACATAACGCCCATGATTGATTTTAAGTTAACAGATTTACCTTTGTATTCTAATTGGATATCTGAACTATATTTGCTTGCTGTTTGAACTAATAAAGTTGCTGGGCGAGCGTGGATCCCTGTTTCTGCGATTACATGATATTCTTTCTTTTCCATATTGAAAGTCTCCTTTGAAAGTAAATTTTTGTTAAGAAATGTACGTTCGAGAGCATGTAAGCCTCAAAAATACAACCCTTTCAATTAATAAGATTACCATTTTTTGAGAGATTTAACAACTATTTAAATACATTTTTTAAAAGCACTTTCATCACAATCCCTATCACACTTACAAAAAAATCTCTTGATTGAAAATTCTTTAAATTTTAATAACTTTTCTTAAATTTGTAGGTGAAAATGAAGCAAAAAAAATGTATAATGGTTTCAAGGAATTTTTCAGAAGGAGGCTGTGTCTATGAAACTTATCGATATTACCAATTCTCACTCGCAACTTGTCAATGAACAGTTAGCAAATACAGATGCGTACTTCATCAAGGTATATTCACTTGGTCAAACAACTGTTTTCTATGCTGACGCTGCCACTCACCGTGATATTGTAATTTTAAACAGAAAAAGACGTATTAAAGATGTTGAAATTGAATTCGTCGTTCATCGCCTATTCCATATGAAACCAGAAGGTCTGGATATTATTCATGCTGATAACTTTGTTGAAATCAGCATTCCCGTGGAGAAAAACGACCTGTATTCAACTAAATTAGACAAACTAGAACCGCTGACGAACAAAATCCGTCGGCGGTCTTTTTATTTTTGAAGCAAAAAAAGACCATATATGGTCATTTGAAGCGCACCCCAAAAGTTAGATTTTCTGTCTTACTTTTTGGGTGCACTTCACATTAAAAAAATAGACAATTACCATATATGGTAATTGTCTACTTTCACATTAAATTCCAACCATGTCTAAATAGAGACGATGTGAATAACTATCCGTCATTCCTGAAATGAAGTCCGTCGCTAATAGAAGGCGTAAGTATAATTTTTCAACTTCGCTCTTTCCTTCTGCAAAGTAATGGTATGAACGTTTTTGGCTTTCAGAAATAATGCCAATCTTCTTCAATTCTACATAGTCTAATTGACGGTTCGTATCATATGAGACAAGAGAAGGGACAAAGCTGTCTAATAAATAAGTGAGTGTTGTATATCCTGCGATTTCTAATCTCAAGATTCCCTTATGATCATAAATTCTCTCTTCAGATAATCTACGAAGAATCACATACAAATCTTCTGCCCAAGAATTTTTAAACAAGTCTTGGTTAAACGTCCCTGCCATAATCTCATCATAATGATTCACGAAATTATGACGCGCACCGTCGATTAATTTATCACGTAAATCCACAAAGAAACGGTTGACGCTGAAGATTTTCTCATCGATCGTTGTTAACACTTCGCGGGTGTGAACGGAATGCGGAGCATTATAAGCATCGTTACTCAAGTTCTCTAGTAAAAACTCACGCACATCTCTAAAAGAAATCACGCCTTTCCCAATCGCATCTTCCATGTCAGCTACCAGATACGCAATATCGTCTGCAGCTTCAAGAATGAATGTTAGCGGATGACGGCTTGTCCCCGCCCCTGTAATCTCTGTTACAGTCTTAAAGGCTTCTTCTTCTGCAAAGAAATACCCTACTTTTTTAGAGGTAATCTCTTCTGTTTTCTTATGAGAAGATGGGTACGTATATTTTAGGATTGTATTGAGCGTTGCCGCTGTTAAATCGAGTCCGTCAAACTCCCCTTTGAAGTCATGCAACTTCGATACAATACGAAGCGATTGCGCATTCCCTTCAAAACGGTAGAAATCATACACATATGGACTCGCTAAGAACTCTTCAGCTACGTCGCTTTTTTCTTTTAAGATACTTGGCAAGTTTTTCTTAAACCATTGACGGATGATATCTTCTCCAAAGTGTCCGTATGGAGGGTTTCCAAGGTCATGAACGAGACTCGCACATTCAACAATCTTCAAGACATCTTCTTGATGGTCAATCATCTCTTGCTTACTGCTGTCCGGATTCTTTTGTAATTCCTCTTGCAATAAAATGACAATTTCCTTTGCTAGAGAACGTGCCACCATCGCTACTTCTAGCGAGTGCGTTAGTCGCGTATGAATAAAATCCAAGCGTTCTAACGGAAATACTTGTGTCTTATCTTGTAATCTTCGAAAAGAAGGACTTGTTACAATTCGTTTATAATCATCGTCAAACTCGTTACGATGTGTCGCTTCTTTACCAGAAAGACGTTTTGTTGATAGTAATTTAGACCATTCCATAAATCATACCCCTTCCATTTCTTCCAATCATTATACCAGAAGTTCGTCCACCTTTGGAATCTTGCGCATTTGATTCATATATACTGTAATACAAATCGTGAATGAAATGAAGTCTGATACTGGACCTGAAAAAATCAGCCCATCCACTCCAAATATTGTTGAAAGAAGAAGCATCACTGGAAGTAGCACAAATAATTGGCGTGTTAGCGATAGAATCGCTCCTAATTTCGCCTTTCCAATTGCTGGGAAGAACGTTGTTACAATAATGGTTGCTCCATTAATGAAAGTGAAGAATAAGAAGGCACGCGCATACCGCACTCCAAACTCGTAGTATAATGCCTCACCGCTCCCAAACATTTGAATGAGTTGTAACGGAAAAAGCTTCGAATAGAACCCATAAAATAGTCGATAAAATTAAGGTTACTTTTTAAGAGCAAGTTCATCGTTTCATGAACGCGTGAATATTTCTTCGCCCCATAGTTAAATCCTAAAAATCGGTTGCGCACCTTGGTTTAACCCAATCACAACTGCAATGAATATAACGAAGATTTTTGCTCACGACTCCCCAACTGCAATCGGGATATCACTACCATACACTGATTGTGCCCCATATGTACGAAGCAAGTTGTTCGATGTGATTTGTACAATCGTCGCAGAAATTTGGAAAATGAACGATGTTAATCCAAGTGACGCAATGACTTTCACATCTTCAAACGACAATTTGAAGTCGCTGCGTTCAAAATGAACAGATCTAAATCGTGGAATATAGGCAAGCAACACGACTGCCGAAACAATTTGACTAATCACCGTCGCCCAAGCAGCCCCAGCAATCCCCATATTGAATCCAAAAATGAATAACGGGTCTAACACTGTATTCAGCAACGCACCGACAATAATTGCCATCATTGAATAGGTCGCTCTACCATCTGCACGGACTAGCGGATTAAACCCAATCGAAATCATAAAGAACGGAATCCCTACTGCCGTAATCCCAGCATATTCGCTAGCATAGCCTAAAATTTGGTCTGTTGCTCCAAATAGATTCAATAGTGGTTGTAAGAATAAAAGCACCACACTCATGATGATGACTCCAGCAGTAAGGAGTAATACGACTGCCGTTCCAGCAACCTCACGCGCATGTTTGTCTTCCTTTCGACCTAGCGCCAAGTTAAAGTTCGATGCAGCACCCACTCCAACCATCAACCCAATCGCCATACAAAGTGTCGTAATTGGAAAGGCAATATTCGTTGCCGCATTTCCTAAGTATCCTACCCCTTGTCCGATAAAAATTTGGTCAACGATATTATAAAGAGCGTTAACCACATTCGCGACAATCGCAGGAATCGCCATTTTGCGAATCAATGTACTAATTTTTTCGTACCCTAACGGATTTTGTTTTTCTTCAACTACCATTAAAACTCTCCTTCTCAATCAATTGTATATATGCATAAAAAAAGTCCCTCCACACGCGGAGAGATCTACCAATACATTTATCTTAACTTTGCTATCTGATTTTGTCAATCATCCACTCCCCACTATTTCAACTTCAGAAGAACCAGCCTCCACTCCATAAAAAAGCACCAGCGGGCCTCCAATTTTAGCGATAACTAATTTCTCACAAGACTCGTCTTCTTTATCCGCATTTTGATTTATGGCGGTCTAAGAAAGATAGCTCATCTTATAAAATATACGAATAGATTTTTAATGCTTCGTTCTGGAGAATCATGCGGATTCTATAAAAGCAGTAATGGGGAATCATATCAAAACGAATTAACGGGAGTTAGGAATTCATTCCTTACTCCCGTTTTTGAGGCTTTGAAGGTGAGAGACCTCGGCTCGAACCGGTATCCCATTACAGCTTTTATGAAGACATCCGCAATGATTCGAAAGAACGAAACCTCTATTAAAAACCACACTTCAATATATTTTATTAAGTAGCACTCCAATTCTTCTTAAACCATCCCAGCCATAAATCAAAACCTTCAGTTTTATATTTAAAGCACAAAAAAGACTCGTATTGCTACGAGCCTTTGAAAAATTAGTCTTCAAGCGGGCGAGAGAAGTTTGCAATCTCGCGTTGTACGTATTCTAAGTACGCTTCAACAGACATTGATTTAGTTTCTTTAGAACCATAACGACGAACTGTTACAGTACCTTCTTCAACCTCTTTATCCCCAATTACTAATTGATAAGGAATCTTTGAGTTTGAGATGCACGAATCTTGTAACCCATTTTTTCATTACGGTCATCAAGTTCTACACGCATTCCTAAACGGGCCATTTTTTCTTTCAACTCACGTGCAGCATCATAATGATGTTCCACACTTACAGGAATGATTGTTGCTTGAACTGGAGCTAACCAAGTTGGGAATGCTCCTTTGTATTCTTCGATTAAGTAAGCTACGAAACGTTCTGCAGTTGAAACAACCCCACGGTGGATAACCACTGGACGGTGAGTGTTATCTCCATCTTCACCAACGTATGTTAAGTCAAAGCGTTCTGGTAATAAGAAGTCTAATTGGATTGTAGACATTGTTTCTTCTAATCCCATTGCAGTACGGAATTGAATATCTAATTTAGGACCGTAGAATGCTGCTTCACCGATAGCTTCGAAGTATTCTAATCCCATTTCATCCATGGCTTCTTTTAACATTGATTCTGCTTTGTTCCACATTTCATCGTCATCGAAGTATTTATGTTTATCTTCAGGATCACGATAGCTTAAACGGAAGCGGTAGTCTTTAACATTGAAGTCGCTATATACTTCACGGATTAGGTCTAAGATACGTTTGAATTCGTCTTTAATTTGGTCTGGACGAACGAATGTATGTCCATCGTTAAGAGTCATTTCACGTACACGTTGTAAACCAGATAACGCACCTGATTTTTCATAACGGTGCATCATTCCTAATTCAGCAATACGAATTGGTAATTCACGGTAGCTGTGGATGTGGTTTTTATAAACCATCATATGGTGAGGGCAGTTCATTGGACGTAATACAAGCATTTCGCCATCACCCATGTCCATTGGTGGGAACATATCTTCTTGATAGTGAGCCCAGTGACCTGAAGTTTTGTAAAGACCTACATCAGCCATAACTGGAGTGTACACGTGTTGATATCCAAGGCTGATTTCTTTATCAACGATGTAACGTTCGATTGTACGACGGATTGTAGCCCCTTTTGGTAACCAGAATGGTAATCCTGAACCTACTTCTTGGCTAATCATGAATAAATCTAATTCTTTTCCTAATTTACGGTGGTCACGTTCTTTGGCTTCTTCACGCATTTTCAAGAATTCTTTTAAGTCTGCTTTATCAAAGAATGCAGTTCCGTATACACGTTGCATCATCTTATTATCAGAGTTTCCTCTCCAGTAAGCCCCTGCAAGTGATAATAATTTGAAGACTTGGATACGTCCTGTTGAAGGAACGTGGATACCACGACATAAGTCAACAAAGTCTTCTTGTTGGTATACAGTAATTGTTTCATCTTCTGGTAAACCGTTAATTAACTCTACTTTATAAGGGTCGTTTGCGAAGATTTCTAACGCTTCTTTACGGCTTACTTCACGACGAACGATTGGATAGTTTTCTTTAACGATTTTCATCATTTCTGCTTCCACTTCTGGAAGAGCATCTTCTGTTAATTGATTTGGCATATCAGTATCGTAGTAGAATCCTGTTTCAATCGCAGGTCCAACTCCAAAGTGAATTCCAGGGTATAAACGAGTTAATGCATGTGCTAATAAGTGTGCTGTTGAGTGACGTAAGATTCCTAATGCATCTTCGTGATCTGGTGTAACGATTTCGATAGAAGCATCTTCTTCGATAGCGCGATCGAAGTCTACTAATTCTCCGTTCACTTTACCTGCTAATGCTTTTTCGCTAAGCTTTTGCTAATGCTTTCTGCAACTTCTTTTACTGTAATTCCTTTTGGAAACTCCTTAACGGCACCATCTGGAAAAGTAATTTTAATCATTGACATTTTCTTCCTTCTTTCTTTTTGAAATTTCTGAAATAAACAAAAAATCCCATAGTCTGCTACTGCAAACTATGGGACGTCATATTCTACGTGGTTCCACCCAAATTTGTTCATCAAAAAAGATGAACCTCAACGGAATAACGCTCCGATGCGCCTTGCTCTACTGAATTCAAGCAAAGATTCAAAAGTGGTAAAACTATTCCGGATGAAGTGTTGCACCAACCCACTTCTCGCTGAAATGTAACCAAGAGATAGTTTCTTGTCTTTTTCATCATTTTCAAAATATTTAGTTCATTAGTATTTAACCACTAATCTTTCATATTTTCAAGCATTTTCATCTAGGATGGATTTCTGTGATTTTGTCCATCGACAAAATACTCTTTAGCTAAGAAACGAATACGTTCAATCAGACGTTTTGCTTTCAGAAGCTCTTGGTCTCCTTTATTTGAATGAGCAAAATGCGCTTCTAGCTGATCAATCGTGAAGTTCGATGTGAAGAACGTTGGTAATTCTTGCAACATACGGTGTTGTAAAATCACCATCAACACTTCATCTCTAAACCATGCACTATTCATTTCCGCACCGATATCATCCAACACTAAGATTGGTGTGTTCTTAATCGATACTAATTTCGCTTCAACGGTATTTGTCGCAATAGCTTGCTTAATTTCTGCACTATACGTTGGAACATTGACAAGAGTCGTTTCAACGCCGTTCTCAGAAAGTTCGTTTGCTAAAGCGCCCATCATATATGTTTTTCCAACACCAAAAGGTCCTGCTAAATACAATCCTTTTTGGTATTCAGTACTATTTGGTTTGTAACTATTGATGAATTTCAACAATTCTCCAATGACATCTTGTCGCTCAGGCGTTAGGGCCGTATCTGAGAAACGAGCCTCCGCGATATTTTTTGGCATATTGATGGAATGAATCAGGCGTTTACGTTTACGTTCTCTTTCCTCGCGAATTGCTTCTTCGGTACGTTTGTAATTCACTAAAATAAATCCATTATGCACTTCTAAACATGGTTCGAGGCCTGGTGCCTTCACTTCCTTGTTGTTCTTTCTAGCATCTCTTTCCATTCGAAACTCCAATAACGCAGACATTCCTTTACGAATAGCTTCCGGAGTCAATTCTTCTTTATGTTGTTCAAGAAAAGCTTTTACATCTTCATCTTCAAAGATTTCCTTTTCGATGTTTTGCATGTTCGGCATGCCTTGAGCAGCTCCTCTTTGATCTAAAAATCCTTTTAATCCTTCCAATTCGTTCACCTCCGTTATTGTTGTTCTCTTTGATTACTTGTTTTTAATTTTGCGATTTGCTCAGCCAAATTACTTGAAACTTGTGCGGATTGGCTCTCGCTAGCAGCCGGTGTTTGTTTCTCCTTCGCATTAGAATCTTTTGCCCAATCTGGCAATTGCTCTTGATAGCCACCCTGTCTTCTGTAGTTATTCTTACCTGCATTATGCAGTTGTTGTTTTCGTTTCACTTCTCGTTGCAAGTCGCGATTACGTACAGCTTCCATCGCCTCTTGAGCGGTCTTGATTTCTTTTGTGGCCCAGTCGTTGGCAATGGCATCGATAAAGTTTCGAGCCAGTGTCGCGTTATCGAGCTGTACCAAAGCATAGTGGAATAAAATATTTAACACTTCATTTGGCAAGCCGCTAACAGATACTAAATCAAAAATCAATTGTCGTTCTGCTTTTGAGACATAGCCTTTCTTTTGCGCCTTGATACTTGAAACAAAGTCGATTGGCGCCATTCCTTTAGCCGCTTGAATCAATTGCTGGATGGCTAACTCTTCTTCAGAGGCCCCTTCCACCACTTGAGCTTCAGTAGGCTCTACAACAACAGGCTCAACCACTTCTTCGCTTCGAAGTTGTGTCACTTTATCTTGAGCAGCCTCTTGTCCTAATTTCAACAAGAACTCTTCATCAATGACTTTCGTTGTTAAATCAGACGCAATCACTAAGAATTGTGCAATTTCTTGCTCTGTAAAACCATACGCGCGGTATAACGCATCGACGATTTTACGAACGTCTTTCGTAATGGAATTCAAATCAACGAATTCTGTTTTTAATAATCCTTCGATTAAATTCCAATCCACATCCGACGTAAATTCGAATGCAGCTTGCTGCTTGCTATCGAGTACCATGCGGTTTTCCTGCGCGTGGTTTCTTGTATAAGTCTCCATGTTATAAGGAAGTCGGTACGCTTCTTCAAACTGCGCACTTTCGTTTTCTCCTAAATCGCCTGGTTTTGACACTAAGAATCGTTGTTTTAATTTTTCAAAACGATGATTCCCGATTTGGTTTAACAATAAAGTCGAAAGCAAGGCATCTTTGAAAAATAGACGCGGAGACGTTGGTGCTTGTAATTCCATCGTGTACGTTTGAGGACGTGAAGCGGTTGGCTCCTTACGATACGTTTTTAAAAGTCCAATCCCTTCAAGGCGTGTTTTCGCTAAGTAAAAGTCTGGCATTCCTAAATTAGTCATCGACAATAATTCAGAAATGGAGAAGACTTCACTCTCGTACTCTGATGGAGATAACTCACCGTACAAAGTCGCATACAAAAGAGTCGCTTCTTTCCCAATGAACGGAGCGTATAATTGCATTAAAAATTGGATTTCTCTTTCGGTAATCCACACAGGTTGTACCACGAGGATACCGTCTTTAGGCTTATACTGTGCCCACGGAAACTCTTTTGAGTGCATTCTTGTAATTCCTTCCTATTTTTCTTGGCTGTCCATAATCATAGACATTCTTTCTAATTCTTTTAAGAACATTTTGCGGTCTGTAAATTGACGATACACACTCGCAAAACGAATATACGCAATGTCATCAATTTTTGCTAAGTGATCCATCACCATTTCCCCAATAAGAGTGCTTGACACTTCATTTTCTCCCTCTTGGTTGATGGAACGTTCGATTTCATTCACGATTGTTTCTAATTGTCCAAGTGATACTGGACGTTTTTCTGCTGAACGAACTAATCCGTTTAATAATTTTTCACGGCTAAATTCTTCACGATTCCCGTTACGTTTAATAACAAGCAATGGCGCCTTTTCTAAGCGCTCGAATGTTGTAAAACGGTAGCCACATTCTTCGCATTCTCTTCTTCTACGAATTGAACGGCCATCATCGGCTGGACGACTATCAACTACGCGAGAACCATTGTTTTTACATTTTGGGCATTGCATTGCAAACACCTCTCCTTTTTTGTGCTTATTCGATTTATTATATCATTTTTTAAGGAAATTTTCGAGTAGCCACTGATGGACTTTTTGCTCTAACTCTTGAAGGGTTCCTTCATTAGACCACACGATGGTCGCTCTCTTTACCTTTTCTTCTAAAGGCATCTGTGATTGGATTCTCTCTAACGCTTCTTGTCTAGTATATCCGTTCCGTTTTTCCATGCGAGCAATTTGCGTTTCAACAGAAACAGCCACCACAATAATTTCATCACACAAGTTCTCATAGTGCATTTCAAATAAGAGTGGAAGATCTAAGACGATAAGCGTTTTTCCTTGGTCTTTGTATGCCTTCATCCTAGAGGTAATCTCTTGGCGAATTAGCGGTTGAAGGATATCGTTGACTTCACTTCGAATTGCTTCCTCGCTAAACATTCTTTTTGCAAGTTCCGTTCGATTTAACGTTCCATCTGTATTCAAAATAACCTCTCCAAAGCGGTTTACGAGCGCTGTTAATCCATCTGTACCTTTTTCGACTACTTGTCTCGCTACAAGGTCGGCATCGATTACCGGCACTCCAGAGATTTTAAATAAATTCGAAACAGTTGTCTTTCCACTGGCGATACCGCCTGTTAATCCAATGACTCTCATCTTTTTCCTCCAACACTTCTTGTAAAACCTATGTTAGTTCAAAATGCCCATTGTAGCAAGTTCTTTTCCTGATTCGAGCGTACAAAGATACAAAAATACCGCATCCTCAGTTTGAGAATGCGGTCAGTTGATTATAGACGTTCGTTTAATTCTTTTGCTAAGTCTTCGAATCCAGGTTTTCCAAGTAAAGCAAACATGTTTTTCTTGTATGCTTCTACTCCTGGTTGGTCAAATGGGTTAACGCCATTTAAGTAACCTGAAAGCCCTACTGCGATTTCGAAGAAGTAGATTAAGTGTCCTAATGTGTAAGCTGACATATCAGGAATGTTCACTACAAAGTTTGGAACTTGACCATCTGTATGAGCAAGTAATGTTCCTTGGAAAGCTTTGTATTTACAAAGTCCATTGTTTTACCTTGTAAGTATCCTAATCCATCTAAATCTTCTTCTGTTTCAGGAATTGTTACTTCTTCATTTGGTTTACCCACTTTGATAACTGTTTCGAAGATGTTACGGCGACCTTCTTGGATGTATTGTCCTAGTGAGTGTAAGTCAGTTGAGAAGTTTGCACTTGAAGGATAAATTCCTTTGAAGTCTTTCCCTTCTGATTCACCAAATAATTGTTTCCACCATTCAGAGAAGTATTGTAATGTTGGTTCGTAGTTAATTAATAACTCTGTCACTTTTCCTTTACGGTATAACACATTACGTGCTACAGCGTATTGGTAAGCTTCGTTTTCTTTTAAGTTTGATGAGCTGTATGCCACACGTGCATCTTCAGCCCCTTGCATTAATGCATCTACATCTGCACCAGTAACTGCGATTGGAAGTAATCCTACAGCTGTTAATACTGTGAAACGTCCACCGACATCATCTGGAATTACAAATGTTTGGTAACCTTCCACATCTGCTTCTGATTTTAATGCTCCACGAGCGCGGTCAGTTGTAGCGTAAATACGATTTACAGCTTCTTCTTTACCATATTTCTTAATTAATAAATCTTTGAATACACGGAAAGCAATCGCTGGTTCTGTTGTTGTACCAGATTTAGAAATTACGTTTACAGAGAAATCACGATCTCCGATTAAGTCGATTAACCCTTGTAAGTAAGTTGAGCTAATGCTGTTTCCTGCAAATAATACTTGCGGAGTTTTACGTTTGTCGCTTGGTAAGTAGTTATAGAAAGCGTGGTTTAAGAAATCAATTGCTGCACGAGCTCCTAAATAAGAACCACCGATACCGATAACCACTAATACTTCAGATTCTTCTTGAATCTTTTTAGCTGCTGCTTTAATACGAGCGAATTCTTCTTTGTCATAGTCGCGTGGTAAGTTAATCCAACCTGTGAAGTCGTTCCCTGCTCCTAATCCTTCGCGTAAGTCTTTATCTAACGCTGTTACTGTTGATTGTAAATTGTCAATTTCTTCTTGGCTGAAGAAACTTAATGCTTTTGAATAATCAAATGAAATATGTCCCATTTGAATGCCTCCTTCGTATTCAATAACGATGTATTATTAATTTTTGTTTTTATCTTTAACAAATTTTTCTTGTGCTTCTTCGATCCATTCTGGTAATTTCTTCGCTAAGCTTGAAAAACCAATGGAAGGAACATAGCGCTTGCGATTTTTCTTAATGCGTTGCGGAACATCTGGCACATCGAGTTTTTCCAGCGCTCGAATCGATAAACTAATCTTATTTGAGAATTCATCGACGTCAATGACTTTGGCTGTCACTTCTTGTCCTACTTTCACAAAATCATGCACATTATCCATATATCCATGTTTACACTCAGAAATATGAATCAAGCCTTGTGTATCTTCATCTAGCTCCAAGAAAACTCCGTAATTTTGTACACCCGTTACTTTAGCCGTAACGATGTCGCCAATTCTAAAAGTTTTGCTCATAGAACCTCCTACGCTTTTACGTCCATCGATTCAATGACAACATCTTCTAGAGGACGGTCTTGCGCATTACGTTCTACGCCTTCAATCTTAAGAACAACGTCCATACCTTCTACGACGCGTCCGAATACTGTATGACGGTGGTCTAACCAAGGTGTTCCACCAACTTTAGCGTATTCTTCAACGATTTCTTCAGGCCAGCCGCCATCTTTTAATTGTTTCAACATTTGTGCGGGTACTTGTTTTGCTGTAACAATGAAGAATTGAGATCCATTTGTGTTTGGACCTGCATTTGCCATTGATAAAGTTCCATACAAGTTGAATGCTTCTCTTGAAAATTCATCTTCGAAAGTACGTCCGTAAATAGACTCGCCACCCATACCAGTTCCAGTTGGGTCGCCACCTTGAATCATGAAGTCTTCAATCACACGGTGAAAGATAACTCCGTTGTAGTATCCATTTTTCGCATGTGTTACGAAATTCTCCACTGTTTTAGGTGCTACTTCAAGGAATAATTCCAATGTAAAATCGCCTAAGTTCGTATGCACAGTCACGAGTGGATTCTTTTCATTCACTTCGTTCAATTGTGGAAATTGACTCATTTTTCCATCTCCTTTTAATTCTTACTGATGATTGCTCATCTAACCTCCTCTATTAAACCACAAAAGCTAAACGGGTGCAATTTAGCGTTCTTATCCACCTTAATAAAAAAATAAAGAATATCTACAAATTTTCCTTAGTGATTTTCATTGTTTCGTGGTATAGTATTTGAGTATAGAAAAAAGAAAGAGTGAAAGTTTAATGACAATATTTCAAAATTATCCATTAATCGCTTCAATTTGCTCGATTCTATTTGCACAATTTGTTAAATTCCCGATTGCACTCTTCTCAAAGAAAGATGGTGCACACGTTTCGTTAGTTACTAGCACAGGTGGAATGCCAAGTTCTCACTCTGCTGCAGTTAGCTCGCTGATTACAGCGCTTATTATTGAATACGGATTTGCTTCTCCACTCGTTGCAATCGCAACAACGTTCGGTTTAATCGTGATGTTCGATGCCATGGCCGTTCGTCGTCAAAGTGGTGAACAAGGAATTCTCCTACAAATTATACGAAGAGCAAGTACGCGAAGAATCAAGCGCATTAAAGCATGTTGAAATTGAATCTGAAGATGATCCAATCAATCTCTTCGACACAGAAGAAAACAAAAAATTAATTATCAAAAAATATCTAGGTCACAAACCTGTTGAGGTGTTCGCCGGTGTACTAACTGGTATCGCAATGGCCTTTATTTTAAGAATGTTCTATTAATTCGGAGGTAAAAAGTGACTCAAGAAATTGTTGATATCATTATTATCGGCGGTGGGCCTGTTGGGCTTTTCACCGCCTTTTACGCGGGCTTACGTCAAGCGTCTGTTAAAATTATTGAAACTTTGCCCCAATTAGGTGGGCAACCAGGGATGCTTTATCCTGAAAAGATGGTTTATGACATCCCTGCCTTCCCAGAAATTACAGCTGGCGATTTAATCGAGAACTTGAAAAAGCAGCTTGAACGTTTCCCAGAAACTCAGTACTGCTTAGAAGAAGAAGCACTCGAATTAAACAAAACAGACTTCGGATATGAACTCGTAACTTCTAAACAAACGCACTACGCGAAAACAGTGATTATCGCTTGTGGGAACGGAGCTTTCCGTCCACGTAAACTCGATGTAGAAAATGCAGAAACTTATGAAAACAGCAACCTGCACTACTTCGTAACAAACTTAGAGCGATTCCGCGACCGTACTGTAGCCATCTGCGGTGGTGGCGACTCTGCGGTAGACTGGGCACTAGCTTTAGAACCAATCGCAAGAAAGTGACGATCGTCCATCGTCGTCCACAGTTCCGCGCACAAGAACATAGCGTGAAACAACTAGAAGAATCAAGCGTCGACATTTTAACGCCTTATCTTCCAGACCAAATTATTGGCGATGGCGAAACCATTCAATCGGTTGTCCTCAAACATGCTAAAGGTGAAGACCAAATTGAACTTCCTGTTGACGATTTTATCGTGAACTATGGCTTCTCTTCTTCTATTGGAGGAATGAAGAACTGGGGATTCGATGTGGTTCGTAACACCATCGTGACAAACAGCCAAATGGAAACGACTCTTCCTGGCGTCTTTGCCGTTGGAGATATCGCAACTTACGATGGCAAAGTAAAAATCATCGCTACTGGATTTGGTGAAGCACCTGTTGCCATTAACGCTGCAATGACTTACGTGAATCCAAATAGCCGTCCGAGCACGATTCATAGCTCGTCAATGTTCTAACCGTTTACAAAATTTCAAAAAGAACGCTCAATTCATTTGGGCGTTCTTTGTATTTTGTGTTAAAATAAAAAGCTACTCTTTTTAAAAGGGTTTCATAATTTGTTAAAAGGAGGATTTTTCAGATGAAAAGCCCAAAAGAATTACACGAACGCTGTTTAGAATTATTATCTGAACGCGGTGTAGAATTAGAACAAATTGCTGAATTAGTTTATTTCTTACAAGAAAGATATGTACCAGGATTAACGAAAGAAGAATGCTTATTAAACGTTAATAGCGTATTGAAGAAACGCGAAGTTCAAAACGCCGTTATCACTGGTATCGAAATGGATAAATTAGCAGAAGAAAAGAAATTACATCCATTATTAAACGATGTCTTATCTCAAGACGAGCCTTTATACGGTGTCGATGAAATCTTAGCATTATCGATCGTAAACGTATATGGTTCAATCGGATTTACAAACTACGGTTATATCGATAAAGTAAAACCAGGAATTCTTAAGAACTTAGATGACAAATCAACTGGTAAAGTAAACATCTTCTTAGACGACTTAGTAGGAGCTATCGCAGCCGCTGCAGCAAGCCGTCTAGCACACAGCATTCCAGCCAAAGAAGAATTAGACTAATCAAGCAAAAAGGATGAAGCACCATGCTTCATCCTTTTCTAAATTTATAGAGTGATACCTTATACGGTATCACCCTATTTTTTTTATTCTCCTAAAATGAGTCCCGCAAATTCCTCAGCAGTAACTGCGCCAAAGTAGTTGCTTAAATCGATGGCGCTTAAGACTTCCACTAAGTCTTCTTTCACCATACGAACACCTTTAAGTTTTTCTTCGACTTCTTGAACATTTCCTTTTGCAAAGAAATCTCCATAAATACGGCAATTTGAAATTCTACCTTGTTCCACTTCTAAGTAGCATTGAATTGTTCCACATGCGAAACGTCCATCACGGTAATCACTATATTGTGGAGATTGGCCATAATTCCATTCCCAGTTTTTATATTTAGAAGCTGTGAGTTCATCGATTGCTTTCCAATCTTCTTCCGTTAACACATAACGTTTCGCTTCATCTATAGAGTTAATTCCTAAAATCTTACATGTGATTAAGTTTTTGAATTCATCTACCGTCACGTTTTGATATTCTGGGGCTAGGTACGGACGAATACTTCCCACACGTGCACGTACCGATTGAATCCCTTTCGATTGTAATTTCTTCTTGTTTGGATTCAAGACTTTTTCCATCGCATCATAGTCCACGTCTAATAAGAGCGAGAATCCACCGTATACTCGACCATTGCTGATTGTCATCGCAGCTCCGGATACTTTTTTGCCTTCAATCGTTAAATCGTTACGTCCTGTTTGTTCAACGGCTGTTGCGCCGAGTTCGTGTAAGGCTTTGATCGCTGGTTCATACGTTCTCTTGAAGTCGCCGAAGATTCCATTGTCTTGGATTAAGTAGCACACATTCACAGCACCAGAATCCACGTATACGGCACCGCCACCAGTGTCACGACGTACAACAAGAATATTGTTTTCTTTTAAATACTCCTCATTCACTTCAGCGATTGTGTTTGGAATTTTCCAATTTCTACTTTAGGGTCGCAGTAATATGGGAACAAGATGTCATCATCTAAGAAGACATTACTTTGCACATATACTTGCATCGCAAGCGCTACTGCTCCATCTTTTACATATTTTCCATCACGGATTGGTTCGATTAAATACATTGTTTATTCTCCTTTAAGCTCTTGATATGTCCCATGAATTAATGGGGCGATGTTTTCTGACAATTGTACAGTCTGCTCTCTTAACGCGAGCGGAATCCGGTAATGTTTATGATTCATACTTACAAACAGCGCATTTGGATTGGCTTGTACGCATTTTTGGAACGGTGTTTTAATAAATTGTGGCGTCGTAAAGCCCACTCCGATTTCTAAAAAGAGCACCTTATCATTTTTATGTTCTTCTAAAAACGCATCATAGCGCTCTTTTTGTGCAAAGAAATCTGCTGACTCGACCATTCCTTTTTCGGCATTACGCTTATTAATTTCAAGCGGCGCTCCGCATTCTGGACAGAACGGAATCAGTTCATAAGGTACTTTCATGTCCTTTTGTTCCGCAATCATCTTACGGACTAATGCATCATCTTGATACGTTTTTGGATGACAGTGCTGGCTACATTGGAAAAGTCCATACTCCCCTTGAATATGATAAACTTTCTCTTTGTCATACCCGGCTACCCAAAACGCATTGTCCGCATTTGTCGTAATAATATGGTATGGCTTCGTTTTAAGCATTTCTAATAGTTCCACATACGATTGCCCCACAGGTTGATCTAAGTAGTTGAGCGCGATAAAACGACTTTGAAACGCCCAATACTCTTCCCAACTCGGAAAATGAAACAAGCTCGCCTGTAACATATCTAAAAATTGATACTTCTCGATAAAATCAGGAAAAGCGTCTTCGAATCGACTGCCAATATAGGTGAACCCATCTGCTGCCGACATCCCAGCACCGATACCCACCACGATGGCATCAGCTTCCTGGAATAAGTCCGCCAGTAGACTAGCTTCAGTCGTTCTTTCTTTTTGTAATGCATTCCATTTCGTCATTCTACTGTTCTCCTGATAAATAATTCTGATAAATTGATTGGTCTTCCTTGGTATACGTTGAAAAGACAACGGTCATTGTTGAAGCTGTCTCCGTCAACCATTTTTTCACAGTATCTACCGCAATACGCGACGCAGGTTCTTTTGGAAAACCAAACTCTCCTGTTGAAATCCCGCAAAAAGCAATCGAGGTAAGACCTGCTTTTCTTGCTGTTTCTAGACAACTCTTGTAACAACCAGCAAGTAACTGTTCACGAAGTGGCGTTACTTTTTGTCCTGGAGGTAAAAAGGGCCCGACTGTATGAATGATGTACTTCGAAGGCAAATTGAATGCCGGCGTCATTTTTGCTTTTCCAACAGGTTCCTTTTTCCCTTGTTCTTCCATTAAATGGTGACAAAAGGAGCGAAGTTCAATTCCTGAAAAAGTATGAATTGCATTATCAATACAGCGGTGGTTTGGAATAAAACATCCAAGCATCTCACTATTCGCAGAATTCACAATCGCATCGACTTTCAGTTCACATAAATCGCCATCATAGAGTTTGATTTGGTCGTTTGCTGTCGACGCGCAATCTGCTAATGTCTGAACTCTTGGTGAATGGTACTCTTTAAATATTCATTCTCCAAAGTGATATATTCTGCAGGAGCCTCTTTTGGCTGTCTTACATTCACAAGACCTCTCCAATGGGCCTTCAACTCTTCTACCGTTTTCCTTTCAACTTCAATGCTTTCTCCTGATTCCTGCGACAAGATCTCAATCATTTGTTTGAGCAGCTGCTCTTCTTTATGATTATTCATCTTCTAATGCCAAGAATGCTGCTTCATCAACATCCGTTAATGTCACTAACCAGTGTTCTTCTGGTTTTTCAGAGTTTAATAATTTAGGGTCTTCTGTTGCCGCTAAGTTTCTAGCTACGACTTTCCCTGCAAGTGGCGTCACAATCGACATCACTGTTTTACTTGCTTCTAGGCTTAAGATTTCGTCTTCAGCTTCTAATTGATCATCCATATTGAATTGAACGAATCCAATTGTACCGACATCATCTTGAAGCTCTGGCGTCATACGAATCGTGTAGTTTTCTCCTTCTTTATCAATCCATAAAAAGTTAGCAAATTTTCTCATTTTATTGTTCTCCTTTATATAATTCAGCAAGTAATTCTACTGAACGTTTTCTTTTTTCAATGGAACCGACGAGTGGGATAAATAATAACTCGTCAGGATTAGAGACTGCTCTTAGCGCCTCCATTTGTTCAAAAACTTCACGTGGATTCCCCACAATGAGTCGGCTGCGATTGCTTGCAATCTTCTCTCGATCACGCTGTGTTAACTGATATTCTTCCACATCTTTTTGAGTTGGGAAGGTATGAAATTCTGAAAAATCTTGTTTTCCAAGCATCCATAAGTCTAATGGTTTTGACATTTCTTCGGCTTCTTCACTCGTATCCGCAATCACCACAAATACCGCTAGTACGAAGTTGCTTGGTTTACTATGTGATCCTGGTTTAAAGGTGCTGCGATATTGCTCAGAGAGACTTTTCGCCAACTCCACAGGGTCTTGAGGAATATACGGAAACACACCATATACAAAGCTCAAACCAAGAGTTGCCGCAGACTCAATCGACTGACCGCCCATTCCAAGAAGGAACTGTTCTGGTACAGTCGTCGTTTCTGGAACGACCACGCCTTTATGACGCGCTTCATTCAAATAGTTCTGCAATTTTTCTAACCACAGCGAGTATTGCTCTTTCGAATAAAGCGACTGCAAATTACGACCTACAAGAGGAGTTCCTGGGGAATTGCCAAGCCCAATATCCACACGCCCTGGGAATAATCCTTCTAGGGTTGACATGATTTCAGCCACTTTATACGGCGAATAATGAAGACCCATGATACCACCAGAACCAATATGGATGTTCTTCGTATGGCTAGCAAGATAAGGAATCACCACTTCTGGAGCACTAATCGATAGTGCCGGCACATTATGATGTTCACTTACCCAGAAACGATGGAATCCCAGTTCATCTGCTAATTGCGCTAACTCCAGCGTTTCACGAACAGCCTCTGCGCTCGTTTTTCCTTCATCTACGAGACCATAGTCTAACAGACTAATTTTCATCCGTCTCTCTCCCCTCGTAGTTGGCTTCGAGTCCTCTGAAGAAATCTCGTGCTTCTTTTTCAAGCGACTCCCCAAAATCCATTAAAGGAACGATATCTTTAAAGGCTGCCTTTGGAATTGCTAAGGCTTCAAGCGCTTCTGGTTTAATCGTTAATTGGATTTCTGATTCATTTCCTTCTTGAATCTTCACGGCAAATTCTGGATCCGTGATAAACGGTGTTGAAAGGCCTACTAAATCTGCATTTTCCAATGCTTCGAGGGCTTTTTCTTTAGAATTAATGCCGCCTGAAGCAATCACTGCCACGCGTCCTTTTAAGCGGTCATAGACCACCTTATTAACGAGTTCACCTTGATGCGGTCCTTTAGCACGGAGTTTATTTCTAAAGACATCATGTCCCCAGCTTGCAATGGCTAAGTAGTCAATGTTTACTTTTTAAGCGCGTCTTCGAAGAACTCTAGGAACTCATCAACAGTGTATCCAATTTGATTTCCACGCGTTTCCTCAGGAGTCGCACGGAATCCTAAAATAAAATCATCAGAGGCATATTCATCAATCACTTCTTGAACCGCCAATAAGACTTCCATCCCGATTCTCGAACGGTCTTCTAATGTCTTACAGCCATATTCATCTGTACGCTCATTTGAGAACGTTGAGAAGAAGGTTTGGATAAGTAATCGCTGTGCCGATGAAATTTCTAGCCCGTCGAATCCAGACTGGACAGCGATTAGTGCAGCACGGCTATAATCTTCGGTAATGCCATGAATTTCTTCTACGGTTAACTCTTTAACTTCATGTGGGAACGGCGATTGCAATGTCATCGCACTTGGACCGTATACATAGCGGTCACGATTTAAAGCATGGCTTGCAAAACGTCCTGCATGCGTTAATTGTAAGATGGCTTTTGCGCCACCTGATTTCATCGCTTTGGCTAGTTTGGTTAAGCCTTCGATATCGTCTAGAGAAGTCGCGCTAAATCCATACTCAAATAGCTGTCCGTGCTTGTTCACGTATGCCGCCCCTGTAATTTGAAGGGCTGCAGCATGCGCACGACGCTCGGCGTATTTTAAATCATCTTCTGTAATATGACCTTCTTTCGTCGAAGAGTTCGTCACCATTGGAGAAAGCACAAATCGATTGTCCAATGTGACTCCTTTTTTTAATTCGAAAGGCTTAAATAAAGCTTCTGTTTTTGACACACTTTCACTTCTTTCTACTGTTTTGTTACTTGTAATAATTGTTCTTGTTCAAACCATTCTGCGATTTGTAGGAGCAAATCTTCTCTTCCTTTTGCTGCAGCGAGTTGCACTCCAATCGGCAGTCCGTCTTTGGTGCGGTGTACTGGCAAACTGATTGCGGGTTGTCCTGTAATATTAAATCGCTGCGTAAACGGCGTATCGGCTACGCTCTCCTCGAACATTTCCCAGAGTAATTGCTGCTTTTGGTCTTTTGTAAAATCATCAATGCGACCGAGTTCGGATTGTAAATCCGTAGATAATTGATACGGAACAAGACTCGGCGCCGCCTGTGCAACTGTCGGTAACAGCAGCACATCGTACTGCTCGTGTAACTGTGCCATCTGCTCGGCATAATTATCCCAACTTGAAGCCACTTTAGAGTACTCCATTCCTGAAATATCCAGGCCACTACGATAAATCGCCCATGTCATTAATTCCATATCGTCACGCGTTATTTGGCGCTGTAGTTGGCGTTCAATATTTGGAACATCAACGCTGTCTCCACTGCACTAATAATATAAAATCCTTTTTGCAGATCAACACCATCTACTGGGTCCTTTTGAAGAATGGTTACGGAGTGCCCATGATTTTCAAAGAAATTCGCAATCTTCATTACGGCATCCACCGAATCCTTAGAAACCGCTTCTCCCACTGGTGACTTTAACAACACGGCCACTCTTAATGGTTTTATTTTTTCTGTCTTATAAAGCTGTTCGTAACTCAGTTTCGGCAATGGAAACGGGCTTTCCATCTGGCACTCTTGCATATGAAATAATAAGTTCCTTGTATCTTGGACCGTTTTTGTCAGCGCAAAATGAACAGTTGCGCCATTCCATCCACGATAGGAACCTGGTCCAACAATCACACGACCTCTAGAGGGTTTCAGTCCAATCAATCCATTATGACTGGCAGGGATTCGAATCGATCCACCACCATCGCTTGCTGCTGCAATTGGTGAAATTCCGCTTGCTACCACAGTTGCCGCCCCACCACTTGAGCCTCCAGCATTTCGATCAGGATTCACCGCATTTCGAACAGGACCATGGAGAGTGGCATCACTGACTGTCTTGAATCCAAATTCTGGAGTATTGGTACGACCCATAATAATAAAGCCGAGTTCTTCTAAACGTTTGACAAAGTTGTCAGTCTGCTTGCTTTTTACATCCTTAAATAAACGTGAGCCATATGTACAGACGCTCCCTTTTGCTCTTGCCCTAGGTCTTTTAGAAAAATAGGAACTCCCGCAAAAGGTTGATTTGTCAGTTTAAAGTGCTTCGCCTTTTCTAGTGCTTCTTCATATTGCTCGTAAACAATGGCATTCAGAGAAGGATTAAGCGTGCGCGCGCGTTGAATCGTTTCTGTTACTAATTCTAATGGACTCACTTTTTTCAAACGAACGTCTTCGGCTAAACTTGTCGCATCCATCACTTCATCACTTCCCTTTCACTAATTAACAAGCCATTATACCCATGAACACCTCTCAATTACAAAAGTACGGCCTATAAAAAACACAAAAAAAAATAATCTCTAAAATCAGCACGATTTCAGAGACTATTTTAATAACAATCTATTTAATTTTTATGCTTTTTCCATAGGAAAATCAGTAAGAGAAGCGACGAAACAGAAATGAACATTCCAAGATGTAATCCTGGTGGAGTATAACTCCAAACAATCTCGTGTTCTCCTTCTGTCAGCGAAACGCCCATAAAGAAGCCAAGCGCTTTTTTCACTTCTTGCTTCTTACCATCCACCGTCACGCTCCAACCAGAATGGTATGGAATCGTAAAGGTCGCAAAGGACTGCTCACTATTAGTTACAGTGACATGTGCCTTCACCATCGCGTTTGTATACGACTCAATTGTAATATCATTTGCTTTCTTATACTGCGTCAATGCGTTTGCGAGTGTTGTGATATCAATCGTATAGAACTTGAAGCCACGTAAATCCCATTCTTTGGCTTTCGCGTCCTCAATCGCAAAGGTAATTGTCTGATCTAAATTCCCATTTCCAATCATCCACAATTGGTTCTCATGGAATCGATTTTCATACGGATAACTAATACCATTTAACATCACTTTTGATTTAATCACAGAGCCCGCTTGACGTTCTGGAATTTCCACAAAATACAATTTGTTTGGTTGTAGATTGAACTTCCATTCAATTTTTAGCAGGTTCCGCCTCATTTGTTAGCGTGTATTTCTCCGGCCCCTTCGTTAAATTCGTCGTCACAGGTTCGCCCTACACTAACCTCCGTCAATGCATTTGTTCCAGAGAGCCCAATCACTTGCAAGAGCTGGTTAAGATTGGCTACTGGTTGATTTTTTTCAAAAGCGATATTGGTTGTCGTATTCTCATTCGTTAAATAGCCAAGAGAAAACGCATATGGATTGCGGTAAACCACAAAAATCCTTCACTTTGCCTTCTTTAGCATACATACCACGCACATCGGCATAGACGCGTTTTTTTCATCGCCGTCCATCATAAAGCGTGAAACTCCAAAGAGCGAATCCAAAAATCACATTACGGTTGGTATAGTTCACCACCGATTGAGACGTTGGAAGGCCTAGATGGCTCATCTCTTCAATCAGCGCATGCTCAAGACTCGATGTGAAGTGCGAAGCTCCATTATATCCAAACGCAATCGGGAAGTTCGCATGCGACAATCCTTTATGCATTTCCATTCGCGTAAACGTACTTTTGATGGCTATAGCCTTCTTTATCGAAAGCCATCGCAAATTCCATTTGTTCCTGTAATCCTGCATTACCGATAAAATAAGGTGCTCTTCTAAAACCGACAAACGAACTCACCATTAACTCAACTATCACAACTCCCGCTGTTAATTGTAACCTACGAACTCTATCCGCTCTTCTAAAGAAGAAGGCTAATAAGATAATTGTCCAAATAATGAATGCGAGTATTTTCTGCGAGGTCTCAACATATTGAAGACTTCTTAGCATCGACAATACTAGAATTGCCCCAAATCCAAAGATGGTCACTAAGAACTCATTCAATCGGAATTCATCTTTCCACTGCATTAGACTTTCGGATGCTAGCACCAGCATAAAGCTATTGGCTACCCAAGAATTTCTGAAGTAGAAACCGACTGGGCGTTGTCCCATATGCCAAATTTGATCGAAGCCTTGAATTGAAAATGAGAGCAGTAAGACAAGCAACACAACTGTCGCTGCTAATTTCTTACGAAGTGTAATCTCTTTTTTAGCGAAGAACGTACATAGCCCAAAAAGCCCTAAGCCACCGATAAAGAGTTGCGGTAACGCCTTAGAATCGCCCCACTCTTTTTCACCAAAGGATCCTAAGATGAATTTTTGCGGCATAGCGACTAAATCATTCACAGGATTCCAAGACCATGCAAAGGTACTTCCCGCACTCGCTTTACTTTCTAATAAGGCGCTAAAGACGGGCAATAGCCAAAATGCTGCAAGGCCTACCCCTATCAGTGCAAATAACGCGACTCTCACTATTCTCTGTACGGCTTCTTTCAATGAAGCATCCGACGAGAAGACCACATAAAATGTATAGAGTGCCACAAAGAGACACATCATATACCCTGTATAAAAATCCGTTATTAAACTAATGGCAAGAAACAGCGGTAATTTCACCGAACGCTTCCCACTCGCCACCTCTTCGATTCCCAAGAGAATAAACGGAATATAGACCAGATTATCTAAGAAATTAGGATTATATTGTTGCGATACGACAAAACCGCTAAGGGCATATGACGAAGCTAATCCTAATGATAACCAGTAATGTTTCGACACGCCTTGGAATTTCTTTTCTAAGAAATATCCAAAGACGACTCCCATAACCCCAGCACGTAGAAGAGGAATCACGTAGCTAAGGACTTGAAAACTTGAAATTGGAAAGATTACATATAAAAACGTGAATGGACTTAAACTATTAAAGCCCCAGACACTTGGCATGGCTCCTCCAAGTGATTTCTCGAAGGACCAAAATAGACCACTAAAATCTCCACTCCAAAATAGTTTATGCAATCCGATATAAAGCGGAAAATATTGAGAAAGAAAATCTCCGCTATGAATCGAATTTTGCGAAAAAGGGGTCAATCCTAAACTTAGGAAGACCCCCAACATCACCACAAATGGAACGAAGAATAGCGAACTATATTTTAATTTCATTTTTGAAATTGTCATTATAGTCTACTCCTATTCAATTAAATCCATTTTTTATAAATGGCTAACACATAAATACAAATTGATAAGATTGAAATTACAAGCCCTGCCATAAATCCTTCTGGCATGTAAGTCATCTCAATCGTATGTTCACCAGGTGTAATTTGGAAAGCAAGAAGACTATCCCAAACTTTAGCCGTTCCAACGACTTGACCATCCACTTTAACAGTCCAGCCTTTTTCATATGGAATACTTGTCATCATCCATGTGCTATCGTCTGTGATATTCACAGTCCCTTGAATATGACTATCATCCCAATGAGTGACTTTCATCCCTTGAAGTTGACGCTCTTCAATCATGCGATTTACTAAGGCGCTATTTGAACGTGCTAGGCGTAACCCCGACAAGTTGTATTCGTCATCTGTATCAATTTCAATCGTTAAATCAACGGCTTTTCCAAGTGAATCATGGGCCACTTGAATGAGTTGTGTTTGTTGGAATTTATCTTGGAAGTCATACGTATTTCCATTGAGTAAAATTCTCACTTTGTTTTTATTCGTGTGAGAAAGTTTTTGAGGAATCGATACCCAGTAATCTTCAGAAGACTGCGGCACTAAATGATACGTAATTGTTCCTGGTTTTGATGAATCCACACGTTTATACGTTTCTGGTTTAGAAGAATCAGGAACTTCCATATTATCCAACTTCACTTCGTTGGCTGCTAAAAGCGTTAAGTAGTTCTCACTTGTTGCTCCCATCGCTTGAACAATCTTGTTATGATTTTGAATTGGTTGATGATTTTCCAGTTTTACATTCACTGTCGCATCATTCACACCATAAGCGATTGGTAAGATTAATCCTGTTTCATATGTCTTCGTTCTTGTTGCTTCGTAAACTGGTTCTTTCGACGTAATATCTTTACGCGTTACCATATTTCCGAATACATACATTTTCGAAGTATCTGGATATTCTTTTGTATACACTGGTTTTGGCGCCACTAAGTATTTTACTGAGAAGAGCGCGTCTTGCAGCGGTGTTCCTTGATAGTACGTTGTCGCGTTAATCCCGTTATTTCCTAAGCGGTCAAATAAATCACGCGTACTATTTTCCAAGTTCGAACTAAATACTGATAAACCTGGATAATCGACCATAAACGGATCGTTTTTACTTAAGTTAAATGTCTTATTGATACGATAGAAATCCGTATCATCAGGACGAATTGGATTGATGGCATCTTTCAATTGAAGAACCGCATCGTGGTATTTATACGCATCTGTATATCCGACACGCGACTGAACAATGGCCGCATTGGCTGTCAATTCAACCGCCGTTAATACTGCAATCACCGCCCATGGTTTCTTCGCTTTTGTCCAGAACAAGACAAGAAGCATAATCATGAAAATACCAAGCGTCGCAATACGTTGCCAAATGGTTAAGAATGAATGTTCTTGGAATTGAACGATTCCAAAAATAATCGCCATTCCCACAAATAGGATGCTTGCTTCTTTTGCGGTAAATCGTTCGACTTCGCGTAAGCTTAAGTAAGCTAGGTACACTAAGAAGAAAGCGATAATCCATGAGAAGCGGTAGAAGAATCCAGCTGGGTTTTGTCCCATATGCCATAATTTACTTGTAAATTCATGCGCACAAGAGATTAAGAAAACAACAAGTACGAATCCTGCTGCGATCTTACCCCATTTGGTAATTTTCTTAGAGATAAAGTAGTAAATCGTACCTAAGATTCCGAAGCTTGCCACATAAATGTTTGGTAAGTTTGGTCCGGCTGGCCATGAATCATTATCGAATGATCCAAGGAATAATTTCGATAAAATTTCAAGAGGGTTAATTTGCAATGTCCACTCAAATTTCAATGAGTTTTGCAAACCACCTTTAGTAGAAACTAAACTGATGATGATTGGCAATAGAATCGCCGCAACCATCCCTACTGCGATAATCGAAGCGCAAGCTAGTTTTAACATGCGTTCAAAAATCACTTTGATATTTGTAAATTCTTTTGAACGGATGACATAGAAGAATGCGTAGATGACTACGAAAATACATGTCATATAACCCATATAGAAGTGTACAAATAGCGCTAGCGCAAGCATTCCGATATAGCCTCGCGGAGACTCATTATCAAGCACTTGTTCTACTCCAATTAATACTAGTGGCAACATAATCATGCCATCGTAGAAAATTGGGTTCATTTGATAGCTGACGTTAAATCCGTTTAAGGCATAAATCGTCGCTACGATTGGAAGTAAGTAGGCTTTTTTCTTTAGGCCGTCATAACGCTTCACAAGGAAATGCGTCATCGTAAGTCCCATTGTTCCGTAACGTAATGCGATAACAACAGGAACAATCCATTGGAAGTTTTCTTCCGAGAAGAATAGGAATAAGAAGTTAAATGGACTTAATAAGTTAAAGCCCCAAATTCCAAGCATTCCCCCACCAATTGATTTCGAGAAAGAATAGAAGAAGCTACTCCAATCCCAATTTAAGAATAGATGTTTGAAATAAGCATAGAGCCCAATGTACTGCGCGTTAAAGTCAACCGCCATCAGAGACTTCGCACCAAACGGGAAGAAGCCATCAATCGCCCACGCGATAAACATGATGACCATCGGCGCAAGGAAGCTTGCTAAATAGACCTTTTTCTTAGTCGTCATGTTGCTCTCCTTTCACCGTCATATTTGTTTCATCTACTAAGTAATGCGGACGTTTCTTCACTTCGTAGTAAATCTTACCGATGTACTCTCCTAACACCCCGATCGAAATCAATTGAATTCCACCAAAGAGCACGACAGAGAAAATCGTTGTGAAGTATCCACTAACGAGTGAATCCGGCGCCACGAAATATTGAACGAATGTCCAAAGAACGTAAGCTAGTGAGATTAATAAACAGAATAAACCGAAGTTAATGCACATACGAAGTGGCTTATCGTTGAATGATAAAATCCCTTGAATCGCATAGTTTAACGAGAACTTCAATGAGTATTTCGTTTCACCAACAGTACGTACTTGGTTTTCGTATTCGATAACTTTTTCTTTAAATCCAATCCAAGAGAAAATCCCTTTAGAGAATCGGTTGTATTCTTGTAATGAAAGGATGGCACGAACCGCTTTACGGCTGAATAGACGGAATTCAGATACTCCATCCATTAATTCGATATCCATCATTTTGTTTGCAAGACGATAGAAATGTTTCGCTAAGAATGTACGGTGTGGTTTTTCACCCGTACGAGTACGACGAGCACTCACAACGTCATATCCTTGTTCATACGCTTCAATCATTTGTGGAAGAAGTGCAGGTGGATGTTGTAAGTCCCCATCCATTAAAATCACAGCTTCCCCTGTTGCGTATTCAAGTCCTGCAATCGTTCCAGCTTCTTTCCCAAAGTTTCTGCTGAAACTAATATACTTGACGCGAGAATCGCCATCTGCGATCGCAAGCATTTTTTCAAAAGTACGGTCTTTACTACCATCATTAATAAAAATAATTTCAAATTCCGCTTTAGTAATTTTATTGACTTCTGCTACTAAGGCGTCATACATTTTTTGAATCATATTTTCCTCGTTATAAAACGGGATGACAATTGATAATTTCATTATTCCACTCCTCAATCCTTTAAATGTTCATCTCTTATATCATACCATTTTTTTGTGTGAAATTCCGCTCATATGCGAATTTTTTGGGTACAAAAAAACGAGAACTCTTCCTTTTTGAAAGAAGCTTCTCGTTTCTTACTGTTTTAAATTTCTTTTAATCGCTTAATCGCAACGTTTGTCCCAAATAGCCCCACCAATAAAAAGGTGAATACGACGGCAAAGCATAGCATAAAGAATTCCTCTGGCAAGGCTAAAATAATCGGGTCATTTTTCGGATCGAACATCCACGCATCATTGTTGAAGAACACTTGATGAAACTTCACAAAAAGCGTATCGAAGAATGCCGCAATCGCAAAACAGACGACAACTGGAATTAAAACGAGCCAACGAATTGGTCTACGCAATTGCCATGTTTGTCTTCTTTGTCGTAAATATCTTACTCCAAAGAAACTGATAAGCCCTGAAGCGAGTAACACCGCAAAGTTCACGAAGAAGAGCCGTTTCACTTCAAAGAAATGGAACAGACCTTGCTGCGAACTTGGAAATCAGTCATCATCAATGTATCGTTCAATGGATTCGTTAAATATCTAATGAGTTCATGATAGTTCATCTTAAGTGTATCTGCACTGTAACCAGTGAGCTTTTCCACTCCAAACCAACCAATCGACCAGTGATACATCGGCTCAAAGAAAATTACAAACGTAATTCCTAAACTTAAAAAGAACAGGAAAAGCGCGATAGAAGTAATCCACTTAGGTACGCGGTAAGTTCTAGTTAAATAGTCCATTCACTCAAGTCCTCTACCAAGTGCGTTGGTTGTTCTTCCACTTTTTCTAAGTCTTCACGAGTTGAAAATCCTGTTAATACCATCAGCGTATCCATGCCGTATTGAATGCCCGCTTGAATATCCGTTTGGTAATTATCTCCAACCATTGCGATGTCTTCTTTTGTAAAATGACGATCTGGGAATTTAGCATTTAAATAATCCAATGCAGACTCCATAATCACGCTACTTGGTTTACCGATAATAATCGGCTCTACTTGTGTCGCCACTTTTAAGAAACCAGTGATGGCACCTGACCCTGGAATTGGGCCTTTTTCGCTTGGTAAGTTTGAATCGATATTGGTTACGATATAAGTTGCGCCATTACGAATCGCAAGTGTTGCTGTTTCTAAGTCTTTATAAGTCACATTACGGTCAAGCGACTGCAACACGACTTCTGGTTCTTCAGAAACAAGCGTATATCCAGCTGCTTTAACTTGATTTTTAATCGCTTCTTCCCCGATGACCATGACACGGTTCACGTTGAAATGAGACTTCAAGTAATCCACTGCCGCAACACCGCTTGTATACACTTCGTCTGCCGAAACTTCGGTGCCATAGTTCACACGTAAGTTTTCGGCTACTTGTGCAGGTGTTTTTGTAGCGTTGTTTGTTACAAATAGGAATGGAATTTTGGCTTCTTGCAATCTCTTAATAAATGCTTCAGCTGTTGGAATACGGTCTTTTCCGCGATACATTGTTCCATCTAAATCAATAAAATATGCTTTATACATTTAGTTACCTCTTTGTTGGTTTTCTCGAATATGGAATCCTTTCTTCTGAGTGGATTTCATAGGGCTCTTCTTCACCTTGCTGCTTGTTGGTTTCTCCACTTCTTTCATTGAGAAATGTTGAGAAGATTTCTTCTGTTTTGGTTTGAAGTTGTTGCCTTCATATTCTTTTTCTTTCATCGTTTCTTTCGGAATAAATTCTTTTAAGTTAAACGATTGATCTTTTTTCGTCTTTTGATTTGTCTCATTATTACGTTTCTTCTGACGGTTTTGAGACTTCTCTTTAAACTTACGCTTGTTATTTGAACGGACTGGACTATCTAAATCCGCCGGACTAAATACATGTTCTCTGCGTTGATTGTTTTGACGTTTGCGTTGATTATTGCGTTCACGTCTTGGACGTTGTTGTGGTTTTTCTTCTTCCACAACTGGCTTATGTTGCGCCTCTGGGTCTCTTGCCAATACGAAATATTGGCATCCAAAATTACAATATTCTAATAAATATTCTTGTAAATAATCGATATCGCGGTCCGGAGTCGCCAATTTATGCGAATGTTTGAAGAAACCTTTCAAACGTAATTTCTCATGGCCCCAGTCGCCAACGATGTAATCATAGCGCTCAAAAATATCATTATAGCGCTCGTTTAACGCTTCAATATTAAATCCGTCACGGTAGTCTTCGACGATTTCATAATGCACATCATCAATCATCACGGTTGTATCTCCAACCATTACCGCACGCTTCACTTCTTCTTCAGGCGTTGTCACAATCTCTTCTAAGACTTGACTTAATTCCTGTGAAAGTGTTTCTGCTTTCTGTTCAGTCATGATTCTTCCTTTCTTTGAATACTAATTCTTTTTCAATAATCGTTCTTAATAAATCTGGATAAATAATTTCGTTGTCCCCTTTTTCTTCAATGATCGGGAAAAATGGAACGAATCGCATATGGTCTGGGCAAACAAATGTAATAAACTCATCGTCTGCCAACTTTCTTCCATCCATAAGGATTTCGCCACTAGCGAGCTGGAATCCTGTATAAAGGATCTCTCCAAACAGTTTACCACGAAAACCATATCCACGAATAGCTTTTTCTAGTAATTCAGGCTGCTGTTCTTCAAAAATGCGTAATAGTTGTTTGAAATCCGAAACTCTAAAGCGACTCTTATTCAAATGAATCGGATGTGGCATACACTCATGCAAATCGAACTTTGTGAGAGGTCCTTCTTTAAACGGTACTACGAAAAGTCCAGTATAAGTAAATGCTACCGAAACTCCAGTTTGTCTCGTCATCGCTTCTAGCGAGAGAAGAGCTAGTTCTTTTACGGAATACGCAGGAATATGCGGGAGTACCACTTCTTCTTTCAAGAGCGCAATCCCTTCTTGGCGAAGTGCTTCTCCTTCATCAATAGTCGAATCCTCTTTTAAATCCTCTACTGCAATCATTTTGTCCGAAAGAGGAATCAAGCGACTCCCTTCTGTCTTCAAATGAAGCTCGCCAATATAAGCACCATACTTAAATCCACCAGTTAACAGCGTCTGATTTACCCATTTCCCTTCTTCAAAGAAATGATGCGTATGTGCTCCAAGAATCACTTGAATTTCTGGATAAGTTTCCGCAATCAGATGATCCATTTCAATTCCTAAATGAGACAGCAAGATAATCTGATGACCGCCAGCTGCAAGCGTCGGTACAAGGCGCTTCAACGCATCCATCGGCTCTTCAATCAAATAGCCATTTGGCCCATAGCTTTCTGGATAAGAAGCCGTCAACCCGATAAATGCAATACTGCAGTCGTCCACTGTTTCGAAGTGAACTTCCTTTGCAAACGGAGGCACTTCTCGAGTTGTTGCCCATTTGACATTCGAAATAATGACTTCGAACTGGCGACCTTCATACGCCGCCTCTAATTCAAGCGGTGTATACGCCGTCCCTTCGTTATTTCCAAGGGTAGCAAAATCGATTTGCTCTTCGTTCAACACTCTTGCAGCAATCTTTCCGTCCTCTGCTTCGACCAGTGGATGAACACGGTCAATGAGGTCTCCTAGATCAATCCCAAATACCTTCTGCCCTTCTTTTTCAAGCTGGGCTCTACGCTCTTTCATAAAGCGCGTTTGCGTCTTTATGGAATGAAAGTTCGAGTGCATATCATTGATGTGAAGAATCGTTACTTCACTCATGCTTCCACCTCATCCGGATGATTTCAAATACTATTGCTTGTGTTAACTGTTGTAAATCCTGTGGTGCAATTTCTAATTGAAGTCCACGTTTTCCCGCAGAGATACGAATCGTTTTTTGCTCCATCACATGATGCTCGATGAAGGTTGGGAATTTCTTCTTCATTCCAATTGGTGAACATCCTCCGCGTACATATCCTGTTAATGGTTCCAGTTTATCTAGTGATAATAATTCTACGCGTTTATTTCCTGAAACTTTCGCAATCGTCTTTAAATCTAATTCTCGGTGAGCCGCAATACAAGCGACTAAATGTCCAGTCTTATCGCCTGTTAATACGATGGTTTTGTAGACTTCCTCAACGGGAATCCCCATCCCCTGCGCTGCATGAATCGCATCAAGGTGTGCTGTATCCACATCATATTCATGAATGGCATATGGAACTTTTGCTTGCTCGACCATTCGCACTGCATTTGTTTTGATTACTTTTTTCTTTTTCACGTAAAATCACTCCTTTTTCCATTTTACCACAAGGAGCAATCTATTTGAAATCTCCTTTCATCTTCTTTTGTAACCTTTTGAAAAAATAAAAATCCCTAAGAAAACTCTTAGGGATTTAAGTTCTAATCTAATAAACTAAGTCGACGAATGAAATCGGCATTCGACTTCGTTTCTCTTAATTGCTTCACAAGTTGCTCACTCGTTTCAAGCCCGTCTCCTTTAATGGCATGACGCACTTTCCAAATCGCTTCTAGCGTTTCTTGTGAAAGGAGCATGTCTTCTTTACGAGTGCCTGAACGTTTCACATCAATAGCCGGAAATACTCGTCTTTCCGCTAACTCTCTTGATAAATGAATTTCCGAATTCCCCGTTCCTTTGAACTCTTCGTAAATCACATCATCCATACGGCTTCCGGTTTCCACTAACGCCGTCGCAAGAATCGTTAGGCTACCGCCCTCTTCGATATTTCTGGCAGAACCAAAGAATTTCTTTGGACGATACAAAGCTGCTGGGTCAATCCCACCACTCAATGTTCTTCCTGAAGGTGGAATCGTTAAGTTATACGCACGTGCAAGACGCGTAAGGCTATCCATCAAGATAATCACGTCACGTCCATCTTCTACAAGACGTAGCGCACGTTCCAGCACTAATTCACTAATCTTAATGTGGTTTTCTGGAAGCTGGTCAAATGTAGAATAGACCACTTCCGCATCTACTGTCCGTTCGATGTCCGTTACCTCTTCAGGTCGTTCATCAATGAGTAAAATAATCAATTCGGCTTCTGGATAATTTGTTGTAATTCCATTAGCGATTTCTTTAAGTAAGCTTGTCTTCCCTGCTTTTGGTGGTGCTACAATAAGTCCACGTTGCCCAAAACCAATCGGGCAAATTAAATCCAACATACGAGAAGCGATGCGACCACGTGTCGTTTCTAGCACCATTTGTTTTTCAGGATACAATGGTGTAAGTCCTGGGAAATGGTCACGCTCTTTGGCTTCTTCGGGATCTTTTCCATTCACGAAACCAACTTGCATCAACCCATTAAACTTCTCACCTTGACGTGGCGGACGTGCTGTCCCACTCACAAGGTCCCCATTTCGAAGGTCGAAACGGCGAATTTGCGAAGAAGAAATATAAATATCTTCCTGACTGCTTGAATAGTTAATCGGTCTTAGGAATCCAAAGCCTTCTGCGCGGTTAATGTCTAAGACACCTTCCACTTGGAAAAATCCAGTAGCTTCTTCTTGAGCACGAAGAATCGCAAGCGCCAATTCCTTTTTATTCATTTGACCGTAATAAGGAATTTTATAATGTTTGGCAAAGCCGTACATCTCTTTTAAAGTTTTTTCTTGTAAGCTTTGTAGCGTTACAGTTTCCACTTGTTCTGACATAATGCCCCTTCTTACTCTTCAATCATCGAAATATCAGCACCTAATGCTTGTAGTTTTTCAACAATATTTGAATAACCACGTAGAATATGTCCGATATTTGAAATTTTCGTTGTTCCTTCAGCCATTAGTCCAGCTACCACAAGTCCAGCTCCAGCACGAAGATCGCTAGCCGCCACTTCGGCACCGACTAATGGTGTTGGTCCTTCAAATGTAATGATATCTTCAATCACTTTTCCACGAGCGCCCATGCGATTTAATTCTGGTACGTGACCAACACGTTTTGGATAAATCGTATCGACAACCATTGCTGTTCCTGTTGCTTTACTAAAGAGCGGCGTGATAGTTTGTTGCAAGTCTGTCGCAAAGCCTGGATAAGGCATTGTTTTAATATTGACTGCTTTTAACTCATTTGTCGGGTAAACATAAATATCGTCTTCGCCAACTTCCATCTTCACGCCCATTTCGTTCATCTTTGCAATCAGACTTTCTAAGTGTTCGAAAATCACGTTTTTCACACGGACACCCTCACCAACTGCTGCTGCGATTGATAAATAAGTTCCTGCTTCAATACGGTCTGGAATAATCGTATGTGTACATCCATGTAAGCTTTCTACACCTTCCACACGAATGATGCTTGTTCCAGCACCTTTAATATTGGCACCCATTTTATTTAATAAGTTTACAACGTCGATAATTTCAGGCTCGCGCGCTGCATTTTCGATAATGGTTTTTCCTTTTGCACGAACGGATGCTAGCAATACATTAATTGTCGCACCTACAGATACAACGTCCATATAAATTTTCGTACCCACAAGGCCTTCTTCGCCAGTAGATAAGTAGATAGCACCATCATGGTCTCTCACATCAGCACCAAGCGCTTTGAAACCTTTTAAATGTTGGTCAATTGGACGAGGGCCTAAGAAGCAGCCACCTGGAAGTCCAACAACCCCTTCACCGAATTTAGCAAGAGTTGCTCCCATAAAATAATAAGACGCACGCATGCTTTGGATTTTCCCTTTTGGCATTGGGATAGATTTCATTTCTCTTGGGTCGATGGTTAACGTTCCATCAACGAATTCTGTTTTTACGTTAAAATCATTCAAAATTTCAATTAAGGCATCTACGTCCTGAATCTCAGGGACACCCTCTAATACGACTGGTTCATTCGCGATAATAGCAGCCGGAATTAAAGCTACTGTACTGTTTTTAGCTCCACTAATGGTTACTTCCCCTTTAAGTGGTTTACCGCCGTTAATGACTAATTTTTTCATACTCAAATTCCTTTCACTAAATGTTCTCAATTATTATACCATGTTCACAGTAGAATCCGCTATCTTTTAATCGTTTGCATCTATTGTTAACCTTTAAAAATTCAATAGTTGACAATCATTTCAAATCTGTTACACTTAAAAACATGAATACTGATGAAAGGAGGATATTATGAGCACTAAACAGGACGTTTTACGTCTTTTATATAGTACAGTGGACAAACCTCTTTCAGGACAAGATATCGCAGAGCAACTGAACCTTTCTCGTACGGCTGTGTGGAAAGCCATCCAGCAATTAAAAAAAGATGGCTACGAAATCACCTCAAGTACAAAAGTTGGGTATCAATTATCCAGACAGACGGATTTGTTAACCCTTGAAGGCATTCGCTCTCATTTGGGAGAGGCTCTTCAAGATTGGGATATTCAAGTTTTTGAAACAACTACTTCAACCAATGATTTGGCTAAAACATACGGCGCATCAGGCTCGAGAGTCCCTACCTTCTTTATTGCAGAAGAGCAAACGGCAGGTCGTGGACGACTAGGAAGAACATTCCTCTCTCCACCAAAATCTGGACTTTATATGAGTATCTGTATTTTCCCGGAAGGCGATTTGGACAGTATTTCGCTGATCACTTGTGCTACGGCGGTTGCCGCAACGCGAGCGGTGGAATCCTTTATCCATGAAAAAATTGGGATTAAATGGGTGAACGACCTCTACTATCACGATAAAAAAATCGCTGGTATCTTAACAGAAGCCGTGACGAATATTGAAGCTCAAAAAGTTGATGCACTGATTGTCGGAATGGGAATTAACTTGCATATCGATGACGCTATTATTCCAGAGGATTTAAAACCGATTATCGGTTCCCTCTTTTCTCCGCAAGAAATTCCAGACGGTTTAGCCGCAATGAATTCGTAGCTCGTTTCCTAAAAGAATGGAATCACTGCTACGAAGACATCAACGCTGGCAAGCGAGATTTCATGGAAGAATACAAAGACCATTCCATCATTGTCGGCAAGAAAGTCAATGTCATTAGCGGTATGAAAACATATCCTGCCACTGCAAAAAGCGTAGACAATAACGGGCATCTTATCGTCCAAACAGATGACGGTGCCATTCATTCATTATCTTATGGCGAAGTAAGCATTCGCCCAGAAAACTAAAAGTTAGGAGTTACACTCATGAAAAAATTATCGATTAAAACAATTGTGCTCGCAGCACTTCTAGGAGCACTCTGCTATGTATCTAGCTACTTAAAAATTCCGATTGGTCCAGTACCATTCTCAGCTCAAACAGCCACAGTGATTTTGGCATCATTATTATTGCCACCAGTTGGCGCTTTTGCTGCTCAATTTGTTCACTTCCTATTACTTTTCTTATTAGGAGGAGGAACTGCATTATTTATTTCTCCATCATTTGGTTTTGTTATTGGATTTATGGTTGCAGCTCCGGTGATTTCATTTATCGGAAACCGTATCAACAATATCTTCGGATGGGTGATTGCCGCTCTTGTTGGTGAAGTCATTTTCTACGTCATCGGAATTCCGTTTATGACCTTTGTATTAGTAGGATTACAAGGAAAGAACTTAGATCTTCAACAAATTCTTGGCTTCGGTTTATATCCATTCATTCTTCCTGACTTAGGAAATTAGTTGTTGCCGTATTCCTTGCAGATCGTATTAAAGCCCTTACTAAAAAAGACTTTTAAAAAGCATAAAAAATAAGCTAGGCATGATGCCTAGCTTATTTTTATTGTTCAAGGACTAACCCCAGAATTTAACTCCTAGTACGTTTCCTAAGAATGCAAAACCGATTCCGACAACTAATAGAAGAACGATACAACGTAATGGCGTCCATTTTTTACGCGCTAATAAGTAGTAAAGTCCTAAAGTAATTCCTAATGGAATTAATTTTGGTAATACACCATCTAAGATTGATTGGATAACAATTGGTTTTTCACCGTTTGCGATTTGAATTCCTAATTTAGTACCACCGTAAAGGCTAGTTAAAGCCCCAACAACGAATACCCCTAGGATTGAAGCAGCACGAGTGAATTCTTTGGCATTTGCAGTAAAGATACCGATTGCATCTGTTCCTAAGTTATAAGACCAGTGCATTAACCAGTAACGAATTGCAAATTGGAAGATATTAAATACAGCTAAGAATAGTAATGGTCCAGCGATGCTTCCTTTTAATGCAAAGTCTGAAGAAATACCGGGCTACGATTGGAACTAATGTGAACCAGAATAAAGCGTCACCGATACCACCCAATGGTCCCATTGCAGCAACACGTACCGCACGGATTGTTGGTATATCTGCTTTGTTTTGTTCAAGAGATAATACAATCCCCATTACGAATGTTACTAAGAATGGGTGAGTATTAAAGAACTCTAAGTTATGTGACATTGATGCAGCTAAGTCATCTTTGTCTGTATGGATTTTTTCCAACCCTGGTAAAATACCGTATAACCAGCCACCTGCTTGCATACGTTCATAGTTGAAAGAAGATTGTAAGAAAATTGAACGCCATGCCATTTTGTTTAACGTTGCTTTATCTAAGCGTGGAGCAGGCGTTTGGTTTTTATAAGAATCTGGAATATTATATGCCATCTTCTTCACCTCCATCGTTCACAATGCTAGCACCCGCTGTTTTGAATTTTGTTTGGATTTGGAAATCCCAGTATGCAATTGCAAAACCAATGAACGCTAATAATACTAATGCAGATCCAGCTAAACTCTCACTTGCAGAAACAATGTTTGCTAAAGCAAAACCTAAGAAGTAGAAGCCCCATAGTTCTTTAGAAACCATTACTTTTAGTAAAATTGCGAACCCTACGAAGCGCATCATTCCACCGGCAGCACCTAAACCACCCATGAACCACTTAGGAATTGAGTCAGTTAAAGTGTCCCCAATAGTTTGTCCACCGATAAAGAATAATACAACTACAAGACCAAAGATAGCTCCTAATGCAGCCATTGCTAAGTAGTTCAAGCGAGCAATTCCTTTTGGATTTGCATCGTGTGCATACTTATCAGCCACAGCCATCATTGGTGACATTAAAGCAAAGATTAAAGTAACGCCGTATTGACCTAAAGCGCAAATGGAACAGCAGCACCTACTGCAGCAGCTGGTTCTAATTTAAGGCTGATAGCTAATACTGTCGCCATAATTCCGCCGATTACGGCATTAGGTGGTTGTGCTCCACCGACTGGCATGTTACCGATTGTCATTAATTGGTAAGTACCCCCAACAACTAACCCTGTTTGTACGTCGCCCAAAATAGCTCCGATCACTGGACCCATTACGATAGGTTGGTATAGTGATTCTAAAAAGCTGAATTGGTCAATCGCAGCAACAAAAGTTACAAGGAATACTAATAAGATTTGAATAAAACTTGCTTGCATATTCATTGACCCCTTTTATAAATAAAAATTATTGGAATAATTTCGAAACGTCTTCTTTTCCTTCAGTTGGTACTTTCTGAATTTCAAGTTCGACACCTAACTCCTGCAGTCTTCTGAATGCAGCAACATCTGCATCATCAACCGCAACAACACCTGCTACTTGGCGTTTTCCTTCCGCCATGTGCATGTTCCCAATGTTAACCTTCTTGATTGGCACTCCTCCCTCTACTAATTTCACTACGTCTTGAGGATTTTCACAAATGATGAAAATCAACTGACGGTCTGCTGCTTTCCCGATGACATTAATCGTTTTTTCAATAGTGAAATAACGAGTTTGTGCACCAGTTGGAGCAGCCATATCCATTAACCCTTGACGCATCGGATCCGCAGCTACTTTATCGTTAGCAACAAGCAGTAGGTTGGCCCCTAAGTAAGATGACCATTGAGTTGCAACTTGACCGTGAATCATACGATTGTCAATTCGTGTTAATAAAATATTTGGCATTACTAGCTCTCCTTTCATAAAAAGCTAAATTCATTATACATAATTCTTCGATTTTTTGGAAGCGTTTTAGTAAAACTTTTTTAATAAATTCTTCATTTTTGAGTTTTTATTACATTTTTGTATTGCTAATTTGTAAAACATTATATATAAATGCTTTTTCCACCACTTTGATGTCAGACAACTCTCACTAATCTCTACAAATATATTTGAATTTCTTCACAATTAACAAAGCCCACCCTCTAAATTTTTCCCATAAAAAAAGAAGCTTAGAATCTAAGCTTCCATTTCACTTTATTTTGATTTTCCGATAATAGAACTAGTTCCACTGATAGTGACAATCACACCGAATGCGATAATAATCATTCGATTGACCATCTCTCCTGAGACAAAGAAACTTCCAGCGATAATCAGAACTCCTGCTAAACTAACAAATAATGTTTTAGCAAGCGATCCTTGCTGTTCATTTTGCTTCGCTCGGTTTAAGTCTCCTTCTTGAACTCCCTTTTGCACCACATACTTTGGCAAAATATTTTTCAGATAAGCAACCGTCGCAAGCGCGTAGAATAACGCTCCTACAAATACGCATAGCAACACATCACTCGGAAAGAAACTATAGAAAATAGCTCCTAGTGCAAATGCTATAACAAAGCGATGTCTAAAGGCATTAAAAGTCACTAAATCATCTGTCGGAATATGATAAACCGTCTTTAAGAATGGTAGATAGAAATAATCCTTACCGTCAGCTCCTGTATAAAACTCTCCAAAAATCGATTGCATACAGTCACCGCTTATAAGACTTCAGAAATTGCAAAACGAGATACCGTAATCACGACGCCTTTTGCAATCTCAACATCCACTTTTTCTTCGTCAACTTTCTTTACAGTACCATATAATCCATTCGCACAGACAACACGTTTTCCAACTTGTAATGCTTCATGTAATTTTTCAAAATACTGTTGTTGACGTTTCATATTTTTTCTTGAGAAGAAATAATAAATCCCTAAAATTACAACGACGAATACGATAAACGTAAGGGAACTCACTAAAATAATATTGGCAGTCATTAAATCCCATCCTCGTCATCAAATTCATCAATGTCATTATGTTGAATCGTTGGTAAGCTTACTTGTTGGATAGCTTCTTTACCAGCTAATAAGCTTTGTGTTACCACGTCTTGCGCACTTGCAGCAAATTCACGTAACATTGCAATTTCAATCAGCATTGGTAAGTTTGTTCCAACAACAACTTCCACATTTTCAAAATCAACAGAAGCTAACATAGCAGCCTTAAATGGACTTCCTCCTAAAAGGTCCGCAAATACAACAATCCCTTCTGTTTCTTCTTGCAATTCAGCCATTGCGTTTCTTAAATTATTTTCAAGAGCATCCATTGGATCACTTTCTAAAAATGGAACCACGCGATATGCCGCTTGTTTTCCAGCGATCATCTCTAACGCTTGTCCCACTCCAACAGCAAATTGTCCATGCCCAGTAAGAATTAACCCTATCATTCCAGTTCCTCCTAAATACTTAATATCTTAATACTAGACCAGGTTTCATTAAATAGCAAGCACAAATTAATGCGTTTTCATAAATTTTCTTCAAAATAAAACGTGGAGCATTGACGTTTCACTGGGGGGTGACAATACTCCACGTTTAAAAGCTATACGAATATTTTTGTTTTACCGATTAGAACAATTCTTTGTAGAAAGCAATTGTTTCTTCTAATGTTGGCATGAATGGGTTACCTGGTGCACAAGCATCGATTAACGCATTCTTAGATAGATATTCGAAGTCGAAGTCTTTTTCTTCAATTCCTAATTCAGTTAATTTCTTAGGAATACCTACTGTTTCAGAAAGTTTTTCGATTTCTTTAATTGCGTATGCTGCACATTCTTCATCAGATTTACCTTCAGTTTGTAAACCTAAAGCTTTTGCAACATCACGGAATGCAGCTGGAACACGTTTTGCATTTTCGCGTTCAATTACTGGTAATAACATAGCACAGCATACACCGTGTGGAAGTTTGTAAACAGCACCTAATTGGTGAGCCATTGAGTGAACATATCCTAGTCCAGCGTTGTTGAATGACATACCGCCTAAGAAGATTGCGTTCACCATACCTTCACGAGCTTCGATGTCATGACCATCTTTAACCGCACGTGGTAAGTATTCTTTAATTAATTCAATTGCACCAATTGATAATTTCTTAGTAACGCCGTAAGCACCTGGAGTTACTAAAGCTTCAACCGCGTGAGTTAAAGCATCCATACCTGTTGCTGCAGTTAATGCTGCTGGTTTAGATACCATTAATTCAGGGTCGTTTACAGAGATTAAGCTAGGCTGTTTTTATCAACCATTACCATTTTAACTTTTCTTTCTTCGTCTGTAATTACATAGTTGATTGTAATTTCAGCTGAAGTACCTGCAGTTGTGTTGATAGCAACTACTGGTAAGCCTTTTTTAGCAGATTTGTGTAATCCTTCGTAGTCTTGAGGTTTACCACCGTTTGTTGCAATTACTGAAATACAGCTTGCACAGTCTTGAGGTGATCCACCACCTAAGCTGATAATGAAGTCGCAGTTGTTTTCTTTTAATGCAGCAACCCCATCGTTAACATTTTTACAAGTTGGGTTTGGTTCTACATCAGAGTAAATAACGAAGTCTACACCTGCTTCTTTTAAAGGTTCTGTGACTTTAGGAAGAATATCACTTGATTCGATAAATTTATCCGTTACTAAAAGAGCTTTATGATATCCTAGATCTTTTACGTAAGGTCCAATTTCTTTAACGACTCCTCTTCCGATTAAGTTAATAGCTGGTACATAAAATGTTGACATAATTTTTCTCTCCTAACTAGTAAGTAAGTTTATAAAACACCTTTTTTCAAGATGATGTTTCCATACAAGGCACTTTCTCCTGTTTGAATCACTAGATAAGCGTCTTTAGCTTGTTCGTAAAACTCAAATCGTTCGAACTCTTTAATCGCTGCTCCTGGGTGACTTTCTTCTAAGAGACGTTTATATTCATCCCAAATCACCGGAACAGTTGGATCTCCCGGAACGACTTGCATTAATCCTGCTTGATATGAACTGTAAGTATCTAATGGCAATACTTGTAGAATTGCTTCTAAAGCTACTGGAACCCCATGTCCGTCCATTCGAATCACTCGTTGGCCGATACGATGAGCTGGGAAGTTTGCGTCCGCAAGTACCAATTCATCTCCGTGTCCCATCTCCATTAAATATTTCACAAGTTCTGGGCTTAAAATTTTAGGAATTTGTTTTAACATTACTGAATTCCTCTCTTCACTTTATTGAATTTCAAGCGAATTTCTTCTAAATTCTCAATTGCACGACTTTCATAACGCGTTACAGGTTCTGAAGCCTTGATAATGTCTTGTGCTTCTTTGCGACTTGAAATCACTCCAAGAGTTAGCATTTGTGACAATATATTTCCAAGTGCACTCGCTTCTACCGGTCCTGTAATAACTGTACGTCCTGTAAAGTCTGCTGTTAACTGGCAAAGCAATTTGTTTTGAATGCCTCCGCCGACCATTTGAACAGTTGTCATTTCGTGTTTTGTCAATTGTTCTAACTGAGTAATTGTTTCTAGATAGGTTAAAGCTAAACTTTCTAGAACGACACGAACGATTTGACCTTTCGTTTGCGGCACTTTTTGTCCACTCACTTTACACCATTCTTTAATTTTTGTTTCCATTTCTCCAGGAGAAGCGAAAACTGGGTCATTTGGATGAATCCAAGTTTGGTTATCCGTTACTTCTTCGGCTAATGTGACCATTTCGCCAAAGCCAACTTCTTCCCCTTGCAAGCGCCAGTCGCGTTGTAATTCTTGAATAATCCACATTCCTGTTGTGTTTTGTAAGAGACGATATTTACCATCAAAACATCCTTCATTTGTAAGTCCTGAGGCAAATGCTTCATCCGTTACAACAGGCTCGTCAGATTCTGTTCCGACAAGCGACCAAGTACCACATGAAATAAAGACAGTGCCTTTCATGTTCATATGGAATCGCAAGTACTGCAGCAGCTGTATCATGTCCAGCTCCTGCAATCACGTCAAACGGATCCACTTTCAACTGTTGAGTGATGCGTGGTGATAATTGTCTTAAAACTTCACCATTCTTCGTTGGCGTTGTGAACCATTTACGCGGAATGTCTAAGCGTTCAAACACTTCTTCTGAGAAGTCTTGTGTAAAGATATCCAGTAACCCACTTGTACTTGCAATCGTGTATTCATTTGAGAGTACACCTGAGAGTAAGTAGTTGATTAAATCTGGGATAAACAACACGCGTTGAACGATATTTCTTAATTGTGGTTTTTCTTGCAAATCTGAATAGATTTGTAAGACCGTATTAATGGTTGCAGGCTGCACACCTGTTTTTTGGAATAATTCTTTCTTCGAGATAGCGTTATAAAATGACTCCTCGTATCGACCCATTCGATTATCTCTGTAACAATGTGGTTGATAGAGCAAATCTCCATTTTGATCTAGATAGGCATAGTCTACTCCCCATGTATCAACAGAGATGGAACGAATCGGAATCGAATCTTTGGAAGCCTTCTTGATTCCTTGCTTAATTTCTCCAAACAAGTGCAACAAATTCCAATACAAACCATCATTAAGATTCACCGGTTCGTTTTTGAACCGATGAACCTCTGATAATTGGAGGGAGTGCCCGTCATAAATCGCCTGCATAACACGTCCTGAACTTGCGCCTAAATCAATGGCTAATAATTTAATCAAGCTCATGTTTTCTCCTCCATTACTAATCCCTATTTTTTATTCGTATAGTAAAGCTTTGATTTCTTCGCTATCGATGTTCTTAGCGTCATACCATTTAGAACCAGTATCCACGTCTTTAACTGTTTCACCTTTAGCTGCAGCGATTGCTAATTTAACAGCTTGGTAACCAATTTGAACTGGGTCTTGAGTTACAGAACCAACGAAGATTCCTTTACGGATAGCATCTTGTTGTAATGCACCTGAGTCGAAACCAACAGCTAAGATCTTGTCTGCGCCAAGTTTTGATTCTTTGAAACCGCCGTTAGCGTTGATGATTGCTTTAGCAGCGAATTCGTTTGAACCATAGATTGCAATAGTGTCTTCTTTTTCAAGAACTGTAGAAGCTTCAGTTTTACCTGCAGCATCGTCTACTTGAGCTGGAACACGAACTTCAATAACAACTTTAGCATCAGTTTCAGCTACATCGTTTTTGAATTTGTCATGTCCAGTTACAGCAGTTTTAATGCCTTTTTTGTTTAACAATTCAACCATTTTATCAATGAAACCTTTTGTTCTTTGAGTGATTGAAAGTGAGTTAACTTCTTGAGAAACAACCCCGATACGAACTTTCTTGTCGCCGACTTTGCTTTCAAGTAATTTGAATAAGTGTTCAGCAGCGTTACCACCAGCAGCATGGTTGTCTGTTGATGCAGTAGCTTTGATAGCTCCTTCTGGTGCTCCTGGAACCCCTGAGTCAAATCCGATAATAGGAATGTTTTTAGATTGTGCTTGTTTAATCGCATCTAATTCTGCTTCAGTATCTAATGCAGCTAAAGCGATTGCTTTTGGATTTTTGTTGATCGCATTGTTTAATTGTTCCAATTGTTCTGCGATTGCTGTTTCATTTTGAGGTCCTACGAAAGTAATTTTAGCACCTAATTCTTGAGCTGCTTTTTCAGCCCCTTTGTTTACAGCTTTCCAGAAGTCATGTTGGAACCCTTTAGCGATTACTTCTACTTTGAAGTCTCCGCTTGCTTGAGCTTTATTATTTCCACCGTCAGCATTTGATTTATTTGAAGTACATCCTGCTAATAAAGCAGAAGCACAAGCTAGAGTTGCAATAGCATATTTGAACGATTTTTTCATGATTTATTCTCCTTTATATGTCCTTTTTGACCCTTTCTTTGAAGGTGTCTTCCCAACTCATTGTGTCAATATCAAACTATTTTTTCTTATTCATGCGGATTAAGATATCAGAGTAAACGGCAACGATTACAACGAAACCTGTGATGAATAATTGATAGTGTGGTTGTAAGTCGATGTATGGTAAACCAATCTTCAAGACAGACATGATGAATACCCCGATGATTGTACCAACAACTGAACCAACCCCACCGGCAAGTGAAGTACCACCGACAACTACTCCGGCGATGGCATCAAGTTCCATACCGTTCCCTGTACCAGGAAGGATAGTTGAATAAGTTGCAGCATATGCGATACCAGCTAAACCTGCTAGAAGTCCACTGATGACATAAGCCATACCTTCCCATTTGATAACGTTTACACCTGAAAGTCTAGTAGCTTCTTTATTTGAACCGATGGCAAAGATGTAACGACCAATTTTTGTTTTATTTAAAACAATGGCTGCAATAATCGCTACGACAATCAAGACGATCAACCCGGTCGGAAAATTATCTTGCGTTCTGAATAAGTCTTTGTACCAGCCTTCACCAGTTCCACGTAATGGGAACGTTACACTTTGTACGTTTGATACGATTGAGCTTAAACCACGTGAAATCATCATTGTACCAAGTGTTGCGATGAATGGTGGTAATCCAAATTTCGCAATTAAAATTCCGTTGAATAATCCAAATACACCCCCAATCACTAATATTGCCAACAATGCTAGCCATAATGGCCAACCCATTTTTGTATGGAGCACTCCACCAACGATGGCAGAACACATCATTACTGTACCGATTGATAAGTCAATACCGCCGGTGATAATAACGAATGTTACCCCAATTGCTAAGAAACCAATGTAATAAGATGCGTCTAAAATGCTGACCGCTGTATCAAACGAACGGAACGATTCACTTGAGACTGCAAAGAATGTGAAAATCACGATCAACGCGATTAATGCAATTAATTTGTAATCCAACTGATTGTACCAGTTTCGTCCATAGGGACTTTTTCTCTTCCATATCAATACCTCTCTTCGATTATCGATCCGTTGCTAAAGCGAGGATACGTTCTTGAGTTGCTTGACTGATATCAAGTTCCCCTGTTTTACGTCCTTCACACATGACAACAATACGATCGCTCATACGTAAAATTTCTGTAAGCTCTGAAGAAATCATAATGATTGATTTTCCTTGAGCTACTAGTTCATTCATTAATGAGTAGATTTCACTTTTCGCACCAACGTCAATTCCTCGAGTTGGTTCGTCAAAAATTAGAATATCGCTATTTTGTTCTAGCCATTTCGCAATAACAACTTTTTGTTGGTTACCACCTGATAAGTTCCGAACGAGTTGTTTCGATGATGGTGTTTTCGTTCTTAATTGTTTAACGAATTCATCACTGACTTTGATAATTTCACCGTCATCGATTAAACCACCCTTAATGTACTTATCAAGGTTTGTCATTACTGTGTTATTGGCAATGGTCATATCAACGATACATCCATAACGTTTACGGTCTTCTGAAAGATAACCAATACCTTCTCTAATAGCATCTTGAGGATTTTTAATATCAACCTCTTTACCATTAATTTTAATGGTTCCGCTATCTTTCTTATCCGCTCCGAATAGTAAACGAGCTACTTCTGTTCGGCCCGCTCCCATTAATCCAGAGAAACCTAAGATTTCACCTTTATGAAGCACAAAGCTAACATCTTTTACATGGCTTCCTGAGTTTAAGTGTTCCACTTCTAATACAACAGGTGCTCCTTCTGGTACTGCAGAAACCGCTTTCGGATCTTCGTAAATAGTACGACCAACCATCATTGCGATGATCTCGTCCTTTGTAGTTTCTTTTGTATTTACAGTTCCAACATATTCCCCGTCCCTCATAACCGTTACACGGTCCGTAATACGGGCAATTTCGTCCATACGGTGAGAAATATAGATAATTCCTACACCCTTAGCACGTAAGTCATCAATAATTGCGAATAATTCATTAATTTCTGATTCTGTTAACGCTGCTGTTGGTTCGTCGAAAACAATAATCTTAGCATCCATTGACAATGCTTTGGCAATTTCAACCATTTGTTGTTTACCAACTGTTAAGTTTCCCACTTTTTCTTGTGGATTAATATCCAGTTTCAACAATTTGAATAATTCTTTTGCCTTTTTTTATTTCCGGCATTATCGTTGATGAAGAGACCTTGATTAATTTCTTCACGACCGATGAAGATGTTTTTGAGCCACTGTTAAGTGGTTCATCATATTCAACTCTTGGTGCACGATTACAATCCCATCGTCCATAGCCTCTTTTGGCTTAGAATATTCTACTTGTTTTTCCGTTATAGTGAATCGTTCCTTCATTCGCGCCGTAAATACCTGTCAATACTTTCATCAAAGTGGATTTACCAGCCCCTGGTTTTCACCCATTAGCGCGTGTACTTCACCTGTTCTTAGGTCAAAGTCTACACCTTTTTAAGGCTTTTTACAGGTCCAAACGATTTCACAATTCCCTTCATTTCAAGAATAACTGGATTACTCATGCATTTCACCTACCTGTTCCAGTTTTTGTAATACGCTCTTTTAGCGTTTCTATTTGTTCTTGTTGATTTACAATGATGTTTACAACTTCTAGCAGCAAGTGGCTGTTCATAAAATGATCTTGCGCATGAACGGAAAGAAGTGTTGGACTAGCACCCTCTCCTCTAATTTCTTGCTGAATCATTTCTGTTTGAACATTATGCGCTTCAACTCCTTTAACTCTCGCTTCATCAAGGAGGCCTCTTGCAGATGAAATATCACCTGCAAGAGCACTCTTAACGGATTGCATTGCTAAAGTTGTTACTTTGCTGCTTTTGACAATGAGTTGCATCAATCGTTGCGTATCTGCTTTTTTTGTTTCGCTCATTGGCTTAACCTAATAATTCAATCGCTTGTTTTAGAACTTCTTCTCCGCGCATGTTTTCAAAGTCATCGTCTGAAATCACAGCAACTGGAACATGAAGTGAAGATTTAGCTTTCTCTTCTAAATAAGCTAGTTGAGGTCCTAATAATAAGACATCAATATTTTTTAGAGTATCAATCCCAGTAATCCCTACTGAGTAGAATGAGTAATCTAATTTATCACGGTAAATTACTTCTTGAATGCGTTCAACGAGCATACTTGTTGTTAATCCACCGACACAGGCTAAAATAATTGTTTTTGTCATTTTAGTCTCTCCTTTCTCTTACTTATGGATAGGTCCTAATAGTTGGCATGCACGGTAGTCAGCTGATTCTAAATCTTCTGTTCCGAATAATGACCAGTTCTTAGGTCTGAAGATATCTTCTTCAGCAACGTTATGCATATTTACAGGGATGCGTAACATTGAAGCAAGAGTGATAAGGTCAGCACCGATATGTCCATAAGTGATAGCACCGTGGTTTGCACCCCAGTTATTCATTACATCGTATACTGACTTGAATGCGCCTTTACCTGTTAAGCGAGGAGCAAACCAAGTTGTTGGCCAACCTGGATCTGTACGGTTATCCAATGTATGGTGTACATCTTCAGGTAATTCAAGTGTGTATCCTTCAGCAATTTGTAATACTGGTCCAACGCCTTTCAATAAGTTCAAGCGAACCATTGTCACAGGCATATTTCCTTTAGATAAGAAGCGAGTTGAGTAACCGCCGCCACGGAAGTATTCACGGTTAGCTGCTGGGAAGTCAGTATTTGCAAGCATTGCATCTACTTCACTTTGTTCTAATTCCCAGAATGGTTTCATTACTGGTTCACCGTTTCTTGTAGCTTGACCAGTACCGTCTAATGTACAAGAACCAGAGTTAATTAAGTGTAAGAATCCATTTTCAGCATGACCTTCAAGTTTATGTCCTGTAACACGTTCAACAGCTTCTGGACTCCAGTAAGTACGAACATCCGCAAAGATTTGTGGAGTGTTTGTTAATAAGTAGTTGAATAGCATTGATACACCGTTTAACGCATCATTTTCAGTTGCGAAGATGTATGGTCTGCGAATTCCGTTCCAGTCAAATTGAGTATTTAGGAATGTTTCCATGAAGTCTCCGTTAGGGAAGTGGTCTGTCCATTGACGTTGACCTTGGAATCCACCAACAAGAGCGTAGTGACCAACTGCTTCTTCTTCGAAGCCAAGTTCAGCAAGTCTTGGGTTACCAATCATTAAGTCACGTCCAATTAAGAACATCTTAATCACGAATTCCCATTGTTTATCTTTTTCTTCACGGCTTAAAACAAGGTCTTCACGGTTGTGATCGAATCCTTCTTTAACGTTTTCTTTCACCCATTTAAGCGCACGTTCGAATTCTTCGTGATCGTAAATACCACGATCGATACGGCGAGTGAATTCAGTCATATCTACTGATTCATTACGCATTCCTAAGTATTCTTGGAAGAAGTTAGGATCTACGATAGAACCACCGATACCCATTGATACACTACCCATTGATAAGTAAGCTGTATCTCTCATTAAACCTGTAGCAAGAGCTGCTCTTGCGTAACGTAAGATTTTTTCTTTAACGTCTTCAGGAATTTCTGTATCTGTTGCTTCTTTTACGTCTTTACCGTAAATTCCGAATGCTGGAATTCCTTTTTGAGCGTGAGAAGCAAGAACTGCTGCTAAGTAAACAGCCCCTGGTCTTTCAGTTCCGTTGAATCCCCAAATAGCATGTGGAATATCAGGAGACATATCCATTGTTTCACTACCATAGCACCAGCATGGTGTTACAGTGATTGTTGCACACACGTTTGATTTCTTGAACAATTCGTGAGACGCTGCTGCTTCTGGTACACGACCAATTGTTGATGGTGAAATTACACATTCAACTGGTTGGCCATCAGGATATTTCAATGTAGACTCGATTAAAGCAGCTACACTCTTCGCCATATTCATTGTTTGAACTTCTAACGATTCGCGAACTCCTTGGCGACGACCGTCAATAGTTGGGCGAATCCCAATACGTGGATGTTGAATCATTTATTCCTCCTATTTTTCTACACTTCACGAACAGTTCCGTCTGGATTGTATTTCTTGTATCCTGGGTGACGTCCTGTTACTTTGTAGTTTTCGCGCATCTTGAACATTTGCTCTAATTTTTCTCTTGAGATTTCTTTTTCTTCAATGCCTTTTGTTAGTAATAACATTCTTCCGTGGAATGTTGATTTAGCCACGAGTTCTAATGTTTCCATTCTGTAGTATGCTGTAATCACATCACTACCCACTGTTAATGCACCATGGTTTTCAAGTAACATCACGTCGTGTTCTTGTAAGTATGGTGTAATCGCATCTGGAACTTCCATTGTTGAAGGAACTCCGAATGGTGTAATTGGAATTGAACCGATAACAATCGCACTTTCAATTAGTGAATAAGTATCTAATGGAATATGTGCTAATGTGAATCCAGTTGCAATTGGTGGATGAGCGTGAACAACAGCTCTCACATCGTCGCGTTCTTCATAGCAGCGAATATGCATTTTAATTTCGCTTGAAGGACGGAAACCTTCGTTGGCTTCAATCACTTCTCCTTTCATATTTAATTTAACGAGTTTTTCAGGAGTGATAAAACTCTTACTGATACCTGTTGGTGTTGCGATGATGGTATCCTCATCAATGCGAACTGAAACATTTCCGTCATTAGCAGCAACCCATCCTAGTTGCCACATTTTATGACACACGTCACAAATTTGTTCGCGTACTACTTGTTCATCAAAAGTCATAGTATCATCCCTTTCTGATTTCTATCTTAGCAATTAAAGAAAGCGGATACAATATGTGGAAGCGCTATTGAACATCCTTCAGGATTTGTGCTATAATTTGTTCATAAATGTTCAAAATCGTTCAACTAGGGGGTTTTATTATGGTATGCTTCGAGCGAATGTCTCGAATTATGGACATTCTCGCGAAAAGGAAAATCATCTCTACCTTCCAATTGGAAGCGTTGATGTACTGCTCCACCTCTACATTGAGGCGTGACCTGATTAAACTGGAAAAAGAAGGAAAGATCATACGATCTCATGGCGAAGTTCGACTTGTTACAACAAACAATATCGAATACGCTTACGATAGCAGAAGCCATGAAGAAACTCAGGGAAAACAACAAATAGCGGAAACGGCCTCCACTTTCTTAACAGATAACCAATCGATTTTTATCGATAGTTCATCTACGTGTGCTGCGCTCGCACCTCACTTAGGAACTCTTCAAAATTTACGTGTCATTACAAACGGGATAGAAATCGCACGTAGATTGAACAATTATGAAAATATTACTCTATTCTTTTGCGGAGGACATATCGGTTATGGAACAAACTCGGCTTTGGGAGACTTTGCAACGAGTTTTATCAATAACTTCCATGCAGATATTTGTTTTATGAGTTGCAGAGGTCTCGACCGTTTTGCTGCTTATGAGGCCAATCATAGTCAGGCGCTCTTTAAGCAACAGATGATAGCCAATTCAGATGTGGCCGTCTTAATGGCAGACCACTCGAAATTCAATACGAGTCATTACTTTAAACTATCGAATTACAACGCGATTGATTATATCGTAACCAATCAAGCTCCTGTCGATTCATTCCAAGATACGGTGGGCGCTCAATGCGAAATTCTTTGGTAAAAATATCGAACAAAGAAAAGCACATGAAGTTATTTGAACATTTTGAAAAAGAACTAGCTCTATGTTGAGTTAGTCCTATCGTTTTTATCTTTGTTCCTATTAAATAGAAAAAACGCGCTACGGTTGTAGCGCGTTTTTGTTTACTATCATTATGCTTTTAATTCTGCTGTTAAGCTTTCTAATTGGTCTACTAAATGTCCAACGTAAGCAATTGCTTGTTTCAATGGTTCATCTGTTGAAACATCGCAACCTGCGTGAATTGCTAAGTCTTTTGCAGACATGCTTCCGCCTTTAGATAAAGTATCTAACCACACTTTAGCGTGTTCAGGATTTTCTTCGATTTGGTTCGCAATCGCAGTACCGATTGTAAGACCAGCTGAATACGTATATGGATATAATCCCATGTAATAGTGAGGTTGACGCATCCATGTCAACTCCGCCCCTTCATTGACCACAAGGCTGTCTCCGAAGAATTCTTGCATCACTTCTTTTTTCACGGTTGATAATACATCTGCGTTTAACATTTCGTTATTATCAATCATCTTGTAAATACGATCTTGGTACACGGCTTCCATGTAGTGCGTAACCATGTTGTGGAAATACGTGCGGCTAATCATATTGCTGATAACCCAACGTTTGAAACGAGCGTCTGTACTTGTTTTGAGTAAGTAGTTTGAAACGATGACTTCATTACATGTTGAAGGAGCTTCAACGAAGTATAATGAACATTCATTGTTTAAAATCGATTGATGTTTACCTGTTGACATGAAGTGGTATGCATGCCCTAATTCGTGCGCTAACACGAACACTTCGTTCATTTTACCTGTCCATGATAATAGGATAAATCCCGCAACATTAGGAACTGTCGCACAGAATCCACCAGTGCTCTTACCGATGTTTTGTGGGAAGTCTGTCCAGCGTTTGTCATAACTTTCATCAATCATCGCTTTGTAGTCTTCGCCAAGAATGCCTAGAGCTTTCTTCAAGTACTCACGAGATTCTTCAATCGTCATATCCACTTCGAATTCTGGGTCCAAGTTGATTTTGGCATCCATGAATTGCATATCAGAAATGCCATGTTCTTTCGCTAATAATTTAATATAGCGTTGCATGTGAGGCGCTAAGTCTGTCATGAGCATACGAATTTGACGGTCGTATAATTCACGGTCCCCATCTTGTTCATCTAATAAGTAGTCAATCACGCTATCATAACCACGCATTGTTGCCATCATTTTTTCTTTCTTCAATTGAGAAATGTATTCATTGGCAACTGTATTTTTTTATATGCGTTTAATGTTTTTATAGAAGCTCTTAGCCGCAGCACGACGCACTTCTTTATCAGGATCCATCTCGTGTAAGTTTTCGTATAAAACGAAGCTGTTTTTCAAGCGTTTTTGCCATTTGCTTCAAATGACTCAAATTGCATATCTTCGTGTTTTGTTACTTCATATAATTGATAGAAACTTGGTAAGCTGCTTAAGTTTGATAGCACTTGTTCTGCATCTTTTGAGAGCGTATGTTTCTTTTGACGAATCACTTTTTCAACAAAGTAAGCTAAGTCTGGTCTCTTCTCTGCTACGAATTGATTTAAGAAGGCTTCGTCTAATGAAATCAATTCTGTCATCACAAAGCTCATGTTTTCCGCATATGATACGCTGACTGCTTCAAACGCTGTGGCGTTTTCCACTACTTTTGGATTCAAGCGGTCAACTGTCATTGGTAATTCTGCATAATGAGAAGCGCGGTATACTGCTAATTCAATCTCTTCATACTTGCGAATCGCTTCATCCAATACTTCTAAATCGCCTAATTGGTTTTCGTATTTTTCTTTGAAAGCTTTCATTTCTTTCTTTAATTTGTCCAACTCTGCATAAAATGCTTCGTCGCTTGGATAAAGTAAAGTCATATCCCATGTAATAGAAGGATCTACTTCACTTCTTGGTACTAATTTAATTTCAGCCATAAAAGTCACTCCTTTTCGATAGTATCCATTATACACAATCTCCGGTTCGTTTGCTATACTAGGAATATTGAAAAACGAAAGAAGGTGCCCTAGTGAAAGTCATTTGCGAAAAAACGAAATCTCCTCTTGTAATTTCGATTCCGCATAGTGGAACGGACATTCCACAAGACATTGCCTCGCTTTGTAATCTAGCAGCTAAGCGTGAACATACGGACTGGGCACTACAGGAACTTGTGGCCCCACTTTCCGAGACGACTCTAGTAGCTACCGTTTCTCGCTATATCGTGGACGTGAATCGTTTTAAACCACGCGCAGGAAAAGCAACACAGCCCATTATTTCAAGAATAGATGAAAAGGGAAATTTGCTATTTAATAACTATCCTTCGAAGCAAAAACAAGCCGATTGGTTGGAGCAGTATTACACGCCCTACTACCTTCATTTAGAAAATCTATTGAACGAAAAGTCAGAACAACATAAACGAGTGTTGTTGGTCGATTTGCATAGTTATGATGACAAGCTTTTTAAAACAACCGACATTATTTTAGGAACGCGCAAGAAACAAACTTTAAGCCCAGACACATTGGAGAAACTCCAAGTTCTCTTTCATGAAGAAGGATTAACGACTCGAGTAGATACTCCATTTTCTGGCGGCAATATTATTGCGACCTTTGGAAAACAAGCAAGAATTGAAGCCGTTCAAATCGAAGTACCGTATTCGTTTTATTTAGATGGTCACTCGCTTCATCCAGAACGAGCTACTACTTTACAAACGAAATTCCAAACGATTTTTCAAAAACTAAAAATGTATCATTTTTGATACGTATCAAAAATGATACATTTCATTCTTTACAAAAAATCACCTTGAACGAGTGATCCGTCCAAGGTGGTTTTCTTTTTTAGTTATTTGATTCTTCTTGCAATTTTTTGATTTGCTCTTCCAATTGTTGGATGCGTGTTTCTTGCGCATCGATTTGTTCTTGCATTTGTGTAATCTGATCTTTGTAATTTTCTAGTGGTGTCTTCGTCGATTTCGAGAAACTACGATAAACGAATACGGACACAAATAGAATGATACCAGTAAGGATGATAAACACCCACGCTTGATTTCTTCTTAAATATCGATTAAAACTTCTTTGTAATTCATTTCCTTGTTCGCTCATCTGTATCACCTCTTATTTTCACAGTATACCATTTATTGCAAAATAACTCTAGGGAGCTGTCACAAGATGCGTCATCTCTTCTGTCATCTTTCCGACTATTCCTTCATCACAGACCACAATTAGAATGTCGCCACTACGGATAACCGTATCCCCACGAGCAATAATCTCTTTGGCGCCACGTCGAATGGTCGCAATGATAATTTCTTGCGGCCACTGAATATCGCGAATCGCTTTTTCAACAAGCGGGCTATCCACCATCACAGGTACTTCGAAGGTTGTACGCTCTCCTTTTGTATCCGTTGAATGTTCTTTGTCTAAACGTTCTGCTAATACTTCATAGATTGGGTCCATCTTCAAGAAGTCTGCCACGATATACGCCACTAATGTACAAATTCCAAGCGGCATTAATTGGTTCAATCCACCTACCATCTCTGTTACAAGTAGTAAGGCTGTTAGAGGGGCTTTCCCAATCGCTGCAAAGTATCCCGCCATCGCAAAGAATACGAAACTCACTCGTACACTTGGGTCCACCCCTAAGAAATCAATTAAGAATTCTGCATAGGCTAATCCAAGAAGCGCCCCAAGAGAAAGGATTGGCAAGAAGATTCCTCCAGGAAGTCCTGTTCCGTATGAAATCATTGAATAAACAAAACGAATGACGAAAAGTCCCAATAAAAATTGAACGGTGTGATTTTCTTTAACGAGGGCTAATACTAACTCGCCCCCACCACCTAACACATGCGGATTCCACATACCAAGTGGAATAATCAGCATGAAGGCAATCAAGCAGTAATTATACGTTGCCACTTTCGGAAAGAGAGTTTTGTAAATCTTTGGCAAGGCTAATGTGAGACGATGATACGCTAGTCCGAAAATCGCTAGGATGATGCCAAGCAAAACAACGTACCCATAATATTCCATCGGGAAGCGTTGGTCGTTTCCAAGATTTAACGATGGATGGATTCCAAATACATTTAATGAAATAAAGTTGGAAATAATCGCCGCAGTTAGAGTCGTCACGGCAACAAGCGGACTAAATGTATGATGAACTTCTTCTAGTACGAACATAAGCCCTGCAATCGGTGCATTAAACGCAGCTGCTAGTCCGGCACCTGCACCACTGGAAATAAACACATTTCTGAACGCGATTGGCCTTAAATGTTTCTGCCACACCTTGACCTACCGAAGCTCCCAACTGGATGGATGGGCCTTCTCGTCCAAGCAATAGCCCTGAACCAATAGAAATCGCTCCACCGACGAATTTCTTCCAGCAGACAGACCACCAATTCATATCCATTTTCCCTTGAAGTTGCAATTCTACTTGCGGAATCCCACTTCCTTTAATATCGGGGTCGCTTTTCACAATTTGTCCTAAAATAACCCCCATTACAAGGCTAAAGAGAATCCATGCCGGAATCCATTGCGGTTGTTCTCTTAAAAACGAATAGACGGTCACTACTTGTTCTAAAATAAAACCAATCATATATCTAAATAAACTAACCGCACTTCCCGCCAGGACACCAATCAAAGCGCCAATAGCAATATACCCTGATTTGCGATATCTTCTAGGGTTCAACTGACTCCAAAATTCCACTTGCACTCATCCTTTACGATTTATTCTCTTTCATTATAACAAAGTCTGTCCATAAAAAAAGGAAGAAATGAAAATTCTTTCACTTCTTCCATTATTTTATTCACCTTGTAAGTCTGCTTCGTCAAGGGCATTCATTAATCGGAATAATTCTTCCTCTGTTAATGCTGCTTTTTCCTCTTTTGCAAAATCGCGGACGATTTCACCACGATGCATGACAATAAGTCGGTTTCCAAAATGAATCGCGTCAGATAGATTGTGTGTAATCATAAGCGCGGTTAAGTTCTTTTCTTCGATGGTTTCTTGTGTTTTCTGCATAATCTTGCGCTGTGTTTTCGGGTCAAGCGCTGCTGTATGTTCGTCTAAAAGTAATAGCTGAGGAGCGTTCATCGTTGCCATGAGGAGTGAAATGGCTTGACGTTGTCCTCCTGATAATAGTCCGATTTCTGTATGAAGACGGTCTTCTAAGCCAAGTCCTAGGGGGGCTAGTAAGGCCTCGAATTGTTGCAACTCTTCTTTTGACGACGTTTTAAACAGGCTACGTTTTTGACCACGACGATTTGCCAAGGCTAAGTTTTCAGCCACTGTCATACGAGGAGCCGTTCCTTGCATTGGGTCTTGGAAAACACGGCTAATGTAGGCCGCACGTTCAAAATCCGCCGTCTGTTCGATTTGATGGCCACCAAACGAGATTGTCCCTTCGTCCAAAGCAAAATTACCAGCAATCGCGTTTAGGAAAGTGGATTTCCCTGCACCATTTCCTCCGACAATCGTAATGAAGTCACCTTCTTGAATGGATAAGCTAACATTTTTTAGTGCTTTATGCTCACGTGAAGTTCCAGGGAAAAATGTTTTTGATAAGTGTTGAATTTCAATACTCATTTAGTTTTCCCCCTTTCTATGACGTGTGCTTTTTTGCTGAATCCAGCTCTTTATTTGTGGCACTGTTAAACAGAATGCAATCAGTGCTGCTGAGATGAGCTTAAAGTCATTTGCTTGGAAGACATTGAGTAGCAACACAAGCATTAATAGTAAACGATAAATAATTGATCCGTAAAGGATGCAGACAAGACGTCCAACGAATGATTCGTCGGCGAAATCACTTCACCGATAATAATCGCAGCTAGTGCAATAACAATGGTTCCAAGCCCTGAGTTGACGTCTGCGTATCCATTGTTTTGCGCTAAAATCGCACCGGCTAAGGCGATGAGTGCGTTTGAGAGCATCAAGCCAAACACGGTCATCTTACGCGTGTTAATTCCAAGCGCGCGTGCCATCTTTTCGTTGTCCCCTGTCGCAATCAATGCTTGTCCAAATTCTGTTTTGAAGAAGCAATACATGAGGAAAATTAAAATCCCAATCACGACAAGCCCCATAATGATAATGTCAAAATACTTTGGTAAGCCTAGTTTTGAAAAGACACTAAAAATCGTATCTTGTCCAAGGAGTGTGATATTCGCTTTCCCCATCACACGTAGGTTAATCGATAAAAGAGACGTCATTGTTAAAATCCCTGCTAATAAACTTGGAATTTTACAAACAGTCATAAGGAACGCTGTCACCCCACCAGCAAGCGCTCCGGCAATCATCGCTACAAGCGTTGCTAAAAATGGGTTCACTCCTTGTTGAATCAAAATCACACAAGTCGCAGCCCCGAGAGGAAAGCTCCCCCTCAGTCGTCATATCTGCAATATTTAAAATTCGAAAACTAATGAATAACCCGAGAGATAATACGCCCCATAATATCCCTTGAGAAATCGAAGAAATTACTAAATCCATTTCGAAAAAAATCCTCCTCTGAAACGATCAATATGACGTTTACGTCATATGGTGTATGAATCATCCCCTCTTAGAGTTGTTATCATATCAACGTTTCTAAACTATCTTATTTATTTGTTGGTGTTACTTTTTGTGCATCTTTTAAGATACTTTCTGGAATTGTAATGCCTAATTTTTTCGCTTTTTCTTCGTTGACATAAACAACACCTTTGTTTGCTAATGTGATTGGTGTATCGGCTGGGTTTGCACCTTTTAGAACTTTTACAACTACTTTAGCTGTTTCTACACCGATTTGGTATTGGTCAACACCTACACCTAATACTCCACCGTCAGCAACCATTGTATCAGCTGAAGGGAATACTGGCACTTTAACTGCATCTGTTACTTGAACCACTGTTGCCATTGCACTTGCAATTGTGTTATCGATTGGAACGAAGATGGCATCTACTTGGCTTGCTAAGCTTTCAGTTACTTGTTGAATGTCGTTTGTGTTTGCAATCGTCGATACTTAACTTCTAAACCTAATTCTTTCGCGTATTTTTCAGCTTCTTCGGCTTGTTTTACAGAGTTGTCTTCGCTTGAAGTGTAAAGGATACCGACTTTCTTCATATTAGGAAGTACTTGTTTCATGATTTCTAATTGTTGTTTGATTGGAGTACGGTCACTAACACCAGTGATGTTGTTTCCTGGTTTTGATTCACTTGCGATTAAACCAGCTTCTACTGGATAAGTAATCCCACCCATGATAATTGGTGTTTCTTTTGTATTGTTCGCTAACGCTAATGTTGCAGGAGTTGTAATCCCTACTAAAATGTTGTTTCCACCTGAAACTAATTTTTCAGACATGCTTGCTAAGTTACTTTGGTCGCCTTGTGCGTTTTGAAGATCGATTTCTAAGTTTTTACCAACTTCATATCCTTCGTTCTTCAATTCGTCTTGTAATCCTTTATAAATAGCATCTAAGGCTGGGTGGCTAAGTAATTGTAATACCCCAATTTTAACTGTTTCTGTTTGCGTTGAAGCTGTGTTATTTGCGTTTGTTTCTTTATTTTTATCTCCTGATTGATTGAAGAATAATGCTCCAATGACTACTAATACTAATAATGCTCCGAATAAATAAATGCTTTTGTTCTTTTTCATGATGAATTCCTCCAAAAATTAAATAGTTGTTCGCAAACTCAATTAAAAAAGAGACTACGTATGTTACTACGAGTCTCTCATACAAATAGAAAGACCACGTCAGCTCTAGTCTATAGATCTACGTGGTCGAGTTTGCTTTATAATGTAATCCACATAGATACAAGTTCACGTCAATGAAGGTTGTATCTATATGTACAAAAGTACGTTAAGAACAACCTGTATCTAGTGGCTTTGCCAACGCGTATTTAATTCTAATACGATACTTAAGTGTGCCATGTTCTTAACTCCTTTTCTAGTGATGTGTTTATTATGAACTCATTGTCTTCATTGTCAACTACTTTTTTCAAAAAAAAATTGTTTTTTCAGTGTGTATTTTCATTTTCATAGAATACTTAAATTTACAATTTCTTTTATCCCTACTCTTTTCTTGAACGGAAGGGAATTCGCTTTATTATCACTAAGTGATTATGATAATCTCCACAAAACTGAGAAATCGTAAGCGGTATTTTTTAGTTTTGATGTCCTTTGAGCTCTCGCTATGCATCCTAGTCTTCATCCTTTATATCGATGTCTTCAGGAATTGGTTCATCTAAATATTTTTGATACTCCTCCAAAAGACGCTCGCGTTGTTTTAAGAAGAAGTCGAATTGCGCACTGTTTAACAGTAACTCGCCATCCACCTCCACCGTCTTCACTTGTTTTGTTTGGATTAAATGCATGAGATATCCTAAGTCGATTTCCAGATTCTCTGCGGTTTGTTGTACGGTATAATACATTCTTTTCCTCCAATAAAAAAGCTACCCTAAACGAATGGTCTAAGGTAGCTAACATTTATCATTATGCTAAAGCGTCAACTAGGCTTTGCGCGAAAGCTTGGATATGTTCGATATCTTCTGCTTCAGCGTTTAAGTCTACTAAGACATTTTCAGCACCTTTTTTGGCACCTGTTTTTGCAAATTGCGCATCAAAATCTAATACTGATTGGCAGAACTTATCATAGAAAGTATCTCCTGAACCTAGCGCGCCGTATACTTTTCCTGTTAAATCCTCTTCCTCTAATTCTTCATAGAAGTCGACGATTTCATCAGGTAGGTCGCCATCTGTTCCGTAAGTATAAGTTGCGACAACATTAATATCATAATTATGGAATTCGCTTGCTTGCGCTGAAGTACATTCTTTCATGTCTACTTCCACGCCACGCTCTTCTAATGCTTCTGCTAAAATATCTGCAATCTCTTCTGTATTTCCTGTTAAACTAGCATATACGATCAATGCTGTTGCCATAATACCACTCTCTTTCTCATTCAATAAGAAGATTATAACAAATCCACCAAACTCCGTCTATTGTTTCTGATTAAAAATATAGGAGAGTCTACAGCAAACTCCACTTTCTCCCTGCGCCCTATTCTCTCAAATATATAAACTATATAAAAGGTGAGGAGCACACATGAACTCCTTGCACTTTTCCATTTCACGAAGGTGAATACGTAATAAATCAATTCTTGGACCTTACGGATTTTATCATTATCATCCGTAACGATTCAAAAAAACTGTGAGCAGCACTCATTACATCTTGGCACAGGTCCATTTCACGAAGGTGAATACGTAGTAAATCAATTCTTGGACCTTACGGATTTTATCATCACCATAATAGGAAATGATATTCAATGGGAATTAGAGGGGGAGTAGGAACTTGTTCCATACTCCCTCTTTGAGGCTTGAAAGATGAGAGACGAAGACTCGAATCGGTATCCTATTATGGTAATGATAAAAGTAATCCGTAAGGATTCCCAAGAATTGAATTAGCCACCCTATCCACCGAGTTTTTTAGGCATACTTTATCAATTGCACCCCCTTTTCAAAAGCATTACTATAATAAACGAATTAATTTTTAGGAGATGACTACTTTGCCATTATCTGCAACCGAGCGCCTTAAACAAGCTGAACGCGGTGCCATCTTAAGTATCTGCACCTACATCTTTTTATCTACTACAAAATTCATTGTCGGAAAGACCTTTAATTCGGAAGCACTCTTTGCCGATGGTTGGAATAACTTTACAGACGTAATTTCCTCCATCCTAGTATTCATGGGATTACGCTTATCGCAAAAACCAAGCGATGAAAACCACCCTTACGGACACTGGAAATTCGAAACGATCGCCAGCCTTGCCACTTCATTTATTATGTTCTTTATCGGGATTGAAGTCGTTCGCAATGCATTTCAAGAATTCCTCAATCCAGTAACAGAAGCTCCATCACTCATTTCTTCCATCGTTGGATTTTTCTCAGGGGTAATTATGATTGGTGTGTACTTCTACAATAAGAACTTAGCAGCACGTATTCAGTCTCTTGGTCTTAAAGCAACCGCCAAAGACAACTTAAGCGATGCGATGACGAGCTTCTTGACGGCCTTAGCGGTATTATTTGCTTCCCTCGGGCTACATTGGCTCGATAATATCATGGCCTTCGTGGTCGGTCTCCTAATCGTTCGTACAGCAGTCGAAGTATTTAACGAAAGTGCGTTTCAACTGACAGATGGTTTCGACCAAACGGAATTAGATAAATACATTCCTGTTATCTTGCGACATCCTGAAGTGAAAGATATTTGTGAAATAAAAGCGCGTCGATACGGATCAAATGTGTATATCGACTTAACCGTTTGTATGGATAAAGACCTATCAGTGTATAAGAGTCATCAAATCACTGAATATATTGAAAAAGAACTTTACGATGAATTCGCTATTTCATTTATCGATATTCACGTGGAACCTTATCAATTCTAACTAAAAATCCCAATCACTGTGTTAGTGATTGGGATTTTCTGTTATTTAATCGTATTAAAGTTTAAGTTGAAGGCTTGCTTCACACTATCACTGACTTCTCCAACTGGAGTTTTCGATACAAATTTTCCTTTGATGCAATAACGGTTTGACGCATTATAGTCATCACAAGTAATGAGTGTAATCTCTGTTACACCAGGTTGGTCGTTGATCACTTCTACTCGAGTTGGTTCGATCAATTCGACAGAAGTTGTTTCATATTCATAAACGTACTCTAAGTCAGTCGTATAAATTTTCTCTCCGACTTTAAGGTTCACAAGTGGTGAGAATAACAGTGTCATATCGCCAAAGTAGTTATGACTGGCAAGAGCGTAGTTCCCTTCACCCATCTTTTGAGTGGGTTTCATCGTTCCAGCACCAGATAATAACACTTCGTTGGCTAAGCCTTTATAGATTGGTAAGTTTAACTTCACACTTGGAATCGCGATTTGGCCAAGCGTTAAGAATTTTCCTTTGTCGAAATTCGCTTTTAATACTTTATCTAAATCAATCGCTTCTACTTTCGAGAAATCGAACTCTGCTTCCTCCGCCTCGTTGGCTTTCACTTCGGCTAAAGTAATATTTGAAGCAGCTTCAATTTGTTGACTTTGCAAGCGAGAAAGTAAAAACGTACGAATCGGACCAGCCGCAAATAATAGCCCTGCAATAATAAATAAAATTGTTGCTAGGAAGATGCGCCAGTTAAATTTCTTCTTTGGCTTCTTTGGTGTTTTTGATTTCTTCTTTCTTCAATCTTTTCCATTTTCTATTCCCCTTTTTCCTTTGTGCTTACAAGGATCCAATACCCTTTATCGAGTGCAATGCGTTCGACATTCCCAAAAACTTCTTGCATTTTCTTTTGCGCACTCGGAGCCCCTTGTTTTTTCTGAATCACGATGACGAGTTGCCCTTCTTCTACTAAGTGGTCGTAAGCCTCTGCTAAAATGCGATGCACGACTTCTTTCCCGGCACGAATCGGTGGATTACTAATAATCACTGAATAATCCTGCGCATGGACATTGTCATACGTATTGCTTTCGTGAATCGTCACGTTCTGAATCCCATTCGCTTCGGCATTACGCTTTGCTAAATCCATGGCACGTTCATTTACGTCGACCATTTCCACAGACATCTCAGGATAAGCCTTGGCAAATGACAATCCCATAGGACCATAACCGCACCCGACATCTAGAAGTTTTCCTTGTGCAAGATGGGTTGGAACCTCATAAGATTCAATCAGCAATTGGCTTCCAAAGTCAATCGTGTTTTTAGAGAACACTCCATTATCACTAGCAAACTGGAATGTGAATCCCTTTAAAACATAGCTAAAATGTTTTTCTTGACTCTTACTATTCGGTTGATTTGTATAATAGTGATTTTGATTCATGAGCGTCTCCTTTTCTATTGGTCTTTGTCCATACTATCATAAATACCCCTTTTTCCAAAACAAAAAAACCCGCTGTTTGGGAACAGCGGGAAAAGGTTAGGAGGGTTTACTAATAAAAAAATGTTGGGAGTTCATTTTTTTACTTGGGAGAAGTAAACCTTAGGTGTTTATTGGGTATGGTTAAATTATATTGGTCATTTATGAAAAAGTTGTGAATTTAAAAAAATATTTATGTGAATTAATACTTTTTTTATATTTTCACATCGTCGTATTCAGTACTTTTTTCGAATAAAGAAACGATATAAGGACACGTTGCATGAATCTTTAAGTTTTCATCTCTTGCAAAGTCTGCTAATTTATCCACTAATTGACGTGCAACCCCTTGTCCGCGTAGGCTTGGATCCACAAATGTATGGTTTGCATCAATCACACCTTCTCCTTTTGGGATATACGTAATTTCTGCATCCATTTCTCCAGCTGCATTATAATGTCTAAACGCTTTTTCTTCTTTAATAAATTCCATTTGCAAATCCTCCTTTACAATTCTATCTATAGTATACGACTCAAACTATAGGAATACTAAGAAAGTGACTCAACATCGATTAGTAACATTTGTTAAACTTATTTTGCAACGACCTCATTTTTTTGGTTGTGATATTCTGTTAACAGCTTAGAAAAAGATGAACGGAGAATTTGTTATGCATATACCAGATAATTACTTAAGTCCTGCATCTTGTGCTGTTTTAGCGGTTGCGGCAGCGCCTGTTGTTGGGCTATCGATTACGAAAGTCAAAGCACAATTAAAGGAAAATAAAGAATTAGCACCAATGCTTGGGATTGCGGCTTCTCTTTCTTTCTTATTAATGATGTTTAATGTGCCAATCCCTGGCGGTACTACTGCTCACGCTGTCGGTGGCGTGTTACTTTCAATCTTAATTGGACCATATGCCGCGAGTCTGGCACTGACCGTCGCCCTCCTCTTACAAGCTCTTCTATTTGGAGACGGAGGAATTCTTGCACTTGGAGCCAATATCTTCAACATGGCAATCGCAATGCCATTTGTTGGATACGCTGTTTATCATTTCTTCCGTAAACAAAACCACGAAACAGCCGGAGTTCTCGTTGGTTCTTACGTAGGAATTAATGTGGCTGCTTTCTTAACAGCCATTGAACTCGGAATTCAACCAATCATTGCCACTCAAGGAGGCGAACCACTGTATAACCCTTATGGATTAGCGGTTACGATTCCTGCCATGATGGTGACTCACTTAACGATTGCCGGTGCTGTTGAAGTCTTCTTCACTTATGTTATTTATCGTTTCGTGAAACAAGTGGCACCACAAGAATTGTACACACCTACTTCTGTGAATACGACTTATTTCGTAAAGAAAATCCGCTATGTCTTACTCGCCTTAGTCGTATTAAGTCCACTCGGATTATTAGCAGAAGGAACAGCCTTTGGAGAATGGTCAGCAGATGAACTTGCTGAAATGATGAATAGTGTTCCAGCAGGAATCGAGAATGGATTTTCATTCGAAGCTCTTTTCAGTGACTACACAATCCCTGGCACAAATATCGCAGTTGGTTATATTTTATCAGCCATTACTGCATTATTAGTTTTCTATATTTTAGGAAAAATGATTCGAACAATGAATGGAGCAAAAGCATCTCATGCGTAAACTACCTGACTGGCTACAAACCGAAGAAGCACTCGCTGCCTCTTCAAAAAGCCATCAATATTTACAAATGAATATCAACTCATTGCGCCGTCTACTCGGCAAAATGAAACAAACGACACCCGCATTTAAGGCGAAATCTTCGTCTTGGATGCGGCTCGTTTACTTTGTGTGCTTAGCCATTCTGATCACACTCAGCCACTCCACCATCCAACTTTGGATTTTGGCGATTTTCCTATTAGCCCATATCGCCTTTCTTCCAGGTGAAGCACTCCTCCGTCTTTGGAAGGTCCTCACGCGTGTACTCATTTTCACGGCGATTGTGCTCTTACCAAGTATTCTTTTAAGAGGCTTCCAAAATAGTAGCATCTTCCTTGGTCGTACAGGAATCCTTGTCTTAAACCTGTCGCTTTTCTTAGCAACAACGACAAGTGTTCAACTCGTTGAGGCACTTCGCCAGTTGCATTTTCCAAACGATGATTCAAACCATTGAACTCGCGATGAAATACACGTATATCCTTGGAAAACACCTACAGCAACAAATCGAATGTGTGCAACTGCGAACCATCGGACAAAAGGTGAATCTCGGATTGTTTGGATCGATTCTTGGACTCTTGTATTTATCATCGAAAAACCATACGAAAGAAGTCTACGAGGCCATGACGCTTCGAGGCTACGGAATGGACGTCAAAACCAAAACCCCTTTCTGCTGGAAGAAAGAGGACGTGTTATTATTACTTGAATTAATCATGCTGGTTGCCGCAATAACCATGCTACGCTAGAAAGGAACGCTTATGATTACAATTCACGATGGAAATTATCACTACACAGAAGACATTGGAATCCACGACATCAACCTTCATATCAATAAAGGTGAAACGGTGGCCTTGATGGGACCAAATGGAGCCGGAAAATCCACGCTCTTTAAAATCTTAGTTGGACTACTTCCGCTCTCTTCTGGACAATATCAATTTAACGATTGGACGGTGGACGCAGACTTCTTAAAAGACCCAAGTAATGCCGGCCATTTATACCAACAGGTCGGTTTGATTTTCCAAAACAGCGATATCCAATTATTCAATACGACCGTTGCCGAAGAACTTGCCTTTGGTCCACGTCAACTCGGATTACCCGAAGAAGAAATCAACAAGCGGGTGAATGATACACTAGAGCTTTTAGAAATAGAACACCTAAGAGAACGTATTCCCTATCACCTTTCTGGCGGGGAAAAGAAAATCGTGGCGATAGCTAGTGTGCTCACGATGAATCCAAGCGTATTATTGTTTGATGAGCCATTTAACGGCCTCTCACCGAAATACCAACGCCTCATCGCGGAATTACTACAAGAGTTAAAAGCAGCAGGAAAAACGATGATTATTTCCTCTCACCATTACGAACAAATTCAAGAGGTTATCCAACGTGTTCTCGTATTTTCAGAAGAACATACTCTAACTGGTGACTTCACTAAAGAAGAATGGGAAGGCAATCCCGAATTCCGAGAGAATTTTCATCTAGGTTAAATCGTAAATAAACAAAAAAACAAGGCAACTCGAATGAGTTGCCTTTACTTATATTCATTGGACGTTCAGTAACCTCGTCATCTCAGGTACCTCTCTTTGAGGTGCGGCAGGAACCTTTCTGCCCTCAATGAACATTCTTCAATATGATTATAACGTTTATCAGATTCTCCTGCAATAAATTGGTGTTCTTGACAAGCATTGCTAAAGATTTATATTTTGAGGAAATTAGATTATTTTTTAATTATAAACCGATTATCGAAGGAGTTCCTTTGCGAATATCAACAGGGGAATTTAAATGTAGAAACAATCCACGAGCGCATCGACCGCTTAAGAAAGTTAGTGTAAATTTCCTAGCGCTCAACAATAAAACTATCTTTCAATACGAAGAAGATCCATTGGGTCTTCTTTTTTTGTATCAATTGTTTGAAAGTAGCCAAAATCTATCTGCGTCCCCCGCTTTATGGTATAGTAGAAATACATTTATCTAAGCTATTGAAAGGAAAAAGAATGCTGAAGTTTTCACTGAAAAAGAAAGAATCTCCAGAGCCCGCACCTGGTTCTGGAAAACAAAAGAAATCAAAAAAACAAAGAAGCAATCAAGCTGTCGACCGGTACCATGGTCCATTAATCACGAATGAGATTAGCCTAGGGTATATTAAATTCTTCCCTTGGCTTATGCTTCCATTTACAGCGTTTCTATATTTTGTTGCTGGGCACGATGATCCTATCGGGATTATTAAGGTCCTATTCTTGAGTGCGACGATCATTAATATCGTTAGCCTTCTCTTTGGACTCTTTACGCCTTTAATCAATCGCTTTAAGTCTCTAACTTATATTCTAGTGGCCTTAGTCGTTTGGACCGTTACACTCACCTTTACCTTTATCTTCCTACTGATGGTTACCGATGATAAAACACCCTTCAGCGCGTTAAAGCTATACGAGTCCAAGTTGACGCTATTTTATGTCATTCCAATAGTACTTCTATTTATAGTAATGACCATCATTTACGCATGGTATTACCTTCCTCAAAATCAAGGAAAAATTTGGAAAATCAATCGATGGGAAACGTATGAGGTGAAAAGTAAGAAGAAAGAACTTCTTTTCAATATTGCTAAAGTCCTGGGCTTTATTCTATTGGTCATTGCCGTGATTACAGACTACATACAAATGATTTTCGGCTTTTTCTCTGGCGCTTTAATGGCCTTCGCTTTCCCAGCCGTTTTAGTAGATGCCATTTACGCCGCAATCTATATCAAAGACCATCCTGATTACGAAGAGTTGTGATTGCAACAATAAAGAACAAAAAGTTATTGGAGGAATCGTTTTATGGAATTTACTCATAAAATCCCTAGCGTTGAAGCTTATAATCAATTAAGAGTAAATGCTGGAATGAACAGCACTAAACCTCTTTCTGAAGTGAAAAAGGCACTTGAAGGAACTCTTTTCTTAGTTTCTGTTTATGAAGATGATGAACTCATTGGTCTAGGAAGAATTGTTGGCGATGGTGGTGTCACTTTTGTCGTATCCGATATTATGGTAGATAAAAAGTTCCAAAGACGCGGTATCGCAAATAGAATTATGGAAATGATTGATCAGTGGTTTGATGAAAATACACATGAGAGTAGTTTTATCACTTTACTAGCTAAAGTTCCTGCAGATAAGCTCTATCGTAAGCATCATTTTTGCTATATTGACGAAAATCGAGTGGGTATGATTAGAGAAACAAATGTGAGAATAAACTTTATTTGGTTCTATAATTTTTAGGGTTGATGGAAATTTTCCACCAACCCTATTTTAGTGTATACAAAAAGGCCAACATCCATTATATTAAAAGCGCCTAAACCCAAAACAAAAAGGAATTAAGCAACAATTAGTTACTTAATCCCTTCCTAAAATTCTTCATCAACACTATTTGACAAAGAGCCACCAGAATTCAACAGGAGTGTTTTCTTGTGTCTCATTTTATGAGTGCAGTACCAAACTCATCTCAGCTTTTTATACATACTATTAGATTTGTTAAAGTGAAGTCAAAAAAGTGATTCCACCTAAAATAACACCAGCTGAATTTGGAATGATTAGTACCCAATCCTTTTTAGGTTCTTTTGTCCATCCATAAATAACCCAGATTAAGCAAGATACAGCAGCTACTAAAGGTTGAAATGGTTGAGCTTTATTTCCTTGTAAATTGGCGATAATTTGAGGAATGTAGGCAATAAATACTACAATTCCAATAAAGGCACCAATGGAACCTACAATTCGATTAATTTTTTGTTTTATAATATTCACCTCCAATTATTTTGTCATATTTACCTCCGGTTGTAGAGTATCAAAATGATTGTTAACAGGCAAGGAATATGGTCATTTGTTATTATTATCTGTACAAAATAGAATAAAATGTTTATATTTTTGCAGAGGATAGTGTCAATAACTTTGTGTAAATACAAAGAGGAAGTAGACCATGAGCCCGCCAGTAAGCATTCTTACGATGGTCTTTAAACCACATGCTAAAAAGCAACCCTGACGAGTTGCTTAAAATCCTACTAAAAATTAACTGTGTCAGGATTATCCTGAGTTTTGATGCCTTGAATCTTATCCAAGACTGCCATATCTTCCTCTGATAAGTCGAAGTCGAAGATATCCAAGTTAGCTTTTATATTTTTAGGTGTCACAGACTTAGGTAGTGGCAAGAAACCTTTTTGAAGGCTCCAACGAAGAGCAACTTGTGCCACAGATTTACAGTTACGTTCAGCCACTGCTGCAACATCTTCATTTCCAAAAATGCCACCTGTACCTAGTGGACTATAGGCTTCAAGAAGGATATCGCGCTCTTGGCAATAGGCAACTAAGTCTTCTTGGTCACAACCTGGAGCCAAGAGGATTTGATTGACATGTGGAACAATTTCAGCTGTTTCCATAAGAGCTTCTAGGTGATGTTGCATAAAGTTAGACACACCGATAGCACGTACCTTACCTTCTTTGTAAGCTTCTTCCATCGCCTTCCATGCACCCGCATTGCCAGCCTTCCAAGCATCATTCTCACGAAGTGCCTTTGGATTAGGCCAATGGATAAGCAAAAGATCCAAATAATCCACACCGAGTCTTTCAAGAGACTCATCGATTGAAGTCTTAGCCAACTCGTAATCGTGTTTATCATTCCAAAGTTTGGTAGTTAGGAAAATATCCTCACGTGCCACATTACTATCAGCAATCGCCTTACCTACAGAAACCTCGTTACCGTAAATTTGTGCGGTATCAATATGTGTGTAACCCGCCTTAAGTGCGAAGCTAACGCTGTTATAGGCCTCTTCACCTTCAGCAATTTGCCAAGTTCCAAAACCAATTTTAGGAATAGCAACCCCATTTGCAAGTGTATATGTTTCCATGATTTTCACCTCTTCTTTTTTAATAGTACTATGTTAAAAAAGATAAGGCAAAAATGCAAAGATTTGCTACGGCCATTATTATGAAAAGTTCCTTACTTCTTTTTCTGCTTCTTCTTAAAGATAACAGCATTTCTTTAAGACTTTACATCCTATTGGCTTCAAATGGCACAAAGAATTTGACCTTGGAGTTATTGCAAAGATTTTAGGTCATAGAGATATTTCAATACTAGTAGAAGTGTATGGACACATCTTAGAAGAGAAAAATTTTTTTGAAGAATTTAATCAAATTAGAGATGTCTGGAAAGATTGCTCATAAAAAAACTGTGGGGCAAATTAGTTATAGACAAGCAAAAAAAGCCTTGGAAAACCAAGGCTTTTTTTGCGTATAATATA